>Ga0228652_1000011_pt1 | contig 408254 bp, 407 predicted proteins | sample 64DmetaG_FD_183030 | JGI IMG/M metagenome (GOLD analysis project Ga0228652, IMG submission 183030) | Seawater microbial communities from Monterey Bay, California, United States - 64D | ecosystem: Environmental > Aquatic > Marine > Coastal | place: USA: California | collected 2016-10-05
CTGCTGCCTCCCGTAGGAGTCTGGGCCGTGTCTCAGTCCCAGTGTTGCTGATCATCCTCTCAAACCAGCTATAGATCGTAGACTTGGTAGGCCATTACCCCACCAACTATCTAATCTAACGCGGGCCAATCCTTCTCCGATAAATCTTTCCCCCGAAGGGCGTATAAGGTATTACTCACCGTTTCCAGTGGCTATTCCTTAGAGAAGGGTATGTTCCCACGCGTTACTAACCCGTCCGCCGCTCCTCACCGAAGTGAAGCGCTCGACTTGCATGTGTTAGGCCTGCCGCCAGCGTTCGTTCTGAGCCAGGATCAAACTCTCAAGTTGAAAAGCTATTGCTAGCTTATCCTTGACGTTCGAACCTCTGCACATCGCCCCGACCGGCATGATCGGGACAGTTTATTCTGTTTGTTGTGCTTCAGTACCAAAGGTACCAGAAGCCGTCCAAACAGTGAAGCTGACACTAGATCATCGAGTTACCTCTACTAGCGCGATATACAGAAGGTTGATCCATCGAACTGAACCAAACCGCCCACATATCTCTTCAGATACTATCAATTTCAAAGAGCGAGAGACAAAATCTACGAGCACCGCTAAATCTCTTTAGCGCGGCCCGCTTCAGTTACCTCTATGTTTTTGCCTCGCTTTGCTTCAGACCGTGGTGGTCGTTGGCGCCGTCTGGCGTCCCGTTGTGCGCCTCAGCGCCGCCGGTGAGAAGGGGTTTACGGTTAGGGGCCGGGACCCGCAAGAGCTTTTTTCACAAAAACATCACTTTTCTCAAAACAAACCACAAAATCAAACAATATCAACACCCTAACACCCAAACTTTTTCCAAACTCACCCCCAATCACACCCAAATCCAAACCCACAACCCAACACATCACGACTCAATTCATACTTAATGTAACGCTCACGTCACTTATCCACAGAGCGGTCCCTATATCTGGTGGTTTAAGAGGCCCAAGGCACTACGAAACCCCGACTCGCGCAAATCAACTGACAAAAATGAGTCGTTCCGAGTCGCCCGTATCTCAGCCGAGTGTCAGGTTTTGGTCGCTACGTGCTCGCATACGTCCAACCAGCTTTGGCAGCCGCAAACCAACAAGCCCAATGCCCACCCCTAGGTACAGCAGTGACTCAATCGTCCATACCTTCTCTTGCATGACGAAATGCACCGCTCCCAACAGAACGATCACATAAGTCAATTGATGAAGCCTACCCCATGCAGTGGCCCCCAACCTACGAACAGCACCATTCCACGATGTCGCCGCCAATGGGATCGCCAGAACAAAGGCAGCCATCCCCACAGTAATATACGGCCGCTTTACAATATCGGCCCAGATCTCTCCCCAGCGGAGCTGAATATCTAGAACCAGCCATACAACCAAATGGAGTAGTATATAGAGGAAAGCCAACACCCCGACCGCGCGACGGAACTTGAGCAGGTTGAGCCGAGCAAACCGCATAAGAGGCGTAATGCACAATCCAGCTAGCAAAAGCTGTAACGCCCATATGCCCAGTTGGTGCTCCATGACTTTTACGGGATCAACGCCAAGACCACCTGTGATCCCTTGGTACAATAGCCAAACAGGCGGCAGCAAACCCAATAGATAAACCGGCCAGACCGGAACCTTACGCCCCCCCCCGCTTATGCGGTGACCTATGGCTTGAACCCGGTTCAAAAGAACTCCCGCAGGTCCATGCCATCATACAGCGAAGCAACCTGCTCCTCATACCCATTGAACATCAGCGTATCTTTGCGCTGCTGGAACAGGCCGCCGCCGATGACCCGCTCTGACGCTTGGCTCCACCGAGGGTGGTCCACTTGTGGGTTCACATTTGAATAAAAGCCGTACTCACTCGATTGCAGCATATTCCATGTCGTCGGCGGCTCACGGTCCACCAGCGTTATCCGCACAATGGATTTGATCGACTTGAACCCGTACTTCCACGGGACAACCAAACGGATGGGCGCGCCGTTCTGATTGGCAATCGGCTCCCCATAAATACCGGTCGCCATAATAGTCAGGGGGTGCATCGCCTCATCTAGGCGCAGTCCCTCCCGATAGGGCCATTCGATATTGCTACGAAAGCCGCGCTGGCCGGGCATCTCTTCGGGCCGGACCAGTGTTTCGAACGCCACATATTTGGCACCAGCCTGCACGCCCACCTTTTCCAGCACCTTGTTAAGTTCAAACCCGTTCCACGGGATCACCATCGACCAGGCTTCAACACAGCGGAAGCGATAGATACGTTCCTCTACATCCAAATCACCAATCAACTCTTGCAACGGGTAGGTGCCAGGGTTGTCGACCATCCCGTCAATCTTGACCTCCCACGGGTTAGTAGTGAGCATATGGGCATACTTCACCGGGTCCGACTTACCGGTGCCGAACTCATAGAAGTTATTGTAGCTCGTAATTTCCTCTAACGTGTTGGGCGCTAGCGTCTCAGCACGTGTGGGTCGTGCGATGCTACCGGTCGCTAAGGCTGCTGCCCCACCCGCAAGCAATTGACGCCGGTTCAACCACATGGATTGCGGCGTCACATCCGCCGCAGTCAGGTCGGGCTTAAAAGGCTTAAACATCACGGGCTCCTCGGGTTCGTGTCTTTGGATGACATTGCACTGATTTGGGCACCCGCACAGGGACAAACCCGTCAGATCACGTGAACGTAATTATCCGTGATCCGAGCTGGGACACACGGGCGGGCGTTTTAGGGATAGGCGGCGTCAATCCAATCCAATGCATCCTCTAGGCGATCATTGCCCCAAAACAGCTCCCCATCGGGGGTCCGCCATGTCGGGGCACCAAAAATACCCAGCTTTTGTGCCTGCGCAGTTTGATCCCGCAACGCGGTCTTGTTCACATCATCCATTGCGGCACCCCACACAGCGGGCGCATCATGGCCGCCCTGAGCCAACGTATCCATCAAGAACTGTTGGTCTGAGATATCGCGCCCCTGCGCGAACTGCCCTAGATAGACCGCACGACTAAACGCGCCCCGCGCGTCGTCCGGCAAAGCCATCGCTACACGCGCGGCATTCAAGCCATTTTGCGGAAACGGGTCAGGTCGGACAAAACCCAAGCCTTGTTTGGCGCAGATACGCTCCATGTCACGCCACATATAAGCGCCCTTCGCGGGGTGTTCGTTAAACGGCGATGTCGTCCAACCCATATCCCGAAAGATCACGCCCAATAGAAACGGTCGCCAGACTATATGCACACCGCGCGCCGCAGCAGAACTGTGCGCCCGCATCGCCGCAGGATAGGAATAGGTGCTGGCAAATTCGTACCAAAGTTCGATCGTGCGCGGCACAGTCTGGCCCCCTACATTATGCAGGGCCAGTTTTGGGCGGATTGCGGTCTAGTTCAAGCCGCGTGCTTGGCTTTCCTGCACAATGCTGAATTCCCGCGCGCCGATCTGTACACCGGTTTCCAGCGTATCAAACATCACCGTGGTCTGGCCGCCGCTTTCATTGGTGATGATCCATTCCCGCAACGCTACGGGGTTCGGGGTAAACACGAGGCGAATATTGCCCAGCTCGGGCTGGTCGGGATCTTGCAACACGACCGAAGTTGCAGTCCCGTTGTAATCATAACTCGCCAATTGACCCGATGCAGATAAATCCACGGTCCGGGCAAGGATATGGGTCAGGGGCGTACGCCGCAGCGGATATTGCTCAGGGGGTGTGTTGGACACGGGATCAAAAATCGCCACCTGCCCGCCCCCAGCAATCACCAGCGCGTCACTATCATCATAATCGAACCGGGCGCGTCCCGGACGGCGCATCAGCAATGTACCCGTCGAAACAGACCCATCGCCATTCACCTGCGTGAAACCTGCCCGCGCCGTCGTGAAGCTGTTCAAATACTCATTGATCGCCTCAAGCGAAATTTCTTCACCAAAGGACGGAAGCGCGAGAGCCAGCCAAAGGACCGGCGCGAGGAAAAAGTGTTTCATACCCCAACACATAACAACTGCGGCCCCATCGCCAAGGGGCGTTTGCACACAGCTCATCACATCCGCGCGGGAAATCGCCCTCACTGCTATTGCCAAAGTATCTCAAGGCTGGCTCTTCCGCTCACGAGCTTTTTGACGAACTCGCACCCATTTCCCGGCTGATTGAAATGTTGCCACGAAAGAGCCGCAAACTTTTCCGGCGCGATAACTGCGATCAAATCGTTCAACCGGATTGGCTCCACAGGCTCATCTTGGCCAAATTGCTTGATGATTTTCTGTCGCACAACCGGCGCAAAGGACCACATCTGCATAACGTAGGCGACATATTCGTGGTTGGCCAAACACAGCGCATCCTCGCAGGCCGTCTGCTCAAAGGCGGCATGGGATACCTCATGCACCACGATGCTGTCGAACACGACTTCGGGCGCCATATCCTCATACAACAAGCTAAGTTCCGTGATTTCAGAGATTCCCTGAGGTGATCTAACAAAAATCTGATGGCCGTCGCAGACATAGTACCCAAAGCAAGTATCGCTCACGCCCGGCAAGTCGTTCAAAACCGTGATCGAAATCGGGAGCGATAGCCTTAAATCGCATTGCGCCAACTTGGGCAGCGTTGCCGAGGCCGTGGCGCACACCGATTGCGCCCGACTGGCGTGTGGGGCGGTCACCGAAACCATGCTTTCGGCACAAACAACAGTCTCGGCCGGCGACCTTGTTGGCAGCGAAAAAGTCATCGTGCCCAACAGCAACGCCACCAGTGTTCTTTGCCCCATCAAATCACCACCTCTGCATTATGATGCAAAGACAGACTGACAGTTCACCGCCCGCCCGAGCTGATCTTTGTCAATTCCGGGCGCGGCGGGGTGTGGTTATTGCTCCGGCAGGAGGATGTCGCGTTTGCCCACATGGTTAGCAGGGGTCACGATGCCGTTGTCTTCCATCTGCTCCACCAAACGCGCGGCTTTATTGTAACCAATCGCAAGCTTTCGCTGAATATAAGAGGTTGAGCATTTGCGATCCTTGGCCACAATCGCCACGGCCTGATCATACAGCGCGTCTTCACCATCGGTGTTTCCGCCCAGCCCCAGCACCGCATCAATATCCGACGATTTTTCATCATCGGGACCATCAAGCACGCTCGCAGCGTAGTCCGGCGGACCAAAGGATTTGAGGTGATTGACGATTTCCTCAACCTCTTCATCCGAACAGAACGGTCCGTGCACACGGGTGATTTTCGATCCGCCCGCCATGTACAGCATATCGCCCATACCCAGAAGCTGCTCGGCGCCCTGTTCACCCAGAATGGTGCGACTGTCGATCTTGGACGTCACGTGGAACGAGATCCGAGTAGGGAAGTTGGCCTTGATCGTGCCGGTGATCACGTCAACCGACGGACGCTGCGTGGCCATGATCAGGTGGATACCCGACGCACGCGCCATCTGCGCAAGCCGCTGGATACAAGCTTCGATCTCTTTGCCAGCAACCATCATCAAATCCGCCATCTCATCGACGATAACGACGATAAAGGGCAGCTTTTCGGGGGTGATCTCTTCGGTCTCAAACACGGGATCGCCGGTTTCATCGTCAAATCCGGTCTGAACCGTGCGCGAGAACATCTCACCCTTAGCAAGCGTGTCAGCCACACGCGAGTTATAGCCTTCAATGTTCCGCACGCCCATTTTGGACATCTTGCGGTAGCGTTCTTCCATTTCCCCCACGACCCACTTCAAGGCGACGACCGCCTTTTTGGGGTCTGTCACAACAGGGCTAAGCAGGTGAGGAATGCCGTCATAAACGCTGAGTTCCAGCATTTTCGGGTCAATCATAATCATCCGGCAGTCTTCGGGTGGAAGCCGGTACAAAAGCGACAGGATCATTGTGTTGATCGCCACCGATTTACCCGATCCCGTGGTCCCCGCGATCAGCAGGTGAGGCATTTTGGCGAGGTTGGCCACAATCGGCGCGCCGCCGATGTCTTTGCCAAGCGCGAGGGGCAGCTTCATGCCCGTATCGCCAAAGTCCTTGCCGGACATGATTTCCCGCAGGACGACCTTTTCACGGGTTTCATTGGGCAACTCGATCCCGATGACCGAACGGCCGGGCACAGTGGACACACGCGCCGATAGGGCCGACATAGACCGTGCGATATCGTCGGCCAAGCCGATCACACGAGACGCCTTAAGACCCGGGGCCGGCTCTAGTTCATACATGGTAACGACGGGACCGGGGCGAACACTGACGATCTCGCCCTTAACGCCGTAATCATCCAAAACCGTTTCCAGCATGCGGGCGTTTTCTTCTAGCGCTTCATCGCTGAGGACTGCGCGCTCAATCGTGTCGGGGCTGGTCAAAAGCGATAGAGGCGGTGGCTCATAGCCGATGACCTGCGCGGTTGGTTCCAGCGCGAGGCTTGGCTGCGCTTCGGCCATCGCTTGCCGCGAAGGGGCAACAGGTTTCTTCGGCGGGTGCTGCACAACCTTACGGTTGATCACCGCGCCGGGCTGCACCCCGGGCATGATCGATGTCGACGTAGGTCGCATTTCAGGAACCGACATGTCGGCGGCATAGTCGCCTGCATCATATTCCACGAGGCCATCTTCATCCGTATCAAAGCCCGTATAAAACGATGTGGTCTGTGGCTCGTCGCGTGTCAGCATGGGCTCCGCACGTGCCGCGGGCTCCGTGATGCCGGTGGGCGCGGACAGTGGCGGCTCATCCGGAATGACGTGCGCATAACCTGCGTCCGCTTCAGCCGTGGGCGGTGCCACAGGCTGACCCCGCTGCACACGTCCTTCGATAGCAGAGGCGATGCGGGCCTTCACTCGGTCTTCAGTTGGCGCATCGATATCATCGCCAGACATGAGGTCTGGGTCGATCAGCTCGGGTTCGGGCAAGCGTGCACCGATGATGGGCATCCTCTTGAGCAGAGGTGTTTTCGCAGCCGCAGCCATCGGCGGTGTCGCGGTGCGCGCCTGCCCAGCGGCCTCACCCAGCTGACCGCGCCGCGCATCACGGCGCGCGCGGACCATTTCGACAAACCGCGCAGACCCGCGGCCAATGTGCAGCCCCATAGCCTTGGCACCAACCGCGCTGGTGCCCAGCCCCATCAGCAAAAACGTCCACAGCCTTTGCAGTTCGGCACGATCGCAGCCCAGAACAAAACTGCCCAGCGCAACCAGCCCAAGGAACAGCGCAAACGACAGAAGCTTTAGCCCCACCATCGCCGAAATTGGCAAAATGCCCAGCATCGCGGCCAGAACCGTATCACCAAACAAGCCGCCCAGACCAAAGCTTTGATCCCAAGCTACACCCGGCGCATGTGTTGAGGCAAAAATCGCCGCCAGCGCGACCCAAGGCGCCACAAAAATTGACCGGCTGAACGCACGATCCGAACCGATGTGCAGCAAAAACCGCACACCCCAAACGCCTGTGCACAGCGCGATGCCCCATGACGCCACCCCAAGCACAAGGATCAAAGGCGCCGCTACAGATGCCCCAAACCGGCCCAGCCAATTGCGTGGCTCGGCCTCAGTGGCCGCCAGCCAATTTGGATCATCCGGCACATATGAAAACAGCATAAGAACCAGACACACCGTCACGCCCAACAATGCGACGCCCACACCTTCGCGGGAACGTCGGCTCAGCGCAGCTTGGGTGCCACTGTCCAAAAGCGGGTCTCGTGTGCGGGTAGGATAGGCCATGAATGTGCTCTTATTCTTCTTAGGAATACAGACAATCGCGCAGGCGGGTCAGGCCATCGCGAACTTGATCAAGGGGGGCCACAAGAGCCACCCTTATAAATTTCTCACCGGGGTTTCCGTCTGCGGTGTCACGCGCCAAATATGCGCCAGGCAAAACCTTAACGCCCGCCTCTTGCCACAGCTTCAAGGTTGCGGCCTCTCCGTCGTCTACGGGCAGCCACAGGAAAAAGCCGGCCTCAGGGATATGCACACCGGGGACATTACCCAAGACCTCGGTCGCGGCGTCAAACTTGGCCGCATAAAGCGCACGGTTCTCAATGACATGGTCCTCATCCGACCATGCACGCGCCGCCGCCATTTGCAGCGGGAACGGAAGGGGCGCACCAGCATAGGCACGCAACAGGCGCATCCGGGCAATCGTCTCTACGCCCGACACCGCAAACCCTGAACGCAACCCGGCAAGGTTGGACCTCTTGGACAACGAATGGAACGCAACCACGCGGTTGGGGTTGATCCCATCCTCTGCCACGACCTCTAGGATGCCCGTAGGCGGAGCATCGAGGTAGATCTCAGAATAGCATTCATCGGCCAAAACGATAAAATCGTGCTTTTCCGCCAGCGCCAAAAGTTGCCGCCAATAGGCTTTGTCAGCCACAGCGCCCTGTGGGTTCGCGGGTGAACAGATGTAGGCGACCGCCGTCCGGTCCAGCAGATCGCCGTCAAGCGCTGCGAAATCGGGCAAATGCCCGCTCTCAGCGGTGGCGTTCACATAGACAGGCTCCGCCCCCACACTCAGTGCGGCAACGGCATAGACCTGATAGAACGGGTTCGGCGTCAGGACCACAGGCCGTTGGCCATTCTTTTCCTCGGGGCAGAGCGCCATGCAGGTGTTGTATAGCCCCTCACGCGTTCCATTCAGAGCGAGGATTTGCTCCGGCACTGTCGAAAACCCAAACCGACGCGTCAACCAGCCGCCAATCGCGTCCAGCAGTTCAGGCGCACCGTCATTTGGTGGATAGTTCGCGAACCGCGCGGCATGCTTGCTGATTTCCTCAGTGATGAACCCCGGCGCAGCATGGCCCGGATCACCGATAGTCATCTGGATTGGGTTCGGATGCCCGGCAGGCAGATCGCCCAATAGGGTCCGGAGACGCGGAAACGCGTACTCAGGCAGCTCGGAAAACCGCTTGGGTGGATGCATACGACTGGCCTCAATTCGGGTGCTCTAACGGCCCCATTTGGTACAAGATAACCGCCGCACCCCGATGGGTCCAGAGAAATGCCGCGTTCTAGGCCAGCACAGCCTCCAGAGCGGCACCGATCCGCAACAGTCGCGCCTCTGCCATCGGGGCTGCCAACGCCATCAAACCACAGGCAGGCGTGCCAGTAGGCAGGCTCAACCCGCACAGCCCCATCAGATTTCCGACTCTTGTATTACGTAACGCCAACAGGTTTTCGGTAACGTAGTAATCCTGATCGGCCATCAAACGGGCCGCATCGGGGGGCAAGATTGGCGCCGTAGGCAAGAGAACAGCATCATATTGCGCTGTGGCCCCCGTATATTCTACGCGGCACCGGTTCAGGGTGTTCCACGCCTTCCACACATCAGGGCCGCTGAAATCTTTGCCAGAACGGAAACGTTCAAGGATACGATCGAACATCTTGTCTGGGGCGGCCTCAATGGTATCACCCCATGTCCCATAGGCCTCGGGCGTGAAAAGGACTGCGGCCAGGGCCATCGCCTCATCCACCATAGGCAGTGTCCCGTGGGCGACACTGGCGCCTGCATCCGCAATCTTGGCCACCGCATCATTAAACGCAGCACGAGGCGCGTCGCGCGCATCCTCTGTATAGGTATCCAGCACCAAGAACCGCGTGCCTTTTAGCGTAGCACCACGCAGGTCCGCCGCGCGCCCACCTTCAAGCGCCGCAAGCATCAAGGCCGCATCTTCAACCGACCGCGCCAATGGACCGACGGTGTCAAAACTCGCGACAAGCGGCACGGTACCCGCGCATGACAGCCGCCCCACGGTGGTCTTTAGCCCAACCAAATCATTCCATGCCGCAGGAATACGGACCGATCCCCCCGTATCAGAGCCGATTGCAATCGGCGCCAACCCAAAACTGACAGAAGTCGCCGCGCCGGAACTAGACCCCCCCGGCACGGACCCGCGATCATGCAAACCCGGTGGCGTGGCGACCGTCGGATTAAGGCCAAGCCCAGAAAACGCCAGCTCAGACATGTGTGTTTTGCCCAAACACACCGTACCAGCGTGGCTCGCGGCGCTAAGAACAGCAGCATCTTGGGTCGGCATCCGCCCTTCTAGCAGCTTGCTGCCTGCCTCAGTCGCAACACCCGCGGTATCAAACAGGTCCTTCCAGCTAACGGGCACACCATCCAGCGGCCCTAAGCGCAGGCCCAATCGGGCGCGCTTGGCCGCAGCGGCCGCTTCGGCGCGCGCGCGCTCAGCCGTGGTACGCGCATAAATGCGATCCGCATCTGGGTGGTCGGCGATTGCGGCCAGATAGGTCTCACACAGGGCTTCGGCGTCAATCTCGCCACGCGCTATGCCACGGCCCAAATCTGCCGCCGTCATCCTTAGCCAATCTTGCATTGCACCCCTCCCGCAAATGGTCGCAGGCCACGCTAACCGTCGGCTGCGCATTGGACAATCCCGCCTTCCCGCGCATATTTCCCCTATGGATCAAGATATCATCATCGTGGGCGGCGGGCTCAACGGCCCGACCCTTGCCCTTGCACTGGCTGCAAGCGGATTTCGCGTGGCCGTCATTGACGCTATGCCCCGTGCCAGCTTTGCCAAAACGTTTGACGGCCGCTCCTACGCGCTGGCACTGGCCTCGACCAAATTGCTGAGCGCCTTGGGCATCTGGGACGGGATCAAAAACGCCTGCCAGCCAATGCTAGAGATCAAAGCAACCGATGGCCGCGCGGGCGAAGGCCCAGCACCATATTTCCTGCACTTCGATCACGCCGAGATCGAGGAAGGCCCAATGGGCTATATGGCAGAAGACCGCGTGCTGCGCGCAGCCCTGTTGGACGCGATCGACGCCGATGACCGGATCACCTGCATGTATGGCCGCACAGTGGTTACCCAAACCGCGGGTTCCGTCACGCTGGACAACGACACGACGCTCACTGCGCGGCTAATCGTTGGCTGCGACGGGCGCGCATCGGGCACGGCAGAACGCGCAGGCATCAAGCGTGTCGGTTGGAACTACGACCAGACCGCGCTGGTCTGCGCCATTGAACACGAGAAGCCCCACAACGGCATCGCGCATCAATTCTTTATGCCGGCCGGTCCGCTCGCGATTTTGCCCCTGCCGGGCAATCGGTCCTCTATCGTGTGGTCCGAACGCACCGATGCCGCCGCCCAAATCAACGCCCTGCCCGAGGACGAATACCTCGATATCCTGCGTCCACGATTTGGCAGCTTTCTGGGCGAGATCAAGCTTGCCGGCGCCCGCTTTACCTATCCGCTGAACCTGACGCTGGCGCAAAACTTGACCGCGCCGCGTGTGGCCCTGGTCGGCGATGCAGCCCACGGCATACACCCGATTGCGGGCCAAGGCTTGAACCTTGGGTACCGCGATATCGGTGCCTTGGCTGAGGTGGTGACGCTGGCGCAGCGCCGGGGTGAGGATATCGGTGCAGTTGACGTCCTCGACCGCTACGCGCGCTGGCGGCGGTTCGACACCATGACATTGGCCGTTGGTACAGATGTCATCAACAAGCTGTTTTCCAACGACAACCCGATCCTACGGGCCGCCCGTGATTTCGGTATGGGGGCCGTACAATCCATGCCGGGCCTGCGCCGGGGCTTTATCCGGCAGGCCGCCGGCCTGACCGGCGACTTGCCGCAACTGCTGAGGGGCCGCCCGCTTTAGTCGAGCTTGCGCGCCTCATCGATCAGCATGACCGGAATGCCATTGCGGATCGGGAACGCCAGATGAGCGGCCTTTGACACCAACTCTTGGGCCTCCGCGTCGTATTTCAGCGGCGCGCGAGTCTGGGGGCAGACCAGCGCCTCCAACATGCGGCGGTCAAATTCGCTCATTGCAGGATCTCTTCGTTTTGCCCGCCGCGCATGGCAAACTCCATCAAGGTCACAAGCGTCTCGCGACGAGTTTGCAGGGATGGTGCCTCTAGCAAGGCTTGCTTTTCCTCAGGATCAAAGGGGCACAGCATAGACAGCGAGTTGATCAACAACTCCTCATCCGCTTCCTTCAACGAATCCCAGTCGGTACTCAGCTCTTGGCTCTCAAAATACCGCGACAGCGTCTTCATAAATAAGGGACGGTCAAAGCCCTTATCGATCTCGGCCTTGCCCAGATCACGCTCAAAACCGGTCCAACTGACATCGGCCTTAAGATACGGCGTAAACCCAGACACTTCGCGCATCACCCGAAAACGGGAGATACCCGCAAGCGTCACCATATAGCGGCCATCCTCAGTTTCAGAAAACTGAGTGACGCGTCCGGCGCAGCCAATAGTGTGCAAGGTCCGGTCGCCACTGCCGCTGTTGGGCGCAACCATGCCAATCAGCCGCGCAGAGGTTTTCATCGTGTCCTCAAGCATCTGCAAGTAGCGCGGTTCAAAAAGGTGCAATGGCAGCCGCGAACGCGGCAGCAAAAGCGCACCGGGCAAGGGGAACACGGGAATGGTGTCGGGCAGGTCGCTTTGTCTGATCATGGAATACAGGTAGTGCCTCTGTTGGCTCAGGCAAATATCATCGACGAGAGTTTCCGACGACCTGCCAGAGCGACTGGGTCTTTGGCATCAAGCGCGTCAAAGATGGTGAAAAGCTGGGCTTTTGCAGCGCCGTCATTCCATTCCCGATCCTGTCGGAAAATTTCCAACAGATGATCCACGGCGGCCTGCGTATCGCCGTTGGCGTACAGCGCGGTAGCCAGATCAAACCGGGCTTGATGATTGGCAGCGTCTGCCTCAACTGCGGCGGTCAGTTCCGCAACAGGGCCAGCGCTTTGGGCTTGTTTGGCCAGCTCAACATTGGCGCGCGCGGCCTCAATCTCAGACGCGGTTGCAATGGCCTCCGGCACGCTTGCAAGCAAACCTTCGGCTTGGTCAAGCTCATCCAGCGCAAGATGCGCGCGGATCAAACCGGCGTAGGCGGCTGCATTCTCAGGCTCTTCGCCCAAGACGGCTGCGAACGTTTGCGCCGCATCAACAACTTCACCCGCGTCGAGCATTTCTTCGGCTGCCGCAACGGCCTCGGCCAAGCCGCCGTCTTCTTCTGGACCCATGGCCGCAACACGTTCAACAAACGCGGTAACCTCGGCCGGCGTGACCGCCCCCTGAAACCCATCGACAGGTTGGCCCTGAAAGAATGCATAAACCGTAGGGATCGACTGAATGCGAAGCTGCGCGGCGATCTGTTGGTTCTGATCCACATCCACTTTGGCCATGCGCACTTTGCCGCCTGCCGCGGTCACGGCAGCCTCCAATTGAGGACCAAGCGTTTTACACGGGCCGCACCACGGCGCCCAAAAATCCACGATGACAGGAACCGTCTGCGAGGCCTCGATCACGTCTGTCATAAACGTCATCTCGGACACGTCCTTGATCAGATCGCCAGCATCGGCGGGCGTCTGGGGCGGTGTTTGGCCTAGTTCAAGCATGTCTCTCTCCATCGTCGTGTGTGCGGCGTATATCGGCGTGCAAGACCCAGTTTACAAGTCAAACGTCGCAAAGACCGGGGCGTGGTCCGAGGGGCCTTCGTATCCGCGCACATGACGCAAAACCCGGCTAGAGTGCGCGGCATTGGCAATATCGGACGTGGCCCAAACGTGATCCAGCCGCCGCCCCTTGTCCGCCGTATCCCAATCCGGTGAGCGATAAGACCACCAGCTATAAAGCCGCCCCGATGGGATATCCGCGCGGGTCACATCGACCCAATCTCCCGCCTCTTGGACCTGCGCGAGGTGCTCTACCTCAACCGGTGTGTGGCTCACCACGCGCAACAGCTTTTTATGATCCCAGACGTCATCTTCGCGAGGGGCGATGTTCAAATCACCGACCAGAATGGATTTTTCAGGGGCGTTCGCCTGAAACGCATCGCGCATGTCGGTCAGGTAATCGAGCTTTTGCCCGAACTTCTCATTAATCTCCCGGTCGGGTTTATCACCGCCTGCGGGCACATAAAAATTGTGGATTGTGACGCCGTTTTCCAGACGTCCCGCTATATGGCGCGCATGCCCTAGGTTGGCGTGATCTGCGGCGCCTGCCTCTTGGATCGGCATCTTGGACAGGATCGCGACACCGTTGTACCCCTTTTGCCCGCGGGCAACCATGTGGGTGTAACCAAGCGCCTCGAACATCTCGAGCGGGATCTTGTCCACCGGGCTTTTGCACTCCTGTAGGCACAAAACATCGGGAGCCTCTTCTTGCATCAGGCGCGCCACAAGGGCCTCGCGCAGGCGCACGGAATTGATATTCCAGGTGGCAAGTGTAAAGGCCATGAACCTCTCCTCGGAGCGTTTTGAGCAGTGCGCTCAGTGATGCGGTCGCGGGCATGAGCCAATGACCTTTGTTGCAGGGGTAACCTGTCTTGAAACGGGATGAAAGCAACCGCCCATCAATCGCAATTTTGGTGCCCTGCGCCACACGCTATGTTTTCTTTTGATAGCAGTGCCAAGCATTGCTCTTTTTCTATCCAGCCCCTTAAATCAATCCTGACCTCATTCACCCCGGACCTGACAAAATGCGTATCGATCTCAACTCCGATCTTGGTGAAGGCTACGGCCCTTGGCCCATGGGCAACGATGCGGAGATGCTCTCGATTGTAACGTCTGCCAACATCGCATGCGGGGGCCATGCCAGTGATCCCGAAACGATGTTCCGCACGCTGAAGCTGGCGGCGCAAAATGGCGTCAGCATAGGCGCCCACCCCGGCTATAATGATCGTGAAGGGTTTGGCCGCCGTGTCATACCGATGTCACCGGCTGAGGTTGGCCGGGTCTGTGCCGCGCAAATCGGTGCGCTGATGGGGATGGCCGCACAAGCCGGCGCACAGGTGAGCTATGTCAAACCGCACGGCGCGCTTGCCAACCTCGCGGCGCGAGACCGCGCTGTGGCTGACGCCATCGTCGCCGCCGTGCAACGGATCGACCCGACTTTGGCTATGCTTGCCATTTCGGGCACCCAAGGCGAGCACGCAGCCCGCGACGCCAACGCCCCCGTCTTTTCAGAGATTTTCGCAGACCGGGGGTATTTATCCTCGGGTCAATTGGTCCCGCGCGATCAAGACGGCGCAATGATCCATGACCCCGCTGAGGCCGCGGAGCGGCTCATCTCCTTCCTTGAAACCGGCCTGATGCCGGTCATTGATGGTGATCCGATCAAGCTCGACGCACATTCCATCTGCGTCCATGGCGATAGCACTGGCGCCGTCGATATGGCCCGCGAAATCCATCAGCGCCTTACGGCCCACGGCGTCGAAATCCGCGCGTTTTCACCTGTATGAGCGACAGAATGCAGCCCCAGTTCAAAGCCATCGCTGATCACGCGCTTTTGGTGACCTTTGCAGACGAAATAAGTGAGGCGGCACACGCGGCAGTCATCGCGCTTGACCACGCGATTGCGAACAACCCGCCTGAGGGAATGATCGAAACGGTACCTGCGCTTGTAAATCTGTTAGTGTCTTTTGACCCCATCCTCACCGACCACATAGCGATCGAAACGCACGTCCGCGACTGCATCACAGGGCTCAACATCCGGGACATCACGGGCGTACAAAGGGTCGTTAAGGTCTGTTATGAGGCCCCCTTTTCACCGGATCTAGAGGCCGTTTCCACAGCCACGGGGCTGTCGCGCGACGCGGTAATCAACGCACATTTGGCTGGTGACTGTCATGTCTTGATGTACGGATTTGCACCCGGCTACGCCTACCTTTCGGGTGTCACTCCCGAAATCCAAGTGCCCCGCAAACTTGCGCCGGTACGCGATGTCCCCGCTGGCAGTGTGATCATCGCGGGGCCGCAGTGTCTTGTGACGACGCTGATGATGCCGACGGGCTGGTCAATCATCGGGCGTTCGCCCACGCCGATCCTGACCAACGACCCAAAGCATCCGTTCCTGTTCAACGTCGGGGATCGCGTCGCGTTTGAGCGTATCGACACCGCAACATTCGACCGCCTCACCGGGGAGGCGGCCAATGCCTAACGCCACCCTTTCCGTCGCCTTCGCCGGACCCTTGATCACAGTTCAGGATGCAGGCCGCCCGGGCAACATGCGTTTTGGGGTGTCCGCCTCTGGACCGATGGATCGCTTGGCGTTTGACGCCGCAAACGCGGCCCTTGGCAACGCCGCTGGCCAAAGTGCGATTGAGGTCTCACTCGGCGGGGTAATTTTGCAGTGTCGCGAAGGCGACGTGACCGTCGCCATTACGGGCGGAGATTTCGTCGTGGCCCACGACGGGTCCGAGACCCGATCATGGACCGTTCTGACCCTAGGCAAAGGGGAACGACTGGCCGTACGCGCGGGCAGAGCCGGAAGCTGGGCCTACATCGCGTTCGCCGGCACGCTAGAAGCGACGGAATGGCTGGGCAGCCGCGCCACGCACTCGACCTCTGGCTTTGGAGGCGGCGCAGTGCACACGGGACAGTCCCTGATTGTGTCCGATGCAACCACCCGAGAGGACCGATTGGGCGATATTGAGCCTCCTGATTTTCTAGCCACAGGTCCTATCCGCGTCGTGACCGGCCCCCAAGATCAGCACTTCGCGGATGACACCGTCGCACAGTTATTATCAAGCACGTTCAAGATTACAGATGCCTATGATCGGATGGGTATGCGGCTGAACGGCCCCAGCTTGCAGCTAAACGGTGCGCTGTCCATTCCATCGGAGCCCATTGTGCGTGGCTCGGTGCAGGTGTCCGGCGACGGTGTGCCAACGGTCCTATTGGCAGACCATCAGACAACGGGCGGCTATCCCAAAATCGCGACTGTTATTTCATCAGATATCGGTCGATTGGTCCAATCACGCGCTGGTGACACGGTTCACTTTGCGGCCATATCAAGCCAGCAAGCGATCACAGAGGCCCGTGCATTCGCCGGACGCACAGCCGACTATCTAACACATATCGCGGTCCCTCGCGGGACGCTCGAACAGCGGCTTATGCGTGAAAACCTGATCCACGGTTGCATCTACGATTAGCTAGGCAGCTCAAAGATACTCTCGTAGCATCTGATGAAATGGCAGGAGGTGTTTTACCTCCGCCACGGCGGCCTTCACCAATCCATCGGGATGATCGGCGCGCACATTACGCTGGACGATCAATCCCTTACGACGCAACAAATCGCCATGTGTGTGGTCGGGATCAAACGGCTTGGGCACACGCTTCAACGGCTCCGGCCCATAGTCCACAACATCGCCGCCGGTGGCATCAATAATATCCGTTAGATCATCGCCCACCCGGTCAACCATCTGCCGATACCGCAATAGTCCCTCTTTTTGCAGGCCCAGAACCCCAGTGGCCAAATACACCGCATCATGGTCGATCCCAAAGAAATACCAAGGCCGCGCCTCATCCGCGCCTGCGTCTGACCAGATCATGTGCAGCCACGGATTGAACGGCGATTTATCTTTGGCAAATCGCACATCGCGATAGATGCGGTACACCTTGGGCGTCACGGGAACGCGCGCAATGCGACTGATTTCTTCTGCCATGATCTCAGAAAACAAAACGCCCGGCGCGCGGATATCATCGTTGTAGAACGCTTTGCGCTCATTGAACCACTCACGCGTGTTGTTCGCCTTAAGTTCAGTGAAGAACTGCTGTGCGCGGGGGATAAGCGCGTTGAACCCGTCTGACATGATTATCACCCGTCCATTGCATAAGAGGCGTCAAAAAATGCACGTTCGCAGCGCACCGCCGCTTGGAATACCTCGGTGGCTTTATCTTGTTGTGCCGCGGTCAGATTGGGCCAAAGCGTATCAAGCTGAGTGCGCAAGTAGGCCACGACCCCCTCAAAACCTGCACCACAATGCAAATCAATCCACTCCGAAAACCAAAAGGGAAGTTTTGGATCATACACCTCGTATTGCTCCGCCCAACTCAGATAAGTCCACTCTGCAACAACAAGCACCGAAAGCATCTGTTCGTATTGTCCAGAATGTCTGACTTGCTCCATCAAATCTTGAAAAGCTTTTGTAGACGGGGCTGGGGGAACGGCTTGCTGTGCTGTGGAAACGTCCAGCGCCTCAAAGGAGCGCAGAAAATAGGTATTCTCAGTGCTCGTGACCATAGCAAGAAACGCAGCACCCGGGCGGCCATCTTCAATTGTAGGGGCATGAGCAATTGCGGTGGCAAGTAGACGCACGAACTGGTCAATAAACTTATGATCTTGGACCAAATACCAACGCATCTTGTCCAAAGGTAGCGTCCCTTCGGCCAACTCTTTGCAAAATGCATGGTTAATCGCAGCGTCCCAGTCCGCCTGGACGGTTTGCACAAGGTGTTCAGTCGGGCGCATATCAAAACCTTTCGGATTAGCTTTGAGTATTTCTAGGCATAGCCATCCGAAATGCACAGTCTCCACAAACCAGTGGCCAAAAAAGAACCCGGACCAAAAGATCCGGGCCAAGTCCAACAGGGAGGTGCATCTGAGCGCCAGCAGATGCCACTGGTTACGATAAGCAATACGCCTTGATGTCGGGCGAAACTTTGACCGAGATCAAGTTTCTTAATGACATTAGTGCGACATACTTACCGGTTCGCATTAACTCATAAGACGATATCCACCGGACTCTGTCACCAAAATACGGGCCTGACCGGGATCGGGCTCAATTTTTTGACGCAGACGGTAGATATGTGTCTCAAGCGTGTGGGTCGTCACGCCTGCATTATACCCCCACACCTCGTGCAACAGGACATCGCGCGCGACGACCCCGTCATTGGCGCGGTACAGGAATTTTAGGATGTTGGTTTCCTTTTCCGTCAGGCGAATTTTCTTTTCGTCCTCGGTGATGAGCATCTTCATCGCAGGCTTGAAGGTATATGGCCCAAGGGTGAAAATCGCGTCCTCTGACTGCTCATGGGTGCGCAGTTGCGCCCGAATACGCGCCAAAAGAACAGGGAATTTAAAGGGCTTAGGGATGTAATCATTCGCGCCTGCGTCAAGGCCAAGGATCGTATCTGCATCCGTGTTATGCCCGGTCAGCATCACGATGGGACATTTCACACCTTGCTTGCGCATCAGGCGGCACAGCTCCCGACCGTCGGTGTCGGGCAGGCCAACATCAAGAACGATCAGATCGTACAACTGCTCTTTGGCGCGGACCATGCCGCTGGCACCCGAATCCGCCTCAAACACATCAAAGTCTTCGGTCAGCACCAATTGTTCGGCCAATGCGTCGCGCAGATCGTCATCGTCATCGACCAGCAAAATTTTCTTTAGGTTAGCCATCTCATGTCTCCAATTGTTAACCAAAGAATTGCCGCTCAGCGCGACACAAACAAGAGACTTCGCGTTCTTCTCACGCGTCGTTCACAAGGACGTGTCGCCAAAGGGGGTTTTGTTTCATATCATGAGGAACGGCCTTGTCCGTCCACCCCGATTGTTACAGAGATCACCTATGATTTTGCTGCCCACCCCTGCTGAACTGGTCGCCCGCGCACGCGCGGACCTGCGTCTTGGGTTGCCTGTAGTGATCTCTGATGGCACCTCGCGGATCGTTCTCGCCAGTGTTGAAACTGTGTCGAGTGCGCGATTGACCGAAATGCGCGGTCTGGGTGAGTTGATTTTGTGCCTCAGCGGGCGGCGTGCCCAAACATTAAAAGCGCGCGCCTATGACGGTGATGTTGCGCGGATCATCGTGCCAAGCGAGGCGGACTTGGCGTGGATGCAAGCAGTCGCGGACCCTGCCGATGATCTGCGCACCCCGATGAAGGGGCCATTCAAAACACTCCGCACTGAGGGTGCTGCCGTGTGGCAGGCGGCGGTTGGTCTGGCAAAGACGGCGCATTTGTTGCCTGCCGTTGTGGGCGTTGACCTCAATACACCGCTCGACGGGCTCACTGTCCTAACGCTTAGTTCCGTGCAGCAGGCACTAGTTGAAGCCTCAACCCTTGGCCAAGTCGTCGGAGCAAAGCTGCCCATGAGCGCGGGCCGTGGCCGGCTTGAGATTTTCCGTCCTACCGATGGCGGCGAAGAACATTATGCCGTGCAAGTTGGCCTGCCTGATCGTGCAGCCCCGGTCTTGGTTCGCCTACACTCTGCCTGTTTTACGGGTGATGTGCTGGGCAGCCTCAAGTGTGATTGCGGCCCACAATTGCGCGGCGCGCTTGGTCAAATGGGGTCTGAGGGTGCTGGCGTTTTGCTTTACCTTAACCAAGAGGGCCGCGGCATCGGTCTGGCCAACAAAATGCGCGCCTATGATCTACAGGATCAGGGGTTTGACACAGTTGAAGCCAACCATCGCCTCGGGTTCGAAGATGATGAGCGGGATTTCCGCTTGGGCGCAGGCATCCTGCGAGAGATGGGCATTACCTCCGTCCGATTGATGACGAACAATCCCGCCAAAATCGCGATGATGCAGGCCCAAGGCATCGAAGTCGTTGAAAGGGTGCCCTTACAAGTTGGCAAAACGCCAGAAAACGCAAACTACCTCGCTGTAAAGGCCGCCAAATCCGGGCATTTGCTGTGACACCCCTGGATATGGTCGTGGGGCCAACGGGCCTTCGATTTGCGGGGCAGCACTTTCCCTGCGTCATCGGGCGCGGGGGCATCACCGACAACAAACGCGAGGGCGATGGTGCAACACCGCGTGGGACCCACAGGATCGTTGGACTGCTATACCGGCCCGACCGAATGATGCGGCCGACGGATTGGGCGGTACCAATTGGCCCGTGTGATTTGTGGTCTGACGACCCAACCCATGAAGATTATAACCTCATGGTCCGCGCGCCCTACCCCCATAGTCACGAAAACCTGCGCCGCGCTGACCCGCTCTATGATCTTGTTCTGATCACGGACTGGAATTGGCCACGAGCAGAGCGGGGCAAGGGATCGGCGATCTTTATTCACCGGTGGCGGCGCCCCGGATACCCGACCGAAGGCTGCGTCGGACTGCGACCCGATCACCTTACATGGATAGCCCCGCGTATTCGTTTCGCCACACGGCTGATCGTACAGTAAGTAGCCGTTCTAAGCGGTTCCCGCCCGCGCGCCAAAAATCGCAGAACCAACGCGTACATGCGTGGCCCCCAGCGCGATCGCTTGCTCAAAATCACTGGACATGCCCATCGAGAGACCCTCAAGCCCATTGCGTGCGGCCAATTTCGCCAATAACGCAAAGTGCATCGACGGATGCTCATCTACCGGCGGGATACACATCAACCCCAGCACCGGCAGCTCCAGCGCACGGGCCTCGGCCACGAATGCATCAGCCTCCGAAGGCAAAACACCGGCCTTTTGCGGTTCTTCCCCGGTGTTCACCTGCAAAAACACACCCGGGCATCGACCCAATTCCTGCGCCATAGAGGCGATACGTCGGGCGATTTTGGGGCGGTCCACGGAATGGATAACGTCAAACAACTCCATCGCGGGGCGGGCTTTGTTGGTTTGCAGCGGGCCAAGCAGGTGCAGTTCCACCCCGTCATAAGCTTCCCGCCACGCGGGCCATTTATCTTGCGCTTCTTGCACGCGGTTTTCACCGAAAACCCTGTGACCTTCTTGCAAGACGGCTTCCACTCGCTCAGCCGGCTGGACCTTTGATACGGCAATAAGCGTGGTCTGGCCCACACGGCCTGCGTCCTGCTCTGCCTTTGCGATACGCTCGTTAATTTCACTCAGTCCCATGGCACATCCAACGCTTCTAGGGTTTCGATCATCGGGGCGAGGTGATCGGCATACGCACGCCATCCCCCGATGGATTTAGGGCTAATCGGCTGCCGGACCTGTTCAATCGACAGAGTCGCAACCGATCGCGTGTTACGCTCGGGGTGTAAACACGCCTCCTCCATCGGCAGATCACAAGCAGCCAACAGTTTTGGAATTTCACACGCAGGATCGCGCACCAGCGCCTCATAAGACACTTCGATGAACATATCAGGGTCCTGCGCGCGCCAATAAGCGACCATTTCGGTCATTGCTTTGATCTGGCGCGCGATATCACGCAGGTCATTCGCATAGCGATGCGTACCAACCTTGAAGTGGTTGCGCCAGATGGACCAACCGATGTCGCGCGGGTCGCGGCGCACATAGATCATCTTGGCGTTCGGGATCAAATCCCTAAGGATGCCTGCCGCCAGATATGTGGTAATCGACTTATCCGTATAAGTGCCGGTGGCCTTATGGATTTGCGCCATCCCGTCCACGTAGCGCTGCCCGATGAGGGAATAGTCTTCGGGGCTTAGGCTGGACATTCGGCGGAACTGCACCCCCTTTTGCAGCACCGAAAACGCTGCACGAACCGGCAGGCCTGTTTCACCAGTGCCTTGGACCGTGCTGTGGCTGGCAAGGATTTGCTCAACCAACGTTGTACCGGATCGGGGCATCCCGGTTATGAACAGTGGCGTGACGTTGGCTTGGCGCGTGGGCGTGGGCCAAGGCCGGGCATCGAAGGCTGACCTAAGGAACGCCATTTCACGATAGCGGTCGGCAAAAGTGCTAGGAGCCGCACGCTTTTGCTCCGCGTTGCCCTCTGACAGATAGGGCAGACCATCGGCCCCAAGGGCCGCAAACAAAGCGTAACCGGCTTCGATCTTTTGATCCGCAGATAGACGCCCTTCGTCCCACGCGGTGCGAACTCGAATGACATCGGGGTCGGTTGGGGTGAGTTTGGCACTGATGCTCAGCAGCCGCAAAAGCGAACCGCTTTCACTCTCCAACTTTAGCGCACGGCGCAAAATCGGCTCTGCCTCATCGCGACGGCCCAGTGTTTGTAGGTAATGCGCTTTATCAGCGAGCGGTTTGACATGGCGCGGTGCAATCGCGGCGATCCGGTCAAATGTGGCAAGCGCGCGAGTGCTATCACCGGTAGCTTGATAGGCGCGAGCCAACAGATCCAAAATCAAAGGTGTTTTGGTGCGGCTGGCCAAACGTTTGGCCTGTTTCAATGCGGGTTCAAATGCACCAGTCGCCAGTAGCTTATTAATCTTTTCAAAATCGGTCATGCAATCTTCCCTAAAAGGCCACTGCACAAAAGAAAAGAGCGGGCCAAAGCCCGCTCTTCCCTAACCAAATAATCCAGATGGATTAGAAGGACATTGCTACACCCAGCGACCAACGGCCGTTGTCAGCACCAGCAGCGTTTGTGCCGTCGCCGTAACCGAAGTGTACGCCAGCGCCGCCACCCAGGTCATATTTTGCAGCAACACCGAAGCCGTCTGCTTTGCCTGTGCCGGCTACGTCGTCTTCTGCGTAGTTAGCGTGCAAGGACAGAGCACCAGCAGAGTAGCCGAGGCCCAGTTGCATCAGGTCACGGTCGTTGCCCGATGCGTCTTCGCCCGAAGCGACCATAACACCAGCATTAACTGCGCCGAATGCGTAACCGAGGGACACACCGGTCAGCTCAGCATTTGCTGCGCCTGCTGTTGCTGCTGTGCCTTCTTGGTGTGCGATACCGAAGGAAACGCCTGCAACGTTGCCTTTGAAGCCGACTGCGTAGCCGTTTTCTGCGTCTGCAACACCCTGCTCAACGGACACTGCAAATGCGTAGTCGCCGAAGGAGTAGTCGTAACGTGCGATCATGCTGTCGCCGTTACCGTCGAGGTACGAGCCAGCGTAGCCGGAGTAGGAAGTTTCGCCGTCAGCGATGGAACCTGGGTTGCCGACGTTGCCGCCTTCGGTCAGGGCCCAGTCCATTGCACCGTCGGTGTCACCGAATGTCAGTGTGCCGAATGCGCCGGAAACGAAGATTGTGTAGTCAGCGTTTGCGTCGTCGGTCAGGTCGCCCAAGCCGTTTGTCGCTGTCTCGGTTGCATCGTCCAGATCGATGGTTGCGCCGAATGCGAGGCCGCCGTCTGTTTCGCCTGTCATGGAGAAACGTACGTCTACGGACGAGAAGAAGCCCAGCTCGTCGGAACCGTTGTGGTCCAGATCAGCGATACCCAGCTCAGCGGAACCGGAAACTGCGACGTCAGCAGCGGCTGCGCCAGCGAATGCGACGATTGCGGTCGTTGCAAAGAGAACTTTTTTCATAGTTTTCCCTCGTGTGTTTTTCAAATTAGCCCCACCACGGGGAATCCGTACTGGGTATGCCTCTCTCTCACGCTTTCGTCATAGCTTTGCAAGCAAGGCGAAAAGACTGCTGATTTTTCGCCACCGGAATGGTGCAGACATGCCACAGTCTGTTTTCAGGCCCGGCACACATGTCGGCGGACGCGCTGTGCATAAGTGTACGAATGTATAAAGGGCGCGGGGTCTTGCCGGTGCAACGCCGCTCGGATAGACCAGCGTAGATAGATATAGACGCAGGGGCGAGACGCATGACGCTGGGGATTACGGCCAAGACAATCGGAACGGTGGCCCTGCTCGCCACATTGGGCGCCTGTGGGGGCGGCGATGGAACCGGCCTATTCGGCCAGACCCGCGATGAGCGGATCGCCAACCAAACAAACCCCGCCCAAGAGTTAGAGGCTGAGCGCCTGGCACGCGGGTCAGTGTTCGACCTCTTTTCCAACGCAGATGATCCCAATGTCACTGTCGAGGTGAACCGATACTTGTGGAACGCCACACTGGATGTACTGAGCTTTATGCCCATTGAGGCGGCTGATCCGTTCTCTGGCGTGATCCAGTTTGGCTATGGCACGCCCCCGGGCAGTGGCCGCGCGTATCAGGCGACCGTGTATGTGACGGACCCTGCGTTGGATGCCCGGTCGCTCAACCTTGCGCTGCGGACACGGTCAGGTGCCGTTGATGCCGATGTACAGCGCCAGATCGAAGATGCGATCATGACCCGCGCCCGCCAACTGCGGATTGCCGACGGCGACCTATAGAAATTCTGCGCCCAGCGCTTTATGCGTCCCGTGAGCACGCCACATCAGGGCGGCCCGCGTTTAAGAAGGATATCCCATGAGCCGGTATGAAACCTCCGAAGTTGAGCCAAAGTGGCAAGAGAAATGGGATGCCGCACAGGTTTTTGAGGCCAAGGTCGATCCGAGCCGCCCCAAATATTATGTGCTAGAGATGTTCCCGTACCCATCCGGGCGGATCCACATCGGGCACGTGCGCAACTACACCATGGGCGACGTAATCGCGCGATATAAGATGTCGTGCGGGTTTAGCGTACTGCACCCGATGGGCTGGGACGCGTTCGGGATGCCCGCTGAAAACGCCGCGATGGCATCGGGCGGTCACCCCAAGGACTGGACCTATGCCAACATCGACGTGATGCGCGGCCAGATGAAGCCTTTGGGCCTGAGCATCGACTGGACGCGTGAATTCGCGACTTGTGATCTGGAGTATTACGGCCAGCAACAGGCGCTGTTTCTGGACATGCTCGACGCGGGACTTGTGTACCGCAAAAAGGCCGTCGTGAACTGGGACCCAGTAGACATGACGGTACTGGCCAACGAACAGGTCGAGGACGGCAAGGGCTGGCGGTCCGGCGCCGAGGTAGAGCGTAAAGAACTCACCCAGTGGTTCTTTGCCATTTCGTCTATGGCGGACGAACTACTGGAGGCAATCGGCGATCTGGATGATTGGCCGCCCAAGGTTAAGCTGATGCAGGAAAACTGGATCGGCAAATCCCGCGGCCTGCAATTTGCATTTGAGCGCGTGGACGGGGGCGATCCGATTGAGGTGTATACCACACGCCCCGACACGCTGAACGGCGCGTCGTTTGTCGGCATTTCTCCGGGCCACCCCATTGCCAAGGCCATGGCCGAGGACAACCCCGAGGTCGCCGCGTTCATCAAGGAAGCCAGCAAGGGCGGCACCACCGCCGAGGCCGTCGAAAAGGCCGAAAAGCTGGGCTATGACACCGGCCTGCGCGTCAAACATCCGCTGACGGGCGCAGAACTACCCGTATGGATCGCGAACTTTATCCTGATGGACTACGGCACTGGTGCGATTTTCGCCTGCCCAGCCCATGACCAACGTGACCTCGACTTCTGCCGCAAATACGACTTGCCGGTGATCGACACGTTCTATGCCTTGGATGACGACACCCCTGTAGCGGCGGAGGCCTTTGTTCCGCCAAAAACCGACAAGGTGAAATGGGTCAACCATTTCGCGGGTCTGGATATTGCAACTGGCGAAGAGGCGATTGAAGCCACCATCGACTTGGCAGAGGCAAACGGTTGGGGCAAGGCCCACACGCAGTTCCGTCTGCGCGACTGGGGTCTAAGCCGCCAGCGCTATTGGGGCTGCCCCATCCCGGTTGTGCATTGCCCCAAATGTGGTGTGGTGCCCGAAAAGAAAGAGAACCTGCCCATCGCCCTGCCTGATGATGTCAGCTTTGACGTGCCGGGCAACCCGCTGGACCGTCACCCAACGTGGCGCAATGCGACCTGCCCCACATGTGGTGGCGAAGCACAGCGTGAAACTGACACGATGGATACATTTGTCGATTCATCGTGGTACTATGCCCGCTTTACAGCCCCACGTGCGACCACGCCGACGGATATGTCCGAGGTCGACTATTGGATGAACGTGGACCAGTACATCGGCGGGATTGAGCACGCGATTTTGCATCTGCTGTATTCGCGTTTCTTCGCGCGGGCGATGCAGGTCACTGGCCACCTGCCGCAAAGCGCGAAGGAGCCGTTCAACGCTCTGTTCACCCAAGGCATGGTCACCCACGCGATCTTTAAGACAACCGGTGCGGACGGCCGGCCAAAATACCACTACCCGGAGGAAGTCGATCTGCGCGACGGCAAAGGGTTTCTTGAGGACGGCACCGAAGTGGACATCATCCCCTCTGCCAAAATGTCCAAATCCAAGAACAACGTCGTCGACCCACAGGCAATCATCGCACAATACGGGGCAGATACCGCGCGTTGGTTCGTACTCAGCGACTCGCCCCCCGAACGGGATGTCGAGTGGACCGCATCCGGTGCAGAAGCCTCATACAAACACCTGCAACGCGTCTGGCGCATCGCGTCGGACGTGGCGCGCGCCGATCGTGCGGCCAACGATGCAGATGCCGAATTGTTGCGCGCCATGCACAAGACCATCCAAGAGGTCACTCAGGCCATCGATGGCTTCGCGTTCAACGCGGCGGTGGCGAAGCTCTATGGGTTTACCAACACGCTCAACAAATCCGACGCTAGCGGCGACGCTCGACGCGTAGCGTGCAAAGCACTGGCACAACTGATGTCGCCCATGACACCGCACTTGGCCGAAGAAATTTGGTCGCTGCTCGGTGGCGAAGGATTTGTCCTGAATGCGGAATGGCCCAAAGCCGATCCTGCGATGTTGGTCGAAGACACAATCACTCTGCCCATCCAGATCAACGGCAAACGCCGCTCTGAGCTAAAGATCGCCAAGGACCTGCCCAAGGATGAGGTTGAAAAACTGGCGCTCGCGGATGAAGCTGTGGTCAAGGCTTTGGACGGCGGCACGCCCAAAAAGCTGATCGTGGTACCGGGGCGGATCGTGAATGTGGTCATCTAGGCGAAACGTACTTTTGGGTGCCGCAGCTCTTGCTGGCTGCGGCTTTACCCCAGTGTATGGCCCCGAGGGCGGCGCCGTCGGCCTTCGCGGCGCCATCCGTATGGATGCGCCCGACACACGCGATAGCTTTGATTTCGTGGCCCAAATGGAACAACGGCTAGGTCGCTCCAACACGCCACGCTACGATCTGTCTTATGCGATCACGACACGCGAAAGCGGACTGGCCATCACCGGCTCTAACTCTGTGACCCGCTTCAATGTCCAAGGCACCCTCACCTATGCTGTCCGCTCCACAGGTACGGACAACCCGGTCACAAAGGGCGTTATTACCGGCTTCGCATCTTATTCAGCCAGCGGATCGACCATTTCAACGCTCGCCTCAAAGCGGGACGCAAGTGCGCGCTTGATGGTCATCCTTGCCGACAAGCTCGTGGCACAACTGCTCTTGGACCCTGCTCTCACATGAAGCTCGCAGGCGCACAAGCCACACGGTTTTTCGCCAAGCCAGAGGCCGGGATTGCAGGCCTATTGATCTATGGTGCCGACGCGATGCGCGTGGCCTTGCGCCGCCAAGAGGTCATCACCGCACTTGTAGGTCCTGAGGGAGAGGCCGAGATGCGGCTCACCCGGATGCCTGCCACCGATCTGCGCAAAGACCCCGCAGCAGCCCTTGATGGCCTCAAGGCGCACGGTTTTTTTCCGGGCCCTCGCGTTGTGTTCATTGAGGACGCAACCGAAGCCTTGGCCGGCCCGATCACCGACGCACTGGCCGAGTGGCAAGACGGCGACGCGTCATTGATCGTGACCTGCGGCTCGCTCCGCGCGACCTCAAAGCTGCGCAAAGCGTTTGAGGCCCATCGACGCGCCTATGCCGTGGGCCTTTATGATGATCCCCCCACGCGTGAGGAAATCGAAGCCGCGTTGCGTGCTGCGGGACTAGAGCAAATCAGCAATGAGGCGCACCGTGATCTTGATACACTTTCGCGCGCGCTAGACCCCGGTGACTTTCGCCAAACTGTTGAGAAACTCGGCCTATACAAGCGCGGCGATGCCACCCCAGTGACCCCACTAGACGTCGCAAACTGCGCGCCCGTGACGATTGAGGCCGCCCTTGATGACGTGATCCACGCAAGTGCAGAAGGCCGCGGGAATGAAATTGGCCCCCTGATCCAAAAGCTCGGCGGCCAAGGCGTACAGGCAGTAGCGTTATGCATCGGGGCCACCAGACATTTTCGCACGTTGTACGCAGCCGCCTGTGATCCCGGCGGCGCAGCCCAAGGACTGAGCCGCGCAAAACCGCCCGTATTTGGCCCACGTCGGGATCGAATGGCCCGGCAAGCCCAGCAGTGGGGCGTGCACAAACTCCAAGACGCCCTTAGGGAGCTGACCACCGCAGACCTAACCCTGCGCTCGTCCTCAATGGCGCCACAAATGGCGGTGATGGAACGCACGCTGCTGCGCCTTGCGGTTTACGCCAACCGATAGTTTGCTGCGTGCTGGCCGGCCCAAAGACCCGTCGCAAAACATGCCGTCAATAGGTAACCGCCCGTCGGGGCCTCCCAATCCAGCATTTCACCGCATGCAAAAGTGCCCGGCCTTTCCCGAAGCATAAGTTGATCATCCAACGCATCTCGCAGCACCCCGCCAGCCGTTGAAATCGCCTCATCAATAGGGCGCGGCGGGCCCAGCGGAATAGGTAAGGCTTTGATGGCGGACGCCAGATCATCCGGAAAAGGTCGAGCAAACTCATTCAACAGCGCGATTTGCACAGGCGTCAGGCCCAGCGCTTTGCGCAAATGGGTCGAAACACTGGCCTTCCCTCTCGGTCGCGCCAAACGCCCGGCCACTTCATCGCGTGAAAGATCAGGTTTCAGGTCCAGCGCCAGCCCCGCGCCGTCACGCAGCGCACGTGAAATGGCATATAGGCCTCCGCCCTCTAACCCGCGAGCCGAAACAATAATCTCACCTCGGTGCACCTGGCCCGCAACGCGCAGGCCGCAATTCTTAACCGGGGTACCGAAGTGACGCGCCATATGGTCGGACCAATCCACGCAGAACCCCATGTTAGCGGGACGAAACGGGGCAATTGGCGCCAACCAATCCGCCCATGCCCCATCAGACCCAAGCCGCGCCCATGATGCCCCGCCACACGCCAAAACCGTCACCTCAGGGCGCGCAGCCACCGCCCCCTCGGGTGTTTCAAAACAAACGGATGAACCATCCCATCCTGTCCAACGCCAATTGCGCCGCAACACGACGCCTAACTCATCCAAACGCGCCAACCACGCCCGCAACAGCGGCGACGCTTTCATCGCAGTGGGAAACACCCGCCCCGTTGATCCCGTAAACACCTCTTGACCCAAACCGCGCGCCCAATCTTGCACCTGATCAGGACCAAATCCGGCGAGCATAGGCGCCAACCAATCCTCCGCTTCGGCATAGGCCGCCCGGAATTCCGCCTCGACCTTGGTCAAATTCAAGCCAGATTTGCCCGCCATCAAAAATTTACGCGCTGGCGACGGCTTGGCCTCGGCCACAATCACTCTGCGTCCGGCCCGCGCCAACGCCTCCGCTGCCATCAACCCGGCAGGTCCCGCGCCAATCACCAACGCATCCGTGCTCTTGTCCAAATCCAACATAACCCCACCATTAGGCCCGACATACGACCGGAGCCAGCCCAATGTCCGAACCACATCCCATCTGCGCGCTCTGCGAACGCCCAGTCCCGCCGGACGCGCCACAAAGTTGGCACCACCTTGTGCCGAAACTCCGGGGCGGCAAAGGCGGCCCAACAGTCCTCGTCCACCAAATCTGCCATAACGAAATTCACGCCAGCGCGTCCGAGGCCGAATTGGCCCGCCTCTCGAACACTCCCGAAACCCTGCGCACCCATCCTCGATTGGCTAAGTTTATTGCATGGATTCGCAAAAGACCGGCAGACTTTCACTCAAAAACACCAAGCGGCCGTCGCGAAAAAAAAAATCGCTAAGCCCCCTCTTTGGTTCTTAAATATCCTGGGGGAGGCGGCCTTGGCCGACGGGGGCAAAGCCCCCTATTCGTAAGCGGACACCAAATCCAACGCTTTCCGGAATACAGTTGGCAGATCGTCCCGGACGACAGGCTGATACTCCACCCCATCAGCAGATTGCTGCACCGTCTGCACGCGCAGCACCAAATGAAAATGCGTGAATGTGTGACGCACCTCGCCAACCTCTCGCCAATCGGCGGCAAAGGGTGCAGCCGGCGCAGGATCATCCGTCCAATCAGACCCCGGGAACCCTATCATCCCCCCCAGCAATCCCTTGTCGGGGCGTTTTTCCACCAACCAATGGTCTCCTTGCCGTGCAAGGTAGATATAGCCATGACGCGTCGGCTTCGTCTTTTTAGGCAGCTTTCTAGGCAACTCAACCTGCACCCCCTCAGCCCGTGCACGACAGGCCGAGGACCATGGACAAATTCCACAGGCTGGGTTCCGTGGCGTACAGATCGTCGCCCCCAAATCCATAATCGCCTGCGCATAGTCGCCGGGCCGTTCCTGCGGGGTGAGTGCCTCTGCGAGCTCGGTAATCTCTTGCTTGGCCTTTGGCAGGGGCGTTTCAATCAAACGCAGACGCGCGATTACTCGCTCCACGTTTCCATCGACAACCGTCGCCGGAGCGTCAAACGCGATTGAGGCGACCGCCGCCGCCGTATAGGGGCCAACCCCAGGCAGTTTCAGCAGGTCTGTGACCGTATCAGGAAACACACCATCGTAATCCGTGGCCACAACGCGCGCGCATTTCAAGAGGTTCCGGGCGCGAGCGTAATACCCAAGCCCCGCCCACGCCGCCATGACGTCGGCATCCTCGGCCGCCGCCAAATCAGACACGGTTGGCCATTTTGCCATAAACTTGCGCCAATAGTCCCGAACCGCAGCCACCGTGGTTTGCTGCAGCATCACCTCGGACATCCAGATGCCATAAGGGTCGGGCCGCTCTCCAGCTGCACGGGCAGCAGGCCCAACACGCCAGGGCATCACCCGTGCATGGCGATCATACCACCCTAGCAAATCTTCGCTTAATTGCTCACGCATTGGTTATCACAGCCCTTGTTCCCCTCTGCTCACCGTGGTGTAGGATAGAGCGACTCGGGGAGACAACCACATGCAGCCTGCACGGCGCTCCAAAGGATTTCGGCGAACAAGCACACTGGTGGACCAAAAAGTCCGCGCCGTGACCGGACAGCGTGGATTTGCAGAAACCCGCATCCTGACCCATTGGGATGATATCGTTGGCCCAGAGACAGCTGCAATGTGCCGCCCCGTGGATGTAAAATACACCCGTACGCACGTCGGCGCGACTCTCACCCTCCTGACAACCGGGGCGATGGCCCCAATCCTCAAAATGCAAGAGCCCGGCATCCGTGAGCGTGTGAACGCTTGTTACGGCTACAACGCAATTGGCAAAATCCGCATCACACAGACCGCTCCAACCGGCTTTGCCGAAGGTCAGGTTACGTTCCAAGCGCGGCCCAAAACACAAAACCTCTCGCCCCAAGAACAGCGTGCCAACCGAACCAAAGCCGCAGTCCACACCTCGGACGTGCAGGACGAAGGATTGCGCGCAGCCCTTGAACACCTTGGCGCAAACATCATCTCAAAACAAAGCCGGTAGCGCGGCCCCTTAGAAAACCGGAGACCCCCCGATGCTGAACCGTCGTTCGCTAATGATCATGATCCCCGCAGCAGCCGCTGGCGTCGCATACAGCTATTGGCCCCGCGCAGAAGGCACGACTCCCCCAGCGTTTGACCTGCGCGCGAATGCCCAAGAGGGGTCGATCACCATCGAAGATATGACCATTGGCGACCCGAACGCACCAGTCAAAGTGGTCGAGTATGCCTCTTTCACCTGCCCGCATTGCGCGAATTTCCATCGCGATACGTTCAAGGATTTCAAGGCGGAATATATCGATACTGGCAAAGCACATTTCACCCACCGCGAAGTCTTTTTCGATCGTTACGGGCTGTGGGCATCGATGATGGCACGGTGTGGCGGGGCAGACCGGTACTTTGGCTTAATCGATTTGGTGTACTCCACCCAAGGCGACTGGGCGCGTCAAACCCAACCCGCTCTTGTGGCAGATGCGCTCAAGAAAATTGGCCTTCAGGCAGGGATGGACAGCACAACACTAGACGCCTGCATGCAGGACGCCGACATGGCCCAATCACTGGTGGCTTGGTATCAGGGCAATGCGGACCGCGACGGCATTCAATCCACACCGTCATTCCTGATCAACGGCACCATGCATTCCGGCAACATGTCGCTCAGCAAGCTGGGTGAACTTGTGGACGCCGCAAGCTAAAGTAGCGCGCGCAAGTGGGCCTCTAGCGGAGCCCAATCCTCAATCTCTAGCCGAACCGGCAACGTCATCACCCGCCCGCGCAGAGCGGGTGGCAGTCGGACGGCATCCTTTTCCGTTGTGACCGGTTGAGCAGACAGTTTTGCGGCCTTATCGCCCAAACGGGTCAACAACGATTGAGTCAGAGGCTGGTGGTCCGACAAAGCTTCGGTCCCGCGCAGATCCGCACCAAGGGCCTTTAACGTGCGAAAGAATTTCTCCGGCTGGCCGATGCCCGCAAAGGCAAAGACCGGCACGCCCTGCCAGCTCATGCCCGTGGGCAAAGGCGCAAGCGTGCCACGCAGCTGTAGTGGGCCGGGAATATCTACATGATCTTCCGGCGCGCCAATGCTGAGCGTGAAGTCAGCCCGCGCGAGGCCCGTGGCGATGGGTTCACGCAAAGGACCCGCAGGAATGACCTTGCCGTTGCCAAAACCCTGACGAGCATCGACCACGACAATGCTTAGGTCTTTTTCCAAGGCTGGGTTCTGAAAGCCATCGTCTAGCAGGATAATCTGCGCACCGGCCGCCACAGCCGCCTTGGCGCCAGCGGCGCGGTCCTTAGCCACCCAAACGGGACCAAAGGCCGCCATTAATAGCGGCTCATCCCCGACCACTTCGGCGCGATGTTTGCGCACATCGACCGGCACCGGTCCCTCAGCCGACCCACCATACCCCCTTGAAACGACATGCACCGCCACACCCCACTCCGTGAGGCGCTGCATCAGTGCGATCACTGTCGGCGTTTTGCCTGTACCACCTGCGTTTAGGTTTCCAACGCACACGACAGGCACGGGCAATCGCAGGGGTGTACCCTTGGCCAATCGCCGCGCGGTCGCTGCCGCATAGATGGCACCAAGTGGAGATAACAACGCGGACCATAGCCCTGGGGGGCGCGTCCAAAAACCCGGCGCACGCATCAACGTTTCGCCTTTTCTATCATCCCCAGAAGGGCATTCACCGTTTCATCGACGACCTCGGCGCCGTCGGACACGACTTCCCACGCAGCATGAGCAAGGCGCGCGGCTTCCTCCGGGGAAAGGGCTGCATCCACTTGCTGACCCAGATCCTCAGCTGAAGACACAAGCCGCATCGCATTGCCATCTGCCAGCCGACCAAAGATTTCGCGAAAGTTACCTGTATGCGGGCCTGTCAGGATCGCAGAACCCAACCCCGCCGGCTCAAAAGGATTATGCCCGCCGATTGGGACCAACGATCCCCCCAAAAATGTCACGGGGCAAACCCGAAACCACAGGCCCATTTCACCCAAAGTATCGGCCAGATAAATCTGCGTATCCTCAGTTAAGTTCTCTTCGGCAGAGCGCTGTGCAACATTCCAACCGTCGGCGCGTAAATCAGCGGCGATGGCGTCGCCACGTTCCGGATGCCGAGGCGTAAGGATCAACAAAAGCCTCAATGAAGCGCGGCGCGCAAACTTATGCGCTTGCGCCACAAGCGCTTCTTCACCGGGGTGCGTCGAGGCTGCGAGCCAACACGGCCGCCCAGCCAATTGCGCCGCAAAAGCCGCACGATCCACTTCTGCACAGGGCGGGGGGGCAGCACCTTCCTTAAGTGTACCAGTCACGCGAACCGCACTGCCTTTCGCGCCTAAGCGCCGCAGTTTACGGGCGGTTTCCCTATCTTGGGCACGGATTTGGTCAAAGCGTTGCAGCAAGCTGGCCGCCGCACCGGAAAACCATTTCCATTTGGAAAAGCTTTGATCAGACATGCGGGCGTTAACCAACGCCAATGGGATGCCCCGCGCATGCGTGTGATGGATCAGCGATGGCCATAATTCGCTCTCGGTCCAGACCGCAAGGTTTGGACGCCAATGATCCAGAAATCGGCGCACAAACATCGTGGCATCCAAAGGCACGTACTGGTGGATAACCTGCTCGGGCAATTGTTTGGCCATCAATTGCGCCGACGTCACGGTACCGGTCGTCATCAGTATGTTTAGATCTGGATCTTGCTCAACCAGCCCCCGCACCACATCCAGTACCGAAATCGACTCCCCAACTGAGGCGCAATGGATCCAGATCACACGACCCTTTGGACGCGCTATTACGGCAATACCTTTGCGCTCAGAGAGGCGTTCGGCCTCCTCTTTGCCCTCCGCCAGCCGAGCCTTCAGCTTGGCCTCAGCAAAAGGGGCCGCACGTGCGGACCACGCAAGATAAGCGGCCAATGCCAGTGAGCGTGCCATAGGCTTAGGTATCCAGCTCCTCGGTGGGAGAGGCCGCTGCCTCCTCGTCCCGAAGCCTATGAATATGGGCGATAAAGTACCGCATATGCGCGTTATCCACGGTTTTCTGGGCCTCAGATTTCCACGCATCGTAGGCCGAGGCATAGTTCGGATACATCCCAACAATATGAATGGCTTCCACGTCCTTGAAGACATTCTTAGTCGGGTCTACCAGTTCGCCGCCAAAGACGAGATGTAATCGCTGAACCATAGTCGGCTCCTTTCGGGTCACTTTGCGGGCACCATAGGCGTTGACCTTGGCACGTCAAGCAGCGCTCAGGTCGCGGGAACCAATCGCGCCATCAACCCCTGATGCACATTTATGGGCGCGGCAAGCACACCATTGACCTGTGGGTGCGGGTTGTTAAAGCGCAACGGCGTGCCCACTTGGTCGGTCACGGTGGCGCCTGCCTCGCGGGCGATCAAATCACCCGCCGCGATGTCCCATTCCCATGAAGGCCGCAGCGTAATCATCCCATCAAATGCGCCCTCTGCTACCAAAACCATGCGGTAAGCTAACGACGACCGAAAGTGTTGCGTGACGGGAAGTGGACCGCCCCAACGCTCTTCTGCGAACATCTTTTTGTTGCCCAACAACTGCGCCCCATCCAGCGCGGATCGCGATGATGTGCCCAGCGCGGTGCCATTCAACGTCGCGCCCAGCCCACGGGCGGCGGTGAACATCAGGTCCAACATTGGCAAGTACACGACAGCAGCAACAGGCACGCCGTCTTCGACCACCGCCAACGCATGAGAAAACCCGGTTTTGCCATTCATAAACGCGCGGGTGCCATCGATCGGGTCCACAACAAAAACGCGGTTTCGATCTAGTCGTGTCGCGTTGTCGGCTGTTTCTTCTGACAACCAGCCATAGTCGCTGCGCGCGGCGGTTAGTTCCTCTCGCAGCATGGTGTCGACCTCAATGTCGGCTTCGGTCACAGGGCCTTGGCCTGCGCCTTTGTCCCACGCCTCGGGGTCTTTGCGAAAGTGTTTGGCCGCTATCTCTCCCGCGGCCTTTGCGGCATCGCGCAAGAGCGCAAGATCAGGCTCCGGCAATCGTAAGCCCCTCTACCCGCATCGACGGGATCGCGCGGGTCAGATGCATACGCGCGTCATTCGCGGGCGTCATGGTCCGCAGCATATCGCGCAAATTACCGGCCACCGTGCATTCATTCACTGGATAGGTGATTTCACCATTTTCCACCCAAAACCCTGAGGCACCGCGCGAATAATCACCGGTGGTTGCGTTAATCGACGACCCGATCATCGAGGTGATCAAAAGCCCAGTTCCCATTTCAGCCAGTAGTTCGGCCTGAGTTTGGGTGCCTTGTGTCATCCGCAGGTTAGAAACGGAGGGGCTGGGCGGTGCAGACGTCCCGCGCGAGGCATTGCCTGTTGAAGCCAGTCCAAGCTTGCGGCCGGTGGCCAGGTCGAGCACCCACCCTTTCAGGACACCATCGGCCACGATATCGCGGCGCGAAACGGGCAGGCCTTCACCATCAAAGGGCCGCGAGCCGTTGACCCGCGCAAGAGTTGGGTCTTCCCACAGGGTTATGCCGTCGGGCAGAACTGGCGTATCCATGGCATCCCGTAGAAATGACGCCCCCCGCACTACGGAACTACCGTTAATCGCCCCCATCAGGTGACCAATCAGGCTGTTGGCGACGCGTTCATCGTATAGCACCGGATAGGCGCCGGTTGGCGGTTTGCGCGCGCCAGCACGCTGCAATGTCCGCTCGGCTGCCATGCGCCCAATCAGTTCGGGCGCATCCAGATCGGCCGCGTGGATACGGCTATCACCATAATAGTCACGCTCCATTTCGGTGCCGGTTCCAGTGATGGCCACAACGCTTAGGCTGGTGCCTGTACGTTGATAACCCCCTGAAAACCCGTTCGACATTTCAAGATGAAGGCGCCGGCCGCCATAGCCCGCACCAGCATCCGATACCTGTGCAATACCATCATATGCGAGCGCCGCAGCCTCAGCCCGCGCGGCCATATCCTGTAGTTCGGCGGGGGTGGGCGGCTCTGCCGTCTCCGCCAATTCAAGCGCGTCCAAATCCCAGTTTTTCGCCAAATCCTCGGGGTCTGCTGGTCCGATTACGGGGTCCTCGGGGGCCTCTTTGGCCATGGCCACGGCCCGTTCGGCCATTTGCTCTAATGTCGCCGCAGACGTATCCGAGGCCGACACACAGGCCTGCCGCTTGCCCATCATAACCCTAAGGCCAATCTCGATCCCTTCGGATCGTTCGGCGTGTTCCAACGCACCGCCACGCACATCAATGCTCACGGAGGTGCCATCTACCGCCAAGGCATCAGCGGAGTCAGCCCCCGCGGCTTTTGCAGCCGAAAGGAGTGCTTTGGTCAGGTCAGAGAGCGATTGCGTCATGGGAAGTCCTTGATCGAGGTCTCCCCTGAGGTAGTCCGCAAGGGCGGTGCGTGCAAGGCTGACGGCCGTTAGCGAATTGTTAACGATTGCTAACGCACATGCGCGCAGATCAGGATCGCAGCGTCAGTCCCATTGCTACCCTGATGATCGGGGCCATAGATCGGCACCTCAATTTCGGTCACCTGGATATTCTCGGGCAGGTCCGCAACCGCAAGATCGAAGGAAGCCGCGCGGTAATGCGCCAAACCAACAGAGATCACGCCCAAACCACCCGGCGCGATCACCCGCAAAACCTCTGGCAAGGCGAGCGGACCAAGGTGCCCAAGGGTAAAGGTGCCACTGCTAATCACGCCACGGTATGCACCGTCGGGCACGGGCATACCCGCGGTTATGTCCGCGATAAACGTACGCTCATACAGATCTTTTTCTTCAGCGACGCCCAGCATTTCAGCCGAAATATCAGTACCGTCAATCTGGTGAATTCCCTGCTGCCGCAATGCAAACGCAGCCAGCCCGGTGCCTGCACCCACATCCAGAACAGGGCCCTTGCCGTCCCGTTCGACGAACGTCTGCGCCACCCAAAACGGCAGTTGATAGTCCATCGCGGCGGCAAAACTGGAATCGTAGTCCCGCGCCCAAGCCGCATACAGCTTGCGCGAATCTTCGGGTGTCCTAAGGCGATACGCCGTTTCTAGGGAACGCTCCGTCATGTTAATAATTTCGCAATTGCAGCATTAACAAATCAACCCACTATGCGAAATCTGCGACGCTATACCCCTGAATGAACAACAAACCTGTCAAATCGCCATGATTAATACGCACATCGCACTGTGCCTGCACCGATGGTTTGGCATGAAGAGCCACCCCGAGGCCTACGCGACTCAGCATTCCTAAATCGTTTGCGCCATCCCCTACGGCCAGCACATCCTCCTCTGAAATCCCCAACCGCGCAGTAATTTGCTGCAACGCAGAAACTTTGGCTTCCTTGCCCAAGATCGGCCGCCCCACATCGCCCGTCAACTTGTCACCGTCTGCCAACAGCGTGTTGGCACGATTTTCATCAAAGCCCAGCTTGGCCGCGACCTGTTCCGTGAATGCCGTGAAACCGCCCGACACCAATGCCGCGTAAGCGCCATTCGCCTTCATCGTCGCGACAAGAGCGGCGCCGCCAGGCATGTGGGTGATCCGCGTAGCAAGCACGTGATCAATCGTTGCAACGGGCAGGTCCTTTAGCAGACCAACACGTTCGATCAGGGCGCCCTCAAAATCCAATTCACCATTCATCGCGCGGGCGGTGATGTCGGCCACACGGGGGCCAACGCCTGCCTCTGCGGCCAATTCATCAATGCATTCTTGCTGAATCATGGTACTGTCCATATCGGCCAACAGCATCTTTTTGCGCCTGCCTGCACTTGGCTGCACCACAAGGTCCACGCCGACCGATTGCAGGCTTTCCCACACGTCCCAACGGTTGCTCGGCACCTCGTGCATCTCAAACTCGGCGGCGACGTCAGGCATGAGCCATTGCACAGCACCCCCACCCCAAGCGTTGCGGAGATTTTCCACCAAAGCAGGCTCTAGTACAGGGGTCGTGGGCGCGGTCAGCAGGGTTACGCAGTACATCAAAGTTTCCGATCGTCGTCAGGGCGTGTCGCATTTGATCCAATGAGCGGCGCTTTAGCGCAGGATTGCGGCTTGTGCGAGTCGCTTTCCCCCGATAGGTGCAGTGGCGGGACACCTCGCCCCAACGCGAGGCACATATCTGAAAGGGTATCCATTATGGGTATGATCGAACCGGGCATTAAGCCCGCTAATCCGCGTTTTTCTTCTGGCCCTTGCGCCAAACTCCCCAATTTTTCGCTAGAAATGCTTGCTGATGCGCCGCTGGGCCGTTCGCACCGCGCCGCCATTGGCAAGGACAAGCTGAAAGCTGCGATTGAGACGACCCGTGAGGTCCTCGGCATTCCCGCTGATTACAAAATCGGCATCGTTCCCGCATCTGACACGGGCGCCTATGAAATGGCGATGTGGAACCTGCTTGGCGAACGCAAAGTTGAGATGCTCGCCTGGGAAAGCTTTGGCGCCGGCTGGGTGACCGATGCCGTTAAACAGCTTAAGATCGACGCAGAGGTTAAGACCGCCGACTATGGTCAAATCGTCGATTTCGCCACGGTCGATTTCAACAATGACGTTTGTTTCACTTGGAACGGCACGACATCGGGCGTGCGCCTGCCAAATGGTGATGTGATCCCGGCCGACCGTACTGGCCTGACCCTGTGTGATGCCACTTCGGCCGCGTTCGCAATGGACTTGCCTTGGGACAAGCTGGATGTGACCACCTTCTCTTGGCAAAAAGTGCTGGGCGGCGAAGGTGCGCATGGGATGCTGATCCTGAGCCCACGTGCCGTAGAACGTCTAGAAAGCTACACGCCCCCGTGGCCCCTGCCCAAAATTTTCCGCCTCACCAAAGGTGGCAAATTGATTGACGGAATCTTTTCCGGCGCGACCATCAACACGCCCTCAATGCTGTGTGTTGAGGATTATCTCGTCGCTCTTGATTGGGCCAAATCCAAGGGCGGCGCTGCGGGCATGATTGCACGCGCCGACGCCAACGCACAGGCAGTCCATGACTTTGTGGCCGCGCACGATTGGATCGAAAATCTCGCCGAAGACCCCGCGACGTGGTCGAACACTTCCGTCTGTCTCAGGTTTGCGGATGCTCGTATCCAAGACGGCGCGACATTCGCTAAAGCGGTTGCCAAACGGCTCGAAAAAGCTGGTGTTGCACTGGACGTAGGCGCCTATCGCGACGCGCCAGCTGGTCTGCGCATTTGGTGCGGCGGCACGGTTGAAACGTCCGATGTTGAGGCGTTGATGCCTTGGATCGAATGGGCGTTCGAAGCAGAGATTGCCGCACAAACGGTTGCTGCCTGATCCTATCTAAAGGGCGCAGATTTGCGCCTTTTCTCCCAATTTCCCTGACACGAAGGGTGCGTCTCACCGCACCTGCTCTCAGAAAGTATATGAAATGCCCAAAGTTCTCGTTTCCGACAAACTCTCCGAAACCGCCGTCCAAATCTTCCGCGATCGCGGCATTGATGTGGATTTTGAACCCAGCTTGGGAAAAGACAAAGAAAAGCTGGCTGAGGTAATCGGCCAATACGACGGCCTTGCCATCCGTTCGGCCACCAAAGTGACCGAAAAAATCTTGGCCGCCGCAACCAACCTCAAGGTCGTGGGTCGCGCAGGAATCGGCACCGACAACGTGGACAAAGAAGCGGCATCCAAGAAGGGTGTGATCGTCATGAACACGCCCTTTGGCAACATGATCACAACTGCCGAACATGCGATTGCTATGATGTTCGCTGTCGCCCGCCAAACCCCAGAGGCCAGCGCATCCACCCATGCAGGTAAATGGGAAAAGTCCAAGTTTATGGGCGTTGAACTGACGGGTAAAACACTTGGCGTCATCGGCGCAGGGAACATCGGCGGCATCGTTTGTGACCGCGCACGCGGCCTAAAGATGAAGGTCATCGCCTATGACCCCTTCCTCTCGGAAGAGCGCGCTGACAAGATGGGCGTCGAAAAGGTTGACCTGGATGCGCTGCTGGCCCGCGCGGATTTCATCACGCTGCACGTGCCCTTTACCGATCAAACCGCCAACATCCTCAGCGCAGAAAACATCGCCAAGACCAAAAAAGGCGTGCGGATCATCAACTGTGCCCGCGGCGGTTTGGTGGATGAAGACGCACTGGCCGAAGCTCTGAAATCTGGCCACGTGGCCGGTGCCGCATTTGACGTGTTCAAGGTTGAGCCTGCGACGGACAGCCCGCTGTTCAACCTGCCCAATGTCGTTTGCACCCCGCACCTTGGGGCCGCCACGACCGAGGCGCAGGAAAACGTTGCCCTGCAAGTGGCCGAGCAAATGTCCAACTACTTGCTCACAGGGGCCGTTGAAAACGCGCTCAACATGCCATCGGTCACCGCCGAAGAAGCCAAAGTCATGGGCCCTTGGGTAAAAGTAGCCGAGCACTTGGGCTCGTTCGTGGGTCAAATGACCGACGAACCGATCCAATCGATTGAAATCATCTACAACGGCACCGTGTCTGCCATGAACCTAGAGGCGCTGAATTGTTCCGCCGTCGCAGGTATTATGAAGGCCACAAACCCTGACGTGAACATGGTCTCGGCGCCCGTGATCGCCAAGGAACGCGGCATCCAAATCTCGACCACGAGCCAAGACAAATCCGGCGCATTTGATGGCTACATCAAGCTGGTGGTCAAAACAGCAGAGCGTGAGCGTTCCATCGCCGGCACCGTGTTCTCGGACGGCAAACCACGCTTCATCCAGATCAAAGGTATCAACATCGACGCCGAGGTGGGCGCGCACATGCTGTACACCACGAACACCGATGTGCCCGGTATCATCGGGACGCTGGGTCAAACGATGGGCGAAAACGACGTGAACATCGCAAACTTTACGCTGGGGCGGTCGGCTGCGGGTGCGAATGCTATTGCACTATTGTACCTTGATGCCCCCCCCCCTGCTGCAGTTCTGGAAAAGCTGCGCACCACTGGTCTGTTCCAGTCGGTTGCACCGCTGCATTTCAACGTGGCCTAATAGTCACCAAAAACATCATAACGGGCCGCGCGTAGACGGCCCGTTATTGCGCGCCGCCGCACCTCTATCCCGCCAGACATCTCTGCTAAGCCCATGACTTAGCCCAGTGCGTAACACCGTCACGTTACGCTAGACGCGATGTTGCGGGCCACTTATCCATAGATAAGTCACGCTTCGATGCGGGCAGTAGCACGGGGATCAACCGTCCATTTGCTGCCCCGCAATCGAAGAAATGCGGAGGGTACAATGCAAGAAATCGTAATATTGTCAGGCGCACGCACCGCCATCGGAACGTTTGATGGTGCGCTAGCGGGAACGTCGGCCATTGATCTGGGCGCCGTTGCCGCCAAAGCCGCACTTGACCGCGCGGGCGTCGCAGGCGCGGCCATCGGCACGACCGTTTTCGGCCACGTCATCAACACTGAACCCCGTGATATGTACTTATCCCGCGTCGCCGCAATGCAGGCCGGCGTGCCCGAAACCGTCCCAGCGATGAACATCAACCGGCTGTGCGGGTCGGGCGTGCAGGCCATCGTGTCAGGGGTTCAGGCTTTGCAATTGGGCGATGCCGATTTCGCGTTGGTCGGCGGAGCCGAGAACATGAGCCGCGCACCATACACAATGCCCTCACTGCGGTTTGGCCAGAAAATGGGCGACACACAGGCAACGGACATGATGCTCGGCGCGTTGACCTGCCCGTTCGGGACCGGACACATGGGCGTCACCGCCGAGAATGTCGCGCGTGAGCATGGTATCACCCGCGCGGAGCAAGATGCCTTTGCACTAGAAAGCCAAAATCGCGCGGCCGCCGCGATTGATGCCGGATTTTTTGACGACCAGATCGTTTCGGTCGACGTCCGCGTCAAGCGCGATACAGTGGCCTTTGCACGCGATGAACACCCCAAAGCGACCACCATGGAAAAGCTTGGCGGCCTGCGCGCGGTGTTTCAAAAGGACGGCACCGTGACTGCCGGTAACGCCAGCGGGATCAACGATGGGGCCGCCGCACTTGTTCTAGCCACGGCCGAGGCGGCAGCGGCAGGTGGGCACCAGCCGATGGCCCGCGTTCTTGGATATGCTCATGCGGGGGTCCGCCCAGATGTGATGGGCATTGGCCCGATCCCTGCGGTTGAAACGTTGTGTGCCCGCACCGGTCTAACGATTGCCGACTTCGATGTGATTGAAAGCAATGAGGCGTTTGCCGCCCAAGCGCTTGCGGTAAACAAGGGCCTTGGCCTCGACCCCGCGCGTGTTAACCCCAATGGTGGCGCAATCGCGCTGGGTCATCCTGTCGGCGCGACCGGCGCGATTATCACCGTAAAGGCGCTGTATGAGGTGATCCGCACTGGCGGGAAGCGTGCCCTAATCACCATGTGTATCGGCGGCGGTCAGGGCATCGCTTTGGCGATTGAGCGTCTGTAAGGTTTAGCTGTTGCGCGCTTAGTAGCCAAGCGCGCAACCGTCCTTGCGGGGGTCAGAGGCTCCCTCCAGATACCCGCTTTCATCAATGCGGATCGCTTGCGCGCCCCCGATTGGACCATGCGGAATTTCAACATTGTGACCCATGCTTTGCAGCTCAGCACGGACAGTATCGCTATAACCGCGCTCCACTTTTAGCACGCCTGTGTCTGAGAAGCTCCGCGGCCCATCAATGGCTGTTTGGGCGTCCATCCCAAAGTCCGTCAAGTTGGAAACAAACCGTGCATGCCCATTCGCCTGATAGGCGCCGCCCATCACGCCAAAGGGCATGATGACCTTGCCGTTTTGTTTAAGCATAGCCGGAATGATAGTGTGCATCGGGCGCTTGCCTGCACCATATTCGTTGGGATGACCGCTTTGCAGCGTGAAGCCAGCGCCACGGTTTTGGAACAAAATACCATATTTGTCGGACGCCAAGCCACTGCCGAAGCTATGGAAAATCGAATAGATCAGCGACACAGCCATACCGTCTTTGTCAACGACTGTGATGTAGATGGTGTCTTTGTGTACTGCCTCGGTCCGTACATGTACCTCCTGCGCGGCACGCTTGGGATCAATCAGCGCAGCCAAACCTGAAGCCGTTTCGGGCGCGAGCATATGTGCCAATGCTGTCGTATGATCAGGATCCGCGATGAACCGATCACGCGCATCATAGGCAAGCTTCGCGGCCTCTGCCTCAATATGAGCGCGTTGGGTGCCAAATGGATCAAGGCGCGCGATATCAAAATGCGACAGGATCGCGTTCATCAAGATTGCCGTCGCACCCATGCCATTGGGCGGATGCTCAACCAACTCTAGCCCGTTGTGCATACCGGTTACTGGCGCGGTATAGTCAGCGGAAGTCGCGGCAAAATCATCCAAGGTATGCTGACCGCCCAAGGCGCGCAGGCTGTTCACCATGTCTTCGGCAACTGGACCTTCGTAGAAACCCGCGCGCCCGTTTTTGGCGATAGACTCTAGCGCATTTGCCTGTTCCGGCAGCGCAAAATGTGTGCCCGACTGTGGTGCCTTGCTCCACGGAAGGAACAATTCGCGAGCGCGGCCCTGCGGGGTTTCTTCGGTTTCGGCCCAATCGAAAGCGACCCGAGGTGCGACAGGCACCCCATCGCGGAAATATGGAATGACCGGCCCAAGCGTGTCGGCAATGCCCAGCTTGCCGTGATCGGAGGACAGTTTGCAAAACGCATCCACTGCGCCGGGCACCGTTACCGCATCTGCGGAATAAAGCGGCACCGCTGTCAGCCCTTGGTCGCGCAGCGATTGTGCAGACGCACCGGCCGGTGCTTTGCCCGAGCCGTTTAGTGCGATAACATCTTCGGACCCCGCAGGTTTGAGCAGCACAAAGCAATCGCCCCCCAGCCCAGTCATCTGTGGCTCACACAGGCCAAGCAAAACAGCGCCTGCAATTGCCGCATCAACCGCATTGCCGCCCCGCATCAGGGTTTCGATAGCCACCCGGCTCGCCAATGGGTGCGAGGTCGCACACATACCGCGAGTAGCTAGTACTGGGGATCGGCCCGGAAGTTGTAAGTCGCGCATTCTGTTCTCCGCTCAGTGTGAAGCGTGACTTTAGCGCGAGAATTTCAGAAGCCAAGATGAGGATTGCGCCAACGACTTAGACGGCCCAAGCTTTCATCGATTGTGACGTCGCGCCCTAAAACCCGACGCAGAACGTGAACCTGTTTTCGTCGTCAATTCGTTCGTAGTTTATGCTGTCGGCAAGTGTATGAATCATAAACCAGCCAAACCCACCCTCGGGCATGTCTTGGATGTCTTCGGTCAAACTTGGCAAAGCCGCCCCGCTCAAGGCATCGGCGGGCACGGGCGGCCCTTGATCAATCGTTTGAATGTAGACAGCGTTTTTATCAGACCGCTTGTGCGCATAGACCGTCAGATGAATGTCCCCATGCACCGGGGCGCAATACGCATGCTCAACGATATTATTGAGCACCTCAGCCAGGACAATTAAAATGTCACCTCGTGGTTCAGGCTCAACTGCATTTCGCTCCAGCTCAACCTGTAGCTTTTTCAGATGATCCGACACATGAGCGAATGTGCCAGGAAATGCACAATCGATCAGAGTTTGAGGTGACATGGTCCTCTCCCAAAGCTTAGGCGGCGCTTTGCTCAGAACCAAAAGCCGTTTTGGCATCTGGATGGATAACGAAAACACTATCCATCCGCGTTAGCCTAAGCACCTTTTGTACGGCATCCCGTAGCCCAGCGAGCTCAAGTTTCTGCCCGTTCGGCAGCATCTTCATCACCGCGACCAAGGCCCCAAGGCCAGAACTGTCAAGAAATGCGACCTTTTCCATGTCAACAACTACGCGGCCCTTGTGGCCGACTAACAGTTTGCGAAACGTGTCCTTGAATTGCACAGCGATCGCTGCATCAATGCGTTCATCCTCAACCGTTATACAAAGCGCATCGGTCTTGATCTGGGTCGTCAACTGCATCACGGCTTCCCTTCAACTTTCACACATTCCAAAAACCGTACGCCACAATTGTTACCAATCCGTTTCTATCGGCCAAAACACTCGACCTTGTAAAAACACATGAGTATCTGTGGCCCCACATATTGTTGCACTTAACCCCCAAAGGACGATCATGGCCGACTACGCAATGCTGCATCAAACGACCGCCGCGCTGACCGAAGGCGAGGATGATTTGGTTGCGCTTATGGCGACTGTCGCCTGCGAAGTGCATCACGCCGACGAGCGATTTGATTGGACCGGCTTTTACCGCGTTGTTGCGCCTGAATTGCTTAAAATTGGCCCCTACCAAGGCGGACATGGTTGCCTTGTGATCCCTTTTTCGCGTGGTGTGTGCGGGGCCGCAGCACGCACCGAGACTACGCAATTGGTGCCGAACGTGGACGCGTTTCCGGGACACATTGCTTGCGCAAGCTCCACGCGTTCAGAGTTGGTCCTGCCGGTACACGATAGGGCAGGCAAGCTGATCGCGGTTTTTGATATCGACAGCAATCAGCCTGACGCATTTACCAGCCAAGACGCAGCCGAGCTGGAACGCTTACTGCGGGATGTTTTTACGCGCCCTTAACGCGAATCCGGCTATCCAAAATCACCTTGGCAAAACCACCCGGCGCTCACTGCGCCACCATGCGCATAGAACAGCCACAAACGAGGGCCTTGTTGCGTGTCGACACGCCAATAATCGCGCTGACCTGAGCGCCAGTTAGGATCGTCTAGCCACCACTCAGGGGCAATTCGCTCAGGGCCAACGGCATGAGCCACAGCCCAATCGCGCCCACGCCATCGAAATGCAGACGGCAAATGCGGGCTGTCCGGCGTACGCGTAACCGGTTCTGGCCGAAACGCCAAAACAGGGCGTTGGATAGGTGGTCCCGGCCAAGGCCCGGTATGTGCAGGCACCCAAGCCGCACCATGCACTGTATCCGTTTTTTCAGGGATACGGCTATCTGCGGGATGCACACGTGTAATCGCCTCTAGGCCCACACGCGTGCCAAGGCGTTCGAGCAAACGCTCGAGCGCATCCGTTTTTGCCGGGGTCGCCCGCGCAGTTGTTACTGCATCGGAAACCTCCATCCCGCCAACGTGCTGACGGTCTGACATCGGCTCAGTTACAGGCGCCTCTAACCGCAGCATATCAAAGCCGAAACCCGCATCAACATCACTCAACTTCATCGCCAAAAGCGGACGAATTTGGGCCGGGTCGCGGGTAGAACGCGCCAACCCAACTTCTATGCGCTCAACGCCGCCACCCGCGCGATACAATTCAAACCGGATACACCGCGCACCGCGCCCCTTGGCGTTAAGCTTTTGGCAAAGCGGGCCTAATAAACGGTCGAGCCCTGCAAGGATGTCATCTTCCAAACCAATCGGGTCAGGTAACCCCATGCGCAAAGCAAAACGGTGAGGGGGCCGCGCGGGCGCGATCGGCTCAGGTTCAATGCCCAACGCTTGGTCCAACCGACGCACGACACCACGTCCGTAGCGACGCGCCAACGGTGCACGAGGCTGCCCCAGCAACTCACCGACAGTGCGCAAGCCAACCTTCCCAAGGCCGTCCACTTCCTGCGGCGTAAGGCGCAGCGCTGCAATTGGTAAGGGGGCCAGTACCTGATGCACTTGTCCCGGTGGCGCTATACGCACCGCAGAGACAGCTGCGGCCGGCAGCTTGACCGGAGCTGGTCCGCCACGCTCCCAGTTGCGGCGCTTAACGGCGCGCGAGCGGGTTGCCCGCGCCTCTTGATCAATCGCATCGCCAGACCGAATAGCCGAACTCTGCGCACCTGCAAACCGCGCCAATGCCCATGCGGCCCCGGCCGTATCCGCCAAGCCCAATTGTACTGTCAAACCTTGAGCCGCGCACTCCTGCTCCGCTTGTCTGGCAAGGGGCGCCTCTCCCCCGAACAAATGCGCACAACCCGTCAAATCTAGCATCAAGCCAGCCGCGCCTTCTTCTGCCACCCAAGGCGAAAATTTCCCTGCCCACCGCCGGACGGCTGCCAAAAAAGCAGCCTGCCCCCGCGGATCTTCAGCCCGAGTGAGCAGGTCAGGGCACATTGCACGCGCGTCCTGCAAACCCTGCCCCCGATGCACACCCTCAGCCTCTGCGGCGCGCGACAAGGAACATAAGGTTTGCAGATTTCCGACGCGACGCACAATTGCCAAGGGCCGGTCCGTCAGACCGCGCTCCAAGCGCAATGCCCGCTCTGCAGCAAACCGCGGAAACCAAAGAGACAAAACGCGACGACAGGCCATATAGAAGAACACTCCAGCTTGTTCACACTTTGTTCTATTTAATTCGAGTCACAACAAGAGTCGAGTTCGCGAAACATAATAGAAATCATGATTTTTCTTGATAGGCACCCTATTTACTGTTAGCGGGCACAGCTATTCAGAAGGGAGCTATCATGGACCTGAATACACTTTCGCTAGACGAGCTAAAAAAGCTGAAACGCGATGTAGAAAAAGCTATCACTTCATTTGAGGAACGGCGACTGCTTGAAGCACGTAAAAAGCTCGAAGATTACGCTAAGGAAATTGGCGTTGATTTGAACGAAGTTGCCAGCATGAAGAAAACAACAAAAAACGTTAATCCACCGAAATACCGCCACCCCGAAGATCAAGCACTGACATGGACCGGGCGTGGACGAAAACCAAAGTGGATTGTTGAGGCTCTCGACGCTGGAAAAGACCTCGAATCCTTCGCCATTTAACGGCGTAATTGATTCAGTAAATCAAGCGAGACATATCCATCGGGCGTCGCCCCGATACTCGCTTGATACCGCCTCACGGCTGACAACGTGTTGGGTCCAATTTTCCCATCCACCCCGCCGGGATCAAACCCCCTGCGCGCCAGCAATTGCTGGATTTCCTTCCGCTCTACAAACCGCAGTCCCCTATCTCCACGGGGCCAAGACGCCTTGAAATCAGGGCCGCCTGCAATGCGATCAGCCAGATGGCCCACCGCAATCACATAGGCATCTGCGGGGTTATACCTCTCAATCACTTGGAAGTTTCGATAGATTGCAAAGGCCACACCCTTTGCGCCAGCGGGAACCAAAATCGAAACCCGATCACTGTTGGGCAGTTGTCCGCCGCGCGCGGGACGCACCCCTAATTGACGCCACGCATTCGCGGATTTACGAACCCTATCACCGGTTTGGGCGTAATCAAATCCATTAGGCAATTTAACTTCTACACCCCAAGGTAGATTATTCTGCCATCCGAAACGCGCCAAATAATTGGCCGTTGACGCAAGGGCATCACTTGGATCATCGGACCAGATATCACGACGGCCATCCCCGGTAAAATCAACGGCATAAACGTTGTAGCTTGAGGGCATAAATTGCGTATGCCCCATAGCACCCGCCCACGACCCTGTCATATTCTGCGGCGCAATATCCCCATTTTGCAAAATAGTTAACGCATTAACTAATTCACTTTCAAAAAAGCGAGCGCGGCGGCCATCAAAAGCAAGCGTGGCCAATGCGGAAATAGTCGGCTCGGACCCACGGAAAGTTCCATAGGCGCTTTCTAGGCCCCAAACCGCCACAACCACCTCTTTTGGGACCCCGTATTGCGCCTCAATCCGGTCCAAAACGCGGGAATGCTTGCGCAAAGCGGCCTTGCCGTTGCGCACCCGTGTCGCAGACACGGCAGTATCCAGATATTCCCAAAGCGTTTTGGTGAATTCGGCCTGATTGCGATCACGACGGATAACGTCGGGCAAATATTGCGCCGCCTTAAATGCTTGATCCAACGTGCGTTGTGAAATGCCCTGCGCCTGCGCGCGGCGTTTGAATGCACCCACCCAGCGGTCAAATCTTGCATTGGCAGCCACCTCAACCACCGGCGTCTGAAGCGTCGGAACTATCGGGCGCTGCACGGGGTTCAGCGTTGACAGAGTGACGGTTGCGCTCTGCGAGCGCGGCGCGGGCCTATCAGAGACATCCACAGCCAACGGGCTGGCCCCGGCCCCTCCGCACAATAGAACAAATCCGATGACTGCTGCTGCGCCGCGCATGGTGTCCCCCATTTGACTGTTCGCACGCAGAGCGTAACGCGAATGGGAAAAATCACAAAGTCAGTTAACAGAGAATGAGCGGGACTGTGCTACTTGGTGGATCGGCGGCGTGTCGACTTTTTGACGCGCTTGCCTTTGTGACGGACAGGCCCTTTTCCGCGTCGCTTGGTGAACTGTTTGGTCACGGCGCCATCAATCTCAAGCATTTCGAGCGTTAGCCCCCCAGTCACCGGCACCGCTGCAGCCAGTTTGACGGTCACGCGCAGCCCAATCCCGATTTGAAGGCCACTCTCAGTGCCCTCAAGCACCTGTGCATCGCGGTCATAGCGGAAATATTCACGCCCCAAGCTGCGCACCGGGATCATCCCATCTGCGCCCGTCTCATCCAGCCGCACAAACACGCCAAACGCCTGCACCCCACTGATGCGCCCAGTGAATTCCGCGCCGACATGATTGCTCAGGAAAGCTGCGAGGTAGCGGTCTGAGGTATCCCGCTCAGCCACCATCGACCGCCGTTCAGTATCAGAGATCAGCTTGGCCGTATCATCTAGCGTCTCGGTGTCTTGCACGCTCAGCCCGTCGTCGCCCCATTTATGCGCCGCAACCAAGCCGCGATGCACGATCAGGTCGGCATAGCGTCGAATGGGCGACGTGAAATGCGCATAGGCCTTCAACGCAAGGCCGAAGTGCCCAATGTGCTTGGGCGTATAATAGGCCTGCGTCATGCTGCGCAGCGTGGACATGTTGATCAATTCGGCAAAGTCGCTTTCGGACGCGTCACTAAGCAATTTGTTCAACTGACGGGTTTGCAAAACCTGCCCCTTGGCCAGCGAAAAACCACTGGCCTGCGCGGTGTCCCGCAAGGCCTCTAACTTGTCGGCGTTCGGTTCTTCGTGGGCGCGGTACAACAGGGCTTGGCCCCGGGTGCCCAGCTCTTCGGCGGCGGCGACATTGGCCAGCACCATAAATTCTTCGATCAGGCGGTGCGCATCCAACCGGTCCTTAAAGGCAACGGCTGTCACCTCTCCCTCTGGGCTCAGTTGGATGGTCCGCTCCGGCAGATCAAGCTCCAACGGTTGCCGCGACGCCCGCGCAGTCTTGAGCGCCTCATAGGCCGCATAAAGTGGGCGCAGGACATCTTCAAGAAATGGCTCGGTACGATCAGTGGGCGCCCCATCTATCGCGGCTTGAACCTCTTCGTAGTGCAGTGACGCATGGGATTTCATAAGGCCCCGCGCAAACCGCTGGCCAATCTTTTCACCCGATGCATCAATCTGCATCCGCACTGCAATACAGGGCCGCTCAACCCCTTCGTGAAGCGAGCATAGATCACCCGAGAGCCGATCGGGCAGCATCGGCACCACTCGGTCGGGGAAATAGGTTGAGTTACCGCGCCGACGGGCCTCTCGGTCGAGTTTAGAGCCTGGGCGCACGTAATGCGCAACATCCGCAATCGCGACCCAAATGATATGGCCATCGGGGTTTTTCGGATCATCATCGGCATGCGCAAAACAGGCATCGTCATGGTCCCGCGCGTCATGGGGATCAATCGTGATCAACGGCAGGTCACGCAAATCCTCGCGCTTGCCCAAGTCGACGGGTGTTGCGGCGTCAGCTTCTTCCATGACCGCATCAGGAAAGTGATCGGGGATACCGTGTTGGTGGATCGCAATCAGGCTAACGGCTTTGGCAGCACCCGGATCACCCAGTCGCGCAACCACGCGGGCACGGGGCATACCCATGCGCCCTTTGGGCCCCGTCTGCTCGGCCTCAACCAATTCACCGTCTTTTGCGCCTTCGCTGGCGCCGGCAGGTACGTGCCATTCGCGATCTGCACCCTTATCGATCGGGACAATCCGACCCGTCTCTGCGCCGGTGCGATAGACCCCCAAAATCCGTTTAGGGTTGGTGCCGATCCGACGGATCAACCGGCCGATGTATTCGTGTGTTTCGTCCTGCACAGACTGCAACCGCACAAGCGCCTGATCGCTCGGCCCCATCGCCGGATCTGAGGCCTTTAACTCCATCAGGATGCGCGGGACATTGCCTTCACCCTTCCACTGCAAAGGCCTGGCAAACAGATCGCCATCTGCGTCAGTCCCTGTCACCTCAACCACTGCAACAGGAGGCAGTGTGTCCGGGTCCGTATAGCTGCGAGAACGTTTTTGCAGGTGGCCCTCAGCCTCCAATTCGCGCAGGACGCGCTTTAGATCGATCCGCGCCGCCCCCTTGATCCCGAAGGCCTTGGAGATGTCACGTTTGGAAGTGAGCGAGGGGTTGTCGGCGATCCATTGCAGGATCTGCGGCTTGGTGGGTACCTGTGTCATAAGACAGCAGCTAGCACGCGGCCCGGTGTACGCCCAGCCCGAAAGCGGCCGGGCGACCCTAATCGGCTACTCTGCGGGGGGTGTTGCGGTCTTGGTTAGGGGGACCACAGCGTCCGGCGCACTTGGCTCGAACTCAAAACTTTCAAGCTGACCCGCGCGTTTGCCCGCGCGCTCTGCTGCGATGTTGATCCCTTCAACGTCCCGCCGTGCTTGGCCAAAATGTGTATTCAGCTTGCCCACACGCTCAACCACCAATTCCACGTCGCGGTGAAGCGCCGAGATTTGTTTGCGGATTTCACCGGCCTGCGCTTGCATCCGCGCATCCTTGAGGATCGCACGCATCGTATTTAACGTCGCCATACAGGTTGTGGGCGATACGATCCAAACCCGCGCGGCGAACCCGTCGCGCACGACCTCGGGAAAATGCGCGTGCAGCTCGGCATAGACCGCCTCTGATGGCAGGAACATCAACGCACCGTCCGCGGTTTCACCCTCCAGAATATAGCGCTCAGATATCGCCTTTATGTGGGTGCGGATGGCCAAGCGAAACGCGCGTTCAGCCTCCGTTTTGGTGTGTGGCGTGTCCGCACGAACCAAGGCCTCATACGCTTCCAGCGGGAATTTGCTGTCAATCACGATAGGCCCCGGAGGGTTTGGTAAATGGATCAAGCAATCCGCGCGCTTGCCGTTCGAAAGCGTCGCTTGCAGCGAATAACTGTCTGCTGGCAGCGCCTTGGACACGATATCGTTCAGCTGGATTTCACCAAACGCCCCGCGGGTCTGTTTGTTCGACAAGATATCCTGAAGCGATAGGACATCGCCCGACAGCTTTTCGATCTTGGCCTGCGCGCGGTCGATCGTTTCCAACCGTTCTTGCAGCGCCCCCAGCGAACGAGCCGTTCGGTTTGAGGTGCCGTGCAACGTTTCGCCCATGGATTTTTGCACATCTTCTAGCCGACGTTCCATATTGGCCAACATGGCAGATTGAGCAGTTGCCTGCGCCTCTGACACGGCTGTTAGCGCGCCGGTGATCTGCATTTGCCCATCAGACAGGGCTTGGACCCGGCTGCTGAAATAGGTCATTTGCCCTGCAATAGGCTCTAGCGCGCGGGCAGTGCGAGCCGCCGTCCGCAGAGATAAAAACACCAGCAAGATGACCAGCGCGCCAGCCCCGATCAGCGCCAAGGTGACCGGATCATCCAACGCGATCTCGATGCTGCCCAGACGGATCATGTGCGCCCAAACAGCCGTTCGATGTCCGACAGTTTCAGCTCTACGTAGGTGGGGCGCCCATGGTTGCATTGACCGGAATGAGGCGTGGCCTCCATCTCGCGGAGCAGCGCGTTCATTTCCTCAGCACGCATCTGACGGCCGGAACGGATGGATCCGTGGCAGGCAATCCGGCTTAGCACGGCTTCAATCCGGGATTGCACCGCCAGCGTATCACCGGTGTCATCCAGCTCATCCAGAATGTCCCGCAACAGCGCCTCGGCATTGATGGTCCCCAAGATGGCGGGTGTTTCACGCACCGCAATCGCACCCGGACCGAAGGGTTCCAGCACAAGACCAAATCGCCCCAAATCAAGCTCCAACAAACGGTCCGCGTCTGTCCCTAATTCAACGATTTCCGGAATCAAAAGCGCCTGCGTCGGCACCCCGTTCTCGGCCATTTGTCGCTTCAGCTTTTCGTACACAAGCCGTTCATGAGCAGCGTGTTGGTCTACGATAACCATGCCGTTTTGCGTCTGGGCGATGATGTAGTTTTCATGCACCTGCGCACGGGCCGCCCCCAAGGGGCCGTGGTTCGGATGGGGCGTATCAGGGGCCGTGTCGATAACTGGCTCAAACCGCGCCGTTGGTTCGGCAAAGGCAGGTGTTTCGATTTGATAGCTTTGGGGACGAAGACCTATGGGCCGCTCCATCTGATAAACAGGTGCGGCAGGGGCCTCGGGGCGCATGGCCCCAAGGGTGGCGTCGGCCACGGTGGTCGAGGCGCGGTGCCCCGCATTGGCCAACGCATGCCGCAAAGCGCTGACGATCAGGCCGCGCACCATGCCCGGCTCGCGAAAACGGACCTCCGACTTGGCGGGGTGCACGTTGACGTCAACCAACTCAGGCGGACAGTCGATAAACAGCGCCGCAACCGGATGCCGGTCCCGGCTCAGAAAATCGTGATAGGCACCGCGCAATGCCCCAAGCAACAGCTTGTCGCGCACGGGACGTCCGTTCACGAACAAAAACTGCGCCACCGCTGCCCCGCGCGAATAGGTTGGCAGGGCGGCATAGCCGGTCAGGCCAATGCCATCCCGCTCTGCATCAATGGGCAAAGCGTTTTCGGCGAAATCCTTGCCCAGCACAGTGGCAAGCCGTCCGTGCAACGCATCAAATAGATCACCAGTCTGCGGGTCTGCACGAAATGTGACCCGCGCCGCATCAGCCGATACATCGCGCAAGGTGAACCCAACGAAGGGCTCGGCCATCGCAAGGCGTTTGATGACATCCGAAATCGCCTGCATCTCAGCCCGGTCAGTGCGCAAAAACTTGAGCCGTGCGGGCGTCGCGTAGAACAGATCGCGCAGCTCCATGACGGTGCCACTGCTCAGCGCCGCGGGCCTACAGGCGCCAAGCGCACCGCCCGTGACAGTCAGGCTCGTCGCTTCCTCACCAGCAGTGCGGGACGTCAGCGTAAGCCGCCCCACAGCCCCCAGCGAGGCCAGCGCTTCTCCTCTAAAACCAAAGGAATGGATATTGGTCAGGTCCGAGCCATCAATCTTGGATGTGGCGTGGCGCGAAACCGCTAAGGGCATCTGCACAGGTGCGATCCCGTGGCCATCATCCGTAACGCGGATCAGTGTTTTACCCCCATCCGCGATATCAACCGTGATCCGCCGCGCACCAGCGTCCAGCGCGTTTTCCACCAGCTCTTTAACGGCAGAAGCGGGGCGTTCAATCACCTCGCCTGCGGCGATGCGGTTGACCGCGCTTTCATCAAGCTGACGGATCGTTGGAAGGGATATATTGCGGTCGGGCGCGTTCATACCGCTAGAAGTAGCATGTTCGCGCCCGATTCTGCCAGTAGGTTAGTTGAAGCCTTGCGGCTGCCCAACGATGACAAAATGTAAATCTTCAACAACCAGATGCTCTGCTGCAACGCGCTGGATATCTTCTAGTGTGACGGCGTTCACCTGATCATTGCGGGTCTCGATGTAATCCGCGCTCAGCCCCTGCGCCTGCATTCCAGCAAGAATACCCGCGATCCGCCCGTTACCATCAAACCGTAACGGATAGGCCCCAGTGAGATAGGTTTGCGCGGCATCCAACTCCTCTGGGGTGACGCCATTTTCTGCCATGTCATCCCAGATGGACTGGATCAAATCGATAGCAGGTCCGACGTTTTCGTTTGAGGTCGAAAACTGCCCCAACCACTGGTTCCCATAATCGCGCGAGGCAAGGAACGAGCTAATCCCATAGGTCAGCCCACGCCGTTCCCGTACGTTAACCATTAGGCGCGATTCAAACCCGCCGCCGCCAAGGATATGGTTTGCCACAAAGGCTGGGAAAAAGTCGGGGTCGTCACGATCCACCCCGGCGTGGCCAAACAGAACCACCGACTGCGGTGAGCGGTAGTCAACGATCGTCTGCCCACCCTCGAGCGCAAGCTCTGCCTCAACAGGCATCGGCGCGCCAGCCGCAGGCAAATCACCCAGCAACGTATCCAACAACGGCCCAAGCTCTGCCGCAGAAATATCGCCCGTCACGCCGATATAGACCCGATCCCGCGCAAAGAGTGCCTTATGCGCGGTTATCAAATCTGCACGCGTCAGGGCATTCACGCTTTCAATGGTACCCTCTTGCCCAGTCGCATAGGGGTGCCCCGGATAACTAAGCGCCGCCAGCGTAGTACCTGCAATGTCGTTTGGGTCGGTCTCATTGCCCTCAATGATCGATACAATCTGCGTTCGCACCCGATCGATGGCGTCTTGGTCAAAACGGGGAAACTTGATCGCATCGCGCAACAAGGCGAGGCTTTCCTCACGGTTTTCCGTCAAGAACTGAGCTTCAATCTGGACGCTGTCACGAAAGGTATCAAAGCCGAAATTCGCCGCAACGGACTCAGTCGCTTCGGTAAAGGCGCGGGCGTCGCGGTCACCTGCCCCCTCTTCTAAAAGGCCCATCATCATGTAAGTCGCGCCGCGCTTACCTTCGGGGTCAAGCGAACTGCCGCCTTTGAACCGGATGTCCATCGCCACGAAGGGGATCGAGGGTTCCTCGACCAACCACGCGATGATCCCACCGGGTGAGGTGACCTCCTGGATTTCAACAGCAGCGCGTGCGCCGAACGGCATCAATACGGCGATCATCAGGGCGAAACGGAGCATCATTGCGTAGCCTCCTCAGCGGATGGGTTGGTCAGGTAACCCGTGACGGATGTGTTCAGATCCAGCAGAGATTTGGCTGCTTTGAGGATTTGATCTTCGGTAACAGCCTCAAGCGTGGCGGGCCACATTTGCACATCCTCGACCGTAAGCCCCGAGGTCAAAGCCGCGCCATAACTGCGCGCACGCCCCTGCAAGCTGTCCTGACCATAGATCTCAGAGGCCCGCACCTGCGCCTTGAGCCGCTCAAGCTTGGCGCTATCGATCCCTTCCTCGATAAAGGTTTCAAGCGCGCGTTCCATATCTGCCTCGGCCTGCTCTAGCGTCCGGCCCGGGACGGGTACGACCAGCATACCAAACGTCGTGTCGTCCAGCGACATGCCACTGTAAAACGCCTCTGTGTACAGAGCGGATTTCTCGGTCTGCTCCAGCAGGTTTCCCATATGAGAAGTTGCGGAATTGCCCCCCAGCAGCGCGGCCAAAAGAGTATAGGCCGCCGCATCCTGCTGCGCACCAGCGTCCCGTTCGGGCGCAAGCCACGTGCGGATCACATAGGGGTTGGAAACACGATCATCGACCATTTCCATGTGGCGGGCGGACAAATGCTCAGGCTCCGCCGGGCGCGCCCGCGGCGGCAAGTTTTCGGACGGCGGCAAGCGCCCGTAATATTGCGTGGCCAGTGCACGGACCTCATCGGGATCCACGTCACCCGCCACCACCAACACCGCATTGTTAGGAGCGTAATGTAGGGCATAAAAATCAAGCGCATCTTGAAGCGTCAAAGCGGCCACCTCATCGCGCCACCCGATAATTGGACGGCCATAGGGGTGGTTCAGAAACTGAGCCGCACGGCGTTGCTCGCTGAACAAAGCGCCAGGATTACTGTCGGTGCGTTGGGCGCGTTCTTCGACCACAACATCCCGCTCAGTCAGCATGTCCTCGTCGTCCAGCACCAGATTACGCATCCGGTCCGCTTCCATACGCATCATTAGCTCTAGCCGGTCCGACGCCACGCGCTGAAAGTACGCAGTATAGTCATAGCTGGTAAACGCGTTGTCAGAACCGCCGTTGGCAGCAACCACGCGGCTGAACTCACCCGGTTCCATCGTTTCGGTGCCTTTGAACATCAGATGCTCAAGGAAGTGCGCGATACCGGATTTTCCGGACGTTTCATCCGCAGAGCCAACCTTGTACCACATCATATGAACAACGACCGGGGCGCGGTTATCCTCAATCACGACCGCCTCCAGACCGTTATCAAGGGTAAAGGTCGTCACGCGATCAGCGGTTTGCGCCTGTGCGGCGGCAGTGAACGCGAAACATGCGAGGGTAGCGAGAGCAAAGCGGCGCATAGGGCCTCCGAAGGTCAGGGCTATTGCATAGGAAATGGGCACCGACACCGTGAAGTCAACGGACAGCGACCACTCCTGACGACCTCGTGAGGAGGCAGCTACTGCTCTAGCAGGGCAGGATCAGGAGGGGCGGCCGGTGTCCGAACACCTGCATCTCGCAGGCGTTGCAGTTCACGGTATTGATCGAGCGACTGTGGTCGATAGGATTTGTAATAGACATTTACGTTAAACAAACGCTCCAGCGGCAGACCGTCATTGGCCCGGCGAAATGCCTCATCCTCGGCGGCGAGGGTGGTGCGAATGTTGGACCCCACACCGTAGCGGGTTACGGTCGCGATCAACCCACGGTCACCCGCAACGCCCGCATCCACACGGCCACCCAGTACGGCCACAGCGTCGGCTTTAGGGTTGGGATCAGTGCGATTAACGCCACCGGGCGTTGGAACTGGCAGTTCGGCAAAAGTTTCAGGCTGTAGCAGGGGCGTCGTTGGCAGGATCGAAAACTCGTCCGGTGTTCTATCTGTGTTGCGCAGGTTCATCAGGTTGGGCGCCGCGTCACGGTCCCCACAGGCTGACAACGCCACAAGGGCGGCAAGGCTGATTAGGCTGACCCGAAGTTTTCCCATTGGTCCAAGACTTTCCTGCTGCTCGTGACACCGTTTACCGCAAAGAACAGACGCCGTCACGCGGGCTTTTTCGTCTCATCCGAGAAGAACACCAAGCCGAAGGCACCGGCAAAGATAAAGATATCGGCGATGTTAAAGGTAAAAGGGTTCTGAATGCCGCAGCAGGACATGTTGAGAAAGTCCGCGACGGCACCATAGATCACCCGGTCCAGTGCATTAGCCAATGCACCGCCCACAATCATGCCTGCCGATACCCGCGCGATCGGCCGCGGCAGGCGGCGCGCCCAATGGACCAACCACCCCGAGATGCCCAGCGCCAACGCAATCAGCACCCAACGGGTCACGTCACTGTCTTGGGCGAACAACCCAAAGTTAACGCCCCGGTTCCACCCCATGCGGAAATTCAACAACGGTGGGATCACGTCCAGCGCCAACCGGCTCTTGAGGTCCAGCATATGAACCACAACGACCTTGGACATCTGATCGATGACAAAGGCCACGGTGGCCCATATAAGGATCAATCGCATGAGTTAGACCCTAGTGCCGGAAGTGACGCATGCCAGTGAACACCATCGCAAGACCGGCTTCATCGGCGGCGGCGATGACTTCATCGTCGCGCATGGAACCACCCGGTTGGATGACGCTTGTGGCACCGGCGGCGGCGGCCTCTAGCAGGCCATCAGCAAACGGGAAGAACGCATCCGATGCCACAGCCGACCCAATGGTCAGAGGTTGCGGCAATGAAAGTGCTTCAGCCATACGCTCAGCCTTTTTGGCCGCGATAAGCGCGCTGTCTACGCGGCTCATCTGGCCTGCGCCAACACCTACGGTCGCCTTGTCTTTGACGTACACGATTGCATTGGACTTGACGTGTTTGGCGACTTTCCATGCGAACAGCAGGTCAGCTAATTCCGCATCCGAAGGCGCCCTCTTGGTCACGACCTTAAGGTCATCAAGCCCAATGTGGCCCGCATCCTTGTCTTGCACCAACATACCGCCCGCAACCTGACGGTAGCTGCGCAGCGCAGTGCGTGGGTTGGGCAGACCATCCGTGGTCAACAGGCGCAGGTTTTTCTTTTTGCCCAAGATTTCACGCGCATCCGCGTCGGCACCGGGTGCAATGATCACTTCGGTAAAGATGCCGCCAATTAATTCAGCCGTGGCACCGTCCAGTGGCTGGTTCAGCGCGATGATACCGCCAAACGCGGATGTCCGGTCACAATCAAACGCGTTACTGTAGGCCTCGGCCAATGTTGCACCGCGCGCCACGCCACAGGGGTTGGCGTGTTTGATGATCGCGCAGGCGGGGCCATCAGCAGGGTCGAATTCTGCGACCAACTCAAACGCCGCATCGGTATCGTTGATGTTGTTATAGCTCAGCTCTTTGCCCTGATGCTGTTGGGCGGTCGCCACGCCAGTGCGCGCAGACCCATCTACATAGAACGCAGCCTGCTGGTGCGGGTTTTCGCCGTAGCGCAGGCTTTGCGTCAACTCACCGGCGACAACGACGCGGCGGGGCGTTTCCTCGCCGATGGCGCTGGCCATCCAAGTTGAGACGGCAGCATCATAGGCACCTGTGCGGGCATAGGCGATTTGCGCATGCCGCTGGCGGAAGGCAAGGCTGGTTTGACCATCTTGGGCGTCCAGCTCTGCCAAAAGGGCGCTGTAATCCTCAACATCAACAATCGTTGTGACAAAGCCGTGGTTTTTTGCGGCAGCGCGGATCATGGCGGGGCCGCCGATATCAATGTTTTCGATCATTTCGCCGTAGTCAGCGCCGCGCGCTAGAGCGGCCTCAAACGGGTAAAGGTTCACGACCAGCAGGTCGATGGCCCCAATGTCGTGCTCAGCCATGGCTGCCGTATGCTCAGGGTTGTCGCGCAGCGCCAGAAGGCCGCCATGCACCTTGGGGTGCAGCGTCTTGACCCGGCCGTCCATCATTTCAGGAAAGCCTGTCACGTCTGCCACGTCCCGCACCGCGATACCTGCATCCCTGATAGTCTTGGCCGACCCCCCAGTGGACAGCAATTCAACGCCGCGCGCGTGCAATGCACGTGCAAGGTCCAGCAGGCCGGACTTGTCGGAAACGGAGATAAGCGCGCGGCGCAGTGGCACGAGATTGGTCATAGGAGGTGTCCTCTTGGGTCTTTGGTCAGGCGGCCCCGGCGATGATTTGCCCTAGGCTTAGGGCGACACATGTGCGTCTTGCGCCTTGGTCAGGGTCCAGTCAATGGTGGCGGCATACTTCACCAGTCGCTCGGATAAAACGATCTGTTTTGTCGCGCGTGGCTTTAATCGCGCCGGGTCCAGATACACGGAGGGGGCAAGGCTGGCAAATCGACCTTCACCGGGGCGGAAAATCCAGACCTCTGCGTTAGGCAACTGGATCGATACGGCGCGTCCGCCCAAATCCACCTCTGCCTCTGCATCCGGATGCAGATGAAACCGCAGGCTTAGCCCGATGCCCTCAAATCCGGTGGCGTCTATGACACGGTCAAACTGCGCCTTATCCGCCCGAGACAGGGCGCGCAGGCTATCCTCAGCCGTTAGTGTGCGCCCATCTAAACTGAGCGCAAGGCGCCTCAAGTGGGTTAACCCATGGCCGCGCACATATCCATCATGGCTCATGATGAGGGTCGTCATTTTGCGGCTTTCGGATTTTTGGGCAATGACCTTTTGTGGGGTCTGAACCAGCGGTGCGATCGGCCCTTCAGGGCCAATCACCTCAGGCCCGATGCGCGATGAGGAATACTTGTCCAGCGCAATGGTCGAATGGCTCGCTGTGGCGCGGCACGCCCGCGCCCAATGCACACCAAACCCGAAGCCTGCCCCACAATTCACGATCACGCCATGCCCGTCGGAGTTCAATTCAAACGCGAGCGTGCTGGCGTGTGCCGCACCCGAAGCATCACCCACAGGCGGGGCTGCCGCATCTACAATGACAGTCGTGCGGCCGTGGTGCAGCGTGTCGTACCCCATTGCCTGAACCTTAGCCGCAGGTGTGCGGATGTCGGATAGCACCAGCGCTTTGTCCAACTGCCCCGGCGCACCACCACTGCCGCCGTGAAACCGCGCCAACTGGCCATTCACATGCCGCAATGCGCGCAAGGTGGGTGCGATCCGTTGCAGGGCGGCCTCTATCTCAAACACCGGCTCCTTGCCCCCTTCGCTCAGGGCGGATCGAACCCACCCAAGCAACGTAAACACCTCAAGCAGTTCATCTGGATTACGCGATGCAACGCCACCATCCGACGTCACACTGGCCGCGACGGTGCGCGCCAACGCCTGAACAGCGGCCTCACGGATTGACTCATACCCCTCAAGCGTGAGACCCGCATATATCAATCCGGTCAACGCCTCGATCCGAGGCAACCCTTGGGGACCACGCAGCCATTCATGCCGCAAAAACATCGTTTGCCGAGATAGGCTGTGAAACAAGGCCGCCTGCGATTTCGACGGCATATGCATCAGCAGCATTGGCGCGTGCGTGATCAAACGCACCAACCGCCGCCCCGTCACCGAAGGGGTCCAGCCCGGTCCCTTGCCGGTGCCAAACCGCGCGATCCAGTCGAGCGTCCAAGCCTGCGCTGTCTCACGCGCGGCGGTGTCACCAATGGCTGCGATATCCTCAAGCCACTCAAAGCTGTGCAGAGCATTTGCAAAAGCACCAGACGGGGGATCAACAGCCCAAACCGATGCAGATGCAGGGTGCTCGACCAATGCGCCTGCAAACAGCAGGTTGCCCGCCATGATCTGACGCCCCTTGGGATAGGACCCGATGGCCTGAGGCTGTGGGTGGCTCACAAAGGCGCGCGCGCCTCGACCCGGATGCGCGAGCAAAACCCGCAATCTGCGGGCTGCACCCGGTCCGGGCCAACGAAGATATAAGGTGGAAGAAGCCACCATGGCGCGTCTGCTCAGTCTTGTTTTGCAGCAACCCTAGGGGCTGACGCGCAACCTGTCACCTGTCGCGACGCAGCACCGAGATGTAAAAGCCGTCCATGCCGCCCTGCTCTGCCCAAAGATCAGGCAAAAGCCGCAGGCCATGGGGGCTTTGGGCTTGTTCCGGCAGGCCAAGGACTGTGGGATCCAGCGGTAGCGCGCTCCAATCTGCGTGGCGCTTAAGCGCTGCTTTGACTTGGAATTCTCCCTCCACGGGCAGAAGCGAGCACGTGCAATACAACAAACGCCCCTCTGGCGCGACAAAGCCCAGCGCCCGATCAAGCATCTGATATTGCAGCTGGGTCAGCGTCTCAATCTCGGCGGGTTTCCGCAAATGCGGCAGGTCCGGGTGGCGACGAATGGTGCCCGTCGCCGAACAGGGCGCATCGAGAACAACCACATCAAAGGGTGCCTCGGGCTCCCACTCCATCACATCGGCGATGATGACATCCGCAGCCAGACCGGTCCGTGCAAGGTTGTCACGCAGACGTCGCACGCGCCCCTCAGAGATATCAAGCGCGGTCACGTTCGCACCCGCAGCCACCAATTGCATGGTTTTGCCGCCGGGGGCCGCACACAGGTCCAACACCCGCAGCCCCGAAATGTCACCCAATGTGCGCACGGGCGTTGCGGCGGCGGCATCCTGAACCCACCAATCGCCGGTCTCAAACCCCGGAAGGGCGGTGACCTGCGCACTTTCGATGCGGCGGGAACAAGTGGGCAAATCGGTGCCGGGCAACCCCTCTGGCATCGCAGCTTTCATCGTCAGATCCAGCGGCACTTGGGCCAAATGCGCGGCCTCAATCGCTTCAAGCCGGTCACGACCATAGGCCTTGGCGATGGGTTTACGCAGCCACGGCGGCAAGGTTGCACTGGGCAACGCGTCCCACCCAGCGCGGTCCTGTGCCACTTTGCGCAGAACGGCATTCACTAGGCCCGCCTGTTTCGCCGTTTTGGGCACAGCCCCCGCAAGGGACACGGCGCTATCAACCACACCGTGTGGGGCGGCATCGTCGAGCATCAATTCCGCCACAGCCAACCGCAGGATAGCCTGCGTTCGAAGCGCAGGGGCGCGTTTGAGATGTGGACGCAACAACGCGTCAATACGGCTGAGGTGGCGCAACACCAACCCCGCCAATCGACCGGCGCGCGCGGCATCGGCCCCATACATCGACAAGTCGGATTGCGCTTCGGTGAGCATCCGTTTTTCGATAAGAACAGCGTGAAGCAGCCTGAGCGCGCCATTGCGGGCGTCCTGACCTGAGGCGATGGGCGTTACGGACATGGCGCTTTCTCTTGAGTCTGCGGAAGTCACGCGTATATCAAAGGGCATGGCTGATACAACACCCACCCCGCCCGAAGTTGATCCCGATACCCCACGGGAAACAGAAGCTGAGCGTCGCGCCAAGCTGCCCGAAGTCGCGCGCCGCGCACTTGAAGAGGCAGATGCACGTAAAGCCGCACAAGCCGCCGATGAGATGCCCACGGAATTGGGTGGACGCAACGGACCAGAACCCGTGCGCTATGGCGACTGGGAGAAGAAGGGCATCGCGATCGATTTTTGATCGTGCTTAACGCAGCTTCAGGTCGGCGAAATCACCCGCCCCCTGATCCGACGTAAACCGCAACGTATCGCCATTCACCCTGACCTCTTGGCAGTTGTACCCAAGATCATAGGTGCCCCAATAAAGCGATCGGCAAAAGTAATTGCCCTGCCATTGCCAAGCGCCTTTGACGTCACGTCCGAAGCCTCGGCCAAGAATTTCTCCCTGCCCGGTGACATCCAGCTTGATCCCAAAACGCGTCAGCGCCTTGCCATCGATCAATGAGACGAAATCCGTCCGCGAATCTATTTTCTCAAATGCATGCGCCGTCACCGGCAACATCAGCGTGGCCACCCCAAGGGCCGCCAAAACCGTCCAACGTTTAACCATAACATCACTCCTTGGTGATGCAGGTTATACGCGCAATTGTGACATTTGGATTTATTTCAGGCCCAAGACGTCGAGCATGTCATATGCACCGGGGCCTTTGTTCTGCCCCCAAAGGGCGGCCTTCAGTGCCCCACGGGCAAAAACCGAACGGTCGCTGGCGACATGGCGTAGGGTCAAACGCTCTCCCTCGGCGGCGAAAAGGACATCATGCTCTCCTACGATGTCCCCCCCACGGATGGCATGAAAACCGATGGCCCCACGTTCCCGTGCACCGGTAATGCCGTCCCGGCCCCGATCCGCCACATCCGCAAGTGCAACGCCGCGCCCTTCGGCGGCCGCCTCACCCAGCATAAGCGCGGTGCCCGACGGCGCATCAACTTTGTGACGGTGATGACCTTCGATCACCTCAATGTCGTAGTCGGCGTCCAACGCAGCGGCGACCTGTTTCACCACTTGGGTCAACAGGTTAACCCCAAGGCTCATGTTGCCAGCGCGCACAATCGTGGCGTGGCGCGAAGCGGGGCCGAGGGCTGCGATATCCTCATGCGATAAACCCGTGGTCCCGATTACATGCACGGCGCGGGCCTGCGCGGTCAGCTCGGACATCGCGAGGGTCGCGGCAGGCGTGGTAAAATCAATCACGGCTTGCGCGTTGGCGACCACCTCGATGGGATCATCCGTTACCGGAACACCAATATCCGCGCCCCCCAGACACGCGCCCAAGTCGCGGCCCGCCCATTCGTGGCCCGGACGTTCCGTCACGCCCACAAGGCGGCAATCGGGGGACGCTTGCACAACGTCGATGAGCATCCGCCCCATACGACCCGAGCCACCCATCACAACGATACCTGGCGTCTGCGACTGTGATTGGACCATGTTTGTGCCTCCTGAGAATTGAGCCCCGTTGATGCGCAATCCTCAGCCCAAAGGCAACGGGTTGCTTGCGCCCTTGCGCTTGCGGGCCTATCTGAGGCGAAACAACCAAGGGGCGCGCCATGGGCAAGTCGACATTCTCTGACGGGGCCGGACCCTCGCAACGCCAGCTACGTGTCGGCGAATTGATCCGACGCACCATGTCGGAACTGCTGCTGCGCGGTGACCTGCATGACCCCGACCTGAACGCGCTGTCGATCACCGTATCCGAGGTCCGTGTATCCGGCGACCTGCGGATCGCAACGGCCTATGTCCTGCCCTTGGGTGGTGACAACAAGACCGCCGCAATTGAAGCGCTCAAGCGGAACAAGGGTGAAATTCGCCGGGCCGTGTCCAAGGGTCTGACCATCAAACACTCACCCGAGATTCGCTTTTTGATCGATGAGACATTCGACAAAATGGACGAAACCAAACGGCTTTTGGCCAGCGACCACGTGGCCCAAGACCTCAAGCTGGATGCTCCGCAAGACCCCGACACCGAATGATACTGCGCGCGGCTATTGCACTTCTTTGCTTGTTGGCCGCGCCCGCAGTGGCCTGCGAGCAGATCACGCACCGGGATGCGCGCTTTACCGTGTGTGAAGTCGCATCGAATGAGCGGATCGAGTTGTTTCTACGCGATGATGCGGGCGATATACTGGGGGCGTTCTCATCTGTGAAATCCCGTGTTGACGGCACCGTTGTCATGGCGATGAACGCGGGCATGTATCACGATGATCGCCGCCCCGTTGGCCTCTACATAGAGGACGGCGTTCAAGAAGCGCCGATTGTGACCCGCGCCGGGCCGGGTAACTTTGGCCTGCTGCCCAACGGTGTCTTTTGTCTGCGCGAGGGTCGTTCTGATATCATCGAAAGCCGCACATTTGCCGCCAAGCCACCCGCCTGCACCGACGCCACGCAATCGGGGCCAATGCTGGTGATTGACGGCGCATTGCACCCACGGTTTTTGCCCGACAGCACGTCACGCAACATTCGCAACGGGGTGGGGACCTCGGCCGATGGAAAGCGCGTGGTTTTTGCCATCTCGGATGAAGCGGTCACCTTTCACGAATTCGGAACACTTTTCCGCGATACACTAGGCCTTCCGAATGCGTTATATTTCGATGGTCGTATCTCGCGGCTGTATGCTCCGGCGGTGGGGCGCAATGACTTTGGCCTGCCTCTGGGTCCGATCGTCGCCGTGATCGCGGATTGACGCCTCGCCGTGGGCACAGTAGCACGCGGCCTTCATCTTTCAGGACGGATCAGAACACATGGGACGCAAACGCAAGGGTCGCGCAGTGCACGGATGGCTGGTTGTGGACAAGCCTGCGGGCGTGACCTCCACGGCTGTGGTCAACAAGGTCCGCTGGGCGTTGGGCGCCCAAAAGGCGGGTCATGCTGGGACGTTGGACCCTGATGCGACGGGCGTATTAGCCGTGGCCTTAGGTGAGGCGACAAAAACCGTGCCCTACATTACCGATGCACTGAAATGCTACCGGTTTGAGGTGCGTTTGGGCGCGTCCACAACGACGGACGACGCAAGCGGCGACATCATTGAAACGTCCGACGCCCGCCCCACCGACGCTGAAATCGAAGCAGCCCTTGCCGCGTATCGTGGCGATATCATGCAGGTCCCGCCACAGTTTTCCGCAGTTAAGGTCGACGGAGAACGCGCCTATGACATCGCCCGAGAGGGTGAGGTGATGGAACTGGCCGCACGCCCCCTTTGGGTCGATAGTCTTGATCTGATTGAGCGGACTGGCCCCGACACTGTCCTACTTGAGATGGTTTGCGGCAAGGGTGGCTACGTCCGATCAATCGCGCGCGATCTCGGTGCGGATTTGGGCTGCTTGGGGCATGTCGCATGGCTGCGCCGGACATGGTCTGGTCCGTTTGAGACCGAAGCCGCGCTGCCTTTCGACCAAGTCGATGCTTTGGCGCAGACGCCCGAACTGGACACCCATATCCAACCCTTGGAATTGGGCCTTGAGGATTTGCCTATGCTGCCTTGCGCCGCGGACGGCGCAGCCAAGATGCGCAACGGCAACCCAGGAATGGTCTTTTCTTCTGACGTGGACTACGGCGAAGAAGCATGGGCCGCGCTGGATGGCAAAGCCGTTGCCATCGGAACCTATCGGAGCGGTGAATTACACCCCTCCAAGGTGTTTCAGACTTTCCAAAGCTGAAACATTTGGGGTGGCGGACATGCCAATTGCGACACGCCATCCCCAAAAACACCCGAGAATTGTTACAGCCAATCACGGCGATAGGAACGCGCTTACACCTCGCCGTGAGGCGGGTGTCGCGGTGCGCGTTTTATCGGCATCCTAAGCGCAATCGTATCAACGGACCGTGCGTCACACACACATCATACGCACCGCACGGCCCATTATCCTTAGGACTGCACAATGAACCGCTCTTTCTTTCAAATCCTCACCGCAGGTGCGCTTGCGACCATCGCGTTTGACCTGTTTGGCCAAGGTCTTTCGCCCCTTTTCGGCTTTGCGAAGCTTGCCCCCGTCGGCCTTGCCAATGGCACGCTTAACGCGGTTTTTGGCAGTGCACCCAAAGGCGCCGCTGATGCGCTGCATATCATGACGGGACTACTGGCCTATCCACTGGGCTATTTGCTTGTCGCGCGTCCTGTTGCTGAGAAACTCCTGCCAAACCTGCATTGGAGCGGCGTTGCCATAGGCTACGGTATCGGGCTGTGGGTTTTTGCCCTGTACGGCATGGCGCATCTCGTGGCCGGACTAAAACCGTTCCTTGGCTTCACTGGTATCACTTGGGTCGCGCTGTGGGGGCATATCCTGTTCGCGCTCGTCGCTGCATGGGTACTGGAGCGAGAGGCCGAAGAACCCGCCCACGCCTAACCACACCAACACGTGGCCACCCCTTTCCTCGGGGGTGGCCGTTCGTATATGCCACCCGCATGATCACACGCACACATATCAAAGACGACGCCCCCTCTGTGGCGACCTATTCCGATTGTGAAACATACCGCTACGCATTGACCCGCACATGGGACGCCGGCGGCGCGCGGGTGAATTTCCTGATGCTCAACCCCTCCACCGCGACAGAGGTGCAAAACGACCCCACGGTAGAACGCTGCGAACGCCGCGCCCGGGCCTTGGGATTTGGCGCGTTTCGGGTCACAAACATCTTTGCCCTTCGCGCCACGGATCCGCGCGACATGCGGGCCGCCGCTGACCCCATCGGGGCTGGCAATGACACCGCTATTCTAGAAGCAGCGGATTGGGCCAATCAGGTGGTTTGCGCATGGGGCACACATGGCGCGCACATGGGGCGCGGGCTGGCGGTTGAGACCCTACTGCGGCCAACCGGCGTGCCCCTGCTGCACCTTGGCCTTAGCAAAGCGGGGCATCCGAAGCACCCGCTTTACATCAGCTACACAACCCAGCCAGAGCCGTGGCACCCCGCATAATTTCTAATCCTTGGGCGTGGTGCGCGCATACTCAGGCGTGATCGGGATATGTTCAGCATCGTCGCCGGGGGGCAGCTGAAACGGGCCGTTTTCCCAATCGGCCGCCATCCACGCCTCTTTGGCTTCTTCGATTTTGTCCTTTGAGGACGACACGAAATTCCACCAAATGTAGCGCTTTTCATTCATCGTCGCCCCACCCAACACCATCAACCGCGCGCCCTGCGGCCCCGCTTTGGCGGAAATGGAATCACCGGGGCGGAACACCATCATCCGGCCCGCCGGAAATGTATCACCCGCGACCTCAATACTGCCCTCGGTCACATAGATACCGCGATCTTCATGGTTGTCCGGCAGGGGGAATGACGCGCCCGCAGCCAATACAACATCGGCGTAAAACGTCTCAGAATGCATCGTGACGGGGCTGGTTTCGCCATAAGCATCCCCAAGGATCAAGCGCGCGGTCACACCGGTATCCGTGATCACCGGCAACGCCATCTCTTTGTGGTGCTCAAAATCGGGGGCGATGTCCTCTTTGTCCTCTGGCAAAGCGATCCATGTCTGAATTCCAAACAGTTTGTTACGCTTGGCGCGTGTTTCCTCGGATGTGCGCTCCGAGTGGGTGACGCCCCGGCCCGCAGTCATCCAGTTCACCTCACCGGGATAGATCATCTGATGGGTACCAATGCTATCGCGATGCTCGAACTCTCCCTGATACAGATACGTTACGGTCCCGAGGCCAATGTGCGGATGCGGACGCACGTCGATCCCACCATCGGTGATAAATTCAGCAGGTCCCATCTGGTCGAAGAAGATGAACGGCCCGACCATCTGCCGCTTGGGCGATGGCAGCGCCCGACGGACATCAAAACCGCCGATATCGCGTGCGCGGGGGATGATCAGCGTTTCCAACGCGCCGGCGGCGTTTGGGCATTCGGGGCTTTGGGTCGGGTTCCAACTCATCTGTGTCACCTCTTTCTGACTGTGGGGTCATAGGGAATTTGTTAACCATATGATGTAAGGAAGCCGTAGCGCCATCGCCGCCAAAACGCACCACCCGTGCATTTTCGCACAAAGGTCACGGCCTCGGCTTCGCGCAATGGGTTGCATCGGATGTGGAATCGTCCTAACTGCCCTCACTTCTCCAAGGGCCCTGCTGGACGACATCCCGGCTTGTGCCATTCACTCAAACCATAGGAGACCCCGATGTCGATCACAGTTGAAGAAAAAAACCGCCTGATCAAAGAATTCGCAACCAAAGAAGGCGACACCGGTTCGCCCGAAGTGCAGATTGCAATCCTGACCTCGCGGATCACAACGCTCACCGAGCACTTCAAAACACACAAAAAAGACAACCACGGCCGTCGCGGCCTGCTGAAGATGGTTGCTCTGCGCCGTAAGCTTCTTGACTACACACGTGGCAAAGACGAAGCGCGCTACCAAGACATCATCAAGCGTCTCGGCATCCGCCGCTAAGTCGCTTCGATAGCTAAAACAAAACGCTCGCATCTTGGTGCGAGCGTTTTTCGTTGTGCAGAGCCGTTTAAGCGCAGATCGTCAGCTCAAGTACTGCGCAATCTGATCCTTTAACGCCATGCGTTGCTTGCGCAGCATATTCATATGCTCGTCAGAGGTCGGCTCAATATTTGTTTCGGCTCGGTGCACGGCGCGGTTCACCTCGTGATAATCCTCAAACAACTTCGCAAAATGGGCGTCCGACTGTTTGAGCATGCTCATATGATCCGCGCTTTCAGGGAATTCCTCGGCCAGTTCGTGGGGTGTGTTGCTCATGTTTCCTCCGGGATGTTTGCTGCGCCCGGGCCATTCACCGCACGGGCAGCCCCTAGCCTGACGACTCTGCCTCCGATTGCTTTGACTCAAATCAACTTGAACCAATTGGTCGCGCGCACCCAAAACTCACCCGCCAGCAAGACCCTTCCCAAACGACACCAAACACTGTATGCGCGCACCATCTGAGACGTAACGCAGCAGACCCCGGCGTTGTGCAAAAGGATTGGGGTCGGCGGCAATGGGGCCGCCAAGCCACGGGAGACCCGGGAAGGCCCGGGAGTGCTCCCTCATAGGAAACGATGAATGTTCAACGTTGTTAAAAAAGAAATCGAGTGGGGTCATGACACCCTTACTCTGGAAACAGGTAAAGTTGCGCGCCAAGCAGACGGCTGCGTAATCGCCACCTACGGTGAGACGTCCGTCATGGCCGCCGTCACCTTTGCAAAGGCGCAAAAGCCCGGGCAGGACTTCTTCCCCCTGACTGTGCACTACAATGAAAAATACTACGCTGCGGGCAAAATCCCCGGCGGTTTCTTTAAGCGTGAGGCCCGCCCCACCGAGAAAGAAACACTGACCTCGCGTCTGATCGACCGTCCGATCCGCCCACTATTCGTGGACGGCTTCAAAAACGAAGTTCTGGTGATTTGTACCGTTCTGTCCCACGATCTTGAAAACGACCCAGACGTGGTTGCCATGATCGCAGCTTCCGCTGCTTTGACGATCTCTGGCGCGCCATTCATGGGCCCGATCGCTGGTGCACGCGTTGGTTTCGTCGATGGCGAATACGTGCTGAACCCAGCCGTGGATGACATGCAGGACCTGCGCAACAACCACGAGCAGCGTCTCGATCTGGTTGTCGCCGGCACCAAAGACGCCGTGATGATGGTCGAATCCGAAGCCTATGAGCTGTCGGAAGCCGAAATGCTGGGTGCTGTTAAGTTCGGTCACGAACAAATGCAGCCTGTCATCGACCTGATCGTTGATCTGGCCGAAGATGCCGCAAAAGAGCCCTTCAACTTCCAAGCGCCTGACTACGCCGACCTGTTGGCCGCCGTAAAAGCCGCTGGCGAAGAGCAAATGCGCGCCGCATACGCGATCACCGACAAGCAAGAGCGCACCGCCGCTGTTGCCGCTGCAAAAGACGCGATCAAAGCTGCCCTCACCGAAGAGCAGCTGGCTGACGAAAACCTCGGCACTGCACTGAAAAAGCTGGAATCGGCTGTTCTGCGCGGCGACGTGGTCAAAAACGGCAAGCGTATCGATGGGCGTGCCCTTGATACCGTGCGTCCGATCGTTTCCGAGACAGGTATCCTGCCCCGGACACACGGCTCCGCGCTGTTCACACGTGGTGAAACACAAGGTCTGGTTGTGACGACGCTCGGCACCGGCGACGATGAGCAATTCATCGACGCGCTGCACGGCAACTTCAAATCGAACTTCCTGCTGCACTACAACTTCCCTCCCTACTCGGTTGGTGAAGTTGGGCGTTTCGGCCCTCCCGGTCGTCGTGAAATCGGTCACGGTAAACTCGCATGGCGCGCCCTTCAGGCCGTTCTGCCCGCCGCAACCGACTTCCCGTACACCGTACGTCTGGTCTCTGAGATCACCGAATCCAACGGCTCGTCCTCCATGGCGTCCGTATGTGGTGGCTCCTTGGCAATGATGGACGCTGGTGTGCCGCTCAAAGCAGCGGTTGCTGGTGTAGCCATGGGTCTCGTGCTCGAAGAAGACGGTGACTACGCGGTTCTCACCGACATCCTTGGCGATGAGGATCACCTCGGCGACATGGACTTCAAAGTGGCAGGTACCGAAGAAGGTATCACGTCGCTTCAGATGGACATCAAGGTGGCAGGCATCACGCCCGCAATCATGGAAAAAGCTCTGGAGCAAGCCAAAGCAGGCCGTATCCACATCCTCGGCGAAATGGCCAAGGCACTGACCGGCGCGCAGGAATTCTCTGTGCACGCCCCCCGCATCGAAACGATGCAGGTTCCAACCGACAAGATCCGTGAAGTGATCGGCTCGGGTGGTAAAGTCATCCGCGAAATCGTGGAAGTCTCAGGCGCGAAAGTCGACATCAACGACGACGGCATCATCAAGATCGCCTCGCCGAATGCCGAAGCCATCCAAAAAGCCTACGACATGATCCACTCGATCGTCGCAGAACCTGAGGAAGGCAAAGTCTACAAAGGTAAAGTCGTCAAAATCGTCGACTTCGGCGCCTTTGTGAACTTCTTTGGCAAGCGTGACGGCCTTGTGCACGTCAGCCAAATCGAAAACCGTCGCCTGAACCACCCTTCGGACGTCCTCAAAGAGGGCCAAGAAGTTTGGGTCAAGCTGCTCGGCTTTGACGATCGCGGCAAAGTCCGGCTCGCCATGAAAATGGTGAACCAGGAAACTGGCTTAGAAGAAGTAAAAGAAGAAGCCGCAGAGGGCTAAACCCCCCCGCGTTTTTGAATGAAGGCCCCGGTGGAAACGCCGGGGCCTTTTGCGTTTAGCGGGTTTCTAGGACAGGGCGACGCCCCCGGAACCACAGCGTTGCGCCAGCGACAACAACAACACCGACGCCTGCCAGCATCGCGACCTGCCCGCCAAAATCATTGCGCACCATGATCGCGACCAATGCCCAGACCACTGCCGCGCCGTAGGTCAAGCTCGACCGTTTCCACAGAACGATAACCGCAAAGCTGAGCGCGACACACAGGGCAATCAGCCCCCAGACAACATCGCTCAACCCGCCAACGCCCCAGCCCGCACCGGTTAGGCCTAGCGCCACACTGGAGGCCGCCGTTAGCCAACCCGCATACAGACCCAATGGCCCCGCGAGCATCCATGCATCCCGGCGCGGCGCCCGGATCAACGCCCAAAGCGCGCCTATCAGCATTACGTAAATCATAACCGTCGCCCAAACCGGCGAAACCTCTGCGACGGCCAGCCACGGCACACCTGCAATCATGCTGAGGATGAAGCCGGGGCGCGTTGCGTCCCACGTAGGGTCCTCACGGAACCGCCACAGCCCGACAGCGGCCATCACCAACAGCCACAGGTAAATGATACCCCAAAGCGAAAACGCATAACCCGCAGGCAGAACCGGCGGCGTAAACTGCGGAATTGGATAGAGGGTGGGATTGAACCCATCAAACGGCACAAAAACCGGAGAGATGAAGAACGCGAGTGTCAGGCCGAGTACGGCAATTGCTTTGATAGTCATGCTCTACACATAAGGATTTACCCACGGGATACGAGCCGAAATCCCGCGCATTCTAGGCGAATTTGCGCCGGAATCCCTTTGGGTGAAATCCGTCATAGAACTGTTACGCCAACGTATCATTTTCGTCACACGGTATAGTTAACGATGCATTTGCGTAGCCATTTCGGTGCGCAGTTATTCCAGCAGAAGGACGCTGCCATGTCTCCTCGTGACGAGATCATCCACTCTGATGAATTCGGTAATAAAGCCGAAGCCTTCGAAGCCTTTGACGACATTCCAACCAACCCCAACCTGTCCACGACCATCGGCGATGTGATCAACACGCGCTATGGCCGTCGCGACGTGTTGCGCGGGGCGCTCGGTGTGTCTGCGACAACCGCCCTATTCGGGACCTCTGCCCTTGTGGCGCCCACGTCCGCCAATGCCAGCACCGCCGCCGACAGCCGCTACATTTTTGATGAGCTGAAATGGGGCAACGACGAAGCCCACCACATCGCAGAAGGCTATAACGCCGATGTGCTGGTACGCTGGGGCGACCCGATTACTGCGGATGCCCCTGAATTTGACGTGATGAACCAGACAGCCGCAGCGCAGTCTCAGCAGTTTGGCTACAACAACGATTACGTCGGTTTCGCCGAAATCGAGCCCGGCCGCGGTATGTTGTGCGTAAACCACGAATACACCAACGAAGAAGTCATGTTCCCCGGCCTTGGCCGTCAGGACCGGGACGGCTTCAAGGGGATGACCCGTGATCTGGTAGACATCGAAATGGCTGCCCACGGTGGTTCTGTGTTTGAAATCGTCAAATCCGCAGATGGCGCTTGGTCAGTGAACCGCAACAACCCCGCCAACCGTCGGATCACGGCCAACACCCCGATGACCTTTGATGGCCCCGCTGCAGGCAACCCGCGTCTGCGCACCTCTGCCGACCCTGCCGGCATGACCGTCTTGGGCACCATCAACAACTGCGCCGGCGGCATGACGCCATGGGGCACCTACCTAATGGCCGAAGAAAACTTTCACGGCTATTTCTGGTCGGATGTCGTGGACAGCGAAGGCAAGGTCGACATTTCAGCCCAGCCAGAGGCCGGCAGCATGAAACGCTACGGCGTGCCGGGGCGTTGGTACGCATGGGGCCAGTACCATGACCGTTTCAACATCGACAAAGAGCCCAATGAGCCGAACCGCTTTGGCTATATCGTTGAAGTTGACCCCCTGAATCCTGATGCGATGCCCATCAAACACACGGCCTTGGGTCGGTTCCGCCACGAAGGCGCCGAAGCCATTGTCGCGGCAGACGGCAAGTTGGTGATCTATTCGGGCGACGACAACCGGTTTGATTACCAATACAAATGGGTATCGGCTGAGACTGTGACATCCGACAACAGCCACTTTGGGTCCACACTCTTGTCCGAAGGCACGCTGTACGTCGCGCGCTTTAACGCAGATGGCGTGGTTGACTGGCTGCCGTTGGTCCATGGCCAAGGCCCGCTCACAGCGGAAAATGGGTTCGACAGCCAAGCTGACATCGCGATCGACACCCGCATGGCGGCAGACGCGCTGGGGGCCACTCCGATGGACCGCCCCGAGGATGCGCAGCCCGGCCCCAACGGGACCGCGTACCTGATGCTCACCAACAACTCGCGCCGCAAGCCCGAGCAGGTGGATGCCGCCAACCCACGTCCGCAAAGCAACTTTGGCCACATCATCGAGATCAAGGAAGACGGCGAAAACCACTCGGCCACCAAAGGCAAATGGGATATCGTCGTTCTGTGCGGTGACCCGACGATTGCCGATGTTGGCGCACGCTGGAACCCCGAGACAAGCGAAAACGGCTGGTTCTCATCGCCCGACAACTGCGCGTTTGATGACAGCGGACGGCTTTGGATTTCGACAGACCAAGGCTCTGGCTGGGGGCGTACCGGGAAATCGGACGGTCTGTATTCCTTGGAGACCGAGGGCGACCTGCGCGGTCACTCAAAGCTGTTTTTCCGCTGCCCCGTGGGCGGAGAGCTGTGCGGCCCCTACTTTGCTGACAACTCTGAAACCCTGTTCCTCGCGGTGCAGCACCCCGGAACAGACGGCACTAAGGATCTGGCGGGCTTTGAGCGCGACTCGACCTTTGAGGACCCGGCCACACGCTGGCCCGATTTTGAGCCAAACATGCCGCCCCGTCCCTCGGTCGTGGTGGTCACCAAAGCAGGTGGCGGCAAGATCGCGGTCTAGCTGTCCTCAGATAAATCGAGAGGCCCCGGCAAACGCTGGGGCCTTTTGCTATTTGGCCCTTTGGCGCAATGTCGCCACCCGTTCAAATCGGTCGAATTGTGGGGCCATCGTGCACCATTCCCCTTCGGCCAGAACCCAATGCGTATCTCGGTCGGTGGCATGAATAATAATACGGTCTTCGCTCATCGTCATACCGCTGCTTGCAATAATTAGGTTCAAAAAAACCGCGAGGGCTTCTGTCGTTAAACACATACTCAGGTTCCTTTCATTGGGCCCAAGTGTTCTTCCGACGGTGGGCCCGTGATCAAAAACCTCCCGGCAATGAACCTTTCATAGAACGATTAGAAAATCATTAACCAATGCTGCAATGCAGCATTTCTAAAGCGCACTAGGCAACCAACCCGTAATTATCGCCCGTTTCATAGGCGGTTTGATGTCGAGACACGCAGCACAAGGTCTTGCGCGATCTGTCACATCCGTCCGCTCGCCGTGCCTTGGTAAATTCAATCAACCAAAGGACACCAAACCCCATGCCCGCAAATCTAATCGCCCGTTTGACCGAAATCCTTGGCACGAAGCGTGTGTTGACTAGCCCCTCCGCGACGGAACGGTATCGCCAAGGCTTTCGATCCGGCGGGGGAGACGCGCTGGCAGTTTGCCTGCCTCAAACGTTGTTTGAAAAATGGCAGGTCATCGAAGCATGCGTAGACGCCGATACGATCGTCATCATGCAGGCGGCCAACACCGGCTTGACCGAAGGCTCGACCCCGAACGGCACCTATGACCGTGATGTGGTGATTATCAGCACCCTCGCGCTAGACACCATTCACGTCTTGCCCGGCGCGGAACAGGTCGTAGCCCTGCCGGGCGCCACGCTTTTCACACTAGAAAACACGCTCAAGCCGCTGGGCCGTGTGCCACATTCGGAGATCGGATCGTCCTGTCTGGGGGCGTCTGTGATCGGTGGCATTTGCAACAATTCAGGCGGTGCGTTGGTAAAACGCGGCCCTGCCTACACCGAGCTTGCACTTTATGCCCAGCGCACTGCAGATGGCACACTGCATCTGGTGAACAACCTCGGCATCGACCTTGGCGATACGCCCGAAGAAATCCTGAACAACGCAGAGACAGGCAATTGGCGCGATGTGCAGCGCCCCCAAAAGCTGGCCTCGGATCGGGAATATGCCACGCGCGTCCGCGAAGTCGATGCCGACACCCCCGCCCGCTACAACGCCGATCCGCGGCGCCTGCATGAGGCATCTGGATGCGCGGGTAAGATCGCGGTGTTTGCTGTGCGGCTCGACACTTTCCCCACCGCAGACGCCACGCAGGTGTTTTATATTGGTACGAATGAAACCGCGCGCCTGACCAATCTACGCCGCGCCCTCCTGACGGAGATGAGCGACCTGCCCGTGCTCGCGGAATACATGCACAAAGACATCTACGACATCGCCGAAAGCCACGGGCGAGACACATTCCGCATGATCGAGTGGCTGGGCACCGACCGCCTGCCACAATTGTTCGCGATGAAGGGGCGAGTGGATGCAATCGGCAATCGGCTACCGTTTGTGCCAAACAACGTCAGCGATTGGTTGATGCAATTCGCCTTTGCGCTGTTCCCGTCGCACCTGCCTAAGTTCATGCGCGATATGCGCCAGAAGTATGATCACTACCTGATCCTCAAGGTCGAAGGACCCGGCATTGCAGAGGCTGAGGCCATCCTAGAGCGGGTGTTTGCACAGGAAGGTACCTATCGCAAATGCACCGAAGCAGAGGGCAAAAAGGCGCTGCTGCACCGGTTCGCCGCAGCAGGCGCCGCGGCCCGCTATGCCGCAGTACATCCCGGCCCGGTAGAGGATATCCTTGCACTGGATATTGCCCTGCGTCGGAATGACGAGACGTGGTTTGAAGAACTGCCCGAAGAGATAAACCAACATCTGAGCCACAGGCTCTATTACGGGCATTTCCTTTGCCACGTGTTCCATCAAGACTACGTCGTCAAAGCGCACGGCGACCCCAAAACGATCAAGGCTGCGATGCTGGAATTGCTGTCAGAGCGTGGCGCAAAATACCCTGCGGAACACAACGTCGGACACCTGTATGAAGCGGAGCCCGCGTTGAAAGAGCATTATGAAATCTTGGACCCCACCAATACGTTCAACCCCGGCATTGGCAAAACGTCCAAAACCAAGCAGCCCATTGCGGCGGAATAGCGTCAGGACAGCGGGCTGAGCCAGCCGATCACAAGCGAAACAGTCACGATGGATACAGCCGTTGTGACCAAAATCGCCGCTGATACCCGGGCCGGTGCCACGTTGTAATACTGCGCCAACATATAAACGTTGCCCGCAACCGGCAGCGCAGAGGCGGAGATCATCACAACGGCGGCAAAGGGTTCGACCGGGAACAACACAAGGGCGGCCAATGCGACGGACAGTGGGTGCAGCACTAGTTTGCAAAAGCTCAGCCAAGCCGCGACCTCAATGCGTTCTGCCGACTTGCCCGCCAGTGATGCACCGATGGCAAATAACGCGCCGGGTGTGGCAGCCGCTCCCAACAAGGACAGGAATTCATTCACCGGGGCATAAAGCTCTCGGCCCGAATAGGACCACATCAACCCCAACACGATTGATACAATCATTGGGTTCTTCAAAAGCCCAAGGCCCACGGTTTTGAACACACCCAGCGACATGCGGCCATCGCGCGACCCAGTGATCAAGATCACGATCAACGAAGAAAACACGATCAGATCAGTGGCCAACACCATCAACATCGGGCCTGCTGCGGCCTCGCCCAAGAGCAGAACAAGCATGGGGATGCCGAGGAAACCGACATTCCCAATGATCGCCACCTGCGCCTCAATCGCAGCCTCGGCTACGGATAACCCCCGCCAAAACGCAACTGCCGTGGCCAACAGGTAAACGACGCCACACCCCCACAGGTACGCACCTACAAACCCAGGATCAAAGATATCCGACAGCGACAGGTTGGCCGCAAAGTTGAACAGCATCGCGGACAACGCAAAGAAAAACACAAATTTCGTCAGGTATGCTGTCGCCTCAGGCGTGAAAAAGCCCCGCCGCCCTGCAAGGTAGCCAAGGCCGATAATCCCAAAAAAGGGGAGCGTTTTGAGGAATATGTCCAACATTAACCGAGAGCTATCCCAGTGTGCGGGGGGCGTCTAGGCTTGCTGATTGCAAAAGCGATTGTGTGAGAGCGCACATCCCTTTGCGCGGAAAAGTGAACCATTGAGTTCACTTTCGTATTGCTAAACGGATCGGTTCAGCTTACTTCTCAATTACGAACTGAACAGTTCAGTATTTATCTCATGCTCGGTACCACAAACCGACGATTGCACGCGAAAGGTCATTCATATGAAACTCCTCCCCCTCCTGATTGCTCTCTCCCTTGGGCTTGCCGCCGTCGCTCCCGCGGTGCAGGCCTCGACCTTGATCGGCATGGCTTGGGACACGCCACTTGTTTTCCCCCAACAAGATAGCGCCCCCGTCGTTAAATCCGGCCGGACCGGACAGACACCCCAACCTGCTGGCAAATAGCCAACTTTCAAGGTCGCCCAGAGGCATCCAGAGGTAACGCTCTGGGTGCCTCTTTTTCGTATTGCTTGCCTTTCCACTGGCGAGTGCTTGCTTGAAGTGAACCGCGTCGTTTACAATCAATCTCACGCAGAGGGAGAGACCGATGGAAGTAGAGAGCCTGATCAAGCGCGGCCGTAAATTCGATCAGGTCATCGAAGGCGCATCGCGTGTGTTCATGGCCGAAGGGTTTGAAGGCGCAAGCGTCGACACCATCGCCCGCGAAGCTGGTGTATCAAAGGCCACGCTCTATAGCTATTTCCCCGATAAGAAGCTTCTGTTCATCGAAGTCGCCCAGCGTGAGATCACGCGCCAGGCCAGCCTGATTGCAGAAATCGACCATAATGGCCTCAGCGCCCGCGAGGTTTTGACCCAAATCGGAACTAACCTAGCGACGCTTCTATTGTCGAAGTTTGGGATCAGCGTGTACCGCGTTGTGATCGCCGAAGCCGGCCGTTTCCCGGAAATCGGGCAACAGTTCTATTGCCAAGGCCCCTGCGTGACCGTCGAACGCATGATGGCGTTTTTCAAACACGCAGAGGATCGGGGTGAGCTAAAGGTCGAAGATCCGCACCTTGCTGCCCACCAATTCGCCGAACTGTGCAAGGCAGACTGCTTTTTTGAGGTACTTTTGGGGATCAAGCCGAGCGTTTCAGCCGAGGATATCAAGCGGGTCGTCGACAGCGCGGTTGAAATGTTTCTGACGCGCTACGGCACAGCCGCTTAGAATAGGGGCGAGATCGCGCCCGCCCCTAACCATTCAGTAAACCACGACCGAGCGGATGCTTTCGCCCGCGTGCATCAGGTCAAACCCTTTGTTGATGTCATTCAAGCCCATTGTGTGGGTGATCATTGGGTCGATCTCAATTTTGCCGTCCATGTACCAATCCACGATCTGAGGCACATCCGTCCGCCCACGCGCGCCACCAAAGGCGGTGCCGCGCCAAACGCGTCCGGTTACAAGCTGGAATGGCCGTGTTGAGATTTCGGCCCCTGCGGGTGCCACGCCGATAATAACGCTCTCGCCCCAGCCTTTGTGTGCGGACTCAAGCGCCGTACGCATCACGTTCACATTGCCTGTCGCGTCAAAGGTGTAATCCGCCCCACCCTTCGTGAGGTTCACAAGGTAAGGGACCAAATCGCCCTCAACCTCATTGGGATTCACAAAGTCGGTCATACCAAACCGCGTCGCCATCTCGACCTTGGATGGGTTCAAATCGACGCCCACGATTTGATCAGCCCCGGCAAGCCGCAGCCCTTGGATCACGTTCAGACCAATGCCACCCAGCCCAAAAACAATCGCGCGCGAGCCGATTTCAACCTTGGCCGTGTTGATCACCGCACCAATGCCCGTGGTCACACCACAACCAATGTAGCAAATTTTGTCGAATGGCGCGTCAGGGCGCACTTTTGCCAACGCGATTTCGGGTAAAACCGTGTGGTTCGCAAAAGTCGAGCAACCCATATAGTGCAGGATCGGATCCCCATCCAATGTCGAGAACCGTGAGGTCCCGTCAGGCATCAGCCCCGCGCCTTGAGTGGAACGAATCGACTGGCACAGGTTGGTTTTGGGATTGAGGCAATACTCACACTCCCGACATTCGGGCGTATACAGCGGGATCACGTGGTCGCCCGGCTTTAGTGAGGTCACACCGGGGCCGACCTCTAGCACAACGCCCGCGCCCTCATGGCCCAAGATCGCGGGAAACAGCCCCTCTGGGTCCGCGCCCGACAGAGTAAATTCGTCCGTATGACAAATACCTGTGGCTTTGATCTCGACCAAAACCTCGCCGGCTTTGGGGCCTTCAAGGTTCACATCCATGATCTCTAGGGGTTTGCCCGCGGCAATGGCCACGGCGGCTTTGGTGCGCATAATCTGTCCTCCCGATTTGCGGGAACCTTCTGTCAAATCGCGGTCCAATGCAATTGTCTTGCATCAGGGGCATCCTTCCCCTATATCCACCTTCAACAGCGGCGCGCCCCTGGCGCCCACCGGAATATGCAGCGGGCCGCTTGGCTCGCTTTTTTTGTTTTGAGGACCCTTTTTGTCTGAACTAATCGCCAAAACCGCAATGGATGTCCGGCTTGCTGACATCGTCACCCCTGTCATCGAAGACATGGGGTTTGAACTGGTGCGCCTGCGGCTGATGTCGGGCAAAACGCCGATCCTGCAAATCATGGCCGAAAAGCCCGAAGGCGGGATAGAGGTCGACGACTGCGCCCAGATTTCTACCGCAGTCAGTGCGATCATGGATGTCGAAGACCCGATTGTGGATGAGTACACCCTTGAAGTATCCAGCCCCGGGATCGACCGCCCCCTGACACGGCTCAAGGACTTTGATGCCTGGAACGGCTATGTCGCCAAGATCGAGACCACCGAGATGATCGATGGTCAGCGCCGCTTTAAGGGCACGATCGCCGGCACAGAAGGCGATGAAGTCCTATTGGAAATCGAACAAGGGACCATTGGTCTCAAGTTCGAGTGGCTCTCGGACGCCAAACTGGTGCTGACCGATGAGCTGATCCGTGATGTTCTGCGCGCCCGCAAAGATGCAGGCGCAATTGATGAAACCCAATTCGATGATGTTGAAACCGTCCTAGACGACGAGGAGTCCTGAGACATGGCCATTACCTCCGCCAACCAGCTGGAACTGCTGCAAACCGCTGACGCCGTTGCCCGCGAGAAGATGATCGACCCCGGCCTTGTGATTGAGGCCATGGAAGAAAGCCTCGCCCGGGCGGCCAAGTCCCGCTACGGCGCAGAGATGGATATCCGCGTCAGCATCGACCGCAAAACGGGCCGAGCGACCTTTACGCGCGTACGTACGGTTGTCGAAGACGACGCCGTGGAAAACATGCAGGCCGAGCTGACCGTCAAAGAAGCCCGCGTCTACAAAGAAGACCCGCAGGTTGGCGACATGCTGATCGACGAAGTGCCCCCCGTTGAAATGGGCCGCATCGCGGCACAATCCGCCAAACAGGTTATCCTGCAAAAGGTGCGCGAAGCTGAGCGGGATCGTCAGTACGAAGAGTTCAAAGATCGTGCCGGCACAATCATCAACGGTCTGGTCAAGCGCGAAGAATATGGCAACGTCATCGTCGATATCGGCGCAGGCGAAGCTGTGCTACGCCGCAATGAGAAAATCGGCCGCGAAAGCTATCGCCCGAATGACCGTATCCGCGTCTTTATCAAAGATGTGCGCCGCGAACCTCGGGGCCCGCAGATCTTCCTTAGCCGGACCGCGCCAGAATTCATGGCCGAACTGTTCAAGATGGAAGTGCCCGAGATTTATGACGGCATCATCGAAATCAAAGCTGTTGCCCGTGACCCCGGTTCGCGCGCCAAGATCGCCGTGATTTCCTATGATAACTCGATTGATCCCGTGGGTGCCTGTGTTGGTATGCGTGGTAGCCGCGTACAGGCCGTCGTAAACGAGCTTCAGGGCGAGAAAATCGACATCATCCCATGGAATGAAGACGCGCCCACGTTCCTCGTGAACGCGCTTCAGCCTGCTGAGGTGTCCAAGGTTGTTCTGGACGAAGAAGCCGAGCGTATCGAAGTCGTGGTCCCTGATGAGCAACTGTCGCTCGCGATTGGCCGCCGTGGTCAGAACGTGCGTCTTGCATCGCAGCTGACCGGCCTAGACATCGACATCCTCACCGAGGCCGAAGAATCCGAGCGTCGTCAAAAAGAGTTTGCACAACGCACTCAGCTCTTCATGGATACCCTCGATCTGGACGAATTCTTTGCCCAGCTTCTTGTGGCCGAAGGCTTCACCTCGCTGGAAGAGGTCGCCTACGTCGAGCAAGACGAACTGCTGAGCATTGATGGCGTGGACGAGTCCACAGCAGATGAGCTTCAAGCCCGTGCCCGTGACTTCCTCGAAGCACAAAACAAAAAAGCCATGGAGCGCGCGACAGAGCTGGGCATCGAAGACAGCCTCGTGAACTTCGAAGGTCTGACACCCCAAATGCTTGAAGCTTTGGCTGAGGACGGCGTCAAGAACCTTGAAGAATTCGCGACCTGTGCTGACTGGGAACTCGCTGGTGGTTGGACAACCATCGAAGGCCAACGCGTGAAGGACGACGGCCTGCTAGAAAAATTCGACGTGAGCCTCGAAGAAGCCCGCGACATGGTCATGACAGCCCGCGTAATGCTGGGTTGGATCGACCCCGAAGATGCTGCCGCTGACCCCGATGCCGAAGGCGCGGGTGATGAGGCACAAGCCGACGAGGAGGCCGAGGTCTAATGGCCTCGGATTTCGCGCTTGGGCCGAGGTGGCAAAGCTAAATCACGCGACGTTCAAGAACGTCGCTGCATCGCAACAGGAGAAGTGCGCCCAACGTCGCGCATGATCCGTTTCGTCGCTGGCCCTGACGGATCAGTTGTTCCCGACTTAGCAGGACGACTGCCGGGCCGGGGCATTTGGGTTTCGTCCGACCGCAGTGCGGTGGAACTGGCCGTTAAGAAAAAGCTATTTTCGCGTGCGGCAAAGACACAGCTGACAATCCCCGAAGGGATAGTCGACCGCATCGAGACGGGCCTTTTGCGCCGGGTGCAAGACAGTCTTGCCCTTGCACGCAAGGCAAGTCAGGCAATCACGGGTTATGAAAAAGTCCGCGGTTGGCTTGAACTGGAACGCGCCCGTGTGCTGATGCAAGCCCGCGACGGTTCAGAGCGCGGCAAGACCAAACTAAAGGCCCCCATTCAAAAGCCGGGCGGCCCCGATACATTCATTGGCCACCTCTCAGCCGAAGAGCTGGGACTGGCATTCGGACGCGACAGAGTCATCCACGCAGCCCTAAGCGCTGGTGGACTCAGCAAACGTGTTGTAGAGGAAGCCGCAAGGCTTCAAAGCATCCGCAAGGATATCGGCGGGAATGGGTCCGCCGGGAAGGAACAGACAGACGCATGAGCGATCAAGACGGTAAAAAACCCCTCGGACTTTCTGGTGGCGCACGTAGCGGCCAAGTGAAGCAAAGCTTTGCTCGCGGACGCACCAAAAGCGTCGTCGTCGAGACGAAGCGTAAACGTGTTATGGTACCAAAGGCTGGCAATGCCGGCACCAATGCCACTGCCCCCACAGTCCCCACGGCAACTGATGCCGAAATGGACCGCCGGCTAAAGGCGCTGCAAGCAGCCAAAGCCCGTGAAGCGGACGAGGCCGAGCGCCGCGCCCGCGAAGAGCAAGAGCGCGCCGAAGAGCGTCAGCGCCGCCGCGATGAGGCCGAGGCCAAAGAGCGTGCAGAGCGTGAGCGTGAAGAAGCTATTAAGCAACGCGAAGAAGACGAAAAGCGCCGCAAAGAAGAAGAAGCAGCCGCCGACGCCAAGCGTTCCGCAGAAGCAAAAGCCGCACCTGCTGCAACCGCAGCCCCTGCGCCCGCCAAGGAAGGTCGCCCTGCGCCCTCCGGCCCGCGCACCGAAATGCCGCCTCGCCGCAAAGAAGAAGACCGTGGCGACAAGCGTGCCAAAACTGCCGCCGACGATCGCCGTCGCTCCGGTAAGCTGACCGTAAACCAAGCCCTGACTGGTGGCGAAGGCGGACGTCAACGTTCCATGGCCGCGATGAAGCGCAAGCAAGAGCGTCAGCGTCAAAAGGCGATGGGCGGCTCGGTTGAGCGTGAAAAGATCGTACGCGAAGTTCAGTTGCCTGAGGCGATTGTCGTCTCGGAACTGGCCAACCGTATGGCAGAGCGTGTCGCAGCCGTTGTCAAATCGCTGATGAACGCTGGTATCATGGCCACCCAAAACCAAGTGATCGACGCAGATACTGCGGAGCTGATCATCGAAGAGTTTGGCCACAAAGTTGTGCGCGTGTCCGATGCCGACGTTGAGGACGTGATCCAGACAGTTGACGACAAAGACGAAGACCTTACGTCCCGTCCGCCCGTCATCACCATCATGGGCCACGTTGACCACGGTAAAACATCCCTTCTGGATGCGATCCGTGATGCAAAGGTTGTTGCTGGCGAAGCTGGCGGGATCACCCAGCACATCGGCGCCTATCAGGTGAAAACCGAAGGTGGCACCGTACTGAGCTTCCTCGACACCCCTGGTCACGCGGCGTTTACGTCCATGCGTGCACGTGGTGCGCAGGTCACGGATATTGTGGTCTTGGTGGTTGCCGCTGACGACAGCGTGATGCCCCAAACGATTGAGGCCATCAACCACTCCAAAGCAGCTGGCGTGCCCATGATCGTTGCGATCAACAAAATGGACCGTCCCGCAGCCGACGCACAGCGTGTTCGCACGGAATTGCTGCAACATGAGGTCGTGGTTGAAGCGATGTCCGGTGAAGTCCAAGACGTAGAAGTCTCGGCGCATACCGGCCAAGGTCTGGATCAACTGCTGGAAGCCATCGCGCTTCAAGCTGAAATCCTTGAGCTGAAAGCCAACCCACAACGTGCCGCCCAAGGCGCCGTGATCGAAGCACAGCTTGACGTAGGCCGTGGTCCCGTCGCGACTGTCCTCGTGCAAAACGGAACCCTGCGCAAAGGCGACATCTTTGTCGTTGGTGAGCAATGGGGTAAAGTTCGCGCACTGGTGGATGACAAAGGTCAACGCGTTGATGAGGCCGGGCCATCCGTGCCCGTTGAGGTTCTAGGCCTGAATGGCACACCCGAAGCTGGCGATGTTCTGAACGTTGTCGATACCGAAGGCCAAGCACGCGAAATCGCCGAATACCGCGAAAAAGCTGCCAAGGACAAACGCGCCGCCGCTGGTGCCGCGACAACCCTTGATCAGCTTCTTGCTAAGGCAAAAGACGACCAAAACGTGTCCGAGCTTCCCATCTTGGTAAAAGCCGACGTGCAGGGTTCTGCCGAAGCCATCATCCAAGCCATGGAAAAAATCGGTAACGATGAAGTCCGCGTCCGTGTTCTCCACTCCGGTGTTGGCGCGATCACGGAATCAGATATCGGTTTGGCCGAAGCTTCCGGCGCACCTGTGATTGGCTTTAACGTTCGGGCCAATGCGCCTGCACGGAACTCGGCCAACCAAAAGGGCGTTGAGATCCGTTACTACTCGGTGATCTACGATCTGGTCGACGACGTAAAAGCCGCCGCATCGGGCCTACTGTCCGCAGAGATTAAAGAAACTTTCATCGGCTACTCGCAGATCAAAGAAGTCTTCAAGGTTTCCGGCGTCGGCAAAGTGGCTGGGTGTCTTATCACCGAAGGTGTGGCTCGTCGTTCCGCCGGTGTTCGCCTTCTGCGCGACAACGTGGTGATCCACGAGGGTACGCTCAAGACACTCAAGCGCTTCAAGGATGAAGTCAAAGAGGTTCAGTCTGGTCAAGAATGCGGTATGGCATTTGAAAACTACGATGATATCCGCCCCGGCGACGTGATCGAAATCTTCGAGCGCGAAGAAGTCGAACGCGCGCTCTAAGCTGGGCACCGATGAAGAATGAAACAAAGGGCCTTCTTCGGAAGGCCCTTTTCTATTGGATCAAGCGATTTGAACGGTGCGGTTGCGCAGCCAGATGCTCAAGTTCAACGCCGCAGCGACTGAAACCCATACCAAATAGGGCGACGTGATCCAAAACGCGAGCGTGTCCATCGGCCAAAGCATCGCCAACAACCCAAGCACTGACAGCCAGAGCAAACCAATGATCACAAGGCCTGCGCCCAATCGTTGCAATCCAAAGAAAACCGGCGTCCACAGCGTGTTGAGCGCGATTTGAAGCGCCCAGAAAGCCATGACATACGCAGAGCCTTCCATCGGTGCCACGCGCGCCGCCGCAAATGCGATTGAAATATAGAGAACCGTCCATGCCACAGGGAAGAGCCAATCAGGCGGTGTCCACGTCGGTTTATCTAGCCCGCGGTACCATGCACCGGGCGCAAACATGCTTCCAGTGGCTGCGGCTGCGCAACAAGCTCCGAAAAATATGGCGAAAAGGGTCCAATCCATGACCCTTAACTAGGGCGCATTTCTCCGGGTTCCAATAACCCCCGATCACGCGCCTCCAATTGCGCCAAAACCGTCAGCACAGACTCGCCCCAACCGACCGCAGCCCGTGGGTGCGCGGCAGCGTTAACCAGAAACGCAACCTCATCCAACGGCCGGGCATAAACGACCGAGGAATAGGGCATCACGCTCGTCAATCCGGCCTGAAGCATAGACTGACCGATCCAGCCGATCTTTTGCCGGCCACTCGTATGCGCGCGCTTGGTGATGCTATCGAACTTTGCACGCCGGATTTCGCGGCCGATGCCGTCATATATGTTACGCGCCGCAAATATCCCCACGCGTGCTTTAACCGGTAGCTTCGCGATACCCGGCTCGGACCGAATGTATAACCGATGCGCTTCTGCCAAGAGCTTCTTGACCATGCGCCGAACCTCGGGCGTTGGTGTGGGGTTAGCAAAGAAAGCCTCAACGTCAATCTGCGCTTCATCCAGCCAATCCAGCGGCAGATAGATCCGGCGCGCGCGGGCATCTTCGCCCACATCGCGGGCAATGTTGGTAAGCTGCATCGCAACGCCCAGATCACAGGCCCGCGCCAACGCATCGGGGTCACGCACGCGCATCAACACGCACATCATCGCGCCCACGGCACTTGCGACACGGGCCGAATAGCTCCGCACGTCAGACAACGTTTGATATCGCTGCTCCATCCCGTCCCAAGCGAGGCCTTCCAACAAGGCTTCGGGCAGGGCGCGTGGCATCTCGAACTCTTCGATCATCGCGGTAAAGGCCCGGTCTGCCGGCGCATCAAAGGGCCGCCCCGCATAGGCGCGCTCCAACCGATCGCGCAGGCGCAGAACCGCAGGTGCTTTGTCCTCAACCTCGTCCACAGCATCGTCTGCCAAACGGCAAAACGCATACAGCGCCAGCGCCGGGTCCCGAATGTCCGAAGGTAATAGTTTTGATGCCGCCCAAAAGCTGCGCGACCCGGTGCGAATGGCTTCGCGGCAATGTTCTAGATCAGCGGGGTTCATTCGGCAGCTTCACGCATATCTTCGGTGATGTGCATCGGTGGCACAGCGGGCACCAGCTTACCCAGCACCTCGGCCGAAGACACAACTCCCGGCAGGCCAGCACCGGGATGCGTACCCGCCCCCACAAGGAACAGGCCTGGCACCTCTTCGCTTACGTTATGAGGCCGGAACCAAGCGCTTTGCAGAATACGCGGCTCAATCGAAAAGCCGGCCCCAAAGGGCGACAAATACCGATCCCGGAATTCGTTGGGCGTGAAAACGGCACTCGCAGAGAGGTGTTTCCACAATCCCGGCAACATCTTTTCCTCCAACACATCCTGGACCTTTTGACGGTAGGTTTCCGCCATTTGCGTCCAGTCCACCGGATCTTTGCCACCCAAGTGCGGAACCGGGGACAAGGCGTAGAACGTATCGCCACCCTCAGGGGCTACACTTGGATCAGTGACCGAGGGACGGTGAACATAGAGGCTCATGTCATCGGCGAGCTTGTTCTTGATAAAGATATCGTTGAGCAGCCCTTCATAGCGCGGACCGCTTAGAATGGTGTGGTGACCCACGTCTTTCCACATGTCACTGGTGCCCGACGTGCCAAAATACCAAACAAACAATCCCATAGACCAACGCCGCGAGCGCACCTTGCGATCCGTCCAACGTCTGCGTTTGTGATTGCGCAAAAGCCGTGTGTAGGTGAACCCCGCATCAGCGTTTGACACGACGATCTCGGCCGCTTCGCTTGCACCATCCGACAGTCGCACGCCAGCAGCGCGGCCATTCTTGATGAGGATTTCATCGACCTCTTCACCCAACCGAACGCGGCCACCTTGGTCGCGAATGACATTGGCCATTGCGGTTGCCATCGCCTGCACACCGCCCATCGCGTAATGTACGCCGTACTCTTTTTCGAGATGGCTCACGAGCGCATACATCGACGTCACATGCGCCGGGTCGCCACCAATGAACAGCGGGTGAAATGACAACGCCATACGTAAACGTTCATCTTTGACCCGCTTTTGCGCGAGCTTCAGGATGGATTGATCTGCCCGCAGCAGGCCAAACGTCGGCAAAACCTTGATCGTATCCCATGCCTTATGCATCGGCTTCGCGACCATTCCCTCAAACCCGACAACATAGCGCCGCGCGGCATCCTTAAGGAACCTGCGGTAGCCGGGCACATCTTTGGGCGAAAGGCGCGCTACTTCGGCCTCCATCGCTTCGGTGCTTTGACGTGCAGTGAATGTTTCGCCGTCGGGAAACCGAATCTCATAAAAGGGGTCCATGGGGCGCAGATCGACATCTTTGTCGAAATCGCGCCCGCAGGCCGCCCACAGATCCCTGTACACCTGAGGTACCGTGACAATCGTCGGCCCAAGATCAAAACGGTGCCCATTTGACGTGATTGAGGACCCCCGACCACCAACGATATCCAGCCGATCAATAACCGTTACGCGGTATCCCTTGGCGCCCAAACGCATACCTGCGGCCAGCCCACCAAGCCCAGCGCCGACCACAATAGCATGAGGGCGGCCAGCGGCATTTGGGTCAGCTTGAATACGGGAATCGACTACGGTCATTTTATTTGTCACTCTATATGTCTAGTTTACTTTACATATTGCGGGCTAACTTGTCTCTCTCAAAATATATAATACCTTCATATTTGACAAAACATGTGTCACACTAAGTTTACACTAAGGCGAAGGAGAGTCGTGATTCAGACCGTTACGCTCAACTTTTTCCGTTTCGGACCCATCTCGCAGCGTCTTTGGGCGTTTGCACAGATGGGTGCCGCGCGGTTCAGCATGCCCAAAGTTCCGGGGATCGGATTTTGGAAGCTATGCGGCTCAGGCACGGGCGAAGGCTTTACGCCAATTCCCAACACAGCCGTCTACGCCATTCTCTCCACATGGGATAACATGGGCAGTGCGCGCGCAGGCCAAACGGCCTCAGTATTCCAAAACTACCGCAAACACGCGGACGAAGCGTTTACGCTCTATCTTAGCCCCACAGCCACCCGCGGCAGTTGGAGCAACCAGCAACCGTTCCGCGCGACATCCGCGCCAGACACCGCCACTGGCCCTATCGCCGCCTTGACGCGGGCGACGGTCAAGCCATCGGTTGCTACGCGGTTCTGGGGCCGGGTGCCTGACATCAGCACAGTCATCGGCTCTGATCCGAACGTACTATTCAAAATCGGGATTGGCGAAGTGCCTCTCCTGCACCAGATCACCTTTTCGATCTGGCCCGACACAGACGCAATGGCCAACTTCGCCCGCCGGGGCGGCCCCCACTCCGAGGCCATTAAGGCCGTCCGCAATGAGGGATGGTTTTCCGAAGAACTATACGCCCGCTTCCATGTTCTGGATGCCGAGGGCACATGGGAAGGGCATACGCCTCTCCCGCATTTTGAGGACGCAGCATGACACGTGTTTTTCCATTCTCCGCGATCGTCGGCCAAGACGAAATGAAACAGGCCATGGTCCTGACGGCGATTGACCCCGGTATTGGTGGTGTCTTGGTTTTTGGCGACAGGGGCACGGGCAAATCAACGGCTGTGCGCGCGCTGGCGGCCCTGTTGCCATCGATCGACGCGGTTGCGGGCTGCCCCGTGAACGCCGCGTCTGAGGCAGAAATCCCTGACTGGGCCCAGGTCGAAGACCGCGCCATCGTATCTAAACCCACCCCCGTCATCGACCTGCCGCTTGGCGCAACCGAGGACCGCGTGGTTGGTGCCCTCGACATTGAGCGCGCGCTGACACGTGGGGAAAAAGCGTTTGAACCCGGCCTGCTGGCCCGCGCAAACCGCGGCTACCTTTATATTGATGAGGTCAACCTTCTAGAGGACCACATCGTCGATCTCTTGCTGGACGTCGCACAGTCCGGCGAAAACGTAGTTGAGCGTGAAGGCCTTTCTATCCGCCACCCAGCGCGCTTTGTGTTGGTCGGCTCGGGCAACCCGGAGGAAGGCGAACTGCGCCCACAGCTGCTGGATCGGTTCGGTTTGTCAGTTGAGGTAGCCTCTCCCAACGACATCGATCTGCGGGTCGAGGTGATCCGCCGCCGCGATGCATTCGAGAACGACCATACCGCATTCATGCAGCATTGGGATGCTGAGGACAGCGCCCTGCGTGCACGTATCCTTGTGGCGCGTGAAACACTCAAGACCATGAAAACCGACGACGCCGTTTTACGCGACTGTGCCGAGCTGTGTGTCACCCTCGGCAGCGATGGACTGCGGGGCGAATTGACCCTGCTCCGGACCGCCCGCGCGCTTGCGGCGTTTGAAGGCGCGGATGCTGTGACACGTCACCATCTGCGGTCTATCGCGGCCTCTGCACTGCGCCACCGCTTGCGCCGTGATCCGCTGGACGAAGCGGGCTCAACCACCCGTGTGACGCGCGTGGTCGAAGAAGTCCTCGCGTGAGCGACGCCAACGATATCTGGTCGCGGGCGGCCCTCGCGGTGGCCTGTTTTTCCGTTGACCCTGCGGGGTTGGGCGGGATTTGGGTGCGCGCGCGGTCAGGTCCTGTCCGTGATCGGCTGATTGCGGGCATTCTTGCAGGGCTTCCCCCCATGGGGCTGCGGCGGTTGCACCCCAATATCTCTGATGAGCAACTGTTTGGCGGCGTTGATCTAGGCGCCACCCTGTCGTCCGGCAAGTTGGTCCGGTCCAATGGCATTCTGGGTGCGCCCACGGCCATGCTACTCCCGATGGCCGAGCGGGCGACAGCAGGCCTATCGGCGCGGCTTGCTTTGGCACTAGATGCACAAAGCGGACATGCCCTGATTGCGATGGACGAAGGCGCCGAACCCGATGAACGATTGGCACCGTCGCTTGCGGATCGGGTCGCGATACACCTTGATCTGGACGCCTTGGCCGTGGGCGATTGCCCTGTATTAGAGACAGATTTTGAAGCCATCACTCAGGCGCGCGCGTTACTGCCCAATGTGCAGGTCATGCCTGAGGCGCTGGATACATTGACCCGGCTATCCGCGCGGCTTGGCATTACGTCCCTGCGCGCGCCGCTTTTGGCTTTGCGGCTGGCCCGAGCATCTGCGGCATTGATGGGCGAAACACATGTGGACGAAGAGGACCTGACCCTTGCGGCGGAACTGGTTTTAGCCCCCCGTGCGACAATCCTGCCCCAATCGGAAACCGCGGAACCCGAAGCAGAACCAGAGCAGCCGAAGCCAGATGCAACCACAGACCCAGAGGATAGTACTGAGGATCAGTCAGAGTTGGATATGCCCATCCCCGAGGACATCTTGCTTGAGGCTGTGAAGGCTATTTTACCAACCGATCTGCTCGCGCAACTCGCGGCCTCCAAGGCGCCAAGACGCACCGTTTCCGCTGGCGGCACAGGGGCTGCGAAACGCGGCAATCGGCGAGGTCGGCCCTTACCCTCCCGTCCCGGCACATTGGACGGAGAGCAGCGGATCGACATGGTCGCGACCTTGCGCGCCGCTGCACCTTGGCAGCCCGTGCGCGCCAAACAGCAGCCGGATCGCATTGGCCTGCACATCCGGCCTGATGACATCCGAATTCGCCAGTTTGAGGAAAAATCTGACCGGCTTTTGATCTTTGCCGTTGATGCCTCAGGCTCTGCCGCGATGACCCGTTTGGCCGAAGCCAAGGGCGCAATCGAACTTCTGCTCGCAGAGGCCTATGCTCGCCGCGATCAGGTCGCGCTGATCTCATTCCGGGGCGAAGCGGCAGAAGTGCTTTTGCCGCCGACCCGTTCGCTGGTTCAAACCAAACGTCGCCTCGGCGCGCTTCCCGGTGGCGGCGGCACCCCGCTTGCGGCAGGATTGCGGGCGGCGATGGAACTAGCAGAACAGTCCAAGGGCCGTGGCATGACGCCATCCATCGCGGTCATCACCGACGGACGCGCCAATGTCGCCCTCGACGGAGCCGCTAACAGACCGCAAGCCGCCGAAGACGCCCAAACATTGGGCCGCGTCATCCGCAGCCGAGATATCCCCGCACTGGTCATTGATATGGGCAATCGCCCACAGCCCGGCCTTAAGGATTTGGCCTGCACGATGGGTGCGACTTACCTGCCCCTGCCCCGCGCCGATGCGCAGCGTTTGTCTACGGCTGTGTCTGTCGCGCTGGACGCATGAACTGGCTCAAGCATCAGGCGTCGTGGCCGCATGCGGCGTATTCGTCGTTTCATAACGTGCGCCCACATCGCTGGCATGTCCAAGACATGGGCGAAGGTTCCCCCATATTACTGCTGCATGGCGCGGGGGCATCCACACAGTCATTCCGTGCATTGATGCCCCTGCTTGCGGCCTCTCATCGGGTGCTGGCCGTTGACTTGCCCGGGCATGGCTTCACCACGTCCGGTGCGCGCAGCCGGGCCTCACTTGATGGCATTGCAGAAGATATGCGCGCCCTTTTGCGCCATATCGGCGTGCGGCCCAAGGTGGTTGTCGGTCATTCTGCTGGAGCAGCCGTGGCCACCCGAATGGCGCTGGATATGCACACACCGCCTGACGCGCTGGTTGCGATCAACGGCGCGTTTGAAATGTTCGATGGGATGGCCGGATGGCTGTTTCCGATGATGGCTAAAATGCTATCGCTCAATCCGCTCACGGGCATGATATTTTCGGTCACAGCGGGAAATGAGGCCCGCGTTCGCAAGCTGCTGCAATCCACCGGAAGCGAGGTCGACGCCGAAGGCATCCGGCTTTACCACGCGCTAATATCGGACCGATCCCACGTCGAGGGCACGCTGTCGATGATGGCGCAGTGGCGGCTTGAACGGTTGCTGAGGGACCTGCCCAAAGTGCCTTGTCCTACCCTGCTTTTGACGGGTGAAAACGACGGCGCGGTGCCGCCCAGCGTGTCAGAGGCAGCAGCCGCGCGCATCCCGATTGCCACGCACATAACATATGCCAATCGCGGGCACCTGCTGCACGAAGAAGACCCCGAAACCGTGGCGGACCGTATCCTCAACTTTCTTGCGGATAACAAAAAGGGCAGCCAAGCGCCCGCCTGACTGCCCCAATACTACGTGTCCTAGTGCCTTAGGAATCGCCAGCCGAGAGGCTTGCGAGATAGGCGTACAAGTTCACAGCATCTTCCGCTTTGCGCACCTTGAAGGACATCTTGCCCCGGCCGCTTTCGCCTGTTGCTTCTTGGGACGCGCCAGTCGGGTCCATCACGTACTTCACAAAGAACTCTTCGGTGTACACGACGCCTTGCTCGGCACCGGCCTCAAGCAGCTTGGAATAACGGAACCCATCAACGGAGCCCATTGTAGCGCCAGCAATGTTGTACAGGTTCGGGCCGGTCTTGGCTTTGCGGCCCGCCAGCGTTTCGCCTGCGTCGTTCACCACGACGTGGCAGGATACGCATTGGCGAAATGCCTTTTCGCCCGCTGCGGCGTCGCCGGTAGCAGCGTGGCCATCTGCCATGGCTGCGCCTGCAAAAAAGGCGGGTACGGCCATCATGCCAGCAGCAAGGATTGCAAGTTTTTTCATTTGGATTACTCCCTTAGTGGATATCGCACTTGATAGAGGAATTAGAGGCAAGGCCTCAAGGTTCCACAAAAAACTTCACATATCACAATCACGCGACGGCGTGAGCGATAGCGCATTGCTGCCACAACTGCTTTAACGCGGCGACGAGTTTATCAATATCGGCATCCGTGTGCAGTGGCCCAGGGGTAAAGCGAAGACGCTCCGTGCCCTTTGGAACCGTCGGATAATTGATGGGTTGGACATAAATCCCGTACTGATCCATCAAAATATCACTGAGTTGGCGGCACTTAACCGGATCCTTGATCATCACGGGGATGATATGGCTTGGGTTGTCGATGTGCGGGATACCGGCGGCATCCAGCTTAGCCCGCAACTTGGCGACCTGACGTTTTTGGGCATCACGCTCGGCGGCACTTTGCTTGAGGTGCGCAATGGACGCTGTGGCGGCGGCTGCAACTGCAGGGGGCAGCGCCGTGGTGAAAATAAAGCCCGACGCAAAGCTGCGCAGGAAATCGACCATCGCGACGGAACCGGTGACATAGCCGCCGACGCATCCGAATGCCTTGCCCAAAGTGCCTTCGATCAAGGTGATACGGTCCATCAGGCCGCGTTCCTCAGCGACACCGCCGCCGCGTGGCCCGTACATGCCCACTGCGTGGACCTCATCGATATAAGACATCGCGCCGTGCTTTTCGCAGACATCAAGGATTTCTTCGATGGGGGCGATATCGCCGTCCATTGAATAGACACTCTCGAACGCGACGATCTTGGTGGCATTCGCGGGCAACGCGGCCAGCTTGCGGTCCAGGTCTTCGGGGTCGTTGTGTTTCCAGATCACGCGGTCACATTTGGCGTGGCGGATGCCCTCAATCATAGAGGCGTGGTTTAGCGCGTCTGAGAGGATCACCGCATTCGGCAAACGGGACCCCAAAGTGCTGAGCGCAGCCCAGTTGGACACGTAGCCCGAAGTGAACAACAGCGCCGCTTCTTTGCCGTGCAGATCGGCCAGCTCGGCCTCTAGCGCGACGTGGTGGCGCGCGGTGCCGCCGATGTTACGCGTGCCGCCCGCACCCGTGCCGTGCGCCTTAACGGCCTCGACCATCGCATCGACTACGTTGGGGTGTTGGCCCATGCCCAGATAATCATTGGAACACCAGACCGTCACATCATCCGCACCTTCACCATGGTTTTGAACCGTGGGAAAGGACCCGCACTTGCGCTCTAGCTCGGCGAAAATGCGATAATTGCCCTCTTCTTTGAGTTTATCGAGTTGGGCTTGAAACAGGGTGTCAAAGGGCATTTTCGGGTCCTCCAGATGTCGTGTCTTGTTCTTTGGGCAGCATCCACCGCCAGAGTTTTTCGTCAGGCAGCCGCACGACCATGAACCAATGCTCCAGGAGCGCCAGCGCAGTCATAACAGCCAATAGGGTAAAGCCGATTGCGGCCGCGGGAGTGGGCGCATCGGCGATGCGTTCCATGAAACAGGCAACAGCAAAACTGAGACCTGTGACAGAGGTCGGGAACAGCCAGTTGATCCGGGATTCCCGAAAGTGGCTGGGCACATGGACCAGTGGTTTGGGGATGAACTCTGTGTTCACTTTTCGCACGCCCAAATACAGGTTCAGCTTGGCGCTGATCCGGGCGACATACAGGATGGCAAAGGTCCAAAACGCGAATTTATTGGGCATACCGAAGGCAAAGAGCGACAAAGCCATCAGCGCCATCACAAGGGCGACCTCGTGGTACGCGACGGTGCCCCAAGCGCGGATGAACCGCTCCCACTCGGGGACGCCGGCGCGCAGTGGATAGCGGTTTGGCCCCGCAATCACGCCCGTCAAAAACGCCAATTCAATCCAGCCCCAAATCGCCAGCGCCGAGAAAAACGCACCATAGACACCAAACAACGAGGTATCTGTGAACGTAATCCACGCGCCGGTGCCCCCAAGGATCAGCAGGGGCACGTTGCCGATTGTGGCCCACAGATGGCCGTCGGAATTATCAGCACGACGCACAACGAGCAGGATCACACCGGTGGCGAACCACCAGGCGAAAATGGCCACAAGGGCTGCGATCCAGACGTTTTCGAGCATCAGTAGCTGGGCTCCATCCGTACGTTTTCAGGTGGGGTGCTTTTCACAACCGGGATCATGAACAGCGTCACAAACGCTGCGGCGGCACGCGTGGTGCCGGACGCTTTGCCCAACACGCGAGCGAGGCCGGTTTTCTTTTCGGCCACGGCCAAGTCAGCGTTCGCTTTTTGCAGCCGCTTAAGCGTTGGAAGCCACATGGGATGATCGATATCCAGCATCATCGGAAAGATCTGTGCGCTGAGGTCAGAGGTCTTGCGGAACACCTCTTGGCCGTACCAATCCACATCCACGCCAAGCGCATCGTGAAATGCAGGGCGCTGGTGATCGCGCACGTACATGGTCCCAAACACAGCCGTCAAAAAGAACTTAATCCATAGCTTGTTTTGCCACGTTTCTGTCAGTTTGGGGTCGGTTTTCATCAGCAAGGCAAACGCCTCACCATGAGAAAACTCATCATTGCACCATTCTTCAAACCATTTGAAAATCGGGTGGAACCGCTTTTCGGGGTGCTTTTCGAGGTGACGGAAGATGGTGATGTAGCGCGCGTAGCCGATCTTTTCCGACAGATACGTCGCATAGTAGATGAACTTGGGCCGGAAGTAGGTGTACTTCTTTTTCTGAGTCAAGAACCCAAGGTTCACAGCAATGCCCGCTTCGCGCAGGGCATCGTTAATGAAACCGGCGTGCCGGGCTTCATCCCGAGCCATCAGCTGAAACAGTTCGGTGACGTCCTTGTTGGAGCCCCGACGCTTCATCTCTTTGTAAAGAACACAGCCAGAGAATTCAGCGGTACAGCTAGAGATGAGAAAATCGATGAATTCACGCTTAAGCGTTGGCTCCATCCCGTCCCAATCGACGGTGTCCCAATCGGCATTTTTCTTGAAATGCCCTTTGTTGGGGTCTGCCTTCATTTGGGCGATCAGATGATCCCAATCTTCGCGGACCGGCTCTACGTTGATGGCGTCCAGCTCTTCGAAATCGGTGGTGTAGAACCGCGGGGTCAGCAGGGTGTTTTGCATCGCCAGTGCGGTCGCACCTTCGCTGTCGACGACGTTGTGGTTGTCGGCAGCTAGGGCCTCTTCGACGGTGCTTGCGTCGGCGGAGTGTGTGTTATGAACATTCATTGCATTGCCTCCTCAGAGAAGGAAAACTCGCAGAGTTCCATGAACTCCAGATCGCCGGTCATCCGCGTCCAAAGACGCTCAAGACCTGACGCACGAGTGATGGTTGCGATCCGGTCCTCAGAAACGATTTCGCCATAGGGCGCCATGATTTCGGGGCCTTGGACTTGGACCTCATCGCCTGGAAAGATGACCGCGCCGTTGTTGAACTTTACGTGCGCATGGAGGCTTTCGAACTTGTGGCTGATTTCAACCGTACAAGGCGCCGTCTCGGTGGTGCGTGTAAAAAATCCCATGGGTCTACTCCTCCAACATCGCGGCGAACGTGGCCGCATTGGTTGCGCCAAATCCAATCAACTCGGCACGCCATGCCGTGTGATCGTCCCGCAGGGACAGTTGGCCATTTTCGAACAGAACAAGGCGAACGGGCAAATCAGGGCTAAGCCCTGCCTGCGTCCGGGTCCGCTTGAGCACGCGGTACACACCCGCCACAAAGCCGCCTTGGGTTTCATCGAGGTCCGCAATCAACGATCCGTTTGCATCCAGCACGCGAGCCGCACCAGACATGCCATCCGCGCTGATAAACAACACGCGTTCCTTGATGACGCCCACATCGGAGCCTTCCATCATTGGCATCGCTTCAAGCGGTCGATCAGTCAGGCGGGCATAAGCCACGATGATGAGCGCACAGATCACAAGGACCAGCAGCGCACGCAGCAGCAAAACAGGGATCATCTCCTTGTCACGCTCTACGAGTTTCTGTTCGGGGGTCATTCTGACGGCTCCTTATTCTGCAGCAGCCAAAGAGGCTACATTGGGCGTCGCATGAGCGGGGTCTATCCGCGCGACACGAGGTTGCGAAATTTCGGGTTCAGCGACTTCGGCCAGCAGGCGCGCGACCTTTGCGGCCTGCGGGATGCAGCGCAGCGCGGGCTCTGTACGGGCGATCCGCCAAGGACGCATGTGTGGCCAAAGCGTCAGGTAACCAAAGCGGGTCTCGCCCAGCGTTTGCAGGGCAATGGTGCCGCTGCCATCCTTGCGGGTGGTCAGGTTGGCAGCAGCGATTTGTGTGAACGGAAAGTTCAACGTCATGGTGAGAGCCGCGCCAACGCGCATGATCACCCGACGGTTCGTGATGGTATAGACGGTCGATTTCGCCTGTGCCCATCCCGTCAGGATCAACATGATGCAGGCCACCGCCCCCAGCACAAGGTAGAACGAGGCGGCAGTCATCGCCTCGATCACAGACATGGTTGATCCCGCGACGATTGCCCGCCATCCAAACAGGATGAGGAAGTAGCCTGCCACCCATTTGAAGGACAGGCTTTCCTTGGTCAGCGCCCACCAGTTAGGTGCGCCCTGCCACAGGATGGTTTCCCCTTCGGGGAGCATCTCGGGCAGGCCGCGGATGGGTTCTTGGTCAAAATCGTCGTGAGACATGGGTCTGGTCCTTGTCGTTAAATCGTCGTCTTAGATCTGAGGCTCTTGACGCGCCGGGTCCGCGTAAAGTTTGCCACCGCCGATGTAGCCACAGATCTTGTCTTCCTCGAGCAAGGTCACCTGATTGGGCGATTTGGTCAGAGGAATGCCTGTGAAATGCTTCCCATAAAGCGACTTCACTTCCACGCGGTCGGCGTGAATACGGGTCAACTGGATGGGCATCAGCCGCGAAGAACCGTCTTCGTCCAGTTCAACGGACAAATAACGGACCAGCTGCTCGGGGGCATCGATCCACATGTCGTTGATCATCCCAACGATAGATCCATCAGCCGCCTGCACCGGCAGACCGCGCGGATCACGCCCAGCCGAAACGCGGAACGTCTCGGAGGCGCCCATGGGCACAATCTTGGTGTGGCCGTGGCCGTCCAATTCGGGCAAATCGCGACGCGCCGCCCAAGATGCGGGGCCAACACCGTCAACCATCGGATCACCGGTTGGCTCAAACGGGAAACCGTTGGGCACAGCAGATTGCTTGAGCGCAACGTTGCGCTGGGACTGCACATCTGGGCCGGGCAGCGTTACATCACCGCGGCCGTGGGGCAGCTTGAACGTTTTGGGGTTAGGGACCGGGAACGGCCCTTGGTTCGCGGACTCGGTCCCGTCGTCGTTTTCGAGCGGGTAGCCTTCGCGCATGTTTTCCGTCTGCAGATAGTAAATCAGGAGCGCGAAAAAGCCCCAGAAGAGCCAGATCGAGAGACTGGCCAAATCGAAGTTGCCGAAGAATGGTTCCACCATGGGATGACCTCCTTGTTGGGCGTTATGTCGGGAAGTCGGCGAGTCCGATCTTGCCGCTTTCCAGGGATTGGTTTGTGTCTGTAGTGATTGTCCGCACCAGCGGCCCAAGGGCGATAAGCGTGACGAACAGCAAAGCTATTTCCATGTGGTAGACCACGGAATAGCCGGTTGCCGGGCTCGCCAACGCCTCTCCCAAGGCGCCAGAAGTTGCGAATTGATTGACGGTGTCGCGCGTGGCGCCACCGATAGCTGTCGAGAGACCTTGCGCAGTCGCTTGCGCAGCCCCCCAAACTCCGAGTGCGAGGCCACGCCCCGCCAAACCCTGTGCCGGCATCGTCATCGCCGCATGCAGCGTGGCGACGGCAAAAAGCCCGCCACCAAAGCCGATCAACGCCGCGCCTGTAAAAAACAGGGGCATCGACATCATTGGGTTTGAAAAAATCACGGCCGAAAATGCGGCAAGGCCCACGAGGCAGCCACGTCCGGCGATGCGGTAAGGGTTCATGTCCGCGCCCAGCCATTTGGCCGCCATGGCAAATGCCACCAGCGCGCCCACCGCCCATGACGCCGTCAGAAGCGTTGTCATGGAGACTGACAGGCCCAGAATTTCACCGCCGTATGGTTCCAGCAGGACATCCTGCATATTGAACGCCATCGTCCCAAGAAACACGACCGCCAGCAGGCGGCCAGCCGTGCCACCCGCAGCCAGATCGTTCCACGCATCACTAAACCGGGGCATTGGCGCGTCGCGCTCTGCCTTGGTCATGGGGCGCACGCTTTCTTGTTTCCACAAGGCGACCACGTTCAAGATTAGGGTCACAACGGCGGTGCCTTGGATCACTTGGATCAGCTTGACGGGGGTAAAGTCGCGCAACAGCGCACCAAGGATGATCGCCGACACGAGCATGCCGAGCAGGAATGCCACATACAAGAACGCCACAACGCGGGGCCGGGTTTCATCCGTGGCGCGGTCCGCCGCCAGCGCAAGGCCCGCAGTTTGGGTCATATGCATGCCTAAGCCGGTCATAACAAACGCCAAACCAACGGCAATTTCGCCCGCAAAAGGAATGTCATAGGCATTGTTGCCCGACAGCACGAGCAACGCAGAAGGCATAATCGCCAGCCCGCCGAACTGCCAAAGTGTACCAAACCAAAGATAAGGCAATCGCTTCCACCCAATGGCGGAGCGGTAATTGTCAGACCGGTGCCCCAAAAGCGCACGGAAGGGCGCGACCAGAACCGGCAGCGCCACCATCATGGCAACCAGCAAAGCAGGCACGTTCAGTTCAACGATCATCACGCGGTTTAGCGTGCCCAACAACATCACCGCAGCCATCCCGACCGAGATCTGGAACAGAGACAAACGCAGCAGTTTTGCCATAGGCAGGTCTTCAGACCCCGCATCCGAGAAGGGCAGCATCTCAAGTGTGAACTTGGTCAGAGGATGCGCTTCTTTGGTCACGTAGCGTACTCCATGCAGGTGGAGATGTAGAAACCAGAGGTCACGCGCTCAATCTCGCTTAGCGCGCCGGTGGCGCCTGCGTGCGATGCCGCTTGTTGCAGCTTGGCGGGGGCATGCGGGATCATAATGGGCGACCGGTCTGAGCGGGGGAAAACCTTGCCCATGGTCCAGAATGTCATCAAAAACGGCGTGCGCGGTGCCACCGTAAACACCAGCGACTTGGACACGCGCGCGTCCAAGGCCGCCAGTTTTTGGCCGATATCGCCAGCCTCATAGTAAATCATGGAATCCATCGCGACGATGTAATCGAACGACCCAAGTTCGGGCGCGAACATATCGCCGGATTTGAACTGCACATTCGGGTGCAGATGGTGCGGCACGCGTTTCTTGGCGATCTCGATCAACGAGGGTGAGATATCAATGGCAACCACATCCGCGCCGCGATCCGCAAGGATCTCGGTTACTTGACCGGCGCCACACCCGGCATCTAGCACACGCGCGCCTGCCAAATCCTTTGGCAAACGCGATAGCATAATTTCACGCATCCGGTCCCTGCCCGCGCGCACGGTTTTGCGCACGCCAGAAACGGGCGCGTCCGAGGTCAGACGCTCCCATGTCTTGGTGGCGGTTTTGTCGAAATAAGTTTCGACGCGCGCCCGGGTGGATGCGTAATCGGCCACTTAGTCGAACCCCAACAATTCAAAGATATGACGATCTTCAAGCGGCGCGGGTGCTAGTGGATCAGTGCCTGCCCACAGCGTTTCAGCCATGCGGATGTATTCTTTTTGGCACTGGATGATGTCTTCATCATCGCCCATCTCAAACAGCGTCTTTTTCTTGAGCCGCGAGCGACGGATCGCATCCACGTCGGGCATATGCGCGATACGCTTGAAGCCGACGGTGTCACAATAGCGATCCACCTCGTCTGTGTCCTTGGAGCGGTTCGCCACACAACCCGCAAGCCGGACCTTGTAGTTCGCTGATTTCGCTTGGACGGCTGCAATAATGCGGTTCATTGCATAGATGCTGTCGAAATCATTCGCCGTCACAATCAGTGCGCGGTCAGCGTGTTGCAGCGGCGCGGCAAAACCACCGCAGACCACATCACCCAGCACGTCAAAGATCACGACATCTGTGTTTTCCAGCATGTGGTGTTGTTTCAGCAGTTTGACCGTCTGCCCCACAACATAGCCGCCACAACCTGTACCTGCGGGGGGGCCACCGGCCTCAACGCATTGCACGCCGCCGTAGCCGACGGTCACAAAATCCTCGGGCCGCAGTTCCTCAGAGTGGAAATCCACATCCTTGAGAATATCGATCACCGTTGGTTGCAGCTTGCCCGTCAGAGTGAATGTGCTGTCATGCTTGGGGTCGCAGCCAATTTGCAGGACCCGTTTACCCATTTTGGTAAATGCCGCAGACAGGTTCGACGACGTGGTCGACTTGCCGATGCCACCCTTACCGTAGACAGAAAACACCTTGGCGCCTTCGATCTTAAGCTGGTCGTCTTGGTGCACTTGTACGGAGCCTTCGCCATCTTGGCCACGCAGAATAGGGGGCGCTTTGTCCAATGCCATCAGTGTTTTCCTCCTGTTGGAAACGCAGTTTTCTGCGCACCCTTATGATTTAAATGTCTCATTCGGCTGCCATGGTCGTGAGACCCTCTAGCCGATCTTCCAGTTCGTCCGCTGCATCCTGAAGCGCCGCGAGCGTTGCCTCATCCGGCTGCCAGAAATTGCGGTCGTTTGCTTCCAACAGGCGGTTGGCCATCCGGGCACTTGCCTGTGGGTTCAGATCAGCCAGACGGCGGCGCATATCCTCATCCAACACGAATGTTTCGCTCAGCCGCTGGTAAACCCAAGGGTCCACTGCATTGGTCGTTGCAGACCATCCGAGCGTGTTGGTGAATTGCGCCTCAATCTGGCGCACGCCTTCGTGGCCATGCTTCAGAAGGCCCTCGAACCACTTGGGGTTCAGGCTGCGCGAGCGTGTTTCTAACGCGACTTGGTCCTGCAGTGTCCGGACCTTGTTACCGCCACGAGTTTGGTCACCAATGTATACCGGCGGCTCCATGCCCTTGGCGCGTTTGACTGCCCGCGAAATACCGCCAAGCGTATCGAAATAGTGATCAACCGTCGTTACGCCCAGCTCAACGGACTCAAGGTTTTGATAGGCGATGTCTACGTCGCTGAGCACATTGTGGAGCAGGTCCGTGGCCTTGGACGCCTTGCCATTGCGGCCATAGGCAAAACTTTTGCGGTTCTCATAGGCGTCAGCAAGCTCGCCCTCATCGTCCCACGCACCCGAGTCGACCAGCGCGTTGACGTTCGCGCCATAAGCGCCTTCGGCGTTGGAAAAGACCCGCAAGGCGGCTTGTTCCATGTCGCAGCCCATCTTTGCCGCATAATCCAGGGCATGGGCCCGGACAAAGTTCATCTCTACCGGCTCATCGGCGACAGCGGCCTGATAGGCAGCATCCGCCAACATTCGGGTCTGCAACGGCAGAAGGTCGCGGAAAATACCAGACAGGGTCATCACAACGTCAATGCGCGGACGCCCCAGTTGTTCCAGCGGGATCAGGTCTGCACCACTTAGTCGGCCAAAGCTGTCGAACCGAGGCTTAGCTCCCATCAACGCAAGCGCCTGGCCGATCGGGCCACCGTCAGATTTAATGTTGTCCGACCCCCAAAGCACCAACGCAATAGACCGCGGCAGCTCGGCATGGGTCGCCAGCAAGGCATCCGCCTGTTTCCACCCATCCTGACACGCAAACGCGGTGGGCATACGGAACGGATCAAACGCGTGAATATTGCGCCCAGTCGGCAGCACGTCCAGCGACCGGATCAAATCACCACCCGGAACAGGTTTGATGTACTGACCGCTGAGCGCGCGCATCAGACCGTCAATCTCGGTCTCTTGCTGAAGCAAGTGGTCAATCTTGGCGCGTGTTTCACTGTCCAAGTCGGGCATGACGCGGATATGTTCGGCCCGCTCAGCATCGGTAATCGGACGCCCCACGATATGCAGCCCATCCGGGATCAGCGCGTCTTCGGTTTCCAACAGCTTCAGCCACAGCGTTTGAGGGTCGCAATCGTTCAAATCAACGGCCTCAGCTTGCGCACGGATCAGGTCCTCCAACTCGGCCCGCTCACCTGCGTCGGGCGCAAGGCCACGCCAACGGGTCAGGCTGTCCTTCAGCTCCGCCAGACCTTTGTACAGCCCGCCAGACGCCAATGGAGGCGTCAAATGCGTAACCGTCACCGCTCCAGACCGACGCTTGGCCAAGGTCGCCTCAGACGGGTTGTTGGAAGCATAAAGATAGACATTCGGCAATTCACCGATCAGGCGGTCTGGCCAATCGCACGCCCCTAGGCCCGATTGCTTGCCCGGCATGAATTCAAGCGCACCATGCATCCCAAAGTGCAGAACCACATCAGCTCGGTACTGATTGCGCAGCCATAGATAGAACGTGACGAACGCGTGGGTGGGGGCAAAACCTGCCTCAAACAAAAGACGCATCGGATCGCCTTCGTACCCAAACGTAGGCTGCACCCCGACAAAAACGTTGCCAAAATGCTCACCCAGAACAAAGACGCCCCGCCCATCGGATTGCACTTTGCCCGGCGCGGGGCCCCAAACACTTTCGATCGCAGCAAGCGGCGGCGTTGTGCGCACGATGGTATCGGCATCCACATGCGCCGCAACGTTGGCCTGCTGACCGTATTGCTTGGAATTGCCCTCAAGGATCGAGGCGCGCAAAACATCAACACTTTCGGGAACATCTACGGTGTAACCTTGCGCCTTCATGGCATGCAGGGTGTTGTAGAGGCTCTCAAAAACGCTGAGATAGGCGGCGGTTCCGACGGCACCCGCGTTCGGCGGAAAGCCAAACAGCACCACACCGACCTTCTTGTCGGCGTTTTCCTTGCGCCGCAAACGGGCCAACCGCAGCGCCTTTTCCGCAAGGGAAATAACCCGCTCTTTGCACGGCGCCATCGCCTTAGTGACATCGCCGCCATCACACCCCATGTTGCACCCATTGCATCCCTCGGCGCCATGACGCCCAGCGAATACAGTTGGGTTGGTCGCGCCATCGAGTTCGGGCAAAGCGATCAGCATGGTCGTTTCCACCGGACCCAGCCCCTGCGGCGCAGAGGCCCACTGGCCAAGTGTCTGGAACTCTAGTGGATGCGCGGCCAGATAGGGCACATCCAGCTTCGATAGCGTCTCAACCGCGGCCGAACTGTCGTTATAAGCAGGCCCCCCAACAAGCGAGAAACCCGATAGCGAAACCATCGCATCAATCGTGGCACCATGCTCATTGAGAAAGAATTCCTCAATCGCCGGACGGCCATCAAGCCCCCCTGCAAAAGCTGGAATAACGCGAATGCCCTTCGCCTCAAACGTACGGATAACATAGTCGTAGTGGGCGGTATCGCCGCTCAAAACATAGGATCGCATCAACAAAAGACCGACGGTAACGCTATAACCTTCAGGCTTTGGCAGCACCTTTACGTCGGTCGTGATACGCTCCGAAAGGTCAGGGTGGTACGCCCCAACGTTAGGGTACTCAATCGGCGGGTTGGACCGGCCGCCGCGCAGTGTGGCATCCGACGCATATCGCCCGACCAAAAAACGAACCATCTGTTCGATGTTCTCATCGCTGCCGCCCAGCCAATACTGCATGGTCAAAAACCAGGCGCGCAAATCCTGGCTTTTACCGGGAATGAACTTGAGGATCTTGGGCAGACGACGCAGCATCTTCATCTGCTTTTCGCCGCTTGCACCAGATGGCTTTTTCGATCCCCGAAGCTTCTTCATGAACTTCATCGCACCGGATGCGGGCTTGGACATGTCCAGCTCCCCCATCTTCGTCAACGCCACAATCTGTGGGTCCGCAATAACCCCAATCATAGCATCACAATCAGGGCGACGCGCCTCTAGCGCGGGCAGAATTGCATTCACCTGATCCTCAAAAAAGATCAGGTTTGCGACGACGATATCGGCATGCGCCACCGCAATCTTGGCTTCCTCAAGGGCTTCCGGATTTTCCGCCCACTCAGCCGCCGCATGGATTTCGACCGTAAGGCCGGGCATGTCGTCACTTACGCGGTCCAATACACGCTGCGCAGAGCCCAGCGCGTGACTGTCCAACGTAACCACCACAACGCGGTAGCCGGGGATATGCCGGTCATCGCGCATAATGCGCCTTCGCTTCATAAAGGGTGTCTTTGCTGATCTGGGTCATCCCCTTTTCAGCGGCGTATTTCTCAGTGTTCCGCTTGGCCTTACCACGCACAAAGAAAGGGATCTTTTTCAGTTCCTTCTCAGCATCCGCCAACCAAACCATCACATCGGAACCAAGGTTTTCGCTCTTTGGTTCCTCAATATCCCGGGGGGCTGGGGGCTGGCCCCCAGTGTGCGCCCTCTCCTCGGGGCGTGGTGCGTGGCCTCCATGGTGCGACGGCCCCGCTTCATCGTGAAACTCGAAATCCTCGCGGAACATCGCCAAAAGATGCTCCTCTAGACCCATCACAAGCGGATGGATCCAAGTGTCAAAGATGACATTCGCGCCCTCAAACCCCACCTGCGGGGAATAGCGCGCAGGGAAATCTTGTACGTGAACAGGCGCGGATATCACGGCACAGGGAATACCCAATCGTTTACCGATATGGCGCTCCATCTGTGTGCCAAGGATCATCTCGGGCGATGCATCCTCAATCGCCTTTTCGACCTCAAGGTAGTCGTCCGAAATCAACGCGGGCACGCCGATTTCTTTGCCCAGCGCGCGGATGTCACGCGCGAACTCACGGTTATAACAACCCAGACCCACGACCTCGAAACCCATTTCCTCGCGGGCAATCCGCACGGAGGCTTTCACATGGGTCGCATCCCCAAACACAAAGACGCGTTTCCCAGTCAAATAAGTAGAATCGACAGACCTACTCCACCACGGCTGGCGCAGGCGGCTTTCATCGACTTTCGGGTCTAAACCGGTGATTTCTCCGACCTCGGCCAGAAATTCACGGGTGGCATTCACACCAATCGGAACCGTTTTCGTGAACGGCTGTCCAAGCTCTTTTTCCATATAGCGCGCTGCCGTCTCGGCGTGCTCAGGATAAAGCAATACGTTGAAATGGGCTGCTCCCAGACGGGTCAGATCCGTGGGCGTCGCACCCATAGGTGCTACGACGTTTACGTCGACACCCATCTCGGACAGCAAGCCGGTCAATTCTTCAACATCGTCGCGGTGGCGAAAGCCCAAACCAGTTGGCCCAATGATATTCGCCGTTGGCCGCGCTGTGCGGTCCAATGGCTTGGCCAAGGCGCGAACCAGCTGGTAGAATGTTTCATCCGTGCCGAAGTTTTCTTTGCGGGAATAGCTGGGCAGGTCCAGCGCGATAACCGGCACAGGCAGGCCCATGGTTTCTGCAAGGCCACCGGGGTCATCTTGGATCAACTCCGCGGTACAAGATGCGCCGACAATCAGGGCCTCAGGCTTGAACCGCTCATAGGCTTGGCGGCAGGCATCCTTAAACAGATATGCAGTATCAGCACCCAGATCGCGCGCCTGAAACGTGGTGTAGGTGACCGGCGGACGATGGTTGCGACGCTCAATCATCGTAAACAAAAGATCAGCGTAGGTGTCGCCCTGCGGCGCGTGCAGCACGTAGTGCAAACCCTTCATGCCCGTTGCGACGCGCATTGCGCCAACGTGGGGTGGGCCTTCATATGTCCAAACGGTCAGTTTCATACGGCCAAGATCTCCTTGCGCCGAACAGGGCGCGAAAACAGACCCGCAAGATCACCGGCTTGTTCGTAAAAATGCACAGGGGTGAACACCAACTCGATGGCCCATTTGGTGGTCAGACCCTCCGCCTCAAGCGGGTTTGCCAGGCCAAGGCCGCAAACTGTTAGATCCGGGCGCGCGGCACGGGCGCGATCAAGTTGCAGATCAACGTCCTGTCCCTCTGAGATTGTGGGCCCCGCTGGCATCAGCTCAAGGTCGGGACGTACGAGGCCCATGTGGATATACGGTGCACCGACCTCAATCGCCTCCATGCCACATTCACGGGTCAGAAAGCGGGCCAGAGGTATTTCCAACTGGCTGTCAGGGAAAAAGAACACCGACTTGCCGCGCAACGCTTCGGCCGCTTGGCTGATAGCCTTGCGGGCACGTGCGCGGGGGGCCGCAGTCACGCGGTCAAACGTTGCTTCATCCACACCAAATTCGTCAGCGATGGCCTTGAGCCAAGCCGTTGTGCCCTCTTCGCCAAACGGGAACGGCGCACGGATAGCTTTGGCGCCGCGCTTGGCCAACTCAGCGTCAGTGTCACCCAAGAAAGGCTGCAAAAGTGCGTAGACTGTGTTGCCACCAATCCCCGGCGCACCATCGGCGCGGGCGGCGGGCAAAACGCGAATGGGGCCAATGCCCATATCCGACAACAGGCTAATCGCCTGATCTTCGACAACATCCGGCAAGGCACCGACCAGCAGCAATTCACGCGCATCGGTTTTTGGCAAACCGGGAACCATCGACGCAAGGCAAGCATCTTCGCCCTGCGTAAAAGTCGTCTCAATCCCGGAGCCGGAATAGTTCAGAACCCGCACATGTGGGGCATGTTCCTCGGTTAGCCGTTCAGCAGCGCGCTGAAGGTCCAGCTTGATGACTTCTGACGGACAGGAGCCCACAAGAAACAACTGCTTAATGTCAGGCCGCCTTGACAGTAGGCGCGCAACCTCTCGGTCAAGCTCTTGATGGGCATCCGCCATCCCCGCAAGGTCTTTTTCCTCAAGGATGGCCGTGCCAAACCGAGGTTCAGCAAAGATCATCACGCCAGCTGCCGATTGCAGCAAATGGGCACAAGTGCGCGACCCAACGACCAAAAAGAACGCATCCTGCATCTTGCGATGCAGCCAGATAATTCCCGTCAGCCCACAAAAGACTTCGCGCTGACCGCGCTCCTTAAGGACCGGAGCATCAGCACAGCTAGCGGATTGAATGTTGGACGGTTTATTCAAACGACCGCCTCCCCTTCGAGACGGGCCATGCGTAATTTCAACAGAAACTGACCGGCGTTGATGACGTAGGCAACATATGCCGCCAGAGCGAGCCACATTTGATCAACAGGCGACAGACTGCCCGTCAGAAGCGCCCAAATGTAGGCAGTGTGCAAAGCGATCACGACAAAGGAAAACACGTCTTCCCAAAAGAACGCCTTGGCGAAAAGATACTGACCGAAAACGATTTTTTCCCAAATCGCGCCGGTGATCATGATGGCATAGAGAAAGAGTGTTTTGACCACGATAGAGATAGTGGCGGCCATGTAACCTTCGCCGGTCCACAGATAGCGGGCCACCAACACAACTGAAACTGCAAACACGAGGAACTGCAAAGGCGCCAGAACCCCTTGGATCAAGGTCCAAATGGTATTGTCGCGGCGCGTTCTTTCTTCCGGCGTATAGAGCCTTATAGGCTCTTTGCGGTTCGGCGTCCGTGGGTCCATCACGAGCGACTCTCCCTTCTTCGTGTAATCTCTAATCTTCGCTATGCAGAGGCTAAGTGTCAACTAAAACTTACACTACGCTTGTTGACACTTGAAATAACGCGCTATGGTTTCTTAACGGGAAAAATGAAGGCGCTATCGGGTATTTGCTCAGCCTGCCTCCACAAACCCCCATTCAAAGGATTGCTCAGAGTGTCAGCTTTCATTGACATTTGGGTTAAAAAAGCGTAATTACGGGATTGAAGGTCTCCCGGCCCCGGTATCGCCAAGTTTGTGGCGCAGGGGGTGACTGCGGAGAGGTGAAATTATGGTCAACGGACCGAAAACAGCGGCCCTGACATCTTCCGGACTGAACCACCGCGGCGGCGTGAATAGTCTGGCCGTGCAAGCATTGTCAGTCCTCAAGGCCAAGAGCGGCGCGATTGCGCCTGATTACAAAAGCCCCCAGCTGGAGGCGATTTGTGACGCGTTTGTTGCGCCGGATGAGGCTGAGCGTCACGAGGCGATATCCGCGCTACAGTCACATGGCCTTTCGAACACGGACATCATCGAACACATCATCCCCACCACCGCCCAGTTGTTGGGGGATCGGTGGTTTGCAAACGACCTTAGTTTTGCCGACGTAACGATTGGTGCCGCCCGACTGCAGGAAACCATTCGCGCCCTGAACGCCAAGTCGGCCCAAGATCAAGTCTTGAGCGGAGACAGCATCCTTCTGGTCGTGCCTCGCAACGAACATCACACACTTGGCGTATTTGTCGCCGCACATAAGTTCCGCGCACTTGGCGTTGATGTCCAACTCGCTGTTGGTATGCACCCCGCACAAGTCGCTCAAATGGTTAAAAAATATCGCTTTCCAGCGGTTGGGATTACATCCTCGGGCCGACGCAGCCTAAGTGCCGCACGGGAGCTTGTAGATGCCGTCAGAAAAGCCGTGCCAAAGATAACGCCAATTGTTATTGGTGGTGGAGTGTCCAACCTACCCCTGGATATCAAACAGATTACGGGTGCAGACCACGTTACGTCTGACCCCGAAACAGTCATAGACTTGTGCGGACTTGAAACTTCGTACAACTTGGAGGCGCAAAATGTTTAGTAAACTCCACTTAGCATTTCGCCAAGCACGGATGGACCTAAAGGGATGAACACCCGCGAAACCGATTTTTGGAATGAGCGTTCCGGCCCCCGGATTGCGCCCGAGCACTTCAACAATATTGTTGCGACGGCAGCCGACCTGGCGATCATTCTGGACATCACCGGCAAGGTGCGTTCGGTGGTCGTGAACCCGCTGAACCCAACCCTTGGCCGGCTGGATCACTGGGCCAATCGTGACATCCGTGAATTCCTCGCAGAGGACTCGCTTTCAAAGCTTGAGGCCCAGCTTGAGGCACACAAGGGTGGCGCAGCAGACCCCGTCGACGCCATCGAGGTGAACCATTTCGATAATGCGAACTGGGAATTCCCGATTCGTTATACGCTGCACCGCACCGGCCAAGAGGGCGTCATTTTGATGCTCGGGCGCGATCTGCGCCCTGTAGCAGAGCTGCAGCATCGTCTCGTAAAGGCGCAACTTGCGCTCGAAAAAGACTACGAAACCCACCGTGATTTTGAAACGCGTTACCGTGTCATCATGGAAGCCGTGCGCGACCCCTTTGCCCTCGTGGATGTAAACACAGGTCGGATCATTGACCTTAACTCTGCTGCGGCTCAGGTTCTTGGTGGCAACCAAGACAACCTGTCTGGCGGCGCATTCACCCAAGAGTTCGAGGGCCGTCGCCGTGGCGAGTTCATCGAAGCTCTTAGCAATGGTGCAAGCGTTTCGGGCGCAGGCCCCGTGTCCGCCGAAACGAAACGTGGCGGCAAATCCGTTGTGATCCACCCCACCCTTTTCCGCGCCGCAGGCGATCGTGTCCTGTTGTGCCGGATCGAAACCGCCGAAAGCGCCGAGTTCATTGCCGAAGATCTCGCGCTGACGCTGTCTGGTCTGTACCGCGACGGCGCCGACGCGATGGTCTTCACCGACAGTCATGGCCAAATCCGCTACGCAAACGACGCGTTCCTGTCGCTGTGCGATGCGGGCGCGCTTTCGGATGTCCGCGGCAAAAGCTTTGGTGATTTCATGGCGCGGGGCTCGGTTGACCTTAAAGTCTTGACCGACAATGCGGCGCGCACCGGCAAAATGCGCGTCTATTCCACCCGGCTCGAAAGCACGTTTGGCACCCAAGTCTCTGTCGAGGTTTCAGCGACGCACCTTGCGGGCTCCACCTCCCCGGGCTTTGCGTTTGTGCTCCGCGATACATCGCGGCTTGAAGTCGTGCGGGAATCCGGCGGCATGCCACCCGTTCCCGGCGTATCAGACGAGGCTATGCACAACGTCATGGATTTGGTCGGCTCTGCACCGCTCAAGGATATCGTCGCCGCGACAACAGATGTCGTTGAGAAGATGTGTATCGAAACAGCAGTTGAGCTAACCGACAACAACCGCGTCGCCGCTGCTGAAATGCTTGGCCTGTCGCGCCAGTCTCTCTATGTGAAGCTCCGCAAATACGGGCTGCTGCACAAAGACGGCGACTCCTAAACCCGTAAACTAAACTAGACACTTTTGCGCGGCAGGTGATTGGTTTCACTTGCCCGACTCTATTTTGTTAAGCTATGCTGACAACATGACTGTCAGTTTAGATTTACACTCAGACCGTGTCTATCCAGAACCAGCGGCGATGCTTCGACTGATCAAACCGATCACGTGGTTTCCGCCGATGTGGGCCTATTTGTGCGGCATCGTCTCATCGGGGGTTTCCCCGCTTTCACATCCTTTTCTTGTGGTTCTCGGAATTTTCCTTGCGGGGCCAGTGGTTTGCGGGATGTCGCAGGCTGCAAATGATTGGTGTGATCGTCATGTCGATGCCATTAACGAACCCGATCGCCCCATTCCATCGGGGCGCATTCCCGGCCGTTGGGGCCTGTGGATTGCGCTGGCGATGTCTGCGCTATCGCTATTCGTCGGTGCGTTTCTGGGCACATGGGGTTTTGTCGCGACTGTTGTTGGCGTGCTCGCGGCTTGGGCCTATTCCGTCGAACCTATCCGCCTCAAGCGCTCTGGCTGGTGGGGACCCGGATTGGTCGGACTATCCTACGAAAGCCTGCCGTGGTTCACCGGGGCCGCCGTTGTCGCCGCAAGCTTGCCATCGACAGAGGTCATCCTGCTCGCGCTTCTTTATGGGGTCGGCGCGCATGGGATCATGACGCTCAATGACTTCAAAGCCCTTGAGGGCGACCGCCAAATGGGCGTCAACTCTCTGCCTGTTACGCTAGGCCCGGAACGGGCCGCGCGCGTGGCATGCTGGATCATGGCAATCCCACAATGCATCGTGATTGGCCTGCTGATGCACTGGGGCCGCGAGTGGTTCGCCTTTGCGATCTTCATCTCGTTGATCGTGCAATTCATGGCCATGCAAACCTTGCTTAAGGACCCGAAAGGCCGCGCGCCTTGGTACAATAGCACCGGCGTCACCCTATACGTTTTGGGGATGATGGTGGCTGCCGTTGCAGTCAGGGGGCTGGCATGAACATCGGCTGGCTCACTCTTGCGCGGCTATGTCTGGTGAATATGGCGATTGGGGGCCTCGCCGCCCTGCCCGTCAATCTTTTCAATCGGTTAATGACCGTTGAACTGGCCCTGCCCGCCCTATTACCCGGGCTTTTGGTTGCCCTGCACTATGGTGTCCAAATGACCCGCCCTGTCTGGGGCCACAGGTCGGACGCAAAAGGCGGCCGGACGCCTTTTATCATTGGCGGTATTGCTGTGGTCGGCTTGGGCGTTGTGCTGGCCGCTATCGGCATCAAAACTGGTGAAGCCTCAACACCACTCGCGCTTGGCATCTGGTTTGTGGCCTATTGCACGATCGGGATCGGCGTCGGCGCGGCGGGAACATCGTTCCTTGCGCTACTGGCTGTTGCCGCGCCAGCGGCACGCAAAGGTGCAGCGGCAACGCTTGCGTGGCTGTTCCTGATCGCGGGCGCAATCATGGCCTCCATCGGAACCGGCATCGCGCTGGAACCTTATAGCCCAGACAGGCTGATCACCGTGGTGACAGTCGTCTCAATCGTCGCATTCGTTCTCAGCATCATCGCGACATTCCGGGTCGAGGCGGCACTTGGCCCCGCACCCATCAAGCAAGATACCAATTTCAAAACCGCGCTTCGCAGTGTCTGGGCCGATCCATCGGCAAGACGCTTTACAGGTTTTGTCTTTCTCTCAATTCTCGCGTTCTACCTATCAGAGCTGATCTTTGAGCCCTTCGCAGGTCACGTCCACGGACTTGGCCCTGAGGATTCAACCAAACTATCCGGCGGCAAAGACGGCGCGGCCCTAATGGGTATGATCGCAGCTGGGCTTCTCTCCACCCTTGGGTACGGCACGTTACGGTTCTGGGCCGTGACCGGGTGTGTGATCTCGGCGCTCGGGCTTTTGGGGCTAGGCAGCGGGTTTGCGTTGATCCCGTCCACGGTGATGCTCGGCCTTGGCAACGGACTGTTCGTTGTAGGGGCCGTGGGGTCCATGATGACCCTCGCCTCAAACCACGAACGCGAAACCGGCACACGAATGGGCGTGTTTGGCGCAGCCCAAGCCATCGCGGCGGGGCTGGCGGGGCTGGTGGCTACCGGCACTCTCGACATCGCGCGCGCCTTTATGACGGACGCGGCCGCCTACGGCACCGTATTCACGTTAGAGGCCGTGCTCTTTTTGATGGCAGCCCTCATGGCGCTACAAATTCTAGAAAAACGGCGCGAAACACACGCGCTTCAACCAGGGGAATGACCATGTATGACGTTGTTGTCATTGGAGGGGGCCCGTCGGGCGCCACAGCCGCCGAAGACCTAGCACGTGAAGGCCGCAAGGTCGCAATGATCGACCGCGCAGGCCGCATCAAACCGTGTGGCGGCGCGATCCCACCCCGCGCCGTGCGTGATTTCAACATCCCCGACAGCCAGATCGTTGCGCGGATCAACACCGCCCGGATGATTTCCCCCACCCTGCGCCAAGTCGATATCCCGATTGAGGATGGCTACGTTGGCATGGTCGACCGCGAGCATTTTGATGAATTCCTTCGGGTGCGCGCCGCCGATGCGGGGGCGGAACGGCACACTGGGACTTTCCTGCGGATTGACCGCGATGGCGAAGGCACCCACGTCATCTATCGTGACAAACAAACCCGCAACGAAGTTCGCCTAACCACGAAGCTGGTGATCGGCGCGGATGGCGCGCGGTCAAACGTAGCGAAACAAGAGGTCCCCGGTGGGGACAAAATCCCATATGTGATCGCGTATCACGAGATTATCAAAGCCCCCGGCAAGATCGGCAGCTACGATCCCGCCCGGTGTGACGTGATTTATGACGGCAAGATCAGTCCTGATTTCTACGGTTGGGTATTCCCGCACGGCGACTCCGCCAGTGTCGGCATGGGGACCGAGGACCCCGACGTTGATCTTAAACAAGCGACCGCAGACCTACGCGCCGCATCGGGCCTGACGGATTGTGAAACCATCCGCAAAGAAGGCGCGCCTATCCCGTTGAAGCCAATGGATCGTTGGGACAATGGCAAGGATGTCGTACTGGCCGGTGATGCCGCTGGTGTCGTGGCCCCCTCCTCTGGCGAAGGCATTTTCTATGCGATGGTTGGTGGCCGCGTGGCAGCTACCGCAGCGGCTGCCTGCCTTGCGTCTGGTCAGGTCAAAGACCTTCGGATCGCGCGCAAGCTGTTCATGAAGGACCACAAGGCTGTGTTCAAAATCCTTGGCGCGATGCAAAACGCCTATTATAGGAGCGACGAGCGGCGCGAACGGTTCGTATCGCTCTGTCACGACATCGATGTTCAAAAGCTCACCTTCGAGGCTTATATGAACAAGGAATTGGTAAAAGCCCGTCCCATGGCGCATATCAAAATCGGCATCAAAAACCTTATGCACCTGATGGGTGTCATTCCGGCGACCCGCGCATGACCATTATGATCCCCGCTTGGGTCGATGGCACGTTGACCCCCGTTGAAAAACTGGAGGCCCATGTCAAAGGGCTCCGGCACAAGGCCATTTCGGTGTTTGTGATGGATGGGGATCATCTGCTGATCCAAAAACGCGCGGCGGGCAAATATCACACGCCGGGTCTATGGGCGAACACCTGCTGTACCCACCCCGAATGGAACGAAAGCGGGATGGACTGCGCGCAGCGTCGGCTAAAGGAAGAGCTGGGCATCACAGGACTGACGCTCAATCAACGCGAAACGTTGGAATACCGGGCGCCCGTGGGTGGCGGCATGATTGAGCATGAGGTCGTTGAAGTCTTTGTTGCCAATGCACCCGACGTCACATGGGACCTCAACCCGGATGAGGTTGAGGCAGTGAAATGGGTACACACCGACGCATTGTCAGCCGATATCGCGCGCAACCCAGATCAATTCACCGCCTGGCTTCGGATTTACATGACCGAACACAAAGAGCGTATTTTCGGCGACCTGATCCGCGCCTAGGCAGGATCAGGAATACCCGAAGGCCGTGTATTTGTTCACAAGGCCATTAAAGACACCTTCAGTAGATGGCTTAACCTCTTCGCGATCCCAAACATCGGATCCGGGCTGTAGGCTGTGCACTTTGCAGATCTCGATGTTACAAACGATTTGAAGCTGAACACCTGCCACGTTGGACAGGGTGATCTCGGAAATCGTCTCGATTTCCTCTGCTTCGTTTTCGTCCGCAAAAGCGGGGGAAAAGACGGTGGCCGTCATAAGGGCCGCAACAAATGCTTTTTTAAACATGATAACCTCGTGGTTGGCAGACGCATCAGCCTCCCACAGGTCTTTGTTAAAACTATGACGTGGCCTTGGCCGTTTGTGGCGAAATTCGGACGCCCACGGCATCTAGGGCTGCCTTTGCGATGTCGCGCGCGGTCAGCCCGGCATCTGCGTACATATCCGCAGGGCTTGCCTGATCAATGAACCGATCCGGCAGGGTCAGCGTCCGAATGGCAACGCCCCCATCTAAGCGCCCCGTCTTGGCCAGCCAGTGCAAAACCATTGCGCCAAAACCACCCTCACACCCCTGCTCTATCGTGATCAGCGCATCGTGTGTCTCGACCAGTTGCGCGATCAAATTTGTATCAAGCGGTTTGGCAAATCGGGCATCTGCCACGGTGGTGCTCAGCCCGCGTGCATCAAGTTCTTCTGCTGCGGCAAGTGTTTCATTCAGGTGGGCGCCAAAACTTAACAGCGCCACACGGTCACCCTGTTTCACGATACGGCCTTTGCCGATTGGCAGGACCTCACCATGCTCTGGCATATCACAGCCAACACCCTCACCGCGCGGATAGCGCAGAGCGATGGGGCCACTGTCATGCGCAGCCATTGTGGCCATCATATGAACCAGTTCCGCCTCATCAGCGGCGGCCATGACAGTCATGTTTGGCAACGTCGCAAGGAAGCAGATATCGAAGGCCCCCGCATGGGTCGCGCCATCAGCACCGACCAGCCCTGCCCGGTCAATGCAGAACCGCACAGGCAAGTTTTGCAATGCAACATCGTGGGCAATCTGATCGTAACCGCGTTGCAGAAAGCTGGAATAGACGGCGCAGAATGGTTTCAGCCCGCTGGCCGCCATCCCGGCGGCAAACGTAACGGCGTGCTGTTCGGCAATACCCACATCAAAGACGCGGTTGGGCATGACCTTTTGCATAACATCTAAGCCAGTCCCGCCCGGCATCGCCGCCGTGACCGCGACAATCTTGGGATCAGCTTCAGCCTCAGCCAGCAACCTTTTCCCAAAAACGCCCGTATAGCTGGGTGCGTTGGGGGCAGTTTTCTTCTGCTGCCCAGTGGCGACATCGAACTTAGCAACCCCATGATAGCAACAATCCGACAGTTCGGCTGGGTTATAGCCCTTGCCCTTTACCGTGACGGCATGGATCAAGACCGGCCCAGTGGCCTGCGCCTTGGCGGCACGCAACACACTAAGAAGCTGGCCCATATCATGTCCGTCAATTGGACCGATATAGGTAAAGCCCAACTGCTCAAACAGCGTCGCATCACCCGTGGCACCGGTCATCAATGCCTTGGCGCGTTCCGCGCTTTCGCGAAATGGACCGGGCAAGTGTTTTGCGATCTCATCGGCCATTTGGCCAAAGGGCGACTTGGACAATTCGCTCAAGTATCGGGACATTGCGCCCACCGGTGGTGCAATCGACATCTCATTATCGTTCAAGACAACGAACAAACGCCGCCCTTCACTGCCGGCATTATTCAGCGCTTCATAGGCCATGCCCGCGCTGATGGAGCCATCGCCAATCACGGCAATTGCGTCGCCCGTTGCCTCTCCCAAATCGCGCGCGGTGGCAAAGCCAAGGGCCGCTGAGATTGAGGTTGAGGAATGCGCCGCGCCAAAGGGATCATATTCGCTCTCGGAGCGTTTGGTGAAACCCGACAACCCGCCCTTTTGGCGCAGTGTCAGCATCCGATCCCGGCGACCGGTTAGAATTTTGTGCGGATAACACTGGTGACCCACATCCCAGACCAGCTTGTCATGGGGGGTCTGAAACACAGCGTGAATGGCGGTCGTCAGTTCGACCACCCCAAGGGATGACCCAAGATGGCCTCCGGTTTCGGACACCGTCCAAATCGTCTCGGCGCGCAGCTCATCTGACAGGCGTGCAAGATCGCCATCAGACATCCGGCGCAAATCGGCGGGTGAATGGACTTTGTCCAACAAGGGGGTGTTGGGGCGCGGGTTGGACATGGTCGTTCCTCCCAGTATCGAAAGTAAAAAAACGCGCCGCTCGGGTGTGCCCCTCGCGACGCGTCAGTCGTGCCTATAGTCAAAGGGACGCCATAGGACTTTGGGAACCGGCGCCTCCAAGATGCAGGGGGCGCCAGAGGGATAGTTTACTCGTAGACCGGTGTGCCGGTGGTGGCGAGTTCAGGCCAATCCGCGATAACGTTCAGACCGCCCATGGGTTTCTGGTACCCCTTGTGACAAGTCTTACACGCGGCTTTTGGCGCATCAGCATAAAGAGGTCCAAGCCGGTGATCTGGCAGGACGTCTTTGATCGGCAGGATCCAATCCGCATTAATCTCCTGTGCCATCGAAATCCCGAGAGAGGCAGTAGCCCATTGGGGCGTCACCTGACCGGGGTCATAGAAGGCACGGCTGTTGTGGCAGAACACACAGTTCACGCCCAACGAGTTGGAGAAATAATTCATGAAGGAATAGGTGCGCTCGGTCTGTTGGATCGAGGCAACGTCGCCTTCTGCGATGGAACCGGCCACACGGCTTTCGAGGTCATGCACGCCAATCGTCTCATACTCGATGAGATATTGGTACAACGCATCAGACGGAAGCGACGTGAACTGCGACAGGGTTGTTGCGCGGTTTTGGTTCGCGCTCCAGCCTTGGGCATTTTCGTTCACAGGATCGATCCGGAACCAAACCTCGGAGGGCACAGCCTCACCACGGTGGCAGGTGTAACAGTTCACACCGACCTCTTGGTTCGCTTGGACGTGTCCAACCCAGTTCTCGTTGATGCTTTGCGTCATCTGAATCATGTTCCGAGCAACAACCTTGGTATACAGGTCGTCATCCGCATAATTCCCCTCATCCGCACCGGAGTGACAATAGGCACAACCCTCATCCGGCGCGACCCACTGGGTCATCGCGTTCATGAGGCGGTTGAAGTTGGCATCCGTCAAATCACCCAGAACCTGCACGTTCTCATAGATATCACCGGCCAGCTCTTCACCCTCTTCGGGGATATAGGGCTCATCCGTGTAATAATCCTCGATCGTGGGATCGGGTGTGTTGATGTCGGTTACGTACTTCGCCACGTGCATCCCGGTTCCGCGGGGACCCGTTTGCATCGAGTCCGTCGCGAAGGGTTGGCCGAAGCTCACCAGAAGGGCTGCTGCGAAAACAGCGGACCCTGCGGCCCCAACAACAATGGCAGGGCCATAGATGTTGGTGGGGTTTTTAGAGTTCCATTCAGTAAACCACTTGGGAAACATCTTATTGTCCTCCCTCAACGTATGACTCGTAGCCATAGGGTTCGAGATATTCAGGGGCGAAGTAGTGCTCCTGTGCCCAGATGAACCAGTTGTCCACGACCGTGCCTGTCAGCAGGATACCGATACCACCCGTGATTGGGGTGAGAACAGCAAACCACCAAGCCCAGCGGTGAATACCTTCCATCGTAGCGTTAAAACCCATGGTCCAGCGCCAGAACAAAGCAGCCCGTTCCGAGGCGGTGCCGCGGTCATAGATCTGCTCTAGCTCACGGTCGCCGCCGTAGCGGGTCACGGCCAGAATGGTCGCGCCGTGCATGGCGAACAACAGAACCGAGCCATAGAGGAACACGATGCTGAGGCAGTGGAAGGGGTTGTAGTACAGGTTGCCGTAGCGGATCGAGAACGCCGTGGTCCAGTCAAGGTGCGGGAAGATGCCATAAGGCACGGCTTCCGACCACGACCCCATCAAAATGGGACGGAACAGGCCCAGCACAAGGAACAGCCAAATCGCAGCGGCAAAAGCCCAAGCGACGTGTTTGCCCATCTTGTGCTGTTCGGCCAGCGAATAGGTCCGCAACCACCAGCACGACACCGACACCAGCAAGAAGAAGCTGGAGATGATGTACCAACCGCCGTCATTCAGCGGTGGCATCCGTAGACCGTATTCTGGCGAAGGTGGCTCAAGAGCCAGCCAGAACAACTGACGGATAAACTCGGGGATCGACCACCCCACCTGTGACAGCATGTTGAAGCCAACAATGTTGAACCACAACAAACCCGTCGCAAGCGAGATAATCCCGTAGAACCCAAGATAGATCGGGCCCAGCTGGGCGTTACCAAGGATACCGACAAGGGTGCTGAACGTTGCGGATTTTGTCCGCTCTGCCGACATCTCGCCGCTGTCATCCATGCCCATTTCGGGCTCGGCTTGTACCTGCACCTGGGTGAAGATGTTTTGATATTCAGGCCACATGGTCATGATTACATCCCTCCTGCTGCAGCTGCTGCGCGGACAGAGGGCCAAATCGGCAGATCAAGCCACCAATTCCACCACTCGGGCCAGCCTTTGGTCCAGACGGGGCCGGAAATGATGATACAGATCGCCGACCAAAAGCCTGCATTCAGCGCCAACAAAAGGCCAACACGGTGGATGCCCAAGGTCCCAACGGAATACCCGATGAAATCCCGAAAGAACGTGTCTTCGTGATCGGGTGTTTTCGCTTCCTCGCCCTTTTCAGGGTTGGCTGCCGACAAGATCAGCGCGCCGTGCAACGCCAACGCCAACGTCGTGGTGAAGAAGAACGTCACCGCCAACATGTGTGCAGGGTTGTAGTGGAAGTGAAGGTAGGAATAGCCCACGTTAGACACCCAATCGAGGTGGCTAAAGATCCCGTACGGAAAACCATGGCCCCATGCGCCCATCAGCAATGGACGGAAAACGACCAGCGTTACATATGCGAAGATTGCAAAGCTGAACGCCACGGGAACGTGATATCCCATGCCTAGTTTACGGCAAATCTCTACCTCGCGCAGGGCCCAACTGACGAAGGCGCCGACCGCACAGAATGTGATAATTTGCCAAAGCCCGCCCTCCATGAGCGGTGCCATACCCAACCCGTACTTTAAGTCGGGGGGGGCGATATTGATGATCCAAGGGTTAAACGTGCCCTGCATGGCAGCCCCCCAGAATATTAGAATTGTCCCGAGAGCGGCGAAAAAGATCGTCGTTACCCCAAAGAAGCCCACGTAGAATGGACCGACCCAGAAGTCGAACAGATCGCCACCGATCAGCGTCCCTCCGCGGACGCGGTATTTTCTCTCGAAGCTGAGCAGTGCCATACTCTTTCTCCGCGTTTTTATGCCGGCGTTAGGCGATCATCTGATCGATATCGTCATCGGGCCGTCGTATTTGAAATTGGATAGATAGGTGCGGGCGACCAAAGCCGCCCGCAACCGATGTCGTGGGCAGCGGCTTACATGCCAGCTGCAGTTTCAAACCAGTTCAGGCCTGAGCTGAGAAGAACCAAGTGGATCATCGCAGCCAGGAGGAAAAGGAAGACGCCCTGGGCCACGAAAACGCGACGGGGGTCAAAAACGAGCCAGATTTTGTAAAATTTCGACACGTCCATATCCTTAACCTGCGAACCAAGGGAACTTGATGTACGTCAGGAAGTGCGCGACGCACGCTACGATCGTGAACAGGATGAGCCCGCTCATGTAGACCGAGTGCAGCTCCTGAGCCTGCTCATCAGTGAGACCTGTGAAGGACAGATCAGATTTATCAGCCATGGAGATCTCCAGTGGTTAGCTGACACCGCAAACCCTGCGGCCGGGCTCCGACAACGCCTCATTGCATTGTCGGCCTTTCTCCCCTGTCAGAGGGGTGAAATACGTACTCGGGGTTTAAGCCGAGAATATGAGTGATGTGGCTGTCTGCGCCTGTGCCCACGCTTTGCGCAGGACACCTTCCCGCACCGCTTCGCGGTTGCAGGTCAGCAGAGCGATCGCAGTGCCAATGGCAGCAATCGGCAGAGCAGCCATCAGGATTACCCCGAAATAAAACCAATATTCCGCTGTGGGCGCCTTGGAGTGGCGCGCCAAATGCGGGGCATTCGAAGTTTGATCAGACATGGCTGTTCTCCTCATCCTTGATAAAGATTTCTTTCGGCGCAAGCGCCTCGACCGTTTCGCGCACAACCCGCTCCGCGCCAGATTCCAGCGCGGATTTCTCTGCAGCATCGCGCAGTGTTTTGGCCGCGGAAATCCGGGTCAAAACGGGGTGGGTTTCTACGATACGATCCAACAGTTTCTGCGCGTCGGTATCCCAAGGGAAATCTTGGCGCAGGGTCGTGGGGGTGGCTGCGGCGCTGTCCATCTCGCTGCCCAAGGGCAGGATATGGAACAGGGCGTCAAACAGGCCATTGCAGACCTCTTGCAGCATATACGTCGCGCCCGCGTAGCCCATAAAGGGCGTACCAGTCGCACGACGAATGGCGGCGCCGGGGAAACTGGCGGGAATAAACGCGGGCTTTGGCCCATGTCCCGCAGCCATCTCGGCCATATACATTTTCTCGTTGATCGACCCCATAACGATCAGTGGGCGCTTTGAGTGCATCATCGCGCGCACTTCGTCGTTGTCGGTCTTTTTGCCTGCGGTCCGTGCCACTGCAAAGGCGCAGGGCAGGCCAAGGTCAACATCGAGAAATTTCTTGATACCGCGCGCATAGGTTTCGTTCGCTACGATGCCAAAGCTGGCCGTCGCAAAGAAATCCTGCGTCACTGAGCGCCACAAATCCCAAACGGGTTTAATGGTGGAATGCTTTTCACGCTCAATGAACGGTTCAGGATCAAGGCCCAGCTGCGCGCCCAAAGTACGCAAGAACGCCGTCGTGCTTTCGATCCCTATGGGGGCTTGCAGGTAGGGCTTGCCCAGAACCTCGCAAAGGCCCCGACCAAATTCGCGGTACATGCAAATGTTGACGTCAGCGTTCACCAAATTGCGCATTTCTGCGAGGTGCGTGCCAAGCGGCATGACCATATTGACCTCTGCACCGATGCCTTCGACCAGACGCCGAATTTCAGCAAGGTCAGATGGCATGTTGAAGGTGCCATACATCGGTCCAAGGATATTCACCCGAGGTGCAGCGCCTTCTTCGCGCTTTTTCTCAGGGGGCATGCGGCCTTTGGTCATTCCGAACTCAGTAAAGATCCAAGTCATCGCACGGTCGGCGCATTCCCACTGATCTTCGTCGATGGTGCGTGGCAGGAACCGTTGGATGTTGGTGCCCATGGGCGTCACGCCGCCGCCGATCATCTCAGCGATAGAGCCCGTCACAACAACGGCGGGCAGGGCAGGGTCCAACGTACCCCATGCGCGTTTCATCGCGCCCTCGGTGCCGTCGCGACCCAACTCTTCTTCACCCAAACCGGTCGTTACGATCGGCAATTCATGGGGCGGCAGGCCGTCTGTATAGTGCAAAACGGATGTTACAGGCAGGTTTTCACAGCCAACGGGGCCGTCAATCACCACTTGCAGGCCCTTTACCGCGCAAAACGCGTAAACAGCCCCCCAGTATCCGCCCGCGCGGTCATGATCTTGAATAAGCATCAGATCATCTCCTGCGCTTTTGCAGCGCGGGCCGCTTTGTCGAGTTTTTTCTGCTGGGTTGCGCGGAAATCCGGGCGCAGATTTGGCGCGCCTTCCCAGACACCGGCGGTATCACCGTGTCCGACACCCTCAAAGAACTCTTTCATGTGGTCAAAGCGATGTTTGTTTTCCATCGCAGCATTCACCACCTGTTGCAGGCTACCTGCACCCATCGGACCCATCAAAGGCCGGGCCGAGATTAGGTTGGTAAAATAAAGACCAGGTATTGCGAGCTCTTTGGCCTTTTGAACAACGGGTGTAGTACCGATTGCCAGATCAGGCTTGATCGCTTCCATCGCGGCGCAATCATCCTCAAGCGAGGCACGGAATTTGACCTTAACGCCCTTGGCTTCCAGCCAATCAACGTCCGAATTTGACCATTCCGTTTTGGGGCAGGCTGTCCCAACGTAGGGCACGTTTGCACCGCTTTCGATCAAAAGACGGGCGACCAACAGCTCAGAGCCTTCGTAACCGGAAAGCGTAATTGTGCCGTTCACAGGCGTTGCAGCCAGTGCACTCTTAATCGCGGGAAGGAACGCGTTCTGTGCTGCCGCGATCATGTCGGGCTTTACATTGAACGCATCGCCAATGGCCGACAGCCATGCTGCCGTCCCGTCATGCCCAACCGGGGCTGAACCCACGATTTTCCGTCCCGCCGCCTGAAACTCGCGTATCGCGGCGGTGTAGAACGGATGGATCGCAGCGACAGCGCCGCAGTCCAAGGCTGAATAGAGCTCACGCCACTCACGGCAGGGAACGACCGGACCTGCCGCCAGACCGAGTGGCGCGAGCATCCCTCCAATTCCTATCGGATCTGCAGGGAACATTTCGCCCAACAGGGTCACTGTCGGACGATCCGCTTTGCCCGCTGCGGGGGAAGCGACCGGTCCGGCCTCCACTTCCTTGCGGGCGTAGTTGAGCATCGCGCCGGCCAAAACATCCTTGGCCTCCGCGTGCGTCGGAATACCAAAGCCGGGGACGTCGATGCCGACGATCCGCACTCCATTGATTTCATCGGGAAGCAACCGCAGCGGCACACCAGACGCGGTGGGCACGCACAGGTTGGTCACGACCACAGCGTCATACCGTTCAGGATCAGCCATTTCGTGTACTGCATCCCGGATATCCTCGAACAGTTTACCCGTCACGAGGGTCTCGGAATTGAAGGGCACATATCCGACCGAACGGCGCGCCCCGTAAAAGTGGCTGACAAATGTCAGTCCATAGACGCAACAGGCCGACCCGGACAAAACCGTGGCCGTGCGGCGCATCCGCAGACCCACGCGCAGCGAACCGAACGCGGGGCACATGGATTGGGGTTTATCGTGGGGGCCTTGGGGATAGTCTTTTGCGTATTGATCCAGAATGTCGGATTTGCCCGCCATACGGGCAGCCGCTTCCATTTCACCGGCGCCCGCGTGACATCCCATACCATCAACGGGTGCAGCACCCACAGGTGCCTCATCCCGGTCTTGGCCGAGTGTGACCTCTACTTCGGCCGTGTCATCATAGCTGACCTCAGAGCCGCGCGTGTCATGCTTGTCCATCGTGCACCTCTTTTGTGAAGCCGAAGGGACATTGCACCTGATCATCACGCGCGATCATGCGTTGAAGTGTGCGGATAGAGCGGTCCTCTGCGACCGTTTCCGCGATGGGTGTTGCGGCGCGTTCGGCCTCATCCCATTGAGACAGTTCCTGAAGATCAAACATTGTCGTAAATGACCTCCAAGCTTTCGATGGGCTTAGCATTCTTGCCGCGCATGTCGGTGTCTGTGGCTGGCTCAAGCTTGACGCCTGCGCCGGTTTCGGAGCCGTCGAACAGTTCCAACAGGCCATCTTGGCTTAGGGCTGTAGGCCGCTGAGGAGGGGCCAGCGCAACGTTGTCGCCAAGAGCCGCGAACAGGGAGCCCCATTCGCTCTCGGCGGTGCCGACGATTTGGTAGTTTGCAGATTTCTTGCGCAGGTCATCATTTTGCGGGATCGAAGCAAGGATCGGAATATCCACAGCCTCAGCAAAGGCCTGTGCCTCGCCCGAACCGTCATCTTTGTTGATTACAAGGCCCGCAACGCCGACGTTGCCACCCAGCTTGCGGAAGTATTCCACCGCCGAGCAGACATTGTTGGCCACATACAGGGATTGCAGATCGTTTGATGCAACAAGGATAACCTTTTGCGCCATATCCCGGGCGATGGGCAGGCCAAAGCCGCCGCATACCACATCCCCAAGGAAATCGAGGAGAACATAGTCAAAGTCCCAATCATGGAACCCCAGCTTTTCGAGCAATTCAAAACCGTGGATAATCCCGCGGCCACCACAGCCACGACCCACTTCGGGGCCGCCCAGTTCCATGGCAAAAACACCGCCGCGCTTGAAGCACACGTCACCGATTTTGACTTCTTCGCCCGCGAGCTTCTTCTTGGTCGAGGTCTCGATGATTGTGGGGCAGGCTTTGCCGCCGAACAACAGTGATGTGGTATCTGATTTAGGATCACACCCAATCAACAGAACCCGTTTGCCCTGTTCAGCCATCATGTGGCTGAGGTTGGCCAACGTAAATGACTTGCCGATGCCACCCTTGCCATAGATCGCAATGATCTGGGTTTTTTTTGTGGGCTCGCCCTGGGGCACTTCCAGTGTGGGTTCTTCGGCCGCTTCGTCACGCAGGCGGTCGTTGAATTCCTTCAGGTTCGGTACATCAAGGGTCATTCTAGTGCTCCCAATTAAGGATCATCTTCAGGCAGGTTGGGTCATTGAACGCGGTCTGATACGCACTCGCGGCCCCTGCTGGTGAAGATTGGTGGGTAATAAGTCCGGCAAGGCTAAGCGCGCCGGTTTCAATAAGATCGCGAGTGGCGATCAGGTCGTCTGGGGTCCATTCTGCGGCGATGCGCAGGCGGGCTTCTTTCATGAACGCAGGCGGGAAGGCAAAGGTCAGCGGCGCGGGATAAAACCCGGCCAACACGACCTCACCACCTTTGGCGATGCGCGATACGAAGGTATTCAAAAGGTCACCGTTGCCCGAGGCGTCGATCACGACGTGGTAGTCGTGGCGCGGGTCCGCATCTGGGTGGATGACTTCATACCCTTCAGCACCGGCCATACGGTCGGCGTTAACCTCCCACACGGTGGGTGTTTTGCCGGAAGCGATACAGATACGGGCCAAAAGGCGGCCAAACACACCGTGACCCACAATCAGGTCTGGCAGTTCTGCGATGGGCGCGCAGATGGCATGACGCGCCGTCGCGGCCAGCGCCAAAAGGGACCCTTCGGCGCCCAGCTGACGATCAATTTTCACCGCACGCGCGCTGTCGGACACAAGGCGATTGGAGGCGCCACCAAACAGGCCCTTCACATCGCCGTAGCAATTCGCACCCGGGACAAACACGTGATCACCGACCGTGAAACCCGCGTCAGGCCCCGCATCAACCACCTCGCCCGAGGCCTCATACCCAGGGATCAGGGGATAGCCCATTCCGGGAAAGGGCGGCATGTTGCCAGACCAAAACAGTTTTTCGGTGCCCGTGGAGATGCCAGAGTGCGCAATTTCGACCACAATATCGGCAACACCAGGATCGGACAGCGCAACGGTTTGCACGTCTATCTCCCTCGGGCCGGTCAAAATTACTGCGGTCGCGTCCACGTCTGTGAGTTCCTTCACTCGCCTCGACTCTCCTTCGGAGACTCAAGGTGTGTCGATTTGTCGTGATGTAAGAATAAACTGACAGTTACTAATGTCAATTAAAACTGACACTCAGTATTGCATTAGCTCGAAGTATGCTTACGTGCTTCGATCACGTGGGTCACAAACGCACGCGAGCTGCCTTGATCCGTGATCGTCTTGAAACCGGCGTCAGACAGCATCTGTTTGATTTTATGCGGACTTCTGGCACGCCCAGTCTGCATCGCCAGTGTGTAGAACGCGAAATATCCATCACCACTGCGCGTAGGAATGTCGCCACCGGCCATAGGTTCGGACACGATCAAGCGCCCCTCTTTGGGCAGAGTGTCATATATTTTAGACAGTAGGGCAGCCACGGTTTCATCCGCATGATCATAGAGAACACGGACCAAAGAAATGACATCTGCACCCTGCGGGAGAGGATTATCGCGAAAGCTGCCCGGCGTAATTGTAACCCGCTCAGACAGTCCGGCTTGGGCAAATTGCGCCGTCGCATCGGGCACCACAGCGGCCAGATCAAATAGATGAAGTGCGGGCTTTTTATGACGCGCGCCAACAGCACGCAGAAATGCACCCGTTCCGCCACCAATGTCCAAAACAGTCTTTGCATCGCGCAGATCAACACGCGCCAATGTATCCTCAGCCACAAGGACTTGGCTTTGCGCCATTAGGTCAGAATATGTCCGTGCAGTATCGGGATCTTCGGCCTGCGCCGCGCCAAACACATAGGGCCAGAACTGAGCAAGCTCTGTATCCTTTTGCTGCGCAAGCAAAGCCACCGGATCCTCAAGATCGCGGTAAAATGCGCCGTGATGGCGGATCATAGCCTCTAGCCCGGGAACACCCTGCATCGCCGCGCCCAAGCGACCCGGCCGATAAAGCGCGCGCCTTTTCGTCAACAGACCCAAAGCTACTGCAGCGTCGCACAGTATTTCCATCCGGTCCGCAGTTAAGTCGGTGCCCTTGGCTAGATCGGTGGCCGACATAGGCCCAGCCATCAGCGTCGGAAGCAAGCGCAACTCAACCACGGCTAACAAAACTTGAGAATAAACAAAGCCCGAGACCAGATCGAACAGTTTTTCGCCGTCCTTGCGCGCAATGCGGCGGGTCAGCGGAAAGCGCGCAGCCCAACTTTGGAAACGCCGCGACGCGATCAAACGCGGCAACCACGGCCCCTTGCGGGCCACGGGCATCTGCGGATCGGCGAGTGTCATTCTGCTGCGGTGGATGCCGGCATCACCGGCGTCAGACGCTCAGCCGTTTTGCGCACCATCTCTGCGAGCATGGCTTCGCCCGGACACGATGGAATAGACGAAATCGCCCCGCCAAGGATATCCTCAAGGCGCTTTACCGCACCGCCAACGCCATATTCGCTTACGGCATTAGGGCGGTTGTGCAGCGCATCCTGACCGGCGGGCTTGCCAATCGTATCCGCATCATACAGCGCATCCAGTAGATCATCGGCCACCTGAAACGCCTCACCAATGCGGGCGCCAAGTTCAGTCCAGGGTTCAGCTTCTTGTCCGGCGGCGATCGCACCCATACGGGTCGCCGCAGTAAACAACGCGCCAGTTTTGGCACGATGATAGGCGGACAAATCAATATGCTCTTCGCTTTCCCAACCTTGGCCCGCACATATCCCGTTCGGCATGCCGGTAAAGTTCGCGAGTTCGGACATCAGTTCACCAGCGCGGGCAGGGTGCTGACGCGCGACCTGCGCCAACGTATCGAACCCCTGAATGATAAGGCTATCACCCGTCAGCAAAGCCAAGGCTTCGCCATATTCCCTGTGGACCGTTGGCTTGCCGCGCCGAATGTCGGCGTCATCAAAGCAAGGCATGTCATCGTGAACGAGGCTGGCGCAGTGAATAAGCTCAATCGACGTCGCCGCCGCATTGGACACATCGGGCGCATCATCACCACACGCCAATGCCACCGAAAGCGAAATCGTTGGGCGGATACGCGCCCCTCCGGGCTTCATCGCGTAGAACAATGCGCTGGAAAGCTGGGTAGGAGCAGAACCGCGCCGCGCCCGCAAAAGAGCCGCGTCAATCGCGTTTTCGATGCGAGTTTTCAAAGGCATATCGGTTCTCCGTACCGCTAGTGTCATAATTATCTGACACATACATGTAAATCACACTGGACATATGAGCCGTCCGAGTCAACTGTTTGTGTATGACAAGGCAGATTGTGATCATCGGAGCCGGGGTAGGTGGCCTCGCCACCGCCATGCGGCTGTGCGCCCATGGGAATGTCACAATTCTTGAGGCGCACGACGCCCCCGGCGGCAAGATGCGTACGGTCCCTTCCGACGCAGGGCCGGTCGACGCAGGGCCAACCGTGATGACCATGCGGCCTGTGTTTGAAGAATTATTCCAAAGTGCTGGTGCGCGGCTGGACGATCACGTGACCCTCGTGCCCGAAACAATACTTGCTCGCCATCATTGGCAGGACGGCAGCACACTAGATCTATTCGCGGACCCACGCGCATCCGAAGACGCAGTCGGCACATTTGCCGGAGCCAAATCTGCACGCGAATTTCGACGCTTTTCCAAGACCGCTGCGCAGCTGTTCAACGCCTTTGAGGGACCCATGATGCAAAGCGCGGCGCCGTCGCAAGACGCGCTAACACGACATGTGATGCGGCACCCCAGCTTGATCTCTGCGATGGCGCCCGGTTTATCGCTGGCGCGAAAACTCGCCCTGTCCTTTTCTGACGCGCGGTTGCGGCAATTGTTCGGACGCTACGCCACCTATGTCGGCGGCTCACCCTATCAATCGCCCGCCATTCTAGGCCTAATCTGGCACGCCGAAGCACAGGGTGTGTGGCGGGTTGAGGGTGGGATGCACATGCTGGCGAAAGCCATGGCCAATGTCGCCACACAAGCGGGTGCCACCCTTCGAACGAACAGCCCTGTCACCCGGATTGAAACGCAAGGCGACAAGGTTGTCGCAGTACATACCAAAGACACCCGCTACCCTGCGGATGTGGTCGTGTTCAACGGTGATCCAAAGGCATTAAACATTGGGCTTTTGGGAGCATCCTCACAAAAAGCTGTCCCAACCCAAGAACCCAGAAGCCTGTCGGCTTTTGTCTGGTCATTTGCAGCCACGCCATATGGTCTCGACTTGGATCATCACAATGTGTTCTTCGCAAAAGACCCTAAACAAGAGTTTTCCGCAATAGCTGCCGGGCAAATGCCCACCGACGCCGCGCTTTATGTATGCGCCCAAGATCGCGGAACGGGGGCACAACCGAACAGCCCAGAGCGGTTTGAAATCATCATGAACGGTCCGGCCCGCACCCAAACCGAACCGAGCCAGAAGGAGATGGATCAATGTCACAACGTGACCTTTCAGACGCTAGAGCGCATGGGGCTCAGGTTCTCTCCGCAGCCGTCAACAACCGCACTCACGACGCCCGAGATGTTCAATCATCTGTTTCCGGCATCGGACGGATCCCTTTACGGGCGATCCCCACATGGCATGATGGCGGCGTTCCAGCGCCCGACCGCGCGGACACCCTTGGCCGGGCTTTATCTCGCGGGCGGGGGGGCACACCCGGGGGCGGGAATTCCGATGGCGGCTCTCTCCGGCAAGCACGCGGCCGAGGCGATCATGGCCGACCTTGCTTCAACATCAACGTCCCAAAAAACGGCTACGCCTGGTGGTACATTGACGGCATCAGTGAAGACGGCAGCCGCGCAATCTCGATCATCGCCTTCATAGGGTCGGTCTTTTCGCCTTGGTATCGATGGTCAGGTCGCAAAGACCCCGCCAATCATTGCTGCATCAACGTCGCGACCTACGGACGGGGTGGACGCTGGACCATGACAGACCGGGGGCGTTCGGCGCTAAAACTTTCGGATGATACAATCACGGTCGGCCCTTCGTCCCTTAATTGGGACGGCGAAAAACTGGTTATCGACCTGAATGAAATCAGCACACCCCACGCACAACGGCTTGCAGGTAGGGTCACGATCCGACCCAAGACGGTCACCTCGGTTGAGCTGCCGTTGACCAATGACGGTCGCCATGTTTGGCGCCCCTTTGCGCCATCAAGCGACATTGAAGTTGATCTGAACCGCCCCGGTTGGCGCTGGAACGGGCATGGATATTTCGACAGCAACTTTGGCATCGCGGCCCTAGAGGACGATTTCAGTTATTGGACATGGGGCCGCTATCCGGTGCCGGGCGGTTCCGTCACGTTTTATGATGCGGACCGCCGTGATGGTAGCGAACTGTCAGTCGCGGTACGGTTCGGCGATGACGGATCAGTTGAGGAAATCCCCGGCCCCCCGCGCACCCGCATGGCAAGGTCCCGCTGGTTGGTCCGCCGTGAAACCCGCGCAGATCCCGGTACCACCCCGCGCGAGGTCAAAATGATGCTCGACGCTCCGTTTTATTCGCGCAGTGCGGTGAAAACAGTGATCAACGGTCACGAAACCACCGGCGTGCACGAAGCGCTTGACCTGAACCGTTTTGGGACGAAACTCATCAAGCCGATGCTGGCGGTCAAAGTACCCCGTCGCGCCCGCTGGCAATTTTGAACGACCCCCGGCATACAGGGGCCAAACGGAGGTCTAGAAATGAGCGAATTTCCCGGTTGGCACGGCACGACCATCATAGGTGTACGTAAGGGCGGCAAGGTCGTTGTTGCAGGCGACGGGCAAGTGTCACTTGGGCCCACGGTCATCAAGGGTACTGCGCGCAAAGTCCGCAGGCTTTCACCCGGTGGGCATGAAGTTGTTGCAGGCTTTGCCGGATCAACGGCGGACGCATTTACCCTGCTTGAACGGTTAGAGGCCAAGCTAGAGGCCACACCGGGTCAACTGGCCCGCGCAAGCGTTGAGCTGGCCAAGGACTGGCGCACCGACAAGTACCTACAAAAGCTAGAGGCAATGCTGATCGTTACTGACGGCACCGACTTGTTCGTGATCACCGGGGCTGGCGATGTACTTGAGCCGGAGCATGACATCGCCGCCATCGGATCAGGTGGGAACTTTGCGCTCGCGGCAGCGCGTGGCCTGATGGAAACCGACCTAGACGCCGAGACGTTGGCGCGCAAAGCCATGGCCATTGCAGCCGACATTTGCGTTTACACCAATGGCAAGCTCACGGTTGAAACGATCGGCTGACACATGTGGCGCGCGCTCATCGTTTTGGGACTACTGATGGGCTGCGCCCCGCGTGCAGCCCTAATGAGCGCACCGTCCGAACTAGATCTACCGACCCGTTCAGTGTTTGTGACGACGCAGCGTGGTATTGACCCCGACACCCGCGTTCTGACATCGGCACGCAGCCCCCAATCCCGCCACATGCAACTCGACATCACGCTGCCGCCCAATCGGCAAGAAGGTGAGGTTGCCTTTCCCTTTCGAAAGCCCGACCCTGAAACCGATATGTTGGTCCGGGATGTGACGCATTTTAGCACGCGGAGCGCGTTGATCTCTGGCGTTAAGCGCGCCTTGTCCCAAAGCGATGAAGACCGCGTTCAACTTTATATTCACGGTTACAACAACACCTTTGCTGACGGCGTTCTGCGCACCGTGCAAATGGCCGAAGATTTTGATTTTAACGGCGTATCGGCACACTACTCATGGCCGTCCGCAGGCAACGCGCTCGCCTATGCTTTTGACCGTGAATCCATCATGGCCTCGCGCGCAGGTTTGCAGGACCTCATCGTTGCACTTTCGGGTTTAGAGACCAAAGAATTCACAGTCGTTGCGCACTCCGTCGGGTCGGATCTGTTGATGGAGGTCCTGCGAGATTTGGCCATCTCGGGCCGAAGTGATGCGCTGGATCGGCTGGACGGCGTGGTGCTGATTTCACCAGATATCGATCTTGATGTCTTCAAGGCGCAGGCCACGCGGATTGGAAAATTGCCTAACCCATTTATCGTAATTGCTTCTCCGAATGATCGCGCGTTGACGGTGTCTGCGCGGCTGACAGGACAGATAAGTCGGGTTGGCTCTTTGGCAGATTCAGACGAGTTGGGCGCGTTTGATCTGTTGTTTTTGGATGTCAGTGGCCTGTCATCCGGGGGCGACAGGCTTGGGCACTTTACCGCCGCATCATCACCAGAAGCCATTCGCCTGATCCGCCAACTGTCAAAAACCGCTGATGCACTGGGCCGAGATGCAGCCCTCAAGCCAGGACTTATTCCAGGCTCGGTCATCAGAGCTCGCCAAACAACACGTATCATCCTTGGGCAGCCCTAGACCGATTGGTTGCGATTTTCGACCGGGCGCTTAGTTAGGACCAAGAAGGAGACCACAATGACCAACCTGACCCCGCGTGAAATCGTATCCGAGCTTGACCGTTTCATCATCGGCCAAAAGGATGCCAAGCGGGCCGTTGCCGTGGCGCTCCGCAATCGTTGGCGCAGAAAGCAATTGGGCGATGACCTGCGCGATGAAGTGTATCCCAAGAACATCCTGATGATTGGCCCCACCGGCGTTGGCAAAACCGAAATCTCTCGTCGTCTTGCTAAGCTGGCGCGCGCACCGTTTCTAAAGGTTGAGGCCACAAAGTTCACCGAAGTTGGCTATGTTGGTCGCGACGTAGAGCAGATCATTCGTGATCTAGTGGACAGCGCCATTCTCATGACCCGCGAACATATGCGCGATGAAGTTAAGGCCAATGCCCATTCCGCAGCTGAGGAGCGGGTGATTGACGTACTGGCCGGTGACGGCGCCCGTGGTGGCACCCGTGAAATGTTCCGCAAAAAACTGCGCTCTGGTGACCTGGACGACAAGATCATTGAGCTTGAGGTGCAGGATACCTCGAACCCGATGCCCTTTGAGATCCCTGGCCAGCCTGGTCAGATGCCCGGCGGAATGGATCTTGGGGCGATGTTTGGCAAAGCATTCCAGCGTACGGTTACGAAACGCCTGACTGTTGCGGCCAGTTATGACCTTCTGATCGATGAAGAGGCTGACAAATTGCTCGATGCTGAGGCCGTCAATCGCGAAGCGATCCGCGCGGTTGAACAATCAGGCATCGTGTTCATCGACGAAATCGACAAGGTTTGCACCCGCTCCGATGCGCGCGGTGGCGATGTATCCCGCGAAGGCGTGCAGCGCGATTTGTTGCCCCTGATTGAGGGCACAACCGTTTCGACCAAACACGGACCCGTCAAAACCGACCACGTTCTATTTATCGCGTCTGGTGCGTTTCATATCGCGAAGCCATCAGACCTTTTGCCCGAACTTCAGGGTCGCCTGCCGATCCGTGTGGAACTGCGCGGCCTGACCGAAGAAGATTTCGTGCGTATTCTGACGGAAACCGACAACGCGCTAACGCGGCAATACACGGCGTTAATGGCAACCGAAGAAGTCACCGTCGATTTCACACCTGAGGGTATCGGCGCCTTGGCCCGCATTGCTGCTGAAGTAAACGAAAGCGTCGAAAACATCGGTGCACGGCGACTGTACACAGTGCTGGAACGCGTGTTCGAGGACCTCAGCTTTTCCGCGCCGGATCGGACCGGCGATACGGTTACGGTTGATGCCGCATTTGTTGACAAACACTTGGGCGCTTTGGCGAAATCGACCGATCTAAGCCGCTACGTGCTGTAAAACACTAGCGCGATGCATCCTTCGGCCGTAACGCTTGGCCATGATCGGGTTTTTCCTCTCTAACATCCGCTGGCTGGCGGCTGGGGCGCTGTTGGCGTTTTCATCCAGCTATGGTCAGACTTTCTTTATCGCGATCTTTGCGGGTGAAATTCGCCGTGATTTCGGGTTGAGCCATGGGGAATGGGGTCTGATCTATGGGATCGGTACAGGGGTATCGGCCCTAATTATGGTGTGGGCTGGTGGTCTGACGGACAGATTCCGGGTGCGAACGCTGTCTGCGATAACACTGATCTTGCTGGCGCTGTCATGCATTGCGATGGCGGTTAACCCATTTGCAGGCACTTTGGTGTTCTTGATCCTCGCTTTACGGGTAACGGGTCAGGGCATGTTAAGCCATATCCCCGCCGTTGCGATGACACGCTGGTTCGTTGCCTCGCGCGGACGGGCATTGGCCATTGCGGCACTCGGCTTTGCCGTGGCGCAAGCGTTCCTGCCGATGCTGTTTGTCATGATCAAGGATGCAGTAGGTTGGCGCGTTTCATGGGCCATTGCCGCGGGGTTCGCCTTTCTCGCTATTCCACTGTTGGTTTGGCTTTTGCAAAAGGAACGCACGCCACAATCCCATGCAGAGGAAAAAGGTGCCACAGGGATGGGTGCGCGCCATTGGACCCGCGCCGAGGCAGTACAACACCCGCTGTTCTGGGCCTTTTGCCCATCAATCTTTGGGTTATCTGCATGGGGAACAGCGCTATTTTTTCACCAAGTCCACTTGGCCGAGGATAAGGGCTGGACGCACGCTGACCTCACGCTTTTATTTCCCGTATTTACGGTGGCGTCTGTGGTCGCGATGCTGTGCGCAGGCGCGGCGATTGACCGTTTTGGCACACGGCCGCTTGTTGCAACCTATCTGATACCGGCCGCTTTGGGGTTCATGTTGCTGGCGTCAGCGACGTCGTTGTCGGTGGGCGCCGCTGCATTTGTGATTATCGGCGCAACCCAAGGCATGAGCGCGGCAGTCCCCGGCGCATTCTGGGCCGAGCATTATGGTACTCAATTCGTCGGCTCAATTAAGGCGCTAGCAACCGCGGTTATGGTTGCAGGATCAGCTGCCGGGCCATGGATCACCGGCGCATTCATTGACACAGGCTTGTCGTTTAACGCGCAATTTCCGTTATTTAGTGTCTATTTTATGGGCGCAGGGCTATTGGCTTGGATTGGCCTGCGGTCAGCGCGCACGGCGTAGATAGACATAATAAGCGCCCTCGCCGCCATGGCTGATATGCGCTTGGGTCACCTGTGACACCACCGCACCCATCGGAGGCATGGCCAGCCACTGGGGCACTTGGTGTCGCAAAACCCCCCGTCGGATCGGGATTGGGCCATCGTCACGGGTGCTTTTGCCCTTGCCGGTTACAACCAGCAAAAGCCGTTTACCATCAGCATGGCCATCCATCACGAAGCGCATCAGCGTAGGATGCGCCGCCGCCAACGTCATTCCGTGCAGATCCAGCTTGCCCTCTGGCCGAACCTTGCCCCGTCGCATTTTTGTGAACGTTTTTTTGTCCATGCGCAGCGGTGCACTATTCATCCGCTCCCGCAGGGCAGGGGCAATATCATGCGAAGGCAGCTTGGCCCGCGCCTGCTGGCCCAGTTGGAAGTGTGAAATCGTATGATCCGGCTTTGGGCTTGGCTTCGGTTTGGGTTGTTCAGGTAGCGCGCTTGCCCGCTTGGTGGGGTGCAGCGGATCAGCCGTTTTAACGACCTCCTGCCAGAGCGCGGCATCATCTGAACTGAGCTCCTTGCGACGACGGCTCATGTTGATGCCTCTCGTGGCAAAAGAAGTGTCATCGTGACCTCTGTATTCAACGATCCTGCACGCAGACCAGCATCCGCACCGGTTCCGCAGTACAGGTCACCTCGGTTAGGGCCTTTAATCGCGCTGCCAATATCTTGGGCCACGCACAGGCGGCCTTGGCCTTCGAACTCGATCCAGACTGGGGTGCCAAGCGGAATGTGTGCGGGGTCTACTGCCAATGTGCGATCTGCCGTCACTGGACGATCCATCGTGCCAAGTGGACCGCTGTCTTGTGGCAGATCGAGCACCTTTAAGAACACAAAAGAAGGGTTCAGCAGCAACAGATCGGTTCCGTTTGAACGGAGCCACTCCTTAACCTTATCCGCCGATACCTCGCCTGCGGAAAAGACCCCTTTGCGAACCAGTTCGGCGCCAATACTCACGTAAGGATGCCCGTTTTTCGCTGCAAAACCCACACGGATGCTTTGATCATCCGCAAACATCAATCGCCCTGATCCCTGCACTTGCAGAAAAAAAGCATCTACGGGATCGCGCAGCCATGCAATCTCAAGCCCTAGCCCATCCAATGCTCCGTCTTGGACGATAGCCGCACGGGTCAACGCCTGCGCGGCAGCATCCGGAGGGCAAGCATAGATCGGGCATGGATATTCATCCGTACGGATAAGAGAGGCGGGGATTTCAGGCTCATAGTAACCGGTTAGATGCCCATTGCCGGCGCCCAAACGGTGCAATGTGAAATGCGTCTCAAAGAACTCGCGCGCCGAGATGTCATTGGCTTTTCTCAAAAACGGGTAACAAAGATCACGCGTGTTCTCAAAACACGCCCACGCCGCTGCATGGTCGTCATTGGACCAGTCGCGCAGGGCGTCAAACGACAAAGGCCGGGTGTCAGACCCGGCCTTTTCGGTGTCTTTTAGGGATACGTCTGTCATCCACCCGTCGCGACGAGACGCCAATTCGGGTCATCCTCGCCCATAGTGCGAGCAAATGTCCACACGTCGCGCTGCTTCTTGATTTCGTTGGGGTTGCCCTCAACAATCTCACCGGCTTCGTTACGGACAACGCTGGTCAACTCACCCACAAAGCGGAGCGTTACCTCTGCCTCATTCGTGTCGCGGTCAAAGGTTGCAGATTCTAGACCGACCTCACGCACGCCGACAAAATCAGCTTCGATCCGTAGGCCTTTGTCTTCACGATCCGCAATTACGGAGACGAACGTCTCATACACGTCTTCGGCTAGGAAATTTTCAATTTCAGCGACGTCACCACGTTCAAACGCCATAAGGATCATTTCGTAAGCGCCACGTGCGCCACCGATAAACTCTGTCACGGAAAAACCAGGTTCTGCCAGCTTCATTCCCGCAAGGGCGCGAGCGGACTCGGATCCATCATCCACATGGTCGATAATGTCACGATCTGGACCGCCATCAATGACCTCGAAGTCGCGGCGCACAGAACGGCCCTGAGGTGCGGGCGTATTTGCGGGAGGCGCTTCAAACCCGTCGCGCGTGCCAAGTACACTTTTCAACCTGAGAATCAGGAACAAAGCGATCCCGCCAAGTATAAGTAAACCAATCACGGGGTTATCCATTTGTATCCTCGGGCCTAAGGCGTTTCATTTTTCGTTACTCATCCCTATGTAAGGCCGGCAAGGGGTCAAGTCCACAAACCCCAGCCAAGGAGGTGCCCCAATGTGGCTATTTTTGCTTTTTGTCGGCGTGCCGGTTCTAGAAATAGCGCTTTTCCTACAGGTTGGCGGGTGGGTGGGCATGTGGCCAACTCTCGGAATTGTGATCCTGACGGCGGCCGTGGGCACTGTTCTTGTGCGCTCTCAGGGGCTTGCGCAGCTGGCAAAGCTCCAAAACAGCTTTCAGGAGATGCGCGATCCGACTGAAACTCTGGCGCATGGGGCGATGGTTCTGGCCTCTGGGCTTTTGTTGCTAACGCCTGGCTTTTTCACAGATGCGGTGGGATTTGCTCTTTTGGTGCCGGGCATACGCACCGTAATCCTGCGGTATGTTCGTAGTAAAATCCGCGTTCAAAGCTTTCAATATGGGGCGCAGTCCGCACCCCGTGCCGAGGATGATATCATTGATCTAACGGTGGATGCAGAACCCCGTGATAAGCCATCTGGTTGGACCAAGCCCGACTAGCTTGAGGGTCCAATGGTCCTCTGATATCTGGGTATCAACCTTATCTTGGAGCGATCAATGGCCGACGAAACCCCCGCAGCAGCGCCCGAACAGCAGGCAGCGCCGCAAATGAAAGTCCTTGCACAGTTCATCCGTGATCTGTCGTTTGAAAACATCGCAGCCCAAAAGGGCATGCAAGGCAATGCAGAGCCCGACATCAACGTACAGGTCGGCCTAGACGCCAAAAAGCGCCCGGTTGAAAACCAATACGATGTGACGATCAAGCTGAACATCGAAGCAAAGTCCAAAGCTGACGACGCCAAGATTTTCGTTCTTGAGCTGGATTACAATGGCATTTTTCACATCGAAAACGTGCCAGATAACCAGCTGCACCCCTTCTTGTTGATTGAATGCCCTCGGATGCTGTTCCCGTTTGTGCGCCGCATTGTGTCGGACATCACACGTGACGGTGGCTATCCGCCGCTGAACCTCGAAACCATTGATTTCGTCAGCCTTTATCGCAGCGAAATCACACGCCGTGCCCAAGCTGAGGCTGCACAGGCAACGGTTTCCTAAGCAGCGATTACGCCAGCTTAGACCACAATGCAGCGTCGCCCATCTTGCCTACAAAGGCATCATGGGCGGCGCGTTCTTCTTCGGTGATCCTAGACGCCAACGGGCGCGGACGTTTGCCAGCGGTACGGGCCGCCTGTGTGCTGGTCCCGCTTGTCGTTGAAAGCCCGAAGTCAGGCTGCACACCGCCCGTAAGCTCTAGATATACTTCCGCTAGAATTTCACTATCCAACAAAGCGCCGTGTTTTTCGCGCGCTGAGTTGTCGACCCCAAACCGGCGGCAAAGCGCATCCAGCGACGCAGGTGACCCGGGGAATTTGGTGCGCGCAATCATCAACGTATCAATAGCTTGATCCATAGGCAAAATGCGTCGTTTGCACCAACCGAGTTCAGCATTCAGGAACTTCATATCGAAGGCAGCATTGTGGATGACCATCTTTGCGTCGCCCACGAAGTCGAGAAATGCATCGGCAATCGCCTCAAACACTGGGAAGTCGCGCAAAAATTCTTCGCTAAGACCGTGCACTTCGAATGCGCCCTTTGGCATGTCACGCATCGGGTTGATATATTGGTGGTAAGTCCGACCCGTCGGAAGTTGATTCATCAGCTCTACGGCGCCAATTTCAACGATCCGGTCGCCTTCTTCGGGCGAAAACCCCGTTGTTTCTGTATCAAGAACGATCTCACGCATGGGTCACCTCTGCCAAAATTAGATCCACTTGTTCCTCGGCCGCATCAAGGGTCATGGTTTCAATTACATAATCCGCACGCGCCCGTTTTTCGGCATCAGGTATTTGTTTTGAACGGATAGCCTCAAACTGAGCCTCTGTCATTGTGCCACGATCCATCACGCGCTGTTTTTGGACGCTGGCTGGGGCGGATACGACGATGATTTTGTCGACCTCTGTATCTAGGCCAACTTCAAACAACAGTGGAATGTCGAGCAGAACAACAGGCGCTGTACTGTCACTAAGGAACGTCGCGCGATCCGCGGCTACCAGTGGGTGAACAATGGCTTCAATCCGCTTGAGATCGTCTGGGTTCATCGCAATTTGCCGCAAAGCATCACGATCAACACGGCCTTCACTGATTGCTTGTGGAAAGATTGCACCAATAGGGGCGACAGCCGCACCTTTGTTATAAAGCTTATGGACGGTGCTATCTGCATCCCAAATGGGTACGCCACGCGCGCGAAATATATTTGCTGTCGTGCTTTTGCCCATACCGATACCGCCTGTCAGTCCCAGTACGATCATGAGGCCAACACAGCCTTGCGTAGTTCCATATCCACCTCAGGCGCGGTGCCGAACCAACGTTCAAAACCCGGTGCTGCTTGGTGCAGCAACATCCCTAGGCCATCGACTGTGCGGCAGCCTATCGCCTTAGCGGTGCGAAGCAGTTCCGTTTCAAGTGGAGTATAGACGATGTCAGTGACCACTGTTTCAGGGCGTAGACCGTCCAATGGCACGCGCAGCGCTGATTTCCCCTGCATGCCTAATGATGTCGTGTTTACCAACAGAGACGCATCGCCCAAAACGTTGCCCGCTTGAACCCAATCAATGACCTCAATCTTGGCCCCAAAGTGGTCCTTGAGAGCGTCCGATCGCGCACGTGTTCGATTGGTTACGCGTATTACTGGTGCGCCTGCCTGACTGAGCGCGGCGATTATCGCTCGTGACGCGCCACCTGCACCGAACACAACACACGGGCCAGATTTAGCCGACCATTCTGGAACATAATCGCGAATATTTGCCAAAAAACCGACGCCGTCGGTATTGTCTGCTTGGATGCGCCCATCAGCAGTAAATGTTAACGTATTGGCGGCACCTATCAAAGCGGCACGGTCTGTCACGCTATCTGCCAGCTCTAGGACTGCTTCCTTATGGGGCAGGGTGACATTAACCCCCTGAAACCCCATCTTAGGAAGTGTTTCCAAGACCGTTTTTAGGTCGGATTGGGCAACGTCCATCGGAATATAGTGACCTGATATACCATATTTTTTCAGCCAATGGCCGTGCAACTGCGGGGACCGGCTATGCGCAATGGGTTGGCCAATGACACCTGCAAGTTTCACTTTATCCGTCATCCGTCGATTATCCCCCGTGTGGTCAGGTAGCCCAATAGCGGCAGTAAGGGCAAACCTAGAACAGTAAAGTAGTCCCCATCCACACGATGAAACAGCCGTGCCCCTTCCTCTTCGAGCTTATAGGCACCCACAGCTTCGCGAATACTGTCCCAGTTGCGATCCACATAGTCCGCTAGATAGGCATCAGACCGTTCTGCCATGGTCAGCTTGACCTCTCCAACAAAGCGCCAAACGGGTTGTCCATCTTCAATCAAGACAGCCGCTGACAGCAGTTTATGCGTTTTTCCACACATATCTTTCAGCTGAGAGAGAGCATCTTCTGGGGTTTTCGGTTTGGAGAGGAGCTTGCGATCCACTTCCAACACTTGATCACAGCCCAAAACCATACCTGAAACACCTTTGTCTGCCACGCGTCGCGCCTTCATCTCGGCTAAAGTGTCGGCAATGTCCCTAGGCTTTGCCTCTTCGCTGAGAAGGGCAGCCGTAGTCATTTGCTCATCTATTGCTGCCTTAATAACCTCAACGGACACGCCAGCGTTTTCGAGAAGTTGCCGACGAATCGTCGAACCAGAGGCCAAGATCAATGGCTGAGGCATGTGGAAAACCCTTTGCAAAAGCGGACGCATAACCCGGTGGGCAGAGCCCGGCATAAGTCCGGGATAACACTATCCGGGGGTAAGTTGGTACTTTGAAGATTATTTTCAAAGTGGCTACTCACAACCACTAACAAGTTCTTAACAGCGGGATAAGATTTTTGCTCCCAAAAAGCCGCCCAGAGTTGTCAGAATAAGTATCCACAAAACAACACATTGAAAAATATATGTTTTCAGATTTTACCCAACTTCTTCTCCACACATTAAGGAAAACTTACAATTAAAAATTCTGAGGTGTGGACAGCTCTACTTATCCCCGTTTTCCCCAGTACAACCTACAACAACAATCTTCTTTCTTAATATTATTTATTAGTGTTAGGCAGACGGCGACTTAGAGGAAAAACCACAATGATCGACTTGTTGGCAGTAGCCTATCCATGGACGAAAAGCTTGCATGTGATCTCTGTGATCGCATGGATGGCTGGTTTGTTTTATCTTCCACGACTTTTCGTTTATCATGTTGAAAAAGTTGGAAAAAACGGAGAGACAGCTGAACTGTTCCAGACCATGGAGCGTCGGCTTCTCAAGGCGATTATGAACCCAGCGATGATTGCCTCTTGGCTACTTGGACTTGCGTTGATTTTGACACCAGGAGCAATCGATTGGTCCGCTGCATGGCCCTATACCAAGTTTGCAGCAATCATTGGTATGACTTGGTTCCACATGTGGTGCGGTGCACGGCGAAAGGACTTGATGGCTGATGGCCAGCAACGCTCTGGCCGTCACTATCGATTGATGAATGAGGTTCCGACGGTTCTGCTGATCGTGATCATCGTTTCTGTCATCGCTCGCCCCTTCTGATTGACTTTTTGGCGCCTGGGTACTAGGCGGCATGTGCGGAGGATCGTCCTGGTCCAAGAACCGCTTCCCATTTCTACTATCAACCTCGGCCTTTTTGGGCCGTTGGAGTGCGCATGTCTGAAGAAAAACTGAATCTCTCTGATCTAAAGGCGAATTCGCCCAAAGATCTGCTGAAAATGGCTGAAGAGCTTGAGATTGAAAACGCCTCCACGATGCGTAAGGGCGAGATGATGTTCTCGATCCTCAAAGAACGCGCTGAGGATGGTTGGGAAATCTCCGGTGTCGGCGTTCTTGAGGTTCTGCAAGACGGCTTTGGGTTTCTTCGGTCACCTGAAGCAAACTACCTGTCCGGACCCGATGATATTTATGTCTCACCTGACATGATCCGTCAGTATTCGCTGCGGACTGGTGATACTGTCGAGGGCGTCATTCAGGCTCCTGATGAGAATGAGCGTTATTTTGCGTTAACGTCTGTTGCGATCATTAACTTTGAGGATCCTGAGAAGGCTCGTCATAAGATTAGCTTTGATAATCTTACGCCGCTCTATCCTGATGATCGTTTGAATATGGAGATTGAAGATCCGACGATTAAGGATCGATCCGCGCGGATCATCGACCTTGTCGCGCCGATTGGCAAAGGCCAACGTTCCCTGATCGTGGCGCCCCCGCGTACTGGTAAAACGGTTCTTTTACAAAACATTGCAAAGTCGATCGAGACGAACCATCCAGAATGCTATCTGATGGTTTTGCTGATTGATGAACGTCCCGAAGAGGTGACGGACATGCAGCGCTCTGTGAAAGGTGAGGTCATTTCCTCGACTTTCGATGAACCTGCCACGCGCCACGTTGCTGTATCAGAAATGGTAATTGAAAAAGCGAAACGCCTAGTTGAGCACAAGCGGGACGTTGTCATTCTGCTAGACTCGATTACCCGTTTGGGCCGTGCATTTAACACTGTCGTGCCGTCGTCTGGTAAGGTTCTGACAGGCGGTGTGGATGCTAACGCGTTGCAACGCCCAAAGCGTTTCTTTGGTGCGGCTCGGAACATCGAAGAGGGCGGTTCGTTGACGATCATTGCAACAGCTTTGATCGACACAGGCTCACGGATGGACGAAGTCATCTTTGAAGAGTTCAAAGGGACAGGTAACTCCGAGATCGTGTTGGATCGCAAGGTGGCGGATAAACGCGTGTTCCCTGCGATGGATATTCTGAAATCCGGCACACGTAAGGAAGAGCTTCTGGTTAATCAAAAAGACCTGCAAAAGACCTTTGTCTTGCGTCGAATTCTCAACCCAATGGGGACTACGGACGCTATCGAATTCCTGATTTCAAAGTTGAAACAGACCAAAACAAATTCTGAGTTCTTCGATTCTATGAACTCATAAACATTTGGTCCGCTAGAGCGGGGCGTTATGGATACGATCTTTGCACTGGCGACTGCACAGGGGAAGGCGGGAGTTGCGGTAGTTCGAATTTCGGGCCCGCAAGCCTTTGAAGTTTATACACTATTGTGTGGTAGCCTTCCCATAGGCCGCAAAATGGGATTGCGTTCTGTTCGAGCTGGCGACGGTACCCTGTTGGATCAGGCGCTTGTTCTACTTTTTCCAGAAGGTCAAAGTTTTACGGGCGAAGAGACTGTCGAGCTACAGCTTCATGGAAGTATCGCGGTTGTTCGTGCTGTATTGGCAGCCATATCGGATACGGGTCTGGCGCGTGTGGCTGAACCTGGGGAGTTCACGCGTCGCGCCCTACTGAATGAGCGGCTCGATTTAACGCAAGTAGAAGGGCTCTCTGATCTTATTGAGGCCGAAACAGAGGTACAGCGGCGAGAAGCGATGCGTACTTTTGATGGCGCCTTGCGTGATATGATTGAAAGTTTGCGAGCAAACCTGATCCGAGCAGCGGCCCTGATAGAGGCGACAATCGATTTCGCCGATGAGGAGGTTCCTGAGAATGTGTATCCGGAGGTCGAGAGCCTTCTTCAGGAAGTGATTGCAACGATTTCTTCTGAAGTATCTCGATCAAATGTAGCGCAATCCGTTCGAAAGGGATTTGAGGTGGCGATCATTGGGCCACCAAATGTTGGGAAATCTACACTTCTCAATGCTTTATCTGGTAAGGAAGCAGCTATCACATCCGAGATTGCGGGCACGACACGCGATATTGTTGAAGTCCGCATGGATATTCAAGGGCTGCCAGTGACCTTTTTGGATACTGCTGGTGTTCGTGAAACGGATGATCCCATCGAGAAACTAGGCGTCGCTCGTGCGCTAGAGCGCGCAAAAGTTGCTGAATTGCGTGTTATCCTTTTAGAGGGGCCTGATGCTGACCCCATCCTGATGCCCAGTGAAGGTGATATCATCGTTTCGACAAAGCATGATATTTACGGGGTCGGGATCTCTGCCCTTAACGGGGTCGGCTTGGATGACCTTTTGTCAGAGATTTCTGCTCGCCTTGGTAATCTGACGGCAGATATTGGTTTGATCAGTAGGGAAAGAGATCGGGTAGCCCTTAGCGAGTGTCACACTCGGTTGTGTCATGTGCGCGACAATATTCTATATATGCCTTCGGAGCTGTTAACCGCGGAAATATACGGCGCTGTTCAGTCCCTTAGCGCAGTGATTGGTCGCGTTGGCGTGGAAGATGTGCTAGATGAGATCTTTGCGAGCTTCTGTCTAGGAAAGTAGGAGTGTTTCACGTGAAACAATTGGACTTTGATATCATCGTTGTAGGTGGTGGTCACGCAGGGGCAGATGCTGCGCATGCGTCTGCTCGTATGGGCGTCAAGACAGCCCTGATTACAATGTCACAAGCGGGTATAGGCGTTATGTCTTGCAACCCAGCCATCGGGGGGCTTGGAAAAGGGCACCTAGTCCGCGAAATTGACGCTTTGGATGGCCTTATGGGGCGAGCCGCCGACGCGTCTGGTATCCAGTTTCGCCTGCTTAATCGGCGTAAAGGCCCGGCAGTGCAGGGACCACGTACTCAAGCCGATCGAGCGCTATATCAACAGTTTATTCAAAAAGAACTTCAGGCACAGCCAAACCTTTCAATTGTAATTGGCGAAGTGGCCGACCTCCTCATTGAAAATGGCCGTGCTGCTGGAGTGAAGCTTTCAGACGATACAGAAATTCGTGCGGGTGCAGTTGTTCTAACTACCGGAACCTTTTTGCGCGGCGTCATTCATATTGGGGATGTCTCTCGCCCAGGGGGCCGTATGGGAGATGCGCCTTCCCAAGCGCTTGCGAAACGTCTCGATGATCTCAACCTTCCTTTAGGAAGGCTAAAGACAGGAACTCCGCCGCGACTAAATGGAAAGACAATTGATTGGTCTGGGTTGGAAATGCAGCCGGCAGATGAGGAGCCGACGCTCTTTTCATTCCTATCAAATAAAGCGGCTTGTCGTCAGATATCCTGTGGTATCACGCATACAAATGAAAAAACGCACCAGATTATCGCGGATAATCTCTCGCGATCAGCGATGTATGGTGGACATATCGACGGAGTAGGACCACGGTACTGCCCATCAATTGAAGACAAAATTGTACGATTTGCAGACAAGACATCGCATCAGATTTTCCTTGAGCCAGAAGGACTTGAAGATAATACAATTTATCCAAACGGAATTTCCACATCGTTGCCAGTTGATGTGCAAGAAGCTTATGTAAAGTCGATAAGTGGCCTCGAGAATGTTGAAATCCTTCAACCTGGCTATGCAATTGAATATGATTATGTCGACCCACGAGCATTGCGGCCAACCCTAGAGCTAAAGGCTTTGAGTGGCCTATTTCTTGCTGGGCAGATCAATGGCACTACAGGGTATGAAGAAGCCGCCGCGCAGGGTCTGGTTGCTGGGCTTAATGCAGCATGCCAGGCTACGGAGAAAGACGAAGTCACCTTTAGTCGATCTGAAAGCTATATAGGTGTGATGATCGATGATTTGGTTACTCGGGGCGTATCTGAGCCATACCGGATGTTTACATCGCGCGCGGAGTTTAGATTGTCTTTACGCGCGGATAACGCAGACCAGCGATTGACCCCTATTGGTACCGCCCTGGGCTGTGTTGGTGAAGGGCGACGTAAGCAATTCGATCTCAAGAGAGAAAAGTTGGATCAGTTACGATCTGAACTCGGGTCGCTTAGTTTAACGCCAAAGGCCGCGCGAAATGCTGGCCTCGACGTAAAAGAGGACGGCAAAAAGCGGACTGCCTTTGAACTACTTTCCTTTCCGGATATAGATTTTAGCCGGCTGCGGGAAATTTGGCCTGCTCTTAAACCTGATGTGGAGATAAGTGATCAGATTGAGCGCGACGCGTTATACGCCAATTATATTGATCGTCAGGCGCAAGACGTAGAGGCCTTGCGGCGCGATGAAGCTCAAACGATCCCTAGAGAGTTCTCATATACTGAGATTGAAGGGCTTTCTAACGAATTGAAATCTAAGCTAAGTCTCGTAACCCCTGAGACATTGGGGCAGGCGGCGCGTATTGATGGGATGACACCAGCAGCACTTACGTTAATACTGTCCCACCTCAAACAGAGATTTAAGCGCACAGCATGAGCAAGGAAGAATTTCAGAGACGGTTGAATGTTTCACGTGAAACAATTGAACGCTTAAATCACTATGAAGCTCTTATTGGAAAGTGGAACCCAAAGATAAACCTAGTGGCAAGTAGTACGCTGGCAGATATTTGGACACGTCACTTTCTAGACTCTGCACAACTGGCGACCTTTGCACCCAAGAGCGGTGTATGGTTGGATTTAGGGTCCGGTGGTGGATTTCCCGCTTTGGTTTTAGCGTCAATGCTTGTGGATACACACCCAGATGTCTCGTTCACGCTGGTGGAAAGCGATACACGGAAGGCTGTATTCCTTAGGACAGTCATTCGCGATTTGGCTTTGAAAGCAAAGGTTCTAAGCCATAGGATCGAAGAAATACCAAATCAGAAAGCGGATGTTCTGTCGGCGCGCGCACTAGGCTCATTAGAAAAGCTGGTTGAATACGGAAATACCCACCTCGATCAGAATGGTGTTGCGCTGTTTCCAAAGGGTAGTTCTCATAAAAAGGAACTTGAGCAAGCGCGTGAAAGTTGGTCATTTGATTTTAAAACCATCGCCAGCTTAACGGACCCGACTGCGGCAATCTTCGCCATAAAGGATATTCAGCGTGCCAAATAATGGACCGGTCATTCTTTCGGTTGCCAATCAAAAGGGCGGCGTGGGGAAAACGACCACGTCAATCAACCTCGGAGCGGCACTTGCAGCGCGCGGCCAAAGTGTTTTGCTCATTGATCTAGATCCCCAAGGTAATGCATCTACGGGACTTGGCGTCGCACTAGATGATCGGGTTGTCACCACCTACGATTTGTTAATCGAGGAAGCTAAGCTACAAGATGTGGTTCAAGCCACTGATTTTCCAAACCTTGCAATCGCACCAGCAACAACGGATCTCAGCTCCGTTGATATTGAACTTGGTAAATCAGAAGGGCGCATACTGCGATTAAAGAATGCTCTTTATGATCAGGCCATTGAACCATTTGACTACGTCATTATTGACTGCCCGCCTTCTCTTAACCTTTTGACTTTAAACGCTTTTGTGGCATCGACGGCTGTATTGGTTCCGTTGCAGACTGAATTTTTCGCTCTTGAAGGGCTAAGTCAGCTTCTTTTGACGGTGCGCGACGTGCGGGACGGGGCTAATCCATCGCTACGCATCGACGGTGTAGTGTTAACGATGTACGATAAACGGAATAACCTGTGTATTCAGGTCGAAAACGATGCCCGTGATAATTTGGGTGACTTGGTCTATCGTACTGTTATTCCAAGGAATGTTCGTCTGAGTGAGGCGCCAAGTTTTGCACAACCAGTTTTGAACTATGATCCCAATTCACGGGGTGCAGTCGCGTATAAATTGCTGGCATCTGAGATGTTGAAGCGGCACGAAGGGTAGGGGACCGATGGTTGAAAAACGAGATCGACGCGGGCTAGGGCGAGGTTTGTCCGCGTTAATGGCAGACGTAAACGTTGAGGCTGCAACGCCTTCACAAGCTGAGGGGCGCAAAGGGTTCGAAACGGTCCCGATTGAGCGTATTTATGCCAATCCTGACCAGCCGCGCCGTCAGTTCACGGAGAATGATCTTGTCGATCTGACAAATTCCGTTCGAGAGAAGGGCGTGATTCAGCCATTAATCGTTCGGCCATTGCCCGGGGATCCGACGTCCTACCAAATTGTTGCGGGTGAACGCCGCTGGCGTGCGGCTCAGGCGGCGCAGCTTCATGAACTCCCCGTTGTTGTTCGCGATTTCGACGACATTGAAGTGCTCGAAGTTGCTATCATTGAGAACATTCAACGTGCTGACCTCAATGCGATTGAAGAGGCCGCTGGCTATCGTCAACTCATGGAAAAGTTCGGGCATACCCAAGAGAAACTTGCGACTGCGCTTGGGAAAAGCCGAAGCCATATTGCAAACTCTATGCGGCTTCTGTCGCTTCCGGATGCAGTTCAGGATGTGTTGAGTGCTGGTGAAATTACAGCTGGACATGGCCGGGCTCTGCTGACGGCGGACAATCCGAATGAATTACTGCGCGCAATTTTAACTAAGAAGCTGTCGGTCCGTGAAACTGAAAAATTAGCTAAGGCAAAGCCCACGGGTCCGTCTAAATCCTCTCCACGCAAGCCCAAGGCCAGCGCTCAAAAAGATGCAGATACAAAGGCGCTAGAAGACGATTTGTCGGCAAACCTTGGGATGAGTGTTGATATCGATCATGTCGTAGATAGTGAAGCAGGCTCGATTACTATTTCATACAAGTCATTGGATCAACTGGATGAATTGTGCCGACTCTTGACGATCATGCCTCCGGTCGAGACCAGATAAAGTAGGAAACTCCACCCAACACCGTTACCTGAAAAAAGATCACAACCAACGAAATTTGCCAGTAAAGCGCTACTCCTAGGGATGCTGTAATCATGGCTGTCGATGTGATTTTGGCTGATCTAGAAATTGCACCTGATTGCCGCCAATTGTGGATCGGTGGACCGAGTGTCGGATGAGCGAGTAACCAACCGTGTAGCTGGTCCGACGAACGCGAAAAGCAAAATGCGGTAAGCAATAGGAATGGGACCGTGGGCAGCAAGGGAAGCGGTATGCCAAGAATGCCCAGGCCGAGAGACACCAAGCCGCCAATGATCCAAACGATGCGCATGATTACTCGGTAATGAGGTTCCGGAGAAGACCGTTAAGAACCGGCCTGCCCTGAGAGGTGGCGCGCAAACGGGTTTCGTCAATCTCTATAAGACCTAGCTTGACCAAGTCCTGTACGGCCTCTGGTGCGAACTTGCCGCCCAAAGCTCTGTAGCGCCCCAGATCCGTTCCCTCACTCAACCGAAGGGACATCATCAGGTATTCGAGTGCCTGCTCAGAAACTGGAATCGCCTCACGCAGGCTTTCCCCACTTCTTTTCTTTTCAACATTCAGGAGCCAACCAAGCGGGCTCAATTCGGTTTCTGTGGCGAACTTTTGACCTGCTAATGTCAAACGACCATGCGCACCGGGGCCAATGCCAATATAGTCCCCACCACGCCAATAAATCAGGTTGTGCCGCGACTGAGCGTCTTCGCGCGCGTGATTAGAAACTTCGTAACTGCCCAATCCGGCGCTTGCGGTGATTTCTTGGGTCAGCAAGTACATATCGGCGGAGGTGTCATCATCGGGCAGCCCCTTTAGACCGCCCGCTGCATGACGAGCGCCAAAGGCCGTGCCGTCCTCGATTGTAAGTTGATAAAGCGACAGATGATCCACGGCCATGCTTAGCGCTTCTGTCAACTCTGCCTTCCAATCCTGAAGGGTTTGATTTTGGCGCGCATAAATCAGGTCAAAAGAGACCCTATCAAATAGGTTTCTTGCGGTATCAAAGGCAGCTTGAGCATCCTTAACAGAGTGCATGCGCCCAAGCCTACGCAGGTCGTCATCATTCAAGGCCTGAATACCCATCGATATCCGGTTTACCCCTGCGTCGCGATAACCGGCAAAGCGTCCAGCCTCTACAGATGTCGGATTAGCCTCCAGTGAAATCTCTGGATTGTTCACCATGGGCCAGTTTTGGCGAATACGCTCAATTATGGCGTACACAAGTGATGGATCCATCAACGACGGTGTGCCGCCACCAAAAAAAACAGTCTCTAACACACGGTTTTCTGTCTCTGCGGCGGCGCGATCCAATTCGCTTAGATATGCAGCTTGCCACCGGGCTTGGTCAATATTGGCAGAAACATGCGAGTTAAAATCGCAATATGGGCATTTGGCCTGACAAAAGGGCCAATGCAGGTACAACCCAAATCCGCCGGGGGGGCGGCTCATCCTTTAAAGGCCGTGACTTCGATTTCGTATAGCATCTCTGGCGTCATTAGATCGGCTATCACCATTGTCGCGGCGGGCCGAATGCTGCCCAAATGTTCACTCAATACAGGCTTCAGTTCATCCACTAACGCACGGTCTGTTACGTAATGTGTGACGCGTACGATATCGGCTCGCGTGAACCCGGCGTCCTGAAGCGCTGAATCGATGGTCACAAAGCATTGCCGCGCCTGTGCAGCGATCGTGTCCGGTAGGGTCATGGTGCTGTAATCAAACCCCGTGACTCCGGCCATGAAACACCAATCTCCTTGAACAACCGCGCGGGAATATCCGACTTCGGCTTCAAATGGCGATCCACTGGAAATCAACCGTTTGCTCATGTGTCGGTACCATGGCCTGTGAAAACCGCCTGAAGCTTTTTGAATGCGTCTGCCCGGTGGCTGATCTGGTTCTTTTCCCAGCGATCCATTTCCCCGAACGTTTCAGAATAGCCATCAGGCTGAAAAATCGGATCGTAACCATGCCCCTGATCGCCGCGCATCGGCCACACAATTTGTCCAGCCATCACACCCGGAAAAACTTCGTCGTGACCGTCCGGCCACGCAAGTACGAGGGTGCAGTTGAATTGCGCAGTCCGCGGATAGGGCGCATTCGCTTCTTCAAGCTCGGTCCAGGCACGGGTCATGCCGATCACGAAATTGCGGCCCTGTGGGGTTTCTGTCCAATCGGCAGTGTAAACACCGGGCGCACCACCAAGACCATCAATGGTCAACCCACTGTCATCAGCCAATGCGGGCAAGCCGGTGGCCTGCGCCGCTGCGTGGGCCTTGATCCGCGCGTTCCCAACAAAGGTAGTCTCGGTTTCGTCTGGCTCCGGCAGGCCGTGATCGGCATTTGATGTGCATTTGATGCCATAGGGCGCCAAGAGGGCCGCGATTTCCTCAAGCTTGCCTCTATTGTGCGTGGCAATCAGAAGTGCGTCCCCCTTGAACTGCCTCATGATGTGGCGATCTTTTGTGCAGTCACCAGATCAGCGACGCCTTGCTCAGCCAGCGCCATCAACTCTGCGAATTGCGTCTTGGAGAACGTCGCACCCTCAGCTGATGCTTGGATTTCGATCAAACCGCTTTCGCTGGTCATCACAAAGTTTCCGTCCGTCCCGGCCTGAGAATCCTCGGCGTAGTCAAGATCGAGCACACTCTGCCCAGCATAGACACCACAAGAAACTGCAGCGACGTGATCCGTAATTGGGTCGGTTACAATGTCGCCGGCCTTCATCAACTTGTTCACCGCAAGGCGCAGCGCAACCCAACCGCCGGTGATGGCTGCACACCGCGTTCCGCCATCGGCTTGGATCACGTCGCAATCAACGGTGATCTGTCGTTCGCCCAACGCGTTGCGATCAACGCCCGCCCGCAAGGATCGTCCGATCAGGCGCTGAATCTCTTGTGTACGGCCGGATTGCTTGCCCGACGCTGCTTCGCGGCGCATCCGGGTGTTGGTTGCGCGGGGCAGCATGCCGTATTCTGCTGTCACCCAGCCCAGGCCGGTGTTGCGCAAAAATGGGGGCACGCGCTCTTCTAGCGAGGCGGTGCATAGCACATGGGTATCGCCAACCTTGATAAGACAGCAGCCCTCGGCGTGTTTTGTGAAACCGACTTCGATCTCAATAGGGCGCATTTGGTTCAGTTCGCGGCCGGATGGGCGCATGGGGATATCCTTTCGTGTGCGTTGGCCCCTGTTTGCCGCGCGCACAGCATACGTGCAAGGGAATTGACGGGGGGCCTCGCGCTCCTTAGATCAGGTAGGCCATGACAGACAGCACCCATATTCTAGAAGAAATGAACGACCGCTCCCGCGAAGTATTTCGACGGGTGGTTGAGGGTTATCTGGATTCAGGCGGGCCCGTTGGGTCGCGCACACTGACGCGCAGCCTTTCGGAAAAGGTTAGTGCGGCAACTATACGCAACGTCATGCAGGACCTAGAGTTTCTGGGCCTGATTGAAGCGCCCCACATTTCAGCGGGCCGCATTCCGACGCAGCAGGGCCTGCGTATGTTCGTCGATGGCCTGCTTGAAGTCGGCAATCTTGGCGATGATGACCGGGAAAAGATCGACGCTACCGTCGATAACCCTGAGCGGAATGTTAGTGGTCTGTTGGACCGTGTGGGCTCTGCGCTTTCCGGTGTGACCCAAGGTGCAAGTCTTGTTCTTGCACCAAAACACGAGGCCCCAATCAAGCATATCGAATTCGTTAGCCTTGCGTCTGACCGTGCCATGGTTGTGCTGGTTTTTGCCGATGGACATGTCGAAAACCGTGTTTTTGAGCCGCCAGCAGGCCAAACACCCAGTTCTATGCGCGAAGCGGCCAACTTTCTGAATGCACTGATTGAAGGGAAAACCCTGAGCGATCTGCGCGGAATGATGGCGCGTGAAATATCACAACGGCGACAAGAGATTGATGTCCTTGCGCAAGAGTTGGTCGAAAGCGGCATTGCCGTTTGGGACAATGCTGGCGACCGCAATGAGCGATTAATTGTTAGAGGTCGCGCAAACCTGTTGGGTGAAAGCGCCCCAGAAGATCTGGAACGTATCCGGGTGCTGTTTGATGACCTCGAACGCAAACGCGATATCTCCGAATTTCTGGAGCTGGCCGAGGACGGCGAAGGTGTGCGCATTTTTATCGGTTCAGAGAACAAGTTGTTCTCACTTTCGGGTTCCTCTTTGGTCGTTAGTCCTTATATGAACGCTGATCGAAAGATTATCGGCGCCGTTGGCGTGATTGGACCGACCCGACTGAACTATGGACGGATTGTTCCGATCGTGGACTACACGGCGCAATTGGTTGGAAAGCTGATTTCCGACGCGAACAGACAAAGGTGAGTTATGGCTGAGCCGAGAGAAGAGCCGTTTCTGGATGACCCCGAAGCCGTTGAGGAAGATTTCGACCTCGATGCCGCGATGGCTGAGGGCCCGAAAGAGCCGGGACCAAATGTGGATGCGATCATTGCTGAGCGCGATGACTACAAAGATCGCTTTATGCGTGCCTTGGCCGATGCTGAGAACCTGCGTAAACGGTCCGAGCGTGATCGCCGCGAAGCGGAGCAATATGGCGGCTCCAAGCTCGCACGCGATATGATGCCCGTCTACGACAACCTCAAACGGGCGCTTGATGCCGCTGGGGATGAGGCTGACGGTGTTATCGAAGGCATTCAGCTAACGCTGAAAGAACTGTCCAATGTGTTTGAAAAGCACGGGATTACGATCCTGAGCCCCGAAATGGGCGAAAAATTCGACCCACAAATGCACCAAGCCATGTTCGAAGCACCGGTGCCGGGCACCAAAGCTGGTGACATCATTCAGGTGATGGCTGAGGGCTTTATGCTGCATGATCGCCTACTGCGCCCCGCGCAGGTTGGTGTGTCATCCACGCCCGCTGGTTAATCTCCAGCTAAACCCTTTAGCTCATAGATTAAGTTAAGTGCCTCCTTTGGCGTTAACTCATCTGGTAAAATTTCGCGCAGCCGTCCTTCGGCTGCGCTTTTTGTTTGTGGTGCGGGTGGGGGCACTGGCTTTGCTGCAAAAAGCGGCAGATCGTCGATGAACGCCTTTTGGTTGCCGCCTTCTCGTTCGCCTTTTTCCAAGGCCTCCAGTACCAGCCGCGCCCGCGCGACAACGCTTTCAGGCAGCCCAGCTAACTTGGCAACCTGCACGCCATAACTGCGATCCGCCGCGCCCAGCCGGACTTCATGCAGGAAAATAACGTCGCCTTCCCATTCCTTAACCGCAACGGTGGCGTTCTCTACGCCGGGCAGCTTGGCGGCTAGTTGGGTCATTTCATGGTAGTGCGTGGCAAATAGCGCGCGACATTGGTTCACGTCGTGCAGGTGTTCGAGCGTGGCCCATGCGATGGAAAGCCCATCATAGGTCGCTGTCCCGCGGCCAATTTCATCCAAAATTACAAGCGCCCGATCATCCGCTTGGTTAAGGATCGCGGCGGTTTCGACCATCTCGACCATAAAGGTGGACCGCCCACGCGCCAAATCATCGGATGCGCCAACACGTGAAAACAGCTGGCTTACCACACCGATGCGGGCACTTTCGGCGGGTACGAAGCTGCCGATTTGCGCCAACAGTGCGATTAGGGCGTTTTGCCGAAGGTACGTCGATTTACCCGCCATGTTGGGGCCGGTCAGCAGTGAAATTGAAGCAGTATCAGTGGCTGACAGATCCGTATCGTTGCGGACAAACTGGGCGCCTTGGCCTTTGAGAGCGGCCTCCACAACCGGGTGACGTCCGCCGGTGATCGCAAAGTCACGATCACGCGTGATCTCGGGGCGGTTCCAGTTTTCGCCGGTGGCCAAGTCAGCCAGTGCGGTGGTGATATCCATCTCAGCCAACGCACGGGCCGCTTGGTATACGCTGTCCGAAGCCTCCAGAATGGACTGGCGAAGCGTTTCATAGATGCGCTTTTCGAGCTCAAGCGCGCGGGAGCCCGCGTTGAGGATTTTGGTTTCTAGCTCTGACAATTCAACCGTAGTGAAACGAACCTGATTTGCTGTCGTTTGGCGATGAATAAACGTGTCGATGGCATGCATCTTGTCGGCATGGGTCGCGGTGACCTCAATAAAGTAGCCAAGTACGTTGTTGTGTTTGATCTTAAGGCTGGAAATCCCCGTATTAGAGACAAAATCAGCCTGCATCGCGGCAATGACACCACGCCCTTCATCGCGGAGCGATCGGGCCTCATCAAGTTCGGTATCATAATCAGGGGCGACCATCCCCCCATCACGTACCAGCAATGGTGGTTCTGCGACCAATGCATCGTCTAGCAGGTCCAAAAGCGTCGAGTGCCCGGTTAGCGCGCTAACGCTTTCCTTAATTAAACCAGGCAAGTTTTCGGCTGCAAGCACTTCGGATATATGAAGCGATTGATGTAATCCGTCCCGAACGGCAGCTAGGTCGCGCGGTCCGGCGCGATCTAGCGAAAGCCGCGATAAGGCGCGGTCCATGTCGGGTGTCTTACGCAAGGCATCGCGGAGCGTTTGGGTCAGAGCGCTGTTTTTATTGGCCCATGTTATCGCATCAAGGCGCGCAGTAATGACGTCAATTTGTGTGGATGGTGCGGAAACGCGCCGCTCCAATAATCGCCCGCCACCAGCCGTTAGCGTACGATCAATACACGCCAGAAGGGAGCCTGCGCGCCCACCTGATAAACTGTGGGTGAGTTCAAGGTTGCGCCGTGTCGCGCCATCTATTTGCATCAAGCGCTGGGTGGCTTCTTTGACCGGAGGACGCAAAAGCGGAAGCTGCCCGCGCTGCGTTAGGTCCAAATAGCTAACCACGGCGCCCATTGCACCCAACTCAGCACGGCTAAAGCTGCCAAAAGCCTCAAGCGTTGCTACACCGAAAAGCGTACATAATCTGCTGTGCGCACCATCACTGTCAAAGGCAGATCGTGCGACTGTTGTCAGGGCTCCACCAGCATCCTCAACCGTTTCGCGCACCTCTTCTTCGCGGCCTTCTGCCACGATGATCTCGCGTGGTCCTAGTCGCGCCAATTCTGGGCCGAGCCGAACGGAAGGACAGGGCGTGACATGAAAAGCACCGGTGGAAATATCGACCCACGCAAGTGCAGAAGCGTCTCTAACACTGCAATATGCAGCCAAATAATTATGACGACGCGCCTCTAGCAGGCTGTCTTCCGTAAGGGTGCCAGGAGTGACCAGCCGTACAATGCCACGCTTCACCACGGATTTTGAGCCGCGTTTTTTCGCTTCTTCCGGGGTTTCCAATTGCTCACATACAGCGACGCGGAACCCTTTGCGGATCAACGTCAAAAAGTAGTTTTCCGCCGAGTGCGCAGGAACGCCACACATCGGAATATCCGCGCCTTGGTGTTTGCCGCGTTTTGTCAGCGCAATATCTAGCGCCTCTGCCGCTGCGACGGCATCATCAAAAAACATCTCGTAAAAATCGCCCATCCGATAGAACAAGAGCGCGTCGGGCGCGTCCTCCTTGATCTCCAGATATTGCGCCATCATCGGCGTGACGTTCGACATAGGCGCGCCCCCCAGTTTGGACCCTCGCGCGAACGTATCGGCTTGGTCAGAAAGGCGCAATTGGCACCGGCAACAGACCCGGCTAAGACTGGACAAAAGTGGAGGAAAAAATGGCTAGCAAAACAAAAGTCACCCGCGAAGAGGCGCTTGCCTATCACCTTGAGCCGACGCCAGGCAAACTGGAGATTAATGCATCAACTCCAATGGCGACGCAGCGCGACCTAAGCTTGGCATATTCGCCGGGCGTTGCTGTCCCTTGTGAGGAAATTGCCGCCAATCCAAGCCTTGCCTACGATTACACGACCAAGGGCAACATGGTTGCTGTGATCTCCAATGGTACAGCGGTTTTGGGTCTGGGCAATCTTGGAGCATTGGCATCGAAGCCAGTGATGGAAGGCAAGTCCGTGCTTTTCAAACGTTTTGCGGACGTGAACTCCATCGATATCGAACTCGATACCGAAGACGTGGATGACTTTGTTAACGCAGTCCGCCTAATGGGGCCGTCTTTTGGCGGTATTAACCTTGAGGATATTAAGGCGCCTGAATGTTTCATGATTGAACAGCGCCTGAAGGAAGAAATGGATATTCCTGTCTTCCACGATGACCAACATGGCACTGCTGTGATTTGTGCAGCTGGCTTGATCAACGCGCTTCGCATCTCGGGCAAGAAAATCGAAGATGTTAAGATCGTTCTTAATGGCGCGGGCGCGGCGGGAATTGCGTGTATTGAATTGCTCAAGGCGATGGGTGCACAGCATAATAATTGCCTCGTGTGCGATACCAAAGGTGTGATCTATCAGGGTCGTACTGAGGGTATGAACCAGTGGAAATCGGCACACGCTGCTGCCACCGATGCGCGATCCCTTGAGGATGCGATGGACGGCGCGGATGTTTTCCTTGGTGTGTCAGCCAAAGGCGCGGTGACCCCAGAAATGGTGGCGTCGATGGCCGACAATCCGGTGATTTTTGCAATGGCGAACCCGGACCCAGAGATCACTCCGGAGGAAGCGCACGAGGTGCGGATGGACGCAATCGTTGCGACAGGACGCAGCGATTATCCCAACCAAGTCAATAACGTACTTGGCTTTCCGTATCTGTTCCGCGGTGCGTTGGATATTCATGCGCGCGCGATAAATGACGACATGAAGATCGCTTGTGCGCGTGCCTTGGCCGATTTGGCGCGTGAGGACGTGCCCGATGAGGTGGCTATGGCCTATGGGCGTAAGCTGTCGTTTGGGCGCGATTATATCATTCCCACGCCGTTCGATCCGCGCTTGATCCATGTTATTCCACCGGCTGTTGCGAAGGCTGGCATGGATACAGGCGTGGCGCGACGCCCTATTGTTGACCTCGACGGATATACGGAATCTCTGCGTCAGCGGATGGATCCAACCGCCAGCATTCTGCAAGGGATCAACGCCCGCGCCCGTGCCGCGCAAGCTACTATGATCTTTGCAGAGGGTGATGATGTCCGTGTTCTTCGAGCGGCAGTTGCGTATCAACGTAACGGTTTTGGGAAATCGCGGGTTGTTGGGCGCGAAGACGATGTGCGCGCCAAATTGACCGAGGTCGGCTTGGGCGATGCAGCCCGAGAGCTAGAGATCGTTAATGCGCGCAATACCGAGCACCTTAATACTTACAAAGAATTCCTCTACGCGCGCTTGCAGCGGAAAGGGTACGACAGGCAGGATGTGCACCGGCTTGTGACCCGGGATCGTCACGTTTTTGCGGCACTGATGTTGGCGCATGATCACGGTGATGGCCTCGTGACGGGCGCAACGCGGAAATCGGCGCATGTGATGCGGTTGATTCAGCATGTGTTCGACGTTGAGAACAACAAAAATGCTGTTGGTATTACCGCGCTGTTGCACCGCGGTCGCATCGTTATGATGGGTGATACCTTGGTAAACGAGTGGCCTGATGCTGAAGATTTGGCCACAATCGCGACAGCAGGTGCCCGTGTTGCGCGTGGCTTTGGTCTTGATCCGCGGGTGGCGTTTGCCAGCTTCTCGACCTTTGGATACCCTGTGTCTGAACGTGCGGCCAAGATGGGTGATGCTTGCAAAGTTCTGGATGAGCGGCAGGTGGACTTTGAATACGAAGGCGAAATGACTGTCGATGTTGCACTAAACCCTGACATCATGGCGCAGTACCCGTTCCAAAGGTTAACGGGCCCGGCAAACGTCTTGGTAGTTCCGGCGCGGCATTCAGCGTCAATTTCGGTGAAATTGATGCAAGAAATGGCGGGCGCCACTGTAATTGGCCCGATCTTGACTGGGATCGAACGGCCTATTCAGATTACTTCTGCTGTATCCAAAGTTAACGATGTGTTGAACATGGCGTTAATGGCAGCTTGCAAGGTGGGCGGATGACCGTTTGGTGCCTCGGTTCGATCAATGCGGATCACTTTTATGGGGTTCCGCATCTGGTCGTGCCCGGGGAAACCCTGATAGTGCAAAATCACTCCAAAGGATTGGGTGGTAAGGGGGCGAACCAATCGGTAGCCGCTGCCCGAGCGGGCGCTGAAGTTAATCACATCGGCGCGGTCGGCCCAGATGGTGAATGGGCAGTTGAATTATTAGCTGGATTTGGCGTGGATGTGTCGCGTGTGGCCCGTGTGCATGCCCCGACTGCCCACGCAATTATCCAAGTTGATGCAGCCGGAGAAAATGCGATCCTTGTGTATTCGGGGGCAAACATGATGATCCCAATTCCGGACTTTGCAGGTGCACAGCCGGGCGATACGCTTTTGCTTCAGAATGAAACGAACGGAACCGTAGAAGCCGCGCGCTTGGCAAAAGCTAAAGGGTTGCGTGTGGTCTATTCTGCCGCCCCGTTCGATGCCAAATCCGTGCAAGAAATCCTACCGTTCGTCGATCTGTTGCTGGTGAATGAGCTAGAAAATGCCGCGTTAGAGACAGATCTAGGTGCTATTGAAATCGATCGAGTTGTGACGCGCGGCGCAAAAGGTGCTGAGTGGATCGGGGTCGCAAATTTGCCTGCTCATCCCGTGACAGCCGTTGATACGACAGGTGCGGGCGATTGCTTTGCGGGCACGTTGGCTGCGGCATTGGATAGCGGGGCAACCAAAGAGCAGGCTTTGCGCCGCGCTATAGTTGCTTCGACTTTGCAGGTCACAAAAAAGGGCACCGCTGATGCGATGCCCTTGAAGGAAGAAGTAGATCAGGTGATCGGTCTTTAGCTCGTCATCCCATCCCAAAACTTTTTAACCATGTTGAAGAAAGTCGCGCCCTGCGGGTTGTTTTCTTCGGACATGGTTGCGAATTCTTTCAGCAATTCACGCTGACGGCTTGTAAGGTTCACTGGCGTTTCGACGGCCAACTCAATGTACATATCGCCAGCACCACCGCCACGTAGGGCGGGCATGCCTTTGGCACGTAGGCGCATTTGTTTGCCAGATTGAGAACCCTCAGGCACTTTCACGCGGGATCGACCACCATCGATGGTGGGCACCTCAACTTCGCCACCGATAGCTGCTGTCGCCATTGAAACAGGCACACGACAGAATAAGTCGGTGTTATCACGCTGGAAGATCGGGTGATCTTGAACCTCGATAAAGATATAAAGATCGCCGGCGGGACCGCCGCGTAAACCAGCTTCACCCTCACCACTTAGGCGAATGCGGGTACCGGTTTCGACGCCCGCAGGAATATTGACCGACAGTTGCCGTTCTTTTTCCTTACGGCCAGCACCACCACAGGATTTGCAGGGGTTTTTGATTATTTGGCCTGCGCCGGAACAAGTGGGGCAGGTTCGCTCCACCGTAAAAAATCCTTGCTGCGCGCGGACTTTTCCCATGCCGGAGCATGTTGGACAGTTCGCAGGCTCAGATCCACCTTCGGATCCACTGCCGCTGCACGTATCACAGCTGATAGAGGTTGGAACGGTGATGCTTTGCTGCAATCCGGCGAATGCATCTTCTAGCGTGATGCGCAGATTATAGCGTAGGTCGGAGCCGCGTGTGGCGCGTTGCCGACCACCGCGACCTTGTTGGCCACCCATAAAATCGCCAAACAAGTCTTCGAATACGTCGGAAAAAGCGGAAGCGAAGTCGCCTTGGCCGCCACCGCCGCCACCGCGTGGACCACCGCCCATACCGCCATCAAATGCTGCGTGGCCAAAGCGATCGTATGCCGCCTTTTTCTCCGCGTCTTTCAGAACATCATAGGCCTCATTGGCCTCTTTGAACTGGGACTCAGCGTTTGGATTGTCAGAATTGCGGTCTGGGTGCAGTTCTTTGGCTTTGCGCCGAAATGCTTTCTTAATCTCATCAGGTTCAGCGCCCTTTGAGATACCCAAAACTTCGTAATAGTCACGTTTTGCCATATACTAGTGTCCTCTCAGAGACACGCAGGGGCTCGGCCCGACCGACGAGCCGAGCCCCAATGTGCTTAGGCTCTTAGGCCCGTTTGTCGTCGTCGAGGTCCTCGAAATCAGCGTCGAGGATTTCTTCATCCGGGCCACCATCCGCATCTGCGGGGGATTGCTCGGTCTCGCCACCTTCGGCATCGGCTTGCGCCTTGTAGATCGCTTCACCCAGCTTCATGGCGGCTTCCGTTACGTTTTGGATGCCTCCTTTGATCTTGGATGCTGCGGCTTTTTCGTCCTCAAGGTCGTCGCGCAGAGCGGCAACTGCCAATTCGATCGCTTCCACGGTTGTGGGGTCGACCTTGTCGGAATGTTCCTCGATAGACTTTTCGGTAGAGTGGATCAGGCTTTCGGCCTGGTTCCGGGCTTCTACCAGCTCGCGGCGATCTTTGTCGGCCTCGGCATTTGCCTCGGCATCCTTCACCATTTGCTCGATGTCCTCGTCCGAGAGACCGCCAGAAGCTTGGATCGTGATCTTTTGCTCTTTGCCGGTGCCCTTGTCCTTAGCGGACACAGAGACGATGCCGTTTGCGTCGATGTCAAATGTGACTTCGATCTGCGGCAGGCCGCGTGGCGCAGGCGGGATGTCTTCTAGGTTGAACTGACCGAGGATTTTGTTGTCCGCAGCCATCTCACGTTCCCCTTGGAAACAACGGATGGTTACAGCGTTCTGGTTATCCTCAGCGGTCGAGAAGACCTGCGATTTCTTGGTCGGGATCGTCGTGTTGCGGTCGATCAGGCGGGTAAACACGCCACCCAGTGTCTCGATGCCCAACGACAATGGTGTCACGTCCAGCAGAACCACGTCTTTGACGTCGCCCTGAAGAACGCCAGCCTGAATGGCAGCGCCCATGGCGACAACTTCATCAGGGTTCACACCTTTGTGTGGCTCTTTGCCGAAGAACTTAGACACCTCTTCGATGACTTTGGGCATACGGGTCATGCCGCCGACCAGTACCACTTCGTCGATCTCATCCTTGGAGATACCGGCGTCTTTCAACGCGGCGGCGCAAGGCTTCATCGATGCTTTGATCAGATCACCGACCAGGCTTTCCAGCTTGGCGCGGGTCAGTTTCATCACAAGGTGCAGCGGCTGGCCGTTTGCACCCATCGAGATGAAGGGCTGGTTGATCTCGGTTTGGTTGGCGCTCGACAGTTCAATCTTGGCTTTTTCGGCAGCTTCCTTAAGGCGCTGCAGAGCCATTTTGTCCTGCGTCAGGTCAACTTGGTTCTCTTTTTTGAACGCATCCGCGAGGTAATTCACGATACGCATGTCAAAGTCTTCACCGCCGAGGAATGTGTCCCCGTTGGTGGATTTCACTTCGAACAGGCCGTCATCGATTTCGAGGATGGTTACGTCGAATGTACCGCCACCAAGGTCATAGACCGCGATGGTTCGTGTTTCTTTTTTGTCGAGACCATAGGCCAATGCGGCGGCTGTCGGCTCGTTGATGATGCGCAGCACTTCGAGGCCAGCAATCTTGCCGGCGTCTTTTGTTGCCTGACGCTGTGCGTCGTTGAAGTACGCGGGCACGGTGATAACGGCCTGTGTTACTTCTTCGCCAAGGTAGCTCTCCGCGGTTTCCTTCATCTTTTGCAGGATGAGTGCGGAAACTTGCGACGGGGAGAATTTCTCACCGCGGATTTCAACCCATGCGTCGCCGTTGCCGCCGTTCACGACAGCAAAGGGCATATTCTTTTTGTCTTTTGCCAGATGTTCGTCATCGACACGACGGCCGATCAGACGCTTCACACCAAACACGGTGTTTTCTGGGTTCGTCACGGCCTGGCGCTTGGCGGGCTGACCGACAAGGCGTTCACTTTCGGTGAAGCCGACGATGGAGGGTGTAGTACGGGCCCCTTCCGCGTTCTCAATAACGCGAGGCTGGGAGCCGTCCATGATTGCGACGCAGGAGTTCGTGGTCCCGAGGTCGATACCAATGACTTTTGCCATAGGACAATTCCTTCTTACTTAGGCGATACAATTCGGAGCAGGTCTGTTTTCAGCCCCTTCCCCATGATCCCGAACGCGAAACGGGTTCACGAAAATGTGGCTCATCCCGCGCTTCGCAGGGTATATAAGGACGTGTTGGGCCTGCCGCAAGCGTCCGAGACGATCAGAATGATCGACTGGCACTTAAAAATGCATGGAATTCGAGTCATTTCACCCCATGTATAGTTCATGAGTGTTTTGGTCCGCCCAACATACAGCCCGACGATTAGCGTGCGTGGCATTGATGTGTATGAGCATTTTTTGCTTGGCCCATCCCAAATGGCACTTTTGGACGATATTCGGGACATAACGCGCAGTGCGCCCTTGTTCCGCCCCAAGACGCGGGCGGGCAAAGAAATGTCCGTGCGAATGACCGCAGCGGGTAAATTTGGTTGGTATTCGGATCAAAAAGGGTACCGCTACGTACGCCGCCATCCTTTGGGTTCACCTTGGCCGGAGATCCCTGCGTCTGTTATGCAGATCTGGGACGAAATATCGGGGTCCTCGCATCGGCCCGAGTGTTGCTTGGTGAATTTTTATGATGGTGATGCGCGTATGGGCCTGCATCAAGATCGCGATGAAGCGGATTTGAATGAGCCCGTTGTTTCGATTTCACTGGGGGATGACGCGTTGTTCCGAGTGGGCAATACAACGCGGGGCGGGTCAACCGAAAGCATTTGGCTGCATTCCGGCGACGTATGTGTGATGTCCGGAGACGCAAGGTTGGCGTATCACGGTATCGATCGGATCGCGCCGCATACCTCAACGTTATTGCCGAGAGGCGGGCGCATTAACTTGACCCTAAGGGTAGTTACTTAGCGCGCGGCAGACCAGCTCACGGAGACATGACGCCGTGTGAAAAAGTCGCCCATCAACCCAAGCAAAACAAACGCTAGAGTGAAATACAGCGGGTACTGCCAATTGGTGAAGTGCGGTTCATAGTTAATAAACGTGTATCCGCGCGCCTGATCAATCGCGTGAAAAAGTGGGTTCCAACTAAACCAGCTGACCATGAAGCCGGGCAGGGTGTTCGCAACAAACATCTGCCCGGACGCGATCATGTTAAGCCGGGCATAAACCGTATTCAGGATCATCACGAAATTGGGTGCCCATGGCTTGGTCGCCAGAAGGCACATGCCAATCGCGACACCAGAGCCCCAAGCCAGCATAAACATGAGCCACGCACTGATCGGGTCATAAATGTCGAGCGGATTGAACAATGTGTGAATACCGAACATCACGACCGCCATTGAGAGCATCTGTAAGTAAAGTGACGATAGCGCAGCCGAGCAGATCGAGACGATCGTGTTCATCGGCGCATGTTTCATCATCGGGGCGGTAGGTCCCTCTGAGCTGAGGATTGCGCCCATTGCCTTGGTGTGTGTCAGGAACAGAAAAATGCCTGTCATTAAGTACAGCAGGAAATCGCCCCGGATTGCATTGCCAGTCATGCCCAAAACGGTGAACATCAAATAGAAAGCGACCAAAAAGATGATGGTTTGCAAAATCTCGATGCCGAGGCCGATCAGCGCATTGCCATGAGAACTTCGTACCTTGGCGACGGTCGCATGGTAAACCAACTCCAGAATCTGGAGCGCCGCAGCAGGTGATGAGGTCTTGCGAGAGTGCGTGAACATGGGCGCCTTGCGTCCGTTTGCAGTTTGGCTTGGGTGGTAGCCTACGCTAAACACCGTCAAGATTAAATGAACGTCCGCAGAAGCGGTTTAGAGAAAGGCCTAGAGATGGATTTTGACCAAATGATGGTCGCTATGAGGAAACTCGCGCTGCAAGCTGGTGCCGTCATTATGGACGTGTACGAATCAGATACCTTTGAAGTGAAAACAAAATCTGACGAAAGCCCCGTAACCGAAGCAGATGAGAAAGCCGATGCGCTGATCTCCGCCGGTCTGCGCGCCGCGTTCCCAGGTGTGCCGCTGGTCACTGAAGAACAGGATGAGACTCACTCCGAGGTGGGCGACACTTTCCTAATTGTCGACCCGCTCGATGGCACCAAGGAATTCGTGCATCGGCGGGGGGATTTCACCGTCAATATCGCCTACGTGGAAAAGGGTGTCCCACTGCGTGGTGTCGTCTATGCCCCGGCTCGGGGGCGACTGTTCTATACGAATGGCAGTGGTCAGACGGTTGAGGAAACCGGGCCTTTCGATCTCGATACTCCGGGCTCCCTGACGCTGCTTAGCGTCTCTAACTCGGACAATTCGGCGTTGTTTGTGGTCGCGTCGAAGTCGCACCGGGATCAGGCGCTTGAGGATTATATCGCGAAATACGAAGTCGCTGACAGTAAGAGCGCGGGCTCTTCGCTAAAATTCTGTCTGATCGCAAGCGGCGAAGCCGATATTTATCCGCGCTTGGGCCGCACGATGGAATGGGACACCGCCGCAGGTCACGCCGTTCTGGCCGGTGCAGGAGGCGAGGTTGTGCGCTTTGATGATCACACGCCACTTCGCTACGGTAAGGCTGAGTTTGAGAATCCTCACTTCATCGCCTTCGCTCCAGCGGTCAAGCTGAAACCCGCCTCATAATTAGGACACTCAAAGCAAACTCTTTATATTGTCGCCACGTTGTCATAGTTTCGCCCTACGGCCTTATTAGCCAATAGAAAATTTATGTCGTGTTTTAGCTTTGTAATTAGGTGTCATAATGAAACGAAAAGTCACTAAGGCCATTTTCCCCGTAGCGGGTTTGGGTACGCGCTTTTTGCCGGCGACAAAGTCAGTGCCCAAGGAAATTATGACCTTGGTGGACCGACCGCTCATCCAATACGCAATTGATGAAGCCCGTGCCGCGGGGATTAAGGAATTCATCTTTGTGACGTCCCGAGGGAAGAGTGCCCTTGAGGACTACTTTGATCACTCCCCTGAGCTTGAGGCGAACTTGCGCAAGAAGGGCAAGGATGCGCTGCTGAAAGAATTGAAAAAGACCAATATGGATAGCGGTGCGATTGCCTATATCCGCCAGCACAAAGCGCTGGGCCTTGGTCACGCTGTGTGGTGCGCGCGGCGGCTTGTTGGGGATGAACCTTTTGCGGTGATCCTGCCGGACGACGTCATTGCTGCTGAGAAACCATGCTTGCAACAAATGATTGAAGCTTATGCTGAGACCGGCGGTAATATGGTTGCAGCAATGGAGGTCCCGGCCGCAAAGACGTCTTCCTACGGGGTTCTGGACGTCAAAGAAGACATGGGCACCCATGTGTCGGTGAACGGGATGGTGGAAAAGCCCCCCGCTGGGACGGCGCCTTCCAACCTTGCGGTGATTGGGCGCTATATTCTGAGCCCAAAAATCATGAAAAACCTAAATCAGATGAAATCCGGGGCCGGAGGTGAGATTCAGCTTACGGATGCGATCGCCCAAGAGATCAAAAACGAGCAGAACGTTTTTGGCTATCGATTTACGGGCCAGCGGTATGATTGCGGCTCAAAAGCGGGTTTTTTGCAGGCGACTGTTGCGTTCGGCCTTGCACGTGAAGACCTCCAGGAGGAGCTTGCCGAGTTTTTACAGGCCTCACTCTCCATGCGTCGCGCCGCTCAGTAGTTTTGGGCGGTCTTATATAAACCGCGAGCGATATACGTTAAGCTGCTTGGCTCGCTTCGGGTTCTGTCAGCAGAGTGTACAGCACACTTGGATCGCCGTTAGAGCGGAGCTTAGCGCACAGCGAAGGGTTCCGCAGCGAACGAGACACCAGCGCCAGTGCTTTTAGGTGCTCAACGCCTGATGCTTCGGGCGCAAACAAGCCGAACACAATGTCTACTGGTTTGCGATCGACGGCATCGAAATCAATAGGCTGTTCGAGGCGCAAAAACACCCCAACCACCCGATCAAGTTCAGGTAAACGCGCGTGCGGTAGCGCAACGCCACCGCCAACACCTGTTGGGCCCAGCGACTCCCGCTCGAGCAAGTGGGAGAGAGCTGCATCCGCGCACACGCCATGGGCCGCTTTCGCGGCTTCGGCGAGCGTTTGTAACAAACGTTTCTTACTGCTGACTTTCCCAACCGCCTGAACGGCGTTGGGCGACAGGATATCTGCCAGTTGCATTGGACGTTCTCTCCCACCCGAGGCGGACCTCGAAGTTTTTAGCTCTCGGACTTAGGATCAACCCAGCCCACGTTGCCGTCTTCACGGCGGTACACGACATTAATTGAGCCGTGCTTTTCATTGTGGAACACTAGAACAGGCGCTCCCGCAAGCTCCATCTGCATTACAGCCTCACCGACCGACAACGATGGGATCTTGGTTTCCATCTCTGCAACGATCAAAGGCGTCAGCGTTTCAGGCTCGTCCTCATCGTTGCTCTCTTGGCTGGCGAGGATATACGACGCGGCACCCGAGAGTTCAACCGGCTGCGCCCTTTCGCGGTGATGGTCCTTGAGGCGACGCTTATAGCGGCGCAACTGTTTCTCCATTTTTTCACCGCAGCTATCAAATGCGGCATAGATTTCAGTTGCATGCGCCTTTGCCTGTGCGGTCAGACCGGTGGAGAGATGTACGGTCGATTCACAGACGTATTCATGCGCATTTCGGGAAAAGACAACGAGGGCATCGGTAGGTCGTTCCGCGTACTTTTGGACGATTCCTCCTAACTCCTGCTCCACGTGCGTTTGAAGCGCAGTGCCGATGTCTATTTGTTTTCCGCTGATTTGATAACGCATGAAACCTCCCAGAAAGTCACGCAAAGGACGCGAATTTTAACGCGTCAAACCTTGCAATTTGGTTAAAATATGAAGCACCGGGCGCATTACCTGCGCGGCGGTCTGTTGAGAGCAATCCAGCGAGTTACGCATAGAAATGCGAAGGGCACAACAGGGCTTCATACTCTTGATTGGACGCCTGAAGATGCCCGATGTCAATTGAAACCTGAGGGTTTGGTGAAATGTCGGCAGACACGGACCGAACTACGCGTTAAAGCTGTCGCCTAGGTAAACGCGTTGAACGTTTTGGTCTTGAATGACCTCAGATGCGCTACCGCTCATGATAACTTTGCCGTCGTGCAAAATATAGGCGCGGTCAACAATTTTGAGCGTCTCGCGCACATTGTGATCGGTAATTAATACCCCAATGCCCCGGGTCTTTAGCTGAGCGACCAAGGCACGAATATCACCAACGGCGATGGGATCTACCCCTGCGAAAGGTTCATCCAGCAGCAGGTATTTGGGCGACGCAGCAAGGCAGCGAGCGATCTCCACACGGCGGCGTTCTCCCCCCGAGAGGGCCATGGCTGATGCCCGGCGGAGCGGTTCGATATGGAACTCCGCCAATAATTCTTCGAGGCGGTCGCGGCGGCGTTTCTTGTTGGGTTCAGCTACCTCTAGAATGGCCATTATGTTGTCTTCGACAGAGAGCCCGCGAAAAATGGACATTTCTTGTGGCAGGTACCCCACACCGGCGCGCGCACGGCGGTACATCGGCAGCACCGTGACATCAGCCCCATCGAGTGTGACGCGTCCTGCGTCGGGGGTCACAAGCCCCGCAATGGAGTAGAAACACGTGGTCTTGCCAGATCCATTTGGCCCCAATAGGGCAACGACTTCGCCCCGCGCCAGCTCCATCGAAACGTCCCGGATGACGGGCCGTTTGCGGTAGCTTTTGCGCAGATTTTCAATCTTGAGCCCACCTGTACCTGGGGCTGCGGTCAGGGTTGGCTTTGTCGTCATTCCGAAACCTGAAGAACCGTACGAACGCGGCCTGAAACAGTACCAGCACCAGACGCAAGGTTTACCACAAGCCGCTCACCCGCCAGTGCGTTGTCGCCTTGGGTCAGAAGAACTTCGCCGGTCATGACGATTTCACTTGAGCCGATGGTGTAAACAGCGGTCTGTCCTTCGGCCGCGTCAGGGCCCGCCACAATCAGCACGTCGCCCTCGGCCGACAGGCTTTGGATTGTACGGCGTCCGTCTTGATCCACGTAGTCCACAACAACCTCATCCGCTGTCAATCGCAGGGTATCTTGGGCAACAAGCACATTACCCAACAGCGTGGCCCGACCGGTGGCTTGGTCGATCGAAAGGCTATCCGCCGCGATCTCAACCTGTGCATCTGTATCGTGACCACCACCGCCAAACCCTACCGATGTGCCCTGCGCCAAGGCGATCACAGGCATCAAAAGCGCAACGGCGAGGGTAGAGAGAGTAGTGATCTGCATATAAAATTTCCAAACCTATTCCGGGGTGTATAGCAGGGTGACACCCCCCTCGAAAAGCAGAAGCTGATCACCTGTGGCGATGTCCCGCGTAAGGCGCATTCTTTGGGCGGTTAATTCGCCAAAAGGGCCCCGTCCTGTCAGCGGGGTCGGCACATAGAGAGACAAGCCTGCTACATCTGCCATAAACTGATCCGTTTGCAGCGATAAGCCGAGTGAACTGCGGATCGCTACATCTTGGGCCAGTTGCAGCGTTTGCTCACCCGTATCCATCTGGCCGCGCCGGGCCTGAACGAATAGCGTATTGCCGCCCTCCAGCCCGTCAATCGCAACGGAAAGTCTATCCGCACTCAGGATGCGAGGGTCAACGGGGTCTGGTCGTGCCAAATCGGCGGCAATTGAAAAGGATGCGCCATCGGATGACATGCCCGCAAAGCGCGGCGCGGTCAGGCGCTGTTCCCGCGCCAAGAGCTGCACATCGGCCTCTGCATATGGAATGGCGGCGTCCGGATTGGGCGTCTGGGTCAGCAAAAACAGGCTCGACAACAATGCCAGCGCCAACAGCGGCAAGACCACGCGCGCGGCGCGGACGACCTTAGTGTGGCGCGTCAAAGTGGACATGGTGCAGGCCTTATTGCCGAAGTTAGGAGTGCGCGAAAATATCCGTGCCAGAATAGCCGATCAGGTCGAGCTTCGCCCTCGTGGGCAGAAAGTCAAAGCACTGTTGCGCGAGCTCCATCCGATCTTCGCGGACCATCATCGTGTTCAGTGCGTCGCGTAGGCGGTGTAGATACAGCACGTCAGATGCGGCATAGGCCATTTGCGCCTCGGTTAACTGGGCAGCGCCCCAGTCACTGCTTTGCTGCATCTTTGAGATGTCGACTTGCAGCAATTCAGTCAACAAAGCCTTCAGTCCGTGGCGATCTGTATATGTCCGCACCAAACGGCTGGCAATTTTGGTGCAATAGACCGGGGCCGTAAGCGCACCAAACGCATGATACATCGCGGCGATGTCAAAGCGGCCGAAATGGAAAAGTTTGGTCACATTGGGATCAGTCAACATGCGGCACAGGTTTGGTGCTTCTGTTTGACCTTTGGCGATCTGCACGAGATGGGCCGTGCCGTCTCCGCTTGAAAGCTGCACAACACACAGCCGGTCCCGATGGGGGTTAAGCCCCATGGTTTCACAGTCAATCGCCACCTCAGGGCCAAGGTCCAGATCATCAGGAAGGTCGCGTTGGTGCAGTGTAATTGTCATCATCATCTCCAAGAATGCGTGATGCTTATACGACAACCATCTGCGGATGGCACCCACGTGTTTTAGGCGCCAGTCGGGCGGCTATAAATTTGTGATGATCTGATTGTGGTGGGTAAGTGATGCGCATCGGCAAGTTCGAAAAGCACATACGACCACCTCTAGGGTGACACATATTTTCCGACGAAATATGCAATGACACAGACGCTAATATCGACCATCCCACATAGAAAGGTCGAATTATAATTTAGCGAAAGCGAGATATCATTTTAACGATGTGGTGCCCAGAAGAGGCATCAACATATTGTTTTTGCCTGCTTTTAAATGTCCAAACCTGCCCTGTATCCCCTAAAAATATGGCGCAATACGTCCTGCGGTGTCTTGTTCTGTCCGTCGGTATCCACTACCTAAAGGTGGATATTTAGGGGGATGAAGAATGCGGGCGCAGAACAGGCTTTCAGCATCGTTTGTTAAAACGGCACCAGCGGGAAAGCACTGTGATGGCTCTGGGTTATGGCTAGTAAAGCGCGACGATGGGGGAGCGCAGTGGGTCTTACGGGTAACCGTACACGGTAGACGGCGGGAGATGGGTCTAGGGGGCTTTCCTTTTCTCGGACTGGCGGAAGCTCGGAAGATGGCCCAGCATTGGCGTGAAGTTGCGGCGGCTGGCCGTGATCCAATTAAAGAACGCGAAACCGAAAAACGTACCGCGCGGAGAGAGGATATTTCGCTTGCTGTTATCACGACAGATGCGTTCGAAGCTCGCAAAGCAGAACTCAAAGGGGACGGGACAGCGGGCCGTTGGCTTTCGCCATTAACTCTTCACGTCCTACCTAAGCTCGGCAAAGTACCAGTAACTGACCTAGATCAGCGCGACATTCGCGACACGTTGAGCCCAATTTGGCACACCAAAGCTGATACAGCGCGCAAGGCCATGAACCGGCTTTCTATTGTGATGAGGCATGCCGCTGCCCTGGGCTTGGATGTGGATTTACAAGCGACCGAAAAGGCCAAGGCGCTGCTAGGTAAATCGCGGCACGTGGCGAAGAACATTCCAGCGATGGCTTGGTCCGATGTGCCCGCTTTCTATGCTAGCTTAGCAGAACCGACCCCAACGCATCTTGCCTTGCGCTTGCTGATCTTGAACCCCGGCGTGCGCTCGAAGCCCTTACGACACATACGGCGTGATCAACTCGACGGCGATGTGTGGATCGTACCCGGAGAAGATATGAAGGGCCGCAGGGGTAGGACACCCGATTATCGCGTTCCACTCGCTCCTGAAGCACAGCGCATTATCGAACTGGCAAAACCGCATGCACGCAACGGTTTTCTATTTCCGAACACACGGGGCGGGGTGATTAGCGACATGACGCTTTCACGGCACATGGAACGGCGGGGGCTAGAAGCTCGCCCTCACGGCTTCCGCACTTCTCTGCGCACATGGTTGGCAGAATGCACGGACGCCCCGCATGAAGTGGCAGAAGGAATGCTGGCGCATGTCACCGATAGCGGCGTGGTGCGCGCTTATCGCAGAACTGACTTTCTGGAACAGCGTCGGAAGCTTGCCGAACGCTGGGCTGACTATGTAACGGGTGGCGCCGGGCAGGTCGTGAAGCTGGCGGGGGTGTGATGGCAAAAAGCGAAAATGACGGGGGCATCCCTGCGACTTCCGCGACTTCTGCGACACGGGGGGCGGCGTGGTGACAAAACGAAGGAAACCCCGTCCACCTATGGTGTCTGAGGAAGGTCTCGCTGAACTGAATAATGCGATTGCTGATGAAGAGTTATTGGCGCTTTCGCATCGCCTTGAATTATTTGAGGAATTGCTAAGCGATGGTGTTCTAAACACACCTTATATCGCACTTGAAGCTTTAGGGGCTTTTGTAGGTGGCTTAGAGTCAGGAAGAACAAATGAACAATTAAGGTCTACATGGCCGAAAGAATGGGGCGAAGAAAGCGCTACAGTACCTCTCGCACTTCTACGGGTACTTGCCTCAGCTTGGGACGACTATCGGCAAGCCCCGTCTGGTAAAACTTTAGGCGAAACTTTCAGAATCGAAGGCGGTTCGGCGGGCAAGCATCCGATGAAGAAGAAGTTGGCTACCATCGACCGCGCAAGACGATTAGCGAGGGACGTCGAAGTGGAATATTTATCTGGAAATGACGAAGGTGACGACTTGCGCTTGGAAGATGCGATACTGAATGTCGCCAATTCGTATGAGTTAAGTTTTCAAACCGTGAAAGATGCGCATGACAAACATCGTTCACGTATTCGAACCCGCCTCACGGAAATCGGCGTTCTTAAAGAGGTAAAAACCTCGAAAGGTTGGCTGTCTTTTTAGCAGACTGCAAAGGCGGGCAACATCGGGCTGTGCGGGGCAATCCTGTACTGCAACCGATGGAAAGCCAATGAAATACCTCACTCTGACTGAACTGCGCGCCAAGCTAGGCAATCGCTCACGCAGCGCAATCTATGCCGATTTGGCGGCGGGCCGCTTGCCCCAGCCCATCAAGCTTGGGGGCCGCATCTATTGGGCAGAAGGCGACATTGACGCCCATCTGCGAAACCTTCGCGAACAGGCCGCTTGATATGACCGGCGGGCGAAAAGAAAACCCCGGCGCGCGGGCGGCGCAACCGAAGCTTAGGGGCCGCTATGCGGAAGCGGCGGGCACCTCGAATGTCACACGAGGCAAGGGCCTAGCAAAGCGCGCGGATCTTCATCATATCCGGCCCGAAGGCGGTGCGACATGACTGACGCGCGGGAACTGACTTTAGCGCTGGGCGGGCGCTTTCATGGCCGCTATGGCACTGCACCTTGCCCCGTATGCCAACCGCAACGGCGGAAAGATCAAAACGCCCTGACCCTTGCCGATGGCCGAAACGGGCGGCTGATGCTGGATTGCAAGAAAAGCGCCTGCGGCTTTCTCCACATTCTGGCGGCGGCTGGGCTGCGCTCGGGAGATTATTCACCACCGGACGCGGCAACGATTGCCCGGCGCGAACGCGAAGCAAAGGCCGAAGCCCAGCGCAAGGCGGCGCAAGCCAAACGGCTTTGGGATGAAGCCCAACCCATCGCAGGCACGGTGGCGGAAGCATATCTGCGCGGTCGCGGCATAACCTGCGAATTGCCCCGCACGCTGCGCTTTCAAGGCGATTGCTGGCACGGGCCGACCGCAAAACGGTATCCGGCAATGGTGGCAGCTGTGCAAGGCGCGGGGTTGCCTGCAGTGCATCGGACCTACTTGCGTCCTGACGGCTCGGGCAAGGCCGATATAGAACCCGCGAAGGCAATGCTGGGCGCAACCGCTGGCGGCGCTGTGCGGCTTACTGAAGGGCGTTCGCGGCTGGTTGTATCGGAAGGCGTTGAAAGCGGCTTGTCGCTGTTGTGCGGGCTGCTGGATGACCCTGTGACGCTATGGGCCGCGCTTAGCACAAGTGGCCTGCGCGGGCTGCGACTGCCCCCGGAACCGGGGCGGCTGACAATCGCAACCGATGGCGACGCACCGGGCCGCGCGGCTGGGCACACTTTGGCAGAACGGGCGCACGCGCTGGGCTGGCAGGTATCGCTATTGCCTGCCCCTGCTGGCCGGGACTGGAACGACATCTTAACGGAAAAGGCGGTGGCAGCATGAACGCGCAACCCCAGATAAACGAAACCGCCTTTACGCCCGAAGGGCCGCAACCGTTGGTGCGCGAAATCGCCCCCGGTGCCCCCTATCCGGTGCAAGCGCTTGGGCCGCTGCGAGCGGCTGTGGAAGCCGTGCAAGGCATGACGCAAGCCCCCGTGGCCATCCCTGCGCAATCTGCTCTGGCGGTGGCATCTTTGGCGGTGCAGGGCTTTGCCGATGTGGACACGCTGGGCGGGCCGCGCGCGACTTCACTTTACGCCCTGACAATAGCCCGAAGCGGTGAACGCAAAAGCGCTTGCGACGCCCCCTTAATGGCCGCGCTGCGCGTCTATGAACGGGAACAAGCTAAAGCCCAGCGCGACGAAATAGAAAGCTGGCGGAACAAGCACGCGCTTTGGAAAGGTGAACGTGACCGGATTCTTTTGGAAGCCCGCAAAGGTAAAGGCGAAAAGCGCACGGCGGCACAAGCTGACCTAGAAGCGCTCGGGGCAGAACCGGAAGCCCCGCCTTCCGCTGACCGAACCGTGACAGAACCAACATTTGAAGGGCTGACAAAGCTTTTCGCAAACGGGCAACCCAGCCTTGGGCTTTTCTCGGATGAAGGCGGGCAATTCTTGGGCGGGCACGCGATGAACTCGGAGAACCGGCAAAAGACGCTGGCCGCGTTCAACGACCTTTGGCAAGGCCACCCGATAAGACGCACGCGCTCGGGGGATGGGCACGCGACACTATACGGGCGACGGCTGGCGGTGCATCTTATGGTGCAACCCGGCGTGGCACGCGGCTTTCTGGCAGATCCGCTAGCGGCTGACACGGGCTTTCTGCCCCGCTTTCTGATATGCGAACCGCCCAGCGCTATAGGCACCCGTATGCAAGCGCACGCCCAGCGCGATGATATGGCGCTTGCAAACTTTGAGGGGCGATTGCGCGCTATCCTCGAAACACCCATGCCAATGGCCTCAGAGACGCGCGAACTTGAACCCCGCATACTGCAATTGACACTGGAAGCCCGCAACCTTCTGGTGGCGTTCTCGGATGAAATCGAAGCGGCACAAGCGTCGGGGGGCAGTCTTGCCCACATCACGGGCACGGCGTCCAAGGCGGCGGAGCAAGCGGCGCGAATTGCGGGGGTGCTGACCCTCTGGCACGATTTGGAAGCCCCGAAGGTGGAAGCCCGCGACATGGCCGACGCAATAGAGCTTGCGCAATTCTACCTTTCCGAAGCTTCACGGCTGGCAAGCGCGGCCCTTGTTTCTTCTGAAATCGACAAGGCGGAAGCTTTGCGGCGGTGGCTGCTGGAAAGCTGGCCGCATCCTGAAATCATGGTCCGCGACGTGGTGAGGCTCGGGCCGAACGCCCTGCGCGAAAGCCCGAAGGCACGGGCGGCGCTTGGTATTCTCGAAAAGCATGGATGGCTTGTGCCGCTGGAAGCCGGAACCGTGGTGCGGGGCGCTGCACGGGCCGAAGCTTGGGTAATTTGGAAGGGTGCGGACGATGTGGTTTGATGCACGAGCTAAGCTGGCTGAAATCGAAGGCCAAGCCCCTGCAACTTCCGCGACAACCGCCCCGGCTGCGCGCCCCGTGTCGCAAGTGTCGCAAGGCCCCGAGGCCGAAACCGCTGGCTGTGTTGCAAGTATCGCGAGGGCTGCAACGCAGATCAAGGACCCGCATCGCTCTGCGATTGACTACGTGAATCGCGTCGGCCTAGATGTCGCGGCCAACAGAATCCTGCGCAGAATATTGAAACTGCGCGGCGATGAGGTCTACCGATTTTTCAACGAGGCCAGGACCAATGCGGCATTCAAGGAGATCGAAAAGCTGTCTCGCGTCAGGGCGATCCACATTGAAAATGCGGTGAGATTATATGGACGCCTATCTGCGCAGGCTCGCGCGGCAGCCCTACCAAGTGATGAGGCAAGGGAGTAAACATGACCGACCGAAAAAGCGGACGCAATACGGCTGGCACCTTTGCGGCTGGAAACCCAGGCAAGCCAAAGGGCACGCGCCACAAGACGACGCAAGAACAAGAGCCCCGCATCGAAACCGGCCGGGACGGCATCCGCATCTTGCACACGGTTGACAACAACGGACAGCCCAAGGCCGAACGCATCTTCGACCAACACCGCCCGCCACCTCTGCGGCGACCAGATACCCATAATGATTTTGATTTTTGAAAGAGCGCGGAACAATGATTGAATCTCGAAAAACGGAAGGCTTCTGGCAGACGCCCCATGTCGCGAAAGTCGCGAGTGTCGCAATGCATTGGGATGGAACGAGCAACGCTTTGCAGCTACGCGATGAGGCTCTGAAGAGCCTTAACGCCGCAACGGATGTTGCAAGTAAACTTCCTGACCGCTTGCGCCGCTGCGAACTACCCTATGCTCTCGTGTCGTTCCTTGAGGTCTATCAGCCTGCGATTGATGCGCTCGAAACGCACGCCGCCGCTCGAATAATCTACATCCACAATCTCGCGCACTACAAGAAGGAGCATTTCATATGACACCAATGCAAAATGAAAGCGGCGCAACGGAGGTTGTGGAGAGCAAACGAAAGCCACCAAAATTTGAAACCCGGATGTTGGATGATACTCGCGCTGAAACCGTTTTGAGCGGTGACTTCAGTGCCATCCAGAAGGCAGTGGCAGGCTCGGGTGTTTTGGATGGGCTTGTCTATCAGATTGCCCAGCTTGGCTCATACCGAAAGCCGGTCGATGACGCCGCGGGCAACTTTGTCTTGGGCTTCGTAGACGCAATGAACCCGCGGGACCCGGCCGAAGCACTTCTATGCACTCAGATGGCCGCGATACACCAAGCCACTATGATGATGGCGGAACGTCTCAACCGTGCAGACAGCCTCCCGCAGCAGGAGTCTGCTGAGCGGGCATTGAACAAGCTATCGCGCAGCTTTGCTGCTCTGATGGAAGCGCTGCGTAAGCATCGCAACGGTGGCAAACAAACTGTGACAGTGCAGCACGTCAACGTGTCAGATGGCGGGCAAGCTGTTGTAGGGAATGTAGAGCTTAAGGGGGGGAGTCATTGTGAAAAGTGACGGCAACCCCTTGTACCTAGTGGAACGCATGAATGCTGCCCCCAGATGCACGGCAAAATCAAAACGAACAGGTGCGCCTTGTCGAGCCCCAGCCGTTAAAGGGTGGCACGTCTGCCGTTTTCACGGCGCAGGTGGCGGGCATAGAAGCGGGCATGGTCACCCTGCATGGAAGCATGGTATGCGTTCGCAGCAATGGGTTGAGGCACGGCGGGAGCTTAGCGCCCTTTTGCGAGAAGCCAAAGAAATCGGACGTTTGCCTTGTGGGCGTTGACGCGGCTAGACCATCCTTCAGCTTCGCCTCATAGCGGGAGTAAGTAGCCCAATGGCTGCAGTTACTCAATAAATTTCGCAGCGATTATCCCAGCGTTCTCAGTCGGAACCTCGCTATGTGTTCCCGCAACTGTTGCGTCGTTAAAGTTCAAAATGATCGTCTCCACTAGCCTGCCTGAGATCACCTGTTTTGTTACATAGGTGGTAAATGGATCGTTCGGTCGATCACAAAGACCTTCAAGCGACTTAGTAACGATACCCTCAATTTTAATGGTTGAGTTGACGATTGCCATATCGCCGTCGCCACAATACTCAGTGGTGAGAGAAGCGAGATCCTCTGCCATGGCTTGGTTCAAATCCACCTCACCACCTGCATTGCGGCCCACAGCAACAATACCCAATAATGTGTCGCCGTTCGCCCAGAACTGCACAGAGCCGGGAACAACTTTGTCATCGGGCTGGCTGTACCTGAAATCCTTCAGATTAAAATCACTGATCAAGAGCGTGGCGAGTTGATACATAGCACTTGTGTCAACAGCACTGGGTTTCCAAGCGACTAGCGCTTCTTCTGCGTTCTGCGTGGTCTCATCGATACGGGTCGCATAATTTTCATATCTCGCTGCGCATGCATATGCTGCACCAAGAGCTTTGTAAGTACCGCGCAGGCCAAACTTTTCGGTGCCCAGTCGTGAGGATATTGTTAACAGCCTGCCTTTTTTGAATTGAGCTATAGCTGTGTCAAGATCGTTGTACCAAAGCCCTGCCATGTAACCGCTGATCGGAGTTACAGACCCAAATATCGACGCATAGTTGTCTACTTTCGTCACCACCTCGAATTCGCCCGAGTTCAAGAAGACTTGCTCGCTTGTATGGCGTACGAATAGGCCCAAGGAATAATCAGCCGCTAGAGAAAAGCTGAGTTCAAAGCCGTTCGGGTACTCCGCCGAGACAGCGCAATGAGACCATTTACCGGTCTCGTCGTTATAAAATGCCATTCCCGACCATGTCTCATCACCAAACGAAGAGCCGGCAATAGGGCCAGAAAGCACTGGGCTAGAAAGAAAGAAAAAAGCTGACACGAAGTAAAGGAACCGCATGAGAATCTCCCTGTCAAAAATTACGGGTAAGTATCAATACGATTGTAATTCAGTTTTCAACATTTGACAAAGCCTTGACCGATTTGAATTGCAAGCGCGTCCTCGACACATGAATCTATCTCATGGAACAACCCGCTGAAACGCGCATTGCCCAAATGGGCAAAGATTGACCCATCGGAAAAACACCGATCTGAGGTGACGGCTATGATGTGGGCCTGCGGCTGGCGGTAACTGGCAAAATTCGCCACGGCCATGGCGCTGCCTTCCGTTAATTTGAGGTCAAGAATAATTGCCTCAAAACCATGTGTAGACAGGTGACGCACGGCATCCAATTGTCCCGTTGCGATGGTCACGCCATGCCCCAAGCCCGGCCAAGTTCGCGTTACTCCCGACAATAAGAACCTGCATGCCCGTTTACCCCTTCTGTAGCGTAGCGACCGAATGAACTCTTCTGAGTGACCGTACTTCATGGTTAGTCCATGAACCCTAACAGAGGATTAACAGCACATTCACGGCCTTCATCCCTAACGCTTATGTAGACGATCCCGTCCGCCCCACTCTAACGAAGCCGGAGCGCCAAATCCTGCGACGTCGCATCGCCCAATGGGCGACCTGACGCCGTCAGCGCAGCGTCAAATCGATCCTGAATGTCAGCTAAGGTCACCGAAGACCCTCTCCCAATCGCCGTGCTTGCTGCGATTAGAACCGCATCTGGTAGCGCAGGGCAATCGCCTCAGCGCCGGGGTTGGTCTCATGCAGACTGCCGTTCGACAGGTGGTCGATGGACAACATCAAAGAGCCCGTATCCGAGACGTTCAAACCAAGGCCGATCAACGAACGGAAATGCAGATTGCCGCCCAACACGGTCTCGCCCGCGTTGTAATAGCCCGGCATGAAGCTTGCCTGCACGAAGAACGTGTCGTTCAGTGGCATGTTGCCCACAAAGCCGATGCCGACCCATGCGTCTTCGTCCTGGTCCACACGCAACGCTGCGCCAAAGCCCGCGCTCCAACCGTCGCGGATGATATGAGGCGCCGCATGGTATTCGATCACGATGCCCTGACCCGCGGTGTCAACGTCGGCGACGCCCCCGAAGCTCAACGTTTGTGCCGAAGCAAAACCACATGTCACCACCAATACGGCGGCGGCAGCAAGACCACGCGAAATGAGGGTCTGACAGAGGGACATCAAGAGAACTCCGATATAGGCTTGTCCCGCAACATAAGGGCAAGGCGATTTATAGTAACCGACATTCCCCAAGTGGCGTGCGGCTTGACGTGAAGATCGCCTGAACCTTGCCGCTGGACAAGTGCTTTTTGCCCCGAATGGCTTCTTCGGTCGCGCGGGTGCTTGGATTTGGCCGGAACCGGCGGCGAACCCACGCCGTTTTCGCCCGGCGAGACTGTTCTTCAGCGCTGCGGGCCGAGCTGTCCTGCCGCTTGCGTTCAATTTTGGCGGAGATGGCGGTCACGCGCATGATGGAGGTGCTTGCAATCGGCGGATCGCGGCGAGGATGGCGCGGACCATCGGGCCGGTGGCGGCCACCTCGGCCAATTGGAAGGTCATGGCGCGGGCATGGCGGACGACATGCGCCCTGATCTTGATCAGCTTCAATTGCAGCCGTACCTCGTTGTTGCGGAACTTCCGGCATGACAGCCGCGTCCAGCGAAAGGCGTATTTGCCTTCCTTGATGTGTTGCTCGGCGATGCCACGCTGTTTGTAGAACCTCACCACCCAGTCCGGCTCCATCGGCATGTTGGTGACAATGAAGCCGGCACGCGGGAACAACTCGCCCGGCTGCCATTCGATCTTGGCGATCACACGGCGCGGCTTGTCCCAGGACGCCGCCTGATAGTCGAAGTCTTCGAAGAACCGTTTGACCTTGATCAGCGAAGGTCGCCCCACGGGCCGCGTCAGCCGATGCGCGATCTTCTTGCGCAGGACGTTGTTTGCGGGCAGACGGATGGTATAGAAAAAACTGACTTCTTCCAGCCGCTCATAGATCGCGGGGATTGCGTAGGCGGCATCAGCTCGGAAAAACCGCCCGCCAAGATCGCGCTTCGCGTAGCGCGCAATGACGGGGTCGAGAACATCACGCCAGCCATAAGCGCTGTGGACATTGCCATTGCGTAGGGCGCAGCGTTCCAACATCCCGAACTGGTTGAACAGGAAATTCGGGTCGTAGTAGGTGCAGTCGAAATTCCCGTTCCAAGCAGTCCCTTCCTGATCGCCATGAGTGGGGCTGACGGAACTGTCTATGTCCAGCACGATGTACTTCAGCCCGTTGCGGTCGTGAAACCGGTCGATCCATTGCCCGTTCAGGTCGGCCAGCGCGTCCCGGTTATCGGGCAGAGCGAGTGTCTCGGTCTCAAACCGTCCCATCTGCGACGCCGAGGCCGCTTCCAAATCAACGGCGCGGCCACCCACGATCTGGCGCATGACCGGATCGAGGGCCAGTCGGTCGGCACCGTTGACATCCTCGTATCCAGTCAGCCGTCCAAATGCCGGAACAATCCGTCAAGCCGATGGACAGTATTCTTGCCGCGTCGGGTGTCGCACAATGCCGCTGACGCCAGATCAGACAGTCCGAGCGCGTCATCGAGCTCTTGCATCATCAGGAGACCGCCGTCCGAATTGATCTGCGCGCCCCGGAACTCAAGCCGCACACGAGGGTCGAAATCGACCCGATCACCCCGATCCAAGCTCGTACCCTCTGGGTGATCCATGAAACGCGCCCCTTGTAGCCATCAATGCCCTGATTTATAACGGAAATAGCATGGTCACGATAGTGAAATCAGAAGGTTACTTGGGGAACGAGGGTGAAAAGGGATCCGCCAAATTTCATGATGAAATAGCTAGAATTGTCGAGATCTGGAATATTACCAGTCATCATGATGGCATCAGCGATAATGAGCTGGTCTCTCCTGCCCTTCGCGATTGCGTGAAGTGGATGTGGGGTGAGTAATTGGCGTGTCCATCCAGATGTTCCTTGTGCCACAACAAGCTGGGTTAACGACGTAACTATTTGCGATGGTAGGGGGGGGGCGAAACGGGAACTTCACCAGAATAAATTACTATTCTGAGCGAACGCGCAGATGCTTTTGATCTAAACGATCAAGGTGGATAATTAGGGGGATGCAATCCCGTGTTGATATTATTTTTTAAATTATACCAACAGCTTACTTGATCGATGTGGTGCCCAGAAGAGGACTCGAACCTCCACTCCCTTGCGAGAACTGGCACCTGAAGCCAGCGCGTCTACCAATTCCGCCATCTGGGCGCAATCACATCGTGTGGGCGGAGTATGCTTGCTGAGCGAAGGTGTCAACGAGATTCGCCAAGGTTTCTGCAAAAACCTGCCAGCCGTTCAATATGACCCGCGACCCCTTGCGCCTTGCTCGTTACAAGGGCTGCGGATATGTCCAACATGAACGACCAGAGCGAGAGTTTTATCATCATGTCCAAGCTTGTGACAATCTTCGGCGGGTCCGGCTTTGTCGGACGCTACATCGCACAGCGTCTTGCCAAAGAGGGTTGGCGTGTGCGCGTTGCAGTCCGTCGCCCGAATGAGGCGATGTTCGTAAAGCCGTACGGCGCTGTTGGTCAGGTAGAGCCGATCCTTGCGAATGTGCGGGATGATGCCTCTGTGGCGGCTGCGGTTCAGGGCGCGGATGCGGTGGTGAACTGTGTCGGTATTCTTAGCGAAGCTGGTAAGAACAAGTTTGACGCTGTTCAGCATGAGGGCGCTGCGCGTGTGGCGCGGTGTGCGGCTGAGGCAGGCGCCACCACTTTCGTACAGATTTCAGCCATTGGGGCGAATGAACGTTCCAAGAGCGGCTATGCCGAGAGCAAGGGCAAGGGTGAGGCTGGTGTTCTGGCTCATTTCCCCAATGCCGTAATTCTGCGCCCTTCGATTATTTTCGGAACCGAGGATCAGTTTTTTAACCGCTTTGCGACGATGGCGCGGTTCCTACCGATCCTACCGGTCGTGGGTCCACAGTCGAAATTCCAACCGGTCTACGTGGACGATGTCGCCGCCGCCGCCGTCAAGGGTGTGACAGGTGCGGCTAAGCCCGGCATCTATGAACTGGGTGGCCCCGATGTTGAAAGCTTCAAACAGTTGATGGAGCGGATGCTAAAGGTTGTGCGCCGCCGCGCTCTGATCCTAACGGTGCCGTTCTTTGCGGCCCGGATCATGGCGGCTGTGCTCGACTTCTTGCAAATCATCTCACTCGGGCTGTTCACTAATTCGCAGATCACACGGGATCAGGTGAAGCAGTTGGCAAATGACAACGTCGTTTCACCCGATGCGATGTCATTCGCTGATCTGGGGATAGAGCCGACGGATATGGATGCCGTGCTGGAAACCTATCTTTGGCAGTTCCGGCCCAACGGCCAATACGCAGAAATCATGGATAGCGCCAAGCAGCTGCGCGGCGACGACTAGGAATAAGCGACTGCCAGTAGGACGATGCCCAACAGCACGCGGTAAATCACATATGGCGTAAAGCTGACGGACCGTAAGAGCCGCATCATCAGGCTAAGCGCCAAGAGCGCGGACAAAAATGCAAAGACGGCGGCAATGGCGCCGTCTTTTGCTGTTTGGAGGTCCGCATCCGCCGCGACTTCAAGCCCGACAAGTGTGCCGGAGGCAATAATCGTTGGTATCGACATTAACATAGCGATCCGTGCCGCGCCTTCGCGGTCATAACCCAACAGTCGAGCGCCAGTTATGCACGCACCTGACCGCGACGTGCCGGGGATCAGCGCGACGGCCTGCCACAAGCCCAACGTCCATGCGTGTTTTAGTGTCCAGCTGCCTGCGGGTCGCGTTGTTGGACCCTTTTGATCCGCCCAATACAGCACGATCCCGAATATCAGCATTGTCCAACCGATTACGGCGACGGAACGCATCGCGTTATCTAATCCTGTCAGCTTTAAGATGAGACCGGCTAGGATCACGGGGATCGTCGCGATGATCAGGCACATCGCCAAATTGGCCTCAGCCGTTTTTTCGGCCCGTGCAAGATGGGTCATACCTAAGGCGGCGCGTTTTACGTCTGCTAGAAAATAGGTGACGACCGCAGCCAAGGTGCCAACATGGACGGCGACATCGATGGCCTGACCTTGATCCTTCAGGCCCGTTAACTGTGGCAGCAGCACCAAATGCCCACTGGATGAAACCGGCAGGAATTCTGTGATTCCCTGGATTATTGCGATCAGAAAGAGGTGAAATAGGGGCATAAGGGTGTATAGGTCAGTATTGCTTACTTAAAAATGGAGAATATGAGACGTTTTTCGGGGCGCGCAGATGAAATACTTATAAATAGGTCACTAGTTCTGACTTTTCTTTGATGGGCGGCTCGCATATAGCGATGCTTCAGGCAGATGTGAGGAGGCTCCCCATGGCGACCCAGAAGATGTTGAAGTTTGTGACGCTGGATCGGGCGACTCCGGAGAAACGGGGGGCCGAGGCCCGCAAAGAGGACTTCGGTGAGATCTACCGGCAATATGCAGCCGAGCAGGCCGAGGCGCAAGCGAGCCGCTGTTCGCAGTGTGGTGTTCCATATTGCCAAAGCCACTGTCCTTTGCACAATAACATCCCGGATTGGCTCCGCCTGACGGCTGAGAACCGGCTCGAAGAAGCGTATCGCGTGAGCCAAGCCACCAATACCTTCCCTGAGATTTGTGGCCGCATTTGCCCACAGGACCGCCTGTGCGAAGGCAACTGCGTGATCGAGCAATCCGGCCATGGCACTGTTACTATCGGCGCCGTTGAAAAATACATCACCGACACGGCGTTCGAAGAAGGCTGGGTTGATCCAATCGCTCCCTACAAAGAGCGTCCCGAAAGCGTTGGCATCATTGGTGCTGGCCCCGGTGGTCTTGCGGCGGCTGATGTGCTGCGGCGTCAGGGCGTGCAGGTCACGGTTTATGACCGTTATGACCGCGCCGGCGGCTTGCTGACCTACGGCATCCCCGGCTTTAAGCTGGAAAAAGACATCGTTCTGCGCCGGAATAAGCAATTCGAAGAGGGCGGTGTTACGTTCAAACTGAATTGCTCGGTCGGTGAGGATATCTCATTTGCCGAAATCCGCGCCGCACATGATGCCGTGATCATCGCAACGGGCGTTTATAAAACACGCGATCTGCAAGGGCCCGGTTCGGGCGCTGACGGCATAGTCCGCGCGATTGACTATCTAACAGCTTCCAATCGCAAAAGCTTTGGTGATGCTGTGCCTGAGTTCGACAATGGCGAGCTGAACGCCGAGGGCCGCAAGGTTGTAGTCATCGGTGGTGGCGACACCGCGATGGACTGCGTACGTACCGCCATCCGCCAAGGCGCCGAGAGTGTTAAGTGCCTGTACCGCCGTGACCGCGCCAACATGCCCGGTTCGCAGCGCGAAGTTGCCAACGCCGAGGAAGAAGGCGTGGAATTCGTTTGGCTCACAGCGCCCAAGGGTTTTGCTGGTGACCCCGTGAATGGTGTGATGGTGCAAAAAATGCGCCTTGGCCAACCCGATGCAACTGGCCGTCAAGTGCCCGAGGTCATCGAAGGCGCGGATTACGTCGAAGAAGCTGACCTTGTGATCAAAGCCTTGGGCTTTGAGCCTGAGGATCTGCCCGCATTGTGGAACGAGCCAGAGCTGGAAGTGACCCGTTGGGGCACCGTCAAAGCCAACTTCCGCACCCATGAGACGCCGATGGAAGGCGTCTATGCTGTGGGCGATATCGTTCGTGGTGCCAGCCTTGTGGTCTGGGCAATCCGCGACGGTCGCGAAGCTGCCGAAGCCATTTTGGAAAAACTCAACGCTGCCGGAAAATCGGTCGCCGCTGAGTAAGTGCTTAATCGCGGAGCGGCGCACCCGCGCCGAACAATCCCGCATCCTGCTGACAATCCCGCGTGGCATAGCCGCGCTGCAATTAAAAAGGACCTCATCCTATGACCAAATATGATCAAGCCTGGGTCGCTGCTGAGGAAGCCAAACGCCAGTGGATGGAGGAAAACAGCCTCTTTCGCGATGAGCATGAGCATAGCTCCTGCGGGGTCGGCCTTGTTGTGGCCAAAGACGGGAAGCCTTCGCGCAAAGTCGTGCAGGCGGGTATCAATGCGCTAAAAGCCATTTGGCACCGTGGTGCGGTCGATGCTGACGGGATGACCGGTGATGGCGCGGGTATCCACGTTCAAATCCCGCTTGAATTTTTCTACGATCAAGTGCGCCGCACAGGCCATGAGCCCGACGTCAATAAACTGATGGCTGTGGGTCAGGTGTTCCTGCCACGCTCCGATTTTGGCGCGCAGGAAACCTGCCGGACAATCGTTGAAACCGAAGTTCTACGGATGGGGTACTATATCTACGGCTGGCGCCACGTGCCTGTCGATGTGACGTGCCTCGGTGAAAAGGCGAACGCCACACGCCCTGAGATCGAGCAGATCATCATCAGCAACTCGAAGGGTGTTGATGAAGAAACGTTTGAGCGTGAACTATATGTGATCCGTCGCCGGATCGAAAAGGCCGCTACTTCTGCGGGCGTGCGTGACCTGTATCTTGCGTCGTTCTCGTGCCGGTCGATCATCTACAAAGGCATGATGCTCGCGGAGCAGGTCGCTGTATTCTACCCCGATCTTATGGATGAGCGGTTTGAAAGCGCGTTTGCGATTTATCACCAGCGGTATTCCACTAACACCTTCCCGCAGTGGTGGTTGGCCCAGCCTTTCCGGATGTTGGCGCACAACGGTGAGATCAACACCCTCAAAGGCAACCTCAATTGGATGAAGTCCCACGAAATCCGGCTCTCAAGCCAGAACTTCGGTGAGATGGCTGAGGATATCAAACCCATTGTGCCCGGCGGTTCCTCCGACAGTGCTGCACTTGATGCGGTGTTTGAGGTTATGGTCCGCGCGGGTCGCTCTGCGCCGATGGCAAAAACCATGCTGGTGCCCGAGTCGTGGTCCCAACAGGCGGTGGAACTGCCGCAGGCTTGGGTGGATATGTATTCCTACTGCAACTCTGTGATGGAGCCATGGGATGGTCCCGCAGCATTGGCGATGACCGATGGTCGCTGGGTTTGCGCGGGCCTAGACCGTAACGGTCTGCGCCCCATGCGCTATGTCGTGACGGGCGATGGCTTGCTTATCGCAGGTTCCGAGGCGGGCATGGTGCCGATTGATGAGGCCACCGTTGTCGAAAAAGGCGCGCTTGGCCCCGGCCAGATGATCGCCGTCGACATGAAAGAAGGTCGCCTGTTCCACGACGCTGAGATGAAAGATCAGCTGGCTGCCGAGCGTCCGTTTGGCGAGTGGGTTGAGAAAATCACTGACCTCCAAGAGTTGACCGGTGGTGTCTCTGAGACTGCGCTGCACACAGGCGGTGATCTGCGCAAGCGTCAGGTGGCTGCGGGCTATTCCATCGAAGAATTGGAGCAGATCCTTGCACCAATGGCCGAGGATGGCAAAGAAACGCTGGCCTCTATGGGCGATGATACGCCATCGGCTGTACTCTCTTCGCAGTACCGTCCGCTGAGCCACTTCTTCCGCCAGAACTTTAGCCAAGTCACGAACCCCCCGATCGACAGCTTGCGCGAATTCCGCGTCATGAGCCTAAAGACCCGGTTCGGGAACCTGAAGAACGTGTTGGATGAGGATAGCTCTCAGACCAATATTCTGGTGCTCGACAGCCCGTTTGTCGGCAATGCGCAGTTCGATGCCATGCTCAACCAATTTGGCGACAGCGTTGTCACGATTGACTGTACGTTCCCTGCGGATGCAGGCAAAGGCGCGCTGCGTCAGGCTTTGGATCAAATCCGCGAAGAGGCCGAGGACGCCGTGCGGTCCGGCGGTGCGCATATCGTGCTGACAGATCAATTGCAGTCCGAGGGCAAAGTCGCGATGCCGATGATCCTTGCGACCAGTGCTGTGCACAGCTGGCTGACGCGCAAAGGTTTGCGGACGTTCTGTTCGATCAACGTACGCTCGGCTGAGTGTATCGACCCGCATTACTTTGCTGTTTTGATCGGTTGCGGTGCGACAACCGTGAACGCCTACCTGGCCCAAGACAGTCTTGCAGATCGTATCGATCGTGGACTTTTGGATTGCTCGCTCACCGAAGCGGTGGCGCGCTACCGCAATGCAATTGACCAAGGTCTGCTCAAGATTATGGCCAAGATGGGGATCTCTGTGATTTCCAGCTATCGCGGCGGTCTGAACTTTGAGGCCGTCGGCTTGAGCCGTGCGATGGTCGCTGAATACTTCCCCGGTATGCTGAGCCGGATTTCCGGGATCGGTGTGTCCGGCGTGCAGGGCAAAGTCGAAGAAGTCCACACCAAGGGCTGGCGCGGCGGGTCCGACGTTTTGCCAATCGGTGGTTTCTACAAAGCTCGTCGTTCCGGTGAAAAGCATGCGTGGGAAGCACAGACGATGCACATGCTGCAATCGGCTTGTAACCGCTCCAGCTATGAGATGTGGAAGCAGTATTCCAAGGCGATGCAAAGCAACCCGCCGATCCACCTGCGCGATCTGTTGGCGATCAAGCCGATGGGCACATCCGTACCGATCGAAGAGGTGGAATCGATCACTTCGATCCGTAAACGTTTCGTAACACCGGGCATGTCGCTGGGTGCATTGTCGCCTGAGGCGCACAAACTGCTTAACGTGGCTATGAACCGGATCGGTGCAAAATCCGACAGTGGTGAGGGCGGTGAGGACCCCGCGCACTTTGTGCCCGAGCCGAATGGTGACAACCCATCCGCCAAGATCAAACAGGTTGCATCGGGACGCTTTGGCGTCACGGCTGAGTACCTGAACCAGTGTGAAGAGCTGGAGATCAAGGTCGCACAGGGTGCGAAGCCCGGTGAGGGTGGCCAGCTTCCGGGCATGAAAGTCACGGACCTGATCGCGCGGCTCCGGCACTCGACCAAAGGTGTGACGCTGATCTCGCCTCCGCCGCACCACGACATCTATTCGATCGAAGACCTTGCGCAGTTGATCTACGACCTCAAGCAGATCAACCCGCGCTGTAAGGTGACGGTCAAACTGGTGGCGTCGTCTGGCGTGGGTACGATTGCGGCAGGCGTGGCCAAGGCCAAGGCTGACGTGATCCTGATTTCGGGTCACAACGGTGGCACCGGTGCTTCGCCCGCGACCTCGATCAAATATGCGGGTCTGCCGTGGGAAATGGGCCTGACCGAAGCACACCAAGTGCTCGCGATGAACAAACTGCGTGAGCGCGTGACCCTGCGGACCGATGGTGGCCTGCGGACCGGGCGCGACATCGTCATGGCTGCGATGATGGGTGCCGAGGAATACGGCATCGGTACCGCCGCCCTGATCGCGATGGGTTGTATCATGGTGCGCCAGTGTCAGTCCAACACCTGCCCCGTGGGTGTGTGTACGCAGGACGAAGCCCTGCGTGCCAAGTTCACCGGCACCGCGGACAAAGTTGTGAACCTGATCACCTTCTATGCACAAGAAGTGCGGGAAATCTTGGCTGAAATCGGCGCACGGTCACTCGACGAAGTGATCGGTCGTGCGGATTTGCTGACACAGGTTTCGCGTGGCTCGGCGCATCTGGATGATCTGGATCTGAACCCGATGCTGATCACCGTAGATGGCGCGGCGGACATTCAATATGATCGTCACAAGCCACGTAACGCCGTGCCCGACACGCTGGATGCGCAGATTGTAAATGATGCGCATCGCTTCCTCGAAGATGGGGAAAAGATGCAGCTATCCTACGCTGTGCAAAACACGCTGCGGACTATCGGCACGCGTACTTCCAGCCACATCGTGCGGAACTTTGGCATGCGAAACGCGCTTCAGCCGGATCACCTGACCGTCAAGTTGGAAGGGTCCGCTGGTCAATCGCTGGGTGCGTTTGCGGCACCGGGCCTCAAGCTAGAGGTGTCGGGCGACGCAAACGACTACGTCGGTAAGGGCCTTTCGGGCGGCATCATTGTGGTGCGCCCACCGATGAGTTCGCCGCTCAAAGCGGATGAGAACACCATCATCGGCAACACGGTCCTTTACGGTGCAACGGATGGTTACCTGTTTGCAGCTGGTCGCGCAGGTGAGCGTTTTGCGGTGCGGAACTCCGGTGCGTCGGTCGTGATCGAAGGCTGTGGTTCCAACGGGTGTGAATACATGACCGGTGGTGTCGCGGTAATCCTCGGCTCAATCGGGGCGAACTTTGGTGCCGGGATGACCGGTGGCATGGCCTATCTGTATGACCCTGAGGGCAAAGCGCCTGCGTTGATGAATATGGAAACGCTCGTGACCTGCCCTGTGACCGTTGATCATTGGGAACAACAACTGCACGGCATGATCCAACGCCACGCAGATGAGACAGGCTCGCGCAAAGCGGCTGAGATTTTGCAACATTGGGATCTTGAGAAAGCGAACTTTGTGCAGATCTGTCCCAAAGAGATGCTGGGTCGTCTTGCAGCCCCGCTAGGGATTGAGGACACCGCAGTGCCCGCTGAGTAAGCGACCTGTGCCTTGAAAAACCAAAGACCGCGCCCTTATACGGCGCGGTCTTTTGCATATGGGCAACAGCCCGCTGTGGTTGGGCGCATTCTGCTCGCTCAGCCCGAGGGGCGAGGGTATATTGAGCGCTATGGCAAAAGCGAAACGCAAGACACCGTCAAAACCCAAAGCCGCGCCGCGAGGACGTCGGCTGACGCGGCATGGGCTGCGACGCTGGTTCCTGCGCGGGCTGGTCGTGGCGGTTGTTTTGCCGGTGCTGTATGTCATGGCACTGGCGTTCGTGAACCCGCCGATCACCCCCTACGTCTGGTCTGAACGCGCGCGCCTCGGTGAGGTACGTTGGGATTGGGTCGACCTTGAAGACATGCCGCCTCATGTGGCTCGGTCCTTTGTTGCGGCTGAAGACGCGAATTTTTGCCTGCATTGGGGTTTTGACATGGGGGCGATTCGCCTGGCCCTTGAGGAGGGCGCGAACCGCGGTGCTTCAACCATTAGCCAACAGGTCGTTAAGAACGTGTTTCTTTGGCATGGGCGGTCATGGCCACGAAAGGCGCTTGAGGCCGTGTTGACCCCCGTGATGGAGGCGACTTGGTCCAAGCGGCGGATTATTGAAGTTTACCTGAACGTTGCCGAATTGGACGAGGGCGTATTTGGTGTTGGTGCTGCGGGCCCTTGGTATTTCGGGGTTGAGGCCGGAGCATTGTCAGCGGCACAGGCGGCGCGCTTGGCGGCGGTCCTCCCCGCGCCCAAGGTGCGTTCCGCAAAAGAAGCCTCTACACGCAGCCGTTCTATCGCCGATGGGGCAGCCACGATCCGGGCGGATGGCCGCGCAGCCTGTTTCGAGAGTTGAATCCCGCCTCCCAAGCGGGCAGAAACGTGGGGAACAACACGCGCGGCGTCCTTTTCCCATGATTCAACTCTATCAATTTGCCCTTTCTCCATTTTGTCGCAAGGTACGTCTGGTCCTTGCGGAAAAGAAGCTGGACGTTCAGCTGGTTGATGAGAAGTATTGGGAGGACAACCAAGATTTCAAACGCCGCAATCCTGCTGGAAAGGTTCCGGTATTGCGGATGGATGGCCTGACCCTGTGCGAAAGCCAGGCCATTTGTGAGTATATCGAAGAGACCCATCCAGAGCCCGCCCTGATACCGAGCAACCCCGCCGCCCGCGCCGAAGTGCGGCGGATCGTGTCGTGGTTTGACGATAAATTTCACCATGAGGTGACGTCAAAACTGGTCTATGAGCGGGTGAATAAAAAACTGACCCGCGCGGGATACCCCGATGGGCGCAATGTCAAAGAAGGCTCCAAGGCGATCAAGTTTCATCTCGATTACATGGGATGGTTGCTGGACCAACGCCGCTGGCTTGCGGGAAGCGAGCTGACCATGGCTGATTTTGCAGCTGCCGCGCACCTGTCGTGCCTCGACTACATCTCGGACGTTGATTGGGACCGGAACCGCCAAGTGCGTGAATGGTATGCCAAGATCAAATCGCGGCCCGCCTTCCGTTCCATTCTTGCTGATCAGGTCTCAGGCTTTCCGCCGCCGCGTCATTATGCGGACCTCGACTTCTGATCCCAGCCCCGCGGAATTGCGGGCGCGTCTGGAGGTTGAGGCGCGGGATGCGGGATTTGCCTCCATGGGGGTATGTGCGCCGGATGCGGTGCCCGAACTGCCCGCGCGGTTAAAGGCATTCGTCGATGCTAACCGCCACGGTCAGATGGCTTGGATGGCTGAGCGAATGGCGTGGCGGGGCGATCCCGGCGCGCTGTGGCCTGAGGCGCGATCTGTCATCATGCTGGCTGAGCCCTATACGCCCGATAGCGACCCGCTGGACGATATCACCCACCGCGAAAATGGCGTCATCAGCGTATATGCCCGAAATAGAGACTATCATGACCTCGTGAAAAAGCGGCTTAAGCGTGTCGCGCGGTGGCTTGTTGCGGCTGCGGAATGCGAAGTGAAAGTGTTTGTGGATACAGCCCCAGTGATGGAAAAGCCACTGGCGCAGGCGGCGGGCTTGGGCTGGCAGGGCAAGCATACCAACCTGTTGTCGCGCAAGCTGGGGAATTGGTTTTTCCTGGGCGCGGTATTCACAACGGCAGATTTGCCCAAAGATACCCCCGAGACAGAGCATTGTGGCAATTGCCGCGCGTGTCTGGATATTTGTCCAACGCGGGCCTTTCCTGCGCCGTTCCAACTGGATGCGCGGCGGTGTATTTCGTACCTCACGATTGAACACAAAGGCCCGGTGGAGGAGAGCCTGCGCGCGGCCTTGGGCAATCGTATCTACGGCTGCGATGATTGTCTTGCGGTGTGCCCGTGGAACAAGTTTGCGGTCGAGGCGACCGAGTTGCGCTATCACGCGCGCGATGACCTACGTCAGCCTGCTTTGGCGGAACTTGCAACTTTGGATGACACAGCCTTTCGCGCGCGGTTTTCCGGCAGCCCGATCAAACGGATTGGTCGGGATCGGTTTGTGCGCAATGTGCTTTATGCCATCGGCAATTCGGCGCAGCCCGATCTGCGGCCTGTGGCGCAAAGCTTGTGTGAGGATAATGATCCAACGGTGGCTGATGCCGCGCGCTGGGCGGAGGAGCGACTGAGATGATCCTGTTAAGTTTCGGCCACGGCTATTCGGCGCGGGCGCTTACAAAGCTCTTACTGCCACAGGGGTGGCGGGTGATCGGCACAACCCGCACTGCCGAAAAAGCTGAGGTTTTGCGCGGCGAAGGCGTGGAACCAGTCTTGTGGGGCGAAGACCTCAGCAAGGCCATTGCCGAGGCAACGCATATCCTGACCTCGGCTGGACCAAACGCGGATGGTGACCCGGTGCTAGAAACCTATGGCACAGAGCTCGCCCAACACCTTGGGGACAAGGATTGGGTTGGCTATCTGTCGACCACGGGCGTGTACGGTGATCATGCCGGTGGTTGGGTGGATGAGCAAACACCACTCGCGCCCTCAACACGTCGGGGGCAAATGCGGGTGGAGGCAGAGGCCGCATGGCAGGGGTTATGTCCGGCCGTGAACATCTTTCGGCTCGCAGGGATTTATGGGCCAGGCCGTGGCCCGTTTGAAAAGGTTCGGCGCGGTACCGCGCGGCGGATTATCAAGAAGGGGCAGGTGTTTTCCCGCATCCACGTTGAGGACATTGCGCAAGTGCTTGAGGCGAGCATTCGCCAGCCTAACCCCGGTGCGATTTACAACATGTGCGACAATGACCCTGCACCGCCCCAAGACGTGATTGGCTATGCCGCAGAGTTGCTGGGTGTGCCCCTGCCTGAGGCCGTAGATTTTGAGGTCGCTGAGATGACCCCGATGGCGCGCAGTTTCTATGCCGAGAGCAAAAAGGTCAGCAATACGCGTATCCTAAAAGAGCTGGGCGTGACGCTGCGCTATCCGGATTACCGCACGGGTCTTAAGGCCTTGCTGGCCGCTGGCGAGTAAATCGCGCAGTCCCCCTAAAAAAACTACCGCATAATTGTAATTCAGATTGTCGTGATCCGGTCGCGTTTTGATTCACAAATCGGATAAATGCGCCTATCACAGTCAAAAATAGCCGTTCCGAGGCAGAGCATACATGGCGATATCAAGACGACTTCTTCTGGGGATGCTTCCGGCGGCTCTTGCGGGCTGCGTGGGTGGGGCAACGACCCGCTATGCTGGCCCCGCTGTGACCAAGGTTGAGGTGCATAAAGGCCGTCGCAAAATGTATCTGCTGAGCGGTCGGGATGTTCTGCGCGCCTATGACATTCAGCTCGGGTTCACCGCTGCGGGGCCGAAACAGTTTGAGGGTGACGGCAAAACCCCCGAAGGCAGGTTCGTCATTGATCGGCGCAACCCGAATTCAGCTTTTTACCTGTCACTCGGGATCAACTATCCACGGCCACATGAGGTGGCTTTTGCTAAATCGCAGGGACGCGATCCCGGCGGGGATATTTTTATCCACGGGTGGGGCAATAAACGGCGACCGCGCTCAGCCGATTGGACGGCGGGATGCATCGCCGTGACCAATGCCGAAATGCGTGAAATTTATCTGATGGTCCAGGATGGGACCATCATAGATATCGTGGCCTAGCTTGAGGGCGCGTCTGGGATTTCGCTGCTGCCGCCAAAGCCGGTGTTAAGCACCCACCAGATTTTGCCGTTCGGTTCTTGGAAAAACGCAAAGCCGAGTTGGCGCGCATCGGGGTCTAGGATCACGGCCCGAGGCCCTTCTTCCTGCATCCATGCGGCGACGGTTTCTAGTTCAGATTCGTAGGTCTCCGACAGGGTTTCGCCCAAAACGGTGCCGGTATAGCCAACGCTACGCGCCCGATCGATCGGCGATGATCCGTCAGAGCCAAAATGCCAAGGCCGGTTCTGGATTGAGATATCGCGGGCATGTGTTGCAGCGGCGGCAGTCAGGACTGGGTTCAGTTCCAATGCGGGCACACCGGCCCCTTGGCGCAGCGCATTTACAGCATCGAGGACACGAAACGGAATACGGCGCGCGTCGCTTTCGGTGATGCGGTATAGCCGTGGAAGGGGCTTTCCATCTGGCCCCAAAGCCGATGGTGTGGGCGGTGTGCAGGCGGTCAGCGAGGTCGCGGCCAAGAGCGCTAGGGCGTGGCGTCGGTTCATTGTATTTGTCCAGGTTGGGCCCGGATTTGGGCGCGTGTCACGGCTTGGATATCCCTGAGCAGTATGCAAATCAAATGTGCAGATGCAATTCGACATGAGCCGCGCTGCATTGGCCAATGAGTGCGGCTTTGGGGTCATAGAAGCCGCCATATTTTAGGGTTTTGGGCGAAATTCGGGCAAAAATACGCCCATTTCGCCGGATATAATGCACTTTGGGGCAATTGCTGTGTCATATTCGCCATGCTCTTTGACGTGCGTTCTACAGGGTGTTGCCATTTTAATCGCAGTCTGATTTTGGTTAAGAGACCTTTGTTTTCGGGCCGTTGAATATGGCAGGCATTGCTGCCTACACCGGGGCACGAGGTACAGTCTTGGGTGCCATAAGGGCCGGCAATCATGCACGGTCCGTGGCGTATCTTGAAGGAAAAACGGTATGAAAAAAATCGCTCTCGCAGCTGCATTCGCTACTCTGGCCACCGGCGCTTTTGCTGGCAACATGGTCGAGCCTACAATGGAACCAGAAGTCATCGTTGAGGATACATCCTCGTCCGCTGGCGGTATCCTGGTGCCCCTGCTGGCTCTGGTACTGATCGCAGCTGCTGCTTCCTAAGCGAAGCCAAGCTAACGAAAGAAGGCGTCCCTTAGGGGGCGCCTTTTTCGTTTTGTGGGCCACTCAACAAAGGACGCAATAAAGCCAGAGGATGCGCCCGTAGCGAGAGCCGTGTTGAAACGTAGTCTTCTACGACCTCTTCGCCTAAGGTCATCTTTGGTAGCTGAGCTTGCGGTTCATGCAGGACTTCACCATCGATATCCTGCGCAAATAGCGGCAGTGGTTGCGTTTTTTGCAAAGCTTTCGCTTCCCACAATGCGGCGCGGCGGCTTAGTCCAAGACCTGAAAATGCATCCGCCTCGGCGAGCGTTGATAGCATTTGCGCGCTTACACCTGCACGGCGCCACACATCGGCAACATCCCGATATCCGTTGCCGCGCGCGGCCACCAACCAACGCGCGTCTTCTTCCTTTATAGCTTTCACTTGGCGAAATCCCAACCGCAGCGCGAGGCCGCCGCGTCCGTCGGGTTCCATGGTGCAATCCCACGTGCTGTTGTTTAGACAGACTGGCCGAATATCGACGCCGTGCTCACGGGCATCTCGTACGATTTGGGCGGGTGCATAAAACCCCATGGGTTGCGAATTCAGCAGCGCACATGCGTAGATGCCGGGGTGGTGACATTTCATCCAAGCAGATGCATAGACAAGCAGTGCAAAACTGGCAGCGTGACTTTCGGGAAATCCATACGAACCGAACCCTTCGATTTGGGAAAAGCAACGCTCTGCAAAGTCGTCATCATAGCCATTGGCGCGCATACCGCGTAGAAACCGATCCCGCAGTGCGCTGACATTACCATGTTTTTTGAACGTCGCGAGCGCGCGGCGCAGTTGATCGGCCTCTTCGGGTGAAAAGCCCGCGCCGACGATGGCGATCTGCATGGCCTGTTCTTGGAACAGCGGCACGCCAAGAGTTTTGGCCAGCACCTTGCCCAGTGCGTCAGAGGGGAAATGCACGTCTTCTTCACCGTTGCGACGTCGGATGTAGGGATGGACCATATCACCCTGAATGGGGCCGGGGCGCACAATCGCGACTTCGATCACAAGGTCGTAAAAGCATCGCGGGCGCATCCGTGGTAGGAAATTCATCTGCGCACGACTTTCGACCTGAAAAACGCCGATGCTGTCGCCTGTGCATAGCATGTCATAGACGGCAGAATCCTCCGGTGGGAGTGTCGCAAGGTTGTAATCAAGCTGATGATGGCTGGCGATCAGATCAAAGCTTTTACGCAGGCACGACAGCATGCCCAGTGCAAGAATATCAACCTTGAGGATGCCAAGAGCGTCGATATCATCCTTGTCCCAACAGATGATTGTGCGGTCCTCCATCGTAGCATTTTCAATAGGGACCAATTCATCAAGGCGACCTTCTGTGATGATAAAGCCGCCAACATGTTGGGATAAATGGCGCGGGAACCCCTGAATTTCGAAAATCAGCCGCAAGGTTTGCTGCAAGCGCCGGTCGGTTGCATCGAGGCCCAGTTCAGCAAAACGCTCCGGTTCCAGCCCCTTGGTCGAGCCAAACCCCCAGATTTGGCTCGAAAGCGCTGTGATCGTATCTTCGCTCAGCCCCATGGCGCGGCCTACTTCGCGCACGGCCCGCTTGCCACGGTAATGAATGACAGTGGCGCATAGGCCGGCGCGATGACGGCCATAGCGTTCATAAATGTGCTGAATGACCTCCTCGCGGCGCTCATGCTCAAAATCGACGTCAATATCGGGCGGCTCATTACGCGCCTCAGAGACAAAGCGTTCAAACACCATGGTGCCGATTTCTGGCGAAACTGAGGTCACACCCAGCGCGTAACATGTGATTGAGTTGGCAGCCGAACCGCGCCCCTGACACAAGATACCGCGGTCGCGGGCGAAGGCTACAATGTCGTGAACTGTCAGAAAATAAGGCGCAAAGCCGAGCTTATCGATCAGGCGGAGTTCATGCGCCAACTGGTCAGAGGCGCGCTGCGGTACTCCTGCGGGGTAGCGCCAGCGTAGACCGGCTGTGGCCAGCCGTGCCAGTCGTTCAGCGGCTGTTTCTTGGCCAACCAATTCGGAAGGGTACTCGTACCGCAACTCATCTAGGGAAAAGGTACAGGCGTGGGCTAACGCGGTGGCGTTCTCAATCGCGTCGCTGTGGCCTGCGAATAAACTGCGCACTTCATGTGCGCTGCGCAATCGTTGCTCCGCATTGGCCAACGCCTTACCACCAAGCTGCTCAATACGTAGCCCCTCGCGGATAGAGCTCAACACATCTGCCATCTGTCGCCGCCGTCCGTGGTGCATAAGCGGTGCGGTAGACGCGACAGGTAATACGCCAAGACGCTGTGCAAGAGCCTTGATTGCTAAAAAGTCTCGGGTATCGCGGCTGTCATATTGCGGAGACATCATCATGTAGACATCGCCAGCAAAGCGGCGCGTCAACTGTTCCGCTTCTGTCCATGATGCATCCGCGCCGTGCTGCCGATGTACCGCTTGTGGCACGAGTATCAGCGCGCAGCATCCGCCGAACTCCAATAAGTCATCCATACGAATATGGCATTCACCCTTTGGAGCGCGCATTCGCCCCTTGGATAAAAGCCTGCACAGGTTACGCCACCCCTGCCTGTCGCGAGGTATGATCACACAGGTTAATCCACAGACCAAAACCACGCGTGCCGCCGGCAAAAGCCGAGGCACATGCGTAACATCGAGCGATCCAGCGGCGTGTGGGGAATGTTCGGGCCGATGGGGGCCAATTTCGCCGAACTGGGCCAAATGCTTTTCGCGCTCTTGCACAATTCGAGCAATATCACGCAAAGCCACATGTGCGCGGACAATTCCAGCGACAGAATTTTTATCCGCAATTGCAAAGGCCTCAAGCCCCATCTCCGCAGCACGATGCGCATATTCTTCAGGATGCGAAGCGCCGGTGAGAAAGGTGAAATTTGAGGTAATATGAAGCTCAACGACTCCCATACGTCACTTATTCACGTTTTGTTCTAATTTGTGGAGTCCCAATTTCTTTGGTTCACAAATATCCCGGAGAGCGCGAGAGGCAGCGCCTCTCGCCTACATTTCTCGTAAATTACTCGCCCAGTCCTGCTTCCGCCTCAATCGCTTTGCGCGATTTACGAGCCCGTTCTGTGGCGGACTTTAGCTGACCGCAGGCGGCCATAATATCCTCACCGCGTGGCTTGCGGATGGGCGAGGCATAACCTGCCTTGTAGACAATCTCTGAAAAAGCGCGGATCCGATTGTTAGAGGATCGTTTATACGGCGCGCCGGGCCATTCATTGAATGGAATCAAGTTAATTTTGGCTGGAATACCCTTGATAAGGTTCACCAACCTATGCGCATCTTCATCGCTATCGTTAACACCATCCAGCATCACGTATTCAAACGTGATCCGCTCAGAGTTAGAAAGCCGAGGGTATTCCCGAAGCGCGTTGAGCAACGCTTCTATGTTCCAACGCTTGTTGATGGGCACAAGCTTATCACGTACCTCATCTGTTGTTGCGTGGAACGACACGGCCAAAAGGCAGCCAATTTCCTCTGCGGTGCGGGCGATTTCGGGCACAACACCGGATGTTGATAGGGTGATCCGACGCCGTGAAAGTGCGATACCCTCGGGGTCCATCGCAATTTTCATCGCGTCGCGGACGCCCTCAAAATTATAGAGCGGCTCGCCCATGCCCATCAGGACGATGTTCGATAACAGCCGGGTTCTATCTCTTGGTGCGCGACCTGGTTCTGGCCATTCGTCCAAATCATCGCGCGCCAACATGACCTGTCCAATAATTTCACCTGCCGTCAGGTTACGCACCAGACGTTGTGTGCCGGTGTGACAAAAGGAACATGTCAGTGTGCAGCCGACTTGGCTGGAGATGCACAGTGTACCGCGCCCCTCTTCGGGGATGTACACCGTTTCGACTTCGTGGCCTCCGGCGATCCGCACTAGATATTTGCGTGTCCCGTCCTCGGACACCTGACGGCTGACGACCTCAGGCAGTTCAATGACGAAATGCTCAGCCAGCTTTGCTCGGTAATCCTTTGCGAGGTTTGACATCAGTTCAAACTCACGGACGCCTTTTTCGTAGAGCCATTGCCAAACCTGACCTTGGCGCATCTTGGCCTGCTTTTCCGGCGTCCCCACTTCGATCAAAGCGTCGCGCAGTTGCGTGCGGGTCAAGCCGATCAGATTGCGCTTGCCGCCCTCGGGCAGCTTGCGCGGCAGGGTCAGCATGTCTTGGGTGATCGGCGCAGGGGTCGACGGTGGTGTCGATGCGGTTGTCATGGGGCTCTCCAACGGATGAGCCCCCCATATACGGACGAAATTGGGGTTTCGCTAGTCCTCAGCCGCAGCGGGCTTCGGCATCTTCGATCGAAGCAGTGAAACCCAACAGCGAGAATGTGTCGCGTGTTTTGGTTCCGCGTGATGAAACGCCGGATACAACGGCCTCAGATCCGCGCTTCATTGCGGACACGATTTTTGCGTCATCGGCGGGGGTGTCCGCCCAAGCCAGCTCACCGTCGGTGAACAAAAGAAACTTTTCCGAGCCGATTTCGATCTCAACCCGAGACAGTTCTGCAAAGGGGTATCCGCCAGTGAAACTCACCTCTGCGCGCTTTTCGCTTTGTGGCCAATAAGAGACAAATAACCGGATGTCCCCACGCCGCGCGGCCACGACACGACCATCGCGGGTGTTCACGGTGTCCTTAGGCGCGGAAACAACCCAGCACTGGGTGGGGTTGTCTTGAACAAAAACGCTCCAATCGGTGTTGGCGCCAACACGGTTGGACACGTCTGCCTGCGCCCAAACTGGCGCTGCCATTACCGTTAACGCCACAACGGAATAGACCCAAACCATCAATGATTTCATCGCTTTACAGCCTCGCTGCTTTTGCCTCTGCATCCGGCTTGTTGCTTCCCTTGTCGGGGTAAGTCTTGGGGGTAGGCGGACGCGTGTTTTCAATTCTGCACCGAAAGGATACCTACAAAGCAGGCTGCGGAAAAGCCCCGGAGCCAAGTTCGTTGGCATAAATTCGCGCAAAAGAGGCAGAAAAATGAAGGCTCAGAAGCTAGTTGAGGTGCATCGTGGTCCTTTTGAGGAAGGCGAGCATTGGGGGCACGCCGTCATATGTGATGGCGCAGGTGATGTGGTTGAGGCGTGGGGTGACCCAGAGGCCGTGATTTTGCCGCGCTCTTCTAGCAAGATGATCCAAGCGTTACCTCTGTTCGAAAGCGGCGCTGGGGCCAATCTGACCACGCAGCAGTGGGCTTTCGCGTGTGCTTCACACAACGGAGCCCCTTTGCATCGGGACATGGCGCGCCTTTGGTTGAAGGATTTAGGCCTTGGGGATGATGATCTGCGGTGCGGCACGCAGGTGCCGATGTCACGCAAAGTGGCTGATGATATGATCCGTGCAGGCGAGACACCGTGCCAAGTGCACAACAATTGCTCGGGCAAACACTGCGGATTTCTGATGTTGTCGCAGCATCTTGGGGCAGGCCCCGAGTATGTGGAGCCCGATCATCCTGTGCAACGCGCCGTGCGTGATGCACATGAGCATGTCACCGGAATGACCTCTCCGGGTTATGGAATTGATGGCTGTTCTGCGCCAAATTTTGCCACGACAATGACGGGTCTTGCGGCGGCAATGGGTCGTTTTGCGGCAGCGCGTTCTGATGGTGATGGGCGGGAGCGGGCTATGCATGCGCTGACCCGGGCTATGGCCGCTCACCCCGAGTATGTCGCGGGCGAGGGCCGTGCATGTACCGAACTGATGCGTGCAATGGATCACAAGGTTGCGGTGAAAACTGGCGCGGAGGCTGTATATGTGGCGATCGTGCCGGAACTACAACGCGGTATCGCCGTAAAGATTCTGGATGGTGGCACCCGCGCGTCCGAGGCAGTGATCACGGCGCTTTTGGTGCGGTTGGGGGTGTTGCAGGCAGATCATCCCGTGGCCCGTCGCTATATGGAAGGCCCTATCCGTAATTGGCGTGGGGTCGAAACAGGCGGACTGCGGACTGTCGCAGCCCTTAGGTCCTAGCGTTCATCCGGTTTGGTGATGATAATTTCTGAGGGCGCGAAACGGTGTAGCGCGTCCATCAGGGCGGATTTTTTGAATGGCTTCGTCAGATAGTGATTGATGCCCACCGCTTTGATGCGGTCTTCGTCGTCCTCCATCGCGTGTGCGGTCATTGCGATAATTGGCGTCTGTGGAAGCCCGTGTTCCGCTTCTAGTTTGCGAATTTCGCGCGCGGCCTCCATCCCGTCCATTTCCGGCATGGAGATGTCGGTGAAAATAATGTGCGGTTTTAGGTCAAGAAACGCCTCAACGGCATCGCGACCGTTTTCGACCATTTTCAGGTTCATCTCGACGGATTTGAGCATCTTTTGAAACACGAATTGATTGATCATATTGTCTTCTGCGGCCAGCATGCGCAGGGTTTCTGATGGCGACTTATTGCTATGCGCAGGTTTGCGCGGTTGGATCGTTGATATCACATCTTTTAGATCGCTGTTCGCCGTAGGCCATGGCAGATGGGCCTTGCAACGTGTGGCCAATAGCTCGGGCGTGTGGGCGTGTGTGCCGACGCAGGCGATGGGTAAATCCTTGTGTGCGATTTCGCTGATTTTAACCTGATCTGCCTCTGGCAGGCAGGTACATGTGAACAACATATCCGCGTCCAGATCAGCGATTTCGTTTGGCATGACATTCTTGATTGTCACGTCTAGCGACGCCAGCTCATCGGTCAAAAATTTAGCGGTAGGTGTGTGATATCCGCAGAGTGCCAAGGTGCGGGGTACCGGGGTGATGGCTGTTGGCGGGGTGCTGCGAGGGTCAACTTCAAGCGGAAGAGTTACTGTAAAGTGTGACCCTTTTCCTAAGTCGCTGGCAACAGTCAGTGTACCCTCTAGCCGCTCAACTATGCCCTTAGTGATGGACAGCCCAAGTCCGGTGCCCTCAAACTTGCGGTTCATTTCATCTTCGACCTGATTAAATTCGCCAAAGATATGGGCCTGCATCTCATCTGGAATGCCAATTCCACTGTCACGGACAGTGATTTTGACCATCGACCGGCCGGTGGCATCGGGTATGCCGGGGTCAACATCCACCGTTACATGACCCGCAGGCGTGAATTTGATCGCGTTGCCTATCAAGTTTGTCAAAACCTGCCGTAGCTTGCCGTGATCAGTAATGAATCCGGTTTGCCCCATGATGGGATAGTGCAGCGCAAGCTTTACGGGCTTCCCATCAAGGCTGGCTTCTGACAGGCGCAGCAGCTCGAGCAACAAGACCTCTAGGTCCATTGGCTCGGGCCGAAACTCCATCTTGTTGGCCTCGAGCTTTGAGAAGTCGAGGATATCATTAATAATAACCAGCAGAGATTCACCTGAACTGCGGATAGTTTTAGCGTATATTTGATCTTCACTGGTTAGCTCGGATTCCAACAATAGCTCTGCCATGCCAACAACCCCGTTCATCGGGGTGCGAATTTCGTGGGACATCTTGGCGAGAAAGGCGGACTTGGCCCGGTTGGCGGCCTCGGCAGCGTCACGAGCCTCTCGCATCGCGGCCTCGCGTTCTAGGCTTTCGGTGATGTCGGTGCACATAGACACCATGCCACCGTCCGTGGACACTTTGTCCTGAAGCTGGATGCTGCGCCCGTTATACAGCTTGATCACTGTGGTCTGAACGGGGCGACTTTCCCAGCGAGCAAGCATCTCATCGACCCAATCGTCCGGGTTCGCATCGCCGATATCAACAAGGCCCTCGTCCATTAGAACCTGCAAAACAAGGTCGTAGGGCGCGCCGAGGCCGACATCATCAATGCCTTCAAACAAGCGCATATAGTGACGATTTGCGGCGACGAGGCACCAATTGCGATCATATACGGCAAACCCATCGCCAATTGCCTCAAGGCTATCCCACAGCCGTTGTTCTGCTTTTCCGGCTTGCTTTGTGGCAAGGTCTAGGTGCGCGATTACTTTTTGATTTTCGCCTGCAAGGGTCGCGTTTTCTTGGCGTTGTTCAATCACTGTATACGACAATTTATCCGCATGTGTTGCCAACTGCCGGTTGGCTTCGAGCAGTTCGTTCGACTTTTGCGCAAGCAATCGCTCCGCCGCCAAGCGGCGGCGGCGTTCTTGTTGAATGAAGTCATCGTGCGATTGAATTGACATCGGGCCCTCTACTAAGGCCCGAGTATCTACCTAAAAAACGTGAATCCCGTCTTAACCTATGACCACATTTTCCAACTGTAAGGCAGCGTACGCTGGGGTCCCTTGACGCCTAGTTCATGTCAAAATGTAGAGGGTATTTTCCGCCATCAAACGCACCGAAAAGATCGTCGATATCAGGGTGCGAAACAGGCTCACCTGTTTGATCTTCCACTAGATTTTGCTCTGATACGTAGGCTACGTAATAGCTTTCGTCATTTTCCGCCAGCAGGTGGTAAAACGGCTGATCTTTGCGCGGACGGGAGTGTTCCGGAATGGCATCATACCACTCTTCGGTGTTCGCAAAAACGGCGTCGATATCAAAAACAACACCGCGAAACGGATGTTTGCGGTGGCGGACAACTTGACCGAGATTGTATTTCGCTTGGCTTTTGAGCATAGCGCATCGACTCCTTGCTCGATTTACTATCCCTTGCGCGGACCGATTGTCCATCGGGGTTGCCTAAAAATAAGGGAAACAAACTGTGGAATTGGTTTTAACCGTCCTTGAGATTACTGCACCTGTCTTTTTGTTGGCATTGGTTGGCTACATTTGGGTGCGTGCAGGGTTCGAATACCGGGTGCAATTTGTAACGCGGCTGGCGATGACGCTGGCGGTGCCGTGTTTGATTTTCACGGCGCTGATGAAGACCGAGGTAGAGCCTGCCGCGCTGAGCCTTGTGACCATTGCGGCGATCTTGGCCTACGGGGCCGTGACCGTGGTGACCTGGGCGTTGGTTGCGGGCTTCGGGTTGGACCGGCCGACGTATTTGGCGCCGTTGATCTTTGGCAATACGGGTAATCTGGGTCTGCCGTTGGCGTTGTTTGCATTTGGGCAGGAGGGGTTGGGCTATGCGGTCGTAATTTTCGCGGTCATGGCTGTTATGGCGTTTACCTTTGGGATTTGGTTGGTGTCCGGTGGCGGGTCATTGCTCAAGGCCGTGCAGGAGCCGATGGTATCGGCCACGCTGTTGGGCGCGCTGTTCCTGTGGCAAGGCTGGAAAACGCCTGTGTTCGTGACCAACACGCTTGAATTGATCGGGCAGATGGCGATCCCGTTGATGCTGATCACTCTGGGGGTCGCGGTTGCGCGATTGACGCCGGGGGGCATCGGGCGCGCGCTGTGGTTATCGCTTGTAAAGGTCGTGATTTGCGTGGGCTGCGCATTGGGTGCGGGGCTGTGGTTGGACCTGCCGCATGTGGCTTTGGCTGTACTGGTGTTGCAGGTGGCCACGCCGGTCGCTGTCACTTCATACCTACTGGCTGAGAAATACGAGGCAGATGCCGACGCGGTGGCCGGGTTGGTTGTGATTTCGACCCTATTATCCGTGGTCAGCATTCCCGTGGTACTTGCGTTTTTTGTATAGAGATTGTTGAGGGTCGGGGCCATTTTCAAAATACCCGTTTTGCGCTATACTTTTTCTTAAACAAAACCGAGCAGGTTATAGATATGAAATGGTATTACGCACTGGCCCTTTGCTTGGGCTTGGCTGCCTGTGGTGGCGGCTCTAATCAGGCACCACGCAATCTCGACAATGCGTGTTCCATACTGGAGCAACGACCGGGCTATTTACGGGCCTTTCGTGCGACGGAGCGGAAATGGGGCGTGCCTGTCGCGGTCCAAATGGCGACGATCTATCAAGAAAGTAAGTTCGTTTCCCGTGCGCGGCCACCGCGGCGCTATAAGTTGGGCGTGATCCCTATGGGGCGGCAAAGCTCTGCGCTGGGCTATTCGCAGGCGTTGGACGGCACATGGGCAGATTATCGTCGCGAAGCGGGCCGCATCGGCGCACGGCGCACTAACATTCGCGACGCGTCAGATTTCATGGGATGGTACATGAATAAAACCGTACAGCGGAATGGTATTGCCCTGACCGATGCGCGTAACCAGTACCTCGCGTATCACGAAGGTCACACAGGCTATTCGCGCGGCAGTTACCGCCGCAAGGGGTGGCTGATGCGGGTCTCAAATGAAGTCGCGGCACGGGCCTATGTATACCAACAACAATTGGCCAGCTGCCGCGTGCGGCGCTGATGGCAAAAAGCCCCGCCAGGTCTTGGGCGACCGGCGGGGTGAAGTTGCACGCACCGACATTCCTGCGGTGCGCGCTGGCGGTAAACTTGTGAAGGTCTTAGAACAGCTCTTTGCGTAGCTGCTGGCGCAACTGGTCAATCGGTACGGTTTTGCCGTCGCGCTTAAAGTGCCAGTAGGTCCAACCATTGCAACTCGGTGCGCCCTCTAGGGCAGCTCCAACCTGATGGATCGATCCAGTCACATCTTTGCGCACGAGTGTGCCGTCGGACCGTACTTTGGCGGTATAGCGACCATTCAATGACGTCAGGCTCTCGCCTGGGCGCAGCATGCCGCGCTCCACCAGTTGCCCAAAGGGGATGCGTGGCTCGGCTCGTTTCGATTTCGATACTTGGATCGCGTCGCTGTCAAACTTGCGTACACGTGCAAGCCGTGCTTCCGCCACCTTGCGGTAGGCTTCTTCACGCTCAATCCCGATATAGTCACGACCCAACATCTTGGCGACGGCACCCGTCGTGCCAGTGCCAAAGAACGGGTCCAGTACTACATCGCCCGGGTTGGTGGTGGCGACCATTACACGGTGCAGCAGGCTTTCGGGTTTTTGGGTTGGATGAGCTTTGTCACCCTTTTCGTCTTTTAGTCGTTCGTGGCCCGTACAAATCGGTAGCACCCAGTCCGAGCGCATTTGCACGCCTTCGTTCAAGGCTTTCAGCGCCTCATAGTTGAAGGTGTACTTCGACTTTTCGGATTTCGACGCCCAGATGAGTGTTTCATGAGCATTTGTAAGCCGCTTGCCGCGAAAGTTTGGCATCGGGTTGGTCTTGCGCCAAACCACGTCATTCAGCAGCCAGAAGCCCTCGTCCTGAAGGGTCGCACCAACGCGAAAGATGTTGTGATAGCTACCAATCACCCAGATCGCACCATTTGGTTTGAGCAAGCGATGTGCTGCCTTGAGCCAAGCCTTGGTAAAATCGTCATAGGCCTTAAAGCTGTCAAACTGGTCCCAGTGATCGTTGACCGCATCAACGTGACTGTTGTCGGGGCGATGAAGATCGCCCTTGAGTTGTAGGTTATAGGGGGGGTCCGCGAAGATCAGGTCAACGCTTTCCGCAGGAAGCGCATTCATCCGTTCGATGCAATCGCCGTCCAAAATAGTATTGATCGGAAGCGTCGCCGCTCCCGTTTTTGATGTATCTGCCATGTCCGCCTCGTGAGTCGCGTTTTGCACGCTTATTGCGACTAGAATGCGCCCGGCGGGAATCGCCGTCAAAGGCTAAAATGTGGCACAAATTGGATCACTTTAGGATCCCAACATGTTGTGTATGGGTTTGAAGGAACGTCTATGGTGTGGGGTTACCCCTAGACTTTGCAGCCCGGCTCGGTGCGCAGCAGTGCCATATCCGGCGTTTTTTTCCCATTCGTAGCCGGGGTACTGTTGCGCCAATGCCACCATGCCCCAATCTCGCCTTGTTTTGGCCAAGACTGACGCGGCCGCAATCGACAGGCACTTTCCATCGCCTTGGATAATGGTTTGCGCTGGGCATGGTAGGCCGCGCGGCAGGTCGTGTCCGTCGATCAAGAGATAGTCGGGCACTTGGGGCAGGGCGTTGATCGCGCGGCGCATGGCAAGGTGGGTGGCTTGGCGGATGTTGATCTCATCGATCTCTTCCACGCTGGCTTCGCCGTAGCCGATGTCCGCAACCTGTTCGATCAACGGCACCAACGCTTCGCGCCGTTTGGCCGTAAGTTTTTTACTGTCGTTCAACCCGGCGGGGGCGGGGCCGTGAAGTCGCACGGCACAGGCGACAACGGGGCCCGCCCATGGGCCACGCCCAACCTCATCCACACCCACGATATATAGGTGCCCACGCGCAGCGAGCGCCTCTTCGAATTCCAATGTAGGGACTGTTTTCATCTTTTCGGAGTGACACAGACCGCCCAAATAAAAAAGCCCCCGAGGTTGAGTTCCCCGGGGGCCGTCGGCTTTGCGCATGGGCGTGCGATTTTACCCGTGCACCCAGCCGTTCCGCCGCAAGCACCGCTCGCTATACAGGTTTCTTGTCCCACGGCGGGTGTCTACTTGGCGGATGCACTGAGGAGGCAGGGCACCGGCGCGGCGCACGGTGTTTTGCATGCAGCGTGCGCCATACCCGCGACGGATTTCCCCGCGGGATACAATCTCACGAAAGCATCGATCGGGGATCACCTTGTTGCGGTGACCCAATTGCCTACGCGGTGTCACGGTTGTTTGTCGCTGCACGCGAGGGGCTGCGTTGCTGTCATCAATCGCGCGTCCGATGGCGTATAACACGACCAGCCCGCCGAGAACCTTTGCGATGTCTTCGCCACCCGCCCGAGCGGGCGTTGCGGAAACAGAGGTTAGGATCAGTGACAGCACGAGGGCGCTGGCCATAAGAGGTTTGAGCATGGGACACTTCCTTTCTGGGTCATCGCGTCTGTCTGACCTTCGCCGTAGGGGTGTCCGTCGCTCAATATCGGGGGGCTGATATCGGATAACAGGCCCAAGGATATTGAATATCCGCGCCTACTTGCCCACGATGATGTTATGAAACAGATCCTTTTGACCTGTGCCATTTTAACAATGGCCTCTTCCGCAAGTGCGTCGTGTTTTGCCGATTATAAGGCCAAGCGCGACAATCCCCTACGGCTGCACTACGGTGTGGTAGAGGTCACAGGCGCCTGTACCGTTCAGGCGGCCCGTGCCGAGATTGCCCAACGGATTGCAAAAGATGGATGGCAGTTGCTGAACGTCGTTTCCGTTTTTGGTCCCGAAGGGCTCGCAGAAAGGAAAGAGAGTGCTGGCGTCTATTTCCTCCGCTTCTGAGGTCCGCCGCTCAGGTATGCGCATCGTTGCGCTGGGCATCGCGGCAGTTGTTGTGATCCTTGGGGCAGTGGCTGTTGTGTTGTTCCTGACACTGCCTGACGCAAACGCGTTTAACGCTCGGGTCGAGCAGATATTTATTGAGAATGATGACCTGACAGGTGCCGCAGAATTGCGATTGTTAGAAATACTTGCGCAGTCCGGCACTGCTTTTTCCGATGTCCTAAGCAGCTACCGCATGGTGATCTACGTGCTTTTGGTGTTCGCGGCCTCATTGCTGATCGCTGCGTTGGTGTTTCTGGTATCTTTGGTCGGATTGAACCGCCGCATGGGTGAGATTGAGCGTCAAGGTTTGCAGGTTTCTTCCCTGATCGTGAGCCGGATGGACCGGGTGGTTCTGCTCAACAATATGGAATTCAAGCTGACAGATGCCGCGCTAGAAACGCTTTCGGTGTTGGCAGAGGCGCGGTTGGATGACGATATCCTGACCGGTGCGCAGATTGAGGGGATGATTTCCGGCCGACCCGCTGAGGATTGCGACGAGGCCGCTGGCGCCACCCGGATCAAACGGCTCCGCGATACGTTGGGGAACCAAATGGTGAGTGAGATGCTGGTGCGTAATATTGCGCGGCGGGGCTACGTTTTGTCGATAGACCGCGACGTAATCAAAATGATCTGAAGGTTGCGTTCCGAGGTGCGTGGGCGTGTTTGTCGCAAAATTTAGCGCCATTTGGTTTTCGCTTGGACCGGTTTATGTGCAATTGTGAATGATATCGGTGTGTTGCCGCGCCTGTCGTTCGCCCCTTTTGGGCGTTGGCATGGCGGTCTTGGTGCCGTGCCGGTGTCAGAGTTTTGCTTGAGGTGACTTTATGAAAGACCATTTTAAAACAGCTTTTGCCGCAATCGCGATGACCGCCGCGAGCATTGCGAATGCATCCGCCCAAGACGTTGCAAACAACACGCCGTTCGGTGATTGGCGCGTTTCGTGCGACGCGGTCAGTGTTTCGCAGACATTTTGTCAGTTGGTACAACAGCAATCGGTGCTTGATACAAACGAACTGGCTGGAAGGTTTGCTGCATTTCCGGCGCAGAATGGTGGCGCGATTCTTTTGGCGCAGGTTCCTATTGGGGTGTACCTGCCGGGCGGCGCAGTGTTTCGTTTGGATGACAATGACGCGACCCCACAACAGGAAATGGTTTGGCAGCGCTGCCTTGGGCCTATTTGCGAGGCTGCGATCCTGTTGGATGAGGCGACGGTGTCCCAAATGGGATCATCGGGGGCGATGCTGTTTGGATACCGAATGGATTCTGACGCGGAGCCGATTGTGTTGCGCGTGAATTTGAACCGTTTTGGTGAAGGTATCGAGGCATTGCGTAGCGCGCAGTAGCGTAGGGTCCGCAGGCCTGTCGTAGCTTTTTTCAGCTTTGCTCAGCATTTGATTGATATCTTAAGATATCAAATGTAAACTATCGTTGAGACGAGTCGGCTAAATCAATCCGATATCGACCTCATCCGATCCATCTGCCGCAAGCGGAGCGAACTTGAATTGAAGCTGGTTGTCAAATTTCAAAGCCACGTCCTGCGCCTCCAGATCGGACGCCGCTGCCAAAATCATGATCTTGCGTTTGCCCTCACGCGTCATCGCGAACTGAAGCAAAGATATCTGTCGACTGCCAACATAAACACATATGGCCAAGTACAAACCTGTGCCGAACCATGGGTGGATTACAGTAGCGGTCAGCAAAACGCACAATAGGCCGACCAAAGCCTCCCACTGACGTTGGAACACCAGCCAGAATGGCGGGACCAGCATCGCCCAGAATGAGCGACGCAGTTCCACCACATTTGCTTCAGAGCCACTGCCTGAATAGATCGCAAATCGGGTCAGCCGTTTATTGTCTTTGGGCAGTTTCGTCGGTTTTATGCCCTCTAATTGGCTGACTTCCGGCTCTTCTAGAACCTCCCACTTGCTATCGAGGGGCGCGTCGGTAAAGACGTTGAACACCTGTCCGTTTCGCCAAACTGTTAACAAAACGGGGCCTGTGTCAGCCTCAATCAGTTTGGAAATGGCTTTTTGAACCGACGCAAGACGCGTCCATAGGATGCCATTCACAGCGACGATCAAGTCGCCCTGTTCCAGCAACATGTTTTGGCTTGCGCCCTGCGATCTGGTCTTGGTCAGACGTATCGGACCCGGTGGCGGAGGGGATAGGGAAGCAGCCTTTTTGGGTGCAAAATCCGAGGATCCGTCCATCAGGGATATTTGATCACATCAGCTTGGGGGGCTGCTTCGCGGCGTCTGGTGGCGGATGAATTTGCCTCAACAACGCGGTTCAGGCGCATGTTCATTTCATTGATGCGAGCGTCTAGTTTTTCCTGCAATTCGGCTGCGGATGCAGAACCACCATCGGTATCAATCGCGCCTACGGCCTCGGAAATGTCTGCGGCGAGCGCTTTGTATGCATCCAATTGCACAGCCAGCGCATCTTGGGTGGCGACGGAAACGCTCATGGCGAGTTCGCCGTTCAAGGTCGCGATGCGATCGGCTGTTGTATTGTTGATAGTTTCGGCTCGAACTTGGGCGGCTTCTTGGGTCTCTAGTGCAGGTAAATCCAAGATGATCTGCGCGACACTGGCGCGTAAGTCGGTCATCTGCGACGCATCCGCCGAGATAGTTTCAAGGCTGGCTTGGATGCCAGTCAGTGTTTCGGACAAACCGGCGACCTTTTTATCCATCACGGCCAGCGGTGCCATTCGTTCTTCGAATGCGGTAACGTTTTCGGTCAGGATGGTCAGCAACTGTGTGTTCGTCGCGGCGAGGCGTTGCAACCCCGAGGATGAGCGTTGCCAAACCATACCCATGATCACCACAGCTAAAACCGCAATGCTTCCGGCGGCAATCAGACTGATCCGTGAGATTTTCTCCAACCGTTCGGCTTTTGTTGCGGTCTCGGCGAACTGTGCTGAGATACGCTCAAATTCAGCGGTGACATCCATAGAGGCGTCGGCTGCATCCAAAGCTATCTGGATGCTTTGATCCAAATCGGCTGTCTGGGCCTTTTTCAGCGGTGTCGTGGCCATTGTCGTCGGTCCTGTCCTCAAGGTTTGGGGCTGCGCCGCGCCCTTGGCGTTTTGTATGCACATTCTGTGCCAGTTTCCCGCAGGACCACACGTGCCGGAAGCTCCCGTGATTTGAAGCCAAAACGGGCGCAGCTCCAAGGTTGGTGGGGCTGATAGGTGACGCCCAGATACTTGCAGGTACCGCAAACACCTTGGTTGTTTGGTTTGATGGGCGACTTGGGCTTCATTTGCGATAACCCGCCAGTTTCAGCCATAAATTGTGGATGTGAAACCGTAGGCCCGCTGCCACGCACAGCACGGCGCACAGGCCCATTGCGCCGCCTTTCAACTGGGTGCCCTCATGCCACAAAACGCGCGCCTCACCGGCAAAAAATAGGCCGACTAGAACGAAACAGAAGGTGCTTATCATTTCGCCTCGGCTGCGGTGTGCACGGGGGCGGTGTTGGGGGTTCTTCATGAAATGACCTTTCCGTTTTCGTCAAAACGCATGTCTTCCGGTAGATCCACATCAGGGGGATCAACCTGTTCGTCGTTGTTTAGCCGATAGATAAACGCCAGCACGGCAGCGACGGCTGTGTAAAGCGGGCCCGGAATTTCATCACCAATTTGACCGGCAAAATAGAGAGCCCGCGCAAGCAATTCGTTGCGAAAGACCGTTACGCCTGCGTCCTTGCCGATCTTGATAATTTCTTGTGCCTGGTTGCCGCGTCCCATCGCCAAAATCATCGGCGCGCCTTCGGTGCCAACCTCGTATTTGAGAGCGACGGCAAAGTGTGTCGGGTTGGTGATAATCGCGGTTGCCGTTGGCACAGCCTCCATCGCGGCTTTGCGTTCCTTGGCGCGGGACACGGCTGTCATCTGCATCCTACGGATTTTGGCCTTCACCTCGGGCGAGCCTTCGGTTTGCTTGCTCTCGTCCTTGACCTCTTGGAGGGTCATGCGCAGCTGTTCGTTATGTTGGTAATGAGACCAGATCACATCAAAAACCGAGATCGCAGCCAGCACCAATAAGAAGACAATTACCAATAGCAAAAAAACGTCGCCCATACGCGAAAGCCCCCCCATGAGATGGGTGTTGGGCGTAGTAAACAGCGCATCAATCGTGGCCATAAAGACCAGCAGGGCACTCCCTATCAGTGACGTGACTTTGCCGATGGCCTTGAGCATTTCGACCAAGGCCTTCACGGAGAACATCCGTTTGATCCCGCTCAGCGGGTTGATGCGGTTGGGTTTGAACGCCAGCGCTGAGTTGGACCAGTTGATCGCGCCAGACATGCCCATTTGGGTCATCATGACGATGATCAGGAGTGGCATCGCAAAAATCACTGACTTCCAGAACAAGAACTGAAAGCTGGCACCGAGGTTGCGATAAACCTCATCCATGACGCCCTTTTGTCCCGCGAAGGAGAAGAGGCTGGACCATTCCCGCAGCAAGGAAGGCATGAATGGCATCAGCCCGATGTAGAGCAACAGCCCCACCAGCAGCGTTGAAAAGACGAACAGTTCTTTTGAGCTCGCGACTTGGCCGTCTTCCTTGGCTTTTTCCAACCGTTTCTGGGTTGGGTCCTCTGTCTTTTCTTGGCCTTCGCTTGCGCCCTCTGCCATTAGGTCGCCTCCGCCACTGTGTCGCGCACGAATTGCAGGACGAATTCAACCATGTCTCGGATCGCGTATCCCATTGGTGTCGTTGCCAAGTAGAGCGCGAAAAAACACGTCAGGATCGTGAGCGGAAAGCCGAAGGAAAAGAGATTTAGCTGGGGCGCGGATCGGGTGACCACGCCGACGGTCACGTTGGCCAGCAGCAGGATTGAAACCACGGGCAATGACAAAAGGGATGCAATTGCGAACATATGGCCACCTGAATCGAGACCAGCTGAGATCAGGAATGACATGTCACGCAACTGCCCCAGGGGGAGGACTTCGTACGTCATGCGCATGATTGCGATGCAGTGTAGGTGTCCGTCCATCGACAGAAAAACTGCGATTGCGAACAGGTTTAGGATTTGGCTCACAACTGGGGTTTGGCCGCCTGAATTGGGGTCGACCTGCGCAGCAAAGCCCAAGCCCGCAGAGGCCGCAATCTTTTCGCCAGCAAGTGCGACAGAGGAAAACAGAACCGATAGGATGAGCCCGAGCGATAGCCCAATCGCGACTTCGATAAAGATCACCTCGACCAGAGCGAGAAACGGCAGGCTGCGCGGATCTGGGACTTCGATCATACCAAAGAGGGCCGATGAAATCAGGACGGCCACGATAATGCGCGCCTGCACTGGGATGGCTGCCGCACCAAAAAACGGCGCTGATAAAAAGAACGCGCTAAGCCGTATGGTATGAAGAAAAAACACCAGACCTAGGTCAAACACCTGCTGCAACTCGATCCCGCCGATCCCCATCAACGTATCAAGACTGGGAACCTCCGCGATCATTGGAGAAGGCGGATCTGCTCAAAGATGGTTGCGAAGTAATCCACCATCTGCTGCATCATAAATGTCGACAGACCCGCCATTGCGGCCAACACGATGACCAGTTTTGGCACAAAGCTGAGGGTCATTTCGTTGATCGAGGTCGCCGCCTGCAAAATGCCAATGACCAAGCCAACCGCAAGCGCGACGGCCAAAATTGGGCCGGAGGCCATGATGATCTGCCAGAATGCGCCGCGGAGGCTTTCGATATTTACGTCAAATTCCATAGGTCAATTCACATACGTCGATGCGAGAGAGCCGATCGTCATCGCCCAGCCATCGACCAGAACGAACAGCAGCAGCTTGAATGGAAGCGATACCAACATCGGGCTGAGCATCATCATGCCCAATGACATCAGGATCGATGCGATGACCAAGTCGATGACTAGGAAGGGCAAAAACAGCAGGAAACCGATTTGGAACGCGGTCTTCAGTTCAGACGTGATGAACGCGGGGAACAGGACCGTGTAGGGCACTTCGTCGTTGCTGGCATAGGGCGCGTCTCCGGCCATTTCGGCGAACATCGCTAGTTCTGCTTCTCGTGTGTTGAGGATTAGGAAATCGCGTAGGATCGACGCGCTAAGTTCGATGGCGGGCACCGGTCCAAGTTGCCCATTCAAGTAGGGAGAGATTGCCTGCGTATACATCTGCTCAAACGTTGGTGCCATGATGTAGAACGTCAGGAACAGCGCGATTGAGATCAGGACCTGATTGGGCGGAGTTTGTTGCGTGCCCATGGCTTGGCGCAAGATCGATAGGACAATGATGATCCGGGTGAACGCTGTGATACCCAAAAGGAAAGACGGCAAGATCGTGAGCACTGTCATCAGTGCCAAGATCTGAAGCGAGAGCGAATAGGTCGTCTCACCGTCGTCGCCTGTGCGCACGTTCAGCGCGGGCATTCCGTCAATCATACCCTGTGACAGGGCGGGCCCGGCCAGCGTGATTAATAGGGCGGTTAAGCCCAGTGATGCGAACGACCTAGGGAGCATCGGTATGCTCGCCCCTAAGAGTGTTCGGGTCGACCGACGCGCCATCCTCTAGTTTGATCATCGCAGCTTGACCGCGCGCGCCGTGCAGAACTGCGACGCGCGCGCCGCCAATGTTCAGCAACGACACCTGTAGGGAACGTTCCAATTTGTAGGCGTCTAGCAGGACGATCTCACGCTCGTTAGTGCCGAGCTTGGCTTTGATCGTACCCGCCTTTGCAACAATAATTTGACGCACAGCAATCAGCGCACCCAAGAACGCGAGCACGATAAAAATGCTGCTTAGGTCGGGGGTGGCGGTGGCCATGTGCTGGGCTCCGGTGTTGGGTCAGGCTGGGGTTCGCGCGAGGCGCATGTTGTGGCTTTTAGATCCGCTCGACCCGTTTTTCGGGGTCAACAATATCGGAGAACCGGATGCCGAACCGCTCACCGACCATGACGACTTCGCCCTTGGCAATCATTGTTCCGTTAACCAAGATATCCAGCGGTTCACCCGCAAGACGATCCAGCTCAACCACCGAACCCTCGTTTAGGCGCAGAAGGTCCGCGATAGTGATTTCCGTACGGCCAACCTCAATCGACATCTCAACTTCGATGTTTTCAAGGGCGCGCAGTTTGTCGGCTTCGCTGGCGCGTGGGAGGGTTTGCTGATCATCATCTGACATATTGAGAACTCACTTTTCTGCGCTGGATTTATCCAGCTTGCGGGTGATTGTGATGGCGCTGGTGCCGCCAACCTCGCCAATATCGGCGACAAACATTTTCTGACCTTTGACAATCACGCTCAGCCCTTCCGTCAGCTTGATCGGAAAGACATCCCCGATTTCCATGGCCAACATGCTGCGGAGCGAAAACTTGGGTTTGCCGAGTTGCACATTCAGGGGCAAAGGGACCTGCATGACGGCATGCTCAAGCCGCTCGCGCCATGTCAGGTCGTCGTCGATTACTTCGGATTGCATCCGTGATCGTAGCTGGGCAGCAATCGGTTTGAGGGTTTGTAGCGGATACAGGATATCGATCGAGGATGGCTCGCTTTTGGGCAGCTGCACCACAAACGAGCAAACGATGATCGTTTCAGTGCCCTCAACGAATGATGCAAATTGCAGGTTTTCCTCGCGGGCGTGCTCCGAAAAGGTGAGGGGCATCAAATCCTGCCACGCCATCAGAAGTATCTTGTTCAGGCCTTCGGTGATGATCTCAATGACGCGGGTTTCAGTGGCCGTGAATTCATTGCGCGGAACGTACTTAAGACCCAAATCACCGCCGTAGTAGGCATTGGTCAACGCCGAGATGAATTCTGGTTGGATCACCATCATCTTGGTGCCGCGCAGTTCATCGATGCGAGAGGTGCTCAGGCTCATCAGTGATGCGGCACCTTCACAATATTCGTCAAAGGTTTTGACTGTCGGCATCTGTGCCGAGATACGGGGCTGAACCCGGAGCATTGGTTGGAACACGACCCGGGCAAGGCGGGCAAAGCGTTCATTTATCACGCGTAGGGCGTAGTAGTCGCCAAGCAGCGACAGGTCGTCTTCGCCAAAGGCAAAGTCTCGCACATCCTTTTCGGACACAGTGCCAACACCCGACGCGCTGCCGTTTTGATCGAGGCTGCTGATCAGCGCATCGACTTCGTCTTGCGAGAGTTTTTTGGAGGACGACATGCCGGCTTTCTCGGGGCTATTGCATCACATAAGACGTCAGGTGAACGCCCTCGATGCCACCGAAACCTTCAAGCCGTTCCAGTTCAACATTGATCGAATCCCGTATGTCGTCAGACAATTGCCTGCGTGCTTCACGGCCAACAACGTCCTCTTCGCCATAGTCGCTAAGTGTTTCGAGGATGGCGGCCTTGATCGCTGGCAGGTGCATTTCGACGTTTCGGAGGATTTCTTCGTCGTACTGCGTGGATACACCGATCCCCAACTGCAAGAACCGCCGGGAGTCCCGCAGGTTGGTCGTCAGGTTACCTGGAATTTCATAGTATAGCGTCTGAAAGACCTCTTCCTTGGAGCTTTCCTTGACCACCTTGGAACGCCGCTCTCCCTCGCCTTCTTCTCCTTCGCCCTCTTCTTCGGGCTCCGCTTCGGGGGCTGCGGCACCGTTGCGTTCGATGATCTCGGAGGCCAGCTCCTCAGGGGAGTGCGGCTGTGTCCCGAACATAAAATACCCAGCGCCAAGGCCAATGCCCAGCACAGCCAATGCGGCAAATACCATGATCAAGATTTTGACTAGGCCGGATTTTTTCTTTGGCTCGTCTTCTTCTTCGCTCATGTCGGGGTCCTCGTTCGAATTCTTATGCGATGATGCTGATAAGGGATGAGGTGTCCGCAGTGATCTGCGGTGCTTCCTCAACGGTATTTGTGGAGGTGGCTAGGCCGTTGGTGTCGCGACGCTCATTTGGGGTGTCGCCGCCTTGGCCCTGCCCACCGGTGTTGGCGGAGAACGAGGCAAGTTTCAGACCTGCCTCGTCGAATGCGCCGGAAATCTGTGTTTCGACGCCGCGCAGCATCGAGGCGGTAGATGCGACCTCAGCCGTGATGCGCAGTTCCATGCCCTTGCGCCCTTCGCTGAGCTTGAGCGTGATTTGCCCCAAGTGCTGCGGCAGGATGCTAAGGGTCAGCGTGCCGCCGGCCTGTACGGATTGTGCAGCGCGGTTCACGAGCGTTTTGGTCCAGCCTTGGTGACGCACGTCCAGCATCGCACCTGCCATTGCGCTTTGTTGCATCGGCGCCTGGGCCGGTGCTGCGTTGGATGTGGGGGTGCCCGTCGCACCCGTCGTAGCTGGGGCTGAGGTCATCACAGATGCCTCACTGCTCGGACGGGTTTCAGGGGGCAACGGAGTTGCGGTGTTGTGGTGCATAGCTCCGGGTAACCGTGCCGTTGTCCGCGGGATCACGCTTTGGTCGCTGGTTGTTTTGGGGGGCGATCCGGTAGCGTCATCAATGATTATTCCCTCCGTCGGTACCGTGCCTGTGGGTAGGCGTGTGGGGTCCGCTTTGCGCGCGGTTGTCTGTAGTGGAATTGTCGTCATCGCGGGGACGATAGTCGTTGGCTCAGGGGCCGCTGTACTGGCTGTGATCGCGGTTTGTTGAGCGATTTCGGATGGGGCCGCGGCCACTTGAACAATTGGTCGGGTTGCAGTGTCGAATGTGCTTTGTGGCTTTGGCGCTTGCAACACATCCGGTAGGCCAACTGGCTTCAGCTCAACTGAGACAGCGTCTGCATTAGGGCCGAGGTTGCTGAGGCTAGATGAGTTGTGTTGCGGTAGGCCTTTGAATTCCAGCGGCGTCGGAAGGCTTAACTCAACGTTTGGCTTCCCGTCCTGGGCAATGGGTATAACCTTAGAGGCCGGGTAGGGGGTCATTTCAAAATATGGCGGGATGGGCTTGGCTGTAGTCAGTTCTGTGACTGCTGCTGCGGCAATGCTCTGTTCCGATGGCTGCGGCATCAATTGTAGAGCGGTGGCCAAAATGGTGTCGATCTCGGCGACGCCCATTGGTGCAGCTTTGGCCAGATCATTGGACACATCAACGGAGTCCAGTGTGACTGTGACTTGTGTGACCGGCAATGATGCGCCCAACGTTTGATGGGCTGAGGCCAACATCATTTCGACTTTGGGGGCATTGGCCAACACATCTTGTTTTGATCTATCGATCCCTTTGCCCAGTGTCCCTTCGGGCAGCACTAGTTGGGACAAAGTTTGGGTTTGGGGCACGGCATCCAGTAATATGGTGATGGCGGCGATGTCGTCGGTCGGACTCTGTGTGGCCGCCAAAATATTGCCGGGTGCGTCGGGTATCACATCGGTCAGCACCGCTTGCTGATCTAACGTAGGAAGCTCTGTGCCTTGCGCCAAAGCGAGCGCATCTGAAAAGACCTCACCCGTACTTTGCGCCGTAGCGGTACCCATAGCACCGGGCACAGACGTAGGCATGACGCGGGGACTGCCCTGTGGGGCAGACATAGGCTGCAAAAAGCCGTGCCCTAAGTCCAAAATCTGTGTTGGTCCGTTCATCGGAGGTGTCGCTTATCCATTTGATCGGAAAAATAATGCAAGCAGGGTGCCAATACGCGCGTTCCGAGTGGCAAAATCGCGTCAGGTCCGTTTGATCCTGAAAGGCACCGCATTTGCGTGCTCTTGCTTGGCGTCCCGGTCTTGTTTTGCGGTGCGCTGGGCGACTTGGGCTTTTTCAGCCACTCGCTGCACTTTGTGCCCGATCTGGGCAATCGTCGCGGTCACTTGCTCTAGGTCTGTGCGCAGAAACTCAAGCTTGTTGTCCAGCGTCTGCATCTCTTCGATTAGGCGCAATTCGTACCATCGGTTGGTTTGCAATCGATGTGCTTGCATCACGTCGGTGTTGCGGGCGTCTTCGCGTAACTTTTTGATCCGGACAAGCAGGTCATCTAGATGGGCGATTTCCTTGATCAGGGTCTTTTGACGCTGCACATACTGGGGCATGCGCGCTTGCTCCTTCAGCGCCATGTTCTTGAGCAGTTTGACCTTCCGGTCGCTCATCACACACGCCCAACGATCGCGCTTAGCGTTTGTTGGCTTTCGGGGAGGCTTGCGCTTTGGCCGGCGGATTGACTGATGAATGACATCATTTTCGGCCATGACGCCACGGCTTCGTCCAGATCGCTATCCTGTCCCGAGATATAGCCCCCCATCAGCATCAAGTCCCTGTTTTCATTGTAAAGGGACACCATGCGTTTGAATTTGCGCGCCGCCGCCTGTTGCTGTGGCGTTACGATGTCGTTCATTACGCGACTGATGGACGAGGGAATATCAATCGCGGGATAAATGCCCATTTGAGCGATGGACCGACTGAGCACGATGTGCCCATCTAGAATGGCGCGCGCGGTATCCACGACCGGATCGTTGTCGTCATCGCCATCGGCCAAGACGGTATAGATGCCGGTGATGGAGCCTGCGTTTTCGCCAACACCCATGCCCGCGCGCTCAATCAAGGTCGGGATCATTGAGACGACCGAAGGTGGATACCCCTTGGAGGTCGGTGCCTCGCCCAACGCTAGGCCGATCTCTCGCTGTGCGTGCGCCACGCGGGTCAATGAGTCCATGATAAGCAGCACGTTTTTGCCTTGATCGCGAAAATGCTCTGCAAGTGCGGTTGCGCGGCGCGCGGCGCGGATGCGCAAAAGGGGTGAGCGGTCTGCGGGTACGGCCACGATGCTGATCCGCTCGCGGGCTGCGGGGTCCATGATGCTGCGAACCATTTCGCCGACCTCGCGGGCGCGTTCTCCGATCAGGCCCATAACCACGACATCAGCCGACGTATAGCGCGCCATCATGCCCAAAAGTACGGATTTACCGACGCCAGACCCCGCGATGATCCCGATCCGCTGGCCGCAACCAATCGTCAGCAACCCGTTGACCGCGCGAACCCCGACATCAAGCGCGCCGGGGATCAGGGCGCGGGCCAGCGGGTTTAGCATGCGCCCATTCAAAGGAACGCTAGCCGCGCCCTTTGGGACCTCTTGGTCATCGAGAGGGCGGCCCAATGCATCGACGACGCGGCCCAAGTAGGCGTCGCCTACATCGACTGAGATGCCTTGGTCCAACAGCGACACGCGCGCGCCTGCCTGCACGGCGGCGCCGGATTCGTATAGGATCAGCTTGTTGCGGCCTTCGTCGTACCCGATGACCTCGCCCAGAACATCGATGCCATGCGCCGTTTGGACCGAACAGACGGAACCTACGGACACAGGAAAACCGTCGCATTCTAGCAGCAAGCCGTCATAGCGCGAAACGCGTCCGCTTAGCGTTGTTTTCCTCGCTGCTTGACCCACAGGGCGCATGATTTGGTCAGTTAAGTTCATGCCTTTAGGCATCCGCCTTGACGGGTGGTTCTTCGAGGGGCTCGGTGTCGGTCCAATCCAGTGTGTCGCTGATTTCGGCGCCACCCACCCGAAGGCGCGCGTCGCCGCGGTGCAGGGACGGGTCGCTGCGCAATTGTAGGGGCGATGGATTTTGTTGCGCGTCAAACCCGCGTTGCACAAGGTCTAGGTCGTCGGGGGCGACGAACAGTTCCCGAATGCCCGCCAGATGAGCCATGTCGGCGATCAGGGCTTCAATCCGCGTGATCATCACATCGGGCATGTCTTCTAGCGCAAAGCCAATACGCTGTGAGGTGAGTTCAAGCACCGAAGCGTGAATGCGCTCAGATAAAACGTCGGTTTCGATCAGATCATCTGCGCTAAGCCGCGCGATGATTTGTTCAAGCTGGTGAAGCTGCACGCTTAGCTCTTGCTCACGCGTGCTTTCGGTCATGGCTTTGCCGGCTGATAGGCCTTCGGCGTAGGCATCATCGCGGATGCGCTGCAACTCTGCCTCATCAAGTGCGGGGGCTTGGTGCGGCTCATCCGAGGGCAGGGCGTCTTCTGCAGTCTCTGTCTCGGCCTCTGCATCTGGTTCTGGCTGGGCTTCGATCTCAACCGGTTCAGGCGGTGGTGTATCCTCTGCCGGTATGTCGGCGGTTTCGGCCTCGGCGGCGTGCTCTGGGTCTGCGGTGGGTTCGCTTTCGGCTGTGCCTTCGACCAATTCAGACGGCTGATTGGCCAATGGCACGGCAACGTCGCGCCAAGATAGGGCGCGAAAGGTCGTGTCGCTTGTGCTGCGAATGGTCTTGGCGAAATGATCCTTGTTAGCGGACCGACCCAAGGCCATGAGGGCCTCAATGTTTGCCGCCGGGGGGGCTTTTTTCTCTCGGATGCGGCTCATTAGACCATCTCATCGCCGCCGCGACCCGCCAGCACGATTGTGCCTTCGTCGGACATTTTGCGCGCAACTTCGATGATCTTCTTCTGAGCAGTCTGCACCTCGGTCAAGCGGACAGGTCCAAGGACTTCCATTTCGTCTTTGATATTGGCGGCGGCCCGCGAGGACATACAGCCAAACAGCTTCTCTTGCAGGTCTTCAGGCGCGCCTTTCATCGCCATGATGAGGTCTTCTGACTCGAGCGCTCTGAGCAGGGTTTGTAGCGAACGGTCGTCCGACATGCCGAGGTTTTCGAAGGTGAACATGTTGTCTTGGATCGCGCCCATCAGTTCCTTGTCTTCGCGTTTGATCGCGCCAAGGATGCGTTTTTCCATGTTGGCCTTGGTGAAGTTCATGATCTTGGCCGCCGCCTTTACGCCGCCAACCTTTGACGAACGCAGGCTGGTGTTTGCCTTGAATTTCATCTGCATCACGGCTTCCAGTTCGCGCAGGGCCTCTGGGTCGACGGTTTCAAGTGTCGCGATGCGGTGAATGATTTGGGGCTGCAAATCGTGTGGCAACAGGTTCAGCACATCGGACGCAAGGCTGTAATCCAAATAGGACGACACCAGCGCGATAATCTGCGGGTGTTCGTCTTGGAGAAGCTCAGCGATGGATCGCGCGTCCATCCAGTCAAGAATTTCGATGGGCCGTTCGCTGCTGGCAGGGGTGATCCGGCTCAGAACGGATTGTGCTTTATCCTCGCCCAAGGCGCGGTTCAGGACGTTGCGAATGTAGTTACCAGCGCCCAGACCAAGGCTTGTCTGTTGTTTGATAATTGCCAAAAACTCGTCAAGCACGGCGTTCACCGTTTCCTGATCGGTGCCGCGCACAGAATACATGGCCGCTCCAAGGTGCTGCACCTCACGCGGGCTGAGGTGCTTTAGGATTTCGGCAGCTTCTTCTTCACCCAGCAACATCATTAGGATCGCAGATTTCTGCGTTCCCGTCAGACGTGCGGTGATTTCGGCTGCTTCTTCGGTTGCAGCATTTGCTCCGTCCATGCGGCTATTCCTCCCGCTCGCGGATCATCCTGCTTGGTCCATGTCTTCTTCCATCATGGCCTTGAACACGTTGGACACGCGCCCTGCTTCGTCGCCCACGATCATGCGAATGAGCCTGATCTTGTCGTCGTAGCTGTTGGCGGTATCCAGCATCTCGGCAGAGATGGTTGATTTCTTGGGCTTGAGCTTGGCTTTGATCTCTTCCAGCGTTTGGCCTGCCTCCATTTCGATGGAGTCCATATCGATAATGTCGCCATCATCAGCGCTTACTTTGCGCATGCTATAGGCATCGCCAGGCGCGGTGAGGAACTGGGTGAGCAACGGCTTGACGATGCCAAGTGTGACGACCGCCAGCACCGCAACCCCCAAAAGATTGCGCAACATGTTCCGGACCCAAGGGTCTTCATGCCATTTTTGTTCCAGATCACCGGACATAGAGGCGATGACCGCTTCAGGTGATATGAAAGGCAAGCTCGACACAATCAGTGTGTCGCCGCGTGCGCCATTGATACCGACCGAGCGCTCAACCAATGCTTTGATTTCTCTGATCCGGGTGGGGTCCACGCCAATTGACGGTGGGGCGACGGCCTCTTCGTCGTCTGTAATGGGAAGGGGATCTTGCTCACGCAGAAGGACGGCGACATGAACCCCCGCAAGCATCGCCATAGGGCTGCTTTCGGACGATACTTTGCGGCTGATTTCATAGTTGCGCAGGTTGTTTGACGAACGCATGGTCGACTCTGGCCCGGCGCCACCATCATCCGCATCAACAGCGCCTTCCTCTAGGGCGGGCGTCGGCGGTGGGGTGTTGGAAACAGCACCAGGAATACCGCGATTGTTCTGAGACACTTCTTCTTCGAGGGCCATCTGCTCGCTCAGTAGGGCGGATTGGTCGGGAACAACCATATCCTCTGTGATCTCGCGGCGCGTAAAATCTATTTCAAGGCTGACCTGCGCCGACACATTGCCCGGCCCAACGATTGGCGTCAGGAGGCTTTCGATCCGAGTGCGGTAGATGTCCTCTAGGCGCAGTTGGTATTCGAGCTGCCGATCCGCCAAAGTTGTGGCGGGGTCGTCTACGGTGTCCGACAAAAGACGGCCATTCTGGTCGACCACCGTAACGGCGGTTTTAGGCAAATTCGCAATGGACGATGACACAAGGTTCACAATTGCCGTCACCTGTTGCGAACTAAGGCTTCGACCCGCTTTGACCTGCACAAAGACGGACGCGGTTGGGTTTTGCGCATTGCGCGCAAATGCGGACCTTTCAGGAATGGCAAGGTGCACGCGCGATGCCGAAATTACGTCAATTTCATTGATCGACCGGGCCAGCTCAATTTCTTGGCTTTGCTTCAGGCGCATGCTCTCGACGGAGCGGGACGTGCCCATCGGCATGTCCGCAAGGGCGCTGTAACCATCCGGCATGGACTGGGGCAAACCCTGTGCAGCGAGCGTCATCCGAGAGTTGTAGTAGTCTGAGACAGGCACGGTCACATCGCCGGTGGCGGGGTCAATCTGCACATCTGTGCCCGAATTGCGTAACGCATCCAACACCGCGGCTTTTTCGGCCTCCGGGAGGGAGGCAAAAAGCGTCGTGCGTTGCGGCACTTGCAGCGACATGTAGAGGATCAGGCCCAAAACAACGAGCAAAGCCGCAGCAATCACAGGGAACGCGCGCTGCACCGCAGGCTGGGTATAGACCATACGCAGCTCTTCCAACGTCTGCGTCACGCGGGTCGAAAAACCCGCGCGTGCTGGCGCAATTGGAGAGTTGGTAGAGCGGTCGCTCATGTGCCTGTTGTCCTCAAAACTGTTCTACTCGTGGTCTGCCCTAAACAGGCATGTTCATTATGTCTTTGTATGCGCTTAGCGCTTTATTGCGGACATTCAGCGTGAGCTGAAATCCGAGGGATGACACCTGCTGTGCCACCATAACTTTGGTCAGGTCTGTTTCTGTGCCCATCTCAAAATCGCGGACCAATTTGGCGGCGTCGCCTTGGGCTTCTGCGACGTTGTCGAGTGAATCCTTTAGTCGTTCGCCAAAGGTCGGGCCGTCTGGACGCATTTCGATGCCGTTGCCTGCCGCGCGCTGCGTCATTTCTTTGGCGCGGTTCAGGGCATCCGTGGCGGTGATCGAAGTCGTGGCTCCGACTGCTGGAACACTTGTCATGCTTACCTCCTATGTCTTTTGGGGCGCGGCGATTGCTTGCCCCATTGATGCCTGTGGATAGGAAAACTGTGTCGAAAACTGGTCGATCATAATGGCGTCTGCTGTGATGCAAGGACCTGATTTCAGGACCAACGCCCGTTGTATGACATTTTCCAACTCGCGGATGTTGCCGGGCCAGTCATAAGCCTCAAGGGCACGGATCGCGCAGGGTGCCAGATAGGCAACATCGGTGACATCGCGCACGTGGCGGACCAAAAATTCCTGTGCGATCGGCAAAATATCATCAGGCCGCTCGGACAATGGCATTGTGGCCACGGGAAAAACATTGAGCCTATAGAACAAGTCTTCGCGGAAGCGTCCCGCACTACATTCTTGCTGCATGTTACGGTTCGACGTGGCGAGAACGCGGATATCGACATCAATTTGACGGTTGCCGCCAAGGGGGGTCACGGCCATTTCTTGAATGGCGCGCAATAGCTTGGCCTGTAGCGTCATCGACATCTCGGATATCTCATCAAGCAGAAGCGTGCCCCCGTCGGCCGCACGGATCAGCCCAACATTCGCCGTAGCCGCGCCAGTGAACGCGCCCTTGGTGTGCCCAAACAGCATGGCTTCTAGCATGTTTTCGGGGATCGCGGCGCAGTTGATCGCCACAAATTCGCCGGCACTTCGGGTCGATCGGGCATGGATGTACTTGGCCATCACTTCTTTGCCGCTGCCGGTTGGGCCGTTGATAAACACACTCACGTCTGCTTGGGCCACTCGCGCGGCCATATCGAACAAACGCACGACGCCAGAATTTCGCACAATCGCTCGTCCAGTGCCGTGTAATAAAGCAACGATAAAGAGGGCTGCATATTCATCGTCTATTTGGTCGCCCAAAGCGACGATGGCGATTTTTCCACCCAGTTCAGTTGTGACAGAATACTCGGCGGTTTTTTCGTCGATGACTAGAACAGAGCGTGCGCCAACAGCTTTTGCGGCTTCAATTAGGCCGGCATCTTTCGCCAGCGTTTCTGCACGAGCCTGCGATAATACCAAAAAATCAGTACCGCTACGCTTTTGTGATGAATTGAAACTGGCATATTCGATTGCCTCAACGGAATGCTCCTGCAGTAATTGCAGAATTTTGCCAGCTAGGGCAAATTGCGTTGAATCGATTATTGCGCGTGGCATGCTCAGGCCTCCTTATTGAGGTCCAAAAGGCAAGTTTGATGCCAATAATCCCTAGATCGAAAAATTTCTTGAAAATTTAATATATGAATACCTAAAGATATTAGTCTTATATCTCATTTGCTAATTATCGCCTTCGTGAATTTAAGTATCCTTTTGATATTATTACTTTGATTGCAATATTGATGAGGACTAGCAATATTGTTGACAGCAAATAATTTTATAAATGGGTAAAAAAATGACACCGCCAATTAGTAGGCGTTATCAAGATAATTTGATTGTGGGGCGATCCCCGGCAATCGCCGGTATGTTAGCCGATATCCAAAATGCTGCTCCCTACAACGTCAATATTTTGACGAGCGGGCCAACTGGCGCCGGAAAAGAACTCGTTGCGCAAACAGTACACGCAAAATCAAAACGCAATGGCGCGTTGGTGAGCGTCAATTGTGCGGCTATTCCCCGCGATCTTTTGGAGGCTGAATTGTTTGGCCATGAAAAAGGCGCGTTCACTGGGGCCGCTAGCCGCAGGGTTGGTCGCTTTGAGGAAGCTGATGGCGGCACGCTTTTTCTGGATGAAATTGGGGATATGCCGCTCGACCTCCAAACAAAATTGCTTCGCGTGCTTGAGACGCGGACGATCTCACGCATCGGTTCCAACAAGGAAACTGCCGTGGACTTCCGTCTTGTTTGTGCGACGCATCAAGACTTGAAGGCAAAGACAGCACGGGGCCTCTTTCGAGAGGATCTAATGTTCCGTTTATCTGTAATTGAGATCCGAGTGCCGCCACTCAAAGACCGTTTGTCTGACATCCCAGAGCTGCTGAGCAAGATGGCCGAGCAAATGGAGAACGACGGTACTGGTCTGATTGCACCCGAAATGACTCAAGCGGGCCTTGATGAATTGATGCGCTATGACTGGCCAGGCAACGTACGAGAGTTGAAAAATTTCTTTCAAAGGGCAGCTGTTTTATCACGTGGTGAGCCCATAGACAACGCGTGGGTCCGTAGGTTGTTGTTCGGTGAGATCAAGCTTGTCGATGAGCAGGATCAAATTTGGAATGCAATCCAAGTATTGCCACGATCAGATCAAGTTTTACCTTGCGGGATGATGTCTGAGGAAAGCGGTGGATTGTCAGTATCACGCGACGCGATCCGTGAGTTCCTTGAAAGCAAAGCCGTTTTCTCCGTCAGAGATCACTTGGCATCGCAAGAAAAAGATACAATCGAGATTGCTTTGGACTTGGCTGACAACAATGTGTCGCGCGCAGCTCAACATCTGGATTTAAAGCGAACGACGCTTACAGCGAAAATGCGTAAATACGGTATTGGTTACGAGGCATCTGTTGATGACTGATCTGTTTCATTGAACTGGAATGCTCCAGGATATATCTACGATTGAGCAATGACGAAGTGTGTCAGGTTGAAGGTAGCCGTCTTCTGTCAATAAAATACGCTCCCGTAGCGCTAATAAAACGGATGCTGGTCTTGGCGGAGTGCCGCTCAGTAGGGAAATAAGGGTATCGAACTGGCTACGCCCAACTGTCACGTTGGCTTGCATTACTGGTCGATTTTCTTCAATTTCAAGCGTACCTATGATACCTACGGCTCTGCATTGTGCGGGCTGAAGCGTCAAAACAACATGGCCACGTGCCACGTTCTTGAGCGTTCCATTCACAACCAGGTGTGGATCCGTGTCGTGCCCGATTAGTGTAATTTCAGCTGATTGAACGGTTACATGCACAACATCAATGTGTTCCACGGCGAGTATCCTCCGCATTCAAGTATTTCATTCCGGAGTCACTCCTTCAAAGTATTCTTGAAGCAATGGCTGCATCCGTTTGAACGCGGCTGACTTAATTTGTGAAATCCGCCCAGGTGACACATCAAGAACTGCGGCAATCTCATAAATATTTAGCTCCTCAACATAATAAAGTTGTAGAACCAAAGCCTCACGATCTGGCAGTTGTTTTAGTGCATCAAGCAAAGCCAGCTTGAGACGCGATCCATCAAGCATCTGTTCAATCGGCGCATCTTGGGCGGCAAACCACATTGAGTGTTCGTCGTATTCATCTTCAATCGAATTTTGGTAACTCGCATTAAGGATCTGTTCCCACTCATTGAACTCGTTCAATGACATTGCAACGGCATTCGCCAATTCAGATTTTTCTGGGGTACGACCAAGCTCTTGTTCTAAACGATCACGGGCTGCGTTAACAGCTCGATTAATCTTCATTGATTTACGGCTGAGAACGGAATTTTTCCGTAGAAAGTCGTTCATTGCTCCGCGTATGCGGATAACTGCATAGTTTTCAAATGACACACCTTCTTGCCGGGTATATCTTTGCGCGGCTTCGATCAAACCAATCAATCCTATTTGCAGCAGATCGTCGAATTCAATAATCGATCGCATACGAGAATGTACGCGGTGGGCTATACGACGGACAAGCACCTCATGCTCACGCACGATTTGTTCTATGTTGGTCTGAGAAGAGGTATAGCCATTCATCAGGATGGTTGGTCAGCTAACGCTGTTGACCGTAGTATCGGCCACTCTGGCGCTATTGCGGGGCGACGACAAAATATTTTTGAGCATTGTATCAAAGTCCGAAATTTGCCGCTGCTCTCCGGGTAGTTGCACAATAGGTTTACAGCGAACGGCAGATTGAGCGATCGCCTCCCGTTGTGCCACGTGACCACAATAGGACAGAGAAACGGGGAGAAAATTGGCTACCGTACGTGCGAAATTGTCAAAGACGAGCTGTGCTTGTGACCTGCTGTCCGCAATATTTACCACAACGTTGAACTGCGTAATACGATATTCAAGATAAGCATTTTTGATTAATGCATAGGCGTCAACAAAACTGGTGGCCTGCCCGAGCAAAACAATAACAACGTGGTCGGAATTGGCCATGGAATTGAGCACAGAGCGCCCGGAACCCGCCGGTGCATCAACGACAACAAACTTGGTACCGTCCATCGTGTCGCGAAGCTGAGGTATCAAATCCTTGATCGGGTCGCCATCTTTTTCGACTTTAACGCTTGCGCCCGTGCGTCCCGGTAAAATTGAAAGCGCGCCCGTGGTATCCTGTATCGCATCAGTGATTTTGCATTCGCCATCCAACACGCTAATCAAATCTTTCTTAGGCTTATGGCCCAGAAGGATGTGGACGTTGGCGGCTAATAAGTCAGCATCGACGAGCAATGTGTTCCCAGCGATGGCTTGCAGCCTTAGGGCGTAGTTGATGGCGAGGGACGATTTTCCAACCCCACCCTTACCGCTTGCAATTGTTATTACTGTCGTCATTTGAATCTCCGGTGCCAACACAGGAATGCATGAATCAGGCCAAACAACATTGGGCGGGAAAAATATGTATGCTGGTACGCCATGGATCTAAGCAGACCATCGGCGCAAGGGACCGCTATCGATATGAACAAAATTTGGGTATCGGCCTACACCGCCAGGGCATATCCGACGCGCCGTGCGGGTCAGTACGGACATCGGCACGTCCGGCAGTGAGAAATCAATTGCTCGTGCCTGCACATGTAGTGAATTCCGAGCCACGTTTTGGCTGGTTCTTCGAAGCTGATCATTTGTCGCCTTGGAGCGATAGCCAGATGTTATTCGAACCTTGACCGGATTGCCGCCGCGTCCAAAGTGATTACATATTTCGAGAAATGTTTTCAGTATGTTACTGTCAAATATTTTGATTTCGTTACGCCGCCAATCGCGCAAGAATCGATGGATCTGACCGGTTTGATCGGTGCCTAAACCAGCGTTTGTGCGCAGTGATATCGCCAAACTCTCATTGGTATTTGGGTTTTCAAAGGCGATCTGAAGCGGTCGCGACGCTATAAATTCAGCTTGGCTTGTCAGCGAATTGCGGTTTGTTGAAGAGGGGTTCCCAAACAAATCGAGAGAACCGCTGGAATGCGATGAAAAGGTAGATGATTTTGAAAAAAGCCCCCCACCGCTGGTCAAGTCCAAGAGGGGAGCGGCCATGCCTGTACATGGAGCAGACAACGCAGCGATGCATACTGCTCTACGTGTCAGAACGCTCTGCTGTGTCATGGTCTTGCCCCTTCCGAAAGTGATTGCAAAATTTTGCCGGATCTAGCGGGTCAGTTTTTCGATCATGTCGGTGTAGGCTTGCAAAATGCGGGACGAACCCGAGAATTGTTGTTGCGCGCGGATCATACTGGTCAATTCAGTCGTTAAATCCACGTTGGACGCCTCGAGCAGGCCTGTTTGAATGCTCCCAAACCCTTCTTGGCCCGAAACACCTAAGACAAGCTGACCAGAATCTTGGCTTTCTTGGAACTTATTCATCCCAAGCTGTCGCATAGACGTTGAATTTGGGAATACAGCGATCGCTAGCTGCCCAATGAGCACCGGATCGTCTGGCCCGTAGGTTGCCAACATTCGACCATCGGGGTCAATCTCTAGGGCCGTCAATTGCACGCCTGCCTCGTTTTGGAAGGGTACTACCATCTGGCTTAGGTCGGTGCCGCCAATTCCATCATATCCAAAAACGAGATCATTCGTGGATGATCGCAAAATGCCGTTTCTGTCGAGTGAGAATTCACCGTCGCGCGTAAAGTTGAGGGTATCCGAAGGCGTACCATCAGGGTTGGCTGTATTTGTGATGAACATGCCGTTTCCAGCAATAGCCATATTCAAAACGCCTTCGCGCTCCATAAGGCTGCCTTGCTTTGCGCTTTGACGGGTCTGCTCGATAAGGCTGCCAACACCGGTTGAGGTTCGTGTCACCGTTTCGGGCGAAGCTCCGCTATAGAGGTCCGCAAAGCTCGCGTTGCTTTTGCGAAATGCGGTCGTGCCTGCGTTTGCAACGTTGTTGGATACAACGGAGATTTCAAACATCGACGTGGACATGCCTGACAAGATTGTCCCGAACATCTGCAAATTCCTCTCATTCTGGTCAGAGCAATATTGCAGATGTCATGCCAAACTACGGCTTGGCCGGTTAATCACTTCAAATAGTCGAACAATGTTGTTTGCCCGATTTGCGAATAGGCCTGACGCGCCGCGTTTTGGGTCATCAATAGCGATTGAAGCTCTGTGATGACCTTTTCTAGATCTGCCGCTGACATTTCGTTGACCTGTGATTGAAGGGTCACGGACCGCGATGCCAAAACTTCCTCTTGGACTTCGGCACGTTGCAATCGCGCGCCGACAGTCGTGCGGGAAATGGCGATGTCTTGGCCAGCGTCCACAATTTTTGACAGCTGCGCAGACAAAGTTTGTGCTTTGGGCACCATCGTTGCGGCTGGGTTGCCGCCCGTTGTGATCGTGAATGGCGGCTCTTTGGAAGCAAGATCGACCCCCTCAACCATGAGATCCGAGAGTGAGATTTCCCCGGTAGTGGATGTTAACTTCAAATGGCCTTCGTTAACGATCGCTGTGACGCCGGTCTCAAAAGTGCGCGCGTTGATGGCCTCTGCGATGCCTGAATGCGATCCGTCTACGACATTCGCGGCGGTGATTGATACGCTTCCTTCTGGCCCAGATAACACAAATGACCACTCACGTGGGGTGCGATCTGCGTTGATGCGCAGGGACATCCCCTCCCGTTCTGTGGCGACTAAAGTGTCCTCATGGGTTGCAGCGGTGGACAATGAAGCGATGAAACTGTCGACAATATCGAACAGGCTTTTTGATCCCGCGTCGGTCGAGATTTGCATAAACACTTCCCCACCGTTGACGGACGTGGGCAACCTCATACTTTCTGAAGCCGCGAGCGTATGCTGTCCGCCATCGCCAAGATAGGTAACGCGGCCGTCAGCCTCTTCGCGAAAGGGTTGCAAGTCGGTGTTGTACCCGCCGAACAACGCCTGACCATCGGGGGTGCGCGTGTTCGCGAGACCCACCAACGTGTCGCGCAACTCGTTCACTTCGACACGAATGGCATCCAAATCGGGTTCGGAGAATGTATCATTATTGGCGGCAATCACCCGCTCACGCATTTGGATCATAATGCTATCGACGTTTTCCAGCGTCGTGTCCGCCATGGTCAAACGCTCTTGCGCGGTGGCCACATTGCGCTGAAACCCGGATAGTTGTGTCACGCGCTCTTCCATGGCTGACAGCTTGACGGCCTCAATAGGCTTGTCTGAGGCTTGGGTGATTTCCTTGCCTGTTGAGACCTGCGTTTGGCGCAACTGGATTTCTTCGTTCAGTTGCGAAAAGCGGTTCAACATCTGATCTGCGAACATCTTGGTGGAGACTGTCATGGCGATCCTCAGGCGATTTGCAGGAGCGTATCAAACATTTCGCGCGCGGTTTGCAGGATGCGCGCGGCGGCTTGATAGGCTTGTTGTTGTGACATCAATTTGGCGGCTTCTTCGTCCATGTTTACGCCGCTAAATTCGCTTTCTGCGGCGATGGCGGCTTCATGGACGGCGTCATTGGAAAGACGGGTCAGGCGAGCAGCCTCTAGTGTTGCCCCGACCCCGGCAGCAATCGTGCGGAACTCATCCTGAAAACTGGTTTCACCGGCCCGTTGTTGTCCAAATGATGCCAAAACATCCATGTTTTGCGCATTTCCGGCGGAGCGTTGTGCCGTCGAAAGGTTAAAGGCATCGCCTGTGTCGGCAAACCCTGACAGCTCAATATCCTGACCCGAAATGTTGAACCGCGCCAATCCATTGGAGGTGCGCGTAGCGATTGAAACACCAGACTCTCGATCAAAGAGTTCAACGCGGCCCGTCGCGGCATCGATCATCTCAACGCGGAAATGTTCCGGCGCGCGTTCCGCTTCGGCCAATATGGGGCCAACGTCGAACTGCCCTGCAAGCTGCCGCGCGCCTTCACGGCCCATAATGACAATCAATTCTTCATCAGGAATATTGCTGAGGCGAATGAATGAGCTGGCGGCGCTGGTTCCGCCGGCCACAATATCCAAGGCTGAACCATCAGTGCTATGGGCATGTAGAATACCGTCTTCAACACGCAAATCTGCGTGGGCCACTTTGAAGCCAAGGGCTTCGGCGTCGGTGCTTGGGGTGATGGCAATTGTGCCGATCCCGGCCTGCTTGGCGCGCAGCGATAGCGTGGGTGCGCCCGTTGTATCGGTCCCGAGGTCTACACTCAGCCGGCCTTGCAGACTGAGCGGTACGTTAATGTCGAGGTCACCGTTCAGGGCGGTGACTGTGACGCTATGCGCGGTGCCTTCAAGCGTTAGGCCAATTTCATAGGTGCCGTCACTCAGGTCGGTTGGAATGGCGTGGCCCTGCACTGATGCGCTTGATTGTACAGTGCTAAGGCCAAACGCGGCCGCAGTTGAATTGGCAACCGGCGTGAGACCTTGCCCAGATAAATGCCCGCCAGCCACTGATAGCGACAGAGCATAGACGCCGTCTTCGCCGACAAGCGATGTCGAAATGCGGTCTGCTTCTGGGCCAGTCACCTCAAAGTCTAAGGGGCTGACGCGCGTAGGGTCTGTCTGTGCGATACGTGTCAGGGTGTATTCAGCGTCGCCCAACATAAAACTGGTGCTTTTGCCCACATCAGGAAAGTTTTCGGCAGGCATCGATGCGCCAAGCAACAAGGGCACAGGGGCCTGCGCGCGCATTTGGGATGCTGTGTCCAGAGCGATCATTTCGGCCGAAGGCGTCGCACCGCCGATTGCATTGGCGCCAAAGACAGTCCCGTCGGCCAAGGTTAATGTGGTTTCAAACCGTGCAGATGGTGCACGTGTGCGTGTGCCGTCCGCGCTGGTTCCTGCACCGTCGAGGACCGTATCAATGTTGTATCGTAACGCGGCCGCAGTACCACCCGCACTGAACTCTCGCTGGACCAACCCTCCGACCATTGGATCGGTGGCTGAGGTCATCACATGCCCGACCTCACCTGTGCGGTCACTGCTGAGCGTGAACTCTTGGCTGCTGATAAATTGAACTGTGCCACTGATCCGCAGGTCACCGCTTAACGCGATTGCAGTTTCGGGCGGGTCACCATCATCAAGGGGAAGGGGCTTGAAGTCTTGGTCAAGAGAGGCAGCCTGAATGGCGACACCCGTGGTGGACGCATTGCTAAGCCCAATGTCGAAACCGTCCACTTGGATCAACATGAGCGCGCCGGGCGTCGCAGATAGCTGTGCTTGCACGCCGGTTTCATCGCTGCGGCTGTTGATCGCGTCGGCCAGCGCGCTCAGATCGCCATTGTTCACTTGCGCGCTTATGTTCAACGGATCACCGTTGCGCCCGGTGATGTCAAACTCAACCGCGCCACTGCCGAGTTCTTCGAGCGTCAGTCGAACCGCTGTTTGTGCTTGGGCCGATACACCGACTGCCGCGAATTCAGCGTTGGCCATTTCCGCGACATAGGCCGCGTCTACGGCGGCAGGTATTGTCAGGGACCGTGCATATCCCTTGGACATTTGCAGTCTGACTGTTTGTTCTATGGTGTTGTTGACCCGGCTGTCGGTTGAGATCATGCCTATGTTGCTGCCGCGCAAACCGACCAAGCTTGTGGACAACGTGTTCAACCCGCTTTGCATCGGATCGGCCCCGGTGCGGCTTTGCGTGATCTCCATCCCGCGGTAGCCGGTACCACTGCTGAGTGTGCTGTAATCTGCGCGGTACTCGGCTTCGGCGTTAAATCCGTTGCTGGTAGTGATGAACTGTTCTACCTCATTCGGGGCCAGTGGTGGGCCAGAGATCTGGCGGCCTTCGCGCGTAAAAATGCGCAATTCGGATGCGGCTTGTCCGAATTGCACATCGGTGGCCAGCGTATTCCCTTCGGCGGACACTGCGGACATAGCAGTCAAAACGCGCGACCCGTCTGAGGCCAATGACAGCCCGCTTTCAAAACCGGACACGCTTAGCCCCAGATCGTGAATCGTTTGACCATCCGCCGTCGCGAGTACACCCATATTCAGGTATTCCGCGATTTCGGTGCCCGACTGCCAATTGTCTGCGCTGACGGTTTGTGGGTCCAGGGCAAAGCTATAGCTGTCTCCGTCCAGCTCCAGCGTGATTGCGGCGATATCGGCGCCCTCTGTGGCCGAGACGGTTGCGGTGGTTTGCGTCGCAAGACTTGCGAGTGTGATGTCAGTGGTGCCACGCGGAATGCTGCCCACGACGCCGCCGCGCAGAAATTCCTGTGCGGCCACGGGGGATAGATTGTTGGCCAGCATATCCGTCAAAGCAGGCACGCCGGATCCCGCATCTGCGGCGCGCAACGTTTCAAGCTTGGCCGTGCCCAAATTTGAGGTTTCGGGGTAGATCGCCACCGTTGAGGCGGCTGCGATTTCCTCTGGGCGGCGCAACAGAAAACTGATCCTAGAGGCATCGCCTGCCGCCCGCTCAAATACGATTTTGTCGCCGTCTTTTGGAGTACCAGTTACGTCTATAACTGCGCCGTTAGCCTCAATCTTGGTGCGACCAGTGGCCAGAACGCTGCCGGTGTCATCAGTCAGGGTCCATTGATCGGTGCGCGCGTTGAACTGCATCGACATTTGCTGCAACTGATCCGCACGTCCAGGTACCAAGCGAATAGCGGCCTCAGCGGTGCCTTGGTTGGTTTGGCTGGCTTGCGGGGTAAAGCTTGCGGTGGTGAATAATTCCTTGCCCAGTTGACCTTCCAGGTCGATGCCCTGCGCATGCTGGGTATTCATCTTTGCGGTAAAGGACCGTGCAAGTGTGTCCAGTTCTGACAGCGCCCGGTTCGTCGTGCCATGCGCATCGACTAAACCTCGCAAAGCGCCGCTTTCAAGCTGGGGCACGATCTGTCCCGATCCAATCCGGAACATGATGCTGCCTTGCTCAGACTTCACGACGCTCAACGTTTTGCTGTCCTCACCCCGGAGGATCAGCGCGCCCGCCTCAGAGGTGCCTAACCGCAGCTCGGCCTCATATCGCTCACCTATCGTGACGCTCAGCGGAACCATCTTTGAAAGATTGTCGATCAGCCGGTCGCGTTCATCCAAAAGCGCGTTCGGTGGTGAGCCGCCAAGGTTTGACGCCCGCAACTGTCCGTTAAGGCTCGCGAGCGCATCAAGGTTTTGATTCACACCGACCAATCGCGTCTCGATTTCACTGGCGGTGCCATCGGCCAGATCGCCCAACAACAAGGCAGTCGTGTTGAACGCGTTGCTGACGGTGTGACCCATGTCGATCGCCACGGCCCGCGCGGCCAAATCGCCGGGCTGTGCCGCGATCTGCCCAAGCGTTTCAAAGAATGCGGTCATCGCGACACCCAGATCGCCATCATTGGGCAGAATGCTGTTTTCCAGTCGCTCTAGCTTGGTCACAAACGCATCTGAGCTTTCGAAACGCCCTGCTGCCGCACGTTTGCTGTCCGTCAGAAACGAGTCGTAGGCGCGCCGCACGTCGTCTAGGCGCACGCCCATGCCGGTCTGCGCGTTCAATGATGTCAGCTCGCTCTGAACGCCCGAGACTTCGCTCAGGGTCGCGTCACGGCGACGATACCCTTCGGTGTTTGCATTGGCGATGTTTTGGCCGGTGACGTTCAGCGCCTCTCGTTGCGCATGGATTGCGCTACGGCCGATATCCAGCAGGCTTGCCATGGTCAGTCGTCCCCGTTTGAAACCCGATGCTCGAACTGCCGCACAAGTGCATCCGCAATTCCGAGGGACTCACGCTTGGACAGCGCGGTCGCGTATTCTTGGTCCAGCATAGAGTTAAACGTCTTCAGCCCACCGCTGTTTAGCAAGGGGTCTGCCAATTGGGCGGAACGTGCGCTCGACAGGATGGACTTTACGAACAAAGCCTCAAACTGTTCTGCGACCTCGCTCAGTTGTTGTTGGCCGCTGGATTGGCGCGCCTGCAGGGCGTCAGCTTGTGCGGCTGGTCCAACCGCAAGCTTGAGGGCAGAGGCGCTGATGGTTGTCATTTTTGTCGCCTCCGGCGTGCGGTTAAATAATGATCAACTGGGCACGCAGGGCACCCGCGACCTTAAGGGCCTCTAGGATCGCAACCAGATCGGATGGCGTGGCGCCGATTGCGTTGATCGCATCGACAACGTCGCTCAGGTTCACGCCGGGATCGAAGAGAAAGGCGCGGGCCTCTGGCTCGTCCACAATCAGCCCGGTGTCTGGTGTGATGATGGGTGCTGCGGGCGTGTTGATGATGGTGTTTTCGTTGATGATCGTCTCAGACGTGGGCGTGACTTGCGCGTCTTCGCGGATACGAACCGTCAGGCTGCCGTGGGTTATCACGGCGGGCGTCACGCTGACGTTGCCGCCAATAACAACGGTGCCCGTGCGTGAGTTGACGATGACCTGCGCGGGCGGTGCTGCGGGCTGGACCTCAACCTGTTCGATCAGGCTCGCGAAGGACACTTTTTGGGAGGGGTCGGTCGGAGCCAACACGCGGATGGATGAAGCATCAATCGGCACTGCGGTTTCACCGCCAAACACGACGTTGATCGCCTCGGCTACGTTTGCAGCGGTTGAGAAATCAGCTCGGTGCAAGTTGAGGACAAGATATTCGCCCGTGATGAACGGGTTCTCGACCATCCGCTCGACAGTCGCCCCCTGTGGGACCCGTCCAACCGTCGGCACGTTCACGGTCAGGGATGAGCCGTCCTCACCTGATACGCCCAACCCGCCAACCACGAGATTGCCCTGAGCAATTGCATAGGTTTCGCCGTCTACGCCTAGCAAAGGCGTCATTAAAAGCGTGCCGCCGCGCAAAGACTCGGCCGAGCCGAGGGTCGAGACAGTGACATCCAGCTCTTGCCCGGGCTTTACGAAGGCGGGCAAGTCAGCCGTGACAATAACGGCGGCGGCGTTCACTCCGTCTAGGGCATCTTGTTCAGCCACCATGCCAAAGCGCGAAACCATGGATTGTAGTGATTGAAGGGTGATCCCCAGATCGCCATCGCCAGTGCCCGACAGGCCAACGACCAGCCCATAGCCGACCAGTTGGTTGCTGCGCACGCCTGCGACGCTGGCCAGATCCTTTATCCGATCAGCGCTGGCCACACTGGTCCAAAGTGCGGCGATGAGCACGATGCATAGACGAAGAAGGGATGGGGTGCGCATGTCGATGCAGCCCTAGACCGGGTTCAAGGCGTTAAAGACCTTGGAGAAGAGGCCGCGCTTGGAGGTATCCGCGACATCCCCGGCACCGATGTAGGTGATCTCTGCATTGGCCAGCCGGTTGGAGTTAACCACATTTGCGGGACTAATATCGCGTCGACGCACAATCCCGCTGACGCGGACATATTCGTCACCGTTGTTCAGCGTCAGTTTCTTTTGGCCCAGAACCTCGAGATTGCCGTTGCCTAACACGCGGACAACGCTGACCGTTACAAGTCCGGTAAAGGAATTCGACTGCTCTGCCGCGCCAGTGCCCTCAAAGGTTTGCTGCGATCCAAAGGACGGATCGGTGAGCTTTAGAAAACCAGGCAGCTGGGCTGAGATGTTTTCGGATTTATCGGCAGAGGCGGACTGGGACTTGGTGGCTTGGAACGATTCATCCAGTGCGATGGTCACGACATCGCCCACCTTTGAGGCGCGCTGTTCGACCGCGAACAGGCCCGTTGCACCGGGGTGATAGATCGCCCCATCGGCGGGGCTGGTCCGACCAGTTGGCTCGGGCATAACGGGGTAATACGCCCGCGAGGCCTGATCTTCCACGTAGGTGGAACACCCGGCGACGGTACAAAGGCAGGTCGCAATAACGAGTTTGGATAAAGTACGCATCACGGACCTCAGAGGTTGTTCGAAATGTAGCGCATCATCTCATCCGATGATGAAATCGCTTTGGAGCTAACTTCGTAGGCGCGCTGGGTTTCGATCATCTCGACCAATTGCTGCACGACGTTCACGTTCGATGATTCAAGCGAACCTTGCATCAGTTTGCCGAGGCCCTGTGCCTGCGGTGTGGCGACAGTGGGCAGGCCACTTGCAGCGGTCTCAACGAGGAAACTTTCGCCCACGGGCTGCAACCCGCGCGGATTGGCAAAAACGGCGAGCGTGAGTTGGCCAATTTCCTGTGGTGCGCTCTGCCCCTGTGAGCGGACCGAGACGATGCCGTCCTGTGATATGTTCACCTCTAGCGCATCATCGGGGATCTGAATTTCGGGCTGTACGACATAGCCGCTGGCCGTCGTGAGCGTCCCTTCGGCACTGCGTGAGAACGACCCGTTCCGCGTATATCCGACGCGACCATCCGGCATCAGCACCTGAAAGAACCCCTGACCGTCAATCGCCAGATCAAACGAGTTGTCGGTGTTCACCATCCCACCCTGCGAATAGAGCTTTTGGGTGTTAACCGCGCGCACACCGGTCCCGATTGCCAGTGCAGACGTCAGCTGCGTGCCTTCTGACGTCTGATCTCCGCCGGAGCGATGAACCTGATACAGTAGGCTTTCAAAATTAACGCGGTCACTTTTGAAACCGACAGTGTTCAGGTTTGAAAGGTTGTTGGCAATGACCTGCATCCGCGTTTGCTGCGCGTTCAGGCCCGTCTTTGCGACGTGCATGGCGTTGGACGACATTTGCCACTCCGTTGTTTATTTGTTCAGTCTAGGTTTGCAACTGATGTGCCAAACTGAACCGGAGGGGCGAAACTAATCCGTCAACCGTTGGGCAGACGCATCAATTGGCTGGTGCCTTCGTCGAGTTCCTGCGCAACCGAGATGAATTTAACGCTCATCTCAAATTGTCTCTGGTTTTCAATGTTTTCCACCAGTGCGGTGATTGTATTGACGTTGCTGTTTTCCAAGAAACCTTGGGATAGCCGTGCGCGTTGATCTGGTTCTGGCAGGATGTCGGGGGCTGCGGGACGGATGTGTCCATCCACGGATTTGATCAGTTGGGTGTTCTCCGCAACTGTCGTGGCAATGATCGGGCCGGGCACAAATGTGCCTTCGGGCAGGCCCTGAAGCTCTAGCTGAATTTGGCCTGTTTCCTCAATCACGACGCGGCGCGCATCGGGCATTTGGATGGGCTCTAGCTCTGTGTCCAATAGGCGATTGCCCGCGCCATCAATCACAAAGCGCTCCGCATCCAACCCAAAATCACCGCGCCGCGAAAGGGCTGCATCCCCGCCAGCGGTGGGGGCAATATAGAAATACCCGTCACCACGGATCGCGACATCCATCGTTTCACCGGTGCTTTGCAGTTCACCTTGCTCTGAGGAAAACAATGCGCCGTCGCTTTGCTGGCTAAACACCCGCGACCGGAACTGATCAAAGGCTTCGAGGAACTTTGCCTCACGTGTGACGGACAGATCAGCCCTGTAGCCCGGCACGTTCAAGTTCGCCATGTTCTGGGCATTAACGCTCAGTTCAGTCGAGACGTTGCGCATGTTGTTCAGCGCGATGTGGATATTACGGTCCATGTCTGCTCTTCCCTGAAAAAAGGCCCGCGCGGTGCGCGAGCCCTATGATTTACGTCCGGATATTAATGATCGTCTGGGTCAGCTGAGTGGAGGTCTCAATCGCCTTGGAGGACGCTTGGAAGTTCCGCTGTGCCGTGATCAGGTTGACCAGCTCTTCGGTGATATCCACGTTGGACCGTTCCAACGCGCCGGACTGGATGGAACCAAAGCCTTCGGTCCCGGCCTCACCGATCAGCGGCTCACCAGAGGACGCGGTTTCAACGAATGTTGCGTTCCCAACCTGCTTCAAGCCGTTTTGGTTGTTGAAGTTTGCCAGCACCAGCTTGCCCAAGGGTTTGTTTTGACCGTTGGTATAGTTGGCGCGCAAAAGGCCGGTGGCATCAATGCTAAGCCCGTCCAGACGACCGGAGGTGAAACCGTTTTGCTCAAGGTTGTTTACAGCAAACGGCGTCGCGAGCTGTGAGGACGCGCTGTAGTCGATATCCAGCGAAATCGAGAACGTGTCGCTTTGGGATTCGTAGCGCGTTAGGCCCTGTGGGCTGATTAATTTACCGGTTTTGTCGAACGTCAGCTCACCCTCATCAAGGTAAAGCGGATAGTAATCTTCGACCAAGTTATCGGGCTCTGAATCTACGATCTCACCACGTTCGTTGACGAACAGCGGGATGCCATTTTCGTTGGTTGCCTGTACCAAATTAGCAATGGTCGGGACGCTGCCGACACCCAATGGCACGTCATCCAGCCCTAGTTTGACTGGCCCCTTGATCCGAATGGTCGAGGTGTCGCCTGTTGTGCCGGTGGTGAACACAAAGTTGTTCTCGGTCGGTTGGTATTTGACCGTAACACCGCCGATGGTTTGCCCTGTTTCGGGGTCCCGCATTTGGTTGATCCGCTGTTCCAGCAGTTCGGCCAATGTCGTCCCAATGTAATTGCCGCCGGGAATTTCGATGATCGCGTTCACCCCGTTGACCGACACGTTGAATGTTGTCTCGCGGTTTGCGGCGTTTAAGAAAATCGGCTGGCTGTTCAGCGGATCTTTGGCGGGGCCACCAACTGCCATTGCGGGTTCAGACTTGAGGCCTGTTCCTTCGCGGAAGCTGACGTTGCGACCAAAACCAACGCCCATGACATGGCTGTTGCCGTCAGCCAGCACGCGTGAAGTGATATCGACGGTGTTGTCGCCCACAATCGCAAGACCGGTCGCAGAGTCGATTTCATAGCGTCCGACCTGAATGTTGGATGCCTGCTGGTCTGTCTCAACACCCATGGCTTTGTTGGCACGCACTTCTTTGCCGGTCGTACCGCTTTCGAAGGTAAAGGCGCCGGTGTCACGGTCGTAACGCACCTTGGCGCCAAACCGATCCGGACCGCTGCCCACAACGCCGCCGTCAAAGACAAACGGCTCGCCGACGACATTGGTTGCGGCAGTGATGGTTACCTTGCTTGCGTTGGTCGTTCCGGCAAGCCCGACGCCATTGATGCTATCGGCATAGCCTGAGGAAATCTGCAGGGCAGAGACATCGCTGATCGCCCCACCAGGTCCAAGGGCGGTATGGTCCACTTTGAACACAATGCTTTGGGTTGCAGCATCGTACTGCACTTTGACGGGGGGATTACGCTCATCCACCCACTCCATTTCGATGGCCGAGTTGCTAAGCCCGAAGTCAGCGGTGCTAGGATTGTCGGTGCCCGTCAACTGAGCAGAGAATGTGCCAAACACGCTTTTGCCGGAGCCGTCTACATTAACGTCCGTATAGGCGTGGCGGGCGGCATCGGTTTCACGCAGTACGATCCGCTGGTTGTTAAAGCTCAGCGGTGAGCCATCCACCATGAGGTCTTCGCCCTCAAAGAACGCTTCGACGTCTTTTGCTGGATCGGACAACACGATGAACGGGGTGTTTGCATCAACATTCACAGAGATGTTTTCATCTGGAAGGCCCAGATCGCCGGTGGCGACCTGCAACACGTTGCCGACCACGGATGTGATCCGGTAGGTGCGGCCGTTCAGATCAGCGGCCTCAGGATCAGCGCCGAGCAGCATGATCGTATCGCCGGCACTAAAACCCGCAACAGATTCCATCGTGATCGACAGTCGGTCCGCTTCGGCGTCATATTCGATCGATGGGATGTTGTTGTCTTCAGCAACACTGCTTTGACGCCCAAATGTGCTGACGGATGGACGATTGTCGAGGTTGCTGTAGGCAAGGTAGCGTTGCTCACTGACGGCGAACGAAAGGTTCGTACCGCTAATTTCGCTGTTCACCGTTTTGGGGCCTGAAATCATCAGCTTGGTGGCATCGTTAGGATCAGTCCTAACTGAGAGGCCCAGAACACCTGCATCTTGCAGTGCCGTCTTGATCTTGGCCGCAACGTCGGCGTCTGTCTCATTGGCGTCGGCTTCGACCGACAGGGACACGCCGAAGGCATCCAGCGTCAGTGTTTGGGCTTGGGTGGTGTCGGCGCGTGCTACAACAAGCGACCCGTCACTGCTAAACGTCATATCCGCTGAACCAGGCTGCACCGAAATCAGCTTGTTCACTTCAGTCTCGATTAGGGCAAGAACGTCTGCCGATGTGTTCATGCCCGTTGCGGGGATTGTCACGACAACATCGCGGTCATCGATGGCAAAGGTGAGGGTTTTGTCACCAGTCTGCGTCGCATCAGCCACGGCAGTCGCAGTGAACTTCCCTTCGGAGTAGTCAAACTCCCACAATTCAGATGTGTTCGTCAGCCCGGTCACGCCCAAGTCGCGTGTCGTGTATTCAAATTCAAAGGACTGTGGCAGCTCGGGTGGATTGGTCAGCTTGGTCGTGGTGGTGATCTTTGCAAACTGATTGTTGGCGATCCCGGGCACCGCAGGAGAGTTTTCGCCCAACTCTGCATTGAGGGTATCGTTGATACGCGCCTGGGCGTGGGCCAAAAATGTGTCCAACTCAAAGTTGGGCGCAGTCAGGTTTGCAACATCAATTCCAGCTTGGGTCGAAACAAAGCTGGGTTCCAAAAGGTCGATAGACACGCTGGCCGGAACAATCGCGTCGCCTTCATCTGTTGCAGTGAACATCTGAATGTTGATCTGATCCTCCGCGCCTTTGCGGATTTCGACCTTCTTCTCATCGTCGTAGGCTTCGTTGATCGCACGCTCAACTTCGGCGGCGAGCTCTTCTGCGTTGTAGCTGCCGGCACGGATGTCGACGCTGACGGGGCGGGTGCCATCATCGATGTTCACGAGTAGGAAATCATTGCCCCAGTAGACACCCTGATTGGCGGGGTCAGCTTCGTGGGTGGCCCCAAACAGCATCGGGTTCGTGACGATTTCGATCTCACGGGTGCCTTCGTCGCCAAAATCAAAACCGCTGGTTTCACCGGATAAGGCCGCAGGTTGCGACGGCACACGGGTGCGCAGTTCATCCAGTTTATACAGCGGGGCGCTGCGCCCAGTGTCAAAATAGCTAGGGTCGGGCACTGATGTCGTCTGGTTGCCGAACTGGTCGATATAGATTTGGCTGCCCTTGTCGTTCACCGCAGGCACAAGGTCGGGGGCTACGACCTCATCATTGATGACCAGCCGCGTTTCATACTTGTTAGTGGGGTCTTCGGTCGAGGACCCTTGTGTTTTGATGAAGTACACGGTCGCAATGGTTGGGTTGCCGAGATCATCAAAGATTGTGAAGGAAGTCGAGTTTGTGAAGCTTTCGGAATCGTTTGGGTCAAACGTATATCCGTCTGCGAACTTGTCTTTGGTGGTGACGACTTCTGCATTGGCAGGCAGGTTGACAGCCAGATCAACCATCGTCGTCGCCTGTGGATCACCTGATGTGACCGGCAAGCGCAAGGGCACGGCGCTGTCGATGTCTTTGGCGGTGACAGATCCATCTTCGTTCACGGGATAGGTCAGCAAGAATTGGCCCGAGCTGTCCACCACGTTTCGGTTATTGTCCACGTTGAACGAGCCGTTGCGTGTGTAAACCACTTGGGTCGACGTCAGGCTTGGCTTGAGAGCAAAGAAGCCTTGCCCCGAGATCGCCATGTCCAGCGCGTTGAGCGAGGATGCGATGTTCCCTTGGGTGAACTGTTGCTTAACCCCCTTGAGGATTGCACCAGAGCCGATGGACGACGTGCTGTTTTGCAAAGGCGAGGTGGCGAAGATGTCACCGAATTCCGCCCGTGAACGTTTGAAGCCTGTAGTGCCGACGTTTGCAATGTTGTTTGAGGTCGCGGAAATATCGGATTGCGCACCATTCAGGCCGGTCAAAGCGGTATAGAAAGACATGTTTCTCTCCCAAAACTATTTTTTAAAGCAGCGCGGTCGTTACAGACGGAAGCGCAGGATGTCAGCGGTGCTGAGGTTGCCGTAATCCTCGACTTCGAGGGTGCCCGCACCTGTTGCCGAAGCCCCAATGACGTCAGCAAAGACATTCGGCGTCAGGCTTTCAGGCCCGTCGCCGTAGTTAATCGAAACATCCATGCGCACACTGCGCGCGCCGTTGCGATAGGCCTCTGGCAGGTCTTTCCACGCAAAGCCGGACATGCCGCTTGCCTGACTGCCCAGATCAATTGAGTGCAGCATTTCGCCGGTTTCGGCGTCTGCAAAATTGATCTGTGTTGCGAGAGAGGTGCGCTCTAGGTCGATGACGCCATGGATTTCGCCGTTGTCATCAGCGCGGGCAATGTTACCCGGCACCAGTACAGAATGGCCCAGCATATTCACGGATGAAGCTACGCGAAACTGATCCATTTGTTCCGAGATACTGGTCATGGTTTGGTTCATGTCGCTGATCCCGGCGACAGATGAAAACTGCGCCATCTGAGCGATAAAATCACCGTTATCCATGGGGGCGAAGGGGTCTTGGTTCTGGAGCTGCGCCGTCATCAGCTTCAGGAAATCCGCCTGACCCAGCTCATCTTTGGGCTCGGCATTTTTCGCTTCGGTCGTGCTGATCCCCAGCTTGGAAAGCAGTGCGTTCTGCGCGCTTAGGCTGTTGTTGTTCACGTCCATCACTTAATCTCCTACGACTTGCCCATGTTCACGGTGCGCACCATAAGCGTGCGAAGCGTCGTGACCACTTCGAGGTTATTTTGGTACTGGCGGCTGGCCTCCAGCATATCGACCAACTCTTCATTCACATCGACCGGGGCGACGTAGACAAAGCCTTCTTCGTCGGCCAGCGGGTGTCCGGGTTCATGCACGCGTTGTGGGTCGCGGTTGAGGGCGACGACATCGCGAACCTCAACCGAGGCGCGCTGCGCGTTGCGCATGCCATCTTGGAAAACGGTCTGGAACACAGGGCGCAGGGGGCGATACGCACCTTCTGATGATCCTGCGCGGGCGTCGGCGTTCGCGATGTTGGATGCGACTGTATTCAGTCGCACCATCTGAGCGGCCATGGATCGTCCCGCGATGTCGAAAACGTTCTTAAGCTCGGCCATCATTCCCCCTTAATCGCGGTCATGAGACCGGAAATGCGTCTGTTGAGAAACGTGAGCGTGGTCATGTAGCGCAGAGAGTTTTCCGAAAACTCCATCTGCTCAACAGAGATTTCCACCGTGTTACCATCGAGCGATGGGTTCAGCGGCTCACGATATTGGACCATATCGGCGCCAACCCCGACCAAGTTATCGACGTGGCGCGTGTTGGTCTTGCGCACGGGACTTTGGCCCATTTCGCGTGCGATTTCCTGATCGAAATCCAGATCGCGAGCTTTGTAGCCGGGAGTTGCGGCATTCGCGATGTTCGACGCCAGCATCGTGTTGCGCTTGTCGCGCAACGCCAAGGCAGAGGCTTGGAACGAGATATGTTCTTTAAGTGCATTCATGATTTTTCGACCACGGGCATCCTTTTCTGGTCCAAGATTTGCAAGATGAGTGCCAAACCTCCGGTGGAGATGAAAATGTCGAAAAAAACATTGGCGCCCTATCAAGCGCGGCCTCAACCCAGCCCAAAGACGCTTGCGCGACAGGCGGATGCATTGTGCGCTCGGGTGCATACGTTCCTTGCGGATACGCCCGCACTTAAGGCAGCCGGGGTCCTGTCGGGGCTATTAGCAGAAACGACGGATCCAGCGACGCGACTTGCGATTTTGACGACACGGATACAGGTTTTGCGGGCGCGGACGATTGCCTGCCAATCGGGCCGTGCGGTTGATGAAGGGCTGACGCTGGGCGCGATGCTAGAAGAGCAAAACGCTGAGCCAGAGCCACCTGCACCGCCGGAATCAGAGCCGGAGCCAGAGGCCCCTGAGCCCCCAGCCGAGCCAATGGAAGAGCAAGATCAGCCCACCGCGCCCGGTGAGCAATTGGCACAAATCAAGCTGCTGCAAAGCTACGAGCACGAAGGCATTACCCTACCTGAAGGTGCGGTTTTTGCCGTCGCTGGGGAAAAGGCCGATGAGTTGGTTTCCAAAGGGATCAGTGTTCGGATGCCTTCTGTTGGCGAGGAAGGTGTCGAGCAGAAATCGGATGATCTGGGCGATGCGGCGGACGACATCCCCCTTGGCGATACGCGCGAAGCTGATGACGCGACGCCGGCGGACTAGACGCAGAGAGGTATCTGGATGCACTACACCCTTGTTGCCCTGTCGCTTGCGAGTGTCCTGTTGGTAGGGCCGCTACGAGACTGCGCAAGCCTGACCCGGTTCGAGCAGGAATCCTACGATTGTTCAGCCACACAGGCGCCTTTCAACAAGCTGACGTTCCAAGATATCGCGATTGGGGAAGGCGGCGTCGTGGATGGTGCTGATCCGGCAGGCGCAACGATTTCTCAGTATGCGGGGGATCGTTTGATCGTGGACTGGGGGCGCGATCGACTGGTTATTAATCGCAAAACCGGCGGTGTGATGGTGACTCGAAACGGTGTGCTACGCAGCTATGCGTGTAAGCGCGCGCAGTTTCAAATGTAGCAAGAAAACGCGGCCCGTGACTAAACTCTGAACGGTTTGGGACGTTAACATTCGTAGTAAAAAGGTGCGTTATGGCTGAAATTAAACCCGACATTCTGTCCGCACTCAGCCAAAATGGCAGTGGGCTGCAATTGCAAAGCCTCGCCTCTAGCCTTGTTGAAGCGGAAACCAGCGGGGAGCGCGTGCTGACGGAGCGTCGCGTTGAGGATGCAAATACCTCAATCTCTGCTATGGGTCAGCTGTCTTCGCAGATCGGATTGTTTAAGGCCGGGATGACTCGCGCCGCTGAGACCGCTTCGCGCTCGGCCTCTTCGACCACCAGTGCTGTGTCTATCGAAGTCACCCAAGAGGCGATTGCGGCAGATGTGTCCGCTGTGGTTGAGGTCACGACACTGGCGTTGCCACAGGTCACAACATTCCGTTTTGCGCAAGGTACAAACAGCAGTTCTACAATTGAGGTAGGATCGTTTTCGGTATCTGCGCCCGGCTGGGATGATCCTGCCTCTGTCTCGGTCCCGAACGACAATGCGACGTTGAATGGCTTGGCGCGTGAATTGAACGAAGTCGACGGGCTGACTGTATCTTTGATTGATACAGGCGACGGCATGGCGTTGATCGTCAAATCGCAGGACGGGACCCAAAACGCATTGGATACCGCGTCCATTTCAGCCATTGAAACCGCCCTTGGGCTGACCGCAGATGGCACCCAAGGCGTGAGCGATGGGGATGAAAACCCGCTGGGCGTATCAACCGCAACGAGTGTTGCGACGGATGCTAGTTTTACGGTGGACGGGGTGGCTGTCACGCGCGGCTCGAACGTCATGGACGATCTGTTCGTCGGGCACCGTGTGACGATTAATTCATTGGGAACCGCGACGCTGACCTCAAGCGAAAGCAGCAGTTCAGTGCGTGAACGGATCACTTCGTTCCTCGATGAAGTGAATGCGTTGAAGTCCTATCTAAATATGGCCACGCAGCGTGGCTTAAACGGTGCAGAGGCGGGCCCATTGGCGGGGGATATCGCCGCACAGTCAGTGCTTGGCAAAATCCGTGGAATCACGACGCAGCCCATTCCCGGTTTTGGGGCTGAACCGGTGTACCTTGCTGAGCTGGGGATTATGACGGAACGGGACGGCACCCTGAGTTTGGATGAGGACCGGTTTGAGCAGGTGATGGAGCAGAACCCGGATATTGCGCATGCCCTTTTTGCGACGCAGTTCGGGGCGGATCAATCTGGATTGAGCATCACGGGGCTGTCTTTTGCTCCGCCGCAGCCGGGTAATTACGCGCTGGAATATGATCCGTCGACATCCCCTGCGACTGCTACGTTGGACGGTACATCTATGAATGTGAGTGTTGATGCGCAGGGGCGGCCAGTCTTGAGTTCGAGTGAAGGCGATACTTATGGGATACGCATAACACTTGAAAGCACCGCCGCGATATCGACCACGGTCCGGTATGGTATCAGCCTAGCGGATATGATGGCTGAATATAGTGATCAACTGGTTGGTGCCGGCGGTATGCTTGCCCGCCGAGAAACCGAGCTAGCGCAGGACTTAGAGGACTTTGAGGATCAGCTGACGGAGATTGAGGATAAAGCTGCTGCGTTGACAGAGCGGTATAATATTCAGTTTGGCCGCATGGAGGCAGCTATCGCCAGCCTCAATAAGACTGGCGAGTACATGGAGTCGTTGATGGAGGCGTGGAACGCCGACAGATAAAGCCAGTGTTCAGTCGGACATGGTAATTGCCAGCTTTGTGATAAGCTTAAAGCAATGACCGTTCGCGACTGATGATCGCTGCATGCGCCCGGTTGCGTGCGCCAAGCTTTTTGCAAATGGCGCGCATGTGCATTTTCACGATTACTTCAGTCGCGCCCATTGCACGAGCGATTTCCTTGTTGGTCATGCCGTCGGCAGCAAGCCGCAATACGTAGATCTCTTTGTCGTTGAGCCCGTGGTTATCTGCGTCTGAGGTGGAGGACCCCGGAAAATCGGTTCCAACGGGCACAAAAATCTGGCCGGAGTTGATAAGCTCAATGATGCTGCCAAGTGACCGCAGTGGCATTGTCTTGGCGATTAGGCCGCGTACGCCAAGCGCGAGGGCCTTGTCCAATACATGACGATCAATTTGCCCGGTGAATAGAACGACGTTCCCATCTCGGGCGGCTTTGACAACTTGGCCTACGCTATCAAGCCCTGTCATGCCGGGCATGCGTAAGTCCAGCAATACTACGTCAAAATTGTCTTGTGCTAGCAATTTCAAAAGGCTGTCGAGGTCATAGCATGAACTGACATCAAAAGTCCCTTCGCCACGCAACATTGAGGCGACGGCGTCCGCGAGCAGCTTGTGATCATCTGCGATGGCCAACTTCAAAGTTGAGCCTGTATCGTTCGGTTCCGAAGCTCGTTCTTGCAAAATCGTCATCCCGTTCATTTTTCATATTCGGACACGCCGCAGTACCTTTCACCACCATGAACGGTATGCGACGTTTCACGCACTGTGCTGTCTAACGGTGTCAATATTTCGCCGCTACTTTCGCGCTACAATAGTGACATCCTGCCATTGTGACAGTCCATCTGATCAAAAATATCTGATGATCAGTTAATATATCGTTAGATACTGTGAGATTGCTGCAAGAAGTATCTATTAGTTTGTATATCGATTTTTTCAAACGAATGGTTATCCCATGAAACACTTCCGATTTGCCTCCTTTTTCCTTGCCCCTCTTATGGTTGCTGGCATCACCACGGCAGCGTCTGCCGATGCGGTCCTGACCGTTATCAATGGTGAAAAAGTCTTGGAGATGGACGCCGCGACGCTGAATGCGCTGCCTCAGGTGTCTTTTGAAACCTCGACTATTTGGACCGAAGGCACGATCTCATTCTCAGGACCCTCGCTGCGCTCTTTGATTGATCAGGCGGAGATCACTGACGGGCAACTGTCGCTGACGGCGATAAATGACTACGCCATTTAGATTTCGGTCGATGAAATTGAGGACCAGGCACCGATTGTTGCCACACTGATGAACGGTGAACCAATTAGCCGACGCGAAAAAGGCCCTTATTGGCTTGTCTATCCCTATGATGTTGATGCTAAGTATCAGTCTGAGGTAGTTTACTCTAAAAGCATTTGGCAGCTTGTTTCGATTGAGCGCGACGCCGAGAATTAAGGACTGAAATGAGTTTTAAACTTCGCATGCGGCGGACATTCATGCGTCAAGGGGTGGCATTGCTGCTCCTGACGTTTCTTATCGCCGCATTCGCAATTCTTTTTGTTGGTGCGCGGTCGATAAAAACTGAACTCGATGCTCTCGTGTTTGCGGATTCCGACAATTTGGGATGGAATATCTCTCAGCTTGATGTCGATTATCGCGGTTTGCACGCTGCCTTACTCGAGCCGTTGATTGAGGCATCAGAGGCCGGAACAGAAATAACTCAAAGCGAGCTAGCGCAGGTCAAGCTTGCCTTTGATATCTTTTACAGTCGCGTATCAGTCGTAACCGCCACGTTTACACGTGTTGGTAAGCCTGAGGAAATTACTGATCAGCTAAACCGGGTAACCGCCTTTAGGAATGAAGTCGCCGACCAAATTGATGCCATCGAAGTGCCAACGTCGGCCGAAATTGAGGCCTTGCTTCAGGCGACTATTGATTTGAGCCCAGATGTACGTGGATTGACGACGGCGGGTATCCAAGCGTTGGGCGCAGTGGCATCCGAGGCGCGCGAGATTGAGCATCAAATCTTTCAACGCTTTTATGTTAAGCTCTTCAGTATACTTGGCTTTGTCTTGCTGTCCTGTCTGCTCGCCGTTCGTTTGTGGCGCGATCTGGAGCACCGCAATCGCAAAATTGAAATGGCGGCAACCAACGTCAACAATGCGATTGAATCTGCTCTTTCGGCTGTCATCTTCCTCGATACCAATGGCATGATTGTGCAGTGCAATCATGCAGCCGAAACCCATTTTGGTAGCGACCGAAAAGAGTTGATTGGTGTGGATTTTATCCATGCTTTTATCGACCGCGATAGTCTTCCTAAATTCTTTGCATATCGAGATGCCAAAGACGCCAATCCCATCCGCTTGACGGCCCGTACGGCTGAGTATCGTGCCTTTCCTGTTGAAATGTCGGGCTCGTGGCAAAAAGATGTTGAGGGTAATGATATTTATATCATTTACCTGCTCGATATCTCTGAAAAGCTTGAAGCAGAGGAAAAGCTGAAGGCTTCGCGGGATGAGGCTAAAGAAGCTTCTCACGCAAAAAGTCGTTTTCTTGCCACTATGAGCCATGAGATGCGGACGCCGCTACATGGTTTGATTGCCTCGATGGATATGATCCAGACGTCGTCTTTAAGCGATGCTGATCAGCAGCTATTCAAAACAGCGCGTGAATGTACCACGCGTGCGTTGGAGCAAGTGAATGGTATTCTGGATCATACCCGGACGACCCAAATGGAAGAGCGGGAACATCCGTTCCGCCCCTGCCGTGTTATACGGGATATCCGAGAGTCCTTGACGCCGCTTGCAACCGCCAACGGGACTTCAATTGAGTTTTCGTTTTCAGGTGATGGGGCAGAAGCACGTTATATTGGGCTGCCGGATTCGTTTTCTCGGGTCATGTACAATCTGATTGGCAACGCGATTAAATTCACGAAAAACGGCGCTATCTTGATTGAGCTGATTGCCACGCAGGGCGACACGCCCGGAGCTCGGCGGCTCAACATTGTGGTCAAAGACACCGGCTCGGGCATCGCGGTAGAAGATCAAATTCGCATCTTTGAACAGTTTGAAACTGCGACGTCTTTTGCAGATGAAAATGCAAAGGGTACCGGCCTCGGCTTGGCCATTGTGAAGCACTCTTTGGCGCAGATGAACTCTACGATCGAGCTGCGCAGCGCCCTTGGTCAGGGCAGCCGATTTAGCTTTTCGCTCCATCTTGAGATAGACACTGCAAAAGAAGAAGTCGCGGGTGCACAGACGCAGGCTGACCCAATTACCGAGAAGGCGGTGACTGGCAAGAAACACGTTCTTATCGTGGATGACAACGCGGTGAATCGTACGGTTTTACGAGAGATGGTTTCGCGACTTGGGCTTAGTCCCGAGTGTGTTACCTCGGGCTTCGAAGCCGTAGATGCTGCTGAAAAAGTGGCCTACGATCTTATTTTGATGGACGTAAACATGCCGGGGATGAGTGGTCATGACGCGACCCGAATTATCCGCGCCTCTAGTGGTCGTTCAGCGGAAACAGTGATTTTGGGGGTCACTGCTTTGATTCCAACGGACCACGACAAGCAGACAGACTCGGGTATGAACGCCATGCTCGCAAAGCCTCTCACGTCCGAGAGATTACTTGCCGCGACGCGTAGACATTTGCAGGCGGAAGAGGACGCGGATGAAGAAGAAAGCATTATTGATCTTCTGGACCCTGACACCGCTCGTGAGCTTAAAACCCAAAGCCTAGCGGATGCTAAAACTGCGCTACAAGTCATGACAGATCCGGCCAGCAGTTGGGATGCGCGCGTCGATAAAATCCACTACGCGGTTGGTTCGACCGCGGTTGTTGGGTTCAACTCTCTCAGCCAGTTTCTTGCACAAGCTGAGAGTGCGGCCAAAGCTAAAGATCAAGCTTCGCTCGATGCCTGTGCAGAGCAAATTCGAAATACGATTTCGGCTTAAAACTCATCTGTATCCTTTGGTGCCTTTTAGGCGCGTCGGGATTGGCTCAATCCGGAGCCGATATTGACACGTGACCCTGGGGTTAGAGACAAAGTTTTATATAGACATGTATCCAAAGAGACAGATTGAGTCCGAATGGGCGCTGCGCTGATGTCGTGTGGATGGGCTATAATAGTGTGACAGAAATAGTCGCAATTTCGCTGTGTGTTGGAGAACTCAAATGCAAGTCGATACCGTTAAAGGTGAATTTGTCACTGTTATGATCACTCCCTACCAGACAGCGCGCGGTCGTCTTGTTTCCTTTGTGCCGCAGTCGAACAGTGCAATTATTGACGTGAATGGCCAGCAGGTCCGTGGTGAGTGTCTATCTCCACGTCATGATGCTGCTGAAGTGGCTGAGCAATTGGCTTGCGCTTAGTGAGCAATCGGTAGCAGGCACTAGGGCGCTAAGAGAGAACTTTGATCAGTTTTCGTTGCCGTACAAGGGGCCATTTCTTAGAGCTCTATATTAGTTAAATTCGAGAATTCTGGTCTAAATCGCGTCTGAAAAACCGACTTCTACATTTAGCACACTATTAAGCCACTTGAGCTCTGGCACTTTGTCTAGAGACCAGCCAAAGGGTTCAGCAAGACTTGAGTCATTGCGTAGGCGAAACACGAAGGCGCGAAAAGCAAGTAGCACGGCTTTGCTACTCGTTCCTTGTTTCACAGGGGCGAGGGGATCAAAAAACAGCCCCTTCATTTTTCGCGGTTTTCCGGTCCGATCCAGCATTATCGAATTGTAGATAAACGCGTTGCAGTAGGTGATCGTGTTTTCTTCTTCGATCTCTGCTAGAAAAAATAGCATGGCCTCTGCTGCGCTGTGCAGTTTCTCGGGTGAGCAGTCGCTGTATGTCTCACTGAATGGTTTTGCCATTTTATTGGCGTAAGCTTGGATTGGAAGATTTCCTTCAACGTAGCGTAGCGCGATTGTTGCGCAAGCTGCATTCAGGATCCAATCGGGGGCGTGGGACATACCTACAAGGCCTAACTAGCCGCACCCAAGGCGACATGGTATTGAATTGCTGACATGCGCTGCTCTCGATACGCTCATAAACGCGTATCTTGAGGTTCTACACCTCCAAGTACGCTATTTGATTTGAGTTGACGCACGTACCGAGCGCTAAGAAACGCTATTTATATGACAGTGCAAAATATGCGCCTAAGTGCCCAGACTGTCTTTCGCTGATGGGCGTTATCAAAAGTTTAGGTCGGGTGCTTGCAATGATTTCTACTTGGGGTCAGAAGCCTGCTGTCTGCAAAATTTGTTAGAGTATGAGCCTCCGTTGAACATCATTTCATTCGATAACCTGATATCGCCTTTTGCCGTTTCCGCCCAATTGCTTGAAACCGGTTTAAGGCAGCGGTGACCTGTTCTGTCATTCTGTGATGGGTTTTGGTCAGTGCCGTGAGATTTTCAATTTCAGCCGGACTTCCCTGAATTGGAAGGGATGTCGCAAGGCGATACATCGCCTCGCTCTTTACGATAGCCTCTGCATAATTTTCAGCACGCAGTAGACTGTCAACTTCGCTTTGGGCGGCTCTAAGCTCGTTCAAGATAGAGTTGGCGGTTGAACCCATCAAATCCTCAGGCGATCTGCTGCCAAGCATCAAGGATTTCGCGCATCGCAAAGTGGGCTTGCTCTAGGTTTGCGGTTTCATCTTTGCGCATGTCCTTAAGGACCTGTTGTCGGCAATATTCGTAAAGTTGGAATAGGTTAGTCGCCACCGCGCCGCCTGTGTCAAAGTCTAGGCTGCTTTGTAAGATGTAGATCGCTGTAAGCGAGCGGGCCGTGTGGATCTTGTAAAGCTCTGGCTCTGCTTTGGGTGTCGCCGACAGAATGGCGAGGCTTTTGGCCAAATATTCCAGCGTCGCCTTGATGAGTTGGTGATTATTATCAACGTCGAAGTCAGGTTTGCTCTGCTGTCGTTTGTAAATAGCGGCTGGGCTTTGCATCGTCATTTTGTGGCCTCAAATTTTTGCTCAATCACAATAAGTAACGGCCTGTGTGCCCTCGCCTTTAGAGCAAGAACCGGACATTACACCTCTGATTCGCGATTGTTGAAGGCAGCATGCATGTGCGCGGTTAGCGATTGCGCATTTGCGATTGATATACCGTCGGAAATCGACGCGCTGTTCATGGTTGAGATGACGTTCACTTGGTTTGCACTCAGGGCACTTAGCCCCTGAATGCTGATCCCACCCATTTGCATGTTTGTAATAATAGCTCCTAGCCCTGGCTGGCCCATGTCTCGCGTGAATCTGTTGATCGCACTGGCAGACCATGTGCCCGGTATGATCATGATCGACTGAATTTGGACGCCCGGAAACTTGTCCTGAACCGTCGCCATCGCCGCCTGAATTTGCAGCGGATCAGTATGATCGCAATCTATGATGAGCGGCAATTCGGCGCTCGCAAGGGTATCGGCATAAGGAGTATTCAGAAAACCGGCGTGGCGGCGCAGCTTGTCATCAGCGAACAGCCCACTCTTGCTCAGCGACAACAGTGTTGGACGGCTTTGACTATTCTGTATCCTGTTGAACGCGACCTTAGCAGCTGTGGTGGTTTTGCCAGAGCCGGGCGGGCCAAAGATGAATACAATGTCACGTTCCAGTGGCGATGGTGCACTGGATGCCAGCGCGAGGCGCTCTGCCAACAAGTTCGAAGCATGCCGAAATTGAGCGTCCAGATCGCCTGTGTTCGTCTGGGCCATGCTGGCAGTGACGATATCAACAGGAAATCCACTTTGTGCCAGTACATGGCCTTCGGCCCTTTGGATTGGTTGGTTTAGCCTCACATTCCTGTCTGATGGCGACACATAGGGGCGTAACACGGGCTTGGCTGTTTTGATTGGTTCCGCTTTCGTATCGCGGTTCGGAACACCTCCGTCGGGGCTAAACGGTTTAAGAACCAGCCCCTTTTTACCTGTCGCGGGCGATGTTTCTACCAAGGGCGCGGGAACTGTCGCCACCACCGGCCTGGCTGATCTAGGCGCTAGGCGTGATGGCGGTAAAATCTTTGCTCTAACCTTTGCGGCGGGTTCGGGCGTTGGTGCTGCCACCCCGTCTGGTTTTGGCTCGCTGGGCGCCTGGGCCGTTGGTTCAGTCACAATGAGCTCAGGTTCGGCTGGCGCATCGCCCCCCAGCTGATCGGGCGCATCGTCACTCTCATCCAGAAAAATATTAATCGGTGCGGGTTCAATCGGTTCTGCCCGGCGGGAGCGGGCTTGGCGCATGGCTGTCGCCAAATCGATTTGCTGAGCTCCTGCGCTCTCTATGACGGTGGTTGGCTTGCGGATACGGCGCGGGGCGGCGGTGTCCTTCATGGCGCGTACCTCGGTCGTGTCGCCCACACGTTTGACCGACAGGATCATTGCATCGTCGCCCAACTCTCGGATGGCCTTTTCCATCGCGGTGTCTGAGTCTGCTGCTCTGAAGACATGTTCGGTCATTTGTTTCGGGCCTTGAGGTGCGGGGTTCTAAGGGGGCAGCGATCAGTTGGCGGGCTCGGTCTGTTCCTCACCCGAGACACTGGCAACGACATCGACTTTTCGGCCATCTGGCAGCTCGGTAAAGGATAGCACGGCGAAGTCGGCCACGTGCTGAAGCAGGAAATTCGCCAGCTTCCGCCGAATTTGCGGTGAGACCACGAGGAACGGCTTTTTGCCCAGCTCCGTCTGCTCTTCGTTTACTTTGACCAATGCAAGGACGAGCCGTTCCGCCAGTCCGCCGTCCAACAGCAATTGGTCACCATCCGACTGCTTGGCAGAGTTGATCAACAGGTGCTCAAAGCTGCTTTCCAATGTCACCACTGGCAAAGGTTCATTGAGCGGCGCGCTTTGTTGGATCAGCAAACCGACGAGATGGGGGCGCAAGGTTTCGGCTGTTTCTGCAATCGACAGGTTGCGTCCCGCCATCTCAGACAAAAGTTCAAGGATACGACGAAGGTCGGATATCGGAATGCGTTCCCGTAAAAGGTGCCGAAGGACGGCGGTCAAGGTGTGCAAGGGCATCAGCTTGGGGATGACCGATTGCACCAATTGCGGCACAACACCGGATAAGTTGTCGAGCAGTTCCTGCACATCATCCTGCCCGATCAGTTCCGAGGCGTGTTTATACAAGATCTGATTTAGGTGCGTAGCCAAGACCGTTTCCGGCTCAATGATGACATAGTCATTGGCCTCGGCTTCAATCTCACGCTCGGGCAAAATCCACGTCGCGTCGATGCCAAATGACGGGTCCTTAACGTCGATCCCTTTGACCTTGATCCGGGAGGTGCCGCTGGGCAGCGCCAGTTTGTGATCGGGATACACTTTGTCCTCAGCCACCACTGTTTGCCCAATCTTAATCCGGTAGTCATTGGCGCTGAGCCCAAGGTCATCACGCACGCGCACACCGGGCAGTACAAACCCTAGCGCCTGAGAAACCTCTTTTCGGACGGTCGTGATCCGCCGCGCAAGCGGGCCACCATCATCGGCGTCAACCATCGTCAAAAGCGGATAGCTCAGCAGCAGGGTCACTGCGGATAAGTCCGCCACATCGGTGACCTTCAACGTGTTTGGGTCGCTGGTCTCTTCTGGCTCATCGGTTTCATCGGGGGCTTCGTCATCGCCGCGCAATTCCGCCTGCCGAAATGCATATCCCGCCGCACCTGCCGCACCTGCCATGCCAACGAACAGTAACGTTGGCATGCCCGGCACCAACCCGATCAGTCCCAGCACACCCGCCACTGGGAACCATGCGCGGGACATGCTGATCTCTCCCTTGATGTGTTGGGCCATGTCTTGGCGGGACGACACGCGGGTCACGATAATCGCTGTGGCAATGGACAACAGCAGCGACGGAATTTGCGCGACCAGACCATCACCGATGGACAGCAGAATATACAACTCAGACGCTTCGCCGACCGATAGGTCGTGTTGCAGCATCCCGATAGCCAGCCCACCAATCACGTTCACCGCAAGGATCAGGATGCCCGCTACCGCGTCGCCTTTGACGAACTTGGATGCACCATCCATTGCGCCATGAAAATCGGCTTCACGGGCCACGTCTTCGCGGCGCAGGGTGGCTTCCTCTGCGGTCAGGACGCCTGCGTTGAGGTCAGCATCGATAGCCATTTGCTTGCCCGGCATCGCATCTAGCGTAAAACGCGCCGACACTTCGGACACGCGGCCCGCACCTTTGGTAATCACCACAAGGTTAATGATCACGAGGATCGCAAACACAAAGATCCCGACCACATAATTGCCCGCGATGACAAATGCACCAAAGGCTTCGATCACTTTGCCTGCGGCTTCGGTGCCTGTGTGGCCTTCGCTCAGCACGATGCGTGTTGAGGCCACGTTGAGGCCCAACCGAAGGACCGTCGCCACCAGTAGCAAACTGGGAAACGAGGAAAAATCTAACGGACGATAAGTATGTAGCGCCACCATCAAGATGAGCAGAGACATGAGGATGTTAATCGTAAACAGAAAATCCAAGATGAACGCAGGCAGCGGCAATACCATCATCGCCACAAGCATCAGAATACCCAAAGGCAGCACAAGGCCGGTCAGCGAACGTCGAATGCTCGCGCCGTTCATCATGGGTTCTGACAGGCTCATACATAGGTCCTTTGCGGCTGGGGTGCCGTACGCTTGGACACAGGCAAATATCATGCCATCTTGTTCAAATTCTGGGATGTTTTGAGCGTAGGCCGTGGCTGGCACGCCATGTGCATAACGCTGTCCAACAAGACCATCTCAGGAGACCACCGTGTGCAAACCTATCAGACAAAGCGTTATCACCATGCTTGCGCTGACCGGAGCCCTGTTTGGGCTGAGCGGGTGCAATACCTTTAACGGCCATGCGGCGATGTTGGGCAAGGTTGACCCTGCCGTGCGTGACGTAGTGGCGGTTGAGGCTGCGCTTGACGCGTCAGACGTGGCTGTAATCAAACAAGTCGTTCCGGCGATTACGGGCGTGGGCTACGCGACAATTTCGGTCCAGCCTGCGCGCAACGCCAACCAAAAGCGTTTGATGGCAATCCGAGCGGCGCGTTTGGATGCGATGCGGGATTTGACCGAGCAAGTGCATGGCCTGCAAATGTCTTCTCGGACGACGGTCATCGATACGATCGTGCAAAACGACACCACCCGGGCCTCGGTCGCCGGGACCATTCGGGGGGCGCGAACCGTGCGGATCAACCCTGTTGGCAGTGACACCTATGAGGTCGTGTTGGAACTGGACCGCGATATGATCGCGCGCATAATGAAGGCACTGCGGTAGCCCGTGTTTAGACGACGTTCCATGTTAGTGCGCTTGTTGCTTGTGATGGGGGCGGTCTTTCTGCTCGCGTCACAGCCGGCGCTGCCTGACATGGTCCGGGTCACAGGGCGTGCATTCGTTGAGACGGGAAAACACGATCTGGCCCGTCGTGGTGCGCTTGAAGACGCCCTGTATCAGGCGGCATTGGCAGGCGGCGCGCAGGTGGATGGCTTTTCGGTGGTGGATCAGGGCGTCCTTACGGGGGATAGCATTGTGTTGCGTCCCTCCAGCCGCATCTTGGATTTTGCCATCGTTGAAGAATATGCGGCGGGGTCTCAATACGAAGTCGTTATTGATGCCTATGTTGGCACCCAACCTGATTTGGGCTGTGCAGTCCGCCCGGATGTTGAGCTGATGGCCGTGCGCCCGCACATCCACGCCAGTATGCGCACGCCCTTGTGGATGAAGGGTGCGCTTGAGATGGCTCATGATCAGACGTTGGATGCGCTGGGCCGAACCGCCAAGATCAAGATTACCCGCAGTAACATTGATATTACCCCACGTGGCCAACCGACGTCGGCGGTTCAGGATAATTTTGACTATCAAACACTTTTGACGGGGCGGGCTACGCGGGCGGCAGCGCCTGTGTCACGATTGCCCAAGGATGCGCGGGGGCTGCAACTGCGATGGTCGTCGGATGCCGCGCGTGTGAACGCGACCCGCGTTACCGTAACGGTTGAGGCGCGGATCATTGATCCCGCAGCCCCTTCGAGGGCTCGGGATCAGCGATTGCGGCATACCATTCGCCTGGCACCTGATACCCCGTGGCGGGCGCTAAACGTCGTCGCCCGCAAGGACCAAAACGCTGTGGCAGACGCTTTGGCTGAACACATCAGTGCGGGGTTAATGCCTTTGCTAGCGCAGCTCCCTTGCGCACCTTTGGTGGCCACGTTGGAACCCGCAGGGCAGGATCGCTTTCGCGTACCTCTGGGCGCGCGCGATGGGTTGACGAAACAAAGCCTCGCGTTTGCGGAAGGGCGGGGGCAGGCTTGGACAGTGTTTCGTGTGACCGAACTGGCGCAGAGCAGTGCAATCATTTCGCCCATGAATGCGGCCCGCGCCCCGGATGGGTTGGCGGGCGTTTCCGTGCGGTTTTCAGGGGGGATGCAGTAATATGAAGCTTTTCGTAACCTGTGTTTTGACGTGCATGATGTCCGTCTCCGCCACTTTCGCGCAGGAGCCATTCGTTGTGTTGCAATACGGCGCGGGCGATAGCTCTGCGGTACAAAATGCCGAAGGGCATACTATCCGCAAAGGCGAGACCCTAAACGGTATTCTGCGCGGCTATTTTGGCGCCCACGTCAGCCTAAACGAGTTGATCCGCGAAACGGTACAGAGCAATCCGCACGCCTTTAGAGGTGGAAACCCAGACCGGATGCTGATGGGGCAAACGCTGCGGTTACCGCCTGGACACGGCGGCACGGGTAAAGTCGATGATATCTACTTTTTCTAACCTTATACGCCGGATGGGCCTGATCGCCTTGGCGGCGTTTATGCCCGGCCTTGTGGGGTTGGCGGCACAAGAACGCATTGTTGACGGCGGTGAAATCCGCGAAGCGATTGGCGCGCGCCTGGCCCAAGCGGGCGAAATAGCGGCCCCCAGCTTAATGCCTCAAAAAAAATTCTTTCTTTGTGATAGCCCTCTGCGCGTGGAGCCCGCGTTTGGTGGCTGGCGCAGTGTGAATGTCATCTGCCCATCGCCTGCGGAATGGCGCATTTCGGTGCGCGCTCAGGTGAAAGGGGCCGTACCTTTGGCGGCGACTCCGGCCGAAGCGGCAACGACCCAAGCAGTTTTTTTGACCCGCCCGTTGCGGCGCGGAGACCGCATTCAGGCCATGGATGTAGAGCTACGCCCCGTAGATCCCTTGTCCTCGGCAAGTGTGTTTGGCCGCGTGTCAGATGTAATTGGCCGCGCGCTTAATCAGTCAATGAGTCCGCATATGCCTGTCATGGCCCGTCACCTTGCGCGGGAATGGAGCGTTGAAGAAGACGATCCTTTGGAGCTGATCGTGGTGCGGGGTGGAATCGAAATCCTGTCGAACGGGATCGCACTAGATGCGGGCCAGTTGGGCGACACCATCCGGGTTGCAAACATGCGTAGCGGAACCCCGCTGCTTGGGCGGATCGTCGGCGAAAAAAAAGTTGAAGTAATTGCTAAAGGTCGCAACTAGGGGGCCGTTACCTCCATTAGCAGGAGATAGAACATGGTTGATGTTACACAAAATCTGACGGGTACCGTTACCTCGGTCAAAGTGCCTGACGCGACTGCTGCGCCCAAAGTGAGCGTTTCACAGGGCGACGCGTCTCAGGTTGCAAACTTAGGTACGGGCGCGCCGGTTAATCCGGTGCCGTCTGCTGGTAAGGCATCCGTTGAGGTAAACTCAGCGGCGGCAGACGTGCTTGCGTCTATGCAAAACCAGCCAGCACCGATCGACATTGATGCGGTCACACGGATCCGAGAAGCTATCAGCGCAAATGAATATCCGCTGAACTACTCCAAGATCGCGGATGGCCTCGCAGAAGCGTTTGAGTCGCTGACCTGACGATGAACGAGGCTGCTGAAACTGCCCTAAATGAGCTGGAGCAGTTGTTAATGCAGTTGAACACGTCTCGACGTGATCCCGATAGGTTTGCGCAGATTTCAGAAGCTGTCTTGGCAAAGCTAGAACATGCGACTGGTTTGGTGGACCTCGACCACCCAGAACTGACAAAGCTGAATAAGCTTTTGGTCAGTGAATTTTTGTTTGCAGCCAGATCGGCTGAGCTTCGCTCGCCCCTGTCGGCGGCAAATTTGTCAAAATATGACCAACCTAAAACAACATCGTCAAAATACTGACATGACGTATGCTGTGACTGGCCACTAAGAATCCGCAGGCGGAACCGCAAATCGCTCTACCAGCTTTTCCTCAACAAACATTTCGCGTGCCGCATCTTGGACCTTAGAGATTGTCTTGATCTCTAACTCTCCCGCAATATCGTCGCGCTCCGCGGCAGCGTCTGGCAACCCGAGGGCCGAGCCGAGCAGCGTCCATAGATAGGCTTCTTCTAGGTCGGGCTTTTGCAACACTTCCCGTGTGAGTTGCACGTATGGCATCACCGCGTTGCGGTCACCTCGGGCAAGCCGGTCTTGCATCCGCTCTTGAATACGGCCCTCAATCTCACGCAGGGCTGCGGGCTGAACGATGTCGATCAAATCCGCACTCAGGGTTGAGGCGCGTGTCACCCCGCCCAGCTGCGCAAGTAAGGCCCATTCAAGCGCTTGGGCAAAATGCTGCGGGCGACCTTTTCCAGATTTTAGCAACACAGCAAAGTTGAATTGCGCGTCATGATCCCCGGCCTGCGCAAGGACCTCAAACAAATCGGCGGCCTGCGCAAAGTCCTGTGCTTTGGCCGCCTGAACCGCGGCATTGAATGGGTCAGGTGTTTCCTCAGCACATAGGGAAAGGGGGTGCAAAGCCAATGTGCAGGCAGTCAGCATGCAGAGCGCGCTGCGCTGAAGGGGCAAAATCTTCATGGGGTCACGTCTCCCGAAATCAATTGCGACAAAGCCTAAAAGCAAAGCGCCCGCGCGACAATTGCCTTTGTTTACAAAGTTTTTTGCCTTGGCGCTAAAATGCGCCGCCGCGGGCCGTTACCTTATGAGGCTAGAGAGCGGTACCAATTTGCTCGCTGGTCTCAGAGGCGGTGTGACCCAATGCAGCGCCGCTTTTAATTTTGAAACAGGAGAAGTGTGATGGTACTCGCAATTGCAACGAATTCTAGCGCCTTATTGGCCAGCGCTGCCGCCTCGAGCGTTAATAAAGACATGGAAACGTCCATGGAGCGCCTTGCAACCGGCAAGCGCATCAACTCTGCCGCCGATGACGCCGCTGGCGTCGCGATTGCCTCACGCATGACGTCCGAGATCAACGGTTTGAACCAAGCGATCCGCAACGCGAGCGACGGTCAGTCGATGGCTGCGACAGCCGAAGGCGCGATGGTTGAAATCTCTGACATGCTCCAGCGTATGCGCGAACTGGCCGTTCAGTCGTCGAACGACACGCTCAATACAAATGACCGTCAGAACTTGAATGACGAAGTGACCCAGCTGAAAGCGGAAATTGACCGCATCGCGACCACGACGCGTTTCAATGACGTCAATATGCTGGACGGCACCGCTGATATTACCCTGCAAATCGGCGCCAAAGCCGGTGAGAGCCTCAACTTCAAAGTTGGTAATCTTGGTACGACGGCATTGGGCACATCGCTGACGGCCCTGACCTCAAGTGCTGCCACCTCGAACTCCGCTGAGGGCGTTGCTGCTACGAAATCAGTCTCGCAGATGGCGTTTAACGGCAACGACACCTATGGCTTTACGCTGACCGTTGGTGAAGGCGACGGGTCAACAACAGAAGCCCTGACAATCGCCAGTGCATCGGTGACTGGCAATTCGGCTTCTGACGTTGCAAGCAAAATCAACACGGCGATTTCGGCCGCTGTGACAGCAGGCACCTTGGCCGCTGATACGGTTTCCGCAACTGCCAACGGCAACGTTGTGACGATCGAAAACAAACTTGGTGACAGCATCGCAGTGTCCAACTTTTCGTCGGCCGGCAATGGCACAGCATCTTATGCGTCCATCTCTGGTGCTGGTGAAAGCAAACTGCTGACAGATACTGGTGCGACCACAGGTGTCACTAACAACGGTGGTGGCAGTGCAACCACTGCTAGCTCTATCCTCGCGCTACAGGCTGGCAAAGACTACAGCTTCAACGTGAATGGCACAGACATCACGGTTTCGAACCTCGGGACGACGACGACAGAAGCCGATCTGTTGGCCACGCTGAAACTTGCGATTGGTGATGGCGCTGCGGGTTCGACAGTCACAGGCCAGAACTTCTCGCTGCAGGATACAACTGGCAAAGAAATCGAGATCAAAAACTTCGTGGCGACATCTTCGCCTGTCGGTTCGGCAGGTTCGATGGTGCTGTCTACTCGTGTTGATGCTGACGCTAGTACGCCTGGCAATACTTACGCAGTTGGTGGCTCCGATACGACAGATATCGACAAAGGTGACATTGCGCAGCTTTCCTTCACTGAGGCAGAGGCTGACTATGGGTTTAAACTCGGCGGCCAAGCTTTCACTGTTGCGACGGCTTCTGCCGATAAAACGCTGCAAGAAGCGCTGGCAGTCACACGTGATGCGATCAACGCTAACACAACAATTAACAGTGATGTCACAGCTCGCTTGGTCGACGGTAAACTGGAAATCGAAGTCGCTAGTGGTGCATCTGCGGCTGCTACGCTGGATACTTTTTCCTCTACCGGGAAGCCCGCGGTCGTCGCTGGTACGGCAACCTTTGCTAACGTCAACCTGACGACGCAGGGCAGCGCTTCGACCACCAACGGTGTGGAAGCAACGCCATCCGAGATGACTATGAGCTTCTCCGAAGACGATACATATTCGTTCAAGATCGGCGGCACACAGGTCACTGCAGAAGTGTCCGGTGGCAACCTTGACGGCATGGTTTCGGCGATCAACTCGCAGTCGGCAACAACAGGCGTTAGCGCGGCTCTGTCGAACGGTGATGTATTACTGTCGAATGCCGCTGGTAGTGCAATCACCATCACCGATTTTGCCTCAACAGGAACAGGCATCGTCAATGCAGCTAACGCAGCGGGCCAGGGTTCGTCTGCCACGTTGACTAACTCTGCGGCGGTAACTGGTGCATCAACAGCTGCTGCTGGCACAGCCACCGCGACAACTATGGCGCTGAGCATGGATGCGACCGACGACGTCACATTCCAAGTGTCTGACGGTCAGACAACGGCAACCGTACGTTTGACCAGCTTTGACACGACTGACAACTCGGCAATGCTAGCTGAAATCACCTCTGCATTGTCTAACGCGGGTTCGAACATCACCGCTGCCGCTGCCAACGGCACGGCACCGATCATTTTGACCAATGCCACAGGCGGTGAGATCGATCTGACCAACTTCACCTCTGATGGTTCGGGCGTCATGACAGCGTCGCCCGGTGCACAGCAAGGTGTTGGCAAAATGCTGGACGATACCGGTGTATCGGCTTCCCAAAACGCAGTGTCGGCGATCGACATTTCAACGGATGCTGGTAGCCAAGACGCGATTTCTACAATTGATCGCGCGCTGGAATCGCTGGGTGGTGAACGTGCTAATCTGGGTGCAGTTGTTAACCGTCTCGACCACACGGTTAACAACCTGACCAACATTGTCGTCAACACGGAGGCCTCCAGAGGGCGCATCGAGGATGCTGATTTCGCAACGGAAAGCACAGCGTTGTCCAAGGCTCAGATCCTGCAACAGGCATCCACTGCGATGCTGGCGCAGGCAAATGCCTCCAAGCAAGGTGTGTTGAGCCTCTTGCAAGGTTAATCGACCTAAAAAGTAAAAAGCAGGCTCGGGTTTTTCCGGGCCTGTTTTCTTTTGGGCGATCACTTTTCCCGAAAGTTAAAGCTGGTATACCACGTGCTAACGAACAGGGAGCGATGACATGACAACTGCCTTTGGGAAACCTGTAGCGGGTGATGATGCGCTCGCTATGCGTCGGGTGACGACGATTGGGGAATGCATGGTTGAACTGGCGCCCGAACAGCAGGCGGGCTTGTTCCGGCAAGGGTTTGCGGGCGATACATTCAACACGCTTTGGTATCTCAAATCGTTACGGCCAGAATGGACCACCCGCTATTTTACGCGTGTGGGGGATGATGCGGTTTCATCTGAAATGGTCGCGATGATGGCGAACGCTGGGATCGATACAGACCATATCGCAAAAGACGCGGCGCGGTCGGTTGGGTTGTATCTTATCTCGCTAAACCAAGGTGAACGGAGCTTTACCTATTGGCGCAACCAGTCCGCAGCGCGGCAGTTGGGCGCGGATCGGGCTGCGCTGGAACGTGCGGTCGAGGGCATGGATCTCATTTACTTGTCGGGCATCACGCTGGGCATCTTGGATGATGCGGGCCGTGCCACATTACTGGATGTATTGCGGCAGGCACGGGCTGCAGGGGCGACGGTCGCGTTTGACAGCAACCTGAGGGTGCGTTTGTGGCCGTCCGTAGAGGCGATGTGCGCGGCAATTATGGAGGCGGCGGCCGTCAGCGATATCGTTTTGCCGTCCTATGATGATGAGGCGGACTTCTTCGGTGACGCAGACCCACAAGCGACCATTGACCGTTATCTAAGGGCGGGGGCCGGGTCGGTCATCGTCAAGAACGGCGCTGGTTCTGTGCACTACAATCACTCTGGTGCGACAGGTGTTGTCATCCCCAAAGTACAGTCCGTAATTGTTGATACGACCAGCGCGGGCGACAGCTTTAACGCAGGCTTTTTTGCGGAGCTGGGGCGTTCGGGCGACGTTGAAGCAGCGATCCGGTTGGCCTGCGAAGTGGCGCATCAGGTTATCGCACGGCGTGGCGCGCTTGTTCCGTTGGATTTGGACAAGTTAAGTCCAGTTGAGTCCATTTAGGATGCATCAAGCCTCTGGCGTATAAAACTCGCGGTAAAAGCGGTGCCCATGCGGTTGACACTTTCCATGGTCAGGCCCACCATCAAAAATGGTATACCATTTTCCAAGGCTGCGCATGAAGGGTGAAGCATGACACATACATTGGCGATTGGGCCATACAACGATGATGAAAAACAGGGTCTAACGCGGGATCTTGCGCCGATTTACCTTGATGGCCCAGCCGGTCTGGCGGACCTAGATACCGCGCAGCGCGAGGCGATCAAGGCTGTTGCCTACAAGGGTCATCATGCCTTTGGGGCGGCCGAGATGGACCTTTTGCCAAACGTTGGCGTGGTCGCGAATTATGGCGTGGGTTATGATGCAATCGACGTCAAAGAGGCCTCCGCACGGGGGATCAAAGTATCCAACACGCCCGGTGTTTTGAATGATGACGTGGCCGACCTTGCTGTGGCAATGCTGATCATGCAGGGCCGTGAGATGGAGCATGCAAGTGCATGGGCGCGGTCTGGCAAGTGGGCTGAACAGGGCGAATATCGGCTAAACCGAAAAGTGAGCGGTGGGCGTGTCGGTATCGTCGGTCTTGGTCGGATCGGGCGCGAAATTGCCGATCGTTTGGCTGCGTTCAAGATGGATATTCATTATTGGTCACGTTCTGAAAAGGACACACCGGGTTGGACGCATCATGCTGATCCGGTCTCGTTAGCTCATGCCGTGGACTACTTGATCGTTGCTTTGGTCGGCGGTCCGGACACAGAGCAGTTTGTTTCAAAAGAGGTGATCGCGGCACTCGGATCGCGGGGCGTGTTGGTTAACATTTCGCGTGGATCAACCGTGGATGAGGCTGCTTTGTTAGATGCTCTTGAAAGCGGTGCAATCGCTGGTGCGGCGTTGGATGTGTTTCTAAATGAGCCGAAAATTGATGCGCGGTTTTATGCGTTGGACAACGTCGTGATCCAGCCTCACCAAGGGTCCGGCACCGTTGAGACACGTGCCGCTATGGCCAAATTGCAGCGTGACAACGTGCTGGCGTTCTTGGCTGCTAAGGATTTGCTTACATCTGTAAACTAGCCAGACCTAGGGTCGTCCTCGCCTGAGCAATGCTTGTTCGTTCAGGCGGGGATTTTGATCTGTTATAAAGTACGTTAAAGGCGCAGGGGTTTTATGTGCCCTGCTTGTCGTCTTCTAGATAGTAGCGGATATTGTCCTCGAAGCTATCGTCGGCCGTTAACCCTAATTTAATGGACTTTTCGGGCGCCTGATCAAATCGCCAGCCCTTGACGATGTACTGGATGGCCGCGTCCGCTTCCCAACGGATAAGCTTGGCGGGTTCCGGGCCGACGACTCCGGTCATGGCGTCGATTAACTGGCGTACGGACCAGATTTTTCCCGGCATCATCATGTTGCGGTTTTGGCCAAGGTCTTCTTCTGCGAGTTCGGCGCCCTTGATAAGGTTCTCGACGCATTTTCGTGGACTAAGATAGTAGTGAAGGAAGTCTTCCTCAACCGGGCATACGGCCTCCTGGCCGTTCAGCGGTTCTCGCAGTATTGAGGACATGAATGACGAAGCTGCACGGTTTGGCTTGCCTGGCCGGACCGAAATCGTAGGCAAGCGGAAGCCGCGCCCATCGATGAAGCCTTTACGGCTATAATCGTTTAGCAATAGCTCCCCGATAGCCTTTTGTGTGCCATACGAGCTTTGCGGATTTAGAAGAGTGTGATCCACAATCGGGTCGGGCACTTCGCCACCAAAAACAGCCAGAGAAGATGTGAAAACAACAACCGGTTTTGTGCCTAATTCCCGAGCGCGCTCTAGCACATTGATCGTGCCGGTCATGTTGATTTTATACCCTAAATCAAAGTCTTCTTCGGCATGCGACGATACAATTGCAGCGAGCACATAGATCACGTCTGTGTCGGCATCGATGCAGCTGGAAACTGATGCGGGATTGGCGATGTCGCAAGTGGTAGTTTCAACCGCAAACGGGGCATCGATGGGTGCCGGATTGGTGATATCCGCTAGGACAATTTTGGTTAATTCCTTGCCGCGCAATTCGCCGCGCAATGCAAGGCTTTGTGCCAATTTCTGGCCTATGACACCACCGCCACCGAGGATTAAGACTTTCATGGGGCTCTCCGTTTCTTTTGATTTACAGCAAGTCGCGGGATGCGAGGTTTCGCATCAGCGCTGCGGTGCCAAAGGTCCATTCGGGACATTCTGTCGACAAGCGCACCGTGTTGCGCAGCGTACCTAGGTTTGGCTCTGTAATTTCGACGACATCGCCAACATGATGTGTGAAGCCTTGGCCCGGTGCATCGCGATCTTTGGTTGGTGCAAACATGGTCCCGCAAAACAGGACAAAACCATCAGGATACTGATGATGGCGCCCAATTGTTTGCGCCGCAAGGTCGGTCGGATCGCGGCTGATCTGTGTCATCGACGACTGGCCGTCGAGAGTGAAACCATCATCGCCAGTGACTTTCATGGTTAATTCAGCATGACGGATATCGTTAATGGTGTAGCTGTCGTCGAAGAACCGGATAAAGGGACCAAGGGCGCAAGATGCGTTGTTATCCTTAGCCTTTCCCAACAAAAGGGCAGAGCGTCCTTCAACATCACGAAGGTTAACGTCGTTACCAAGGGTGGCGCCGATAATCGTGCCTTCCGAGGTCACGCACAGCACGACTTCGGGTTCAGGATTGTTCCAATTGCTGACCGGATGCAGGCCTACATCTGCGCCGTAGCCAACAGCTGACATCGGTTGCGATTTGGTGAACACCTCAGCAAAGGGACCAATTCCGACTTCGAGATATTGTGACCACAAGCCTTCGGCTTGAAGGACTTCCTTAATCTTTTCCGCTGCATCAGATCCGGGTTTCACGCCTGAGAGGCTTTCGCCGATGATCTTGCTGACACGGGCTCGAATCGCGTTTGCACGCTCGGGATCACCGGCGGCTTGCTCCTCGATTACGCGCTCCACCATGCTATCAGCAAAGGTCACGCCGCAGGCCTTGATTGCTTGCAGATCCACTGGCGCCAGCAATTGGTTCGTTAATTTACTTAAGCTACCAATATCTTCCCCATCCGCGTCACGTACTAACGCAACTGGATCGTCTGCCTCACACAAATCGCGCATCGTCGGGATCGTTTTCGAGGTGATATCAATCACTCGCTCCGCTCGGATTGCAACAACGCAGGGTCCCAGACCAGGGCGCCAGAGGCGTCCTGCAAGAGCCGCATTCGGGACAGGATTGGACAATGGCAGCATGATCTATTTCTCATTCGTCGGCGGCAACATTTTGCCGGGGTTGAGGATGTTTTTGGGGTCTAACGCGGCCTTGATCGCACGCATTGGGGTCAGGGCGTCGCCATGTTCGGCCTGCATGTAGCGTTGTTTCCCAAGGCCAATCCCGTGCTCACCCGATACGGTCCCACCTAATCGCAACGCTGTTTTGCACAGGTCGCCGGTGAACTGTTCGGCGCGCTTCATCTCATCCGGATCATTGGGGTCGACCGAAAGGCCGGCGTGGAAATTGCCGTCCCCGACATGACCCACAATCGTTGCGGTAAGTCCTAATTTCTCTGCATCCCGCTGGGCTTGACCGACGGCTTCAGCCAGTTTTGAAATTGGAACGCAAACGTCCGTTGGCCAAACGTGTTTGCCGTTACCCAAGGCGGCGGAAGCGTAATGCGCGTCGTGGCGCATTGCCCAAAGGGCTGTTCGATCCTCGGTGGTGTCTGCGGTCTTCCAGCCAGATGCGCCGTATTCATGTGCGATTTCAGAGAAAGCTGCGCGCTGGTCTTCGACTGCAGCGGGGGAGCCGTGAAATTCGAGAAACAGGTGGGGTACTTCGGGCAAGCCAGCATCGGAGTATTTGTTAAAACCCCGCACCATCATGTGGTCGAGAAGTTCGATCCGGGCCATGGGGATGCCGCATTGGATTGTTGCGATAACGCAGTTAACTGCGTCATCCACGGTGTCGAACCGGCAGGTGGCTGCGGTGGTCGCCTCCGGTAACCCATGTAACTTTAGCGTTAATTTGGTGATGATACCGAGCGTGCCTTCGGACCCGATAAGCAAGTGCGTTAGGTCATAGCCATTCGACGCCTTGCGCGCAGCCGATCCTGTTCGGATCACGGTGCCATCCGCCAATACCGCCTCAAGTGCGAGTATATTTTCGCGCATTGTGCCATACCGGACCGCGGTTGTCCCGCTCGCTCGGGTTGCGGCCATGCCGCCCATGCTCGCGTCTGCACCCGGGTCCACCGGGAAAAATAGGCCCGTGCTGCGGAGGTGCTGGTTCAACTCTTTCCGGGTGACACCAGCTTGGACCACACAGTTTAGATCGTCTGAATTAACTTCAAGCACTTGCTTCATATCGCGAAAATCAAGACTAACGCCGCCTGCCGTTGCGAGGTGCTGACCCTCCAGCGACGATGCCGCGCCGACGGGCGTAATGGGGCAGCTATGATCCGCGCAGATTTTGACAATTATGCAAACATCCTCGGTTGAGGTTGGATAAGCGACAGCATCGGGCGGGGTGTTTGGGAAATAAGTCTCGTTCTGACCGTGTAAAGTTAGGTCCGCCTGGGACGTATTAATTTTGTCGCCGAGCTGCGCTATAAGTGCGTCAATTGCGGATTTGATACTCATGAGGTGGCGGTCCATGTGGCTAGGGCGACAACGGTTAGCATCGCAAGGGCCATGCCGCTGTTAATCGCGCGTTCGGTGCGTTGATTTAGGTTAAGCTCGTGCAGAGCCGTGCCAGCCCAAAGCCAGGCCAAGTGGATAGGGATCCAAATAGTGTTCATAATCAGTACTTTGATCAATATTTCAAAGGGCAGACTATCCGGCGCAAAGCTGAATCCGGAAATAAGAGACGTGTTAACCACATATGCCTTTGGGTTAATTGCCTGTAGGGCTAAGCCACTGCCAATTCCGGGCGGGTTTTTAGCTGCAATGAAAGCAATTTTGGACCCTGCAAACGCGATCCGCGCAGCGAGATAGAGCAAATATGCGATTGAAGCTGTCATCAGAAGCGTGCGCAGCCAGGGGACTGATAACACGATTGCGGCCATCCCAGTTACGACGGCCAACAATACAAGGTTTGTGCCAATGAAAAGGCCCAGCACATACCTGAGCGAGGGGCGAAAGCCGTACGCCGCGCCAAAACCCGCAGTGGTTAACACCCCCGGGCCGGGCGTGATGATCAGCAGGATAACAGCAAGTGCAAATGTACCCATCAGGAAAATTCCAGCTGCACTTTCATAGCCTTAGTTCGGTCATTTGCGGTATCAAATGCATCTTGAAACTTCGCCAGTGGAAAGCTGTGGGTGACCAACGGAGCTACATCAATCAGGCCTTTTTGCATAAATGCGACGGCCTGTGCGAACTCTGAATGAAAGCGGAAAGAGCCTTTGATCGAGAGTTCTTTGGCTGTGATTTGCATCATTGGGAGTGTCATGTCGCCCGATAGGCCGAGCTGCACAAGCGTCGCGCAAGGACACAACGCACTGATCATCGCGCGAAGTGCAGGCTCCGCCCCCGAGCATTCGATCCCAACGTCGATCGTCCCCTTGTCGGTGGTGTATGGGCTTAACGCATCTGGTGTTAACAGAGTGTTTAGCGTTACATCCGCGCCGGCGGCTTTTGCGCGCGCAAGTGCCGTATCGGTGATATCAGTCGCAATAATTTCCGCGGCTCCGGCGCGACGCGCGGCAAGAATAATTAGGATGCCAATTGGGCCGCACCCAGTTACCAAAACGCGTTTGCCCAAAATGGTTCCGGCTTGTTTTACCGCATGCAAACAAACTGCTAATGGTTCAGTCATCGCGGCCTCTGCTGGGCTTAGGCAATCGGCTTTGACGCATTGCGAAGCGTCCGCGATCAGGCTTTCCCGGAAGGCGCCTTGGATGTGGGGATACGGCATAGCGGAGCCATAAAACCGCATATTCAGACACTGATTGGGCAGACCGCGCAGGCATTCGCTGCAATCAGCGCACGGGCGAGAAGGCGAAACCGCGACTAGGTCACCGGTTTTTAGCCCGCTGACGTTAGCTCCCACTTCAGCAATATAACCGGACACTTCGTGCCCAAGGATCATGGGTTCACGAAGCTTAACGCTGCCGAAACCTCCATGATTAAAGTAATGCATGTCGCTGCCGCAGATGCCGCCACGGGCCATTCTGATGCGGACCTGATCGCGATCTAACGCTTCATCCGGCGCTTCGCTCAGGCGCAAATCCTTGGGCCCGTGCGCATAGAGTGCTTGCATCAGATGACCCTCCCCTGCCTATGAAAACGCGGCTTGCGCTGCGCCGTAAATGGTATACCATTTTTGCTAAGTAAGAGCGTCGGCAGGGATTTGTCAAATACCCAAAGGCCGCGCAGCACCGGAGGGAACATGCCAAATTTCGATCTAACTGGCCGCGTGGCATTGGTCACGGGGTCGTCTAAGGGCATTGGGTTTGCCCTGTCCAAAGGGCTTGCCGAAGCGGGTGCGAAGCTGGTTATGAATGGTCGCAATATCGCCGATCTTGAAGCCGCGGCAGACAGGTTGCGCGCAACAGGGGCGCAGGTAGATACGCTTTGCTTCGACGTGACGGACCCCGCTGCAGCGCGTGAGGCGATTAATGAATATGAACGCATTGGGCAAATCGACATCTTGATTAACAACGCGGGCATGCAACACCGCGGTCCGCTAGAGGATTTTGAGACGGACGCCTTTGATCATCTCATGCGGACAAACGTCAATTCTGCCTTCTATGTTGGGCAGGCTGTAGCCAAGCATATGATCCCGCGCGGTCAGGGGAAAATCATCAATATTGCGTCGGTTCAGACGGCACTCGCGCGTCCCGGCATTGCGCCATATACCGCCTCAAAAGGCGCGATCGCTAATCTTACCAAGGGGATGGCAACCGATTGGGCACGGCTAGGTTTGAACTGTAACGCAATCGCGCCCGGCTATTTCGATACGCCTCTGAACGCAGCTTTGGTGGCGGATCCAAACTTCTCGGCGTGGTTGGAAAAGCGGACGCCGCAAGGGCGTTGGGGCAATGTCGAAGAGCTTCAGGGCGCGGCGGTATTCCTCGCCTCTGATGCGGCGAGCTTCGTTAACGGACACACGTTGTATGTCGACGGCGGCATCACTGCGAGCCTTTAGAGGAAATATTGATGACTGAAAAACTAACGGTTGGGTTTATCGGCGTTGGCTTGATGGGCCACGGGATGGCGAAAAACATCCTTCAGGGCGGATATCCTTTGGTTATTAAGGGGAACCGCAATAGGGCACCTGTGGATAGCCTAGTTGGTATGGGCGCGACCGAAGTCCAGACCGCGCGGGAGATGGCTGAGCAGTGTGATGTGATCCACCTTTGTCTGTCTAACTCTCCGCAGGTTGAGGCGATTATTCGTGGCCCTGACGGTATCTTGGCTGGTGCGCGCAACGGCCTGATCGTGGTCGATACAACGACCGCGGATCCAACATCTACAATGGCGCTGGCCGATGAGATGGCAGCACAGGGTGTGCACATGGTTGACGCGCCATTGGGCCGAACCCCCAAAGAAGCCGAGGCCGGGTCGCTTGATGCGATGGTTGGCGCATCTAGCGAAGCGTTTACCAAGGTTAAGCCGATTATCGAATGCTGGTCGGGCTCCATTAACCATATCGGCGGGGTTGGAGCGGGCCATAAGATGAAGTTAATCATGAATTTCATGGCGATGTCCTATGCATCGGTTTATTCCGAGGCGCTGAGCATCGCGGTTAAATCTGGCCTGACACCGCAATCGGTGCGGGATGTTATGGCGCCCTCGCGCATGGGGTGCGGTTTCTTCGATACGTTCTTTTCTGGCGCTGTCGGCGGTGACCCTGATGCGCACAAATTTGCTATCGCTAATGCGGCCAAAGATGTGCGGTATGTGGCGTCCATGGCAACCGCCGCGGGTGTGATGAACCCGATGGGGGCAGCCGTCCGGAACTACTTTGATCAAGCCGAAGCGGTTGGCAAAGGGCAGGATTATGTGCCGACGATTGCCAGTCATATCGCAGAATTGAACGGTTGCGATCTGTCTGAAGCTGTTAAGAAAGGCGAAAGCTAGGGTTAACCTTGCGATCACCGAACCCAAGTGAGGATCATTCATTGTCATCCCCTAAGCCAAATGTCGGCGCACCTATCGGGCCTATGGACTTCACAGCACTGGATGGTGGCCCAATCACCGTTGGTGGCCCCACGGATCGCTGGACGCTATTGGTGGTTTACCGGGGGCGGCATTGCCCGCGCTGCAAGCGTTATCTGAACAAGTTCAACGCTATGCTTTCCGATTGGACAGCATTGATGGATATCGTTGTTGTTTCTGCGGACAGCTTGGAAAAAGCGCAGCTGGACAAGGCTGAATTCGGCTGGAATTTCAATCTGTGCTATGGCCTGACGGAGGCGCAGATGCGATCCCTTGGGCTGTATGTATCCGACCCTTTGTCCGAGGCCGAAACCACGACGCGGTTTGCCGAACCGGGCACTTTTGCGATCCGACCTGATGGAACGCTGATGCTGGTCGATATCTCAAACGGGCCGGCGTCGCGGCCTGATTTGGACGAATTGCTTGATGGAATGCGATTCAATATCGAAAATGACCGGCCGGTGCGCGGGACAGCATAGTTGGTTAATGAGGCGGGCCGTTGGTTAAAACGGCCTCTCGCTTAGCTCACCAATTTTGCGGTGCCGTCTTCTAGCATTGCTTGCACTTTCGCCATCTCACAGAAGCCATTTTGGACCTTTGCATCGAGGGTATCTTCCAGTTCCTGTATGGCTGCCAGTTGGGCGATAACAGCATCAATCATCGCAAAGGGCACGACGACAACACCATCTCGGTCGGCGACAATCATGTCGCCGGTTTCGACATGCCGGCCGCCAACAACAGCACCAAACCCAACCTTGCCAGGTCCGTTCGAGTAAGGAGAGTTTGGGCTAAGCCCGGCACACCACGCAGGCAGGCCCGCAGCCACAATCCCGGGGTAGTCGCGCATTTGACCGTCGGTGATAAACCCAGCTACGCCCTTGTTTTTCATCATCCCGCAGAATCTGTCGCCAGCTGCTGGGCAATTCGTGTGGCCGTGTACCGCCGCCACAATAACATCGCCCGGCTGCGCAATGTGGATCGCGCCCATCGTCGCCAAAATCTCTGCTGGACCGTTGTCAGCCACGAGTGCGGGGCCATGGGTGTGTAAGGGCAGGCCACCATCTATGCAGACCGGCTGGATTGACGTGCACAGCGCGCCTTGCCCGTCCATTGCGTCGCACAAGAACCCGGTTGGGATGTTCTTGAATGCGTCGATCTGCGCCTGCGTCGGCCTGTTAATCGTGGCGCGAATTGTCAGCTTGGCGGGTTCTTCGATCATTTTAATCTCCCTTGATGTTGTATTGGGGCGCGGCTCATAGAATAATCGTTAACGCATAAAAGGTGCCCATTCCGGCGATGATTGCCCCGATGACTGACCCACGAAGCCCGACCAAAAATGCGGCAATGGCGGCGATGATGCGGACCGGGTCCATGTCCCCGCTTGTGGCGTCGGGCCACAGGACCAAAGGCGTGAACAGCGCGGGAAAGACCGCCACCCCAACATAGCGCAGATGCAATAGCGCCCATTCCGGCAGTTCCCGCCCACCCAGCAGGCCAAGGAATGAAAACCGGATAGCAAAGGTGCCAAGCCCAAGTGCGATGGTCAGCAGCCAAAATGTTGTATCGTCGATCATGGTGCGCATACCTTGCGGCGTCGGATAAACAGCTCTGTTTGGGCTCCGACGATCATCGCAATGATTGCCGCAATAAAGAGGCCAAGTGACCAAGGCACCCACGCGAATGCAATTGCCATTGCGCAGGAAGTTAGTGCAGCGACCACGTGTGACAGCGACCGTAGCAGGGGTGCGGTTAGTGCGATGAAACAAACCGGAACGGCGAAATCCAATGACCAGCTTTCGGGTATGGCCTGCCCCAAGATTGCGCCCAAAAGTGTGCAGGCATACCATATCGGGCAGATCAGCATCATAGCCCCAAAGTAGTACGCAACCTTGGTGTCCGGGGTCATTTCGGGGCGATCTTCGTATGTTTTGACCGCTACAGCAAAGGCTTGGTCGACCATCAAATAGGCCATCAAGGCCCGTGTTCCTAGCCGGGCGTGGCCCAAGTGCGGAACCAAAGCGGCGGAATACATCGCCATGCGCAGGTTGACGGCCAGGGCGGCGAATAGGGCAATGAACACCGGCGCTTGGTCTTGTAGCAGCGCAAGCGCCGTGAATTGAGACGCTCCGGCAATCACTAGAACCGACATGGACATGGTCTGTAAAATGTCCAAACCCGCATCCCGCGCCACGACGCCGAACAACATCGAATAGGGCACAACGATCAGGATGAATGGCGCGCAATCGAGGTAGCCGCGCCAAAAGGCTTGGCGCGTCGTCATTGCAGGCTGCTTGATCGCAATTTCACGCGCAAATAGACCAACCCAGCCGCTGACGCCTCGCACTGCGCACGCTGCCGTGCGATTTGATCGCCTGTGGCTTCGGATGCAGCCTTGGCCAGTTCCTCCATGCGGTCACATTGCATCAAGTTCCCCAGCAGATCGTACTTTAACTCAACCGCGGCAATTGTCGCGAGCCGCTCATCAGCGGTTTCTTTGATCCGCTCCATGTTGGCTGCGATACCGATATTCCAGGCCTCTCGGGCTTGGCCGAAACACAGCACCGCTGAGGCGGTCATTTCGCTAGGCGTCGTAAGGCAACGTTGGTGTGCCTGATCCACACACACGGTTGGGTTTTCGCCTTGGGCGAGCCGCTCATTCAGGCAGGCATCGGTTGTGATCAGATCGACATCCGCTGACGCTACTGAGCCAAAACTCAAAGCCACAAACACGCATGCCGCGTGCAAGATACCGTTTCGCATTGGCTGCTCTCCCTCTCCCTTGAGTGGGCTCATCTTTGCCCTTGCATTTGGTATACCATTTCGGAATGGTATGCCAAGCGCCCCTTTCTAAGCGGGCAAATTCACATCATGGGAGGGCACGATGTCTGATACCCGCGCCAACAAGCGGTTCCGCTCGCAGGAGTGGTTTGACAACCCAAACAACCCGGGCATGACAGCGCTGTATACCGAACGGTATCAAAACAGCACCTTTACCCGCGAAGAGCTGCAAAGCGCGCGTCCGGTGATTGGGATTGCACAGACCGGCTCGGACCTTGTGCCCTGCAATAAAATCCATGTGTTCCTGATGGATCGCATCAAGGCGGGCATACGTGAGGCTGGTGGCATTCCGATGGAATTCCCAGTGCATCCTGTTCAGGAAACTGGCAAACGCCCGACGGCGGCGCTGGATCGTAACCTTCAATATCTTAGCCTTGTTGAGGTGCTGCATGGCTATCCGCTGGATGGTGTCGTGCTGACCACCGGCTGTGATAAAACTACGCCCGCGATGTTGATGGGCGCGGCCACCATGGATATTCCCGCCATCGCCTTGAATGGTGGGCCGATGCTGGACGGTTGGTGGAAAGGAAAGCGTGCTGGATCCGGCGCAATCGTCTGGGAAAGCCGCCGCCTTTTGGCTGAAGGCAAGATCGACTATGAGGAGTTTATGAAGCGCGTGTGCTCCTCTGCGCCGAGCCAAGGGCATTGTAACACGATGGGTACGGCGAGCACGATGAACGCGATGGCTGAGGCGCTGGGCATGACCCTGACGGGCAACAGCGCGATCCCTGCGCCGTTTCGTGAGCGGATGGCCATGGCCTATGAGACCGGCAAGCGGATCGTTGGAATGGTCTATGAGGACCTCAAGCCCTCGGACATCCTGACGCGTGAAGCTTTTGAAAACGCGATTGTGGTGAATTCCGCGATCGGCGGATCGACGAATGCGCCGCCACACTTGCAGGCCGTCGCGCGGCATATTGGCGTTGAATTGCACGTGACTGATTGGGAGAAAATCGGCTTTGACGTGCCCTTGATGGTCAACATGCAGCCCGCTGGCGAATACCTTGGCGAAAGCTTTTTCCGTGCAGGTGGTGTGCCCGCAGTAATGGGTGAGTTGATCAAGGCTGAGCGCTTGCATCTGGACGTCATGACCGCCACAGGCAAAACGATGGGAGAAAACCTGTCAGGTTGGGAGAGCGAAGATACCGACGTGATCACCACCTACGCGGAACCGATGCGCTTGCATGCCGGGTTCAAGGTTTTGTCCGGAAATCTCTTTGACAGTGCGCTGATGAAAACCAGCGTGATTTCATCAGATTTCCGCCAAAGGTTTTTATCAGAGCCGGGCAACGAGGGGGTGTTTGAAGCGCGTGCCGTCGTGTTCGAAGGCCCAGAGGATTATCATGACCGGATCAACGATGCCTCGCTTGAGATTGATGATCACACGATTCTGTTTATCCGTGGGGTTGGCTGTGTGGGGTATCCCGGCTCAGCTGAAGTGGTGAATATGTTGCCGCCTGACGCGATTGTCCGGCAAGGGGTGAACCATTTGCCAACGGTTGGTGATGGGCGCCAGTCCGGCACGTCCGAGAGCCCGTCGATTCTGAACGCTTCACCGGAGTCGGTGGTTGGTGGTGGGCTTGCCTATCTAAACACAGGTGACCGTGTCCGATTGGATCTCAACGCGAGCCGGATGGATGCTTTGGTGCCAGACGACGAGTGGCAGGCGCGTATTGATGCGTGGGAAGCACCTGAGTTAAAGCATCAGACCCCTTGGCAGGAGATTTACCGCAAGCATGTTGGGCAGTTGTCCGATGGCGGCTGTCTGGAGTTGGCGACGGCGTACCAGAAAATTCGTCACGATTTGCCGCGTGATAATCACTAGTTGGGGGCTCTGCCCCCGCTTCGCTCCCCCGGGATATTTACGAACCAAACAAGGTAGGGACACGGGTCCATGACAAAGAGTATCATCATCACCGGCGGTGGGCGCGGGATTGGTAAGGCAACGGCTGAGGCGTTTCTTGAGGCGGGCTGGAAAGTTGGTCTTGTGGGGCGTAACGCAGATGCTTTGGAGGCTGTTGCTGCCACGCATGGAAATGCGTTGGCCATGCCTTGTGACGTGAGTGACGAAGCATCGGTGGTGGATGCCTTTGGAAAAGCTGCGGCACAGTGGGGCCACCTGGATGTGCTGTTTAACAATGCAGGTGTATCGCTGGCTTCGACCACAGTGGATGAGATCGACGTTGCTGCGTGGCGGAACCTTATTGATATCAACATCACCGGCAGTTTTATTTGTGCCAAAGTGGCTTTTGGTTTGATGCGGGCGCAGGACCCGCAGGGTGGGCGGATCATTAATAATGGTTCGGTTTCAGCCTATGTGCCGCGGTATGGTTCAGCCGCTTATACGACATCCAAGCATGCGATCACTGGATTGACGCGCTCGGTTTCCTTGGATGGGCGTGCGTATAATATTGCGTGTGGTCAGATCGATATTGGCAACGCCTTGACCGATATGGCCGTGGCGATGACCAAGGGTGTGCCGCAGGCTGATGGGTCAATGGCAGTAGAGCCGGTGATGGACGTGTCGAACGTTGCCTCATCGGTACTGCACATGGCGTCATTGCCGTTGGATGCGAACGTTCAGTTCATGACCGTGATGGCGTCAGCGATGCCCTATATCGGGCGCGGTTAGACGTAACGCTGGGAAGTGGTGGGTGAATTGTCACCCACCTTTTACTTTTCGTTCTCTGGCCCAGATGTACAAACCCGACCCGATGATAATCGCGCCGCCGCCCAGAGTGTAAACTGTGGGCCATGTGCCGAATACAAAGATACCCGCGAATGCGGCAAACACAATCTGCGTGTAAAACATCGGGGAAAGCAGTGAGGCATCTGCCCAGCGGTGCGCCGTAGTGGCCGCGATATGACCTGTGGCGCCGAAAAAGCCGATGGCCATAAAGACCATCCACGCCTGCATATCCGGTGGCCAGACCCACCCCTTGATCACAAAGGGCAAAAGGATTGTGGTAGAAACGGCCGACGACCAAAGTTGTTGTGTTGCGTTGCTTTCGATACCCGCCAACATGCGTGTCATCACGAAATAGAGCGATGCTACAAGCACCGACGCGACCGACAATAGCATAGCGGGGTGCCATGCCGCCGACCATGGTTGGGTCACGACCAACACCCCTGAAAAGCCCACGCAGACTGCAATGACACGGCGAAGGCCTACGGTTTCGCCCAGCATTGGGATTGCCAATAGAGTGACCATGATTGGCATCGTGAATTGTATGGTCGTGGTGATTGTGATGGGCAAATAGCTGAGTGCGATGAAGTTTAGGATCGTACTGCCCAGCAAAAAGACTGAGCGCAGGAACTGCTTGCCCGGGCTTTGGGATCGGAGCGCATCCAGCCCTTCTTGGGGGAGGTATACGATCAGTGACACGAGTAGGTGCCCGGCGTATCGGGCAAACACCACCTGCAACGCAGGCAGCCCCGCGATCAGCAACCATTTGGCTGACGTGTCGATACAGGTGAACAAGGCCACCGCGAGCACCATGATACCGATGCCCGCAGCGGTTTTGTCTTCGCGGGGGAGAACGCCTACCAAGCGCGGCTCATATCGTCATCCCGCCGTCGATGCTGATGCATTGGCCGGTCATGTATTGGGTCTCATCTGATGCGAGATAGACGACCAAATCCGCGATCTCTGGTGCGGTGCCGATGCGGCCCATGGGTTGGCGCGCGACAAACGCGGCCATGGCAGCATCGTAGTCGCCCGTGGCCTTGAGCCGGTCGTGCAAAGATGGACTATCGACTGTACCGGGTGCAATGGCATTGCAGGTAATACCCTTGGTGACAAAGTCCGCGGCAACTGATTTTGTAAGGCCGACCACCGCCGCTTTTGATGTGCCATAGATGCAGCGATTGGGAAGCCCCATAATGCTGGAGGCTACGGAGGCGATATTAACGATTGATCCGCGCCCCTTGTCGATCATGCCGGGTAACGCGGCCTGAATGGCGTGCATTTGTGCGCGTACATTCAGATGCATAGCAAAAGCAAAATCGTCATCCGATACGTCCAAGACCGAGCCGCCATGCACGTACCCTGCGCAGTTGACCAAGATGTCGGGGGCTGCTTCTTTGACAGCAGCTTGGAGCGCGTCTTTGTCCAAAACATCCAATCCGAATGCCTTTTCAGCGCTTAGCCCGGTAAGGAGATCTGGGTTCAGGTCAGTCGCAATGACCTGCGCGCCATTGGCCGTCAGCGCCTTAACGCAGGCGCGGCCAATCCCTTGGCCGGCTGCGGTGACAAACGCGCGTTTTCCCGCAAGTCGCATCATGCGCGCCCCATGTTTTCGCTCATCCAGTCAACCATCTGGGAGACCATTTTTTCGCCATCGCCACCTTCGGTCGCGGCCTTCAATGCGTCGCCCGCACAGCCTGACATTTTGCTGTCGAGGTTCATGTCTTGGGTCATCTGCCGGTAGTAGCCGACGTCTTTGGAGGCGTTGGCGATTGAAAATGCGAGGTTTTGATCGCCATCAACTGCGTAGTTCCGCACGAATTCCATCATGCCCGACCGCAAAGGACCAGCTGCCATGACTTCAAACAATTGCTGCCGATCAATGCCAGCAGCATCGGCGGTGGCGAATGCTTCTGACATGGCGCAGGCTGTGGTCATGCCAAAGTAGTTGTTGATCAGCTTGATCGTATGGCCGCTGCCAAGTTTGCCGAGGTGAAAGACGTTCTCGCCCATGACATCGAGCACGGGTTTTACGCGGTCAAATGCGTCCTTGTCACCTGAACACATCAGATTTAGCAGGCCGTCTACTGCGTGGGCGGGGGTCCGGCCGATGGGGGCGTCCAGATAAGTGGCGCCCTTAGCGTCCATGTCCGCCCCGATCTTGAGGGTCGATGCAGGCAGCGAGGTGCCAAAATCGATGACGACTTGGCCGGATTTGACACCCGCAAGGATGCCATTGTCCCCGTAGACGTTTGCCTCGACGTGGTCTGAGGTGCCGACACAGATCATCACAACGTCCGACGCCTCTGCGACGTCGCGTGCGTTGGCGGCTTCGGTCGCGCCACGGGCCAATGCAGCCTCAATTCCAGTGCGGTCGCGGTTGCCCAGAACAATGACATCATAGTCTGCCTTTTGCAGGCATTCGACCATCGCACGCCCCATCAGGCCCAATCCGATAAAACCAACTTTCATACCTTACTCCCTTATATTCCTGTGAACTTTCCGGGAACGTCGCCTTGACGAACCGGATGACCATTGCGCCCAGATAGGGCGGCGGCCAGTGTGATTTCTAGTGCTTTGACACCCTCTGCGCCGCTGCAAATAACGTCGTCCTCACCGCCGTTGGCCACATGCGCAAAGCGGATCAGTTGCTCTTTGATCGGGTCGACTTTGGTGAAGTCCGGCGCGTCATGCCGGAGCAGCGGCTTGGACCATTCGATTTCAGCCGCATCACAGCGACCCCAACGCGTTAACGAGGGGAAGGCCAGTGCCCCTTTGGTCCCGGTGAACCGCAGATAATCTTCACCGGAGCCTGCGATGGCAGGGTTTTCATAGCTGCCGGATTCAAACGACCAAGGCGAGGCGCCCGCATCAGACATTAGGACCGATCCAAGCGCGCCTTGTGCAAAGCGGAACGCCATTGAAGCGGTGTCTTCGATCACAAGGTTGCGGCTGGCGGAGGACAAAAGCGTCGTGACTTCGGTGATTTCACCCACAAGGAAATGCAGCAGATCGACCTCATGGCTGAGGTTTGTCATCAAGGGGCCTGCACCGGGTGCCCTGCGCCACGGCGCATCGTAATAGCTGGCGTGCTTGCGCAAGGACCAAAGTCCTTGAACACCGACCAAATCGCCTAACTCAGATAGGGCGTTGCGAGCGGCTATTGTGAACGGGTGGCAGCGGCGATGGTGACCTGTGAAAAACGGCAGGCCCTGAGCCGTCGCACGTTGAACCAGATCGTTTGCTGCGTCGAGCGTGTGGGCCGTGGGTTTTTCGACAAGAACAGACCAGCCCTTGTCGAAGCACATGAGCGTGCTGTCGGCGTGGTCTTGGGTGGGGGTGGCAATGATCGCTGCGCGTGTATCGGCGGGCGCTGCATCGATATTCGCGACCATAGGCAAGCCCTGCTGAGCGAGGGTTGCGCGCAGTGTGTCGTCGGGTTCCACCACGCAGACAAGATCAACAGCCGCGCAGGATTGCGCGACGCCGATGTGCCGCTGCCCAATTGAGCCCGCGCCAATAATCGTGAGTGGAACCGCCGTGCTCACATCGTTGCGCCGATTTGCCATGGCACAAATTCGTAGTCGCCAAGGCCCTGCGCCTCGGATTTTGACAACTCACCCGAAGCCATGCGCAGCCACATCTCATAGATCTCGCGGCCAACGTCCTCGACGGATTTGCCGTCCGACAAGATCGTGCCTGCGTTGATGTCCATGTCATCCGAAAGGCGGCTGTACATTTCTGTATTGGTAGCCACTTTCATTGAGGGGCTGGGCTTGGCGCCAAAGGCGGAGCCGCGCCCGGTGGTAAAGCACACAAGATTGCAGCCACTAGCGATTTGTCCTGTCACCGAGACAGGATCGTAGCCGGGGCTATCCATAAAAGTGAAACCCTTGGCCGTAACCGGCTCAGCGTATTTGTAGACTCCCATAAGCGGGGTCGTACCGCCCTTTGCGGCGGCGCCCAGCGACTTTTCAAGGATAGTCGTTAGACCGCCTTTTTTGTTTCCGGGGGAGGGGTTGTTGTCCATGCTACCCATGTTGCGGGCGGTATAATCTTCCCACCAAGCAATGAGGCCGAGCAGTTTGTCACCTGTGGCGCGGTCAATTGCGCGGGCCGTTAGCAAGTGTTCCGCGCCATAGATTTCAGGCGTTTCGGCCAGCACGCCTGTGCCGCCTTGTGCGACGAGTAGATCGCACGCATGTCCCACGGCGGGGTTCGCAGTAACACCGGACCACGCGTCCGAGCCGCCACATTGCAGCGCCACCATCAGTTCCGATGCGGGTACCTCTTCTCGGGTAGAGGCGTTGACGACGGGCAGCATTTCTTGGATTTTTTTGATGCCGAGTGAGATGGTCTTTTGCAGGCCGCCCACATCTTGGATATTCATGCTTTGGAAAAGTGGGCCGGGCTTGAGGCCGTAGGCCTCGACCAACCAGTCAATCTGGTTCATCTCACACCCCAGACCAGCCATCAGTACACCGCCGATGTTTGGGTTCTTGGCGTAGCCCCACATGACACGTTGCAATGCTTCGAACCCATCGCCGGATCCGGCCATGCCGCAGCCCGTGCCATGCACAAAGGCGACAACACCATCGACGTTTGGGTAGTCCGTGAGCGTGTCTGGGGTGAAATGCGCAGCAATCATACGCGCGGCGGTAGCCGAGCAATTCACGGACGTCAGAACCGCGATGTAATTGCGGGTGCCGACGCGCCCCGTGGCGCGTTTGTAGCCCATGAAGGTGTCTTGAACTGTAGCTTTGGGTGCAGGACGTAGGTTGGTCGAGAACTCGTATTCTGTGTCTACACCGCGAAATTCTAGGTTGTGTGTGTGAACATGCGCGCCTTTGGCGATGTCTTCGGCAGCGTAGCCGATGATTTGGGCGTATTTGCGCACCGGCGCGCCTTGGGCGATGTCCGCGACAGCCATCTTGTGGCCCCGGGGGATCAATTGTGTTGCGCCATCAGTGCCAATTTCGAGGGGCTTGATTGCGGTGACGACGTTGTCTTGTTCAGACAGGCTGACGGTGGTCATGGTCGTGTGGTCCTATTTGGGGCTCTGCCCCCGCGCTGCGCGCTCCCCCGGGATATTGGGGAACCAAAGAAACTGGGTTAGGCGCAAGCGGGGCTATCGGAGGTCCATCTGTGAATGGGGATGTGGGATTGTGGTGCGAGGGTGGCGCGCGTTTCGTGCCACATGTCACGCCACGTATGCCAATTGTGCAGCTCAGTTTGCGGCGTGGCACGTGAACGAGCGACGAAATCTGGGAAGTGTGCACGGCCTGTGGGTTGGCCCGTGACGTTGAAACGGATGTCGAACGACCAGCGAAAGCCGTCGGAGGTGTTGTCGAGTGCGCCGTGAGGCGTGAGAGGATGGAAAATTACGGCGCCCCCGGCTTTGACGGGCAGGGGCTGAGCCTTGGCCGTATCGATAAAGCCGTCCGCGATAGACGTTTGACGTTTGGGGCAATGGGGGTACATCTGCGGCTTGCCCGGGATAACTTGAAGGCAGCCGTTGTCGAGAGTGGCATCGGTAATGGCGAGCCAGACGGTGACCATCTGCGTGCTATCGCCTTCTTCGTGGGCAACCGCGCGGTCCTGGTGCCAGTCCGTGGCCATAATGTGCGCCGTTGTTTCCGAGTTGCGCAGAGTACGGGCGGGTGGTTTGAGGCGCACATGCTGGATCGGGTTGGAGGTAATTTCTGGCCCGATCAAATCCTCCACCACATCGAGCAGCCGGGGCGTGGTGAGCATGTCGAACACGGCCGGTCCAATGTGGAAGGGGGTGTCAGCCGCGATTTCCGATCCGGGTAGAGAGATGTCCATTGGCTGGAACCACTCACAGCCGGCTTCATAGGCAACAAGCAGCTTTTGGAAAAAATCCATGTTGTCGCCTGGCGGGACGCGGCCCTGAGAGTGCCACTCAGCGTACAGGGTATCTAAAAGCGCTTCGTATTCGGCTTTGACGTTGTTCAGGATTTCGACAGGCAGAACATCGTCGATGACCAGAACACCGTCACGCTCAAAGCGGGCGATTTGATCAGGGGTGAGGGCCAATGTCATGCACGAACCCTTTCTAGCTTTTCCCAATCAAAGGCGACGCCGTGGCCGGGTGTGTCGCGCGCTATGGCATGTCCGTTTTCGATCTTGAGCGGCGTTTCCACGTAGTTTTCAAGGCCGAACCCGTGTGCCTCAAGGTAGGAACGGTTTGGGCAGGCAGCGAGCAGGTGAACTGTGATGTCGTGAGCGCCGTGGCTGGTAACGGGGAGATGAAATGCCTCGGCTAAGCGAGCGATTTTCATAAATGGTGTGACGCCGCCGCAGTTGGTGACATCTGGTTCAGGGAAGGTCACGCCGCTCTCGATTGCGGTGCGAAATTCCCACAGGGAGCGCAGATTTTCGCCAGACGCAATCGGAATGCCGCCTTCGGTGAGGATGCGTTTGTGCCCGGCTGGGTCCTCGGGCGGGATGGGTTCTTCGAACCAGACGGGGTCGAATTCGTTGAACGCGCGTGCTGCGCGAATGGCGGCATCCACGGTGTATTTCATGTTTGCATCAACCATCAGCGGCATGTCGGGCCCGAAAGCATCGCGCATTGCGGCGATTTTGGCGACGTCTTCACGCAGCAGGTCGCGGCCGACTTTCATTTTGATCGCGCGGTGGCCAAGGGCGATGTTTTGATGCGTTTGATCCACCAATTCTTGTGGAGTGAGGTCGATGTCGATCCCGCCCGCGTAGCAGGGAACCGCAGCATCATAGCCACCGAGCAATTGGTAAAGTGGTAGGTCGGCTTTGACTGCCTTGAGGTCCCATAGGGCCATGTCCAAAGCGGATTGCGCAAGTACGGTTGGCCCGCCGCGTCCGCCGTAGTGAAAGGCCCACCAGATATCTTTCCAGATCGCTTCGATCATGGCGGCGTCGCGTCCGATGACCATAGGGGTCATTTCGCGGCCGAGAATGTCTGCAATTGCGCCGCCGTTCACCCCGCAGGTGAAAGTATAGCCGACGCCAGTGGCCCCATCGCTATCTGTAACGCGGGCGGTGACCACCTCAAAGCCGGTCATGGTGCCGTGCATCGCGTCCTCTAGTGCTCGGGGCAAAGGGATCACGTAGTGGTCGGTTTGGATGCGGTCGATAAGGGTCATAGGAATTTCCTGAGCTGGGGGCGCCATGAAGGCGCCCCCAAGAGTTGGTTTACAAGAACACCGTTACGATAGGCGGATATGCCAGCAGAACCGCCAGAGCCAAAAGCTGTAGGGCGATGAACGGCAGGAAGCCTTTGAAGATGTCCGTGAGCGAGATGTGCGCTGGTGCGACTGATTTGAGGTAGAAAGCTGCTGGGCCAAAGGGTGGCGACAGAAAGCTTACTTGCATGTTCATACAGAACACCACGCCGAACCAGATCGGGACCAAGCGCGGATCAATCGACGCAAAGAAGCCGATTTCTTCTGCCGGGAGCCGGACCACGATGGGCAAGAATACAGGCATAATCAGCAGCACGATGCCAATCCAGTCCATGAACATACCCATGATCAGGAAGATGAGCATCATCATCAAGATCACACCCATTGTTGGCAGGTCGTAGCCGACAATCAGGTTGGCCACGTAGGTCGGACCACCCACAAGGGTGTAGGCAGCGGCCAAGGCTGAGGCCCCAATGGTCACCCAAATGATCGTACCTGTGGACCGCAGCGTACGGACCAGAGCATCCCAGACGATCTCGAAGTTCATCTCGCGGCGGAGCAGGCCGATGACGAATACAGCGATCACACCCATGCCAGCGGCTTCGGTGATCCCGGTAATCCCGCCATAGATGGATCCCATAACGACGCCGATCACAATGATCGGTGCGACAAGGCCCTTGCCCATGTCCCAGCCTTTGTCGGTACGCTCTTTGCCCACGATGACATAAGCAATCAACGCGAAGATCGCAAAAGCACCGGCCAAGTAGGGCAGGTCTGCAACCATGCCCAATGGGATTGGGTCGGTGTTTTCGATGACCGCGTTATCGCCTGTAACCGTGAAGAAGAGTGCACGAGCCGTTAATACGCCTGCGATCCACATGCCCGTCTTGGAAAGGAAGCCGAGGAACATCAGACGTTTTTCATTGCCTTCGGGCTCACCGGGAACCGGTTCCGGCAGCGGGGCCAGCGACGGGTTCAGGTTGGTGCGCACGATGATGTACATGATGAAGAACGTCGCCAGCATGAAGCCGGGCAGGAACGACGCGGTAAACAGGGCCTTGATCGAGGTTTCTGTCACGAGACCGTAAAAGATCAACACGATAGAGGGTGGGATCATTGTACCAAGCGAGCCAGACGCACAGATCGTCCCGATTGCGAGGTTCTGGTTATAGCCGAGCCGCAGCATCTGTGGCAGCGCGATAAGGCCCAACAAAACCACCTCACCACCGATGATGCCCGACATAGCCGCCATGATGACGGCCATGATCGACGTCACGATCGCAATGCCACCACGGGTGCGCGACAGCCAAACGTTAAGCGACGAGTACATATCCTTGGCGATGCCCGACCTCTCTAGAAGAGAGGCCATGAATATGAACAGCGGCACCGATATCAGGACGTAGTTCGTCATCTGTCGGTAGACTGCTTGACCCAGAACCGATAGCGGACCTTGGCCAAATGTTCTGAACAGAATGTCCACGTCGAACTTTAGCAAAAGCGTAACCACGGCAAGGAACGCCGAGGCAAAGCCAAGCGGCATGCCGATAGCCAGTAGCGCAAACATCCCGAGTAGGATGATGAGGCTGAGTGTGCCTATATCGACCATATTGTTATACCTCACCCAGTGTTTTTTTGATCTTTTCGATTTCTTCTTCGTCGATATCGTCAGCAGGGGTATGTTCACCCGGTTCTTTGTTCCAATCAGCAATCAGGTTTGAAACTGCCTGAATGGTGACGGCCAGAATGATGACGAGAATGGCTGGTTTCAGCGTGCCGGGCAGAGGTGGATCCCATGCGGTGCCAAATGTTTCCATCCGCAGCATCCGGCGCATGGCGTCGTTGTAGCCGCCATAGATCATCGCGAATGTGAACAAACAGATTAGTGACGTCGAAATCAGGTCACAGATTTTTTGCAGCCAGCGCGGGAACATATCGTAGATGATGTAAATGCGGATGTGGCAGCGTTGCTGCATCGCGTATTGTCCGGCCAGCAGAAACACAAAACTCGCGATCCAGAGGGACAGTTCATTTGCCCAAAGGGTTGGTTTGCTGAACACGTAGCGAGAGACCACCTCGTAGAACATCACCACGACGATGAAGGCTGTCGCAAGCATCGCGATACGCGAGCAAATGAGTGAGACAATGTCGAACATGCCATCGGGTGGCGTTTCGATCGAGACGGCCCAGTCAGACAGATAGATAGCTGATGTCAGCATCGAAAGTGAAACCATGCCAAGCATGGCCCAAACCAATGGTTTCCCGGTTGGTCGGATCATTTCGTGCATACCGTAGGCGGCGTCGCCAAAGAGAAGACGGTTCACGGCCAGCCATGCAAACAACGCAAGTGTGATCGCAATGCTGGCAATCATAGCTTGCCTGCACGGTTTTCGGTACGACCCAAGCCACAGGCTTTCCTGTGCCATAACGTGTACTCCCCTCACATTTTTATAGAGTTTTTTAGGAGCGGCGGGCCCAGAAATGGGCCCGCCTCACCTCGGTCAGCCGAGGTACTATCAATGAGCCGATTGGCTTAGTTGATCAGGCCAAGCTGCTTCAGATAGGCCTTGTGGCTTTCGACCAGTGCACGTGTTTCTGGGTTCTTGTCGGCCCAGCCTTCCCATGCAGCTTGTGCTGCATTGCGGAAGGTCGCGCGGTCCTCTGCGGACCAGTCATAAAGTGTCACGCCTTGTGCTTGCAGCGCGGCTGCCGCTTCGGAGTTCGCCTTTTCGTTGTACAGCGCGATTTGGAAGCTGAGCTTCTGCCATGCAGTGTCGATGATACGCTGCTGCTGCTCGGTCAGGCCGTTCCAGACGTCGAGGTTACACGCGAGGTGATCCGACGGCATGGAGTGGAAGCCGGGGTAGGTGGCGTGCTTAACGATGTCATAGATGCCGAGGCCGACGTTGTTGGCCAAGCCGGATGCGTCTGCACCGTCGATGATACCGGTTTCAAGCGCGGTAAAGATCTCGGTGAAGTCCATGACGATTGGCGATGCGCCGAGCTTTTCAAAGATTTCTGTTTCCAAGCCGGGGGGCGAACGGAATTTCCAGCCCTTCAGGTCTTCGAAGCCAGCAATCGGCTTGGAGGAGGACATGGATTCTTGACCGTAGATGGACCAACCGATGAGCTGCATGTTTTGGTCGTTGTACAGGGCTTGTGCGGCTTCGTAGCCATCACCGTGGTAGAGCCAGCTGTACTGCTGCCATGGTGTGTCGTAGCCACCCATGATGTCGCCAACGAATTGGAACGCAGGGTTTTTACCGGTCTGGTATGCACCGCCTGTCGCGTCACAATCGAGGATGCCGTTGATTGCGGCGTCGAAGGTTTCGACTGTTGCAACAACGGAGGACGAGTAGAACATCTCGATGGTGATGTCGCCGCCGGACATTGTTTGTACGTCGTCGATCCAGGTTTGTAGGAACTGACCCGTTGGGTGCTCAGTTGCATAGTGCGTTTGGATGCGCAGGGTAACTGGGTCCGCGCTTGCAGTTGTTGCAAGCATGGCAGCCGCAGCTGTTCCCATAAGAATGGACTTAAAGTTCATTGTGATTCCTCCCGTTACGGCTCGCTGGCCGCTTGATTTACTCTGGAATAACCGCGGCTATTCCATAAGATGGTATACCATCTTGACGTGACGCTAGCGAAAGCCATGTCGACATTCAACAAATTTTGGTATACCAAAAGTGAAAATTCGCACAGGGCCCGTTTTTTGAGCAAATCCATCGACAATTTATCCTTACCTCAGGCTGAGCTAACGCTCCCTGAACAGATCGCGACGGACCTGCGTCGCGATATTCTGAACGGTAAGTTTGCCCCGGGTTCGACCCTCAAGGAGCGTGATAATGCGTTGGAAATGGGCGTCAGCCGCACCCCTATGCGAGAGGCGATTCGTATTCTCGCCAAAGAGGGTTTGGTGCAGTTGCGGCCCGCGCGCAGTCCGATTGTGGCGCGGCCCACGTTCAAGCAGATCAGTGACAATATCGTCGTGTTGACCACGCTCGAACTGCTGTCAGCGGACCTTGCCTGCCAGACGGCCACTGATGATCAGATCCAAGAAATCGAGGACGCCCAGAATAGGTTCGCAGCCGAGGCCGATTTGGTCGAGCGGGTTGAGGCGTTTGAATTGGACATGCAGGTGCATCTGGCGATCACGCGCGCCTCTAACAACGACGTTTTGATTGATGCACATCGTTCGATGCTGGCTCGGATGTGGCGTGCACGGTTCCTGTCGGCGCGTCGCGCGGACAGCCGTGCCAGTGTGATGAAACAACATGACCAAATCATCGAAGACCTAAAACAGCGTGACGCGGATGCGGTCCGCCAAAGCTTAAATGCCCACCTAGAACTGCTTGCGGTCAATGTGCGTGGCTATTTCGAAGCCGAAGAGATGGATCTAACCGCTCCTTCGTAACACTTTCATATCCCAAGACCAAAAAAGGACACACCATATGAAACTCTTGCGCTTTGGCCCCAAGGGCCAAGAAAAACCCGGCGTTTTGGACGCAGACGGCAACGTCCGTGATGTGTCTGCGCATGTGACCGATTTTGCGGGTACATCGGTCTCGCTTGAGGCGCTTGAGGCCCTGCGCGCAATTGATGTGAACAGCCTGCCAGTGGTGGCTGAGCCTGGGCGCATTGGGTCCTGCTTGGCGTCGGTGCCGAACTTCTTTTGCGTCGGCCTGAACTACGCCAAGCATGCCGAAGAAACCGGTGCAGAGCCGCCCAAGGAACCTATCCTGTTCTCCAAAGCTTCGTCGGCTTTGTCCGGTCCGTTTGATCCGGTGATCATTCCACGCGGTTCTGTCAAAGGCGATTGGGAGGTTGAGCTGGGTGTCGTGATTGGACGCACTGCGCTTTACGTTTCCGAGGACGATGCGTTGGACTATGTGGCAGGCTATTGCACCATCAACGACGTGTCTGAGCGTGAGTTCCAGATCGAAAAGGGTGGCCAGTGGGTCAAGGGTAAATCCGCCCCGACCTTTGGCCCCACCGGCCCTTACCTTGTGACCGCCGATGAGGTTGCCGACCCACAAGCCCTGCGCGTGCAGCTGGCGTTGAATGGCGAAACGGTGCAGGATTCCAGCACCGACGACATGATCTTTACGGTCCGCGAAATCGTATCCTATATGAGCCAATTCATGGAACTTCAGCCCGGCGATATCATTGCCACTGGTACGCCATCGGGCGTGGGTATGGGCATGAAGCCCCAACGCTTCCTCAAGCCCGGCGATGTGATGGAGGTTGAAGTTGAAGGACTTGGCCGCCAGCGTCAGGTCGCGCAAGCCGCTGAATAAGGCATCGCTATTCGGGAACTAGACATGGAAACACACGGTCCGAAGCGGCCGTGTGTTTTGCGTTTGGATGGTTAGTGGATCAGAGAGCCGCCGTTTACGTCCACCTCGGACCCTGTGACATATGCCGACAGGTTTGACGCAAGAAACAGGGCGCATCCGGCCACGTCTGCGGCGGTGCCTGCCCTGCCCATTGGAATACCATCCAACACAGATTGTCGCATTTCGGGCGTGAGTTTGCCCGCCGTGATGTCGGTGTCGATAAAGCCCGGGCAGATCGCATTGGCACGGATGCCTGCGGGTGCCAGTTCGCGCGCCATCGCTTTGGTCAGTCCCAGAATGCCGGCTTTGGCCGCTGAATAATGCGGCCCACCAAAGATACCGCCGCCCCGCTGAGCCGAAACTGAGGACATGTTCACAATGCTGCCATTCGCGTGTTCGCGCATGTGGGGGATCAACGCCTGTGACATATAAAGCGTCCCGCGCAGGTTCACGTCTAGTACGGCGTCGTAATTTTCGGGGGCGATCTCCATCAGCTTGAGCGGCTGAGTAATGCCTGCGTTGTTCACCAGAATGTCAATTTGACCGAGCGTGCCGATCAGTTCTTTGACGACGGACAGGCAGGCGGTTCGGTCGGTGACATCGCATGCACGGGCGATGTGGTTTTGGCCGGGCAGGTCGGCTGCGGCTGCTTGGGCTTGGCCCGCTTCTAGATCAAGGATCACCACTCGTGCGCCATGCTCGGCAAATAGGGTCGCTGTCGCTTTGCCCAAGCCGCGCGGGCTGGCCGCGCCGGTGATGATTGCTGTCTTATTGGCAAGCAGTTGGGTCATGTGGTGTCCTTTGGTCGTGACCTCAAAATCGGTTCATTCAGAAAGCCAGTTTTTGACAGAGGCGCAGACCGCATCCACCGTCAGGCCGTATTGTTGATGCAGTGTCGGTAAAGCGCCCGCATCAAGGAATTCATCCGGCAGGCCGATTTGACGGAACGGTACATACACGCCTGCGCGCATCAGTGTGGCGGCAACGGCCTCTCCCAAGCCTCCGGTGACTGAGTGGTTCTCAGCCGTCACAACCAATCGTCCGCCCTTACGCGCCTCATGCGTGATAGTTTCGGCGTCCAGCGGTTTGATCGTAGGCGAATGCAGAACAGCGCAGGATATCCCATCGCGGGCGAGCGCTTTGGCAGCATCCAGAACTCGCATTGTCATAAAGCCCGACGCGATGAACAAAACGTCAGTCCCATCGTGGATCATCTGCGCCTTGCCGAGTTTGAATTGGTAGTCGTATTCGCCCAGCACATTTGGCACTTGGCCACGTAGCAGCCGCATGTAGACCGGACCCGGGTGGTCGGCGATGGCGTGGGTGGCTTGCATCGTGTCGATCGCATCGCAGGGGTCCAGCACCGTCAGATTGGGCATGCCACGCATGATTGCCAAGTCTTCGGTGGCCTGATGGCTAGGGCCATAGCCCGTGGTCAGTCCCGGAAGCGCACAGCAGATTTTGACAGGCAGATTTTCTTCGGCGATTGCCATGCAGATGAAATCATACGCTCGGCGCGCCGCAAATACGGCGTAGGTGGTGGCAAAGGGGGTAAACCCCTCTCGGGCTAGGCCTGCGGCGGCCGACACCATCACCTGTTCCGCCATGCCCATCTGATAAAACCGGTCCGGGTGCGCATTCGCAAAGACGTGCAGATCTGTGTATTTAGATAGATCCGCAGACAGCCCAACGATGTCATCCCGCGTTTGAGCGAGTTCCGTCAAGGCATGACCGAAGGGGGCCGCAATCGTCTCACGCCCCTCTGCGTCGAGCGAGGCGATCATCGCGGATGTCGCCAGCCGTGTGTCGGGTGCCTTGCGTGGAGCGTACTTGGATTTACGCCGGGAGTGGGGCGGGATCAGTTCGCTCATGTCGGTTTCCCCTCATCCAAAATCTGGAGTGCCTTGGACCATTCCTCTGGCTCGACCCGCACAAAGTGGGCCATCTCTCGGGCTTCTAGAAAGGGTACACCTTTGCACATCTGGGTACGGCAGATGATGACGCGTGGCTTTGGATCGGTCAGCGCGCGCGCTGCATCAAAAGCCGTGACCAGAGCATCTAGGTCATTGCCGTCCACCTCTTGGGCGTGCCATCCGAACGCCTCCCATTGGGGGGCTTGTGGTCCAGAGGCCAATGCATCGGTCGTTTTGCCATCGGCCTGCTGATCGTTGAAATCCACGATGCAGATCAGGTTGTCGAGCTGCCATTGCACTGCTGACATCACGGCTTCCCAAGTTGAGCCTTCACCAAGCTCGCCGTCGGACATCATGTTGTAGACAAACGCTGGGTTGTGCTTGCGCTTTAGCCCCATCGCGGCGCCTACTGCGATGCCTAGCCCATGCCCAAGGGAGCCGCCTGTGATCTCCATTCCTGGGGTATAGGCTGCCATGCCTGACATCGGCATACGGCTATCGTCCATGCCATATGTGCCGATCTCGTCATCGGGCAGAATTCCGGCTTCCATCAGGGCTGCATAAAGTGCAATCGCGTAGTGGCCGATGGACAGGTAAAACCGGTCGCGCCCTTCCCATTCCGGGTCTTGGGGGCGGTAGTTTAGGGCGTGGAAGTAACTGACCGCCAGTAAATCTGCGGCGCCCAAGGCCTGCCCGATGTAGCCTTGGCCCTGTACCTCGCCCATCAAAAGGGCGTTTCGGCGGATTGCCCAAGCGCGCTGCGCAAGGCTGACGTTAGGAAGGTTCGATTGGGGCGTGTCGGTCATGAGGCGGACATTCCGGTTGCCTAAATTCTATGCGGAGGGAACCACCACTCTGGGCTTTTGGCAATCAAAATTTGGTATACCATTTGTGATTTCGCGTAAGTCCCCCATCGCATCATTTTATGAGGCATCGAGGGGAGGGTAGGTGAAACACCGATATGGTGACCCCGGCAGGATTCGAACCTGCAACCTGCCCCTTAGGAGGGGGCTGCTCTATCCAGTTGAGCCACGGGGCCTGCGGTGGGATCATTACCTCCCAAAGATCACCCTCGCCAGTTTATTTTTGTGCGCATGCCCTCAAGGCCGGCTTTCGCTTGATCAGCACGTGCCTATAGCGCTAACAAAATAGGGCAGAGTACAAGGAATACCTCATTGGCAGGACGCAATGGCGACGAGCGGCGCGGGCAGTTAACACTTCGGGATGTCTCGGAGGCATCGGGCGTATCAGAAATGACCGTCAGCCGAGTGCTACGCAATCAGGGTGATGTCTCTGCGAAGACACGTGAAAAAGTTCTCGAAGCGGCGCGGATGCTGGGCTATGTGCCCAATAAAATCGCCGGCGCCCTAGCGTCCAATCGAGTGAACTTGGTTGCGGTCATTATTCCGTCCATGAGCAACATGGTGTTCCCCGAGGTCTTGGCGGGGATTAACGAACAGCTCGAAGGCACAGATCTACAGCCCGTCGTCGGTGCTACGTACTACGATCCGGAAAAAGAAGAAAAAGTTCTGTATGAAATGCTGTCATGGCGCCCGTCCGGCGTTGTGATTGCGGGGCTGGAGCATTCGGAGGCCTCTCGCGCCATGCTCGCCAATGCGGGCTGCCCTGTTGTTGAGGTCATGGATGTGGACGGTGAGCCGGTCGATGTGGCGGTGGGGATTTCTCATTGGCGTGCGGGCTATGAAATGGGTCAGGAAATTCTCGGCCGTGGGTATCGGCGGATTGGTTTTATGACGACGACCTCCGAAGGCGATCACCGTGCGCGCAAGCGGATGGAGGGGCTGGAGCGCGCCTTGGGCGAAGCCGGCGTGACCCTTGCGGATCAGATTTTCTATTCGGGCAACTCCGGTTTTGCCAAAGGTCGTGAGATGACGAATGAAATGCTTACTCGGACCAAAGATCTCGACTTTTTGTATTATTCCAATGATCTGACGGGGGCTGGTGGATTGCTTTACTGCCTTGAGCAGGGTCTGGATGTGGGGGGCGATCTGGGGCTGGCAGGGTTCAATGGCTTTACGCTGCTAGAAGGATTGCCGCGCGTTTTGGCGACCACAGAAAGCTGTCGTCGTGAAACCGGGATTGAAGCCGCACGCATCATCGCGGGCCAGCATGTGTTTGAAGCGGGCACGGACCGGCGCATTGAACTAAAGCCAACGATCCGCGCAGGCGATACGATGCGGCCTAAGCTTTAGCTATCAGCCGCCATGAAATTCAGCATTGCGGAAGGTTCACAGCCAACCCGCCAAGGCTGGTTTCTTTATATTTCATGTTCATATCCAGCCCGGTCTGGCGCATGGCCTCGATGCAATTGTCCAGCGGCATAAAGTGTGTGCCATCACCGCGCAGGGCCAGCGACGCGGCTGACACAGCTTTGATCGCGCCAAGACCGTTGCGTTCGATACAGGGCACCTGAACAAGCCCGCCAGCTGGATCACAGGTCATACCCATATGATGCTCTAGCGCGATTTCGGCCGCATTTTCGATTTGCTCATTCGTGCCACCTAGGGCGGCGCATAGCCCGGCCGCCGCCATTGCAGATGCGCTACCGACTTCACCTTGGCACCCGACCTCGGCCCCCGATATAGAGGCATTATGTTTGATCAGACCACCGATCGCAGAGGCTGTCAGAAGGAAAGTGAGCAGCCCCTCTTCGGTCGCGCCAATACAATGATCGCGGTAGTAGCGCAGCACGGCAGGCACGACCCCGGCGGCTCCATTCGTGGGTGAGGTGACAACGCGGCCACCTGCGGCGTTTTCCTCATTCACGGCCATAGCATAGACCGATAGCCAGTCATTCACGACATGAGGTTGAGCTAGGTTTTGCCCGGACTCTTGTTGCAGTTGTTCATGGATCGCCTTCGCGCGGCGTTTGACCGACAGGCCGCCGGGCAAAATGCCGTCCATCCGCAGCCCGCGTTCGATGCAGCCGTCCATGGCTCCCCAAATTTCACTCATACGTCGATCAAGCGTTTGAGCATCCATGTGGCTGACCTCATTGGCCCACTTCATCTGGGCAATGGACTTGCCGCTTTTCGCACCCATCGTGAGCATTTCTTCGGCGGAGCCAAAGGGAAAGGGGTAGCCCGCTTCTTCTTTTTCGGCGTGAAATTCGTCCGCACCGCCATGTTTGCTGGCTGCAAGCTCGGCTTCGGTCATTACAAAACCGCCGCCGATCGAGTAATACGTTTCCTGCATATAAAGGAGACCAGAAGTGTCAAAAGCCTTGAGTATCAGGCCGTTGGCGTGTCCTTCAAGGGCGGGGCCGTAGTCAAAAACAAGATCTGCGTCGGGATCAAATGCTAGGGTGGGCAGCCCTTCGGGTGACAGCGTTTTTTGCGTGCGTAACTTGGCCTCAAGTGCCTCAGCCGCGTCGGGATCAAGTGTATGCGGCAGAAAACCCATCAGCCCAAGGATAACCGCGCGATCCGTCGCGTGTCCCTTGCCTGTAAACGCCAGCGAGCCGTGTAGCGATGCCGCAACCGAAGCCAGTTCGCCAGCACCGGGTTCCTTTTCGCGGCCACCGCGCAAATCGTCCAAGAACCGCGCAGCCGCTGTCATTGGACCCATCGTGTGGGAGGATGATGGCCCAACGCCGATTTTGAAAATGTCGAAAATACTTAGAAACATGGCGCTTCCTCCCGTGCGAAGACTAAGGCGCATGTCCTGAAAAATGGTCGCTCTGAGCGACGTTTTTCACGCCTCGTGCGACGGAGTGGGGTCATTCCATTGGCCAATTTTCCAGCGATTATGCAGCCAGTGCCACTGCCCAGGCGCGGCTCGGACCTGGGCTGTGAGCCGGTCATTAAAAGTCTGCATCATTTCGCGCGCGTGGGTATGCGGAATAGGCTCTTCGGCGATAATTTCAAAACCATCGCGCGTGCGTTTGGAAAAAATTGGAACAAGAGGCAGGTCATACCGCAGAGCCATTTGCGCCGCTGACAAAGAAGTTACAGCGGGATGCCCCATAAACGTTAGCGTGGTGCCGTCTTGAATATATTGATCCATCAAAAGGGCAATAAATCCACCCGACCTAATGTGTTTGATCATGTTGCGGTTGCCAGCAGAACCACGCGCAATAATGGGGGCGCCCCCGGCTTTGATCCCGCGGCGAAAGAGAGGCTCATAGTGAGGGTTATTGTTGGGCCGATAAAGGGCGCCCGTCTCAAGGCCTTGGGCCTTGAGAGCATGTCGGATTGCTTCCCATTGACCGAAATGGCCAGAAACGATTATGGCGCCTTTTCCTGTCGCGCGTGCTGCGTGCAGAGAGTCTAAGCCCGGGCCATTGATCGGTATCGTCTCAGCTTGTGCCGCAAATTCTTGATTGAATAGAATTTCTGTGAGTGTTCGGCCAGTGTTGCGTGCAACTTGTCCCAAGATTTGGCGCCGCTGAGCCTCGTCCATGTCTGGGAACACACGATGCAGGTTATCTCCAGCTCGTCGTCGCAAGCTTGGCACAAGATGAATGGCGGCATTAGTCATGTGCCCGGCAAGAGCCGTGCGAAGTCGAAGCGGCAATATTTTGGCTAGGCTTAGAAAACAGCGAATGAGAATGGCCTGTATGCGGTAGTTTGCGTTCTTTAGGCTCGGAGCTGGTGATCGTTTAGTGCTCGCGCGGCGTACAGCCCAGCGATATTTCGCACGATGAAATTCACGTGCAATCCGCTCAGCATTGCTTTTCCTGCGCTTTTGAATGGTAGTGCCGCCAATACGATCGGATACTTCGGAAATGCCAGACGGAGCGACCACCACCAAAGACTGGCCGGTGGCTACTGTTAGTTGCATGAATGAATCTACAGGGCGATCGATCATCTTGGAAGCCGCCAGCAAACGCGCGGCAGCGGACTTTGAGATTATGGCTGCTGTCGTGCGTAACATCGTGATGCGAGGCCTCACCACTTGTACGTCTTGCATTTGTGCAAGAACTGTTGCGCCATGTGGTGCAGGTCGTGTTTGGAATTGGATTACACCGAAGTCGTCAATACAGGTTTGTGCTAGCTCAAGAGCGGGTCCGAAGGTCTCAAGGTCTATCGCTGCATCATCTTCAATGACTAGCGCCGCATCTAAGTCTTCATCCACAATCTTCTGCCAAATGGCGCGATGGCTTTTGTAACAGGCAATCTCACCCTTAGAGAGCTCAAAGGGATAGTGAGGTCGCAAATGGCTTTTTCGCACAACGTTGGAGTATAGCGTATCGTGATCAAGTGCGGCGCCATCTATTGCAGGAAACACCTCGGTGGGTATCGGCAAGGCGGCAATCAAGTCCGCGACAATGGGTTTACGAGCCGTCGCGCGTTCTAGGTGAATAATGTAGGCCTTGATGTTCATGCGCTCGCAGCCTCTCCCCACAACTCTTGGTATACTGCGTCGATACCGTCGATCTCTTGTTTCGCGCTGTGACGGGTGCAAGCGACGTCTAGAGCGTGACTAGACATGCGCGCCAGTTCTTTGGGGTTATTCAAAAGAGATTGAATGGCCTGCGCCGCCCTCTCACTGTCACCAACCGGCACAACTATACCGGCTCGGCCTGCATCACTAAATGTTTCGAAATACCCTGTATCTGATCCTACGAACGGGATCCCACAGGCCATAGCCTCTAGCGGGGCCATGCCGTAGCCTTCGTAACGTGGTAAGGCTGCCAGAAGGCTAAGTGCAGGCAGGATTTTTTGTAGCGATTCAGGAGGTATTTCCCCTGTGAAAATGATCCGCTCTGATAGGCCTTCTGCTGCAATTTTTTTCTTCAGACTACCGGCAAATGCGGTATCTTTTGCAGCGATTTTGCCGATGATCAAGGCCACTGTGTCAGATGTGTTTGGGAGCAGTTTTAGGAGTGTATCCACAAAAACATCGCTACCCTTCTCCGGGCGAATCCGTCCGACAGAAGCAATACCCCGCGTCCCGCCAAATCCCAATTCTCTCCAAGCTGAGGCGCGATTTCCTGCAGGCTCAAAAAGATCGGTATCTACTCCGTATGGGACGATCGCACGAACGTTTGAGACATAGGTTGCGGCCGCATTCGTCGTCGCAATTATGGCATCCATACGAGAAATCAGCCATCGGGAATATGCAGAATGCCGTCGCTGCGCAGCGGAGGTGAAGACGATCCGGATCGGCAAGCGCAGGACATCGCGTGCCCAAATCGCTACACGCATTTCAGGGTTACGTCGCACATGCCAAATCACGGGTTTCTGGGCAATGCGGCACAGTTTGCGCGCCTCTCTAAGGGGCGTCGGCGTCGGGCAACCGGGTAATGCGGCTCCAACAAGTCGGAGATCGTACCGCTGCATTTGACCACGAACGACAGTCGCCGCAGTCGCGGACACCCCGGTAAAGTTCGGGTTGAAATTGGTAACAATAAGCGCAGGCGAAGACATGGTTGAGCTATGACCTATCCCTTCTTATTTTACCAGCCTGAGGCGGCTTGGCGCTGCGATGCTAGGGGTGCTACAAAGATGTACGCCATGAAAAGGATGAGTTCTTGAGATGATCACTGTTCGCTTGCTGGGAGGTCTTGGGAATCAGTTATTTCAGTACGCCACTGGGCGTGCTCTTTCTTTACGATTGGGCGTGCTCTTTCTTTACGATTGGGCGTGCCGCTCGCAATAGATGACCGTGAAGCAAAGCGCGCTGAGCATGCTTGGCTGCAGCCTGCTCTTCATCACTTTGATACCAAAGTGCAAAGCGAGGCATCTTTGCAGCCAGATCGTACACAGCGACTAAGATATGCCGCATGGCGCGCATTTGGTCGATCACCTCAATTTTTGTGGGAAACTGATTTGGGCTTTAATACGACCATTTTGAACGCAGGCGACAATGTATATTTGCACGGCTACTTCCAAAGCGAGCTCTATTTCCAGGATTGTGAAGCGCAAATCCGCGATGATTTTAAGGTTGTGACACCGCCAAGCGCGGAGAATGCAGATTGGCTTGCGCGCCTTGGTGAAACGTCCGGAGCGACTGCTGTGCACTTGCGAAGAGGCGACTACGTGGCGGACGCCAAGGCGGCTGCGACCCATGGCAGTGTTGGGCCTGACTACTATGCACGGGGCATTGCACAGTTGGAGGCGCGTTTAGGCCGAGAGCCTGAGCTTTTCGTGTTTTCCAACGATCCAGATTGGTGTCGAGAGACGCTGGTTCTGCCGCGTCCATTTACCGTAATAGGGCATAATTCAGCAGATGATCATTATGAAGACCTGCGCCTCATGGCTGCTTGCCAGCATCACATTATTGCCAATTCTACATTCTCTTTGTGGGGTGCCTGGCTTGGCGCATCATCGACGCAGAAGGTCGTTGCACCCGCGCAATGGTTTGGTGTGAATGCGCGCCAAAACCCCGACATTCTGCCCAACCATTGGCTTGCGATTTGATCGCTTAATCCTGGCCGTCAAACTGCAGGGCGCTGAGTTGGGTATAGAGCCCGCCTTTGCTGAGCAATTCGTCGTGAGTACCCCGCTCTGCCACACGGCCCTCACTTAGAACAAGGATTTGATCGGCGGCTCGGATGGTCGAAAGCCTGTGGGCAATCACCAGTGTCGTGCGATTTGCGGATAGACGTTCCAACGCAGCCTGCACCAAAGCTTCGGATTTGGTGTCTAGGGCCGACGTGGCTTCGTCCAGCAGGAGGATTGGAGTGTCGCGAAGGATGGCGCGCGCGATGGCTATTCGTTGCCGCTGTCCACCGGACAGATTGGAACCGCGCGGCCCAGCGGGACTGTCGAGGCCATCGGGCAAGTCACCTATGAAATCGGCAACATGTGCGGCCTCTATCGCAGCCATGATCTGATCTTCGCTCACATCGGTTCGGCCCACGAGGATGTTTTCCCGCAGAGTTTCGTCAAAGAGCAGTGTTTCTTGGGAGACCACTGAAATTAAGCTGCGCAGGTCCTCTAAGGGCCAGCTGCGGATATCCTCGCCACCCAAGCGAACCGTGCCCGACTGTGGATCAGCCAGCCGGGTCAAAGCGTTAAAAATTGTGCTTTTCCCGGCGCCAGACAGACTAACGAGAGCCGTTGTCTTGCCTGCCGGAGCCGTGAAATTGAGCCCGCGTAGGACGGGCGTATCGGCATATGAAAGGCTCACATCGTCAAAATGTACGTCCAGAGCCGCAGGCGTTGCGGGTGCCTTAGTGGCGGCAGTAATGGTCGGCTGAGTGTCGAGTAGGTCATAGATGCGCGTCAAACTCGCCATCATAATCTGGTACATGCCCGCGAGGTTCGCGAGCCTTCGGATCGGCTGAAATGCGAGGGCCATTGCCGCAAAGAACGACATGAACTCACCTATGGTTTTTTCGCCCGAAATAATCTGTTGCCCGCCGTAGAGCATCACCGCAAAGAACCCAAAACCAACCGACAAATCCACGATGCCGGGGATAGTTGCGTTGCCGGCCTGTGTCTTGACCGAGGCAGTGATGTGCTCAGCCGTGACGCTGCGAAAGCGGCTTTTTTGGTAGGCTTCCATCGTGTTCAGTTTGATGGGGGTGATCCCGTGGAAAATCTCATCTAGGCGTGTGGTGCGGCGACCGGCGATATCACGCAAAGCAAAGCTTTTCTTGCGGATATAACGCTGCACGATCAGGGAAGGCACCATTAAAAGCGGCGCGCCGATAACGGCCACAAGTGTCCACATTGGGTCCACGAGGATGGCTACAATCATCAGTGATATTAGCGCGATGGTGTCTCGACCTGCCCCTAGGATGAGCGTGTTCCATGTGTGCTGAATGGCCAAGACGTCGCCTTGGACCCGCTCGATCAAGACACCGGGTGGGTTGGCTTGATAAAACGCATTATCGAGGTTCAGGGTATGGGCCAGCAGGTCCTCTTGTAGAGCGCTGGAGGTCCGAAATGACACCGATGCCATGATGATCCGTTGGGTCATACCGGCAATGGCGCGTGCTGCGAACAAACCAAAAATTCCGAGCCCGACCCAAAAAACCAGATCACTGCGGCCCGCTACGAAAACCTCATCGAACATGGGCTCTAGCATGTAGCTGAGCGCGCCCAATGTGCTGCCTTCGATGATCATCAAAACGGCGGCTAGCATCAGCCACGGCAAATGCTTGCGCAGGTAGCTGTGCCACAGGCGGGCGAAAGGATGGCGTTGGGGTTCAGAAGTCACGGTGATGTCACGGGTGTCCTTGGGTTGCGTCGGCTTACCCGTTTCTGCGGCGCGCGCCAAGTGGTGCAGCGCCCGCGCGCGGTCAGGGGGCTTTGGGGGGCGTCTTGCGCTCATCGTGTTCTGGTCGCAGGCCATAGGGTGCTGCCAGCGCCCAAACATGATCGGGTATCATGTGTTTCATACGGGCAGGGGCCGCGCGGCGTAGATGCAAGATCGTTTCAACCGCTTTCATTTCCAGCCGAGCCTTGGCGAATTCCCGGCCTTTGGGGCCGATCCGAGGCTGGAGAAACGACACGATTGGCCGGACCCAATCGGGCATCCGCCGCAGAGGTAAGCCACCTGCGGCACGTGCCGTGTTCTCGGCAAATCCCTTGACCGCAGCTGCGCGCTTGCCCGAAGACCGAACAGGCGCCAACCGGATTTCGTTGCCCAAAGCGGACAGCATTTCTTGCCCGCGCGCGTTGCGTACAATTAACCACTGCTCGCCCTCACCGGCCATGTATCCGACGGTGATGTCTGCTAGGGCGTTGGTATAATCGGTACAGGTCCGGCACGTTAGCGGAAAGAAGTCGTCGGGTAGGTCGCTGATCGGCAGGGCTAGGAAAGGGATCAGTTTGGTCTTTGCGTCTTCGAACCGGACTTCGACCCGATAATCGGCCCGAAACTCAAGGTAGGTAACTGTTTCGGGTTTGTCCGTCAGCAGAGCTAGGAAGTCGTGGAAATTCTCTGTTGTTGTGTTGTCGGAACAGGGTGTCCCGATGACGTACAAGCGCTCCAATCCAAGCTGGGCCTCAATGTTGCGCAGAGCGTGCACCTGACAGGGGATGCCGATGATCGCGAGGCGTTTATGCCCGGCCTCCGCAGCCGGGTCCAGCAAGGATAACAGTGGGGCGTATCCCATGCGCATCCCGCGCACACGGGCCATATCCGCAGGATCGGTGATGATGACGGGTACAGGGCGAAAGATATCATCTTCCGCGGGCGCGAGGGTTAACACCGCATCCACCGCCCCGGTTTCCAACAGCTTTGCGGCAAGCGATGTCGTGATCCCAGTCCATTGCGCGCCGGGCTTCGGTGTCCGCATCGTGGCGCGGTGCATGGCAATATGCGGCCCGAAAAAACGAGCGTCTTCGTCAGCCTTATCGCGGGGTGCGCCGTGTACTTGGCTCTCAAGCTTAGGGAAATCTGGCGTTGTGAACTGGCAGGCGCGGCCGCATTCCGCCGCCAGTTTCATCCGTGATAGGCCGCAATCGGTGCACATCTTGCCCCGTGGCAAGGCCGGGGCAGGGGTGGGTGCGGTCAGGGGTGATGCGGCGTCTGGCATGGTGCTATCTCGATTTTGATGTCACGCTACCACATGTCTAGTTTTGTTGACACATGAAACGTGATGCACCCCAATCACCAAATGTCATGGCGGTTGTGGCCCCATAGCCCTTTCCTCTGACAGCGCGCTGGGCTAAGAGGCCCCGTCCTGATCGAGAGGAGACCCGGAGATGGGCTATAAAGTCGTCGTCGTTGGCGCCACGGGAAATGTGGGCCGCGAAATGCTGAATATTCTTTCTGAACGTCAGTTCCCCATTGATGAGATCGCCGTTCTGGCGAGCCGTCGTTCGCTGGGCACAGAGGTGAGCTTTGGCGACAAAACTCTCAAGACGCAGGACCTTGCCACGTTCGACTTCACGGGCTGGGACATTTCACTTTGGGCTGTTGGCTCTGAGGCGACCAAAGAGCACGCGCCACGCTCCGCCAAGGCGAACTGCATCGTGATCGATAACTCATCGCTGTATCGCTACGACCCGGACATTCCGCTGGTCGTACCAGAGGTGAACCCCGAAGCCGTCGATGGCTACGCCAAGAAAAATATCATTGCCAACCCGAACTGCTCAACCGCGCAAATGGTTGTGGCGCTGAAGCCGCTGCACGATCGCGCGCGCATCAAACGCGTTGTGGTCAGCACGTATCAATCCGTGTCCGGCGCGGGCAAAGGCGGCATGGACGAGCTGTGGGATCAGACCAAGGCGGTCTACAATCCCACGAGCAACTCTGCTCCAGCCCAATTCACCAAACAGATCGCGTTCAACGTTATCCCGCACATCGACGTCTTTATGGACGACGGATCGACCAAAGAAGAATGGAAGATGGTGGCGGAAACGAAAAAGATCATCGAATCTAGCATCAAAGTCACCGCAACATGCGTGCGAGTGCCTGTTTTTGTCGGCCACTCCGAAGCGATTAACATCGAGTTCGAGGACTTCTTGGACGAAGACGAAGCCCGTGAAATCCTGCGCACAGCGCCCGGTATCTTGGTGGTGGATAAGCGCGAAGACGGTGGCTATGTCACGCCGGTTGAGTGCGTCGGCGACTACGCCACATTCATCAGCCGTATCCGTCAGGACAGCACGATCGAAAATGGTTTGAACCTGTGGTGCGTGTCGGACAACCTGCGCAAGGGCGCTGCGTTGAACGCTGTGCAGATCGCAGAAACACTGGGCAATCGGGTCCTGAAAAAGGGCTAGTATTTCTCCACTAGAATATAGTTTTTGGGGTCGGATTCAGTATTGGGTCCGACCCCGTTTTCGTTTGGGATACTGGTGTCCAGATGAGCATGGAGGTGACCGGGAAAGGGTGCGTTGAACCGCAGTGCAAGTTGTCGATACGCAGGCCCAATCGCCCCAGCTTTGCAAAGCCGCACATTCCCCTTGATCCGATAAAGCGCAAGCCCACCACCAGCCGGTCTAAAGGTATAGCCATGCGCCGCTAGTCGCAACTGTAGGTCGGTCCAATCCTGCGCTAGTGCGATATCGCGGGCAAGTTTATCGCGCAGCTTCCAAGCTTGCGCCTGCCTGGAACGAATCTGTTGTGCCGACTGATCATCCATTTTTCCAGTTTCGGTGTACTTAGTTAAAACTATCTGAATCCTCGGCCGGTTCTTAGTTTGATAAAATGCGCTTCAAATCCGTGCTTCAGCATAGAGGATTTCTTTGGAAAATCGTTCTACAACGGATCCATCGGGGCACGTCCAGCGGAGCGTACTATGCAAAAGATATTGAAGAAATTGTCTAAGAAAGACGAAGAACCAACTTCCGCTGAAATGCGCGAAATGATTCTGCGACTCGAACGTGATGAAGCGTTTGAGGCAAACGCTGCTGAGGCGGCCTTGTGGGCGCAAAAGAAAGAAAAGGCCGACAGAAAGAACGGTTTCTTGTCGGCGCATATGCCGCCGGTTAAGCGAAAACGTCAGGCTTCAACAAATAAGTCCGCTTTGGCGTCGTAGATATGTAGACCACCTTGGCCGATGTCGGTCCAAAGGCCGTGCAGCGCGAGCGAGCCATCCATGACGCGGTCGGCGACAAAGGGGAAGGTCATCAGGTTTTCTAGCGAAACAAGAACCGCTTTCTTCTCAAGTGCTTCGAGGCGTGCATCTTCGTCTGCGATGTCACGGACTTGTTCAAAGCCAGGGCGCAGTAGGTCCATCCAACGGCCAACAAAGCTTTCTGTTTTTTCTAGCTCTGGCGCATTGCCAAGGCACATTTCATGACATCCTTTAACGCCACCACAGCTTGAATGGCCTAGGACGATGACTTGGCTCACTTTCAGTGCTGTCACCGCATATTCAACAGCGGCGGATGTCCCGTGGTGATCGCCGTCTGGCTGAAAAGGCGGGACTAGGGCTGCGATGTTGCGGTGAATAAAGAACTCACCTTGTTCGGCGCCAAACAAGGCTGTTACGTGAACGCGACTGTCACAGCAGGAGATAATCATGCATCGTGGTCGCTGCCCTTCTTGGGCAAGCCTTTGATACCATGCTCTATTCGCGTTGAACGTAGTGGCGCGCCATCCGTGATATCGTTGGAGTAGGGTGGCTGGCAGCGGCTGAGCATGCTTCATTTTGGGCATCTTTTCATAGAATTTGTATCGCTTCTATGTCGGAAACGGCGGGAATTCGAGTGATTTGTCGCCGCAGGGTGAAAGGCTTTCTTCACATTTTTGGTGCAGTGTAAGCGTCAACTGTGGGGGCGCAGTTATGTGGAGTGTGGGATATGAAAACGATAGCAACGCTACGTTATGATGAGGCTGTGCGATTTGATGCAGAGCGATTGGAGGCCTTGTGCCGAGACTACGGAGAGGATGCGGCAGAAAAAGTGATCGCGCGGGCGCTTGAGCAGATAGCGATTAAAATGGCAGCACTTGAAGTGCTGTTTGCCGAACAAAGCTATGCTGGGATGGATCAAATCTGCGCAAGCTTAACGCGGATCGCAGGCCAGATCGGAATGACGACGATGGCACGAGTAGCCCGCGATGTGCGCGCATGTATCAAGAAGAGCGATCTGGTCGGCGTTGCGGCGACTATGGGCCGTTTGCACCGCATTGGCGATAATTCGGTCCACGCGATCTGGTCTGTTGAGGACATATCCGTCTAAGGGCTTGCGGCAGGGGCTGGGGTTAGTAGGTTGCATGGAACAACTGAAAGGTTTGCGCCATGCCCTCGGATACGTTGCCCCGGTTTGCTCCGCCTGATGCGGCGGCTACGCCTATCCACATTCTGCCGCAAGAAACGTTTGCGGATTGGATGGGCGCTCAGACAGAGCGTCTGCAGACTTGGGTAGAAAGCTGTGGTTTTCGTGCGGGTTTGGGCGAAATCCTCCGCGTGCCTGGCGAAGATGGCGAATTGTCTGCCGTGCTTATGGGGTGGGGCAAGCCTGCGGCGCATGCTCGGGGCCGTTTTGCGGTGGCGCGTGCATTGAACGCGTTGAAAACGGGCACGTACAAACTGGACGGTCCGCTACAAGGTGACGATCTTAGTGAGGCCGCCTTGGGCTGGCTTTTGGGTGGGTATGCGTTTGATCGGTATGCAACGCAATCACCACCAACCGCCAAGCTGGTCGCACCCGAGGGCATTGATGCCTCTCGGGTTGAGGCGATTGCCGCCGGTGAAATCCTGACCCGCAATCTGATCAACACCCCTGCATCGGACATGGGGCCCGAGGCTTTGGAACAAGCGGTGCGCGATCTGGGCGCAGTCTTTGGTGCTCAGGTCAAATCAACCATTGGCGACGATTTGCTGACTGCCAACTTACCAATGATTCATGCTGTTGGTCGTGCGGCGGAACAGGCGCCGCGCTTGTTGGACATAACCTGGGGCGATACCGGACCCACGTTGACGCTGGTTGGCAAGGGCGTGTGTTTTGACACGGGCGGGCTGAACCTGAAACCCGGTGCATCAATGGGGTTGATGAAAAAGGATATGGGGGGCGCGGCCACGGTCTTGGGTCTTGCGCATATGATTATGGCGCTGGATCTACCGCTTCGGCTGCGGGTCTTGATCCCTGCGGTGGAAAATGCGGTCGCTGGCAATGCTTTCCGCCCCGGTGACATCCTATCATCGCGCAAAGGGCTGAGCGTTGAAGTGAACAATACCGATGCCGAAGGGCGGCTTGTTCTGGCCGACGCCTTGGCGCTTGCCGATGAAACACCGCCAGATTTGATGATTTGCATGGCGACGCTGACGGGTGCGGCGCGTGTGGCGCTTGGCCCGGACCTTGCGCCGTTTTACACTGATGATGCCAACGTTGCTGCTTCATTGGCGGCGGCCGGCACGCGTGTGCGTGATCCGCTGTGGCGGATGCCGCTGCACCGGCCTTACGACGCAATGATTGAACCAAAGATTGCTGACCTTGATAATGCGCCAAGCGGTGGTATGGCAGGGTCTATTACTGCCGCGCTTTTTCTTGATCGATTTGTAACGGATACGGCACGCTTTGTGCATTTCGACATTTACGGATGGCAACCAACCGCACAGCCTGCGCGCCCGAAGGGTGGCGTTGGGGTGGGCGCGCGGGCCATACTAGAGGCACTTCCGGAGGTGCTAAATTTATGAATGACATGTCAACGACTGACCAGCGCATGATACCGGCCAACGGCCACGCCGCGGCCTTTGAACTCAAGGGCCAAGTCGAGGCCGCGCGCTTTGTTAAAGGCACGGTCAAATCCGTAAAGCAGCCGCTTTTGAATCTGATGGATGAACCCCGGGGCAAGCGTGCCTCGCAGCTTCTTTTTGGCGAACGGTTCCGCGTGATTGACGAACGGGACGGCTATGCCTTTGGACAGGCAGAGCGTGATGGTTATTGCGGCTATGTGGTATCCGGCGCGCTGGGTGGTGAAGAGCAGCCTTCGCACTGGGTCGCCGCGCCCGCCACCCATCTGTACCCCAAGCCTGAGATCAAAGCACCGCCAGAGGTTGCTATTTTCTTTGGAAGTCAGGTCAAAGTCGTCGCCGACCACGGTGATTTTGTGAAGATCGCCACAGGGCATTTTGTGCCGCGCGCGCATGTGCAGCCGCTCAAGGCTCGGTTCTCGGACCCCGTTGGCGTAGCGGACCTGTTGCTCGGCACCCCCTACTTGTGGGGCGGGTCTTCGCGCTGGGGGATCGATTGTTCGGGTCTCGTGCAGATGGCGCTTTTGGCCTGTGGCATGGAATGTCCGCGCGACAGCGACCAACAGCGCAGTCTTGGCCGTGATCTCCACCACGGAGAGCCGTATCTGCGCGGTGATCTGGTGTTCTGGGACGGGCACGTCGGGATTATGGCGAGTGAGGATGTGCTAATTCATGCGAATGCACACCATATGGCCGTCGCGTATGAACCCATCGTGGAAACCCGCAATCGGTTCCGTGATGGCAAGGTGGGTGATATCGTCTCGAAAAAACGCCTTAAGCTACCAGACAACTAAGGGTTTACGTCACAGACCGGATCAGTTTGCGTTCAAGCACGCGCAGCACTGTCTGCAAGTCGTGCCCGCGCTTTAGGATTTGCCCATCCATTCCGATGATCGCATAGGCGCCTTGGCGGTTGGCCAACTTGGGCCGTTTTTCGATCCGATAAAGCGGTTGTTCCGCAGTACGCCGAAACACCGAAAAAACCGCGACTTCCTTCAGCGCAGAAATCCCGTAGTCCCGCCATTCTCCGGCAGCGACCATGCGGCCATACAGTCCGAGGATGATATTCAGCTCTGTGCGATGGAAATGCACGCTTTGCGCCGGATAGGACGAAGTTTGTATGTTCATATCCAAAAGGTACCCCGGTGAGCGACCAAAGCAAGCCTCGCCGCGAATTCGTCTCAAAAACACCCTGTCAAAGCCGCCGCACTAGCGCGAATCTGCCATGAGGCTTCTGCATAAAAATCCTACGTAGCGAGAGCAATCTCGAACCCCGGCGCGGTGATTTCTTGCCCCCACCTAGTATGCCGCGTCGGGGCCTACGTCAGAATAACAGGCCAGTCAGAGCCGGAACGAGCGCCCCTCGGAGCTGAAAACAGCCCGAGGGGTTTCGTGTTTTCTGGGGTGTTAACCCTGTCGCCGTTTTGCCCTGAAAGGACCCCAAGGCTGCCGCGAGGGCTGCGCACTCAGGTCATAGTCGAGGGGCATATGTATTCCTGTAGAGAGCATGTGCTCACCCCGGCGCGGCGGTTTCTTGCCCCCACCCAGTACGTTGCGTCGGGGACCTGCAATCAAAAACGTGGTCAAAATGATCCGGAACGAGCAACCCCCGCCAGTGGCGGGGGTTTCGTCACTTTTGCTTACGTATACGGGCGATTTAGGCGCGTACGAGTTTTTCGTAGTCTTCTGCGACTTCGCGGGTCAGCGCGCCGACCTCAAAATTGTAGTCGCCAATTTCGCCCACGGGGGTGACTTCGGCAGCCGTACCCGTCAGCCAACATTGCTGAAAACCTTCCAGTTCTTCGGGCATGATCACCCGCTCATGCACAGCTATGCCTTTGTCCTTAAGCATCCCGATCACGGTCTGACGGGTTATCCCGTTCAAGAAGGCATCGGCCTTGGGGGTGTGCACTTCACCATCTTTGACAAAGAAGATATTCGCACCCGTCGCCTCGGCCACATAGCCGCGATAGTCGAACATCATCGCGTCAGAACAGCCTTTGGCTTCGGCGGCATGTTTGGACATGGTCGCGATCATGTACAGGCCAGCGGCTTTCGCTTGGGATGGCGCAGTTTCGGGCGAGGGGCGCTTCCACTTGGCGATGTCGAGCTTGGCACCCTTCATCTTGGCGTCGCCGTAATAGTTGCCCCACTCCCAAACGGCCACGGCCATGTGGACTGGGTTGCGCGCCGAGGCGACACCCATGTCTTCACCGGCTCCGCGCCAGGCCAGCGCGCGGACATAGGCGTCCTGTAGGCCATTGGCCTCAAGCGCGGCCTGCTTGGCGGCTTCGATTTCGTCGACCGTGTATGGCAGATCAAAGTCGATCAGCTTGCCCGACTGGATCAGTCTTTCAGAATGCTCGCGCGATTTGAAGATCTTACCCGAATAGCACCGCTCACCCTCAAACACAGAGGACGCGTAGTGCATCGCATGGGTGAGAATGTGCACATTGGCCTCGCGCCAATCTACAAGCGCGCCATCCATCCAGATTTTACCGTCGCGGTCATCATACCCTCCCGCCATCGTTCGCTCCTCCAAATTTGCAAATGTTGCGCGATATAGGTCCGGAACGGACATTTTGTTGCGCATTTCATGTGAATCGCTACCAATGCGCTCTTGGAAAGTCAACAACACTGACATAAAATCGGGTAAGACGTGATCAGAAAGGCCTAACCGATGGATCAGCCCGGACCCAGCAGTGGTGAGAGCCTGCTTTTTCTGACCGATGAGCAGTTGCGCAAAGGGATTGAGGCGATGTTTTTCGCCTATCGCGGCTTTACGGCTGATCCGGATCGTATCCTTGAGGATCATGGGTATGGGCGCGCGCACCATCGGGCGATCCACTTTATCCACCGCGCGCCGGGCACGACCGTGAACAACCTGCTCAACATTCTGGGCGTTACCAAACAGTCGCTCAACCGGGTGCTGCGGACCCTGCAATCCGACGGTCTGGTCGAGGCGCGGGTGGGTGCCAAAGACAAGCGGGAGCGGCATTTATTCCTGACCGATAAGGGCGGTGAGCTGGAGCGCGCACTGTCTGATGCCCAACGTCAACGCATGCGCGCGGCTTTCCGCGAAGCGGGGCCAAACGCCGTCGCTGGCTTTCGCACAGTTCTTGAGCATATGATGGACCCTGAAATGCGTCGCCATTACGCGGCGATGAAGGAGCCCGGCCAATGAGCGGAGACCAACAGGCCCACGTTTTACTTGTCGACGATGATGAGCGGATACGGACCCTTTTGCAGAAATTTCTGGTGCGGAACGGGTATCTAACCACAGCCGCACGAGACGCAGATCATGCACGGCGGCTGTTGGCGGGGCTCGATTTTGACCTGATTATTCTGGATGTGATGATGCCCGGTGACGACGGCATCACCCTGTGCCGCGAAATCCGTGAGACCCGCGAAACGCCCATCCTGCTGCTGACGGCCAAGGGGGAAACCGGGGATCGGATCACTGGCCTTGAGGCTGGTGCTGACGATTACATGGCCAAACCGTTTGAGCCGAAAGAGCTGTTGTTGCGCATTGGTGCCGTGCTGCGGCGGATGCCACAAGGTGCGGTGGCCTCTGCGCCCAAAGTTTTGCATCTGGGCGGCGTCCGCTACGACATGGAGCGTGGCGAGCTGTGGCAAGGTCAGGCGCTTGTGCGGCTGACGGCAACGGAATCGAGCCTGATGCGAATATTCAGCGGCACCCCCCATGAGGCTGTCAGCCGGACCGAGTTGGTTGAGCGTTTGTCGCGCGACGGCGTGCAAAGCCAAGAGCGCGCTGTGGATGTTCAGATCACGCGCTTACGCCGCAAGATTGAGACAGACCCCAAGCAGCCGCGATATTTGCAAACGGTGCGTGGCGCAGGCTATATGCTCGCCCCGGATTAGGACGGTCGGGACTTCACCCTGCGGGGGCGGCGCTGTAGGGTCACGGCCATGACAACCGCGCTTTACACACATCCCGCTTCGCTGGCCCACGTCACCCCCGAGGGTCACCCCGAACAAATCGCCCGGATCAGGGCTATTGAAGCGGCCTTGGCCAAAATGGACCTTGATCGTCGCGATGCGCCCATCGCCGATGATAGCGTCGTTTTGCGCTGCCACCCGCAAAGTCATCTGGATATGCTACGCCAATCGGTCCCCGAGGATGATCGGCTGGTGCAAATGGACCCAGATACATGGATGTCCAAAGGCTCGGTTGAGGCTGCTTGGCGTGCCGCTGGGGCTGCTGTAGCCGCCGTTGACCTGGTGATGTCTGGGGATGCTGCGAACGCCTTTGTGGCCACGCGCCCGCCCGGTCATCATGCCGAAACCGAGAAAACCATGGGCTTTTGCTTTTTGGGGAATGTGGCAATTGCGGCGCAACACGCGCTAGAGGCGCATGGCCTCAGCCGCGTGGCTGTCGTGGATTTTGACGTGCATCACGGCAATGGCACCCAAGATCTGTTGTGGGAAGAGCCGCGTGTGCGGTTCGTATCCAGCCACCAAATGCCGCTATGGCCGGGCAGCGGCGAACGCAGTGAGAGCGGGGCCCATGGGCAGATCACCAACATTCCGCTGCCAACCGCATCGGACGGAGCCCACATGCGCGCGGTCTATGAAGCTGAGGTGTTCCCCATGTTGATGGATTACGCCCCTGAGTTATTGATTGTCTCAGCCGGTTTTGATGCCCACCGCGATGACCCCTTAGCGGGTCTGAACTGGTCCACCAAAGATTTCCGCTGGATCACCGAACGATTGTGCGATGTGGCCGACGCCACATGTTCGGGCCGGGTGGTGTCTTGCCTTGAAGGCGGCTATGACTTGGACGCCTTGGCGGCTTCGGTCGCCACCCACGTCAGCACCCTAAAGGAGCGCGGCCAATGACCGATAAACCCGTCGCCGAAATGACATTCGAACAGGCCATGGCCGAGTTTGAGGCCGTTGTGCAGCAGCTAGACCGGGGCGACGTGGCGCTGGATGCGTCCATCGCGCTGTATAAACGTGGTGCCGCGCTCAAGGCCCATTGTGAGGCCAAGCTGCGCGCTGCCGAAGAGCAGGTTGAGCAACTTGTGCTGAATGCCGACGGGCAACCCACCGGGAGCCGTCCCGTAGGCGATATGTAAGACCATGTTCAAGCAAGACCTGAGTGTCGCGCAATCCGCTTTGCAGGATTGCCTGGATGAGATCATGTCCGCCCTCCCTACCAGTGAGGTGACGGCTGGTATGCGCTACGCCAGTGCGGGCGGCAAACGCCTGCGTGGGTTTCTTGCGATGGAAACGGCGCGATTGTTCGATGTGGATCCGACTCATGCGCTTCGTGCGGGCGCTGCGGTAGAATGCCTGCATGCCTACAGCCTTGTGCATGATGATATGCCTTGCATGGATGATGACGCGCTGCGCCGCGGCCAGCCCACCGTGCATGTGAAATGGAATGAGGCGACGGCCGTCTTGGTCGGCGATGCGCTGCAAACCCTCGCGTTTGAGATCCTTGCGCACCCCGATACGCATCCTGATGGCGCCGTACGGGCGCAGCTGTGTCTGACGCTTGCGCGTGCCAGTGGGTCCGAGGGCATGGTGCTGGGTCAGGCACAGGACATCGCTGCCGAAACCGCCTCTGTGCCATTAACGCTTGAGCAAATTACCGAACTACAGGGCAACAAAACCGGCGCGCTTTTGGTCTGGCCCTGTGAAGCCGGGGCCATCCTGGGCGGCGCTGATCCGGCCCCGCTAGTGAAATACGCGCGCGCGCTTGGCCTTGCATTTCAGATTGCGGATGACGTGCTGGATGTTGAAGGCGATGCCGCCCTCGCGGGGAAGGCCCTGCAAAAGGATGCCGACGCGGGCAAAGCCACGTTCGTTTCCCTGCTGGGACTAGAGGCCGCCAAGGCCCGCGCCCAATCCCTGATTGATGAGGCCTGTGCGGCACTTCAGCCCTATGGCCCCCGAGCTGATACGTTGCGTGACATTGCACGCTACGTTGTGACGCGCGACAGATAGGAGGCCGCGATGTCGGACCGTCCCGAGACACCTTTGCTAAACCGGATCGCCGGGCCCGCCGACATGAAGGGCCTGAGTGATTTTGACCTGACCCGCCTTGCGACCGAGCTGCGCAAGGAGACGATTTGGTCGGTCTCTCAGACAGGTGGCCACTTGGGTGCAGGGCTAGGCGTTGTTGAGATGACGGTCGCCATTCACGCCGTGTTCGACGCCCCGCGCGACAAGCTGATCTGGGACGTGAGCCACCAATGCTATCCGCACAAAATCCTAACGGGTCGTCGGGATCGGATGCTGACGATCCGCCAAAAGGATGGCTTGTCAGGCTTCACCAAACGTTCTGAGAGCCCGTATGACCCTTTTGGGGCGGCGCATTCGTCGACCTCGATTTCGGCGGCGATGGGCTTTGCCGTTGCACGTGATTTGGGGTCCGAAACGGTGGGCGATGCGATTGCCGTCATCGGTGATGGTGCGCTGTCCGGGGGCATGGCCTATGAGGCGCTGAATCACGCAGGCCATGAAGGCACACGCTTGATCGTGATCCTGAACGACAATGAGATGTCCATCGCTCCACCGGTTGGCGCGATGTCCAGCTATTTAAGCCGGCTCTACGCGGGCCAGCCCTTCCAAGATTTCAAGGCCGCGGCCAAGGGCGCAGTTCGGATGCTGCCCGAGCCATTCCAAGAGGGAGCCAAACGCGCCAAAGAAATGCTCAAGGGCATGGCGGTTGGCGGCACCTTGTTTGAGGAGCTTGGCTTTTCCTATGTCGGCCCGATTGATGGCCACGACATGGATCAATTGTTGTCCGTTCTGCGCACCGTCAAGGCGCGCGCGGATGGCCCGATCTTGATCCACGCGGTGACCCAAAAGGGCAAAGGCTACGCTGAGGATCGCCCCGACCGGGGCCATGCAACAGCCAAGTTCGACATGATCACGGGTGAGCAGAAAAAGGCGCCCAGCAACGCGCCAAGCTACACCAAAGTCTTTGCACAGAGCTTGATCAAAGAGGCCGAGCATGACGACAAGATCGTCGCGATCACTGCGGCGATGCCGGATGGTACTGGGCTTGATTTGTTTGGTGACCGTTTCCCAAAGCGCACCTTTGATGTTGGCATTGCCGAGCAACATGGCGTCACGTTTTGCGCAGGCCTTGCCGCAGGCGGGATGAAGCCGTTTTGCGCCATCTATTCCACGTTCTTGCAGCGCGGTTATGATCAGATTGTCCACGATGTGGCGATCCAGCGTTTGCCCGTGCGCTTTGCGATTGATCGGGCCGGTTTGGTCGGCGCGGATGGCGCGACCCACGCGGGCACGTTCGACATTGGCTATATGTCGTCGCTTCCGGGGATGGTCGTGATGGCCGCCGCAGATGAGGCTGAACTGGTCCATATGGTCGCTACCGCCGTTGCCCACGACGACGGACCAATCGCCTTCCGCTTTCCACGGGGCGAGGGCGTTGGCGTCGATTTGCCCGAGCGGGGCACACCGCTAGAAATCGGCAAAGGCCGGATGATTGACCAGGGCGAACGTGTGGCGTTGTTGTCCTTTGGTACCCGTCTCGAAGAGGTGAAGGAAGCGGCTGAACGGTTGGCGGATCGTGGGCTTAACCCCACCATCGCCGACGCGCGTTTCGCCAAGCCGCTAGATCGTGGCCTGATCTTGAAGCTGGCTGCTGATCACGAGGCACTGATCACGATAGAAGAGGGCGCAATCGGTGGCTTTGGCAGCCATGTCGCCCAGCTTTTGGCTGAGGAAGGCGTGTTCGATGACGGGCTCAAGTTCCGCTCAATGGTCTTGCCCGATACGTTCATTGATCAAGCCAACCCACACGACATGTATGAAATCGCCGCCATGAACGCCGAGCATATTGAGGCGAAGGTCCTCAACGTCTTGGGTGTTAAGGTGCTAGAAAAGCGGGCCTAAGCGGCCTCACTTGTCCCCTAGGCGCGCTTCAATAGCTTTGAGGCGTTCCAACACTTCGTCGCGGTAGGCATCCGTCGCCTCGGTGGTTTCGACCTCTGATGCCTCTTGCATCGAGTTCACCACAAGGCCGACCACAAGGTTCACGACGGCAAAGGTCGTGATCAGGATAAATGGCACAAAGAACGCCCATGCGTGGGGATAGACCTCCATCACAGGGCGGACGATCCCCATGGACCAGCTTTCTAACGTCATGATCTGGAACAGCGAATAGCCAGAGCGACCAAGTGTGCCAAACCATTCATCGAAATTTGCGGCCTGTTCAGGGGTGCAAATGGCGCAGCCTGCGCCGAACAGTTTCGTGGCCATCACCGCGCCGATGTAGAAAATCAGGGTCATCAACCCAAAGACTGAAGCCATGCCGGGCAACGCTTTGAACAGGCCCTCTACCACGCGCTTTAGGCTGGGCACTGCGGTGATTAGCTTGAGCACACGCAGGATGCGCAGCGCCCGAAGGACCGAAAGCCCCTGCGTCGCAGGCATGAGTGCGACAGCAACAATGGCAAAATCAAAGATGTTCCAGCCATCCTTGAAAAAGCGTCGGTCCATCGCGAACAGTTTTAGGATAATCTCGATCACAAAGATGCTCAGACAGATGGTATCGAGCATCAGGATCATTGGGCCAAAACGATCCATCAAAGTCTCGGATGTCTCCATCCCGAGAATGATCGCGTTGAACACGATGACGGCGATGATGAACGTGCGAAAGGCTTTGCCGAGCAAAAAGTGTTCGAGCGCTTGGCGCATAAAGATCAGTCCTTGGAGAATGAAGCCACGGTTTCGATATGTGGCGACCAACGGAATTGGTCAATGACGCGGACCCAATTGAGGGTGTAGCCCGCCTGCACCAACGTGGCGGCTTCGCGGGCGAAGGTCACGGGGTTGCACGACACGAACGCGATGCGTGGAATGCTGCTTTGGGCAAGCTCGGCCACCTGCGCTTCGGCCCCTGCGCGGGGCGGGTCAATGATGGCCGCGTCGAACTTTGTTAGGTCTTCGGGCAGGACGGGGTTGCGGAACAGGTCGCGGCGCTCGGTCGTGATGGGCTTTAGGCCTTGGTTGTGACGCACGCCGTGGTCGAGCGCGTCCAAAAGGGTTTGTTCACTTTCCATGGCATGCACAGCGGCCTGCGCGGCGGCAGGGAACGTGAATGTTCCGCATCCGCTGAACAGGTCGATCACCCGTGTCGCGGGGCCGATGGCATCCATTGCGGCGCGCACGAGGGCGGTCTCACCCTCCGGCGTGGCTTGTAGAAACGCACCGGGGGGCGGCACGACGCGTGCGGTTCCAAAGCGCACGCCGGGGGCGGCGGCCTGTAACACAGACTCGCCGTTCCATGTGACACGCGCAAAGGCGGCGACGTAGGATGGCAATTCTTGGCGGATGCTCGCGTCCAACGGCTTCGCGTTCTCAATCGCAAGGTCGAGGCCCGCGTCAGAAACGGTCAGGTGATAGGCCACCTCTGCTGCGCGGGATGCAGCGATCCGGGTCAAGTTTTCGAGCGTTGGGATAGCAGCCAAGATGACGGGGTCCAGCAACATGCAATTCGGAACCGGTGTGATCGTTTCGGCCGCGCGGGCATGAAACCCAACTAACGCGCCCTTTTTTGTCCGCTTGCCGTGCAGGGTTCCGCGTCTGCGTGTGCCTGCCGGGCTGGTCAGCGTCGGCTCTGCCGTCACGCTTAGGTCTTGGGCGGCAAGGGCGGTTTGAATGACCTGCCGTTTCCAACCGGCCACAAAATCATCGCTTGCGTGCTGTAGCGCGCAGCCACCGCAGGCGTTGTAATGCGCACAAGGCGCTTTGACCCGATGCTCTGATGGGGTGACGATCCGAATGTCCGTCAGCCGATCGCCTTTGGGCGTGCCAGAGACGACCTCACCAGGAAGAGTGCGGGGCGCAAATAGCGGCCCCTCCGCGATACCATCGCCGAGGTGGCCTAAACGTGTGATCTTGATGTCCATAGCGCGCTTGTAGGTCTATTCGGCGGCTTCAGCCACCCCGATAAATCCACCCGACTGTCGGTCCCAATACCGACGGTACAGCCCGTTATGCGCCAACAGCTCGGTATGGCTGCCTTGCTCTACGATGCGCCCTTGGTCCATCACAACGATGCGGTCCATCCGTGCGATGGTGCTAAGCCTGTGGGCGATGGCAATGACGGTTTTGCCGTCCATCACCCGCTCTAGGGCTGTTTGGATCTGCGCCTCAACCTCGCTGTCGAGAGCGGATGTCGCCTCATCCAAAACCAAGACCGGCGCGTCTTTTAGGATGGCACGGGCCAGAGCGATCCGCTGGCGTTGCCCGCCCGACAGCTTAACGCCCCGTTCACCCAGATGCGCATCGTAGCCCGTACGCCCCTTGTGATCCTTGAGGCCGAGAATGAACTCATGCGCCTCGGCGGCCCAGGCGGCGGCCTCAATCTGTGCGCGGGTGGCATCGGGTTTGCCGTAGCGAATGTTGTCGAGCGCGGAGCGGTTGAACATGGCCGTTTCCTGCGTGACCATCCCGATCTGTTGGCGCAAGGATTGCTGCGTCAGGTCGCGCAGGTTATGACCGTCCAGCGTTAGAGTGCCGTCCTCGGGGTCTTGCAGGCGCAAGAGTAGGCTGACCAAAGTGGATTTTCCCGCCCCCGACGCGCCCACAAGCCCCAGTTTTTCACCCGGTGCCAGCGAAAGGGCTACGTCCTGAACGCCGCCTTCCTTACGGCCGTAGGTAAAGGTCACGTCCTTGAACGCCACTGCGCCCTTGGCTTGGCCAATTTCCTGCGCATTTGCCCGGTCTAACAGGGTTTGCGGCGCGGTCAGCGTGCGCATCCCGTCCTCAACCTCGCCCACGTTCGCGTACATTGCCATCAGCGTAAAGCTGACCCACCCGGTCATTTGCGCGATCCGGATCGACACGGCTCCGGCGGCGGCGATGTCACCGGGGGTGGTAACGCCAAGCGTCCATAGCCAAGTCGCGCCCCCAATCAGCAGTACGGGCAAAACGCCCGCAGTCGTCATCAAGGCAAAGCGAAACCCAGTCGAGAGCTTGCCAAAGGCGAGAGCTTTGCCGCGCAAGGTGCTCATGGCATCAAGGGCGGCGCGATCCTCATGGTCCATGTGGCCAAACAGTTTGACGGTTTTGATGTTGGTGATTGTGTCCACAACTTGGCCCGTGACCATGGCACGAGCGCCTGCTCGGTCGCGTGACCTGACGCGGATGCGGGGCATGAACCAGCGGATCATCAGGAAATAACCGACCAGCCAAATCACCAGTGCACCGGCAATCCGTGCGTCGATTGTCGTTAGCAAAAGGGCCGAACCGACCAAGGTCGCAAGGGCAAAAGCCACGACATTGATGAATTCGTTTGTGACGTCCGTTAGTGCGCGCGCGGTTTGCATTTGTTTTGAGGCGATCCGCCCCGCGAAATCGTTGTCAAAGAACGAAACGGCTTGGCCCAGTGTCCAGCGGTGCAGTCGCGATTGCACCAGTGGATAGACGTTGGGCGGCACGACGATTCCGTTAAACGCCGCCGATGTTCCGAACAAAAGCGGCCGTATCAGAAGGAAAAAACCGACAAAGACCAGCAAAAGTGGCCAATTGTCCGCAAAATAGGTGGCGGGGCCCGTGGATACCGCGCTGTCGATCACGGCGCCGAGCAAAAAGGCCGAGATCACCTCGGTCGCGCCCGCTAGTGCCGATACACCGAAGGCCACGATCAGCACGGGCCATGTACCTGCAAGACACCATTTGAAGAACGCCCACAGCGTACGCGGAGGCGGGCCTCCAGCGGGTTTGAACGGGTCGATCAGGTTGCCGAGGCGCGTGGCCACTTGCTGCATCATTCTGCTGCCTCCGTGGCAATAAATCCGCCTGACTGCCGCGCCCAAAAGCTGGCATATAGCCCACCCTCGGCCAGCAAATCTTCGTGTCGGCCTTGCTCGGCGATGCGGCCGTCATCCAGCACTAGAATGCGGTCCATCTCGGCGATTGTTGAGAGGCGGTGGGCGATGGCGATCACGGTTTTGCCCTCCATCATGCCATAAAGGGTGTCTTGGATTGCGGCCTCAACCTCACTGTCGAGCGCGCTGGTGGCTTCATCCAATACAAGGATCGGTGCATTTTTTAGGATCACGCGAGCCAAGGCGACGCGTTGCCGTTGCCCGCCCGAAAGCTTGACGCCCCTTTCGCCGACCTGAGCCTCATAGCCTTGGCGGCCCTCGGGGTCCTCTAGATCAAGGATGAAATCGTGCGCTTCGGCCTGCTTGGCGGCGGCGATGATGTCGTCCATGCTGGCACCGTCGCGGCCGTAGCGGATGTTGTCCGCAACGGATCGGTGCAGGAGCGAGCTGTCCTGTTGAACCATGCCGATTTCACTGCGTAAACTGTCTTGGGTGACGTGGGCGATGTCTTGGCCATCGATCAAGATGCGCCCGCCCTCGGTGTCATAGAACCGCAAAAGCAGTTTCACGAGAGTCGATTTCCCTGCGCCAGAGCGTCCGATCAGGCCGACTTTTTCGCCGGGTTTGATCGTGAGGGATATTTGATCCAAGCCCCCCGCGCCCCGCCCATAGTGGTGGGTCAAAGCGTCCATTGTGATTTCACCTTCGGTGAGGCGTAGTGGCTTGGCGTCTTTGGTATCAACCAGCGTGATGGGTTGAGAGATTGTCTCCATCCCCTCGGCCACGACACCTAAGTTGCGGAAAAACGATGACAGCGCCCACATGATCCAGCCGGTCATCGCATTCAGCCGCAGGGTTAGGGCGGTGGCCGCTGCCACAACTCCTACCGATGCGGTGCCTTGCATCCAAAGCGCGATGGCCCATGCGACCACCCCGACAATTAACAACCCATTCAACAGGGTCAGGACCACGTCCATAACGGTGAAAATCCGCATCTCACGTGCGAATGTTTGGCGAGTGTATTCGATTGCGTCGCGGGCGTAGTCGACCTCTTGTTCATGCTGGGCGAACAATTTGACGGAGTGTATGTTGGTATAGCTGTCCACGACGCGTCCCGTCGTCATAGACCGCGCATCTGATGCGGCTTTGGACGCGGGCCCTACGTTTTTCATCGTCCAACGGACCAGCGCACCATACAGCCCAAACCAAGCCAAAAGCGGTAGCAAAAGGCGGGGGTCAGCATCAAATAGCAGCGCCGCGGCACCGATCAGATAGGCCAGTGCAAAGGTGATTGCGTCAAAGATTTGAAAGACGGCTTCGCCCGCAGCAGGGGGCGTTTGCATGATGCGGTTGGCGATACGCCCGGCGAAGTCGTTTTCAAACCAGCCAACCGATTGGCGCAGAACCTGCCGGTGCGCGCGCCACCGGATCAGCGTACCAAAATTGGGCAGGATTGAGTTGTTCAACAACATCACATTGAGTGCTTGGACCGCAGGGCGCAGAACCAGGACAAACACGGCTGCTATGATCAACTCGGTTCCGTGGGCCTGCCATACTTGGGTTGGGGTTTGGTCCGACAGCAGGTCAACAAGCCGACCCATGTAAAAGATCAAGCCGATCTCGACCATCGCGACCAGCACTGAGGTGAATGCCGCAAAAGCAAAGATGCGTTTGAAGGGTTGGGACAGATCCCACAGGAATGGCCACAACCGCGTGGGCGGCGTGTCAGTCTCCCGGTAGGGGACGTAGGGGTCCACCAGGTTTTCGAAAAAGCGCATCATGGGATTTGGTCCTTTGATGCGAATATAATCCCTTAGCTCAGAAAAACCATGACCGCTGATGCCAGAAGGGCCGATGCCATCACGAGGTTAAACACCCGCCATGCCGTCGGGGTCTGAAGCAGATAGGCCAAAAGGGTGCCTGCCGCGGACCAAAACAGGCAGACAAAAAAGTTAGTGCCGGAAAAGGCGGAGCCGATGCGCAGCGCTTCTTGGAGCGGGGGCAGGCTGGACGCAAACCCGGCAGAGGCTGCAAGTGCAACGGCCCAGACCTTGGGATTGACCCATTGAAACAGGATCGCCTGCACAAATGTAAACGGACGCTCATCCGGGTTGGGTGTGGCGGATGGTTTGGCCATGGCTAGCTTGTAAGCCATGTAAGTGATCCAGCTGCCCGCAATCAGCTTAAGCGCCCATTCTAAAGCGGGCGCCGCCAACAAAAGCGCGCCAATGCCAAGCGCCGTCAGGCCCGCTGTGATGCCCACGCCCACCACAACACCCAAGACGTGGGGCAGTGTGGCCTTGAATCCAAATCGCGCGCCCGAAGAGGTAATCAGGATCACGTTCGGCCCAGGTGAGAATAGACCCGCAAGGACAAAGGCATAGAGGGGATCGGTCAATAGAAACATGCGGGCGTTTGTGCCGCTATTGGTTGGGCGTGTCGAGACCATTCAGCAAGGCGCGCGCGTCCAGTGTTCCGCGGCTTGCCAGCCATCGCGCGCGCGCAGTTGCCAGCGCGGCACCCAGTTGCGGGCCGGTCAGCGGCGCAAGGTCCGCAGCTGTGATGGGGAACGTCGCCGCAGCCCCATCCGCAAGGCCATCAGTAGCCATCGGTTGTTCAAACAGGGCGGCTCTTAGGGTCAACGCGTGCAAGCCATCCTCGGCACCCAGTTCATACCCAAGCGCAAAGGGCGATTGGGTCGATGTCGCGGCTTCCCTAAGTCGGATGAGGCGCTTGGCCTCTGCCTTTGATAGGCGCAGTCCGCTTGGATCGCCGCCCAACGCCCCAAGGCGTACGCCCCAGTCTGGGGTCATTTCTAGGTGGATCAGGGGGGCAAGTGCGCGGGTGTCTGCGTCGGGCAAGACACGTTGCAACAGCCCCGCTTGGGCCATCGCAGCTACAGCGGGGGCAGGGTCGGGTGCGGCGAGCAGTTTGCGCATCTCATGGCCAATGCGCTCACGGCTGAGCCCCGATAAACCGTCACCGAGTTCTGCACATGCGGCCAGCCCATCGGCATCGAGGCTATCGCCATAAAGCGCGGTGAACCGAAAGAACCGCAGAATGCGGAGGTAATCTTCTCGGATCCGGGCCTGTGGCGTGCCGATGAACCGCACAAGCCGCGCGCGCAGGTCGGGCAGGCCGCCAAGCGGGTCAATAACATCACCCACCGCGTTGGCATAAAGCGCGTTCATCGTAAAATCACGTCGGGCGGCGTCCTGCGCGATGTCGGTGCCAAAGGCGACGGTGGCCCGGCGGCCATCAGTTTCGACATCGCGGCGGAAGGTGGTGATTTCGTGCGGGATGCCATCGGCGATGACCGTGACCGTGCCGTGATCGATGCCCGTTGGCACGACCTTGAGGCCAGCGCAGGCCGCGATCACTTGCTGAGGAGTGGCTGAGGTTGCGATGTCCACATCATGGACCGGCATGCCAAACAGATCGTTGCGCACGCAGCCGCCTACGGCATAGGCCTGATAGGCGCTGAGCCTCGCAAAGACCTCTTGTGTGCCTGACGCGCTAAGCCATTTTCCCGTGATATTCATAGTCGATCCGCCAAGCCGCGCAGCATCCGTGCGGTCGCGCCCCAAATGTAGTAGGGTCCATAAGGGACTGTATAAAATTGACGCCAGTTGCCGCGCCACATGCGCCGCTCAATGATGTAATTCGCAGGCGTCATGACGTGGCGCATCGGGACGTTAAAGACTTCTTCAACTTCACCCGGCTCTGGTACTGGGGCGAAGGGGGCCGCAATATGCGCCAAAACGGGCGTGACGTTAAAGCCGGTGACCGTTTCGTGTGGCGGCAGGGTGCCTAGCACATCGGCACCCGCCAAGCCGATTTCCTCACGCGCTTCGCGTAGGGCTGCGGTGATGTCGTCCTCATCGCCGTCCACTTTGCCGCCGGGAAAGGCGATCTGACCGGGGTGGTGTTTGAGCTTGGAGGACCGTTTGGTGAGTACCAGTTCTAGTCCGTGCGCGCTGTCTTGAACGGCGATCAACACGGCGGCGGCGCGCAGGGTGCGGCCCTTGGGGGCGGCTACCTCTGGCGATAGGTCGTAGTCGGACGACCCAGTGCCCTCCGCGGCACAAGCAGCGCGGAGGGCATCGAGATCAAGCATCAGGTTTGTCCGTGGCCTCAAACCCAAGCGTGTTGGGTGCAAAGGTGTAATGCGCGCCACAGAACTGGCAGTCGGCGGTCACGGTGCCTTCATCCGTGGTCATGTGGGCGATGTCCTTGGCCGAATAGATCGACAGGGACGTCCGCACACGTTCTTCGGAGCAGGTGCAGCCAAAGCGCACGCCGGTGGCTTCATAGACGCGGGGCTGTTCCTCATGGAACAAACGGGTCAACAGCTCAGTCGGTGAAACGGTTGGCCCGATCAGTTCAAGATCATCGACGGTATCCAACAGAACGTTGGCGCGGGTCCAGTTTTCGCCTTCATCCTCGCTGAGGATATCTGTTGCGGCCAGTAGGCCTGCGTCGCCAGAGCCGCCCTCACCCGTCACATGGGGAGAAGCCTTGGGCATGTGTTGCAACATGACGCCACCTGCGCGCCACGCGGATTCTTCGCCGGGCAGCGTGCTACGCCCATAGCTAAGCGCAAAGCGGGTCGGGATCTGTTCGGACTGAGCGAAATACGTCTCGGCGCAGGATGACAGGGAGCCGCCTGCCAAAGGCGTGATGCCTTGGTAGGGGGCCATATCTTGGCCTTGGTCGATCAGGATCGCAAAGTAGCCCTTGCCCACGAGGTCAAAGATATTGCCCACGTCCAGTGGCGCGTCTTTGTCATAAGAGGCGTAGGCGCGGATCTGGCCGGGCTCTCCCTCGGCGGTGGGACCGTAGTAATCGGTTGCCAGAATACGCACGGGACCATCGCTGCGCACCTGAAGGGATAGCTTCCAGCGCAGTTTGATCGTTTGCCCGATAAGCGCGGTCAAAAGGGCCATTTCGGCCACCAATGCCTCGACTTGCGGGGGGTAGTCATGTTGTTTGAGGACGTTCTCCAATACTCCGTCCAGCCGCGCCACGCGGCCGCGGATATCTGAAGCGTCGAGTTGGAACGGCAACACGGTGTCATCCCAGGCGATTTGAGTGCCTGTGGTCATGGGCTTTCCTTACCTTGTATCGGCTGGCATAGGGGGAGCATATAGGCCCCCTGCCGCCCCGATCCAAGCCCCCTATGAGTTGCCGCCATGATCCCTCGCTTTGGTCCCGCCCCGCTTCGTGCCCGCCGCTATACACTGCGCCCGGGCGCATATGCGATTTTACCGTTGGGGGATCGTGTGCTGATCACCCGGCAATTGGGGGATGAGGATGAATTTCAATTGCCTGGTGGCGGCATAGATCCGGGTGAATGTCCGCTGCGTGCGCTGCACCGAGAGGTCTATGAGGAAACGGGCTACCGGATCGCGGTGCCGCGCCGGTTGGGTGCGTTCCGGCGGTTTGTCTTTATGCCGGAATATGACCTGTGGGCTGAAAAGCTGTGCCACATCTATACTGCCCGCCCCACTATGCGGATCGGCCCGCCGATTGAACCCCTACATGAGGTCCATTGGCTGCCGCGCGCAGATGTGCCCGCGGTGTTGGGCAACAGCGGCGACCGGGCGTTCGCGCAGGCGGTGCTATAGTCCGGGCGTAATCCGGACTTAGTTACCCAAGATAGCACCCAGTGCATCCAGCAAGAACCGCTCTAGCCGATCTTGGCCCTGTGGCGCACTGTGTTGTTGAGGTTGCGGGGGCGGGCGTCGATCTGTGGTGGCGTCGATCATCGGTAAGGGGCTGATTGGCAGCCCATCATGCACGCGGATCATCGTTTCACGCCAAATCTCAGCGGGAAGGCCGCCGCCTGTGACGCCGGACAAGGGGGTGTTGTCGTCATACCCCATCCAGACGCCAGTCACATAATCCCCGGTGAACCCGATGAACCATGCATCCCGCGCGGCCTGAGTTGTGCCCGTTTTGCCCGCAGCGGGGCGGCCATCGGGCAGTTGAGCCCGCCCGCCGGACCCAGTCTGAACAACCTGATGCATCATGTAGACCAACTGCCGGGCGGAGCGTTCTTGGATCACGCGTTCGCCTAATCCGCCCTCTTGGCCGATCAGGGGGCTGGGGTCTGCGCGCAAGGACAAGGACACAAGGCCATAGGGCGTCACCGAGGTGCCGCCGTTTAGGATGCCCGCATAGGCGCCGGTCATTTCCACCAACGTGCTTTCGGAAACACCAAGCGCCAGCGCAGGCCCTTGGGCAAGGTCGCTGTTGATGCCGAACTGCTCAGCCACAGTGCGCACCACATCGCGGCCTACATCCTCAGACAGGGCAACTGTTGCCGCGTTTAGCGACTGTGCCAGTGCAAATGTCAGGTCGACGTCGCCAAAGAACTCATTTGTGTAGTTTGCAGGACTGTAGGTGCCGGACCCTGGAACCTTGATGGCCAAGGGCGCGTCGGTGACGATGCTATCATAGCGGTAACCCAGATCGAGGGCTGCGGCGTAGACGAACGGTTTGAACGCTGATCCGGTTTGTCGCATCGCCTGCGTTGCGCGGTTGAATTGGCCCGCGCGCAGGGTGTTGCGACCGCCAACCATGGCGCGCACGGCGCCATCCGCGCTCATCACGACGATGGCGGCTTGGGCGTTGGACCCTTCGCGAACCTTGGTTTCAAACACCAGTTCCAGCGCGTCTTCGGCGGCCTGTTGGATGCGTTGGTCAAATGTGGTGCGCAGAACGACGTCTTCTGTCGTGTCGCGGGTCAGGAACGATGGGGCTTTGCTCATGACCCAATCGGCAAAGGCATTGCCGGATTGGTCGCGTGCGGCGGTGGATAGGGTCGCGGGGTTTGCCTGCGCTTGGGCGTATTGGGCCGAGGATAAATAGCCCTGTTCATGCATCAGCCGCAACACCGTGCGCGCCCGTCGTTGGGCGCGTTCTAGGTTGCGTGTGGGGGCGTAATATGACGGTGCAACAAGCAGCCCGGCCAGCATTGCTGCTTCGGCGGGGCGGACCTCCATTGCGGATTTGTTGAAATACCGCTGGCTTGCGGCTTCAAACCCACGGGCACCAGCGCCCAGATAGGCACGGTTCAAATAGACGGCGAGGATTTCTTCCTTGGTGAACTTCCACTCCATCGCCATGGCGAAGGGCACTTCCTTCAGCTTGCGCCAAACGGAACCAACCCGGCATTGGGCTTCATACTCAGCTTCGGTCATGCCGCTGGACGGCAGATACGGATCGCCAAGACAGACCAGCTTGGACACCTGCTGCGTGATGGTCGAGCCACCGTTGCCTGACAACGGTCCACGCCCTTCGCGCAGGTTAATCCGGATCGCAGAGGCGATGCCGCGCGGGCTGACCCCAAAGTGGCGATAAAACCGTCGATCCTCGGTTGCTACGACCGCGTTCACAAGGTGGGGTGAGACGGTCGCAAAACTGACAGGGCCGCCAAATTGATCACCACGCCACGCATAGACGGCGTTGTTGCGGTCATAAAACGTTACGGAACCCCTGTGCCGGCCGTCCTTTAGCTCGGCCATCGTTGGAATGCTTTGGTAGGAAATCGCGACGGCGCAGGCAAGAATCAGCGCACCAATGACCGATACCCGCCATGTGATGCCCCAAATCAGCCGCCAGATCAGGCGGATCAGTCCCGTGATCAGCATTTTTATGCGACCCATAAACGTGCGCGGTTTTTGCGTCCGCGCGCTGCGCTTTGGCGTCTTTGTCCGTTTGGAAAACGTAAAAAGTCGCCTGAAAAAGCCGCCACGCTTTGCCTTTGCGGGTTTTTTCCGCTTTGGCGCTGGCGGCCGTCGATCAGCCACAAGTGGACGCCTTTTGCCAGAGTTCGCCATACTGCCTCGCTCGTGTTTCGCCTTTTCGGCGGAGTTTTGCGCAGCATACCGCGTGGTGACTCGGATGTAGACCGAAAGTTGATGAGTGATTTCTTAACGCGATGCTCAAAAAGCGGGCAAAGTCGCTTTTTTGTGCACATAAACGCGTAACTCGCCCTCTGGTTGCAGAAAGCACCCCCCATTCCGTTGCACCCCAGCTCTGTTGCCAATGATTTGAGCACGTGGACTCCCCAAACGTGGGGCCAAAACAAAAAACCGGAAGGGTGAGAAACGTGAAACTCATTATTGCAGCAATCAAGCCGTTCAAGCTTGAGGAGGTCCGCGAAGCGCTGACCACTCTCGGCGTGCGCGGCATGATGGTGACGGAAATTAAGGGCTTCGGCTCACAGTCGGGTCATACGGAAATTTACCGCGGTGCAGAATACGCCGTGAACTTTGTGCCAAAGGTCAAATTGGAGCTCGTGGTAGCGGACGGCATGGCCGACCAAGTTGTCGAGACCATTCAAAGCACCGCCAAAACCGATAAAATCGGCGACGGCAAAATCTTTGTTCTGGACGTAAATCAAGCCGTTCGGGTCCGCACCGGCGAGACCAATGATGACGCGCTGTAAGCCAGAGACATAGGGGATAAACCAATGAAAATTAAAGTGCTTCTTTCCACCCTAGCCTTGGCGGCGATGCCCGCTGTGGCCTTCGCGCAGGAGGCTACGCCGTCCTTCGACGAAATCGGCCCCTACATCATGACCACCTTGCTGTTCTGCATGGCCGGTTTTCTGGTGTTCTTTATGGCGGCTGGGTTTGCGATGCTTGAGGGCGGCTTGGTCCGTTCCAAGAACGTGACCATGCAGATGACCAAGAACATCGCGCTCTATTCTGTCGCAGCGATCATGTACTGGCTCATCGGTTTCAACCTTATGTACCCCGGTGACTTCAACGGCTATGTCGGCTCGTTCTTTGTGCCAACCGTGCTGGATCCCGTGGGTGTTTCCGCTGCGGATGCCGCGCTGGACTACGCGTCCATCGGTTCTGACTTCTTCTTCCAGTTGGTGTTTGTTGCGGCAACGGCGTCGATCGTGTCCGGCGCGCTGGCTGAGCGGATCAAACTGTGGCCCTTCCTTGCCTTCGTCGTCATCCTGACTGGCGTAATGTATCCAATTTCCGGGTCTTGGCAGTGGGGTGGCGGCTGGTTGTCCGAAGCTGGTTTCTCGGACTTTGCAGGCTCGACTGTTGTGCACTCTGTGGGTGGCTGGGCCGCTCTGGCTGGTGCAATCATCCTTGGGCCACGCTTGGGTAAATACTCCAAAGAGGGCAGAGTCACACCGATGCCCGGTTCCAACTTGGCGCTCGCCACATTGGGTACGTTCATCCTGTGGCTCGGTTGGTTCGGCTTTAACGGTGGTTCGCAGCTTGCGATGGGTACTGTGGGTGATGTGTCTGACGTGTCGCGCATCTTTGCCAACACCAACATGGCTGCGGCTGCTGGTGCGGTCACCGCGCTGGTCATGACGCAACTGCTCTACAAAAAGCCTGACCTGACCATGGTCTTGAACGGTGCTTTGGCTGGTCTTGTGTCGATCACGGCTGAACCTCTTGCCCCTACACTGTTTGGTGCATTGTGGATCGGTTCCGTGGGCGGTGTGATCGTTGTTCTCGCGGTACCACTTTTGGACAAGCTCAAGATCGACGACGTGGTCGGCGCCATCCCGGTTCACTTGTTTGCCGGTATCTGGGGCACAATCGCGGTCATCTTTTACAACGGTGACGCGGCTCTGGGCACACAGCTTCTGGGCATCGCGGCCTACGGTGTGTTCACCTTTGTTGGCGCGCTGATCGTGTGGATCATCCTCAAGGCAGTCGTGGGTATCCGCGTCTCTGAGGAGGACGAGCTGGTCGGCTTGGATAAGGCAGAGTTGGGGATGGAAGCATACCCCGAGTTCGCCAACTCCTAATTTAACCGCAGTCTGCTGCGTATGACGAGTGGCCCGGACAGAGCAATCTGTCCGGGCTTTTTCATGGAAGTTGTGTTTGTAACCGCCGTTTGTTCGCGTTTGTGCTAGGCTGAAGCGCGGTGCCCAGTGGAAACCCAACTTGGTGGCGGCACCGTGCGGAATGGCCAGTATTATCTGATCTATCTATGAATTCTGTCCGTAACTGCACCCAATACATTAATGGTGCCGCGCGAAATTCCCTTGAGATGGTTCACTGTGCGGTTGCTTGCGACTTCACGCGTTGGCGTGCCTTGCACAAAGTCGCGGGTAGTTTCCCTTTGGGCGTTGCTAAAAAGCTTAAGCGCCATGCAACGCAAAACCGCCGGGCTGTTAGGCCCGGCGGTTTGATATTCTACTAAGTTCGAAAGAGGCCTAGACGCTCTCTTCGATCCAGCTTTTGAGGGCTGCCGCAGGGGCTGCGCCGACTTTGTTGGACACAACTTCACCGTCTTTGAACATGAACAGAGCTGGAATGCCGCGCACGCCCATTTGTGCGGGGGAGTTCGGGTTTTCGTCCACGTTTACTTTGACGATCTTCACGCGGCCTTCGTACTCTTCGGACAATGCCTCAAGAGCGGGGCCGATTTGTTTACAGGGACCACACCACTCGGCCCAGAAATCCACCACGACAGGGATGTCGGACTGGCGGACTTCGGTATCGAATGTGTCGTCGGATACAGCAACGGTTGCCATGATGTCTGTCCTTAAAAATGGCGACCCGGAATGAGTCGCGCGTTGGGTCGAAACCTAGGAATGGCACGCAGCGCCGTCAACCATCCACGGTAGTTTGTAACGCAGCGGTTACCAGATCATGGGGTAGGACCATAAGGCTGGCGGTCCTTGTCCAGACGATGGCTGGGGTGATCTTTCGATCCGGGTACAGCGGCGCGAGTGCCTGCGCATAGGCCCCCATTTGCCGCAATAGGCCCAATGGTACGGCCTGCGGGGCGTCGGGGACGACGGCGTTTGTCTTGATATCGGCGCAGATGATCTCGGATGGGGTGATAAGCAAGCGGTCGATCACGCCATATAACACACGGTCATCGCCGGGCAGGGGCGGCGCGCTGATAGCGACCTCGGACAACGTGTCGGGAGCAAAGACGTGCGGCAGCGCGTTAAGGGTTTGCTGCGCCTCATGGATTAGGTGGTCGGGGTTCAGATCCGGATGGCCGTTGGTCGCCCCGGCCAATAAGTGGCGCGCGGCTGTGTCCCATTCCGAGGGCGGAACCTCAGGCAAGTGTTCCAACAACAGGTGGATCAGTGTGCCGCGCAGCTTGGCGATATCCTCAGCCAATCCTTCACCGGCCAAGGCCTTGGCCCCACCCAAGTCCGAGGGTGAGCGCGTTTGCGCCGTCGCGACCGGGCCGGGGGCCTCTGCGCGATAGATTGCGCTGAGCTGGGGCATCGGTGCGGCCTTGGTCGGGGCGGTTTCGGTCGCGGTGGACCAATCCCCCGAGATAAGTTGCAAGCCTTGCTCACCGTCCATCGTCAGCGGCTCGGCACCCAGATCGCGCATGCCTTCTTCGATCTTGCCGTACCACGACGTGGTCGGATCCTTGCCTAACTCTCCGGCGGCGCCGACGATCAGCCAGCTTTCGGCCCGGGTCATGGCGACGTACAGCAGGCGGTCTTTTTCGTCCTGCTGCGCCATGGCCTTCGCCTCGACTTGCTCGGCCAGTTCAGGCGGGGTGAGGGACGCGCCGGGTTTCCAAGCGAGCAGATCGTCCGGCCCTTCCACAAAGCGGGGCGCGCCTTGGGCTTTGATGAACTGGCACTCCGGCAGGATCACTACAGGGCTTTCAAGCCCCTTGGCCCCATGCACCGACATAATCCGGATCAGGCCCGCGCGGGCATCCATCTGCCGCTTGATTTTGATCTCTTCGGCGTCGAGCCATGTCAAAAATCCAGTCAGGCTGGGCACATCGTTTTGCTCATAGGTCAGAGCCTGCTGGAGCAATGCATCCAGCGCTTCGATGCATTCATCGCCCAATCGTGCTCGAAACCTGCGCCGTCCGCCCATGCGCGTCAGCACGCGTTCAAGCAATTCGTAAGGGCGCAGAAAATCTGCAACACGCAGCAGTTCCTGAAGCTCTGTCACGGTGTTTTCTGGCGTGCCACGGCGGCGCAGTGACTCCCACAAGTATGCTTTGCCGCGCGGATGCGCGAGGCGGAAAAGATCATCCTCAGACCAGCCAAACAGCGGCGAGCGAAGGACAGCAGCAAGAGAGAGATCATCCTCGGGCGTCGCGAGAAACGACAAGAGCGCGGTTAAATCCTTGACCGCCATTTCCCCCGAAATCCGCAATACATCCGCCCCCGCAAGCGGCAGGTTCCGAGCTTTGCATTTCTCAAGGATCAGGTTGAACAGTTCCTTGCGGCGTTGCAGCAGAATAACGATATCGCCGGGCTGAACGGGTCTGCGTTCCTTGCCTACGGTAATCAGGGTGCGATCGCTCAGCATTTGCTCAATCTGTGCGGCGACCCTTTCGGCCATCAGCACCTTTGGGTCGTTGCGGGCGGGGCGGTCCACGGGGTCAAACCATGCGCGATCAGGATCGGCTTCGCCCAGCGACGGGATCACAGGCCACAGGTCTACGCGGCCGGGCTTGTCCTCAAAAAAGGCGGTGTGCAGCACCTTGGCCCCGGTGCCGGGTGCGCGGCCATCGCCGCAGGTTGCGTCCACAAGGTTCAGAATTGTGGGCGCTGAGCGAAAAGAATACTGCAACTCACGCGACTGGAAGGGTGCATCAACCGCCGCCAAACGCTCGGCGAATGTTTCCCGCATCTCGTCGAACTTTTCGGGGGCCGCCCCTTGGAATGAGTAGATGGATTGCTTTTTGTCACCCACCACGAACAGCGTACGGGCCACATCCGATCTTGCGCCTTCGCCACTGGCGAATTCGGCGGCCAAGGCGGTGATCACATCCCACTGCACGGGCGAGGTATCTTGGGCCTCATCCACCAAAATGTGGTCGATCCCACCGTCGAGTTTGAAGAGCACCCATTGCGCCACATCCGAGCGGGACAAAAGTGCGCGTGTTTTCTGGATCAGGTCGTCAAAATCCAGCCAGCCGCGTGCGGCCTTTCGGTCCTCAATCCGGGCAAGATAAGGCGCGGCAAAGGCATGAAGAGCCGCCGTTTGGGCCGCCGCTGCCTGTCTGCCACGCCGTTCATGGGCCGCACGTGCGACCTCCTTGAGGTCTTCGATCATGTCGGGATCAAGCTTCTTGAGCACAGGCGCTGTGACTGGATTTTTGCGCAGCTCAAACTTGCCCGTCAGGAATGTATTTAGAAACGCCTCAAACACTTCCTGCGAAGCGTTGTTCAAATCAAGCGGGGCAAGCCGTTCCGCCAAGCTGATCATTGTCTTGCTGTCAACGCCTTGCAAGGCGCCGCGCATCTCTTTGAAATCGTGCAGAACCTCGGGCGTCAGCGCCTGGGCCATGACGTCGTCGGCCTCATCTAAACCGAAGGCCGCAAAAATATCGGCGCGGGATCGGGGGCGGGCAAAATGATCGCGTGATTTGATGATCTGGGCGCAGAATTTCTCGGCGTCTTGGTCGGTCAAATGCTGGGCGACGTCGTCGAATAACGCGGTGCCTTCAGGGGTGGCGACCAGTTCTTCTAGGGTTTCCGCTGCCAACAGGGTGCCCGCGCGGTCGTCCATTTCTGAGAATTGGGGCGAGACACCCGCCTCAAGCGGAAACCGCCGCAGGAGCGAGGCGCAAAACGCGTGGATCGTTTGAATTTTGAGGCCGCCCGGAGTTTCAATCGCACGCGCAAACAGGGTGCGGGCGTGGTCCAGCGGGACCTCAGAGCTGTCTGGCACACCCATTTCGGATAACTCGGCGCGTAGCTCCGCGTCCTCCATCATCGCCCAGGCTCCTAGCTGTGCGAACAGACGGTTTTGCATCTCACCGGCGGCGGCTTTTGTGTAGGTCAGGCACAGGATACGTTCAGGCGGGGTACCCTCTAGCAACAGCCACGCCACACGGTTTGTCAGAACGCGTGTTTTGCCAGAGCCTGCGTTGGCGGATAGCCACGTGGATGTTGCGGGGTTGGCCGCAGCGATTTGCGCGGCAGAGGCGGGGTGGGTCATGGCGCGTTCTCCTCCCGGCCTACTCTGATCAGTGTGGCGGGGGCGGTATCGTCCCATTCGCCCCGGCGGGCCAGATGCGCATAGTCGCTTTCGTAGGTTACGCCTTCCATTGCGCGGTGCGACGTGTACCCTTGATCGGGGCTGTCATAGCTGCGGATCAGGCGGATCAACCCGGCCCGTGTCTCAGGCAGCAGCGGCATCTGCGTATCATCGATGATGGGGTTCATATCGACCTCAAGGTCTTTGGCGGCAGAGCCAAGCCCTATGTATGTCATGCCTGCAACGTCCCGCACCCCGAGGGTTTTGAAGCCGCCACCCTCAACGATCAACGCCTCAAGCGGCATCTGCCGATCAAAGAATGTTTGCACCTTTGCCGACGGAATTTGACCGGTTTTATAGTCGTAAATCCACACGCGCCCGTCCGGGAGGGTGTCGATCCGATCTGCTTCTGCTGACAGGGTAAAGTCGATTTCGGGCAGGGTGATCCGGCCCCGTTCCTCAGTCAGTGCTGGGGTGGCATGGGCTCTGCGTTCGGCTTCACGCGCCAAGAATTGAGGCGCGATCCGCATAAGTTTGGCCCGCCACAGGCGACGGGCTGCGGGCCACGGCGCTTGCTCGGTCAGGGTGTCTGTTAGGATGTCTTCAAATAGGGGCAGCGGGTCTGCGGGCAAACTGTCTAGGGTGGCGGCGGTAAACCGATCCATTACGGCATGGATGATCGTGCCGCGCAGCGGGGCATCTGGCGTTTGGCGCAGCGGATCAAGAGCCCGAAGGTTCAGCACGTTGGCGGCGTAAATCGCATATGGGTCGCGGATCAGCGTCTGGATACGGGTCACGGATAACTGACGCGGTCGAGCAGCCACGACGGGGGCTGGGGCCGGCCGCGGCGCGCGCGGTATGATGGTGTCTGGTCGATCGAGCGCCTCTGCCTGAAGTATCCACGGCGCGGCGCGTGCGGTCATCGCCTTTAGCGCATCGGGCCCTTCTGGTGCCAATCCGCGCAAAAGGTTGGTCAACCTGTTCAACCAGCGGGAGGGCACGGTTTCCGCTTCGGCGTCGCGCAAAGATCGCGTGAGCCAGACTTGCTTGCCAGCGATGGCCTGTTGAAAATCATGGGCAGAAAGGCCGATGCGCCGATCTGGCGTGCGCAGTCCTGCATCCATGCGCATTTTGCGGTTCATCCAAGGGTCCGGCGTCGGCAAGTCGGGCCAGACGCCATCGTTCAGCCCGGCCAAGATTACCAGATCGGCACCTTGGACTCGTGCCTCCATCGCGCCCCAGATCATAACATTGCCGTGGCCTGTAAAGGGTTCGCGCACCTCACCACCTTGTAGCACGGTCGACAGGATCGTGCCGTATTCCGCAAGGGTCATCTCTTGACCATCCGTGCCTGCGTCGGTGCGCAGGGCTGCGATGGTTGCAGCGGCCTCAATCCCGGGGGCTTTTTCCCACAGCTCGCCAGCGCCTGCTGCGTCAGGCCCCGCGCACAGGCGTTCACACAGCGCGATATGCGTACTTAGATGGTCCGCAAGGGGGCGATCCGGGGCTTCGGAGGCGCATACATCCAAAAGATCGCATAACCATGCGACCCATGTTTGCAAAGTCTCTGGCAAAGGGGCGGGGCGATCCGTCAGCCATTGGGTGACAGTGGTGCGATCAGGAAAGGGGCAGCCCCGTCGCAGCAAGTCGAGTTCCAGATTACGGGTGAACAACAGGTGTTGGCCCCGGTCATCGCGCCCCGAGTGGGTCAGCGGATGTTTTAGCAGCGCAAGCAGCCGCTCCGGCGTCACGGGGCGGCCCATCATTTGTGCAACCATGCGCAACAAACGGCCCGGTGCGCTGAGGCCCAATGGCGCGCCTGCGCTGTCATCGGGGGTGATGCCCCATCGGTTCAGCGCGGATGTGACCTGCCGCGTCAGCACCCGGTCCGGCGAAATCAAGGCCGCGCGGGTGCCGTCCTCAACCGCTTGGCGCAGTCGAAGGGCGATGGTGATGGCCTCTGTGCGTGGGGTGCGCGCCTCTAGCAGGGTCATGCCATCGGTGGCGGCAGCAAGGTCTGGGCGCAGGGCGGGCCCTTCGGCGCGCCATTGGTCTGTCACGGGCGCTGGCCGCAGGGCGAGCGACAAAAGTCGCGTACGCTCCGGCGCATTGGGGCTGTGCGTGGACCATTGCGGCAGTTGGGCGGGATCAATGCCAACCCCGTCACACAGGGCCGCGTAGCGAAACTGTGGATGATCTTCCGAGCCTTGCGCCACAAGGCTTTGCCACAGTGTGGGTGAGAGGGTTTGATCTACACCCGGTAGGATCAGCGCCCCTTGGGGCAGGCTTGCGATCCGTTCCATCAGGCGCAACGTGGGGCCGCGCGACCCGGTTGAGCCGGCCACAAGGATTGGATCCTGCGGAGGGCGCGTATCCCAGCGTGCGAAAAGTGCGTCGAGTGCGGCTGCTTGGCGGGCCTCGGCGGTGATCAATTCTGGGTGCGTACCATCAAGCGCGAGGTAGCGCGTGACGATGTCAAGAAAGGTGAGCGAGCGTTCCCAGTGGGCCGACAGCGTCCCGGTCTCAATCGCCTTAAGGGCCGATGTGGGTACGCGTTCTTCCTGCATCTCACCCAACAAATCGCACAGGCTACCCGCAAGGTCGAACGCAGCGCTGCGCGGGGCCAGATCAGGTGCTGCGTCCAGCAACCGTCCGACCAAATGCGACACGGTCAGTCGCAGGTGCAGGGGCGAGACGGCGTTTGGAAGCGGGTTTGTCGGACACAATGCTGCTGGATCGCTGACCAGCATCAACTTGGGGAGAAAGCCATGGCCGGTCGCAAGGAAAACCTCACGCAACCGACGCTCCATCCGGCGGGTGTTTACAAGGATCGTGACCCGGGCGATTGCCTCAGGCGGTTGCCCTGCGAGCCGGGTACGCAGCCCCGCGACCAAGGCTTCTGAGAAGTCGACGCCGAGGGGTTCGGCAAAAACGCGCGGGGCGTCGGATGGGGCAAACAAGGTCATGGGCGCGTCTGCTCCCGCAGCATGGTTTCGGCCTGAATGATGCCCTCTGGGTGGCCCACATCGGCCCAGTGGCCGGGATGCACGACGCCATGAAGCCGTCCTGTGGCAATCATAAGCGCCCAAAGCTCTCTCAGAGAAAACACTTGATCTGTGATGGGTGCGAGCCCTTCGGTCTTTACGATCCCGGCGCCGGTGTAGACCATCCCGTTCGTATCGCGGGCCAACGCACCGCCCTGCATGATCGCGAAATCACCGCCACCTTTGCGACCATGTGCGCGGTCAAGTGGAACCAGCAGCAAAAGCCCATCCATCCGGGCGGGATCCCATGCCGCGCGCAGCGTTTGTGCCGCTGATGGGCCGGTCCAAACCGCGTCTGAGTTGAGGGTCATGACCGGGTTCGGCCCAAGCAACGGCAGGGCATTGCGCAACCCACCGCCGGTTTCCAACACCGGGCCGGGTTCGACCACGCAGGCCACGCCGGTTTTGGCCGCGAGGTGTGTTTGTACTTGCTGCGCATGGTGGTGCGCGTTCACAACAATCTGGGCAGGTGACGCGGCACGGGCCTGATCCAGTGCGTGATCCAATAGGGCACGCCCAGCGACTGGGATCAGCGCCTTTGCCGTCGTTTCCGTTAGGGGGCGCATCCGAGTGCCAAGCCCTGCGGCAAAGATCATAACGTTCATCGTCGAGCCTTGATCTGGGCCAAGTAATCGGTCGAGGGCGCGGGTAATGCCGCGCATAGTTTGGCCAATGGCGCAAGGTCAGGGTGACTGAGGCAGGTTTGTAAATGATCCCAGGCGCGGGGCAGCAGCGATAGGTAATTGGGCTTGCCGTCGCGAAGCCAAAGGCGGGCAAAAACGCCTATAATTCGTAGGTTGCGCTGTGCTCCACAAAGTGCGGCGTGTCGTGTGACTGCATCCACCGTTTGGCCAGTCCCGGCGGCAAAATGCGCAATCATTGCGGTGTGAATGGCAGGGGTCACATTGCGTCGCGCATCCAATGTCAGCGACACCAGATCATAGGCAAGCGGCCCAAGCATTGCATCTTGGTAGTCCAATAACCCCACCCGCGAAAGACCGTTGCGTTCAGGCAGCCACAACAGGTTTTGCGCATGATAGTCCCGTTGGATCATGCCCATCTGCGTGGGCAAGATGTCATCGGCAAGGGTGCTAACGGACTGGGCAATCTCGGTTTCGAGCGCCTCATTCGGTGCGTACCAGACCGCGGCAAGTGCCGCGAGCGGGCCCATTGTGGCGGCATCATAGGGGCTGAGGCCGGGGGCCGGTGTTTGGTGATGTAGCGCGATCAGGACATCCACGGCCGCCGTGTACAGCTCGATCTCCATGTCAGGGATGTGGGCTAGGGTGTCGGCAAAAAGGTCGTCGCCCAAATCCTCAAGCAAAAGCAGACCTTTTGCCACGTCTTGCGCATAGATTTCGGGTGCGCTTAGCCCAGCATCGCGCAGCCGTGTGGTGATGTCGACATAGGGACGCACGTCCTCACCCGCACTGGCGGGGGCATCCATCAAAATGGAACGGCTACTGTCCTGCACCAGCCGGATATAGCGCCGGTTTGAGGCATCCTGTTGCAAGGGGTGCTGCGTGGCGGTGGCCCAGTCCGTTTGGGCTAAAAAGGCTGTGATTTCGTCTGCGCGATCAGTCATTTAATGCGCCCTCGATCTTCGCACACAAGGGACCGCCAAAGCCCGAGACCGCGATGGTTCGCGTGTCGTCAATATCGGTGTGAGCAAAGGTCAATGTGACGGCGCCGGTTGGGGTGGCATCACCCAAACGGTCGGGCCATTCGATCAGGCAAATTGCGGTCTGCCACGCCTCATCTAGGCCCAGTTCGAACACTTCATCCGGCGCCGCAAGGCGATAGAGATCGGCGTGCCAAATTTCAGTCGTGCCAGCGACATAGGTTTGTACGAGGGTGAACGTGGGCGACGGCACATCTTCGGGTGGCTGGCCCGCGTTAGCTTGGAGCGCATGGATCACAGAGCGCGCAAAGTGCGACTTGCCAGAGCCGAGCTGCCCCTCAAGGAGCAGCGTGTCCCCCGGTGTCAGTTCGGCGGCAAGGCGTTTGGCAAATGCGGTGGTGGCCTCGGGCGAGGAGAGGAGCGTTTTCGACGTCATGACACAGACATAACGAGCCTGCGTCCCCTGCCGCAAGGGCTGTTACGATGGCGATGTGCTAGAGGTCGTTTGCTTACGCTTATTGGTTGGGGCCGCGTCGATGATGACTTGGTCCGAGGGCGCAATTGCGGGGGCTTTGCCTTTTTCCAAAAAGCCGACAAGCGTCATCCCACCTGCAAGGGGCGAGACGCGGATATGTAACATGCGCCCGTCGCGTAGGATGATCGTGTCGAACCATTCCGCCCGTTTACTGAGCGACCCGACGAAATCGCGCAACTCACCCCAAACGGGGCTTGGTGCGCTGTTTTCCTTCCACAAGGCTATGGCGTCGGCGGCGGATACCTCGGTCAGGGAGAACCGAGGATCGTGTTCCCACATTTCTGAGTAGCGGGCGTTGGAAAGTGTGAGTTGGCCCGCTGGCGTGAACACGACAATCGCCTCATCCCCGCTATCAAAGACGGATTGGAACATCTCAAGCTCGGCGCGGAACCTGCGTGTGACCGATATTTCGGCGCTGATGTCTTCGATCAACAGGGCCACGGCGCCGTCCGCATGCGGGCGCCCCGTGACGCGAAAGGTCTGCCCGGATGCGAGGCTCCAGGTTTCTTCATAGGTACCGGTACCTTCGGTCCGTTCTAACTTGGTCAGGCTATCACGCCACGATTTGTAGTCCTTTGGTTCAGGCAGACGTTGGCGTTCACGCAGGTGATCAAAGAAAACCGAGAGCTTGGGGCGTTGCGACAGCCAAGCGCCGTCCAAATCGGTAAGATTTATCAACGCAGGATTAAACAGGGCCAGTTGGCGATCTCGATCAAAGATCGCGAGGCCAGTTGGAAGGTGCGCGAAGGTCTTGGTTAGTGTCTGGATAAAGTTGCGCAGATTGTCTTCCGCGCGGACGACTTTGTCTAACGGAGTGGCATGAATGTAGCGGTTTCCGGCCACTGGTTCACTGATGGTTAACTCGAACCAGAGGCTCGTCATCTGGTCATCACTGGTTATTTTGCGACGCAAGCTACCGGCTGATATGGTGGCTTCCTCGGGGAAGATGCGGCCAATCGGCCAAACGCTGGCCGCAGCTTCGCCTTTTTGCTCAGCGAGGCGTTGGCGGTAGGCGGCATTGGCCCATATAATCTGACCCTGTTCATCCTGACACCAACTTAACGCGGGCGCGGTTTCGGCGGCAGCGCGTAAATTAGTCATGTCGCGGGTTAGGCTGTCGAGCGTCGATTGATCAATGCGAACCGTATCTTGCGCACGGTCCGCCGCCGATACTGTGATGCGCAGCAGTTCACCATCGCGCACACCCAACACGGTCATCCGATCTTTGCCCATTGTGCCGTTCAAACGAAAGGCACGACCATCTTTGCGCAATCCATTTAGAGCGTCACTGATCCCGTCGATTAGGTCTGCAAGTGCCTCTTCCAGTGACTCCCACGCGGTCAGGTGATCCACAGGCGTCGGGATCAGGAAGCCCGCGCCTCCAGAATGCTCCAGCAGATAGCCATCGCGAAAGATAAAGCGGCGAGGTTCTGCAAGTACATCGTCAGGCGCATGCACCGGGCCCGTGCGCACCCGTGGGGCAAGAAAAAGGATGGCGGACAGAGCAGCCAAAGCCGCACAAAAACTTACAAATAAAAGGAGGCCCATAAAGAGTGGATCCATGAGCATTGCGTAGCCTTCCATTAAAACCGCCCTCCTTTTTAGGTGAGGGAGGGTTAACAAGGCGTTAACGTAGCTTAGGTTGGCTTAACTAACGATCGATCAACTGGTTTTCGCCGAGGGGGCCCATAACGTCTGTCGCCTCCATTACAACAGCCTCGCGCGGCCAAGTGACATCGACAATCGCGCCAGATCGATCGCCGCGCTCTTCGTTCGTCAAAAATGGGTCAGTGCCATTGGCAAAGGCCACTTTGGCGCCTGTGCGTTCCAAAAGGGTTTTTGCAATAAACAGGCCCAAGCCCATCCCTTCATAGCCCTTGCGCTGGCTTACCTCTCGGGCGGGTTTGCGACGGCGGAGAAAGGGGTCACCAATGCGTCGGATCAGCTCAGGCGGATAGCCCGCGCCATCGTCAATCACCCGGATTTGAACCATATTCTGGTTCCAGTGCGCGTCAATCCAAACGCGACTATGGGCGAAGTCGACCGCGTTTTGAACCATATTGCGTAATCCATGCAAGAGCTCAGGTTTACGCTGCAAATTAGGCTGTTTTTCATCGCCACCAATGAGCGGGGTAAACGTATACAGCAGCTCAATACCTCGGTCCGAATGGGGTTCTGCGGCCTCTTTTACCAGCCCCGAAATCGGCACAGAGCGGATGTGTAAATCATCCTTACCGGCACGGCCCATTGACCGCAGAATATCGCGACACCGGTTAGCCTGTTCGCGGATAAGCTCGGCGTCTTCGCGCAGGACCTGGTCGTCCTGAAGTTCTTCTACCAATTCGGAACTGACCAGTTTGATCGTCGCCAAGGGCGTGCCCAATTCGTGGGCCGCTGCGGCAATGACCCCACCCAAATCGGTAAGGCTTTGTTCCCGGGTGAGGGCCATTTGGGTGGCGAAAAGTGCGTCGGACATAGCGTTGCGTTCTTGTGTGACACGCTGCGCATAGGCCGACAAAAACAAAGCGCCTACGATGATCGCGACCCAAAATCCCCACAGGTAGATTTCTGGCATCTCAAGGATGAAACCTTCCTGCGTGCGCAAAGGGACGTGGAAGATGCCAAGCGCTGAGATCAATACAAAGGTGATGCAGCCCAGAAAGACGGTTGATCGCAGAGAAAGTGCGGTTGCCGAAATAGTGACCGGAGCGATGAATAATAGGGCGAACGGGTTGTTCAATCCGCCTGTCAAAAACAGCAAAAATGTCAGTTGAGCCACGTCGAACAGCAGCGTTAGCATCGCGTCGCGGTCGTTAAGGCGCTGGTTCACGGGGAACACAGTCATGGCAAGCAAATTTGCGATGACCGAGGATCCGACCGCCAAAAAGCAAAGGCCCAATTCCACGCGCAGCGTTAGGAAAAAACTTGCAATAACAAGGGTAACTGTTTGGCCAAGTACCGCCAGCCAGCGCAGGTTTATCAGCGTCCGCAATCGAATGCGATCATCACGCGCGCCGCCGGAAAAAGGGTTGTCTGCCATGCTCATGGTCCTGAAGGGAGGGTGCAGCGCGTCGAGACGCAAGAGTTTTTTAACAATGATGATGCGGTTTTGTGCCTCGGGGCATTTGACCAATGTGTTAATTCCCCATAGCTTGCTTGAAAAAACAGCCCAGGAGTGACCGCAATGGCTGAAAATGAAGCAAGGGATTTGGGGGCTGATCGGACGCTATTATTGGTGGACGACGATGAACCGTTTCTGAGAAGATTAGAACGCGCTATGGACAAGCGCGGATTTGAGGTTGAGGCCGCGAGCAGTGTCGCCGCAGGGATAGCAATTGCGACCGCGCGCCCCACTGCATATGCTGTCGTCGACTTGCGGCTTGAGGATGGCAACGGGCTGGATGTCGTTGAAACGCTTCGCGAAAAGCGACCCGACGCACGTATCGTTGTGTTGACCGGCTATGGGGCGATTGCCACTGCCGTGGCAGCAGTCAAGATCGGCGCAACAGACTATCTAAGCAAACCTGCGGATGCGAATGACATCACCAACGCGTTGTTGGCCAAGGGCGATGAATTGCCCCCACCACCCGACAACCCGATGAGTGCTGATCGCGTCCGGTGGGAGCATATTCAACGGGTGTATGAATTGTGTGATCGCAATGTCTCTGAGACCGCGCGGCGTCTGAATATGCACCGACGTACACTTCAGCGTATTTTGGCAAAACGTTCGCCGCGATAGCGTTGCTTTCAGCCCGAGTTAACCCAGCACAGTGCCCATTAAGATTTGGGCACCGTGCTGGCCGCTATTGACCGACCTTTGCCTTCATTTCGAAAGCATTAATAATGGGGCGCAAGGCGGGTTAAACGTGGCTCAAGAGCCAACGCTTGAAAAGCCTTAGGCGCGGTATTTCTGCATCCTCTGGATGGACAATCCAATAACCAAGACCCTCTGTTGGTTTGGCGAAGACCTCCACCAATGTACCATCCGCTAGATCGCGTGTGACCAACGATCGGGATTGGATCGAAAAGCCGAGCCCACTGCGCACCGCTGCCAACACAAGTCCGTTGGTCGCAAACGTCCGCATCCGAATATCAGGCGCGGTAAAGCCGAAGTCGCGCACAAGCACATGGTGTTCGCCCGGTATGTCATTGGTCACCCAGACGACGTCGATCAGGTCTGCCATATCGCGCACGGGCTGCGCTGGTGCTAACTGCGGGGCGGCGACGACGATGAATTCTCCGGTCAAAAGAGGCGTAGCGGTGAGACTAGGCCACGAGCCGTTCCCGTAGCGAACGGCGCAATCCACAAGATCGGTTTTGAAATTCACCAAGGCATTGTTCGGTAAAATCGCTAGTTCAATATCAGGGTGTTTCGCCCAAAAATCCGAGACGCGCGGCATTAGCCAGTTCTCTGCAAAAGCCAGCGTGCAGGACAAAGTGAATGGGCGCATTGCGGTGATGTCGGACAGTCGCGCGCAGCCCGCAGAGATGGTGTCAAACCCTTCGGCTAAGTGAGTGGCCAAGAGCGCACCTTCGGGTGTGGGCGTCATGCCTTGGCCTGCGCGGATCATAAGCGTTTGGGCAAAGTGTTTTTCCAGGGCGCGGACATGTTGCGCGATTGCTGCATGTGTCACGTTGAGGGTACGGGCCGCCTCAGAATAGCTGCCAGTGCGCACAGCGGCGTCGAACGCCCGCAATGCAGGAAGGGAAGGAAGCGTGCGCCAGTCTAGCATGACTGTAAGTTAAACTAACATCCGCGAAATTGTCGAGAGTCGCTTTGGCACAAGACCAGCGGTACACCAAAGACAGATTTGCCATAGGAGGCCATGATGTTTGCCAAAGCTTTTGAGATGTTTTTTGCTGCACCTCGTACGACCCATTGGGAGGTGCCAATGTGTACCAAGCGCCCTTGCCCAACAGACCCGGATACGGCCTATAAAATCCACTTAGGGCAGTGGAGTCTTTATCGTTAAAGGTCGAAGCGTTTCCAAACCTTATCAACGATCTGTCCGTCGTCTAGTTGATAGCCTTCAACATATTTCCAATCCCGAAATCCGCGGGATTGATAGTAGGGCAGGCCGCTTTCGTTGTCGGCGCGGATGTGGGCGTTGATCCATTTGTACCCAAGTTTTGAGGCGGCTTTCTTGGTCGCCTCAAACAGTGCGGAGCCGATGCCCATCCCGGATCTATCTTGGGCCACGTAGGTGCCGATGTCGCATGCGTCGTCCGGGATTTGATCCCACGGTGCGATCAATTGAAACCCCACGATATCACCCTCGCTTTCAGCGACTGTCCACGCAGAACGCGCAGGCGCTTTGGTCATCCAGTCGCGGATAAATTTGGCGTCGACGGATTGGGTTAGGGCTGTTGTGCCACCGGTTTCGATAATCGGGTTGAGCAATGCAGCCATGGCAGCGGCATCAAACAGCTGGGCGGGGCGCGTGGCGATCATAGGGCCTCCATCAATTGGGTGTGCCTTGCCTTAAAGGCGCTGCGGACATCCAAGGGGGGGCGCAATGCGATGCTCAGGCCTTTGGTTATCGCAGGGTCGGGCGCGCCGAACAGTTTGTCCGCCTCTGCCTGCGTAAAGCCCGCGATCTGCGTCGCCTCTAACCACGCGCTGATGCGGTCGGCCTTTTTGATCTGTTTCTTGACGGCGGCGGGGACCTGCGCGGGGACACCAAATCGGATGTGAATGGCTGCCTGTAGTTTGTCATCCAGCTTGCCATACCCAGGGCCAACAGCGGCTTTGACCGGGGAGATCATATCGCCGATGACATATTCAGGGGCGTCATGCAGCAGGGCGGCTAATTGCCATTTCACGGGGGCATCCGGTGTCAGGCGAGAATAAAGCGTTTCCACCAATAAGGAGTGTTCAGCCACGGAATAGGCGTAGTCGCCTTGGGTCTGGCCATTCCAGCGCGCCACGAACGCGAGACCGTGGGCGATGTCCTCTACCTCTATGTCCATCGGGGTCGGATCAAGCAGATCAAGGCGACGCCCCGAGAGCATACGTTGCCAAGCGCGGGCGGGTCGGGCCATGTCTACCTCATTCATAGATCAGCGATGCGCGGCGGCGCGACTGACGGTTTTTTGTGCAATCACAATGGTTACACTCCGTGCGATGCGCAAGGTTAGGCGCCAGACCGCCGCGGCCATGCGCAACCATAGACCCTGCATGGTTTCAGTGTTATGGCCCCCGTCAAGAAGATCAACCCAAGAGGAGCCGCCCGGATGGCGCTTGATTATATCGTAAAAGACATCGCTTTGGCCGCATTCGGTCGCAAAGAATTGGACATCGCTGAGACCGAAATGCCCGGTCTGATGGCGCTGCGTGAAGAATATGGCGCATCCCAGCCGCTGGCCGGCGCTCGCATCGTGGGTTCGTTGCACATGACGATCCAGACAGGGGTTCTGATCGAAACGCTGGTCGCTTTGGGCGCGGATGTCCGCTGGGCGTCGTGCAACATTTTTTCAACCCAAGATCACGCAGCCGCCGCAATCGCCGAAGCCGGTGTGCCGGTTTTCGCCATCAAGGGCCAAACCCTTGAGGAGCATTGGGATTACTTGGACAAATCGTTCATGTTCCCCGAAGGCCCAAACCTGATCCTTGATGATGGCGGCGATGCGACGCTCTACATCTTGCTCGGTGCCCGCGCCGAGGCTGGTGAAGAAATCATCCCAGTCCCGCAGTCCGAGGAAGAGGCCGTCATTAAGGCCCAGATCGCCAAGCGTTTGGCCGCGAGCCCCGGTTGGTTCACCAAGATGAAAGAACAGATCCGCGGCGTGTCCGAGGAAACGACCACTGGCGTGCATCGCCTGTATGATCTGCACAAAAACGGCCAACTGCCCTTCCCTGCGATCAACGTGAACGACTCCGTTACTAAGTCGAAGTTCGACAACAAGTACGGGTGCAAAGAGTCGCTCGTCGATGGCATTCGTCGTGCAACGGACACAATGCTGGCTGGTAAAGTCGCGGTTGTGTGTGGCTACGGCGATGTTGGCAAAGGCTCGGCGGCATCCCTGCAAGGCGCGGGTGCTCGGGTCAAAGTGACCGAGGCTGATCCCATTTGTGCGCTGCAAGCCGCTATGGACGGCTTTGAGGTTGTGTTGCTGGAGGATGTTGTATCCTCGGCGGATGTGTTCATCACCACGACTGGTAACAAAGACGTGATCCGCATCGAACACATGCGTGAAATGAAGGACATGGCGATCGTTGGCAACATCGGTCACTTCGACAATGAAATCCAAGTTGCGGCACTCAAAAACCACAAGTGGACGAACATCAAAGATCAAGTGGATATGATCGAAATGCCCTCGGGCAGCCGCTTGATCCTGCTGTCGGAAGGTCGCCTTTTGAACCTTGGCAACGCAACGGGTCACCCGTCGTTCGTGATGTCCGCATCCTTTACCAATCAGGTGTTGGCGCAGATTGAGCTGTGGACCAAAGGTGACGAATACCAGCCCGGCGTCTTTATCCTGCCCAAGCACTTGGATGAAAAAGTAGCCGCGCTGCACCTTGCGAAGATCGGTGTGAAACTAACTAAGCTGTCCAAGGATCAGGCCGACTATATCGGCGTGGCCCAAGAGGGTCCCTTCAAACCCGAGCATTATCGTTACTAAGCCATCGAGATGATTTTTTCGCGGGGTCCCAATTTGGGGCCCCGTTTTCTGTACGGCGTCTTTCGTTAATTTCCCGCTTTGAGAACCGCGGAACAGCGGATAGCGTAGCATGGCCGCTCCAATTAGGGCGGATGCATGATCCAACAGCTGGGAGACCAAATATGGGTAAGCGCGACGAATTGATTGCAAAATACGCAGATGATTTGAAAACAAAGATAGGTGTAGAGCCGGACATGAGCCTTTTGGAGAAGGTCACGATTGGCTGCGGGCCAGCCATTTACAATGCCGATGCGGCGACGGTGGCGGGCTCTCAAGCGGCTGAGCTTGAAACCGTAAAGAACAACTTTTTGATCAAAAAGCTTGGGTTGGCTGATAGCCCCGAGTTGATGGACGGCATCAATGCCGTGATCGAGCAATACGGAAAATCTGAGCGGAATAAGTATCGTGCGGTGGTGTATTATCTGCTGACCAAGCACTTTGGCAAAGAAGCCGTCTACGCCTAGACCACACGACAGGTTGGCACCAAGGCCACGCCGCTGCGCGTGGCCTTTTGCGTAACTTACAACAAATCCTTCCTACTATGGTTTTGCTTTGCGCCGGGGTTTCGGGTATCTAAAGCGTGTCCGGACCAGTAAGGCCGGGCCCTCAGTTTCGCGCCTCAATTTGTAGGTGCTATGTCCGCGGGTGGTGCAGTCGAGCACGCGGGTGGCAGGAGGGTCCCGGGGGGTCGGGACCCTCCTATTTTGTTTGTGATCAGTCGTGCGGACTTGCAGCGAGCTCGAATAATCCCCAAATATTTTGTGAGGCTCGCCGAGCTGTGTGCCAAGATGGGCGCGGCAAGGGTGGGTGCTTTGAGAAGGAGAGATGCTCATGGACTTGGAGAAGTTCACAGAGCGGTCGCGCGGTTTTTTGCAGGCTGCTCAAACAATTGCGATGCGCGAAAGCCATCAGCAACTGGCCCCCGAACATTTGCTAAAGGCGTTGATGGATGATGACCAAGGTATGGCATCTAACCTGATTTCTGCTGCTGGTGGTAACGCAAAACGTGTGGCGGAGGCCGTTGATGGCGCCATCGCCAAGTTACCCAAGGTCAGCGGCGACAGTGGCCAAACCTATATGGATCGCACGCTTGGGCAGGTTCTGTCCGAGGCTGAAAAGCTTAGCAAGAAGGCCGGCGACAGCTTCGTCACGGTTGAGCGGATTTTGATGGCGCTCAATATGGTGAAATCCAAGGCTAAGGATGCGCTGGATGCAGGTGGTGTGAATGCGTAAGGCCTGAATGCCGCGATCAACGATATCCGTAAGGGCCGCACCGCCGATAGCGCCTCTGCGGAGGATAGCTATGAAGCGTTGAAAAAGTACGCAACGGACCTGACTGAGGCGGCGCGCGCAGGTCGCATTGACCCCATCATTGGGCGGGACGAAGAAATTCGTCGCGCGATGCAGGTGCTAAGCCGCCGGACCAAAAATAACCCCGTTCTGATCGGTGAACCCGGCGTCGGTAAAACTGCCATCGCCGAGGGTTTGGCCCTGCGGATCATCAACGGTGACGTGCCGGAATCGCTGCGCAACAAGACGCTGATGGCGCTTGATATGGGTGCGCTGATTGCTGGGGCGAAATACCGGGGTGAATTTGAAGAACGGCTCAAGGCCGTGCTGAACGAGGTTACCTCGGCGGCGGGTGAAATTATTCTGTTCATCGATGAAATGCACACGCTCGTCGGTGCCGGTAAATCCGATGGCGCGATGGATGCTGCGAACCTGATCAAACCCGCATTGGCCCGCGGTGAGTTGCATTGTATCGGCGCCACCACACTCGATGAATATCGCAAGTACGTTGAAAAAGACGCGGCGTTGGCCCGGCGTTTTCAGACGCTGATGGTCGAAGAGCCGACCGTGCCGGACACAATTTCAATCCTGCGCGGCATTAAGGAAAAGTATGAACTGCACCATGGTGTGCGGATTTCTGATAGCGCGCTGGTCGCTGCCGCGACGCTTTCGCAGCGGTATATCACGGATCGGTTTTTACCGGATAAGGCGATCGATTTGGTGGATGAGGCCGCATCGCGCTTGCGGATGGAAGTCGACAGCAAGCCTGAAGAATTGGACGCGCTGGACCGTGACATCTTGCAAAAGCAGATTGAGGTAGAGGCCCTGCGGCTTGAAGACGATACCGCTTCTCAGGATCGGTTGAAGAAGCTGGAAGCCGAGGTCGCGGACCTGCAACAGCAGTCTGCCGAGATGACCGCGCAATGGCAGGCCGAGCGTGATAAGCTGGAAAGCGCGCGTGGCTTGAAGGAGCAATTGGACCGGGCGCGTGTCGATCTGGATGCGGCCAAGCGCGAAGGCAATTTGGCCCGCGCGGGAGAGCTGTCTTACGGCGTGATCCCGCAACTGGAAAAGCAGCTATCGGATGCTGAAAACCGTGAGGATGAGGTCCTTGTGGAAGAGGCCGTCCGCCCCGAACAGATCGCATCCGTGGTGGAGCGCTGGACCGGCGTGCCCGTGTCCAAGATGCTGGAGGGGGAGCGTGAAAAGCTGCTCCGGATGGAAGAAGAAATTGCGTCCCGCGTGATTGGGCAGAGCCAAGCGGTAACCGCCGTGGCCAACGCAGTGCGCCGCGCGCGCGCAGGCCTGAACGATGAAAACCGCCCCTTGGGCAGCTTTCTGTTTTTGGGGCCAACCGGCGTTGGCAAAACCGAGCTGACCAAGGCGCTGGCTGAATTCCTGTTCGATGACGACAACGCGATGGTGCGTATTGATATGTCCGAGTTCATGGAGAAACATGCGGTTTCGCGTCTGATTGGCGCACCTCCGGGCTATGTTGGCTATGATGAGGGCGGTGTCCTGACGGAGGCCGTGCGGCGCAGACCCTATCAGGTTGTCCTGTTCGATGAAGTCGAAAAGGCCCACCCAGATGTGTTCAACGTGCTGCTGCAGGTGCTGGATGACGGGGTGCTGACTGACGGTCAGGGTCGCACTGTCGACTTTAAGCAGACGTTGATCATTCTGACTTCGAACTTGGGCGCGCAGGCGCTAAGCCAACTGCCTGATGGCGCCGACGCAGCGGAGGCTAAGCGCGATGTGATGGATGCGGTTCGGGCCCATTTCCGGCCTGAGTTTCTGAACCGTCTGGATGAAACGATTATCTTTGATCGTTTGGCGCGCTCGGACATGAACGGCATTGTCGACATCCAGTTGCTTCGCCTGACCAAACGGCTCGCGGGTCGCAATATCGTGCTTGAACTGGATGATGCAGCCAAGATGTGGCTTGCGGACGAAGGGTACGATCCTGTGTTTGGTGCCCGTCCGTTAAAACGCGTGATCCAGCGCAGTTTACAGAATGAGCTGGCGGAGATGATCCTGTCCGGTGATGTGGCCGACGGTGCAGTCGTGCCAGTCAGTGCCAGTAGCGATGGTTTGCTTGTGGGGGATAGGATCGCCCGAAGCGACCGTCAGCCGCCTCAAGAAGCCGTCGTGCACTAACGAAATAAAAGGGAGCTATCTGGCTCCCTTTTGTCATTCGATGCCCGCCGCTTCATGGTCCAAATGCCTTACCGCGTCAAAAAAGTGCAATTTCTAAGGAAGTATGTTAACGTTTTAGATACATTAAAGTTGTGTTTTGGAGCGAGTAACTATGAAAAAATGGATTGTCGCGTGTGCGCTTGCGCTTGGCCTGATGGGGCATAGCGGTACGGCAAGTGCTATCACCTTAACAAGTACCGCATGTATCCCCGGCAGTGTGTCAGGAGCGACGGCATGTCAGGGTATTTATTCTGGCAATGATAGCCCTTCTGCCGTGGCCAACTTCTTCGGGAACGCAACTGGCTGGGATTTTCTACTTAAATTAGATTCCTCGTCAGGGACTGAAACGGCAGCAACAGGTGAGTCGCTGAATGTAACAGGGAACAACTGGACATTGTCCGGTGTCGCCGCGAGCACTGATGTCATGTTTATCTTGAAGGGCGGGCCTACGTTTTCCGCGTTCCTGATGGCTTCGGGCGCGACGGGTGGCACGTTTGACATGCTCTCTGCGCTCAAGGGCAACGGGCAACCAGGTCCTGGCTTGTCGCACTGGTCAGTGTACACGACTATGGCGTCCGTTCCATTGCCTGCCAGCGGGTTTTTGCTCGGATTTGTTCTTGCGTGTGGTGGCCTAATGGCGCGGCGTCGTCAGGTAACCTAATCATTTGAACCGACTGAAAAAGGCCCCGGATCGCTCCGGGGCCTTCGGCTTGTGAGTTGTCTGATGCAAGCAGACAGATTGCCTTACATGTCGGCAGGGAGGATCACTTTGTCGATGACATGGATGACACCGTTCGATGTCTCGATGTCAGCGGTGGTGACGTTCGCATCATTGATCATCACACCATTGTCGAGGTCGATTGTGATCTCACCACCCTGAACGGTGGCGGCTTTCATGTCGTCCACAAGGTCGGTGGACATCACTGTGCCGGGTACGACGTGATAGGTCAGAACCGCAATCAGCTGCTCTTTGTTCTCTGGCAGCAGTAGGCTTTCTACGGTGCCTTCTGGCAGGGCTGCAAAGGCCTCATCCGTGGGTGCGAACACGGTGAACGGGCCTTCGGATTTCAGCGTATCCACAAGATCAGCCGCGCTGACGGCGGCGACAAGTGTTTCAAAGGTGCCTGCGCCGACGGCGGTGTCGACGATGTCCTTTTTGTCCATGCTGCCAGCAAAGGCAGGCAGGGTCAGGGCAGTGGTGGCGGCGATGGCAAGTGCTGCAGTGCGAAGCATAATTTCAATTCCCTTTTGTTGTTTGGCCGCCGATGATCGGCTGGCCTGTGTGCAAAAAACACACAAGACAAATTGGGGCGAAAATGCAGGTTTCAAGGGTGCAAACCTAGCCATAGGCGGCGACTTGCCGGTTTCGGGGTCACGTTCATGTGAGCCTGCGGGAGCAGAATTGAGCCCTTGTGTACCACATGGGCGCGTATCACTGTTCGATCAATGGCTTGGAGTTCGATATGATTTTTATGGAAACCGCCGCGTGGGCTTTGCAGATTTTGGCGTTGTTGTTCGTGTTGATTATCGGCGTGATGGTCGCAGTCGGATTGGTTTTGTTTGTGATCGACCGGTCCCAAACTTCTGACGCGATCCGGCGCAATTACCCCGTGATCGGCAGGTTTCGCCATATCTTCTCCGAACTGGGCGAATTCTTTCGCCAGTATTTCTTTGCGATGGATCGAGAAGAGCTGCCCTTTAATCGCGCGCAGCGAGATTGGGTCAAGCGCGCCAGTGAGGGGCAGAGCAACACGATTGCTTTTGGCTCGACCCGCAACATTTCGGCGCCGGGAACACCGTTGTTCGTCAATAGCCCTTTTCCGCCGCTGGATGATCAATTCGCGAAGACCGAGCCGATGAAGATCGGCCCCTTTGCGCGCGTGCCTTATGTGGCCAAGTCGATTTTTAATCTTAGCGGTATGTCCTATGGCGCGATCTCAAGGCCCGCGGTTTTGGCCCTGTCCCGCGGCTGTGCTGAGGTAGGTATTTGGATGAACACCGGTGAGGGTGGCGTGTCGCCCTTTCACCTTCAGGGCGGGGCCGACCTTGTTTATCAAATCGGGACGGCCAAATACGGCGTCCGCGACAAGGACGGCAACCTGGGCGATGAAAAACTGCGCGAAATCGCGGCGCATCCGCAGATAGCGATGTTTGAGATCAAGCTCGCGCAGGGGGCAAAGCCCGGCAAAGGTGGGATCCTGCCCGGCGAAAAGGTGACCGCCGAGATTGCTGCCATCCGGGGTCTTGCCATTGGCCAAGACGGTATTTCCCCCAACCGCCACCGGGAGGTGAAGTCATGGTCGGATTTGCTCGACCTTGTGGCGCGTGTGCGGGATGTTTCGGGCAAGCCCGTCGGGATCAAGGCCGTTGTCGCTGCCCGCGAGCCGTTTGAGGAATTGTTTGCGGAGATCCTGCGCCGCGGCCCGGAAAGCGCGCCTGATTTCATCACCATCGATGGCGGAGAAGGTGGCACTGGTGCGGCGCCTATGCCCTTGATGGATCTTGTCGGCATGTCCATTCGCGAAGCCCTGCCCATGGTCAGTAATCTGCGCGATAGCGTCGGTCTGCACGACCGTATCCGCCTTGTGGCTAGCGGTAAGTTGGTCAACCCCGGCGATATCGCGTGGGCTATGGCTGCGGGGGCGGATTTTGTGGTGTCTGCGCGTGGGTTCATGTTCGCCTTGGGCTGTATTCAGGCTCTCAAATGCAACAAAAACACCTGTCCCACGGGCATCACGACCCATGATCCGCGCTTTCAAAAAGGCCTCGTGGTGGAGGACAAATTCCGCAAAGTCGCGCGCTATGCCAAGGGCGTTGTCCATGAAGTTGAGATGATTGCGCATTCGGTTGGTGTGTCCGAGCCGCGCCTAATGCGGCGGCGGCATGTGCGGATTGTGCAGCCTGATGGGACCTCGGTTCCGATGCATGAACTCTTTCCCCGTGATCTCCCCTCACAAAAGGCACCGACGACCCCCATATAAGGTAGAGAGAGGAGACCAGAAATGGCCATCAAATATCATGAACACGCTACCCTGCCTGTGTTTGAAATCGAAGTGGCGGGTAAGATCACGCAGACCGATATGGACACCGTTCTGCCGCGCCTAGAGGCGTTCCTTGAGCGTCACGGCAAGGTCCGCATGGTCGAAGTGATCCCCACCTTCGAAGGCTTTGAACTGAGCACAATTTGGGAAGGCATCAAGTTCGACGTCGCCCATATTCGGGACATCGACCGTGTGGCGGTGGTTACGGACGTTGGCTGGATCGGCGGGCTCACGCGGGCATTGTGCCGCGTGTCGCCAATTGAGATCCAGGTGTTTGACATGGCAGAGCTTGAAGCCGCCCGCGCGTGGGTCGAAGCCCCTTAGATCATTGATTTGATCGCGGCCATGTGGTCGACCTTTGCCTCGGGGATCAGGGCGTTTGCCGCCTCTAACGGGTTGGTTTCCAATCGGTCCACCAATCCCCACATCAATGCCTCTTCGGCCGTGATCTTTTGACCTGCCACAAGGATCATCTTGGCCCTAGCGGGCCCAACCAAGGTCGCAAGTCGGCGCGGATCTGAGGGTTGCGGCAAGAAACCCAGCTTTGCTACGGGGTAGAAAAACTTGGCATGCGCTGGGGCCAGACGCACGTCGCACGCCAACACCATCCCAAAGGCCCCTCCCGCCAATGTCCCGTTTAGGGCGGCGATTGTTAGGCAGGGCAGGCGCACAATCGCGCGGGATAATTCTTCCCACAGGGGCGACAGGGCGAGGCCTGCTTTGGCTTCCTCAAGGTCGGCCCCGGCTGAGAAAACCTTGTCGCCGCCACCCGTCAGGATCAGAGCGCGCAGGTCGGCCTTGTCAGCCTTTTTCACCACTTGGATCAGGTCCGCCAACATCTCGGATGTTAGTGAATTTGCTTTGTCGGGGCGGTTGATCGTAAGGGTCCAGATACCCTCACGCTGGTCGAGCTCGATCATACGCCCAATCCAATCCGTGCGCGGATATCCGTATCCCGCAATGAGATTTCCTCACCCGCAAATGCGTCCGCATCGTCAGAGCACATCCACATCAAGGCACGTGCAGGCCAGTCGGCAGGAATGTGAACCTCCCATTCTAGGGCGGCGACGGGGCCGACACCGGATGCTTTGATTTCATGCTGCATCTGGGTGGCGACTGTCCCCGGGGACAACCCCATGATCCGCAGGCCCGGGTTTTCGCGATGCGCGCAACGCGTCAGCATGGCGGCCCCGGCTTTGGATGTGCAGTAATGGCTCCAGCCCTCTAGGGCGTTGTGGGCCGCACCGGATGAGATGGTGATGATCGTTCCGCCTTTGCGCATCTGGGGGATCGCCGCGCGCATGCCGTAAAAGACGCCCTTGAGGTTGATATCAATCACTTGGCTCCACGCGTCGGGATCACTATCGGTCAAGGAGGCGATCGGCTCAATCACGCCAGCGTTGTTGATGACCACATCGAGGCTGCCAAACTCACGCGCGGCGGCGGATATCGCGGCCTCTACTTCCCAATAACGGGCCACGTCACAGGGGATGGCCAGCGCGTTTGGCCCGATGTCACCTGCAATGTCCGCAACAGCGTCGCCGTTGCGCGCCAATAGCGCAACCTGCGCCCCGGCGGCGGCCATCATCCGTGCGGTTGCCTCACCAATGCCTCGGGACGCACCTGTAATCACCACGCCCTTGCCCGTCATATCCATTTTATCGCCCTCCCGGATGCGTCTTGACCCTGTGTCCCACACGCGAAACAAAGAGCTTTGAATATACATTTCAGGAAGGGTACCGGATGTCAAAATGCATGAGCCTGATGGTAAGCACCGCATTTATCATGAGCGCGGGCGCGGCTGCGGCTGACCTGACGGCGCCGGACCTTTGGGCCGAGTGGCAAGAGATGCAACAAGCTCTAGGCACCACAATCTCCGCTCAATCCGAAAGCTATGCGGGTGGTGTTCTGACGCTGACAAATGTTGCCACACAATCGGTCATTGATGAGGTCGAAAGCATCGGTCGCATCGCTCAGATTACCCTGCGAGAGCAGGGTGACGGCAGTGTCCGTGTCGAGTTGGCCCCGGTGTATGCGCTTGGCATTACCGACACGTCGTTCGGCGAAAGCACGGTTACCACAATGGAGCTGCGCCACACCGGGCTAGATATTGTGGCCCGTGATGAGGATGGTGCTCGCAGCTACGATTATGGCGCGCAGCAGCTTACGCTAGATGTGGGCGATGTGGTGGTTGATGGCGAAACTATGCCGTTTGAAGTCTCGCTCACGCTGAGCGATTTGGCCTCGCGCTACGTGATCGACATGGGCAGTGAGGCGCGGCCTTTTCAATCGCAGGACGCAATCGGTGCGATGCAAATCCGTTTCAGCATGTCGGACCCCAGCGAGGGCACGTTCAACATGCAAAGCGATTTCACCAACCTCACGAGCGCTTTTTCCGGAACGTTGAACGCCGCTGGTGGTGCTGTGCCGCTTGGGCCTTTGGGGGTCGCTTTGAAGGGTGAGTTGACCCATGGTGGCAGTAGCGTTCAAATCGCTGCCGAAGCCACTGATGGCGATATCCAGATGGAGGCCCGCACGGGGGCTGGGACCCTCGCTATGGATATCGACCCGACCAAGTTCGGCATTTTTAGCGACACAAACCAGACCGAAATGCGTGCGCTGGTTGGGGGCTTTCCTCTCCCGATTGAGGCCAGTGTCGGGCGCTCGACGTTTGGCATCGCGATGCCGCTTGCGCGGACCCAAGCCCCTGCACCAGTGAACCTGACTTTGGGCTTGCGGGATGTCGTGCTGAGCGATGTGATCTGGGGCCTGTTTGACCCCCAAGGCATTATTCCGCGGGACCCGGCCACCATCGCCCTCGACCTCGAAGGCACTGCGACGGTCTTGTCGGATTTAACGGATGTCACGAATGATTTTAAGGCAGTGCAAGGCCCCCTCGCCCAGATCAATTCCCTTCGGCTGAATGACCTAGAGGTCTCGCTGGGCGGCGCACGGCTGAGCGGGACGGGGGCCGCGACATTCGACAACTCTAGTGCCATTCCGGCACCTGTGGGGCGGGTCAATCTGACGCTGAGCGGCGGCTTTGGGCTTTTGGAACAACTCGCGACACTGGGCGTGGTGCCGCCCGAACAAGTGGGCATGGTACGGATGATGTCGGGTATGTTTGCGACGCCCACGGGGCCAGATGAACTCGCGTCTGAGATCGAATTCCTCGAAGATGGCTCGATCCTCGTGAATGGCTTTCCGCTGCAATAACCCCGCATTCGTAAACGTTTTCAGGGGTAATCGGCTGGTTTTCGCGGGTTTAAGGGGCACCCTTTGACAGGGTGGCCTTTGGTGGCTTAGCATTTTGCAACGTTGACCGGACGTTGGGAGGCTTTGCCATGGACACGCTGTTTTGGGCGTCCTTTGGGGCGATGACGCTTTTGCTGCTTGCGCGGTTCGTTGTGCCAATCGTGGCGCCGGGGTCGATGGCCGCTCGACTTTTGACCGCGACGATCAAGTTCGGCGACGATGACGCGGACCCTGATCGCGAACGGCGCTAAGCCCCCAAAGACCATCGCGCGACACCGCACTGAGGGGCATTCCCTGTCGTGTGCGAAGGTCCTAAGCTGCGCGCATCACATCCACAGGAGCGAGCGATGCGCAGATATCCCCGAGATATGGTGGGCTACGGGCCCAAACCCCCAGAAGCGAATTGGCCCGGCGGTGCGCGGATCGCGGTACAGATCGTCCTCAACTACGAGGAAGGTGGTGAAAACTGCATTCTTCACGACGACTCTGCGTCTGAAGCATTCTTGTCCGAAATCGTAGGTGCCGCCGCGTGGCCCGGACAACGGCACTGGAACATGGAGTCGATCTATGAATACGGCGCGCGCGCGGGCTTTTGGAGACTGCACCGCCTGTTCACCGAAATGGACATTCCTCTGACGGTTTACGGTGTGGCCACCGCATTGGCGCGTAACCCAGAACAGACCGCCGCGATGATCGACGCCGGATGGGAGATGGCCAGCCACGGGCTCAAGTGGGTTGAACATAAGGACATGCCCGAGCCGCAAGAACGTGAGAGCATCGCAGCCGCCGTCAAACTGCACCAAGAGGTCACGGGCTGCCGCCCCGTCGGTTGGTACACTGGCCGGTGTTCTGAAAACACGGTGCGATTGGTGGCCGAAGAGGGCGACTTTGCCTATGTCTCTGACAGTTACGCCGATGATCTGCCCTATTGGGTTGAGGTCGGCGCGCGGGATCAATTGGTGATCCCCTATACGTTGGATGCCAACGACATGCGCTTTGCCACGCCTCAGGGCTTCAACGCGGGTGATCAATTCTACAGCTATCTCAAGGACAGTTTCGACGTGCTCTATGCAGAGGGTGGGCGGATGATGTCGGTGGGCCTGCATTGTCGGCTGATCGGGCGGCCGGGCCGGGTGCAGGCGTTGCGGCGGTTTCTTGAATACGTCGCCGCCCATGAGGATGTTTGGTTTGCGCGGCGGATCGACATCGCGACCCACTGGGCCAAGACCCACCCCCACGTGCGACGCGCCCGGCCCAGCCAGATGGAGCGTGACACATTCGTGTCGACATACGGTGGCATTTTCGAACACTCCCCTTGGGTGGCTGAACACGCGCACCAGTTGGAACTGGGCCCAGCCCACGACACCGCAATTGGCCTGCATAACGCGCTGTGCCGGGCGTTTCGCGCGGCGGACCCCGCAAAGCAAATGGCGGTTCTGTGCGCGCACCCCGATTTGGCGGGCAAGCTGGCGACCGCCAAACGGCTCACCGCTGAAAGTACGTCAGAGCAAGCAAGCGCAGGGCTCGACGCGCTCACGGATGCGGAGCGTGTGCAATTCACCCAGTGGAACACGCAATACGTCGAAAAGTACGGCTTTCCCTTCATCATCGCAGTCAGGGATCACGATAAACGCAGTATCATCGCGGCCTTTAAGGCGCGGCTCAACTCGGATGCTGATACCGAATTTGCCACTGCCTGTTACAACGTAGAACGCATCGCGCTGCACCGTCTAAAGGACCTACTGCCATGAGCTATGCGTTCCCCAAGGGCGGGATGATGGGCCAAGACGCTAACCCCGAGGCCTGTTTCGTTCTGCCCGCAGTGACGCACAGGGATATTGTGACCTCGTTCCTGCCGCACTGGAAAGGAACACGTGCATAGATCCTTGCGCGGCAATTGTCGGGTTTCGCCGAGACGTTCTCTCAATACGCGATTGAGATCGGGCCGAAGGGCAACAGCATGTTGCCCGAAGTGGATATGCGCGCCGAAGCGGTGCTCTTTGTGACCCACGAAACGCCAACGCTGACCTTTGGGCGCGACACCAAACGCTGTGCACGGGCAGCTTTGTCTTTATTCCGGCCAGTGCGGTCTGGACCCTGTGGAGCCGCGCGAATATGCCCTGCGGCATTCAAGGCATTCATTGCCCACGATCGCTAAGCGGTGAAGATCGCGGCGAATATGTGTCATGGGGTTTTGACGTCGCTGTCGGTGGAGGGGCTTTATACGGTGATTGACCGTGTCCACGGCGGCCCCAATCTGGCGGAACACCTATTGGATCAGCCGCTAACGATCCTGCCGGATAACGGCACTACTTGATCACAGCCCAAGGTGGCGGTTGGTGACCTCAGGCGTCAGCTCGATAATCGTTCCGCCCCAGACACGGGTCCCTCGATCAAGGATGACGGCCGTGTCGGCAATTGCAGACAGCTCCTTGAGCGACTTGTCGATCAGTAGAATGCCAAGGCCTGTGTCCCGTTTCAGCCGCGCGATCACGTCCCAGATCGCCTGTCGGATCAGGGGTGCAAGCCCCTCGGTCGCCTCATCCAAGATCAACAGCCGGGGGTTAGTCATCAACGCACGCCCGATGGCCAGCATCTGCTGCTCTCCGCCCGAAAGGGTCGCCGCACTTTGATCTAGCCGATCACTTAGGCCGGGAAACAGGTCTAGGACCGTCGCCTCATGCCATGGGCCGGGGCGGGCTGCCGCAATCAGGTTCTCGCGTACACTCAGGTTGGGGAAGCACCTCCGTCCTTCCGGGACCAAGCCGATGCCAGCTTGCGCAGCCTTGTGGGCGGGCAGGGCGCGCAGGTCTGTGCCGTCGAACGTAATGGTGCCACCTGCCGGGATCATTCGACAGATGGATTTGACGGTGGTGGATTTGCCCATCCCGTTACGACCCATCAAGGCCACGACCTCCCCCTGCGCGACCTCAAGCGAGACATCGAACAGGGCTTGGGTCGCGCCATAGTGCGCGGTTAGGTTCTGGACGGACAAAAGGCTCATGCGTCCTCTCCGAGATAGGCGGCGCGTACGTCCGGGTTGGCGCGGATTTCATCGCGTGTGCCCGTCGCAATCAGTTGACCATAGACTAAAACACTGATCCGGTCCGCAAGCGCAAAGACCGCGTCCATGTCGTGTTCCACCATCAGGATCGGAGCCTCATCCCGCAAACCGTCTAGAAAACGCGTCAGCCGCGCAGACCCCTCGGCCCCCAAACCCGCCATGGGTTCATCCATCACAAAGGCCCGTGGTTTCAGGGTTAGGGCCACGGCCACCTCTAGCTGGCGACGTTGTCCGTGTGATAGGGCGGCGGTCTGCATATCGGCGCTATCTAGCAGGCCAACGCGGTCTAACGCGGCCTCGGCGGTGGCGCGCAAGTCGGCATCGTGCAGGGCACTGCGAAACAGGGGCACGCGCCCGCCGCGCGTACCCAGCGCACCAAGTACCGCGTTTTGCAGGACCGTGTCCTCCATCGCCAGCGCGCTGACTTGAAATGTCCGGCCCAAACCTGCACGCGCACGGTCCGCCACGCCAAGGGCCGTGACGTCCGCCCCTAGTAAATGCACGCTGCCCGCGTCTGGGCGCAATTTGCCTGCGATTTGCTGGATTAGGGTCGATTTGCCCGCGCCATTAGGGCCGATCAATGCATGGATTTCGCCGGGCCGTAGATCAAGTGAGATCCCGCGACTGGCCTCAACCGCGCCGAAGCTTTTGGTAATTCCACGGGTTTCCAAAACGGGGGTCATCGCTTTTCTCCCGCCACGAGGCCGATCAACCCACCACGCGCAAACAGGACAATCAGCAGGAGCAAGACGCCCAAGCCGATCTGCCAAAATTCACTGATGCCGCCAAGGTGATGTTCTAGGAAAATGAACACCGCTGCTCCGACCACGGGGCCGTACAGCCGGGCCACGCCGCCGATTAGCAGAAATACGATCAGTTCACCCGACAGTTGCCAGCTAAACATTGTGGGCGAAACAAAGCGGTTCAAATCCGCAAACAGCGCGCCTGCAAGCCCCGTAATCGCACCAGAGATGACGAATGCCAGAAGGCGTAGGCGAAAAGGCGACAGGCCCACTGTTTCCACCCGGTCCGGGCTTTGGCGCGCGGCATTCAGTGCAAGGCCAAAGGGCGACGCCTTGAGGCGGGCATGAATAAACAGCGCCAGCATCAGCGCGACAAACGAAATGGCGAAGAACTGGATCGGGTCGAGCGTATTGAGGCCCGGAAATCCATTTCGCACATAGATCGAAAGCCCGTCTTCACCGCCGTATGCGGGCCAAGAGATGGCGAAATAGTAGAACATTTGCCCAAAGGCGAGGGTGATCATGATGAAATAGACGCCGGAAGTGCGCAGCGTCAGCGCGCCAATCGCAAGAGCCGCCAGCCCCGATGACACCAGCGCCGTTAGCCAAATGATCGGCATCGACTTGGTGCCCTCTAGGCCCCAGATCATCGGCTGAAACGTTTGCGCATGATGGGCCAGAATACCCATCGCATAGCCACCGACACCAAAGAACGCCGCATGACCTAGGCTGACCAACCCACCAATGCCCAACGCTATGTTCAGGCCAACACCCGCCAACGCAAGGATCGCGACCTTGGTGGCCAGTGTGATTGTAAACGGCTCATCTGCCCACAGCGCCCAGAGTGGCACCGCCAGAAGCCCCAGTGTCAGGGCTGCGTTTAGCCAACGCTCGGGGATCATGCACGTACTCCAAACAGGCCTGTTGGTCGCCAGATCAGGACCGCTGCCATCAAGATATAGATCGCCATAGACGCCAACGCCGAGCCGACCGTTGCCGCTGAGGATGCGGGCATGAACAGCGCGAACAATCCGGGCAGTAGCAGCTTGCCCAGCGTGTCCGTTAGGCCCACCAAAACGGCGCCCACCAGCGCCCCTTTGATCGAACCGATCCCGCCGATCACGATCACAACGAACGCGAGGATCAAGACAGGCTCACCCATGCCGACCTGCACCGATTGGATCGCACCCACCAACGCACCTGCCAATCCCGCAAGCGCGGCACCGAGTGCGAAGACGATGGTATAGAGGCGCGAAATGTCGATACCGAGTGCTGCGATCATTTCACGGTCGCTTTCGCCCGCGCGAATTTGGATGCCCAGCCGTGTGCGGGTGATCAACAGCCCAAGCCCGATGGCCACCGCGATGCCAACCCCAATCAAGAACAACCGATAGGTCGAATACTCGATCCCTCCGGGCAGGCTGATGGGGCCGGACAGCGCCGGGGGTATGTTCAGGTACAGCGGGAATGAGCCAAAGACCCAGCGCGTCCCTTCGGAGAAGATCAGGATCAGCGCGAAGGTGGCCAAGACTTGGTCCAAGTGGTCGCGGGCATAGAGCCGCCGGATCACCAGAACCTCGACTAAAGCTCCAGCAGCCGCGGCCGCAGCCAATGCAGCCCCAAGCGCCAACACGAATGAGCCCGTCGCCCCCGCCACTGCCGCCGCTGCAAATGCGCCTAACATAAACAGCGACCCATGGGCCAGATTGATCAGACCCATCACGCCAAACACAAGCGTCAGCCCCGCTGCCATCAGAAACAGGGTCACACCAAATTGCAGGCCGTTGAGGACCTGCTCGATCAGAAGAATAAGACTCATGGGAGAGGGAACTGGACCGGAGCGTGCCCCGGTCCAGTTAAATCACATCTTACAGTCTGCGCCGTAGACATCGCTGTGGTCTGTCAGGGCGGTGCCAATGATGCGGTTGGTGAAAACGTCGCCTTCTTGGATCACCTCACGGACGTAGATATCCTGAATGGGGTGATGGTTGTCGGCAAAGGCGAAATCCCCACGGGTAGAGGCAAAATCAGCCGCCTTGAGGGCCGCGCGGAACGCATCGGCGTCATTCACATCGGCCGAGGCCATCGCGCTGAGCAGCAAGTTGGCGGTGTCAAACCCTTGGGACGCGTACAGCGAGGGCAGGCGACCATATTCCGCTTGGAAGCTTTCGACAAAGGCCGCGTTGGTCGCGTTGTCGATGTCCTTGTTCCACTGCGACGTGTTCACAACGCCCAATGCAGCGGCGCCCACGGCTTGGAGAATGCCTTGGTCAAAGCTGAATGCAGGGCCCACAACGGGTAGATCTACGCCACTATCGGCATACTGCTTGAGGAACGAAATCCCCATGCCGCCGGGCAGGAAGAAGAACACGCTGTCTGCACCCGATGCCCGAATTTGGGCGATTTCGGCTGCGTAATCGGTTTGGCCCAGCTTGGTGAACACTTCACCGGCCAGTTCGCCGCCGTACTGGCGTTTGTAGCCTGTCAGCGCGTCTTGGCCCGCAGGGTAGTTGGGCGCGAGGATGAAGCTATTGGAGTAGCCAGCAGAGTTCGCATAGGCGCCGGCGGCTTCGTGCAGATTGTCATTCTGCCAGGCGACGTTGAAATAGTTGGGGTGACATCCACGACCCGCCAAGGCCGATGGGCCCGCGTTTGGTGACAGATAGAATTTGCCTTGTGCTGTTGCCGCAGGCACCACAGCCATCGCAAGGTTGGACCAGATGATCCCGGTCATCACGTCCACTTTTTCGGACTGGATCATTTTGTCGGCCAGTTGCACGGCGATTTCGGGCTTGCGTTGGTCATCTTCGATGATGACCTCGATGTTGGTGTTACCCGATTGGTTGATCGCGAGCATGAAACCATCACGCACGTCGATGCCAAGGCCCGCGCCGCCGCCCGAAAGCGTGGTGATCATCCCGACTTTGACCGCGCCGTGGCCATCGGCCGATGCAGCGGTTCCGAATGCCGCGACCGTGGCCGCAAGTGCAAGGTGTTTGAACATAGTAGTCCCCCTATTTGTCCCTTGGACGCTCGATCAAAAGGCTTTGAACGTCAGCGTCGTGAGCGTCCGCTCGATTCCGTCGATGTCGAGCAGGTTATCGTTGATAAATTTGCCCACATCCTCGCCTTCGGGGATGTAGAGCTTGAGCAGCAAATCATATTCACCGGAGGTGGAATATAGCTCCGAATGAATTTCGCGCAGCGCAATGGCATCGGCCACGGTGTAGCCTGTGCCGGGGCGGCAGCGGATCTGGACGAATACGCAGTTCATTTGTGTCTCCCGTCGGCACATGTTGCAGCCCGCGCAGAAAAGCATGGCCGCGCGCGGAAGGGTAGAGGCATTTTACCCCCTTGGCACACGGGTATCCCACGCGCGCTCGAAAACGAGGGTGTCGCCCTCCCACGCCTTGATCCACGATGTGATGGCAAAGTCGGGACCATCGCCGCGCTGATACACCTCGCATTCGGTCCGCACCTGCCATGCGCCGCGCCCCTTGCTGCGGGTCCAATGGAACCGCGCGCTTGCCGCGCCGGTGTCATCCATGGGCATGGTAAAGGTTTCGTGGACGCAAAGCCCGGTTTCCAGCCCATGGGTTGTGTCGCGGTAAACGCCGTCGTCACCAATGATTTCGGTGGTGATGGTCCGTGTGCCGTAATCTTGGGTGATCTTCTTGCTTTCGGCGCGTGGCGCCAACGTGTCTGTTGCCAGTGGTGGTGCGGCGCGCGGCGGGCCGAACCCTTGCCATTCAGGTCCTGTGCGCAGGGGCAGCATGATGTCCCCACCCTTGATACGCAGGGTCACGGGCCTGGGACTGGGAAAGGCAAAGGGGAAGTAATTCGGCGCAATCGCGATCCGAAGTCGGTGGCCCTTGGGCAGGCGGTAGGCGATCTGATCGAGGGAAACGTTGATCTCCATCGCCGCGCCGGGGGTCACATCCACCGGCGTGTCATGCCCAAGGCGGTGGCGTAAGTTTAGCAGCCCCATCGTAATTAGCGCGGATGTCCCGTCAGGCCGCAGGTCACACAACCGCACAGTCATTTGCGCGTGGCTTTGATCCGCGCTCAGCGTCAGGCGCACGTTAGGCGCGCCGAGGATTTGCACCTCTTCCTCCAATGGGGCGCTGTCGAAACACAGCGCGAGCGCGTCATCAGGGCGTTGATCGGCAGGCAGCTCACCGGGGCCAAAGCCAAATGGAAAAAATTCACCTGCGCACAATCCATGGGTGGGCTCGGTCCGGGCCAGCGCATCAACGGGGCCTGCATCATCCGCAAGCGCACTGCCGTTCAGATGTAGCGCGAGCGTGGGCCCACCCACCACGCCATCTTGGCCGACCCAAACGCCCGGACGGGTCGCGAGGCTGACCTCAGGCTTGACCGAATCCATCATCCACGCGCGGTAGGGTGGGTCCTGCATCACGCCTGTCTCGGTGCCTTTTAACCAATGGTCGTACCAGCGTAGCATCTCATCCAGAAACCCGATTTGCGGACCGGGCACGCCGATGTGCGGGTATTTGTGGTTCCATGGTCCGACGATGGCGCGGCACGGGGCGGACAGGTTTTCCAACAGGGCGGCGGGTGTGTTGCGGTAGCCATCATGCCACCCGCCGACGGCCAAAACGGCGGCGTCAATCGCGCCCCAATCTTCGCACACGGAACCATGCTCCCAATAGTCATCACGGTGGCTGTGCTGTGCCCAACGGGTCGCGAGGTCTGGCGTGGCCTCTAGCCGCTCCAACCACATGTCGCGCCAAGCGTCGCCCACCAAGGCGGGGTCCGGCGGGACCGAAAACCACGACAACGCCGTTGCCGCCCACCCCGGATTTTCGCCCAGCATGACGCCGCCCTTGTAGTGGATGTCATCGGCGTAACGGTCAGTTGTGGAACATAAGGTAATGATTGCCTTTAGGGCTGGCGGGCGGCGCATCGCAACTTGCAGGCTGTTGAACCCACCCCACGAAATACCCTGCATTCCGACTGTGCCACTGCACCAATCCTGCGCGGCCAGCCATGCGATGACATCACAAGCATCCGCCAGCTCAGTTTCGGTGTATTCGTCATGCATTACCCCTTCACTTTCACCGTTGCCGCGGGTGTCCACGCGGACGCAAGCATATCCATGACCGGCTAGATAGGGGTGGCCAAGTGCATCACGCACAGCGGTGCCATCGCGTTTCCGGTAGGGGATGTATTCCAGAATAGCGGGCACGGGCCCCGCCCCTTCAGCCCGCCAGATACGCGCCGAAAGACGGGTCCCATCAGGCAAGGGGATCAGAACATGGGGGTCTTCGGAGACCGGAAAGGGAAACTCTGTCACCGTGTCCATGGATGGCTCGCTTTGGGTCGGGAGAAGTCACAAAAATGGCGGCGAAGTTGCCCTCGCCGCCATGTGGATTGGATAGGAGGGCGCTGTTACGCGAACCACCAACGCTCGGCGACTTTGTTGCCGTCGTTTTCCCAGTTGGCGGCGATGTTGCCATCATTGGCCAAGGATTTGGAATGGGCCGCGATGAAGTTCGCCCACATAGCCACGATCGCACCACCGTCGTCCTGCAACAGACGCTGCGCTTCCCAGTAGAGGTCTTTGCGCTTGGTTTGATCTGTCTCAGACCGGGCCGAGACGACCACATCGTTGAAGCGATCTGCGCTTTCGGTGTCCTTCCACGCGGTATCATTCCACTCAGTGTCGGAGGTGTATGCTGCCGAGTACATCCAGTCTTGGGTCGGACGACCGCCCCAGTAACAGGCACACCAGCCTTTTTTGTTCCAAACGTTGGACCAGTAGCCATCCGATGGCTCACGGATCAATTCGATCTCAATCCCGGCCTCGGCGGCGGAGGCTGCAATCAACTGGCCCGCATCAACGGCACCGGCAAAGGCAGCGTCGGCAACAGACAGTTGGATCGGACCAGAGTGGCCGGATTTTTCGTAGTGGAAGCGCGCGCGATCAGCATCAAACTCATGCACGGGCAGTTCAGTGTTGAGGAAGGGCATCGCCGATGACACAGGCACGTCGTTGCCCGCTGCACCGTGACCTAGCAGAACCTTGTCCACCAGTTCCTGACGCTTGATCGCCAGCTTCAGCGCCATGCGCAGATCGTAGTTGTCAAACGGGCCCACATCGAGACGCATCGGGAACGTGTAGTGCTGTGTCCCGGTGACTTCCATCAGGTTCAGCGTGGGCACACGAGCCATTAGGGCCACGGTTTTGGGATCCATACTGTCAGCGAAATCCACATCGCCGGACATGATCGCGCTTTGACGCGCAGTGGTGTCGAGAACAGACAGGAATTCAACCTCATCAAAGTTGGCACGGCCTTCTTTGAAGTAGTTGGGGTTGCGCTTGAACGAGGCGCGTACACCAGGCTCAAAGCTTTCGATCATGTAGCCGCCAGTGCCTTCAAGGCCCTGATTGTCGCCACCCTCGGGTTGGATCATCAGGTGATAGTCCGACACGATAAACGGGAAGTCGGCATTGCCGCTTTCCAGCTCAAACACAACCTGGTTGTCGCCGTCCTTGCGGATTTCTTTGACGGCAGTGATCAGACCCTTCGCAGCAGAGGTGCTGTCCTCGGCGCGGTGACGGTTGAAGGTGGCAATCACGTCCTCTGGGGTCAGGGTCTTGCCGTTATGGAACTCAACGCCGCGACGCAGGTTGAACACCCAAGTGGACGCATTGTTTGATGGCTCAAAGCTTTCGGCCAATTCACCGATCAGCTCACCAGTGTTTGACACTTCGGTCAGGTAGTTGCCGCGTGCAAATTGGACGGCCTGCATAAATCCGTTTTCGGAGTTTGCGGGGTCCAGCACGTCAGTGGTGGAGCCGTAGCCAAACGCTTGGCGCAGCTTGCCGCCGGTTTTAGGAGTAGCGGCTTCGGCTTGGCCTGCCAGCGACAGTGCCGCGGGCAATGCCACACCGGCGGCCAGTGCCGACATCACAAAGGAACGGCGATCAATCTGCTTTTCCGTGAGCAGCTTTGCGCGGTTCTTGAGGTAGATATCCTTTTGTTTCGTCACAGTTATTTCTCCCTGCTGTCTGACGACGCGTCTCATACGTTATGCCGTGTGCCGGTCGCACACCGCCCGGAGACGTCTGCGCGCGATGGTATCAGAGGATTCCCAACTGTGAAGGGGCTTTCCCGGAAAATGTCGTAATTGTTAAGATGGTGGTCGCAGATAGGCTGTTTACAATTTCTCGTTGTACACCAATGATGTGGCATAAAGCTGCCACAGAGCGGCGCAAAAGGGGAACGCACCTAGTGCATCCAGTATTCAAAACGGTTCTCAAGCGGCTTGGCTTGGGCGTTGCAACGTTGTTCGTGGTCTCCGCGATCATCTTTTCCAGTATCTCCATGTTGCCGGGTGATTTTGGCGAGGCTGTTCTCGGACAAGCCGCGACCGAAGAAACCGTGGCTGCTTTTCGTGATGAACTGGGGCTCGATGAGCCCGCAGTGGTGCGCTACTTCCAATGGGTCGGTGCCGTCGCGACAGGTGATCTGGGCACCAGCTTTTCGGGGCGGTCATCCTCTGGGGTGGATCGGTCCCGCCCGGTAGTTGACCTGGTGGGGCCTCGGTTGTGGAACACGCTATTTCTGGCCGGTGTGACCGCCATGATTGCGGTACCGCTTGCGTTGTTGCTGGGTTTGACGGCCGCACTGTATCGCGGGTCGGTTTATGACCGTGCGGTGAACGTGACGACACTTACGACGATTGCGACACCGGAATTCTTTGTGGCTTACATCTTGATCTTGGTGTTTGCGGCCATCAATCCGTGGTTCCCGAGCCTTGCGAATGTGCAGGCTGACACCCCGCTGGGCGAGCGTTTGTACCGCGTGGCACTGCCTGCGATGACCCTAACATTGGTGATCGTGGCGCACATGATGCGGATGACGCGGGCGGCTATCATAAACCTCCTCGCGTCGCCCTATATTGAGATGGCTCGCCTCAAGGGGGCCACCCCGCGAGAGATCATTTTGCGTCATGCCCTGCCGAATGCTTGGGCGCCGATTGCAACGGTAATTGCGTTTAACCTTGCCTATCTGGTGGTGGGCGTCGTCGTGGTTGAAGTTGTGTTCGTGTATCCCGGCATCGGCCAATTGATGGTCGACGCCGTCACCACGCGTGACATCCCCGTCGTGCAAGCCTGCGCGCTGATCTTTGCGGGTACGTATATCCTGCTCAACTTGATTGCCGACATCATCGGCATCATCACAAACCCGAGGCTTTTGCACCCCCGATGAGCGACGCCCCCGAAACATATACCGCCAGTGCCGAAGTCGGCGCCGTGCGGGTCCGCCGGACACGCACGCAGCGGGCATGGATTGTTCTGCGCAAGGCCCCAATCTCTGCATGGTTTGGCCTGTTGGTTGTCACGTTCTATCTGACCGTCGCCGTCTTTGCGCCGCTCATCGCACCCTATGGTGAGGCGGACAGCTCATTTGCGGCCTATGCGCCGTGGTCAGATGAGCATTGGTTCGGCACTGATCAAATTGGGCGTGATATCCTGACACGCCTGATCTATGGCGCGCGCAACACTATCGGGATCGCGCTTGCGACGACGTTTTTGGCCTTTGCAATCGGTGGATCGCTTGGCTTGATCGCGGCGATTAACCGTTCGTGGTTGGACCAACTGATTTCCCGCGCGGTGGACGTGTTGATGGCCATTCCATCGCTGATCTTTGCGCTGATGCTGCTGTCGATCTTTGGCTCTACGGTGTGGTCGCTGATCGTGATCATCGCGGTGTTGGATAGTACCCGGGTGTTCCGCTTGACCCGTGCGGTCGCCGCGAACGTTGTGGTGATGGACTATGTCGAGGCCGCGCGCTTGCGCGGCGAAGGCCTCGCGTGGGTCATGCGCCGCGAAATCTTGCCCAATATCTTGCCACCCATGGTCGCCGAGTTCGGCCTGCGGTTTTCCTTTGTGTTCCTGACAATTGCGGCGCTTTCGTTCCTTGGGGTGGGTATTCAGCCACCGACTGCGGACTGGGGGTCGATGGTGCGCGAAAACGCGTCACTCATCCAGTTCGCCCAGTTTGACCTGCGCGCTGCGTTCACTCCGCTTTTGCCGGCTGCGGCCATTGCACTTTTGACGGTTGCGGTGAACTTCATCGTGGACTGGTTCCTGCAACAAACCTCTGGGCTGCGCGATGACCTCTGATCTTCTTCTTGATATGCGCGACATCCGGATCGACGGGTTTTCGGACGAACGGTGGCACCCGATCATCAAGGGCGTGAACCTGCAACTCCGCCGGGGTGAGGTCATGGGCCTGATCGGTGAAAGTGGTGCGGGCAAGTCCACGCTGGGCAAAGCTGCGATGGGCTATACCCAGCCGGGCTGCAAGTTGACCGGTGGCTCAATCCTGTTTGACGGTATGGACCTCGCCTCCATGTCTGAGGCGCAGAAACGCCCTCTTTGGGGCACACGCATCGCCTATGTCGCTCAATCAGCGGCCGCCAGTTTCAACCCGGCGCACCGCTTGATCGAGCAAACGGTTGAAGCCACGAACCGCGCGGGCCTATCGCCGAACGGCAACCCCCGCGAGGACGCGGTTGAGCTGTATGATGCACTGCAACTGCCCAACCCCAGCAATATTGGCACGCGCTATCCCCACCAAGTTTCAGGCGGGCAATTGCAGCGTGTGATGACTGCGATGGCAATGTCGCCGCGCCCTGATCTGATTATCTTTGATGAACCGACAACCGCGCTGGACGTGACCACTCAGGTCGAGGTCCTCGCCTCAATGCGCAAGATCGTCGAAGAGTTTAACACCGCCGCGATCTACATTACCCATGACCTTGCGGTCGTGGCCCAAATGGCCGACGTGATCAAAGTCCTGCGCTATGGCGAAGAGGTCGAAGAGGCCGAGACGCGCAAAATGCTCACCGCACCCGAGATGCCCTATACTAAGTCTCTCTGGTCCGTACGCGGTTTGGAAAAACCCGAGGAAACCAGCGATGATCTGATCCTAGAGGTCAAAGGCGTCGACGCGGCCTACGGCGTGGTGAAGGTTCTGCACGACGTGTCGATCACGATGCCCCGCGGTAAAACCGTCGCCGTCGTCGGCGAAAGCGGATCGGGCAAGTCCACAACCGCCCGTGTCATTACTGGCCTGTTGCCGCAAAGCGAGGGCGAGGTCCTGTTCAACGGTGAGCCGCTTCCACCACAATTGAAAAACCGCAGTCGCGCGCAACTGCAAAGAATCCAGATGATCTATCAAATGGCCGATACCGCCATGAATCCCAAACAAACTGTGGGTGAGATCATCGGCCGACCGCTTGAGTTTTATCTGGGCTTAAAGGGGCGCGCTCGTGATGCGCGCGTGTCCGAATTGCTTCAAATGATTGAGCTGGACGATAGCTTTTTCGACCGGCTTCCGTCGGAGCTGTCCGGCGGTCAAAAGCAGCGGATTTGTATCGCCCGCGCGTTGGCCGCTGAGCCTGAGTTGATCATCTGCGATGAAGTTACCTCCGCGTTGGATCAGATCGTGCAGGAAGGTATCCTAAAGCTGCTGCTGCGCCTGCAGAAAGAGTTCAACTACAGCTACCTGTTCATCACCCACGACATCGCCACCGTCAAAGCGATCAGCGATGAGATTGTCGTGATGCTAGAAGGCAAAGTGGTTGAACAGGGCCTGAAAAGCGAAGTGTTAGAGCCGCCCTACCCGGATTACACGCAACTTCTGTTGTCCTCCGTGCCCGAGATGGACCCCGATTGGCTGACCAACTTGCTGGATGCGCGCGCAAGCTAGCGCGCGCAAGCTAGCGCGCGATTTCGGGTGACGTATTTACAACGTGCAAAAGGCGCGATGAGAGGCGTGTGCTAGTATCAGAAAAAGGGGAGTGTGGTGGCGGTACAGGGACTTGAACCCCGGACACGCGGATTATGATTCCGCTGCTCTAACCAACTGAGCTATACCGCCGTGACGCGCCAATTACGGGGCGGGCGCGGGTACGTCAAGACCCATTTGCGACCCAAACCACATAGGGGGCCAAAATGATCGACGCGATACGGGCCATCGTGGGGCCAAGTCACGTGCTGGAGGGCGCAGATTGCGCGGCCTACAGCCGTGATTGGACAGGCGTTTACCCGTCTGAGCCGCTGTGTGTGGTGCGCCCAGCCAATACCGCTGAGGTCGCGGCAGTCGTGCGTGCCGTGGCCGATGCAGGGGGTGCGATTGTGCCAGTAGGCGGCAACACGGGCCTTGTGGGCGGCACCCAAGCCCGGGGCGAAGTCATGCTTTCGCTAGAGCGTATGTCCCGTATCCGCACGATCAAACCAGATGCTCGCATCGCTGTGGTTGAGGCGGGCGTGGTGTTGCAATCTTTGCATGACGCGGCTGATGCCCATGACCTGATTTTTCCTCTGTCGTTTGGGGCCAAGGGCTCGGCGCGGCTCGGCGGGTGCCTGTCGACCAACGCGGGTGGCTCAAACGTGGTGCGCTATGGTTCGACCCGTGGGCTGTGCTTGGGGCTAGAGGTTGTTTTGGCCAGCGGTGAGGTGCTCGATATGATGACCGAACTGCACAAGGATAACTCTGGTTATGATCTGCGCGATCTCTTCATCGGGGCCGAGGGGACGCTGGGCATCATCACTGCGGCGGTCGTGAAACTGTTTCCCAAGCCAGTCGGGTACGCCACCGCGCTTTTGTCCGCGCCGGATCTGGGGGCCGCATTGAAAATCCTGCGTGCCTTGCAGGCAGCCAGTGGCGGTGCGGTTGAGGCGTTTGAATATATGCCGCACAATTTTATGCGACGCTTGGCGCAACATCGGCCCGACCTGACGGTGCCTTTGCAGACGGGTGAGTGTACGATCATGGTGGAGCTGGGCGGCGCTGATATGGACGCGCCACTGGCCGAAACGTTGGCTCAGCTGATGGAAGATGGCCTCGTCCTAGACGCAACACTAGCCGCGTCTGAGGCGCAGCGCCGCACGATCTGGGCGATCCGAGAGGCGTCGGCCGAGATCAAGTTCACGCAGCTACCGATCGTGGATACTGACGTATGCGTGCCGCTTGAGAAGGTCGCCTTGTTTGAGGCCGAGGTCAAAGCGCGTTTGGCCGAGCTGGATGCAGAAGCGACCGATATTACGGTGGCGCATTTGGGTGACGGCAATTTTCATTACGCTGTTTACCCAACACGAGACGATCCTGCGCATCTGGATGCCGTCCGTGCAGTTATCGATGGGGTGACCGTATCGTTGGGGGGCTCAATTTCGGCTGAGCACGGTGTCGGGCGGTCACAATTGTCGACAATGGCGCGGCATAAATCACCGGTGGCTTTAGGCGTGATGCGCCAGATCAAGGGCGCATTGGACCCGGACAATGTAATGAACCCGGGCAAGGTGGTGCCCTAGGCTCGCCCTTGGGGCAGGCCTATTTGGTAAACGCAGGTTTTAGGCCGTTAACCAACTAAAGAAGTCGTCAGGGGCGCTGGCGCGCATACGTGCCGCGACGGCGCGGCCAATCTCTGCCCCGTCCTCAATCGCACCGCTTTCTGCGTCCACGATGATCTCAGACCCATCTGGCCGCAGGATCTCTCCCCGGAAGTCGACGGTCCCACCGTTCAGAATGGCAAGCCCCGCGATGGGGGTCTCACAGGAGCCATCGAGCGCGGCAAGGTAGCTGCGTTCCACCGCAAGGCGCTGGCCTGTGGGGATGTCGTGGATCGCCTCTAGCATCGCGGCCGCGCGGCTGTCGTTTGCGCGACGTTCAATGCCGATGGCACCCTGTGCTACGGCGGGCAGCATGTCGTCCTCAGAGATGGCGGTTTTCGGCACGTCATCCATGCCCAAACGATTTAGTCCGGCCATTGCAAGGAAGGTCGCAACCGCGACGCCATCATTGAGTTTTTTCATGCGCGTCTGCACGTTACCACGAAATTCAACCAGTTGAACGTCTGGACGACGGTTGGCCAATTGCGCCCGGCGACGCAGGCTAGAGCAGCCTACAACCGCGCCCTCTGGCAGGTCCGCAAGGCCCGAGTGATGCGGCGACACAAACGCGTCCCGCACGTCTTCCCGCGGAAGGTAGGTATCAAGCAGCAAACCCTCCGGCTGAAGCACAGGCATGTCCTTCATTGAGTGCACGGCGATGTCAATTTTACCTGACAGCATGTCCTCTTCGATTTCGCGGGTGAATAACCCCTTGCCCCCAATATCCTTGAGCGGGCGATCAAGTACGCGGTCGCCCGTCGTCTGTATCACAACGATCTCAAAGGCCTCTTCCGGAAGATCGAAGGCTTTGGACAGTCGGGCCCGCGTTTCATACGCCTGCGCCAAAGCGAGGGGTGAGCCACGTGTGCCAATTTTCAGGGGTGAATTCGGGGTCGGGAGTGTGATATTCGACATAGGCGTTCTCTTACATGTGTCAACTTAGATTGACAATCGGTCTGCTTCTGCCAGTTTGACATGAGAAAGGGACGCTTTGTCCAGTGCATAGGAACGACCAAATGACTCAGACTAAGAAACTCCTTCGCAGCCTTAACGGCGAAACCCAGTCGGTGCCACCGATTTGGATGATGCGCCAAGCGGGCCGCTATCTGCCAGAGTACCGCGCGACGCGGGCTGAGGCTGGGGATTTTCTGTCGCTTTGTTACAACTCTGAGTTGGCTGCTGAGGTGACGCTACAGCCGATCCGCCGTTATGGATTTGATGCCGCGATTTTGTTTGCAGATATCCTGTTGGTACCTGAGGCGCTGGGCGCGGATCTTTGGTTCGTGACCGGTGAAGGGCCCCGGTTGTCGACGATTCAGGCGGATGCGGACTTTGATCGAATCAAGCCGGCCGATGCGATTCATGACCACCTTGCGCCCATCTATGAAACGGTCAAAATCCTGCGTCGTGAACTGCCGGAAGAGACTACTTTGATCGGTTTTGCCGGTGCGCCTTGGACGGTTGCGACCTACATGATTGCGGGTCAAGGCACACCGGATCAGGCGCCTGCGCATAAGCTGATGATTGAAAACGTGGCCCTTTTTGACAAAATCATGGATCGTCTGACAGAAGCCACGATCACTTATTTGGACATGCAGATTCAGGCGGGTGCTGAGGTCGTTAAGATATTTGATAGCTGGGCTGGCAGCTTGAAGGGCGAAGCGTTTGAGAAGTACGCCGTGGCACCGACCAAGCGGATCATTGATGCGCTTAAGGTTAAGCATCCGAACACGCCAATCATCGCCTTCCCGCGTGAGGCGGGGGATGGCTATATTGGTTTCGCTGGAAAGACCGGCGCGGACTGTGTGGCGTTGGATAATTCGGTTACGCCAGAGTGGGGCGCTGCACACGTTCAGGTTGATGGCTGCGTCCAGGGCAACTTGGCGTCGCGTCACATGGTGACGGGCGGTCAGGACCTGATTGATGAGGTGCGCCATATCCGTGAGGCGTTCTCTAAGGGGCCGCATATCTTTAACCTTGGCCACGGCATTACGCCCGACGCGGACCCTGAAAATGTCACGCTTATGATCGAGACTTTGCGCGAGTCTGTACCTGCGTAATTTAACGTTTCAGAAATTGGTTTGCGCAAAACCTGCGTAAATGAGTGTTAATTTAGAGTTAATGACGCCCCGCCCGGTTGCCGGTGTGGGGCGTTTTTGTGCGATCTGGGGCCGAGTTCTGACAATAGAATTTGAGTTTTGTACAAAACTTGGGTGGCGTCTTGGGTTTGTGGCGACCTTGGTATGGGCAATCTGAATTTTTTGGCCGTCTTTCGTACAAATAAGAACCAATCTTAACGGCGCATTAACTGCTCTGACGGAGGTCGGGTGCGTGATTGTGTTTTTTTGGAAGGATCGCCCATGCGCCCCGGTTTTGAAAATCTGCCCCCTTATTTGGCATTGTCTGATGCGCGAGCGAAGTTAGGATTTTGGTTGGAGCGGGCGCGGCAGGAGGATGCGTGGCTGCCAATTATGAAGCATCGTCGGGTTGTGGGCGCGTTGATTGGGCCGCGTGATTTAGAGGTTTTGGATTTGGCGAGTAACAGTTCCGCAACCTATTCCGAGTATATGAGGTGGGAGCGGCGCGCGCGGATAGAGCAAGTGAACGAGGCATTGGAATTGAAGGCTCGGGCCAAGGTCCGGGAGGCTGCGGCGTTGCGCGGTGAGTAGGGATTCTAGGTTTTTGAGTAACGGTGCAGCCGTTGTTCAAGGGTGCCGCTGTGCAGCTCGAACAGGTGGTTGTTGTGGTCGTAAAAATAAATGGAGCGGCCTTCGCCGTCTACGCGGGGGCGTTCTTCTTTGATGTGTAGGCCGAGGGATTTGATGCGCGCGAGGCGGTCATCATAGTCATTAGGGCCCATTTTGAAGGCGACGTGGTTGTAGGTTTTTTCCGCCAGAGGGGCGCCACTCATGATGGCCACCCAGAGGCCGCCGATGTCATAAAAACGCTCTTGTGAGAGAGAGAACATTTTTTCGCCACTGCTGTAGATTTTTTTCGCATCAAGGACGGTTGTGAGCACGGCCTCCATTTTATCGAGATCGCGCACGATAAAGGTTAAATGACTTAGGCCTTCAATCATTTCTCAACCTTTGGTGGATACTGTGACGATGAAGGTTAGCGGGCGTTGCGCAGGCACGCTAGGTTTTGGATATGGATCGGCACCAACCCGCCCTTTATGGGGTTAGGTTGATGCCGGGATGCTAATGTATGGTTAGGTCCATTTCGCCTCTGGCGGGAGGGACATGAGGACGGCGTCCGCGTTGTGGCCTGTTTCAAGCCCGAATTTGGTGCCGCGATCGTAGACGAGATTGTATTCGGCGTAGAGGCCGCGGTGGATGAGTTGTTTTTCTTTGTCTGCCTCGGTCCAAGTTGCGTCGCGGTTTTTCTCGGTCACGCCAGTAAAAGCGGGGAGGAAGGCGCGGCCCACATCTTGGGTAAAGGCGAAGTCTTTGGCCCAATCGCCGGTGCAAAGGTCGTCGTAGAAGATACCACCCACGCCACGCGCGCGGCCACGGTGGGGCACGTAGAAATATTCGTCTGCCCATTCTTTGAAGCGTGGGTAGTAGGATGTGTCGTGTTTATCGCAATGATCTTTGAGGACGTTGTGGAAAAAGGCCGTGTCCTCAGCGACTTCGATGCAGGGGTTTAGGTCTGAGCCGCCTCCGAACCACCAGGCGTGTGGGGTCCAGAACATACGTGTGTTCATGTGGACAGCCGGGGTGTGGGGGTTGCGCATGTGAGCGACAAGGCTGATGCCGGACGCCCAAAAGCGGGGATCTTCGGCCATGCCGGGGATGTCTTTGCGGGCAGCCATTGCGGCGACGGCGCGGGGGGCGAGGGTGCCGTGAACCGCTGACCAATTGACGCCGACTTTTTCAAAGAGGCGGCCGCCGCGCATCACGCTCATGATGCCGCCGCCGCCATCTTCGGCGCGGGTGGTTTCGGTGACCTCAAACCGACCGGGGGGTAGGTCCGCGAAGGGGCCTGTGGTTTGGCTGTCTTCCAACGCCTCAAAGGCGGCCACGATTTGATCGCGCAGGGTGCGAAACCAGGTGGCGGCTTGGTCTTTGCGGGTGTCAAACATTTCGGTCATTCGGGTGTCTCCTTAGGTTGACACTAATTTATCATTGAAATCGCGAGCATGCCAGCGCTGTGGATACGGGTTGTTAGGAAAGGTGTGCTAACACTTTCGAGAGTTCACGTTCCTTTTGAGAGGTGTGGTTTTTTCGAGAAAGGGCTGGTTTCTCTGGAAATTTTGCGCGGGGTGTGTTCTTCTAGGTGCAATAATTCCGGGAGGGCAAAGCCCCCCATGACATAACGGCAGATCGGGCAGTGATTTGACGCAGATGATACAAAGGTTGGCTTTCGTAGCCGTCCTGTCGCTATGCATTGTGCTGGGCGGTGGGAAAGTGACGTTCGCGGCGCCCTATGCGGCGATGGTGATGGACGCGCGCACGGGTGAGGTGCTGCATTCGCGCAACGCGGATACGCGGCTGCATCCTGCATCTTTGACCAAAATGATGACGCTGTATGTGGCGTTTGAGGCCATCCGTTTGGGTGAGATTTCTTTGGACACGAGCGTGCGGATTTCGCGGTTTGCGGCGTCTGAGCCGCCTTCGAAGCTGGGGCTGCGGTCCGGGCAGAAGATCAAGTTGCGCTATCTTATCAGAGCGGCGGCTGTGAAGTCGGCCAACGATGCGGCGACTGCGATTGGTGAGGCTATCTCTGGGTCTGAGGCTGAGTTTGCCAAACGCATGACACGTACGGCGCGGGCGCTGGGCATGACGAACACGACCTTTCGCAACGCTCATGGGCTGACGCAGTCGGGGCACTTGTCGACCGCGCGGGATATGACTGTGATGGGGCGGCGGCTATTTTTCGATTATCCGCAGTATTACAATATCTTCTCCCGCAAATCGACGGATACGGGCATGGGAACTGTGCGCAATACGAACCGTCGTTTGCTGAGCAATTACCGTGGTGCGGACGGAATTAAGACGGGTTTCACGAATGCGGCGGGTTTTAACCTTGTGGCGAGTGCGGAGCGGGGCGAGGAGCGGATTATTGCGACTGTCTTCGGCGGTCGTTCAACCGTGACGCGGAATGCGCGCGTGGCGGAGTTGCTGGATATGGGGTTCAAGCGTGCGCCGAGCCATGCGGCTGTGCGCAAGCCTCGGTTACCTGTTTACGACGTTAGCCCGACGGCTGGCATGACCGCTGTCGCAAAGTCCAGTCGGCCCGTTGCGCGGCCCGATCGTGGGGCTTTGGGTGGTGACGTGTTGATTGCGATGAACAGTAGTAGCCCGAGTGGTGGTGCGGTGGTTCCCGCGCCCCGACCTGCGGATGATGCGTTGATCGACAGTGCAGATATTCAGCGTGAGGTGGTGACGCGGGCGGCTCGGTCCTCTGGTGGGCGGGTGTTTGGCATTCAGTTGGAGCCTCAGTCGACGCGCTATGCGGCGGACAAATTGTTGCTGCGCACAGCATTGCAAGAGATCGATACCTTGGACACAGCTTTGCGGCAGGTCACGAAACAACGGCAGGGATATATGCCTAGTTTTGTGGGCCTCAGCCAGCGAGAGGCGCAGCGCGCGTGTAGCCGGCTTTTGTCTCGGCAGGTGCAATGTGAGGTTAAGGACGGCTAATCACTGGAGGCGGCTTTTGTAGATAAGGCCGTTTCCTTTGCACTATTGCTGCCGTTTTACGCTGTGGCGGGCGGTGAGATTGTTTTGGCAGAGGGTCTCTGCCATCCGGTCCTTTTCGAGACTGCATCCCATTATGCTTATGTCGGTCAATCGAGCCCCTTTGGGGGAAGGTTGGGGTGTGATGCGGTGAGCGCGGGGCCGGACAATTGGGGCCGCGTTTTAGGAGGCTTTGCACGGTGGTGTTCTGGACAGATATGCCGGGCTTTCGTCGGTTGTTTGCCACGCTGTTGATGCGCGACCTTAGGGCGTTTGTTTTTAGATCTTGGGTCGGTTAGAGGCGTTTATGTCCGTTGAACGCACCACGAAATTTGCATCTTTGATTGTGATCGCCACAGGGGTTCTGTGGGGATTTTACTGGTTGCCCGTGCGGCAAATGGAGACGCTGGGCTTGGCGGGGCCTTGGGGGACGGCGGCGATTGCGGCGTCGTCTGTCGCGGGTTTGACGCCCTTTGCCCTGCGGTATTGGCGTGAGGCGACTGGGGCGCAGGCGGTGACGCGTTGGGCCTTGGTCATGGGCGGCGGGGCGTTTGCGCTGTATTCGATCGGGTTTATCTATGGGCGCGTCGCGCTTGTGATCCTGTTGTTTTTCCTCACCCCGGTTTGGAGCACGTTGATCGCGCGATACGTCATGGGCTGGCACACGCCGGTTTTGCGGTACGTCGCGATTGCGTTGGGGTTAGTTGGTCTGAGCCTGATGTTGAGTGCAGGGGGCGGTGCGCCGGTGCCCAAGTCGTTGGGGGAATGGTTCGGGCTGATTTCGGGGGTGTGCTGGTCGGTGACGACTACGGTCCTGCGGGCCAAGCCTGCGCTGCCGCCGGTTTTTGCGGCATGGCTGTTTTCGCTGGGCGCGTTGGCCACGGCGCTGTGCCTTGCGGTGGTGTTAGAGCCGATCCCAAGCGCCGTGACGCTGGCGCAGTTTGGGGTGGCGGCTGGAACCGGGTGGCTGTGGTGGGGTGTTTCGATTGCGGGACTTTTGTGGGCCACGGCACGATTGGACCCTGCGCGCGTCGGTATTTTGTTGATGGCCGAAGTGCTGATCGGGACGGCGGGTGCCGCGCTGTTGGCGGGTGAGGTTGTGACACCGTTGGAAGTGTTTGGGGGCGGTTTGGTCGTGCTGGCCGCCGTGCTGGAAGTTTGGCCGCAACGGGCCAAAGTGGCAAAAATTTGACGTAAGTACGGGAATCCGTACTGGTTTGGTTTGGGAATACGGTTAATGTTCTTTGTGTGTTCTAGATTAAAGAGTTTTGTTTTGTCTTGCTGCGAACCGGGCTTGTGGCGGTTTCTCTGGTCTTATTAAGGCTCCCGCCGCTACAGGATTTGGCCCCTGATCCACGGCCATACCCGGTACAACAGGAAAAGCGTCCCGCCAGCATGGGGCGTTTTTTCTTTTTGGGTCTACCAAGTGGTCTGATCCAAATGAAAAAGGCACCCGAAGGTGCCTTTTGCGATAGGTTTTGAAGCCCGCTTAAACGTGACGCTCAACCATCATCTGCTTGATCGACGCGATGGCCTTGGCTGGGTTCAAACCCTTGGGGCAGGTCTTGGAGCAGTTCATGATCGTGTGGCAGCGATACAGTTTGAAGGGGTCTTCTAGTGCATCGAGGCGTTCGCCTGTGGCCTCATCGCGCGAATCGATGATCCAGCGGTAGGCATGCAGGAGTGCTGCTGGCCCGAGGTATTTGTCGCCGTTCCACCAGTAGCTGGGGCAGGATGTTGAGCACGACGCGCACATCACACATTCGTACAGGCCATCAAGCTTTTTGCGATCTTCGATGGACTGACGCCATTCCTTGGCGGGGCGGTTGGTTTTGGTCTCCAGCCACGGCATGATGGAGGCGTGCTGCGCGTAGAAGTGGGTCAGATCGGGGATCAGATCTTTGACGACTTCCATGTGGGGCAGCGGATAGATTTTGATGTCGCCCTTCACCTCATCCATGCCGTAAATGCAGGCGAGTGTGTTGATGCCATCGATGTTCATCGCGCAGGAGCCACAGATGCCTTCGCGGCAGGACCGGCGGAAGGTCAGGGTTGGGTCGATCTCATTTTTGATCTTGATGAGGCCGTCCAAAACCATAGGACCGCAGGTGTCCATATCGACGAAATAGGTGTCGAGTTGGGGGTTTTTGCCATCCTCGGGGTTCCAGCGGTAGATCTGAAACTTGCGGACGTTGGTGGCGCCTTCGGGTTTGGGCCATGTTTTGCCCACGGTGATCTTGGAGTTCTTAGGCAGGGTAAATTGTGCCATGGGTCGCTCTCCTTAGGTGTCGTGTGTCGTCGGTGCGAGGGGGGCAGTCGACCATGGCGCGGTGGCCACGGTCGAACCCGGTCCGTATGGGGGGCTGAGGCTCAATACACCCGCGCTTTTGGCGCGATTTTCTTGAGATCAATGCCGCCTTCGTTGTGGCTGCTGAGGGGTTCGAGGTGAACACCGCGGTAGTCCAGCTTGGCCGCGCCGTTTTTGCCTGTGAACCAGACGAGGCTGTGCTTGCGCCAGTTTTCGTCGTCCCGGTTGGGGTAGTCCTCATGGGCGTGGGCGCCGCGGCTTTCCTTGCGGGCTTCGGCGGCTGTGATGGTGGCCACGGCATTGGGCATCAGGTTGGCCAATTCGAGGGTTTCCATCAGGTCCGAGTTCCACACGAGGCTGTTGTCGGTGACGGCGATGTCATCCATTTTGGAGGCGACGTCTTCCATCTTGTCCTTGCCCTCAGCGAGCGTCTTGTCGGTGCGGAAAACGGCGGCGTCGGCCTGCATGGTTTTCTGCATTTCGAGGCGCAGTTCGGCAGTGCCGACCTGACCACGCGCGTGACGCAGGCCGTCGAACCGGGCCAGAGCCATGTCGACGGAGCGCTGGTTCAGCTCGGGGTTGGGGGTTTTGGGATCGACGATTTGACCAGCGCGGATGGCAGCGGCGCGGCCAAAGACCACGAGGTCGATCAGTGAGTTAGAGCCCAGACGGTTGGCCCCGTGCACCGAGGCGCAGCCCGCCTCACCCACAGCCATCAGGCCGGGGGCGACGTTGTCGGGTTTATCCTTGGTCGGTGCGAGCACCTCGCCCCAGTAGTTCGTGGGGACGCCGCCCATGTTGTAGTGCACGGTTGGCAGAACCGGGATGGGTTCTTTGGTGAGGTCCACACCCGCAAAGATGCGCGCCGATTCCGAGATGCCGGGCAGGCGTTCGGCCAGCGTTTCGGGGGGCAGGTGGTTGAGGTGCAGGTGGATGTGGTCGCCGTCGGCGCCAACGCCGCGGCCTTCGCGGATTTCCATGGTCATGCAGCGCGAAACCACGTCGCGGGAGGCGAGGTCTTTGTAGGTCGGTGCGTAGCGCTCCATGAAGCGTTCGCCTTCGGAGTTGGTCAGGTAACCGCCTTCGCCGCGCGCGCCTTCGGTGATCAGGCAGCCGGAGCCGTAGATCCCGGTGGGGTGGAATTGCACGAATTCCATGTCCTGAAGCGCGAGGCCTGCACGGGCAACCATGCCGCCGCCGTCACCTGTGCAGGTGTGCGCAGACGTGGCCGAGAAGTACGCGCGCCCATAGCCGCCGGTGGCGAGAACGGTCATTTTGGCGTTGAACAGGTGCAGGGTGCCGTCATCGAGTTTCCAGCACAGAACGCCTTGGCACTGACCGTCTTCGGACATGATCAGGTCGATCGCGAAGTATTCGATGTAGAACTCAGCGTTGTTTTTCAGCGACTGGCCATACAGCGTGTGCAGGATGGCGTGGCCGGTGCGGTCGGCTGCGGCACAGGTCCGCTGAACGGGGGGGCCTTCACCGTATTCGGTGGTGTGGCCGCCGAAGGGACGCTGGTAGATTTTGCCTTCTTCGGTGCGCGAAAACGGCACGCCGTAGTGTTCCAGCTCATACACGGCTTTGGGGGCTTCGCGCGCGAGATATTCCATCGCGTCGGTATCGCCCAGCCAGTCGGAGCCTTTGACCGTATCGTACATGTGCCACTGCCAGCTATCGGGGCCCATATTGCCCAAGCTGGCCGCGATGCCACCCTGAGCGGCAACGGTGTGGGAGCGTGTGGGGAACACTTTGGTCACGCAAGCGGTCCGCAGACCCTGCTCAGCCATGCCCAAAGTCGCGCGAAGACCTGCGCCACCAGCGCCGATCACCACGACGTCATATTCATGCGTCTCGTAGTCGTATGCAGCCATTTTCAAACTTCCCTGTTTTAGAGAGCCATGCGCGCAATGGCGAACAAGCCAACGGCGATGAGAATGTAGGAGAACCAGTTCAACCCAATGATCAACAGCTTGCCGCGCGCGCCGTGGACATAGTCCTCAACGGCGACGATGGCTTCGCTTGTTACGTGGGAGATAGTGACGATGAGGCTGAGGGCCACAATAATCGCAGGAATGGGTTGGCTGAAGTAGGCCACGACCTCTGCGTATGTGCCGCCAAAGCCCGCGAGGAATGTTACCAAAAACACGGGCACAACCACGACAAGCGCCAGAGACGTCATCATCATGTGCCAGTGGTGGTGCGTGCCGTGACGGCCGGAGCCCAAGCCATCAGCGCGTTTTCGATCAGTCAAATAACGTTGCATGGGATGTTTCCTTGCTTGTGCCGCTCAGACGAGCGCGACGATCAGGGTGACCAGTGTCGAAAGGCCCAACATGCCGATCGCCATTTTTTCGGATGTGGGCACGTCTACGCAGTAGCCGAAGTCCCACAGGAGGTGCCGTAGGCGGCCCAGCATGTGGTACACAAATGCCCAAACGCCACCAAGCATGATGAGGTTGCCAAACCAGCTGCGCAGGAACCCGTCCATCGCTGCAAACGCGGTTTCGGAGGTTGCGGCGGCAAGAAACCATGCCACCACCAAAGCCGAGAGGCCGAGCAGTGCGATGCCGGTGATGCGCACCAGGATCGATGAGATCGAAGTCAACTGGGGGCGATAAACCTGGAGGTGCGGGGAGAGGGGTCGCTCTACCTTTTTGACGTCAGCCATGGGCACGTCCCTTTCTGGTTGTAATTTTGTCGGTCATTGTTGGCGTTTATGCATAAGAGTTTTTCGGCAAGAGTCACGTGTAACAAGCCGAGATTCCCGTCAAAGGGGCGCGCAAATCGACGCATCGGCCCATATGTGATCACGAAAGTAATTGGTGTGATCACGTATGGGCGTGCTGTTTAGTTGTGCGTTTTGGCGACCTTGGGGTCTTGGGGGTGAGCCGCAGGTGTGAGTCGATCATTTTGTGATCACACCGTGCAGCCCAGCGCCCTGTCAGAGCGGCATTAGCGCCCAGTAGTCCAGATCAAGCAGGACGTTGGGGTCATATTTGCCGTCTTCGCCGCGCAAAACGAAGGGCGCGCCACCTTTGGTTGCAACCAGCCGGAGACGAATCGCCCCTACGCCGGGGGCTGAGGTTTCGGCGATGTCCAACACCTCGGACCATGCTTTGATCGTATCGCCCGAGAAACAGGGGTTTGCATGGGCGCCTGCGTTCAGGCCGACGACCATTTGCGCGTTGGCCAAGCCATTGAAAGACAAGGCACGTGCCATCGAAATCACATGGCCGCCATAGATCAGGCGCTGCCCATCGGGGCGGAAGGTGGCATCGAAATGCACCTTGGCTGTGTTCTGCCACAAGCGCGTGGCGATCATGTGCTCAGCTTCTTCGATGGTGACGCCATCGACGTGGTCGATCTGTTCCCCGACTTTGTAATCGGACAGGCGATGCGGCTCACCCGCGAGGGTGAAGTTGTAGTCCGCAAAGGTCAGCCCCTTGGGGATCACGAGGTCGCTGGCCGAGATAGATTTGGATAGGGTTGGCACCACGGTTTCGGGGGCGGGGGCATCGGTGTCACGTTTGCGCACCATGACCCAGCGGACATAGTCCATCACCGTTTCATCCCGCTGGTTCAAGCCGCGCGTGCGGACATAGACCACGCCGGTTTTACCGTTGGAGTTTTGTTTGAGGCCAATGACTTCGGAGGTCGAGCGGAGGGTATCGCCGGGGTAGACCGGCAAGTGCCAGCGGCCTTCGGCGTAGCCAAGGTTGGCGACCGCATTGAGGGATACGTCCGGCACGGTTTTGCCGAAAATCACGTGAAACGCGGCAAGGTCGTCAATCGGGCTGCTGGGCAGGCCGCTGGCCTGTGCAAATGCGTCCGAGGAATAGAGCGCATGGCGGGCCGGATAGAGCGCGTGATAAAGCGCGCGCTCACCCCCCGAAACCGTGCGCGGGACCGCGTGTTCGATGGTTTGGCCGAGTTGGTAATCCTCAAAGAAGCGGCCGGGGTTGGTTTTGGCCATTAGTGTTCTCCGAGTTTGGTGTCGGGGGTGTAGGTGCCCTCAACCTCTTTTGTGACGGATTGGCCGCAGCGCATGATGCCTTTGACGGGGTCAAAGGTTTGCGTGGGGGAGCCATAGAGCGTCCAGCCTTTGTTCAGGGCGTCGGTGACCTTGTGGCAAAAGGCGGACGTGTCGTCCTCGGACAAAAAGCGATAGAGTTTCATGGGTTAGCCTCCTACGGGTGAGACACCCGCCCAAACGTGAATTGCCATAACGATGGCCATCAGCACGAGGCCGATGATCAGCGCCTTGATGTCGCCTTTGACGGAGACGGTTGCGGGCCGCTCCCACGGGGTGGAGCGGTTGATGAGGATGACGCTGACGACGGCCCATGCGAGCAGCCCGCCAAACAGCAGGATCGACGCGACATCGCCGTTCACCAATAGGTGAGCCGTGGCCCATGTTTTGAATGCGGTCAGTTGGGGGTGGCGGATTTTGGCTGCGAGCGTGCCCTTGGCTGCGCCCACGCCATATAGGTAAAACGCAAACAACATCAGCAGGTTGTTGATGTGGGTCATAAAGCTGGGCGGTTGCCAAACGGGGATAAAGTCAGCCGCTTTGTATCCCAGAACCATCATCACGACGCTGCCGATGATCAGGACGGCGGCGATGCCTTTGCCCGCTGTGCCCATTTGACCGCGAAGGCCCGGCGCCACGCGTTTGAAGAGGTGGGCGGCCCACCAAAGGGCGATGCCCGCGATCAAAAGTGTCATTGAGGGTTACTCCGCTGCGGTTGCGATGGCGTTGGCCATGGCGAGGGTTTTGCGCGCGGTTTCCACGTGCAGGTTCTCGACGATTTTACCATCTACGACGGCGATGCCTAGACCTTCGGCTTCGGCGGCCTCGAATGCGTCGATCTGACGGCGGGCAAGGTCGATTTCCGCGTCCGATGGGGAAAAGGCGGTGTTGCAGGTGTCGACCTGCGCGGGGTGGATCAGGGTTTTGCCGTCCATGCCCATATCGCGGCCTTGGGCGCATTCAGCAGCAAGGCCTTGGGTATCCTTGTAGGCGTTATAGACGCCATCGACACAGATAATGCCGGCCGCGCGCGCCGCGAGCAGGCACATTTGCAGCGAGGTGAGCAGCGGCTCACGGTCGGCGCGGAAGCGTGTGTTGAGGTCCTTGGCGAGATCGTTTGTGCCGATGATAAAGCCGCCCATCCGGGGGGCTTGTGCGATCTCGAGGGCGTTGAGGATGCCGAGCGGGGTTTCCATCATGGCCCAGATTTTGGTGTTGGCGCAGGCGGGGTGTGCGTCCAGCAGGGCGCTGAGGGCTGTGATATCCGCCGCGGAATTTACCTTGGGGAGAAGGACGGCCTGTGGTCCGGTGGGGGCGATCACGGCGACGTCGGCGTGGCCCCAGTCGGTATCGAGCGCGTTGATCCGCACGATTTGGGCGCGATCACCGTAGCCGCCAGCGGTCAGGGCGGCGGCAAGGGTGTGGCGTGCGTTTTCCTTTTCATCGACGGCCACGGCATCCTCAAGGTCGAAGATGATGGCGTCCACTGGAAGGGTCTTGGCCTTTTCCAATGCGCGCTCTTTTGAGCCGGGAATATAGAGAACGGAGCGGTAGGGGTGGGTCATGGTCAAATCCTTCTGCGCTGCGGCATGGTTTTGCACGGCTGGTAATATAGCGCAAGCCAGAACGTGTATTTGAGACGTTTTGTTGCGCGCGGGATCGTCTGAGGTTGGAAAAATACACGCTGCGCGAGAAAATGCGCGAGTTTAACTTTTCTCTAAGCACTTTGGTTCAGGTTGGCTGCATCAGAAGGGTCGGCCTCGCTTGATGGGGAAACGGCCACTAACACAGGGGAGAGTTTGGCGTAGGCCGGATTTGTCCCAGCGATCCCGGCGTTTGTCAGCTCTCCTTCACACATGAAGGTTAGGTAAGGTTAGACCATGAAGACATCTATTTTTACAGCAGCTTTGATCGGGGCGACCGTGTGGTCCTCTTTGCCGGCGGCTGCCGAAGTTTGTGGCAAACGCGATACGGTTCTGAGCCGTCTGTCGGAGAAGTTTGGTGAAACGCGACGCAGCCTTGGGCTGGGGGCGAATAACGGTGTGGTTGAGGTGTTTGCCTCGGATGATACTGGGTCTTGGACGATTACGGTGACGATGCCCGATGGGCGCATGTGTCTTGTAGCGTCTGGCCAGTCCTACGAGGACACGATTGATCCGCTTCAGGCGTCTGACGACGCTTAGATAAGTGCGTCATAGATCAGTTTGCTGCCCGTACAGGTCAGCAAGACGTAGGTTAGTGCAAAGAACAGACGCTCTGGGATGAGGCGATGCGCCTTGACCCCGAGCCAAGTGCCCAGCAGGGCAAAGGGCGCAAGATATACGCCCGCCAAGAGGGTTTCGGCCGTAAAGACGCCTAGAAAAGCGTAGGGCACGGCCTTGAGGATATTGATGATCCAAAAGGTGATGACGGTCGTTGCCTGAAATGTTGTCTTGCTAAGGTTTTGTGAGAGCAGAAAGATCGCGGCGGGTGGGCCGCCTGCGTGGCTGATAAAACTGGTAAAGCCTGCGATAACGCCGAATGCCGCGCCAAGCGCTGGGCGGAAGGGTTGGGGGGCGATGCGGATGAGACCGCGCGCCCGGCCTAATTGAAACGCCACAAAGCCGATGGAGATTGCGCCGATCAGGAGGCGCAGCATGTCCGGATCAGCGATTTGATAGAGCCATATCGCGAGGGCTACGCCCGGAATTGCACCGATGCACAGGGCTGCGGCTGAGGGCGCGTGCCATTTGGCCCAATAGGGTTTGAGCGAGGATATATCCACCAGCATCAGTAGGGGAAGCACAACCCCCAAGGCCATCGCCGGATCCAGCACAAGGGCGAGAATCGGTGCCGCAGCAAAGGCCGCGCTGGAGCCAAAACCGCTCTTGGAGATTGCGGCAAAGATGATCGCTGGGATGGCGAGAGCGAAAAATGTGAAGTCGAAGGTGATCATGTTGGCCGGATGAGATGGTTAACAAATTGTGCTGAAGCCAGCGGGCTATAGCACTTTTCTCGCGGTAAGTTATCGCGCATCCCATCTGTTAAGCGAGGCTTTCTGCCGCGCTGGCGCAGTCTTGCGCCGCGTTGTCCGAGTGGTTAGGCGTGCTGGGGTCATTAATATCCCACCGGAGAGACCTTCCATGGCCAGAGCTAAAATTGCCCTTATCGGCGCAGGCAACATCGGGGGCACGCTTGCCCACCTCGCTGCTATCAAGGAATTGGGCGACGTTGTCCTGTTCGACATTGCGGATGGTCTGCCCCAAGGCAAGGCGTTGGATATCGCCGAATCCGGCCCCTCCGAAGGTTTTGATGCCGACATGAAGGGCACCTCGGATTATGCGGATATCGCGGGCGCCGACGTGTGCATCGTGACCGCAGGTGTTGCGCGCAAACCCGGCATGAGCCGCGACGACCTGTTGGGCATCAACCTGAAAGTTATGAAGTCCGTCGGCGAGGGTATCGCTGCCCATGCGCCCGACGCATTTGTTATCTGCATCACCAACCCGCTGGATGCGATGGTTTGGGCGCTGCGTGAATTTAGCGGTCTGCCCCACCACAAAGTGTGCGGCATGGCTGGCGTTCTGGACAGCGCGCGCTTCCGCCACTTCCTCGCTGAGGAATTCAACGTATCCATGCGCGATGTGACGGCCTTTGTTCTGGGCGGCCACGGCGATACGATGGTGCCATCGGTGCGCTATTCGACCGTTGGCGGTATCCCACTGCCCGATCTGGTTGAGATGGGTTGGACCACGCAAGAGAAACTGGACGCCATGGTGCAGCGCACCCGTGACGGCGGTGCCGAAATCGTTGGCCTGCTGAAAACAGGCTCGGCGTTCTATGCGCCTGCTACCTCGGCGATTGAGATGGCCGAAGCCTATCTGAATGACCAAAAACGCGTTCTGCCCTGTGCCGCCTATTGCGATGGCGATCTGGGCGTGAAGGGTATGTACGTTGGCGTGCCCACCGTGATCGGCGCCGGTGGTGTTGAGCGGATCGTGAACATCAAGCTCAACAAAGAAGAGCAAGAAATGTTCGACGTTTCCGTGAATGCGGTGAAGGGTCTGGTCGACGCATGTAAGGCGATCGACGACAGCCTCGTCTAAGCGACTCACTCGTGAGCTGAGCATTGGGTGTTCCTTCGGGAGCACCCTTTTTTGTTGCGTTGTAAGAAATTGCATACGGCTGTATGCCGAATTTGTGATCACACTTTTTTGCGGTGTGATCACAAAAGTGGGTTTTTTGGGCGAAATACCACTGCTGCGGCGTTATGGCGTTTTGCAGGGTTAATTGGCTGTGTCAGACCAAGCGTCAACAACAAGCAATATGGGACAGTTTCATGAACATCCATGAATACCAGGCGAAGGCCCTTCTTCGCTCCTACGGCGCTCCGGTCTCGGACGGACGCGTGGTTTTGAAGGCAGAAGACGCCAAAACCGCTGCGGGCGAAATGGACGGACCTCTGTGGGTTGTAAAAGCACAAATCCACGCGGGTGGCCGCGGCAAAGGCTCCTTTAAGGAAGCGGATGCTGGCGAAAAGGGCGGTGTGCGCCTTGCTAAATCGGTGGAAGAGGCTGCGGATGAAGCCAAGAAGATGCTTGGTCGGACGCTGGTTACACACCAAACCGGCCCTGCTGGTAAGGTTGTGAACCGCATCTATATCGAGGACGGTTCCGGGATTGAGACCGAACTGTACCTTGCTTTGCTGGTCGATCGTCAGACATCGCGCGTTAGCTTTGTGTGTTCGACCGAAGGCGGCATGGACATCGAAGAAGTGGCGGCCAGCACGCCCGAAAAAATCCTCAGCTTTTCGGTTGATCCAGCGACGGGTTACCAAGGCTTTCACGGTCGCCGCATCGCATTCGCGCTTGGGCTGACCGGTGCGCAGGTCAAGCAGTGCGTGAAGCTGATGGGTCAATTGTACCAGTGCTTTGTCGAAAAAGACATGGAGATGCTGGAGATCAACCCGCTGATCGTGACCGACAAGGGTGACCTGAAGTGTCTGGACGCCAAGATGGGTTTCGACGGTAACGCGGTTTACCGCCACGCTGACATCGCCGCCCTGCGCGACGAAACGGAAGAAGACCCCAAGGAATTGGCGGCCTCTAAGTTCGATCTGAACTACATCGCGTTGGACGGTGAAATCGGGTGCATGGTGAACGGTGCGGGCCTTGCGATGGCCACGATGGACATCATCAAGCTGTTCGGCGCAGAGCCTGCAAACTTCCTTGATGTGGGCGGCGCGGCCACCACTGAGAAAGTGACCGAAGCGTTCAAGATCATCACATCGGACCCCAACGTAAAGGGTATCCTTGTGAACATCTTTGGCGGCATCATGCGGTGTGACGTGATTGCGCAAGGCGTTGTGACGGCTGTTAAAGAGGTCGGCCTTGAAGTGCCCCTCGTTGTGCGTCTTGAGGGCACGAACGTAGAGCAGGGCAAGGAGATCATCAACACCTCCGGCCTGAACGTGATCGCTGCAGACAACCTGAAAGACGGTGCGCAGAAAATCGTCAAAGCGGTGAAGGGATAAGACCGATGGCAGTTCTCGTAAACGAAAATACCAAAGTCATTTGTCAGGGCTTCACTGGCTCGCAGGGGACATTCCACTCTGAGCAGGCGATTGCTTATGGCACCAAAATGGTGGGCGGCGTGACGCCGGGCAAGGGCGGTCAGACGCACCTTGACCTGCCTGTGTTCAACTCGGTCCATGAGGCCAAGCACGTCACAGAAGCCAATGCGACCGTGATCTATGTACCGCCCCCCTTTGCGGCGGATTCGATCCTTGAGGCGATTGACGCTGAGATGGAGCTGATTGTCTGCATCACCGAGGGTATCCCGGTTTTGGACATGATGCGTGTAAAGCGCGCCCTTGAGGGCACCGCATCGCGTTTGATCGGGCCAAACTGCCCCGGCGTGATCACGCCTGACGCCTGCAAAATCGGCATCATGCCCGGCCACATCCACCGCCGTGGTTCGGTTGGTGTTGTGTCCCGTTCGGGCACGCTGACGTACGAAGCGGTGAAGCAGACTTCCGATCTGGGTCTTGGCCAGTCGTCGGCTGTTGGCATCGGCGGCGACCCCATCAAAGGCACGGAGCACATCGACGTGCTGGACATGTTCCTTGACGATGATGAGACGCATTCGATCATTATGATCGGTGAGATCGGGGGCTCCGCTGAAGAAGAAGCCGCTGAATTCCTTGCTGAGCAACGCAAAAAGGGTCGTTGGAAACCAACGGCTGGCTTTATTGCGGGCCGCACGGCGCCTCCGGGTCGTCGCATGGGCCATGCTGGCGCGATTGTTGCAGGCGGCAAAGGCGACGCCGAAAGCAAGATCGAAGCGATGAAGTCCGCTGGCATCGTTGTGGCCGAAAGCCCCGCAACGCTGGGTGAGGCCGTTCAAGAAGCGATTGCCGCTGGTTAATCGTCGCCTGGAGAACGGGGGAGGTACAACATGGGATTGGAAAGGCTGATACGCGCGACTGTGTTGTGTGTTGTGCTTTCCTCTCCTGCCGTGGCGCAGGGGCTGGAACCCTGTGCCGAACCGTTCGCAGAGGCTGAAAAATTCTACGGCGCGCTCGAGGCTGAAGGCTGGAGCGCGCCGCAGACCGATGTGGTTGAGGCCCTGATGTGGATTAACGCCGTGGCTTATTTGGGTGGCGACATGGGCGGCGCGAGCCTGCGCGACGTGCTAGATGCGCAGCGCATGGCAGCGGCCAACTATGGGCGGCTCAAGGCGTTGCCCACATCTGAGACGCGGATTTTGATCAATGGTACGGCCGTGATGCTGGCCAGTTGGCAACGCCCCGCGGACACGATTACATCCGTACAGTGCCGCGTGGCGATGGACGACCCGTCGGCCGGTGCGCCGCAAACAGGATTTGGTGCCCACACCGACGTCCGTGTGGACGCCGATAATCCGGGCCTGTCCGAATACCGTTTCCACTACAACCAAGCCGCCATTCGCGCGGAACTGCCCGATGCGACGCCGCCCCAAGTGGTGGTGAACATCCAGCATGAATTTTTCGTGGAGGGAGCGCAATGAGCAGTCAGCGTTCCTTTCATCCCGAGTTTACAGCTTACGGTCCCAACCCAAATGAGGTGTCCCAATGACCGAACACTCCTCCAACGACCAGTTCCACGCCTCTAGCTTTATGCAGGGCCACAACGCGGAATATCTGGAACAGATGTACGCGCGGTACGCCAACGATCCGGCGGCAGTGGACGAATCGTGGCAAGCGTTTTTCCGGGCGATGGGGGACGATGAGGTCTCTGTTAAGCGCGAGGCTGAGGGCCCAAGCTGGGCGCGCGCCGACTGGCCGCCGCAGCCCACCGACGATTGGACCACCGCACTGACCGGTGAATGGGCCCCGGCCCCTGAGGTCAAAGGTGCTGGTGACAAGATCAAGGCAAAGGCCGCCGCGACCGGTGTTGAGGTCTCGGACGAGCAGATCAAACGCGCTGTGCTGGACTCGATCCGCGCGCTGATGATCATTCGTGCCTATCGTATTCGGGGTCACCTTGTTGCTGACCTTGACCCTCTGGGGATGCGGGACCAGACCCCCCACCCAGAGCTGGATCCCAAGTCCTATGGCTTTACCGAAGCCGACATGGACCGCCCGATTTTCATCGACCAAGTTTTGGGGCTGCAAGTCGCCACAATGCGCGAGATCATGGCGATCGTGAAGCGGACCTATTGTGGGACGTTTGCGCTTCAATACATGCATATCTCGAACCCCGAAGAGGCCGGCTGGCTGAAGGAGCGGATCGAGGGCTTGGGCAAAGAGATTGCGTTTACCCGCGAAGGCCGGAAGGCGATCCTTAACAAAATGGTTGAGGCTGAGGGTTTTGAGAAATTCCTCCATGTGAAGTACATGGGCACCAAACGGTTTGGTCTGGATGGTGGCGAAAGCCTGATCCCTGCGATGGAGCAGATCATCAAGCGTGGCGGTAACCTTGGGCTGAAGGAAATCGTTATCGGGATGCCCCACCGGGGTCGTTTGTCGGTGCTGGCCAATGTGATGGCCAAGCCATACCGCGCGATTTTCAATGAATTCCAAGGCGGCTCGTTCAAGCCAGAGGACGTGGACGGTTCGGGCGATGTGAAATACCACCTCGGTGCATCCAGCGACCGTGAATTTGACGGCCACCCCGTTCACCTGTCGCTGACGGCGAACCCCTCGCACCTAGAGGCGGTGAACCCGGTGGTACTGGGCAAAGTCCGCGCCAAGCAGGACCAATTGGGCGACACGGAACGCACAGCCGTAATGCCGATTTTGCTGCACGGTGACGCGGCGTTTGCTGGTCAGGGTGTTGTGGCCGAATGTTTCGCATTGTCGGGGCTGCGTGGGCACAAAACCGGTGGCACGATGCATATCGTTGTGAACAACCAGATCGGCTTTACCACCGCACCGCACTTCTCCCGCTCGTCGCCGTATCCTACGGATAACGCGCTGGTGGTTGAGGCCCCGATTTTCCATGTGAATGGCGACGACCCAGAGGCCGTGGTACACGCCGCCAAGGTGGCCACTGAGTTCCGCCAAAAGTTCGGCAAAGACGTCGTGATCGACATCTTCTGCTATCGCCGGTTTGGTCACAACGAGGGCGATGAGCCCATGTTCACCAACCCGCTGATGTACAAGCGGATCAAGAAGCACAAAACGACCCTGACGTTGTATACCGAGCGTTTGGTTAAGGATGGATTGATCCCCGAGGGTGAGATCGAGGATATGAAGGCCTCGTTCCAAGCGCACCTCAATGAAGAGTTCGAGATCGGTAAAGATTATAAGCCCAACAAAGCCGATTGGCTGGACGGGCGTTGGTCGCATCTGGATCGCAACAAAGAGGATTATGTCCGCGGTGACACGGCCATCAAGCCCGAGACGTTGGCCGAGGTCGGCAACGCATTGGCCCGCGCGCCTGAGGGTTATCCGTTGCACAAAACGGTTCAGCGTCTGCTGGAAGGTAAGGCCAAGATGGTCGAAACCGGTGAAGGTTTTGACTGGGCTACTGCCGAAGCGCTGGCGTTTGGCTCGCTCCTGACGGAGGGCTACAAGGTCCGTCTGTCGGGGCAGGACAGCACGCGCGGCACGTTTTCTCAGCGGCATTCGGGGCTGGTAAACCAAGAAACCGAAGAGCGGTTTTACCCCCTCAACAACATCCGTGAGGGGCAGGCGCAATACGAAGTGATCGACAGTGCCCTGTCGGAATATGCAGTGTTGGGCTTTGAATACGGTTACTCGCTGGCCGAGCCAAATGCGTTGACCATGTGGGAAGCCCAGTTCGGTGATTTCGCCAACGGCGCGCAAATCATGTTTGACCAGTTCGTGTCCTCGGGTGAATCGAAGTGGCTGCGGATGTCGGGTCTGGTGTGCTTGTTGCCGCACGGGTTTGAGGGGCAGGGTCCTGAACACTCATCGGCGCGGCTGGAGCGGTTCCTGACCATGTGCGGGCAGGACAACTGGATCGTGGCCAACTGTACGACACCGTCGAACTACTTCCACATTCTTCGCCGTCAGCTGCATCGCGATTTCCGTAAGCCGTTGGTTTTGATGACGCCCAAGTCGCTGCTGCGCCACAAGCTGTGTGTGTCTGACGCAGAGGACTTTACGACTGGGTCTAGCTTCCACCGAGTGCTGTGGGATGACGCGCAGAAAGGTCATTCTGACACCAAGCTGAAACCAGACGCCAAGATCAAGCGCGTCGTGATCTGCTCGGGCAAAGTGTACTATGACCTGCTGGAGGCACGGGACGCGGCTGGTTTGGACGACGTGTACCTGCTGCGCGTTGAGCAGTATTACCCCTTCCCTGCGATGGCCCTCATGAAGGAGCTAGAGCGGTTCAAGGGTGCTGATATGGTCTGGTGCCAAGAAGAGCCCAAGAACCAAGGCGCTTGGAGCTTTATCGAGCCAAACATCGAATGGGTTCTGAGCCGCATCAAGGCCAAGCAAACACGTCCCACTTATGTGGGCCGGACATCCTCGGCCTCGCCCGCGACGGGTCTTGCCAGCCAACACAAAGCACAACAAACAGCGCTCGTGAACGAAGCGCTTGATATCAAAGGATAATAGAAGATGTCCACTGAAGTTCGAGTGCCCACACTGGGCGAAAGCGTCACCGAGGCCACTGTTGCCACGTGGTTCAAAAAGCCAGGCGACGCGGTCGCGGTGGATGAGATGTTGTGTGAGCTGGAGACCGACAAGGTAACGGTCGAAGTGCCGGCGCCTGCCGCGGGCACAATGGCCGAGATCGTGGCCGCTGAGGGTGAAACCGTCGGTGTGGACGCACTGTTGGCGACCATTTCTGCAGGTGGTGAAGCCACTGCAGCGCCTGCTGCTCCGGCTGCGGCTCCGGCTGTCGCTGATACAGGTGCGACCACGGATGTGATGGTGCCAACGCTGGGCGAAAGCGTGACCGAGGCGACTGTCTCAACTTGGTTCAAGAAAGTCGGCGACACCGTTGCCCAGGACGAAATGCTTTGTGAGCTGGAAACAGACAAGGTTTCAGTCGAAGTACCTGCTCCTGCGGCGGGTGTGCTGTCCGAAATTCTCGCGCCCGAAGGGGCAACTGTGGATGCGACGGCTAAGCTGGCTGTTATCGGCGGCTCTGCTGGTGCGGTTGCGGCTGCTCCAGCCACGGCCCCTGCTGCTGCGCCTGCTGCATCGGATGGTAAGGATGTTGAGGACGCCCCATCTGCCAAGAAAATCATGGCTGAAAAGGGCATTGATCCTGCATCAGTTCAGGGTTCTGGTCGCGATGGCCGTGTAATGAAAGAGGACGTGATGGCGGCTGCTGCCAGTGCCGCTGCGGCCCCTGCTGCGGTGGCAGCCCCCGCTGCCCCGCGCGCGCCTGTGCCCGCCGATGACGCAGCCCGCGAAGAACGAGTCAAGATGACCCGCCTGCGCCAAACCATCGCCAAGCGTCTGAAAGATAGTCAGAACACGGCCGCCATGCTGACGACTTACAACGAAGTCGACATGTCCGCGTCGATGGCGTTGCGCAAGGAATACAAAGACCTGTTTGAGAAAAAGCACGGCGCGCGTCTGGGCTTTATGTCGTTCTTCACCAAGGCGTGCTGTCACGCCCTTAAAGAAGTTCCCGAAGTAAACGCTGAGATCGACGGCACCGACATCGTGTACAAGAAATTTGTGCACATGGGCATCGCTGCGGGCACGCCCACGGGCCTTGTGGTGCCAGTGATCCGTGACGCTGACCAGATGTCGTTCGCTGAGATCGAAAAAGCGATCGCAGAAAAGGGCAAACGCGCCCGCGACGGCAAGCTATCCATGGCAGAAATGCAGGGCGGGACTTTCACGATCTCAAATGGCGGCGTCTACGGCTCGCTCATGTCCTCGCCGATCCTGAACCCACCGCAGTCGGGCATCCTTGGCATGCACAAAATCCAAGACCGTCCCGTGGTGGTCGATGGCCAAATCGTTATTCGCCCGATGATGTACTTGGCTCTGTCCTACGACCACCGGATCGTCGACGGCAAAGGCGCTGTGACGTTCCTTGTGCGCGTCAAAGAAGCGCTCGAAGATCCGCGCCGCTTGCTGATGGATCTCTAAAAATACGCGGCAACGCCTGATCGGGAACACTTCGGTCAGGCGCTGCCCCACACCAGGGGGTCATCCAGATGACAGCGCAGACAGGACGACTTATCCCATGCCAGGCTTGGTCTGTCGCATCAAAAATGTCCGATGGGCCTTATACCAAAGGATGCTTATGACCCCCGAACTTACCGCCCTTACCCTCGCAGCACTCCTCCAAGTGGTGCAATTCGTACTGATGGCTGTCCCCGCGAACCTTGAGCTGGGCCCGGGTAAAACGGCCTCTGCACGGGACCGTGCACGCCTCGGCGGGTCGCTAGAGGATCAACTCTCGGAAAAAACTGCCCGTCTCTACCGGGCTCTTAACAACCACTTCGAAGGGCTGATCCTGTTCGGTATCGCATGTACGGTGCTTACCCTCTCGGGCGAGGCGACACCCTACACAGCACTGCTGGCATACACGTACCTTGCGGCCCGCGTCCTCTACATCCCAGCCTATTACTTCGGATGGCGTCCATGGCGCTCGGTCATCTGGTTCGTGGGCTTTCTTGCAACCACAGCGATGCTCCTCGCGGCAATCGTCTAATTCTTTGGTTCTCAAATATCTCGGGGGTCCGGGGGCTGGCCCCCGGCGACCGACAGAAAGGAAAACATCATGGCAAACTACGACGTTATCATCATCGGCTCGGGTCCCGGCGGATATGTTGGTGCAATCCGCTGCGCGCAGCTGGGCCTGAAAACGGCTTGTGTTGAAGGGCGCGATACCCTCGGCGGAACCTGTCTGAATGTGGGCTGCATCCCATCCAAAGCACTGCTGCATGCATCACATCAGTTGCATGAGGCTGAGCATAACTTTGCTAAAATGGGTCTGACAGGCGCGGCCCCAAAGGTCGATTGGAAGCAGATGTTGGCCTATAAGGACGACGTCATTGCCCAGAACACCAAAGGCATTGAGTTCTTGTTCAAGAAGAACAAAGTCGACTGGATCAAGGGCTGGGCCTCCATCCCCAAGGCTGGTGAGGTCAAGGTGGGCGACGAAATCCACACGGCCAAGCACATCGTCATTGCCAGCGGCTCAGAGCCGGCCACCATTCCGGGCGCAGAAGTGACCATTGATGAAAAGGTTGTCGTGACCTCGACCGGTGCGCTTGAGCTGAACAAAATCCCCAAGACCATGACTGTCGTTGGCGGTGGCGTGATCGGGTTGGAGCTGGGCTCGGTTTACGCGCGCCTAGGCACTGAGGTGACTGTGGTGGAATTCATGGATGGCATAACGCCAGGCATGGACCTTGAGGTTGCCAAACAATTTCAAAAGATCCTCTCCAAGCAGGGCCTCAAGTTCATCATGGGCGCGGCGGTATCCAAGGTTGCTGCTACCAAAACCAAGGCTAAGGTCACCTATAAGCTGCGCAAAGACGACAGCGAGCATACGCTAGATACCGAAGTTGTGCTGGTCTCCACTGGGCGCAAACCGTTCACCGAGGGGCTGGGTCTTGACGCTTTGGGCATTGAGATGACCCCTCGCGGTCAGATCGCTCAGTTGAGCTATCGTACCAACATCCCCGGCATCTATGCTATTGGCGACGCGATTGAGGGCCCGATGCTGGCCCACAAGGCCGAGGACGAAGGTATGGCCGTCGCCGAGATGATCGCGGGCCAAAAGCCCCATGTGAACTACGGTGTCATCCCCGGCGTGATTTACACCCACCCCGAAGTTGCCAATGTCGGTCAAACCGAAGAGCAACTAAAAGAAGCGGGCATAGCCTATAAAATCGGAAAGTTCTCTTTCATGGGGAATGGGCGTGCAAAGGCGAATTTCGCAGCCGATGGGTTTGTGAAGCTGTTGGCCGACGCCAAGACGGACCGCATTCTGGGCGCGCATGTCATTGGCCCAATGGCGGGTGATTTGATCCATGAGGTCTGTGTCGCGATGGAATTTGGCGCGGCTGCCGAAGATCTGGCGCGGACCTGCCACGCGCACCCGACATATTCGGAAGCGATGCGCGAAGCGGCTTTGGCCTGTGGTGACGGCGCAATCCACGCCTAATCGGCTTTGACGATCAATTGGGTTCGGCGCGGTTGCGTGCCGGACCAACTGAGGCGCTTTCTAAGTCGCCAACAGCTTTAGACCTTGGGTCACGTCAGCTCGTACTGCCAGTCGCAGTCCGGGTTCATCCCCTGCATTCAGCGCCGCGAGGATCAGGCGGTGGTGGCGGGGCGCCTCGGTCCTGTGCAGTCGCCCATAGAGCGCGCGCATTGTTGGCCCCATTTGTAGCCAGACTGTTTCCGCCATCGCGAGCATCGCAGGTGCCTGCGCACGCAAATACAGTGTGCGGTGGAATTCGAGGTTCGTGCGAATATACCCCACCGCATCCTTCTTGGCGATTTTTTCTGCGATGGAGCGGTTGATGATTTCCATCCGTTCGATCAGGGCGGAGTGTGCGCGGGGCAGGGCGCGGGCGGCCAGTTCCGGCTCTAGCAGGGACCTGAGCGCGGCCAGTTCTTCGATTCGTTCACTACTGAGTTCGGGTGTGCTGACCCGCCCGGATGACGACAACGACAGTGCCCCTTCCGCGATCAAGCGACGCAGTGCCTCGCGTACCGGTGTCATGGAGACGCCGTATTCTTTGCCGATGCCGCGCAGGGTCAGTGCCTCGCCGGGGACCAGTTCACCGTGCATGACGCGGGTGCGCAGGGCGCGGTACAGCTTGTCGTGGGCGGCAGAGGTTCCGCCGGATTTGGAGTCGATCAACATGGCGCGACGGTGCGCCTAGTCCGGGGTCGCGTCAAGGACGCTAAAGTCCCACGCGTGCAATCCGGCCCCATGCGCCTTGAGCCACGCGCGGTGCGGTTGGTAGCGGGGCAAGAGATTCTCGACCTGCGCCCAGAAGCGGGCCGAATGGTCCATGTGGGCCAAATGTGCGACCTCGTGGGCGGCGACGTAGTCCAGCACCTCCCACGGGGCCATCACCAGCCGCCACGAAAACATCAAATCCCCTCGCGATGTGCACGATCCCCAGCGTGAACGCGTGTCGCGAAAGGTGATTTTGCCGTGATCGCGGCCCAATGCGCGCGCATAGCGTTCGCAGGCTTCGGTCAAATGTGTCTGTGCCAGTGTGCGCAGCAGGGTCTTGATCCGTGGTCCAACCTTGCTGTGGTCAGCAGGGACCAGAACGGCGTCGGGTAATAGCCGTGCGACCCGCGTTTCACCGACGACGATGGGCAATACTTCTCCCAACACTGGTAATGTGCCGCCTATGACTGGATGCTGAATGCTGGGTGCAGCGGCCACATGCTGTCTGATCCATGCGGCTTGGGTGGTGGCGAATGCGTGGGCCTCCCGCAGGGTGGCACGGCGCGGCAGGGTCAGCGTAACGCGCCCATCGGTCCGCCCAACCCGCAGCGAAAGCCGTGTCGCGCGGGGCGAACGGCGCAGATGCACTTCTACGGGAGGGATCCCCTCAAGAATGATCGATTCCACAGGTCAATGCCCCTATCGTTCCGCACTGCCACGGGAAAGGCTTTGACACCCTTGTTCAGCTATGGCAAGGCACCCCAATTCATCTTAGCGTCCAAGACCTGAAGGAACTGACATGCCCAAAGAAGAATGGGGTGTAAAGCGCGTCTGCCCGACTACTGGCAAACGCTTCTACGACCTGAACAAGCGCCCGATCGTTAGCCCTTACACCGGCGAAGCCGTTAACATCGACACCGGGACCAAAACCCGCGTGCTGGCTGCGGATAAGGATGATGCGGATGCGGTCAAGGCCAAAGAGGCCGAAGACGATCTGTTGCTGGACGACGACGACACCGAACTCGAGGACGATGTGTCCATCGAAGACGATGCCGACGTGCTGGACGATGACGACGAAGAGGACACTGTGTCTCTCGACGAAATCGCCGATGTCAGCAACGAAGGTGACGACGAGTAATCTTGTCGTGAAAAAGTGCGGCGCGGGAGAGATTTTCCGCTTGCGCCGCAGCCCGCGTCTTTCTATCTAGACGCACGGTTTGGGGCCTTAGCTCAGCTGGGAGAGCGCCTGCATGGCATGCAGGAGGTCAGCGGTTCGATCCCGCTAGGCTCCACCAAACCCCTCTTTCTCGATCAGTCACGCCATTGCGTGCGTCGCTTGGTTTTATTGGCGCCAGTCTTCTCGCGTTAGTTAACGCAAGCAGGTCAGATTATTTTCCGAATACCCGGTAATACAGCCAATCTGGCAGGAACTGGGAGCCGCGGAACAGCCACGAAAACACACGCGGAAAGCTCTTTTTGAAATCGCTCGTACACATGTGGTCGAACATTTCTTGGGCAGCTTCCTCTGGCGTCATCAGGAATGGCATAGAAAAGTCATTCTTGTCCGTGAGCCGTGTTTTGATGAAGCCGGGGTTCGCGATTTGGACATCGACGCCTGTGTTGCGCAGGTCTGCATACATGCCCTCGGCCAGCCACATGTTGCCTGCTTTTGATGCGCCGTAGCCTGTGGCACCGGGCAACCCGCGAAAGCCTGAAAGTGAGCCTGTGATAACGATATGGCCCGCGTCCCGCGCAACCATCTGGCCGATGACTGCGCCGACCGCCCGAGCAGAGCCTGTGAAGTTGATGTCGCACATCGCCTCAACCTGCTCCGCGTTCCAGTCTTGGGCCGATTGCGGCCAGTAGACGCCGGCCAAATAGACCATGCCATCAATGTGCCCGATTTCGGCGGCGGTGCCTTCAACACTTTCCAGAACGCCAACATCGACCGTCAGCGCGCTGGCTTTGCCCGGCATTTCGGCGACCAGCGCATCAAGCTTGTCCTGACTGCGGGCTGAAACAATCACCTCGGCCCCTGCCGCATTCAGTTTGAGCGCGAGCGCGCGGCCCAATCCTTCGGATGCGCCGATCAGCCAGTAACGTTTTCCCTGAAATTCTCTCATTCGACTTTCCGCATGGTGGCAACAAGTTCGGCTACTTTCACACCAAACTTTCGAAACTGCGAGCGATTCATCACCGTGCCGTTTTCCATCAGGTACATCCAATCGGTCACATCCAGCACATGGCCGCCGGCGTCATCTGGCAGCTTGATCCGGTAGGTCAGCTTCACGGCGGAGCCTTCCTGCGTGCCTTCACCCTCACCGATGATGTCAGGCGCAGTGGCTTTGATCTGGCCGTCATTACCGATCTTGAGGGACCAGATCCGGTCCTGGGTGCTGCCGCTGTCGTAGCGAAAATGTTCAGTCATGGATCCGGTGTTGCCGTCCCACGTGGCGTTCATATCGGCCACAAAGCGGGATGAAACACGCCCAGTGGGGCCGTAAATGATGCCTTCGCACTGGATCTGGCCGTCGAGGTGTTGGCGGATGTCGAATTGGGGCGTCTGCTCGGCGTAGTCGCTGGGGCGTTGCGCGGGAAAAGCCGCATAACGAAACCGCGCCCAGACAAGGCTGAGCGTTAGGACCACGCCAAGGCCAACAAGAAGCAGCGATTCCATCCGTTATTTCTCCGTCAGTCGGGTCACGCTGAGCAGGGTCAACGCGAACAGTTTGAGGATGCAGGGCAGGCCCGCATAGAGCAGCGTTAGGGTCATCAGGGCGTCTGGCGTGTTGGTCATGCCGGCCTGAAATCCGTTAACCTCTAGGATTGGAAGTAGTGTGATCGCAGCAATTGCGAGCGTGAACTTTGACACAAAGGACCAAAGGCCAAAGCCGTTGCCTGCATTTGGAGCGATTTTCGCCATGTGGCGCGCGAATATCGCGGGCAAAAGCGTGAGGTCCGCGCCCAAGGTTGCGCCGGAGGCCACGCAGATCACGGCAAACAACGCGGTGTCGCCAGTGCCCAGCGTAAGGGCAAAGCCAAATGTCGCAATCGCAAGCATCATCCCCGCCAAGAGCATCGGTTTGGGGCCATAACGCTCTGCGAGGCGCCCCCAAGCAGGGGCCGATAGAGCCGCCGCGAGGAAGAATAGCAACAGCAAGGGCCCCTCCATGCCGGGGGCATCAAGGCGGCTTTCGACGAAAAACAAAAACAGCGTTGAGGTAACTGCCACTGGTGCCGCGTTTAGGAGTGCAATCAACAGGAGGCGCCGGGCGGTTGCGTCCCGCAGGATGTCGCCCATAGGGGTGCTGGGCGCGGTGGCCTCGGACCGCCATTCATTCCGCATGAGCCAGAGGGCCATTAGTGTGAGGGCGGAAAATAGGCCTGCGTAGGCCACAAAGGGCGCGCCACTGAACGCCAGCGCCACAGGGGCCACAGATGCCACGCACACCCCGATCAGCGCGCCCGTTTCGCGCCATGTCGCAAGGCGGACGTGTCCGTCGCCCATCATATCGGCCTTCAGCACGCCTTGGGCGTAGAATGAAATTGTAAGGAGTGAGAACCCCGAAAACAGCCCCGCGAGCGTGAGGGCAAACCACCAGATTGCATCGATGGGTGGTGTCACGGCAAATAGCCCCCACATCGAGATGGCCATCACGATGCCACCTAGTGCCACTAGAGACGGGCGATATTTACGACCTGCCTCAGACAGCCAGCCAAAGAACGGGTCTTGGATGACGTCAATCAGGCGCAGTAAAAATAGGACTGTCGCCAGCGCGCCCAGCGAAACGCCGTAGTTATCGACGTAAAATTTGGGGGCGTGGATATAGATGGGCAGGCCGGCCGCCGAAAGTACGGCTGCAAAGACCGCATAGCGGGGCAAGCCTAGCGCGCGGGCGGATGTCACCGCGACACCTCCTCCGGGGGTGGGGCGGGGCGTGTGCGGAAACGTGCGCCCTTCCACCACAGTTTGAGCGCTTGCCAGTGGATCAGTGCCATCACCCGCCGCGCGCCAAGGGGCCGGCGCAGTGCGGCAAACGCCAAACCCTTCGAGGTCAGCGGCTGACGCTTGCCGCAGAGTGTCGCGATCAGCCCGCCTTTGCCGCCAGAATAGTCGATCCAGACGCCGATACGTTCATCGGTAATGTTGAAGCGGAAGGTGTAATCGCCTTCGACCTTTTGGAACGGAGAAACGTAAAAGATTTTGCTCGCGTGCATCTCTGTCTCGGCGGTGATCGGAGACAGGTTGTCTGTGTGACATAGGTACGAGTGGCGGTCACCGTAGGTGTTGCTGACCTCTGCGATGACGACGCGCAGTTCGTTTTCGACATCATAGCAGAGCCAGAACGAGACAGGGTTGAACACATAGCCAAACATGCGCGGCTGGGTCAGCAACAGGGTTTTGCCCCGCCGGAAGTGCAGCCCATAGGTTTGCAGTACCTGATTGACCCAGCTTAACCCACGCCCTTCGCCGCGCGGGCCGCCGTGATCAACGTCGTATACCGCCGCAAGATTGCGACGGTTGCGAGAAAACAGCGCGGGCAGGGGGCCTTCGTCCTCTAGATCTAGCAGGACGTAATCGATTGAATACTTGAACGCATTCTCAACCGCGCCTTTGCGCCCGTGCCAGGTGTGCCCCGGAATATGTTCCAGGACACGGGTCATTCGGCGGCCATGGCCACGCTGGTTGCGTCCAGCGCCTGCACGACGTCGTATGCCGAAGCATAGCCATCTTCATGGAAGCCGTTGCGCATCCACGCGCCACAGAACCACGTGTTGGCGGTGCCGTTCGTGGCCTTGATCCGTTCCACAGCGGCGGTCATCGTGAGGTCATAAATCGGGTGGGCGAAGTCGACCTCATCATAGATCAATTCCTCCCGGATGGGGGCTTGTGAATTGAGCGTGACCAGCAGCAGATCATCGTGTGGGATCGGCTGAAGCGAGTTCATCCAGTAGGTCAGGTCGATCTTGTCGCCCTGTTTGCCCGCGGCCTCGGTGTAGACCCAGCTGGCCCAACAGGATTTCCGCTTGGGCATGGTGTTGGGGTCTGCGTGCAGTGTGGCGCGGTTGGGTTGATAGCGTACCGCGCTAAGGTTGTCGCGTTCGGTCGGCGTGGCGTCAGACAGCATCGCGAGGGTCTGATCCGAATGGGTGGCAAAGATCACCTCATCATAGACCTTCCACTCATCACCCTTGGCCTTGATCTCAACCCCGCCACCGGGAATGCGTTTCACCGCATTTACGGGCGTGGATTTGCGGATCGCCACGGCGCGGGATTTCAGTGCATGTTCCAACCGGCGCACATATTCGATCGATCCGCCATCCACAGTGTACCATTGGTGCTGGCCGGTGGTGGACATAAGTGCGTGGTTTTTGAAGAACTTGACCAAGGCCTGCGCCGGGAAGTCCATGACGTTTTGCGTTGGTGTGGACCAGATCGCGCCGGACATTGGGGCCAAATACCAATCCCGAAAGCCTTGGCTGAGCCGCAGTTGATCACACAGCTCATTGAGGGTGATGTCGGGGTCCTGCGCGACTTGATCGGCGTTGTTGTTGAACTTAAAGATGTCCGCGACCATGCGCAGAAACTTGGGTGAGGCGATGTTGCTGCGTGTTGC